>WNFU01000003.1_pt1 | contig 532739 bp, 538 predicted proteins | sample 5400121 | NCBI WGS metagenome assembly WNFU01 (sample SAMN13153360, study PRJNA577476) | soil metagenome | isolation source: 100 cm soil or saprolite under grassland replicate 1 | place: USA:California | collected 2016-06-15
TGCGCAAGATTCCCCACTGCTGCCTCCCGTAGGAGTCTGGGCCGTGTCTCAGTCCCAGTGTGGCTGATCGTCCTCTCAGACCAGCTACGGATCGTCGCCTTGGTGAGCCGTTACCTCACCAACAAGCTAATCCGCCGCGAGCCCATCCTCGGCCAGTAGCCGAAGCCACCTTTTCTGACGGATCCGAAGATCCGAAAGGCCATCCGGTATTAATCCGGGTTTCCCCGGGCTATCCCGGTGCCGAGGGCAGGTTACTCACGTGTTACTCACCCGTTCGCCGCTTTCCCCGGTCCCGAAGGACCGGTTCTCGCTCGACTTGCATGTGTTAAGCGCGCCGCCAGCGTTCGTCCTGAGCCAGGATCAAACTCTCCGTAAAAGTGTTTGCTCCCGAAGGAGCAAGCCTTACGTTGAGCTTGGTGCTCAAAGGTCTGTGACCCGAAGGTCCAGACGGGATTTGAGCCTCTCGGCCCCGAAGGGTCGAGAGGTCTCGACGTTTACGCTGTTGAGTTTTCAAAGACCGCACTGCTCGGGGCCGGCAAAGAAAAAGCCCCCGACTCGCGCCAGAGGGCCTCTCGAAGTCGGAACTGCTGTCGTATCCGATTGGGTGAGAGGCGCTCCAGTTGTCGTCGGGACAGGGACTTTCGCTTGCCGCCCTCTTAAGGGCAGCCGGGGAAGTGTAGCAGTGACCCCTACGCTGTCAAGCGGGCAAAACGGCGTTTTCCGGCCTGGAGAAGCCGCCCCTCGAGCCGCTCCCGGGGCAGGTCCAGCTCGGTCACGGGCTCGCCATCCAGCTTGACGCCGCCCTGTGCGATCAGCCGGCGCGCCTCGCTCGTCGAGCCGATGCCGAGCCCATCGGTCAGAACGGCGGGCAGATGCACGGGATCGCCCTCCGGAAGTGCGAGATCGGGGACCTCCTCGGGCGCCTGGCCCCCGCGGACCACACGCGTGAAGTGCTCCTCAGCCGCCCGCGCCGCGTCCGCGCCGTGCCAGCGCTCGACGATCCGCCGGGCGAGCTCGAGCTTCCACGCCATCGGCTCGGCCGTCGGCCGCTGCTCGCCGACGAGGAGATCCCACCACTGCGGCAAAGCGCTGTCCGGGATCGACATCACCTTCCCGAACATCTCTTCCGGCGGCTCGGCGATCCCGATGTAGTTGCCGCGGGACTTCGACATCTTCTCGACACCGTCGGTGCCCACCAGCAGCGGGTAGGTGACGACGATCTGCGGCTCGAGCCCGTACTGCTCCATCACGTCCCGGCCCGCCAACAAGTTGTAGAGCTGGTCGGTGCCGCCGATCTCGACATCGGCTTCGATCGCCACGGAGTCGTACGCCTGCATCAGCGGGTAGAGGAGCTCCGACAGCGAGATCGGCTCGTGCGCCGCAAACCGTTCGGCGAAATCGTTGCGCTCCAACAGCCGGGCAACGGTCATCGTGCGCGTCAGCCGAACGACGTCCGCGTACGAGAGGGTGGCGAGCCACTCCCCGTTGAAGCGGATCACCGTGCGCTCCCGATCGAGGACGCGGAACGCCTGCTCGGCGAAGAGCCTCGCGTTTTCGTCCAGAACTTCGCCGGGGAGGACGGGGCGCTCGGCCGACCGCCCCGAGGGATCGCCGATTCGGGCCGTGTAGTCGCCGACGATCAGCACCACGACGTGACCCTCGCGCTGCCACTTCGCGAGCTGGTCGAGGACGAACGCAAACCCGAGGTGAATCTCTGGGCCGGTCGGGTCGATCCCGAGCTTGACGCGCAGAGGACGGTCGCGCTCGAGCTTGCGCGCGAGCTCTTCCTCCGGGACGACGTCGACGGCTTTCTCCGTTGCGCTGAGCTGGGCGGCCATGCGGCTCGATCATAGAAGCCGCTCAGAACCAGTACGGCGCGAGCGCCAGGGCCGCCAGTGCGTACCAGACGCCGAAGGTGAGGCTCGCGACCCCAAGCGCCGGCGCCAGGCGCTCCAGCGGTGCGCGGGCGAGGGTGGCGCCGAAGCCCGTCGACAGCGCTGTCATCGAGACTCCCGTGAACGAGGCGAGCAATGCGAGCGCGACGACGGCGTACGCGTGGCTCGGGATCGAGGCGACGAGCAGCACTCCCACCCCTGCGCTGCCGCCGACCCCGTGCACGAGGCCGATCCCGAACGCCTGGACAGGAGTGCGTGCGCTGTGCGCGCCTGGGTGTGCATGCACGTGGAAGTCGCCCCGCCGCCACCGAGCGAGCAACCAGACGGCGAGGGCGACGATCACGAGCCCGATCGTCGTCTCGGCGCCCCGTTGCACCCCTTCCGGCAGGAAGGCGTGGAAGAGCACGATCGGCAATCCGAGCGAGAAGAGCGTGAACGCGTGGCCGGCGCCCCAGGCCAGTCCGAGCTCGGCCGCGCTGCCGCGGCGACCTGCCGCCAGCGTCGTCACCGCTGCCAGATGGTCGGGATCCGTCGCGTGGCGCAGGCCGAGCAGGATCGCGACGAGCGCGACGATGCCCAGGTCCGCTCCGCTCGAGTGCGATGCGATCAGGTCGTCGAGTCCGAACACGGGAACCTCCTTCACAGCTGCGGCAGGGCGCGCGCGGTCATCACGACGCCCAGCCCGATGACGACGAGCGCGCTGGCGGCGGGGAGCGCGCGGAGGACCGACCCTTCGAAGCTGAGGCGGCTGAAGAGCCGCTTCGCCGTCACCGCGACGAGGCCGATTCCGGTCACGGCCGCGGCAAGCCCGAGGCTGAACGCGACGATCAGGACGAGCCCGTAGCCGACGCGGTGTAGCGAGATGGCTGCGAGCAGGACGACGAGCGCCGTCGGGCAGGGAACGATGCCGGCGGAGATGCCGACGCCGACCAGCCCGCGGCGCTCGCCGTGGTGGTGGTGATGGTGGTGGTGCGCTCGCGCGTGGCGCACGCGCGCACGAAGGATGCCGACGCCTACGGCGACCACCATCAGCGCCGCGACGAGGTTCAGCCACGGGTAGAGCTGTTCCGGCAGCAGGAACTCCGAGAGTCCGAGCGTGACGAGGCCGAGCGCGAACACGCCGGCCGTGTGCGTGACGGTGACGATCGCCCCGAGCAGCACGGCGTGACGTGGAGCTCCGCGCGAGCCGACCAGATATGCGGCGACGATCGCCTTGCCGTGACCCGGCGAGAGCGCGTGCGCCGCTCCCCAGAAGAGCGCGAGCACGAGTGAAAGGAGCACGAAGCCCGGAGTCGAGTGTGCCGTGATGAGGCGCTCGAATCGGCCTGAGCTCCGCTCCGCGGGCCCGAGCGCTCCCAGCGCGGGAGGCTCGCCGGCGTGCGAGCCCGCGCGGTACGAGACGGTTGCCGCGTCAACGCGGAGCGGCTCGGTCAGCAGCGCCGTGGGATAGCGCGTGAGCGCCCGGCTCCGACTCGTCGCCGGAACAGTGGACGAGATCACGCTCGCACCATCGCGCGCCGTTACGACGACCTCGCGCCAGCCGCGCCTCGACGCGAAGTTCGTGTCGCGGAACGAGAGCTGCCTGCCGCGGACGCGCAAGGACTCGTAGACGGCCTCGAAGCGCATGATCTCGAGTCCGCCGGCGCCGGGGCGCGTCCGCACCGCGTGGCCGAGCGACTGCAGGCCGAGCCTGTGGCCGTCAACCTGGAGCATGAGGCCTCGAGCCGCCTCCCGCGCGTACCCCCGCTTCCGGACACGCGGACCGTCCTGGAACGTCGGGATCTCGGCGAGATCCAGCACGTAGCGCACATAGACGCGGTCGCCCGAGAGTGTCAGCTCGCTGTAGCGGTTGACCGTGAAGTTGCCGAGCGGGTGCGCCACCGCCGGCGGGGCGAGGACGAGGGCGAACAGGAACGCGAGCGCGAGTCGCTTCATCGCGAATACCTCCGTGCGACCGGGGACCAGAGCAGCGAGAAGTGCGGGTTGAGCTCGAGCGCGCGCCCGAACCAGCGGTGGGCGTCGGCGTCGCGCCCGAGGCAGCGTTCGATGATCGCGCGGTGGAAGAAGAACGCGGCGTCGCGCGTGCCGAGCCGCAACGATCGCCTCGAGTAGTGCAACGCGTCCATGCAGCGCCCGTTCCGCGCGAGCGTCCATGCGAGTACGTCGTCGGCCTGGATGCTCGGGCGTGCCGCGTATGCCCGGCGCGCCTGCGCGAGTGCGCGCGGAAGCTCGAGGCCGTGGTCGGCGTCGAAGAGCGCGAGCTCGAGGTCGGTGCGGACACCGTTCGCTCCGAGCAGCCGGCGGATCACGCCGATCAGGCGGTACTGCTCGTGCGCCGCGGCGTCACGGCCGGAGACGGCGTAGAGGTCGCCGAGCGTCGTCACCAGCTGCGGTAGCGGGACCGCTCCAGTCGCCTGGCGGGCGAGCTCGATCGCGCGCGCCACGTGTCCGTCCGCCGCCTCGACGTGCGCCAGACCGTCGAGGGCGAAGACGTAACCCGGGAAGCTCGCGAGCGCGGCGCGGTACTCACCGCGTGCGGCTCCGAGATCGCCCTCGCCGAAGTAGAGCTTGCCGAGCTCGACGTGCGCCCACGCAGAGGGCTCCGCGCGTCCCTCCGCCGCGCTGACGGCGAGTCGCATCGCTTCCACGGCCGCGGCTCGATGTCCGAGCAGCTCCCGGCCGTAAGCGACGCGCGAGTACGCGGGGAGGCCCGGTTTGCGCGCGGCCAGCTCGTCGAAGGCTGCGAACGCGGCGTCGTAGCGGCCGAGCTCCACCAGCGCGTCGCCGACGAGCGCCGGCGGCCGCGTGGATCCAGGTGAGAGCGCCTGCGCGCGGCGCGCGAGGACAAGCGCGTCGCGGAAGCGGTGGCGCGAGAGCGCCAGCGCCGCGAGTCCTTCGGTCGTGGTCGGATCGTGCGGTGCGACCGCAAGCGCGCGCCGCAGCGCGACCTCGGATTTCGTCAGGTACGAGGCGTCCGCCGTCTCGCGGGCACGCTGCTGATAGGCGAGGCCGAGCGAGCCGAGCGCCTTCGCATCGCCAGGGGCGCTTCGCACCTGCGCCTCGAGGGACTCGACGACCCGGACGGTGTCGCCTGCCGCGAACCCGCTCGCAAGCTCGGAGACCGCGATCGGCGTCGCGGGCGGGCGTGACCCACCGCGCAGCGCGCCGCCGAAGAGGAGGACGGTGGCGGCGAGCGCCGCCACCGTCCCTGCCGTCAAGAGGCGCCTGTGCCTCATGCCCCGTGGTGCCCGTGCTCGTACCCCTGGTGCGGGGTCGCGACGTACGGGAACGTCGTCATGAACGACTTCTCGTTCCTGTCGACACCGTCGCCGAGCAGGTTGTTCGGCGTGCGGTTCGCGTCGCCGCCGCACGGCGCCTGGACGAGCGGCCCGACGATGGGCCCGTAGCCGCACGCGAACGCGCGCAGCTCGATGTCGACGACGTCGTCCTCGAGACGACGTCCGTTGGGGAAGCCGGCGAAGTCGCCCGCGAGCGCGCCGAGCCTGTTCCCGGCGCCCACCGGCGCAGCCGGCGGGATCGACGTGTTCAGCCGGATCAGGTCGGCCTGAACGTCACCGGTGTGGTTGAGCCCCTCGACGCCGGTGAGCAACACCGCGACGAGATCGGCGCGTCCGCTCTGGGGCGCGTCGCTGAGCACGGGATAGAGCAGGTTCTCGAGCGCCGTCACCTCCGGTGTCAGGTACCGGGGCGCGAACTGCGCGTCGCTCTCGGGCTCGGAGCCGTTCCACCGGTCCTTCTGGCCCAGCGGGATCACGACCTCGTTCACGAGCGGCTCCCCGAGCCGCGACACCTGGACCCACGGCCCGTCGGCATCGCGCGTCCCGTCCTCGCGGACGATCGTGAGCTTCTGCCGGCTCGCACTCGCGTACACGCCGATCGTCGGGCGCCCGAACGTCGTCAGCTGCGCCGTCGGGACCTGGAGCACGATCGAGTGCGTGTTGAAGCCCGCCACGCCGTCCACGCCCGGCGCGGCCGGCAGCGGGATGATGTGAAACGGGTTAAACGGGCGCAGCCCGGCCAGGTCGAACACGGAGCCGAGGTCGACGTAGAACGGGTCGTCGCGCTGTCCGGCGAAGACCTTGATCCCGCCCGGCAGATTGGCGACTGCTGCACTCGCGAGTGCGTCGTAGTTCGGGGTTGACCGAGGGCCGATGTTCACCGGCGGGGTCGGCAGCCCCTCGCCGAGCACCTCGGCGCGCTGGCCTGCGACGCGCGTGACCGAGTACGTCTGATGGACGTTCCAGTCCTCGTCCGTCAGCGACGTGATCGGGCCGGTGTTGTAGAGGAACGTGTTCCCGTTCCGGACCTGTGTGGTGAACCGGAACTGGTACGTGACGTCCTCCGCGGAGTCGCCGTCGTTGTCGACGTGGACCTCGTAGAGAACGTCGTCGCCGAACTTTGCGAAGTTCGGACCGCCCGCCGGTTCCTCCAGCGGGATGTAGTTCGCCACGATCGTGACGCTGTCCGGGCGGTCGGGGCTCACGAACGCGTAGACGTCCGTGTTGTCCGCCGTCGGGTCGTCGCTGATCACCGGCGCTTCGCGATGGCTCGAGGCCGTCGCCATGGGTGTCCTCGGCGCCGCCACGGCCACGAGGAGTGCGGTGAGCGCCGCACCCATCAGGATGAGAAGAGCTCGTTTCATGGCTTCTGCTGTCCCTTCGTGTTGTCGAAGCCGCTGAACGGGTCGGCCTCGTACGGGAACGAGGGCAGCTTCGGGACGTCGTTCGCGTCCACGCCGTCGCCGAGCACGTCGGCGACGGGATTGCCCTTCAGCTTCCCGGCGACCGCGCGGACGGCGATGTCGATCACGTCGTCGTCGAGGCGGCGGCCGTTCGGCCAGCCTGCGTTGTCGCCCGCGAGGACGCCGAGCCTGTTCGGCGCCGCCGTGGGCGCGATCGACATGTTCAGCCGGAGCATGTCCGCCTGGGTCGTGCCGGTGCGGTTCAGCCCCGGCACGCCGGTGAGCAGGACGGCCGCAAGATCGTCGCGGTCCCGCTCCGGCGCGTTCACGACCCCGGGGAACAGCTGGTTGATCACGGCCGCGAGCAGCGGCTGCGTGTAGAAGCCCGCGTACTTCGACTCCATCGCGGGCGTGTCGCGGTTCCACTCGTCCTTGCGGTTCGTCGGGATGACGACCTCGTTCACGAGCGGGTTGCCGAGTCGCGAGACCTGCACGAACGGACGCGTGACGACCGTCTTGCGTCCCTGCTTCGCCTTCACGGTCTCGACCTTGACCGCCGGCCTCTCGACGCCCGTCCAGACGCCGATCGTGTGGTCGGCGTCGTCGAGCTGCGAGATCGGGATCTGCAGCGCGAGTGCGTGCACCGCGTAGCCGGCAAAGAAGTCCTTCCCGCCGCCCGCGTTCCCCGTGCCCTTGCGGAAGTTGATCAGGTCGAAGATCGACCCGATGTCGCCGAAGAACGCGTCCTCACGCTGCCCGGCAAAGACGAGGCCGCCGCCGTCCATCTGGACCACTGCGCCTGCGGCGAGGCTCCGGTAGTTCGGCGTCGACTTCGGGCCGATGTTGTTCGGCAGCGTCGCGCCACGCGCGACGATCTGCGACTGTCCGCCCGAGATCCGCGTGACGTCGTAGTCCTGGACCGTGTTCCCGAGGAACGCCGTCCCCTCGCGGTTCCGGAAGCGGAAGCGGTACGTGACGTCGGCCTTCGCGTCGCCGTCACGGTCGACGTAGACGTTGTACCGCGCGTTCGGCCAGGCCGCGAAGCGGTACCAGTTCGGACCCGCGGCGGGGTCCTCGCCGGGGATCACGTTCGAGATGATCGTGATCGTGTCCGGTGAGTCCGGGCTTCTGAATGCGTACAGGTCGGTGTTGTCGGCCGCCGGATCGTCCGCGATCGCGGGCGCCTCCCGGTGGCTCGACGCCACGCTCGCCTCCGGGCCCGGGCCACGCACGATCGCGAGCACGACGGCTGCGAGCGCGGCGGCGAGCAGGCTGAGAGCCAGCATGCGCATCGTTCTAGTCCCTCCTCCGACGGCCTGTTCGGGTTCGTGAGAGGCCGTCCTCGGGGCCTTGTTCGCCCGCCGCCGCCAACCGGTTCGGACCGTGCGGCGAACTAGGAGCGTGACCGTGCTCCTGTTAGCGTCGAACGTCGTGCCGCGGGAGCTTGCGCACCTCTCCGACGAGGCACTCGTGGCGCTCGTCGCGCGCGGAGACGACTCGGCGCTCGCCGCGCTCTATGACCGCTTCGGCCGTGTCGCTTACGGCCTCTCGCTGCGGATCCTGCGCGACCGGGGGCTCGCCGAGGATGCGGTGCAGGAGGCGTTCCTCGGCATCTGGCGGGGCGCGGACCGCTTCGTCGCCGAACGCGCGAAGGCGAGCAGCTGGATCCTCACGCTCGTGCACCGGCGTGCCGTCGACCTTGTGCGCCGCGAGGAGCGCCGCCGCGCGGAGTCGCTCGAGTCAGCCCCGGAGCCGGCAACCGAGGCCGCCGACGAGGAGGCCTGGCTGCGACTCCAGCGGGAGCGCGTGCAGGAAGCGCTCCGCCGCCTGCCCGACCAGCAGCGCGAGGCACTCGAGCTCGCGTACTTCGGCGGCTTCACGCAATCCGAGCTCGCCGACCGGCTCGGGGAGCCTTTGGGCACTATCAAGAGCAGGATGTTCTCGGGCCTCGCGCGCCTACGCGAGGTGCTGGGAGATGAAGAGAAGGAGACATGGCAGAGCCCCACGACCTGACTGCGGCCTATGCGCTCGACGCGCTCGATCCCGCTGAGGAGCGGGAGTACGAGTCGCACCTCGCAACGTGCGAGCGCTGCCGCGAGGAGCTCGCCGCGCTGCGCGAGGCGTCGGCGTCGCTCGCGTACGTGGCGCCCGCTCCTGCGCCGCCGGTGGAACTGCGCGAACGGATCCTCGAGCAGGCGCGTAGCGAGCGCGCTCAGGTGACCCCGCTGCGCCCGCGGCGCCGGCTGACGTACGCGCTCGCCGCCGCGGCCGCGGCGGCCGCCTGCCTCGCGATCGGGCTCGGGGTCTGGGCGGCGACACTCTCCGACCGCCTCGACCGGCAGAAGAGCATCAACACGATCCTCGCCGACGGCCAGCGCGTGCCTCTTCAGGGTGCGAACGGGCAACTGGTCGTGACCGACTCCGGCGACGCCGCGCTCGTCGTCTCGGGCCTCGCTGCCGCCCCCGAGGGCAAGACCTACGAGCTCTGGGTGATCGACGGCGGCAAGCCCAGGCCGGCGGGGCTGTTCCAGGGCGGCGGACGGCAGGTCGTCGTCCTGAACCGCTCGGTGCCGCGCGACGCGACCGTTGCGGCGACGATCGAGGACGAGGGCGGCGTCGACGCGCCGACTTCGAAGCCGGTCTTCAGCGCCCGCGCCTAGCCGGACTAGACTGACCTTCCGTGCTTCGCCGCAGAAGGTCTGACGCCGCGCCCGCGAAGCCTCAGCGCAGGATCCGCAAGCTCCGCCTCCTCCTCGTCGTCGTGCTGCTGCTCCTGCTCGCGTCGACGGCGTTCACGTTCGGGCTCGTGACCGCGATCGCCGGCGAGATCCCGGCGCTCGACCCGCGCTATCAGGAGCGGGTCGAGAAGGACGGGTACATCTACGACCGCACCGGCAAGACGGTTCTCGCGGTGCTTCGGGGACGCGAGAGCCGCGTGATCGTCGACTCCGACCGGATCTCGCCCTGGATGAAGCACGCGATCATCGCGATCGAGGACAAACGCTTCCTCGAGCACAGCGGCGTCGACCTGCGCGGCATCGCGCGCGCGGCGTGGCAGGACCTGACGAACAAGTCCGTCATCCAGGGCGGATCGACGATCACGCAGCAGTTCGTCAAGAACGCGCTCGTGAAGGACGATCGCACGATCAGCCGCAAGTTCAAGGAGGCGGCGCTTGCGCGGCAGCTCGAGCTCGACTGGACGAAGGACCAGATCCTGACGGCGTACCTGAACACGATCTACTTCGGGAACGGCGCCTACGGCGTCCAGCAGGCCTCGCTCACCTACTTCGGCCACGGCGCTTCCCAGCTCACGCTCGCAGAGGCCGCGCTCCTCGCCGGGATCCCGAAGGACCCGTCGCGCTACGACCCCGTCGCGAACCGGCGCCAGGCGCGGCTGCGGCGGAACCTCGTGCTGCGCAACCTGCTCGAGCAGGGGAAGATCGGCCGGCACGACTTCCTCGCCGCGGCCGCCACGCCGCTCCCGAAGGCCGAGGACGTGCGCCCGCCGGGGATCCAGGGGCCGGCCGCGTACTTCACGAACTACGTCAAGCAGCAGCTCGTCGACGAGTACGGCGCGTCGAAGGTCTTCGGGCGCGGCTACCGCGTCCTGACGTCGATCGACCTCGACCTGCAGCGGCTCGCGCGCAAGGCGATTGCGAAGTGGCTCGATGATCCGAAGGGTCCATCCGCCGCACTCGTAGCGATCGACCCGCGAGACGGATCCGTGCTCGCGATGGTTGGCGGCAACAACTACCGCAAGAGCGAGTTCAACCTCGCCGTGCAGGCTGAGCGTCAGCCCGGGTCCTCGTTCAAGCCGTTCGTGCTCGCCGCCGCGCTCGAGCAGGGCGTCGCGCCAGCGTCGACGTTCGTCTCGAGACCGCTGCTCGTCTCGCTCGGCGACAAGTTCTGGTCGGTGCACAACTACGAGGACGCGTACCTCGGCTCGGTCACGCTCGACACCGCGACCGTGCACTCCGACAACACCGTCTACGCGCAGCTGACGCAGCTCGTCGGGCCGAAGGCGGTCGTGAAGACTGCGCACAGGCTCGGAATCCGCAGCCAGCTCGACAACTACTTCGCGATCGGGCTCGGCGCGGAGGCCGTGAACCCGCTCGAGATGGCGCGCTCGTTCGCGGCGTTCGCGGCGGACGGCTATCGGGTCGACGGCTCGATCTTCGGCAACGAGCCTCGCTCCGTGCTCTCGGTCGAGGATCCGGGCGCGAAGAAGCCGACGCAGAACCGCGTCGTGCCGCGGCACGTCCTCCGGCGCACGACGGCGCAGACCGTGAACTCGATCCTGCAGCGCGTCATCCGGGAGGGCACGGGCAGGCGCGCTGCCTTGCCCGACCGCACCGCCGCCGGGAAGACCGGCACGACCGAGAACTACGGCGACGCGTGGTTCGTCGGGTACACGCCGGAGCTCGTCGTCGCCGTCTGGGTCGGCTACCCGAACATGCTCCGGCCGATGCTGACGGAGTTCCACGGCGACTCGGTCGCGGGCGGCACGTTCCCGGCGCTGATCTGGAAGAGCTTCATGGAATCGGCGATCGCGTACCGACACGACCAGCCGTCCTCCTTCGACCCGCCGCCCTATCTCTCCGGGTCGGCGAAGCGCGTAGTTCGCCGGGACGGCCGGCTACGCCTCGACAACGGCCTTTGCCGCGGAGCGTTCACCGTCGTCTACTTCAGCGGCTTCGGGCCGCAGAAGACCGCACGCTGCAAGCCGAACGAGGTCGAGGTGCCGCGCGTCGTCGGGCAGACGATCGCGAACGCGCAGGCGCGGCTGGCCGCGCAGCCGCTCACGGCTGTGATCGCGTACCAGCCTGCGAAGCCGCTCCAGCGCGTCGGCCGGGTCGTCGCGCAGTACCCGAAGCGCGGTCGGCTCTCGTCATACGAGCAGGTGACGCTGATCCTGCCCAAGCCGCTCAAGGGCGTGATCCCGAAAGTCGTCGGCCTCTCGCTCCGCGACGCCCGGACGAAGCTCCGGCGGCTCGGGCTGCACGTCGACGTCGCAGGCTCGACCGACGGACCGCTCGGGAAGGTCGTCGCCCAGGCGCCGGTGGCCGGGCTCGCAGTCGGGCCCGACCTCACGGTCTCGCTCGTGGTCGGCCGCGGCTGACGAACCGGGAGTCCGCGAGCAGATAGCGCCAGGGGTCTTCGACGGCCTTCGTGATGCCGATCCGCGGCGTGGTGACGATCTCAGGTGTGCCCCTGCGCTCAATAAGCTTGAACGGCGGGCGGTCGAGGGGCAGGCCGTCGTGGTCGCGCGTGATCCCGAGCGCCTGACACAGCTTCCCGGGCCCCGAGCAGAGCATGCGAAGGTCCTCCACCCCGCGCCGGACGTGCATCTCCTCGATCCCGTGCGTCGGCTCGAGCGCGCGGATGAGCACGGCCGACGCCGAGCCCTCCTCCTCGCAGACGAAGTTCACGCACCAGTGGATTCCGTACGAGCGGTAGACGTACGCGCGGCCCGGCGGGCCGAACATCGTCGCGTTGCGCGTCGTTCGTCCGCCGAACCCGTGCGCAGCGGGATCCTCGTGGTCGTACGCCTCGACCTCGACGATCACGCCGCCGACGCCGTCGCAGAGGAACGTCGCGCCGATCAGGTCGGGAGCGACCTCGTGCACCGAGCGGGCGAAGAACCCAGCGCGGATCAGAAGAGCGCTTCGGTCTCGGCCTGCCTCGAGCTCGCCTCCAGCAGGCGGCGCGCGCGGCGCGAGAGGTCGTTCAGGTCGACGCGCCCGGACTCGGTCTGTTCCACGAGGCGCTCGGCGAGCTGGAGCGACTCGTCGAGGATCTGCGAGCGAACGGTCGGGTCGCCGCCCATCTCGGCGAGGATCGTGCGCTCGGTGCGTGACGCGACGATCGGCTCCGCGATTCCCTCGATCCAGACGCGCGTCCGGGCGCCGTGGCCGCGCTCGCCCGCACGCAGGGGTTCGAGCGCGTAGATCCGGTCGGCCCGGGCGTACTTGCCGAAGCCGAGAAAGATCATCCGGGGCGCGCCGTTGGGCATCGCCCCGGATTATCTACGGCTCGCGGTTTTCGACGGCCTCGGGTCCCGCGAGCGCCGACTCGTGCTCCGGCTCGGCGACGCGCCACGCCGTCACGACGCCGAGGCCGATCCAGAGCAGATCGAACCAGCCCCACATGCTCTGGAAGTCGTAGCCGTTGTCCTTGCCCCAGAGCGCGTAGGCCAGATACTTGCCGAGCACGATCCCGGCGAGGGTCGCGACGACCGCGACGACCTGGAGCGCCGTCGACGACCTCCGCTGCGCGGCGACGACCGCGGCAGTCCCGGCGAGGAAGCCGATGCCCCACGCGACGAAGCCGATCTCGTACTGCGTCCATTTGACGATCAGTCCCCAGGCGACGCCGCCTGCGGCCGCAGCCGCGAATGCCGCGAGCGTCGGCAGCGCCAGGTTCGGACGGGCGCGCCCGTACGCCTCAATCGTCACGGTCCCCCTTGTTCGGATTGCCGCGGAGGTATTTCCGCCTCGGGGTGGATCTACGCCCTCGAATACATCCGTTGGCCGATAGCGGAAGTTGCGGCCAGGCCGAAAGGATCGTGCTCTACGCCTGGTCCTCGCGCAGAAGCGCGAGAGGAAGGAGGACGACGATGCGTCGAACGCTCGTCGCGCTTGCGGCACTCGTCTCGCTCGCGCTCGGCCCTGCCCAGGCCGAGGCCTACGTGCGTGACGGCTACGCATCCCTGATCATCTGCGAGCCCCCGCCGCCGGCAGGGTCCACGTTCCTGTACATAGCGCCCGGCGACTGCACGACGACCTACGACTGGGACGTCGACCCGCAGTACGACGGCCCCACGTACGCGACCGAGACCGAGGCGGCGGCGGCCGATCCGCCCCCGCCCGCTCCGGTGACAACGGCCCTGCCGACCTGGCGGAACCTCTACGACTGGCCGAACGGACACGGCTACGTGGGCTGGCACGAGGCGACGTCGTCTCCCGGGCTGTACGGCATGCAGCCGGCGCTCGGTGGCAACCACGGACTCTGGCTGTGGCCGCTCGGCGGTGATTACACGGACGGGTCGTTCGCGGAATGGACGTACACCGCGCCCGGCACGACGCGTATCCAGAAGGTCAGCCTCAACTTCGCGTACCGCAACAAGCTGCTCGCGCACCATTGCCTCGTCGTCGGGCTGCGCACCGACGCAGGCGTCGTCACGCAGAACGAGTGGTGCACGCCGGTCACTCCACCGGACAGCCAGCGGGACGTGTCGGTCACGCTCGTCGACCCGTCGACGAACCCGACCTCCAAGGTGCTCTTCTTCCGCATCCGGATGGACTGCAAGAACACGCCGGGCTGCACGAAGCACGTCCCTATTCTCGACCCGCTGCAGACGGCCGGCACGGCCCGGCTGAAGTTCGTCGACATGACACTCGTCGACGACGACCTACCGCAGGTCTCCGCATCCAACGACTTCACGACACAGACGTACATCGCCGGCAGGGAGACGTTCGCGTTGACGATCAGCTCCCGCGATGCCGGCAGCGGCGTCTCGCGCGCCTGGGCGGAGCGGATCGGGGGCGGCATCATCGTCTCGCGCGACGCGCCGTGCGACCCGACGCACCACACGCCTGAACTCGACGCGCGCATCTGCCCCGAGACGTTCACCTACGAGACGGCTGTCGGGACGTCCGACCTGCCCGAGGGACGAAACGACTTCGTCCCCAAGGCCGAGGACGTTGCGCACAACCAGGGCACCGGCCGCGAGTGGTCCGTGCTCGTCGACCGCACCGGTCCGAACGCCGTGACCGGCACAGGCGTCGACGGCTATGACGCCGGTACCCGCACGGCGACGATCGGCTGGGACACGGGCGACGATCCGCCGCTCCCGACCGGCGAGGACGGCTCGGGCATCGACAAGGTCGAGTTCCGGTACCAGGTGAACGGCGGCGCGTGGACCGCGTGGACCGATCCGGACGCCGGCGACGGGAGCGAGACCCTCACGCCCGGCTTCGACGTTGCGAACATCGCTCCCGGCGACGTCATCGGCGTCGAGGTGCACGAGACGGACGCCGTAGCGAATACCGGGCCGACGACGGCCGCCTCGCTCACGGTGGTCGGCGACGAGCCGAGCTTCCGAAACCTCCCGGACGACGAGGGCGGCCCCGTGTTCGCGAACGACCCGTCGACGATCCCGAACCCGGACCCGATGTTCGCCCAGCCGGCACGGGCCGCAGAGAACAACCTCGACGAGGACTATGACTCCATCGACTTCAGCGACGTCGGGACGTTCCTGGGGGTCGCGCGCCGCCAGGCCGTGGCCGCCGAGGTCTCAGGGGAGTTCGACGCCGACAACCCCTGCGGCCTGGGCGCGGAGACGCGACGCTCGACCGGCAGCACGTCCACGGGCGTGAGCTGGAGCGACTACGTCACCTGCATCGTCTTCTTCAACGGGGACGGCAACTGGACGATCTACAAGACCTGTATCCAGCAAGTCCAGGCGACGCAGCGTCGCGGCGTCGGTCCCGGTTACATCGCGACGATGCGCGACCGGATCGGGCTGGTCGTGAACGACTTCCGCTGGCGCCAGGCATCGCAGGACGCGGGCTTCTGGCACATCGGCAACATGGGCGCGACGAGCGGGGGCCTCGGCAACTTCGAGGTGCAGTACGCGCGCGGCGTGCCCGGGAAGAGCTGGACTCAGCCGGGAGTCCATGACTACGTGACCGGGCAGGACCTTCCTGAGCCCGACGCGTCGCGGCCGACGATGGGGATCATCAGCGAGCGGATGTGCGCCGCGCAGAACGAAGACTACGGCGTCGTCGGCTGGTCGCTGCACAAGCCGACGGTCTCACGCCGCGACAACACGATCCGCTACCAGGCGGAGGTCTGGCTCAAGGATCCGTGGTCGAGCGACGGGCCGTCGGGGCACGCGAACGCGCTGATACGAGTCGCGCACCGGTACAAGTTCTCCGCGGCCGCCGTCGAGGCCATTCACGACATCACGACGTATGGCTCCGCGCCGAACGCAGCCAGCCGGGTGCCGCAGGCCAAGGAGCCGAAGTTCGGTGCGAGCCTCAGGGCGCCCGGTCGCTTCAACGAGATCCGCGTGCTCTCGGGCGCGAACAAGACGGTCGGCCTCTCGGTCCGCGGGCAGGAGGAGAAGCCGAAGGCCGTGCTCTACACGCGGCAAGCGGGCAACGCGACGCGGCTTCGCGTCCGCTGGGGCTGCACGAACGCGACCGCGTGCACGAGCACGTCCTCGCTCTCCAACCCATGCGTCCGGGGCTGCTTCAACGTGATCGCAAAGGCGCGCGCCGTCTCGAGCGTCGCCGACCCGTTCCGCGCCTCGACGAGCCTGTGGGAGAACGCCCCGGGCTCCCGCCCGCGCGGCATGGACGGCTGGGCCCGTAAGTCGGCGGGACGCGCGAAGGCGTACGTACGCGACACGACGGGCGACGGCGTCGTGACCTCCTGCTCGGCAGCGAACGCGAAGGGAGCGCTGCTCGCGACGAAGAAGCGCAAGGACTTCTCGAGCGACGCGGCGTACTTCACGTACCTCTCTCGGCTGAGTGAGAAGTCCCACGTCGGCATGCAGACCGTCCGGCGCTGGGAGCTCGTCGGCTGGAAGAGCGGCGTCTCGGGTGCCGGCGACCATCCGGACGCGACGTACACCGGTTCCGGCGTGCTCTTCAACGCATGGGAGGGAGCGCGTGGGCCCTACGACTGCGAGCCGTTGCAGGTTCGGCTCGGGACGTCGGCCGAGACGTACTCGACCTACGCGAAGTACTGGGTGTCGAACGGCTGAGCGACTAGGTCGCGGCCAGGAGCGCGTCGACGACGCGCTCCTGGTCCTCCCGCTCGAGCTGGGGGAAGAACGGCAGCGCCAGTAGACGCTCGCTCGCGTTCTCGGCGACGGGGCACATTCCCTCGCGAAAGCCGTAGCGCTCGCGCATGTACGGTTGCAGGTGCACGCACGGCACGTAGTGCGCGGCCTCGATCCCCTCGCCGGCCAGCCGCTCGAGCACGACGTCGCGCTCGATCCCGCGAGCCAGCTTCGTCACGTAGACGAACCACGAGCGCTTGTGGTCGGCGTCGTCCGGATGCGGTGGCTCGACGCCGTCGACTCCGGCCAGGAGCGCGTCGTAACGCGAAGCCGCCTCGGCGCGCAGGCGCAGCAGCGCGTCGAGCTTTTCGAGCTGCGCGATGCCGACGGCGGCCTGGAGGTCGGTGAAGCGGTAGTTGAAGCCGAGGCGCACGTGGTGGAACCACCGGCTCTCGTACGAGCGCCCCTGGTTGCGCAGGCTCTTCAGCAGCTCCCACTCACGCTCGGAATGGGTCGTCACCATTCCGCCTTCTCCCGTTGTGATCTGCTTGTTCGGGTAGAAGCCGAACGCACCGGAGACGCCGTGCGAGCCGACCGGGCGGCCTTTGTACTCGGCGCCGAGCGCTTCGCAGGAGTCGTCGATCACGGCAAGGCCGTGGCGGTCGGCCACCTCGCGCAGCTCGTCGAGCTCGCACGGGTAGCCGAACATGTCGACGAGGACGATTCCCTTCGTCCGCTCGGTGATCGCCGCCTCGACCGCGGTGGGATCCAGGTTCAGCGTCCGTTCGTCGACGTCCGCGAAGACCGGAGTCGCACCTTCGAAGATGAAGCAGTTCGCGGTCGCGACGAACGAGATCGGCGACGTGATCACCTCGTCGCCCAAGCCCAGACCGGCGATATGGCACAGCATGTGCAGCCCGGCGGTTCCGCTCGACACGGCGGCGGCGTACGGCGCGCCCACGCGTTCCGCGAACAGTTCCTCGAAGCGTACGATCGCGGGGCCGAGCGAGAGCCGCCCGGAGCGCAGCACCTCGAGCACGAGCTCCTCCTCGCGCTCGTCGAGGTAGGGGCGCGAGAGCGGGATGCGCGTTGTCGCGGAACTCAAGTGGCAGTGCGCGACGGCACGTGCTCCAGCCACTGGGCCCAGCGCTCGCTCTGACCGCGCACGGTGTCGAGGTACGCCTTCTGGATCGCGAGCGTGACCTCGCCGACGCCGAGCTCGTGGTCGTCGATCGAGCGGAGCGGCGTCACCTCGGCCGCGGTCCCGCACATGAACACCTCGTCCGCGAGGTAGAGGTCGGAGCGGATCAGCTGCGTCTCCTCGACCTGGTAGCCCAGGTCCTGCGCGATCTGGATCACCGTGTCGCGTGTGATGCCCGGCAGGATCGAGTTTCCGAGCTCCGGAGTCGCGATCTTGCCGTCCTTGATCACGAAGATGTTCTCGCCCGAGCCGTCCGCGACGAAGCCCTCGGCCGTGAGCAGGATCGCCTCGTCGTAGCCGGCGTTGACGGCCTCAGTCACGGCGAGCATCGAGTTCAGGTAGATCCCCGTTGCCTTCGAGACGTGCGGGATCACGTTCGGCCCGACGCGCTGCCAGGAGGAGATCTTCGCCTTGATGCCGTTCCTCAAACCGTCCTCGCCGAGGTACGACCCCCACGGCCAGCTCATGATCACCGTCTCGACCGGGTTGTCGCGCGCCGCGACGCCGAGTTGCCCGTAGCCGTAGAACGCGATCGGGCGGATGTAGCACTCGGCTAGGCCGTTCGCGTCGACGAGCTGCTGCGTTGCGTCGCGCAGCTCCTCCATCGAGTACGGGAGCTCCATCGAGAGCAGGCGCGCCGAGTTGTGCAGGCGCCGCATGTGGTCGGTGAGCCGGAAGACCGCCGGGCCCTTCGAGGTCTCGTAGCAGCGGATCCCCTCGAATACGCCCGAGCCGTAGTGCAAGCCGTGGACGCCGACGTGCACCTTCGCGTCGGCCCAGTCGACGAGCTCGCCGTTCATCCAGATCTTCTCGGTCTCCTGCACGGCCGTCTCCTCTCGGGCAAGGTCAGTCGGAATGCTATGTGCGGTCGTCGACAGCGTCCATCTGGCGAGCCCGGGCGAGGCGGGCGAGCTCGGCCGGGCTCAGGCGTGCCATGTGGTTCGGGGAGCCTGCTCCCACCCAGACGTGATCGTGGGCGAGGAGCGAGCGATCGATCAGCACGTGCTCGATCCGCGGCAGCGGAAACGGGGCGACGGCGCCCGGCGCGAACCCGGTCGCGGCCTCGACTTCCTGCCGTGAGCCGACGCGTGCTTCGCCGGCGCCGACGGCCCGCGCCACCTTCCCGGCGTCGGCGCGACGACCGCCTGGCACGAGGGCGACAACGGGACGGCCGTCGTCGCACACGAAGACGAGCGTTTTCACGATCTGCGCCGCATCGACGCCGACCGCACGAGCAGCGTCCTCCGCGGTTGGCGTCCCCTCCGGAAACTCCTCCAGAATCGCCTCGGCGCGCGCCTCGTGGAGGAAAGCGGCAACTCGCTGCACGGGCTCGGGCCACATCGACGACCCGAAACCGTAGCGGCCGCTTGTTCGGTTTCACCTTGACAACTCTTCGTCAGGGAGACGATGGTGGCCCAAAACGAGGTTCGAATCGCCACGACTGAGGCGATCTTCCGGACTGTCAACGAACGAATCGCCGAGAGCTCCGAGCGCTTCGACTCGGAGTCGGGGGAGTTCGTGTGCGAGTGCCAGGACCGGTCCTGCACACACCGCGTAGAGGCATCGCTCGACGAGTACGAGCACGTGCGCGCCGACGCGACCCACTTCCTGCTCGCGCCGGGGCACGACAACGCGCGGGTCGAGCGGGTCGACCAGCGCAAGCGCCGTTACTGGGTCGTCGAGAAGTTCGAGCGGACGGTCGCGGCGACCGTGCGGCGACTCAATCCGCGCGCCCGGACGGCCTAGGCACGAACGCGCCCGGAACCCGCTCGCGGTACAACCGATACTCCGGGTACTGCCGCGCGAGGAACCTCTCCGCCATCTCCGCCTTGGCACGCCAGAGCAGAGCGAGTCCGATCAGCGGGACGAACGCGGTCGGGCTCGTCGCGAGCGCGAAGCCGGAGAAGAAGAGCAGGCCGGCCGCGTAGATCGGGTGACGCGCGAACTCGGACGGCCCGTGCTCGACGAGCCGTCCGCCTTCGCGCGGTCGCGGGTACGCCGAGGCGGCGTTGAACTCGCTGAGCGTCCTCCACGACCAGACCGCGACGAGGCCGGCGAGCAGGGCAAGCACCGCGCCGAGCGCCGAGAGGAGCGCCGAGACGCCTTCGGGCCAACCGGGCGGGAGGAACGCCGCGAGCAGGATGGCGGCCATCAGCGCGAATTGCGCGACGACCCACCGGCCGCCGCTCTCACTCCATCGAGATGAATCGAGCATCGTCGAACCCCTCCTCGCGCACGTGCTCGACGAGATCGTCGGGGGGCTGCGCGTCGATCGAAAGCGCCATCAGCGCTTTGCCGCCTTTGCGCGTGCGCGACACCGCCATGTTGGCGATGTTCACGCCCGCCTGGCCGAAGAGGGTGCCGACCCGCCCAATCACACCCGGCACGTCGTCGTAGCGGAAGAAGACCATCAGCGGCGCCAGCTCGATGTCGAGCTCGAAGCCGAGCGCGCTCACCAGCCAGAGCCGGTGGTCGCGCCCGATCGTCGTCCCCGCGACGGTCGACTCGTTGCCGTTGTCGCGGACGCGCACCCGGACGAGGTTCGTGTAGTCGCGCGAGCTCCGGCGCCGCTCCTCGTGCACGTCGATCCCGCGCTCGGCCGCGATCAGCGGCGCGTTGACGTAGTTCACCGGCACCTCGGCGCGCCCTTGGAAAGCGCCGTTCAGCGCGGCGACGGTCAGCAGACGCGTGTCGTACTGCGCGAGCGCGCCGTAGTACGAGAGCTCGATGCGGCCGGCGCTGCCCTGCGCGAGCTCCATCGCGAGCCGGCCGAGCTTTGCCGAGAGCGGAACGAAGGGGCCGAGCACGTCGAGATCCTCCGGCCGGATCGAAGGGATGTTCACCGCGTTTGTGACGACGCCGCCCTCGAGCGCGGCCGCCACCTGTTCGGCGACGATCACGCCCGCGCGGTCCTGGGCCTCCTCCGTCGAGGCCGCGAGATGGGGCGTGACGATCACGTTGTCGAGCTCGAGCAGTGCGCCCGAGTACGGCTCCTCGGAGAAGACGTCGAGCGCGGCGGCGGCGACCTTACCGGAGCGGAGCGCCTCGGCGAGCGCGCCCTCGTCGACGAGCTCGCCGCGCGCAGCGTTGACGATCCGCACGCCGTCGGGCATCCGCGCGATCGCGTCGCGGCCGATCGCGCCGCGCGTGTCGGGGCCGAGCGGCAGATGCAGCGTCAGGAACTCCGCCTCGCGCAGCACGTCGTCCATCGACGCCGCACGCTCGACGCCGAGCTCGCGGTAGCGCTCCTTCGCCACGAATGGGTCGTAGGCGACGACTCGCATCCCGAGCCCGCCCGCGCGGCGGGCGACCTGCTGGCCGATCCGTCCGAAGCCGAGGACGCCCAACGTCTTGCCCGCGAGCTCCACCCCGCCCCAGCGCGAACGCTCCCAGCGCCCCTGCTTGAGCGCGGCGTGCGCCTGCGGGATGTTCCGCGCCAGCGAGACGAGCAGCCCGATGGTGTGCTCGGCCGCGGAGACGACCGTCGACTCGGGCGCATTCGCGACGACGATTCCGCGGCGTGTGGCAGCCTCGACGTCCACGTTGTCGACGCCGACGCCTGCGCGGCCGATCACCTTCAGGCGGTCGGCGCGCTCGAGGAGGTCCGCCGTGAGCTTCGTGGCCGAGCGGATCACGATCGCGTCGTAGGAGCCGATCGTCTCGGCGAGGTCGCCGTTCGGCTCGACGTCTACATCGAACCGGTCGCGCAGCAGCTTCACGCCGGCGTCGGCGATCGGCTCGCGGACGAGGACGCGGGGCTTCGTCACTTCAAACGCGGGCGCCCTCGTAGACCTCGAGGGCGCGTGCGGTGGCGACGCCGCGCTCGACGTCCGCGCCGAGCTCGGCGAGCACGAGCTCCACGGCGGCGAGCGCCGTCGTGACGTCGAAGACGTCGAACCAGCCGATGTGGCCAATCCGAAAGATCCGGCCCTTCAGTGGGCCCTGGCCGTTCGCGATCGTGATCCCGTGGTCGTCGCGCAGGCCGCGCACGACGTCGGTCGCGTCGATCCCGTCCGGCGGCCGGATCGCGGTCACGACAGCCGACGTGTCGTCGTCCGGCGAGAAGAGCTCGAGGCCCATCGCCTTGACACCCTCGCGGCAGGCACGCCCGAGCCGGACGTGGCGGTCGAATGCCGCCTCCAGGCCCTCGTCGAGCAGGCGGCCGAGCGCGACCTCGAGCGCCGCGATGAGCGTGACCGCGGGCGTGTACGCGGCGTCGAGCTTCGCCTGCGCGCTCCCGATCTTCTCCCAGTCGAAGTAGAACCGCGGCGACGAGCCGCGCGCTGCGAGCGCGGCCTCGGAGACGGCGGCGAACGCGAGTCCCGGCGGCGTCATCAGCGCCTTCTGGGAGCCCGCGACGACGACGTCGAGGCCCCAGGCGTCGGTCTCGAGCGGCACGGCGCCGAGGCTCGAGATCGCATCGACGACGACGAGAGCACCGGCCTCCTTTGCAGAGGCGGCGAGGGCGCGCAGGTCTGCAACGACGCCGGTGGACGTCTCCGAATGTGTGAGGAAGACGGCCTTGGCGGGCCGCTCGGCGAGCCGCGCGGCGAGGTCGTCGGCGGCAGGCACCTCGCCCCATTCGTAGGCGAGCGCGTCCGTCTCGGCTCCGTAGGCGCCGGCGAGCGAGGTCCAGCGCTCGCCGAAGCTGCCCGCCGAGACGACGGTGGCGGGATCCCCCGGCGAGAGCAGGTTCGCCACGGCCGACTCCATCGCCCCCGTGCCGGAGGAGGTGAACATCAGCACCTCGCGCTCCGTCCGGAAGACCTCGCGTAGCCGCGCGAGCGTCCGCTCGAAGATCGGCTGGAAGTCGGGACTGCGGTGGTGGACGACCGGCTGGGCGCCCGCCGCGAGCACTTCCGGCGGCACGGGAGTCGGCCCCGGGGTCATCAGATAGCGCTTTTCCGCCACTTGCGGCTGAGCCTAGCCGAGCGGCCGGAGGACGAAGACGCCGCTTGCGGTGCCGTCCTCAGGACGTATGGGCTTTGCCCGTGCGTCCGTCTGCGTCGACCGGTCGAGGCGATGGAGTCGTCCCAGCACGATTAAGCGAACGTGAACCTTCGCAAGGACTTTGTGACAGCTCAAGAAGTGCGGCTACCTTGACGATAGAGAAGTTTGTGACACACGAAAGGGAGACATGATCTACAAGCTGTTCCGCGCGATGGCGCTGCTCGACTCGGGCGTCCCCTGCCGCCGTTGCGGCGAGGGCATCGAGCGCGACGACGAGTTCGGCCTGGCCGAAGGCGTCTGCTCGCCCTGCCGGGTCTAGAGCTCCAGCGTCCGAATCTCCCACGGCCGTAGCTCCGCACCAGCTCCGCGCGCGTGGGCGAGCCGCGGCTCTTCCCCCTCATTCACGAGCCGCGCCACGAGACGCCCCTCTCGGCGCACGAGCGCCGAGAGGACGGCGTCCTCGACCCGTAGCCCCTCGCGCTCGCGGAGGTCCCCGCTTGTCCCCTCGGATCCCGCGAGCGCGATCAGGGCCAGCCTGAAGCGCTCGAGCTCTTCGAGCGGATCGCCGCCGGCCAGCAGCGCGAAGGCCACGCTCCAGGGGCCGTGCATCTGCGCGTCGGGGATCGGCACCTCCGGGCCCGCCGGGTCCTCGCGGTAGGGGTTCGTGTTCCGGCTGATCAGGCCGGTCGAGCGGAGGAGCGTCAGCGCGAGCTCGTTCTCGACGATCTCGTACTCGGTGACGTGCTCGAGGAGCGCCGTCACCCCGCCCGCCTCCACGAAGCCGTGGGCGGGAAAGGTCGGGAGCGGGACCTCGCCGTAGCCGCCTTCGGCCTCGAGCCCGCGCTCGACGATCGCGAACTGGCCTTCGGCTCGTGAGCCCTCGGCGCGTTCGGGGAGCGGCACGTGGAAACGCACGCGCTGGTCATCGCACGGGTTGTCGAACGAGACGCGGACCCGTACGAACGGCTCGCCCGCGTGCAGCGCGAGCGTCGTGGTCGTCTCGACGGGCTTGCCGTCCCAGCTGTACGTGCGGACTACCGCGAGCTCGCCCAGCACTGGTCCGGCGGCGCGCGTCTCCACGCGCACCGCGTCTGGCTTCGCGACGAGGACGTCGTCCGGCGGGGGCGCGTAGTTGTACGAGTCGCCAACGTCCTTGCCGCGCACGATCCGCCCGGCGTCGCGGATGTTGCCGAACCAGCAGGTCCCGTCGTCGGCAACCTCGACGCGGACGAGCCCGTTGTCGAGCGTCCGGCCCTCTGCGCGTACCGCGTGCTCGAGCTCGGTCCGGCCGTCGGTTGCGCGGACGGCGGTCCAGCCGAGCGCCGGGGTCGGGACGCTCGCGACGAGGCAGCGGCGCGGAAGCACGCGTAGGACCACCTCCCAGGTCGCGTCGGGCTGAGTCTGCGCGGCGACCTCGAGCTCGAGGCGTACCTCCTCCATGTCGAGCCACGGTGGGTCTTGCTCGCTGTCGAGCTCGAGCGTCATGCGCGGGCCTGGGCCGATCGAGAGCCCGTTCAGCCAACGGCCAAAGAGCTCGCGCCCGTGCAAGCGGCGGCGAAGCAGCTCCGGGATCTCGCGGCCCGGGATTTCGAGGCGCTCCAGCAGCGGTGTGTTGCGCTCGATTTCCTGCGCGGCGACGCGACGGCCTCCGGGGAGCTCGAGCGAGACGTGCTCCCACTCTTCCGGGACCGCGAACTCGAGGTCGACGACGCCGGCGCGCGGGAACGGTGACGGGTTCGCGACGACGTAGGCGCCGCGCGGAGTCTCGGCGGCTGCGTCCGCGAGCGCCGCGCGCGCGAGTCCGAGCCCGATCTGCTCCGCTTCCGCGAAGCGCACGAGCACCTGCGCGGAGACGGGATCGGCGGAACAGCCGCAGATCGAGTCGTGCGCGGAGTTCTCGATCACACGCCGCCAGGCGAGCTCGAGCGGCTTCTCGGGCCACTCGCGCCCGTGCAGCGCGGCGAACGGCTCGGCGTAGCGCTCGAGCGCGCGCTCGGCGCGCGCTGCCGCCTGCTTGATGTCCATCCGCGCGGACACGACCCCCATGAGCAGGTTCGCTCTTGCGCCTGACCGCATCTCCCCGGTCCAGACGGGACCCGTCGCCGTGACGCTTTCGTCACGGTGACTGTCCCCAGTTTTTGGCTCGGCAGAGCCGTTCGCGCGCGCCCGGGCGGCGGGGACTGTCCCCAGCGCTTGTCCCAACGTGCGGAGGCGGATCTCGATATGTCCGTTCGCGTTCGCGCGCTCGACCAGGTCGACGAGCTCGGGGAGCGGCTCCATGTGATCGGTGCCGTACATGGCGAGGACCGGGTCGTCGCCGAAGTACGGGCGCATCTTCTCGACAAGGGCATCCAGCGCCTGCGGGAGGCGGTCCGGCAGGTGCAGTAGCGACGCCGCGTTGCCGTAGCCGCCCGGGAGGTACTCGCCGCGCACCGCGGAACCGTCCGGCGCGCGCCACTCGAAGCGGTGGCGGTCAATCGCGCGCGCCACACCGCGCCAGACGACCGCGACGTCGATCCCGTGAGCGCGCAGGATCTGCGGCATCTGCGCGACGTGGCCGAACTGGTCGGGGAGGTACCCGACGGACATCGCGCCCCCGACCTCCTCCCCGCGCGCGAGCCCGAGCTCGAGGTTGCGCCAGATCGTCTCGCCGGAGACGAGGAACTCGTCCATCAGGATCTGCCACGGCCCAACCGCGAGCCGTCCCGACTGCACGAGCTCGCAAATCCGCTCCTCCTGCTCGGGCCGGATCTCCAGGTAGTCGTCGACCGTCTGCAGCTGGCCGTCGAGCGTGAACACGAACCGCGCCTCGCGCTCCATCAGCTCCAGTACGCGGTCGATCAACCGGACGAGCGCGAGCCGGAACGTCTGGAACGGGAGGTACCACTCCCGGTCCCAGTGCGTGTGCGGGACGAGATCGACTTGGACTATTTGACCGAGCCGGCGAGCAGACCCTGCACGAAGTAGCGCTGGAGCGCGAAGAAGACGATCAGCGGCACGATCATGAGCAGGAACGCTCCGGCGCTCAGCAGATGGAACTCGACGCCGTACGTCGAGAGAAGCTGCGAGATGCGGATCGTCATCGGCCAGAGATCAGGCTTCTGGATGTAGACGAGCGCCATCAGCAGGTCGTTCCAGACCCAGAGGAACTGGAAGATCCCGAACGAGGCGAGCGCGGGAACGGAGAGTGGGATCACGACCTTGTAGAAGATCTTCCAGTTCGAGGCGCCGTCGACGCGCGCTGCTTCGATCAGGTCCCGCGGAAGCGTGATGAAGAAGTTCCGCAGCAGGAAGATGCAGAACGGCAGCGCGAAAACCGTATGTGCGATCCAGAGCCCGGCGTAGCTCCCGGTGATCAGATCCTTGCGGCCCGTCAGGAACTCGCCGAGATCCTGGAACTCGACGAGGGTGGGCACGAAGGCGGCCTGCACCGGGACGACCATCAGCGCGACGAGGACGAGGAAGATCGTGTCCCGGAACGGAAAAGGGATCCACGAGAACGCGAACGCCGCGAGCGCGCCCAGGAACAGCGGCAGCAGCGTCGACGGGATCGCGATCAGCGCGCTGTTCAGGAAGCTCGGCGCCATCTTGTTCGCGTTCAGCACGAGGTCGTAGTTCTTGAGCGTGAAGTCCAAATGCGCAAACGACGTCCACCACCCGGACGACGCAATGTCCGGCCGCGGCCGGAAGGAGGTCACGGCAAGTCCGATTGTCGGGACGAGCCAGACGACCGCGATGCCGATCAGCGCGATGTGCACCGGGGTCCTCGAGATGAACCCCATCACGCGCGCGGTCGTGGTCTTCGGCCGCCCGACGACGACTGCTTCGGCCGCGGTCGCTATGAGATCACCGCCTCACTGCGGAAGCGACGGATGTTCAGGATCATGATCGGGATGATCAGGATCAGCATGAACACCGCGACCGCCGCGCCGTACCCGCCCTTCCCGTTCTCGAACGTCTCGATGAAGTAGCTGTACGCGATCACGCGCGAGGCCCCGCCCGGGCCGCCCTGGGTCGCGATGTAGACGATGTCGAAGACCTTGATCACGTTGATGATCAACCACACGGTCACGACAGAGATCGGGAGCGACAAGAGCGGCAGCTGGATGCGGCGGAAGATGTCCCACTCCGTCGCACCGTCGGTGCGTGCCGCCTCGATCACCTCCTGCGAGATCCCCTTCAGCGCGGCCGAGAGCACGATCATCACGAAGCCGGTCGACGCCCAAACGTACGCAACGATGATCGCGTAGTTGACGGTGGAGGCTTGACCGAGCCATGAAACGGGAGAGCCGCCGGCCTCGTCGATCAGCGCGTTGAGGGCGCCGATCTGCGGGTCCGGGCTGTAGACGAGCAGCCAGATGACGGCGACGGCCGTCGCCGAGATCGCCATCGGCACGAAGATGATCGCCTTGAACACGCGCTCGTAGTTGACGCGTGTGGCGAGAACCGCGGTGATCAGCCCGAGGATCAGGCAGAGACCCGTGTAGAGCACAACCCATCTGAAGTTGTTGATGACGGCGCCGCTCCACGGGAACGAATCCCTGTTCAGGAAGCGGGTATCGCGCGTCAGCAGACGTTCGAAGTTGTCGAACCCCACCCAGCGCCGGAACCGGAGTCCCGCGCCCGTGTTGAACGACAAGGCGATCGTCCAGCCGACGGGGACGACCATGAAGAAGGTCACGAGCAGGAGGGCCGGGAGCAGGAACGGGAGGGCCTGCCAGCCCTCCCGTCCCGCAATTGCCCGCAGGCGCCGCCGCGGCGGCGGCTCGGCGACGATCGAACCAGGAGCAGCGGTCATCTACCCTGCGAACGCGTCCTTCGCCTGCGTCTGGAAGTTCTTCACTTCGGCGTCGGCCTTGCCCGGGTCCTTGAGCACCGTCTGGAGCACCGTGCCCCAGTCCGTTCCCAGCGCGCCCGGCAGGAGGTCGGACCCGTCGAAGACGAACACCTGGGCGTTCTTGACCTGATCGGCCTCCTTCTTCACCAGGGGGTTCGGGTACGCGTCGGCCGTTACACCCTTGTTCGGCGACACGATCGCGCCGGTCGAGACCCAGATCTTGCCCGCCTCGGGCGAGGCCAGGTACTCGATCAGCTTCGCGACGTCCTCGTTGTTCACGAACGCCGCGGTGATGTCGCCGCCGCCGACGAGCGGGTTGCCGTTCGCCTCGTCGATGGTCGGGAATTCGAAGAAGTCAATGTCCTTCCCCGGCTTCCGGTTCGGATTGACGTCGGTCAGCGCGATGCCGCCGACGAAGCCGCCTTCCATGAACAAGTGCGCCTTGGGGTTCGCGCTGAACACCTGTCCGATCGCGTCGACGAAGCCAGTGCCGAGCGCCCCGTCGACGCCTCCGGGGAGCGTCTGGTTGTTCAGCAGGTCGGTCATCATCTTCAGCGCCTCCGTAACCGACGGATCGTCGAAGGCGAGGTCGCCGCCGAACAGCTGCTTGTACTTGTCGGGTCCGGCGGTGCGCGCATAGATGTTCTCGAACCAGTCAGTCAGGTTCCACGAGTCCTTGGCGCCGGTCGTCCACGGCTTCATCGAGTCGCTCTTCAACTCGTTCGTGAGCGCGACCAGCTCGTCCCAGGTCTTCACCGGGTGCACCTTCGGGTCGTCCGGGCGGTACCAGATGACGCTCTTCGAGTTCGCCTTCGCGACGACGCCGTAGACGGTGCCGTCAACCGTGGTCAGATCGGTCCAGGCCTTGCTGTAGTTCTCGTTGAGCTTGTCCGGATCGAGCCCGAGATCCTCGAGCGAGATGAGGGACCCCTCGTTGGCGAGATCGGTGACGATGCCCGGCCGCGGGATGATCGCGACCATCGGCGGGTTGCCGGCTGCGATGCGCGAGCGGATCACGGGCAGGAAGTCGCGGGCCGACTCGTACTTCGTCTTGATCCCCGTCTTCTGGGTGAACGCGGTGAGGACCTTCTGGAACGCCTCCTGCTCGCTGCCGCCCCAGAGCGACAGCACCGAGACCGTTCCGGTCCCCTTCTTCGTCTCGCCGCCGCCTCCGCCGCAGGCTGCGGCGACGATCGCGAGCGAGACTGCCAGGGTTAGCGCCGCCAGGCGCAGCCCGTACCTCCTGATCAATGAGATCCCTCCTCCGGCTTTCTGTAGATGCCGAGTCCGCTTTCTGGGTCGAAGAAATGCAATCCCGCCGTGTCGACCGCGATCTCCGCGGGCTCGCCCGGCCGGAGCTTTGAGCGCGCGCCGAAACGACCCACGAGCACCGCGCCGCCGTCCTCGCCCGTGGACGGGAGGTCCGCTGCGCCCGCGTCGCGCGCGAGCTCCTTGACGTCCTCGGTGTAGGCCGGAGTCGCATCGCTCTTCACGTGGACGACGATCTCTGCGCCCAGTGCCTCCGTCAGCGCGACCTCGCCCTTGATCCGGCGTCCCTCGGGCACGTCGCTGGCGAGCGCCGCGTCCTCGAGATGCTCGGGGCGGATCCCGACGATCAGGTTCCGGCCCTCGAAGTCCTCGAGGCCGGGACGCCGGCTCAGCGCCTGCTCGTCGAGCGTGATCGACTGGGAGCCGATCTTGACGGCCAGGCCGCCGTTCGCACGCTCGAGCATGCCCTCGAGAATGTTCATCGCGGGGCTGCCGATGAACCCGCCCACGAACAGGTTGACGGGCGTGTCGTAGAGCTCCTGCGGCGAGGCGACCTGTTGCAGCTCGCCCTTGCGCATCACGGCGACGCGGTCGCCCATCGTCATCGCCTCGACCTGGTCGTGCGTCACGTAGATCGTCGTCGTCCCCAGCCTGTGCTGGAGCTGCGAGATCTCCGCGCGCATCTGCACACGCAGCTTCGCGTCGAGGTTGGAGAGAGGCTCGTCCATCAGGAAGGCCTGGGGCTGCCGCACGATCGCGCGGCCCATCGCGACGCGCTGCCGCTGACCGCCCGAGAGGGCGCGCGGCTTGCGGTCGAGGAAGGGCTCGAGGTCGAGCACGCGCGCCGCCTCGCGAACGCGCTGATTGATCTCGCTCTTCGGCGTCTTGCGCAGACGAAGCCCAAAGGCGATGTTGTCGAACACCGACAGGTGCGGATAGAGCGCGTAGCTCTGGAAGACCATCGCGATGTCGCGGTTCCGCGGCGCGACGTTGTTCACGACGCGGTCGCCGATCTTGAGCGTGCCCTCGCTGATCTCCTCGAGCCCTGCGACCATGCGCAGCGCCGTGGTCTTCCCACAACCGGACGGACCGACCAGCACCATGAACTCGCCGTCACGGATGCTCAGGTCGACTCCGTTGACGGCTCTCGTGCCGTCCGGATAGATCTTGCTCACGTTGTCGAACGTGACGTCAGCCATCCCGCACTCCCCCTTCTGGTGAGTGGGTTCCTACCACCCCAGGGAGGCCTTCGCAACCGCGCCCATCACCGTGCACGGTGGGCTCCGAAGGTGAATACCTGCTGGAAGGTAGGCCGGTTTGCGAAGCGCATCGTCCGCGGGAGCAGGCCTCCGGCGAACTGCGTACGCTCCGGGCGCGCGTCGGCGCGCCAGCGAGTCGGGTCGGAGCCCTGCGCGGCCGCGAGCTGGTCGCCCGCCGCCTCGAGCGCTCCGACAAGCGCGGTCCGGCAGGCGGCGAGGTCGCCCGCCCCGCAGAAACGCGTCCGGAAGGGCGAGCCCACGTCCCGCCCGAGCAACGCACGCAGATCTTTGTCCACGTAGCCGTACCAGCCCGCCCCGTAGGCGTTGCCGCTCCCGTCCGGCCGGTCGTCGCGGATCAGCGGCAGCCGCTGGAGCAGAGGGCCGAGTACCGGCGACAGCACGGCGTCGGCGAGCTTTGGCCACGCCGCGTCCATGATCGCCGCGCCGGGATCGTCGACGAGACCGTCCTGGTCGGCGTCCAGCCTGCTGCCGCCCCGCTCGCGCCACTGGTCGAGGAGCTGCACCAGCTGCTGCGTGCGCTGTGACGCACCGGGAGCGCCCCGCACGACCTCCGCGATCGACGGCCAGACCTCCAGCTCGCGGATGTCCTGGGTCGCCGCGCGGTTCATCGCGCCGACCACGGTCGCGAGCGTGTGCTTCTGGCGCGCCGCGATCCCGCGCTGGAGCAGCTCGACGCGGTGCACCGACCCGTACGACCAGTTGTCGTCGGCAGCGGTAAAGCCGGGCGCCGGCTTGTTGTTCCAGTTCACGATTGCCCCGGAGGCGGGACTGATCGCGTTCGGATGCGCGTCGAAGGGGAGGAACCCCTGCCACTCGAAGTCGCCGTTGCCGCGCACCGGCAGTCCCGGATCGACCGTCGAGGGACGCAACGGCAGCCGGCCGGTGGAGTAGGTCGCGATGTCGCGGTCGTCCGCGTAGTACCAGTTGAACGAGAGCTCGAGCTTGGACGCTGAGCGCATGAAGTCGCGCGCGTTCCGCGGGACGTTCTCGTTCAGGTCCTTCCACGCAAGCGCCGACAGGAGCTCGCGCCCGCGCGTGGAGCGTTCGCGGGAGATCGCGACGCGCACGCCGTCCACCGTCGCATAGCCGATCACCGGCCCGTGCACCGTTGCGTGGAACACGAGGCGGCGGTCGGGCTCCCCCAGCGCACCCTTGAGCGTGCCGGCGTCGAAGGTCGTCATCTCGCGGCATTGCCCCTGGTAGCGGTAGTGCGTGTCGTCGCCGCAGAGCTCTTCGACGTAATCGTCGATCAGGTCCGAGGTCGAGGAGGTGAGGCTCCAGACGAAGTCCTTCGCGCGGCCGAGGAGGACGTAGAACGAGATGCCCGGGAACGTGGCGCCGCGTGCGTCGAGCCCGCCGCCATGGAGGTCGAGCTCCATCAGGATCTGCGGGTAGAACTGGCCCACCTGCGGGCCGGCGACGAAGAGCGGGTGGCCGTTCGCCGAGCGCTTCGCGCCGACGAGCAGTGCGTTCGACATCAGGCGCGGCCGGCGAATGCTCGGCGCCGCCGAGAACACGACCGGCTGGAAGCTGCCGTCGTCGAGAACGACGTTGCCGGCACCGCTGGGCTCGGCGCTCTCCCAGGGGAACTCCTGGGCGATCGTCACCGGCGTTTCGGTGTCCATCCGCTCGCGCAGATCGTCGAAGACGATCCGCCCGCGTTCGGCCCCCAGCCGCTGCTCGAGTGCGTCGAGGAACATCGAGCGGCGCGTCTCGTCGCCGCCGCCCGCGCCGAACACGGCGCCGATGAGCGCGCCCATCCCCGCGACGTCGCGCTCCGTCCACGGATCGATCGGCAGGTTGTTCGCGCGGTAGTACCCGTTGATCCCCCCGACGAAGGACCGCACGTCCGCGAGCAGCCCACGTCCCGCCGCCGTCGCCTGGAGCAGCGTGACCGTGCTCTCGAGTTGCTGCTCGGCCTGCGCGCTCGGCACGTATCCGCGGCCCGAGAGCGCGAACGAGAACGCATCGAGTCCCGGGACGTCCAGCGCTGCGATCCGTCCCGCGTTCCGCAGCAGCTGCAGCAGGAGGCCGCGGTCCTCGGCAGTCGCCCACCCCGCGCCGAATTCCACGTCCGCGCGTGTGCGTCCGTAGACATGCGGCACGTCGTAGCGATCACGCAGAATCCGGACGCCCGCCCGCGGCCGCTCGGTGCGCTCGACCTTCCCCTGCGCGCCGAAGCGGGCGGACTTGTAGTAGCGCGTCAGGTCGCGGTCGCTCACGTTCCCGCCGAGGGGCGTGAGGCCGTCGTAGAGCGGAATCTGGTCGACGCTGTGCCGACGGGTCCCCAGATCGCCGGCCTCGCCGGGCGGCAGCACGTTGAGCGCAACCGCCGCAAAGTCGATTCTCGGCGCGGCCGCTCCAGCAGAGACGCCGGCCGCGAGCCCGATCGCAGCGATCGTGAGGAGGAACACCCTCTTCACTGCAGCGACATTATCTGCCACGTGGAGCCCCTGCTCGCTTTCGCGGCCGCGCTCGTCTCGCTTCGCCTCGCCGCGGGGCTCGCGCGCCGCTGGCGCGAGCGGCGAGAGCCGGCGTTCGCGGCGTGGGCATCGTCGCTGTTCGCGTACGCGCTCGCCTCCGGCGCGCTCGCGTGGGGCGCCGCGGCCGGGTGGAACGAGGCGTCGTTCCGCGTCTACTACGTCTGCGGCGCGTTGCTCACGGCGCCGCTGCTCGGCGCGGGCTCGCTGCTCCTCGTTGGACGGCGCTGGGCGGGCCCGCTGGCGCTTGTGTACGTCGGCTTCGCCGTCGGCGTCGGCATCGCCGTGGAGCTGACGTCGCGCGTCCACGGAAAGTCGATCCCCGAGGCCCAAGACCACCTCGCGTTCGTCCCCGCCCGGCTGCTCGCGATCCTTGCGAACTCGCTCGGGACCCTCGCCGTCGTGGCGGTCGCGCTCCTGACGATCCGGCGGCGGCCTGTTGGCAACACGTTGATCCTGGCCGGGGTCGCAGCGGCGGCGGCAGGCAGCGCCGTCGCCGGTCTCGGCGTGACGGAAACGGCGCTGTTCGTGGCCGGCGGCGCCGTACTCCTGTACCTGGGCTTCCTCTCCCGGCGGTAAGAATTTTCTAAAGATCGCCTGACGGGGCAACAGCCCGCGGCTAACCTCGCGCGCTGGAAGCCAGGCGCCGGTGGAGCTGCGGCCAGCTCTGTCTGCAGGCGAAGGGGGACGACGAACCATGCAACGACTGCTCGCTGCAGCGTGCGTGCTCGCCGTTGCGCTCACCGCAGGTGTGATCGCGCCGGCGTCGCTCGCCGAGGACGATCAACAGCCGACGCCGCCGATCACGACGTCGACCGCTCGTGAGAGCGACATCGGCGAATTCCTGCTCGACGAAATCGCGGTGGCGCGCAGGGAGACGTGGCGCTGGGAGCGCTTGATGCGCGAGCCCCTCAGCCACACGTCACGCTCCGCCGAGCGAAGCAACGACGCGAACCATCGGCGCTGGGTCCTCAAGATGTGGAACCGGAAGGCGGCGCGGCGCAAGCAGCAGGCGCAACATCCGCCGCGGCTTGCATCGTGGCTCTGCATCAACCGGTTCGAGGCTCCTTGGAGCGATCCGAACGCGCCGTATTACGGCGGCCTGCAGATGGACCTGCACTTCCAGCGCACGTACGCCCCCGAGCTCCTGCGCCAGAAGGGCACGGCGGACAAGTGGACCGCGATCGAGCAGATCTGGGTCGCGGAGCGCGCGTACCGTGCCGGCCGCGGCTTCACCCCGTGGCCCAACACCGCTCGCTGCTGCGGACTTCTTTAGCGGAACGCCGGCAGCGGGTCGATCGGCGCGCCGCGCACGCGGACCTCGAAGTGCAGGTGCGGGCCCGTGCTCTCGCCCGTCGAGCCGACACGACCGATCGGCTGGCCGACCACGACGCGTTCCCCCTCGCGTACGAGGAACGCCGAGAGGTGCGCATACACCGTGGACATGCCGAGCTTGTGCCGGATCGCGACCATGTTCCCGTAGCCGCGGACCCAGCGCGTGATCGTCACGACGCCGGAGCGCGCGGCGAGGACCGGCGTGCCCATCGGCGCAGGAAAGTCGACGCCGGTGTGGAAGCGCACGCCGCGCGGACCGAAACGATCGGTGTACGGGACGTAGAGCGGCGGCGAGAACGAGAGCGGTGACGCCGACGGCGGCGCGGCGAGCGCACGCAGCGTCGCCGGTCCCGCGGCGCCGTCCGAGGACAGCCCGGCCCACTCCTGGAACCGCCGGACCGCCGCCTCCGTGTGCGGGCCGAACGTGCCGTCGAACGTCCCGGAGGGGAATCCGTGCTCGGCGAGCCGGAACTGCAGCGACGCGACGTCCCAACCGCACATTCCGTGCACGAGCGCGCGCGTTCCGATGCCCGGGCGTCCGAGCTTCCCGAGGGCCTTCCGGGTCTGCGGCCCCACGACTCCGTCGACCGTGATCCGCGCACGGTGCTGGAAGACTCGAACCGCGCGCTCGGTCTCGGGGCCCCTGAGGCCGTCGACCGCACCTCCGTACAGGCCGTACGCGCGCAGGGCGACTTGCAGCGCGGCGATGCGCGCATCGGCGGACGCACCCGCCGCAGGGGCGGCGAGCGCGAGCGCGAGGAGGGGCGGAGCAATGAGCGCTCCAACTCGCATGGGGACGGAGTACGTTCGACCCGGCCCGCCGTTTTCCTACCGGGCCGTGGCCCTCGGTGGAAACCGCATACGCTTCGGCCGTGGGACGAGGCTCGCTGCCCAGGCGCCGCTGGCGGAACGATCGCCAGCGCAAGAAGAAGGAACGCGAAAAGCGGCACGCAGCCGAGGCCGCGCCTAGGCCTTCAACTTCTCGCGCAAGAGCTCGTTGACGGCCTTCGGGTCCGCCTTGCCCTTCGTCTGCTTCATCACCTGGCCCATGAAGTAGCCGAAGAGCCCCTCCTTGCCGCCGCGGAACGCCTCCACCTGGCCGGGGTTCGCCGCGAGGATGTCATCGATCACCGGCGCGAGCTCGGACGCGTCGGCGACCATGGCCTCGCCGAGGTAGCGCTCGGCGGTGAAGTCGGTCGAGCCGCTCGCCGCGAGCGCCTCGACGAACGCGGCGCGCGTGATCGTTGCGCGCGCGTCAATCAGCTTCGCGAGCTCGTCGGCGTTCACCGCTGCGGGGTCGACGCCTGTCGCCGCGAGCTCGTTCATGATCACGTTGGCGACCGCGCGGCGATCTCCGGGGACGCGCGAATAGAGCGCGTCACGTCCGGTCGTGACGAGCTCGTGCGCGAGCTCGAAGCCGACCCCGGGCTCGAGCCGGCGGATGCGCACGGCCGGCGTGTCCGGGAGCTCTGCGCGCAGACGCTCGACGTCCTCGACCGGGTACTCGACCGGCACGAGGTCGGGCTCCGGGAAGTAGCGATAGTCCTCGGCCTCCTCCTTCGTGCGGCGGGGCGTCAGCTTGCCCGTCGCTGCGTGGAAATCGAAGGTCTGCTGCACGACCTCGCCGCCCGATTGCCAGACGCCGATCTGCCGCTCGATCTCGGCCTCGATCCCGCGCGCGATGAAGTTGAACGAGTTCATGTTCTTCAGCTCGGTGCGTGTGCGGTACCCGGTCTCGCCGCGCTCGCGCACGGAGACGTTGGCGTCGACGCGCAGCGTGCCCTTCTCCATCTCCGCGTCCGAGATGCCGAGCTCGACGATCGTCTGCCGCAGGAGCTGCAGGAAGCGCTTCGCCTCTTCCGCCGAGCGAATGTCCGGCTGGGTGACGATCTCGACCAGCGGCGTGCCGCCGCGGTTGAAGTCGACGTCCGTATGCGCAGCGCCGCCGATGCGGCCCCCGGCGCCGCCGAAGTGCACGCTCTTCGCGGCGTCCTCCTCGAGGTGGGCGCGGATGATCCCGACCTCGCGGTCGCCCTCCGGCTCGGGAACGACGAAGACGCCGTCTGCACACAGCGGAACGTCGTACTGCGAGATCTGGTAGCCCTTGGGATTGTCGGGGTAGAAGTAGTTCTTGCGGTGGAAGAGCGCGTGCTGCGCGATCTCGCAGCCGAGCGCGAGCCCCAGCTTCACGGTGTACTCGATCGCCTTCGCGTTCGGAACGGGCAGCGCGCCCGGGTGGGCGAGGCAGACCGGGCACGTGTGCGTGTTGGGCTCATCGAAGTACGCGACCTCGCACGCGCAGAACATCTTCGTGCGCGTCTTCAGGTGCGTATGGATCTCGAGCCCGATGACGGCTTCCCAATCAGCCATGGAGCCGCTCCGGGACGTAGTCGAAGCCGATCGCCTTCTCCAGCGCGTGACCGACCGCAAAGAGCATGTTCTCGGCGAACTGCGGGCCGAGCAGCTGTAGGCCGACAGGGAGCCCTTCGGAGAGCCCGCACGGGATGTTCAGTCCCGGGAGCCCGGCCATGCACGACGGGATCGTGAGCAGGTCGGACGCGTACATCGCGAGCGGGTTCGCGGTGCGCGCGCCGAGCTCGAACGCGACTGTCGGTGAGGTCGGCGAGACGAGCACGTCGAAGCGCTCGAACGCAGCGTGGTGCTCGCGGAGGATCACGGTGCGCACCTTCTGCGCCTGCCCGTAGTACGCCTCGTAGTAGCCGGCAGAGAGCGCGTACGCCCCGAGCATGATGCGCCGCTTCGGCTCGTCGCCGAAGCCCTCGTCGCGCGTGCGCATGACCATTGCGTGGTAGTCGCCGTTCCCCACGCGCGACCCGTAGCGCACGCCGTCGTAGCGCGCGAGGTTGGATGAGGCCTCGGCGGGCGCGATCAGGTAGTAGCAGGGCAAGCCGTAGTCGACGGAAAGCGGCAGCTCGCACTCCCCCACCTCGGCTCCGAGCTCGCGCGCCGTCTCGATCGCGCGCTCGACGGCCTCGCGCACGCCCGGCTCGATCGCCTCGAGCTCCATCATCTGACGCGGCACGCCCACTCGGACGCCCTTCAGGTCTTCGCGCTCGGGCAACTCGACCTCGGGCACGTCGGCCGTCGTCGAGTCGCACGCGTCGCGCCCGGCGATGATCCGGTAGAGCAGCGCGCAGTCGCGCACGGTCTTCGTCGTCGGTCCGACCTGGTCGAGCGAAGACGCGAACGCGACGATCCCGTAGCGCGACACCGTGCCGTACGTCGGCCGCAGCCCGACGATGCCGCAAAGCGCGGCCGGCTGCTTGATCGAGCCGCCCGTGTCAGAGCCGAGCGCCCACGGCGCGAGCCCGCCCGCAACCGCCGCCGCCGAACCGCCTCCGGAGCCGCCAGGCACACGCGATGGGTCCCACGGGTTGTGCGACGGCCCGAACGCCGAGTTCTCGGTCGACGAGCCCATCGCGAACTCGTCGGTGTTCGTCTTCCCGAGCGTCACCAGCCCCGCGTCCTTGCAGCGCGCGGCGACGGTGGAGTCGTAGACGGGCACGTAGCCTTTGAGGATCTTCGAGCCGGCAGTCGTCTCGATGCCCTGCGTTCCGATCACGTCCTTGAGCGCGATCGGCACGCCCTCGCGCTCGGGCTCGTCGACGAGCGTGAGGAAGCAGTGCAGCTCCTCGTCTCGCTCGTCGATCGCGGCCCGGTACGCGTCCCAGAGCTCGCGTGCGGAGACCTCGCGGCGCTCGAGCAGGCCGGTCGCTTCCTCGGCCGTCAGGCGCAGCGTGTCGAGGGTTCGGGCCCTACTCACGCCTCGCGCACCTCCGTCGTCGGCGGCACGCGGAAAAACCCGTCCTCGCGGGCCGGCGCATTTGCGAACACGTCCTCGAGCGGGAGCGACGGCCGCGACTCGTCGTCGCGCCACACGTTCACGAGGTCGAGCGGATGCGAGGTCGGAGGCACGTCCGCGAGGTCGAGCTCCGAAACCTTCGAGACAGCCTCGAGGATCGCCGAGAGCTGCTCGCCGAAGCGCTCGATCTCTTCCTCGGTGAGGTCGAGGTGCGCAAGCTTCGCGACGTGGAGCACCTGTTCTCGTGTGATTGCCATGCGGGGAAATCCTCCCAGAAAGCCGACGGGCCCCTTCCGGGGCCCGATCGGCGACTTGAGTGGTCCGGAAGAGCTACGAAGCGGGGGCGGTCACGTTCGCGGCCTGAGCGCCCTTGGGGCCCTGCACGACCTCGAACTCCACCTTCTGACCCTCAGTGAGGGACTTGTAGCCGTCCATCGTGATTGCCGAGAAATGGACGAAAACGTCCTCGCCACCCTCACGCTCGATGAACCCGTAACCCTTCTCGTTCGAGAACCACTTGACGGTGCCCTGAGCCAACTACTTCCTCCTTACAGACAAGCGACGGCTCGGGCACCGAGCCGCCGACCATGGTTAAGCGGGCCGAATTTTAGCAGGGGTCAGGCCAAGGGCAAGAGCCCGCGCCGGTATTTCGCCGCGCGGACGGTGTTCTCGAGCACCATCGCGATCGTCATCGGGCCGACTCCTCCGGGCACCGGGGTGAGGAACCCAGCGACCTCCGCGACGCCCGGGTCGACGTCTCCGAGGAGCCCGGACTCTGTGCGCGTGATCCCGACGTCGATCACGGCCGCGCCCGTCTTGACCATGTCCTCGGTGATCAGGCCGGGGTGTCCGACGGCGGCGACGAGGATGTCCGCGTCCGACGTGTGCCGCTGCAGATCCTCGGTGCGCGAGTGGCAGATCGTGACCGTCGCGTTGGCGGCGAGCAGGAGCAGGGAGACAGGTTTGCCGACAATGATGCTCCGCCCGACCACCGTCGCGCGCGCGCCCGCGGTCCGGATCTTGTACTCGGTGAGCAGCCGCATCACGCCGAGCGGCGTCGCCCCCACGTGCGCCGGGCGGCCGAGCAGCAGCTGGCCCGCGTTGCGAGGCGTCAGTCCGTCCACGTCCTTCTCCGGGCGGACGGCGGCAAGGATCCTCAGCTCGTCGAGGTGGTCCGGCAGCGGCGTCTGCACGAGCAGTCCGTCGATCTCGTCGTCCGCGTTCAGCTCCTCGATGATTCCGAGCAGGTCGTCTTCGGTGACGTCTCGCGGAATGCGCCGGTCCACTGCCCGGATCCCGACCTCGGTCGCGGCTTTCTGCTTGAGCCGGATGTAGACGTTCGAGGCGGGGTCGTCGCCGACGAGGACCGTCGCGAGCCCGAGCGAGCCGAGCTGCTCGATCTCGTGTGCCACTTCGGCGCGCACCTTCGCCGCCACGGCCCTGCCGTCCATGAGCGTCGCCGTCACGGGCGGCGAGCCTAGCGGCCGGACCGGATCCTCGCCCTCGGCGGCGTTAAGCTCTGGCGAATGGACGCCGTCGAGCTACGGAACGAGGCCGTCGAGGCGCAGGCGGAGGAAACGGCGGGCGTCCTTCGCTACTACGAGCTCGCCAAGCGGGCGGAGTGGCAGCTGCGCGACCTGCCTTGGGGGGAACTGCCGCCTGTGCCGGAGACGCGCGGCTCGGCCGAGAAGCGCGCGCGACGGCTGGACGTCTGGCGCTCGGTGATCACGCAACAGCTCCAGGCGGACGCGTTCGCGGTGAACATGGCAGGCCAGCTGTTCGCCCTCGCGCCGCACCACGAGGCGAAGCTCTACTACACGACCATGGTGCAGGACGAGTCGCGCCACGTTGAGGCATGGCTCAAGCTGACCGAGGCAGCAGGCGGCCAGTCAGAGCGAGACCCACACCTCGACCGGCTCGCGGCGATGTTCCTCGACCTCGACACGCTCGAGGAGAAGGTGTTCCTGATGCAGGTCTTCTTCGAGCGCCTGATCATCCCGCGCTTCCGGTTGATCGCGCGCTCGTCGCGAGGCACCGTGCTCGAGGATCTCTGCCACCGGCTGACGATCGATGACGGAATTCACCACGGCGCCGGCATGGCCTACGAGCGCGTGCTGCTCCACTCCGCCTCGACGAAGACGCGCCGGCAACTGGTGAAGATCGCGAACCAGATGCTGCCGATCTTCGTCGACCATGCGCTCTGGCGCCCGCGTGCCCGCGCGCGGATCGGCGCGATGATGGAAGCGCGCGACGCGGCGCGTCTGCGCGAGGACCTCGAGGACGGCGTGCGCCTCGCGTCGTCGCTCGGAATCGACGTCAGCGAGGTTCAGCTGCCCTCGTCGGTGACGCGGTAGGCGCCGTTGAGCCTTCGCCGCTGGCCGCGCAAGAACGACGCGGAGTCGATCCGCGCGCGCCAGGAGGTCGTGCGCGAGCGCACGGACGACGGCGAGGTTCTCTGGCCTGACCTCCAGCGGTGGGCGGCCGCGAACGAGGCTCTCACCGGTGTCACGGTGATTCCGGTCTCGGTGATCGGGCCGCTAAGGATCTCGCTCGGCGAGTACGCGCTCCGCGAGCCTGACGGCGCCGTCGTGGAGAACGCACGCGCCGACGAAGATGTCTACGTTCCGCTCGCCCATACCGAGGGCGGCCTCTCGGCGTCGCTCTATCGCGGCGCGCGTGCTGTCTCGGAGTCGGGCGGTTTCCGAACGTACGTGCTCGCGGACCGAATCACTAGAGCAAGCTGCTTCATCTGCAACTCGGGCGGCGACGCGGTCGCGCTCGCGCGCTGGCTCGAGGGAGAGCTCGACGCCATGCGTGCGTGGCTCGAGTCGAGCGACGATCCATCTCGCTCGCAGTGGGCGAAGCTGCGCGAGGTAAAGACGCACGTCGTCGGACCGATGTGCCACGTGCTGTGGCGCTGGACGACGGGCGACGCCGTCGGCGCGAACATGATGACGCGTAACTCGTACCTCTTGAACATGGGCTACGTGCGCGAGCGCGCGCCGGTCGCGATCGAGCGTTCGGTGCTCGAGGCGAACATGGGCGGCGACAAGAAGCCGTCCTTCGAGTACTTCCAGGGCGGACACGGCAAGACGGTGCTCGCCGAGGCGACGCTCACCGAGGACGCTGTGCGTCGCGTGCTGCGCACGACGATCGACGACCTGCTCGAGCTCGCGTGGGCGGGCACGCACGGCGCCGTTGCGTCGGGGATGCAATCGGTCGCGTTCACGCCTGCGTCCGCGATTGCCGCAATCTTCGCGGCCACCGGCCAGGACCTCGGCATGGTCGGAACGAGCTCGATGGCACACGGCGCCGGCCGCGGCGTCGAGGGCAGCCTGAACGTCTCGATCCGCATTCCCGGCCTCGAGGTGGCGACGGTCGGCGGCGGCACGACGCTCCCATACGCCCGCTCGTGGCTCGCGCTGATGGGCTGCGCGGGGCCAGGCAAGGTCTACCGCTTCGCGCAGGTGGTAGCGGCGGCGACCCTCGCCCTCGAGATCAGCGCGTCGGCCGCGATGGCCACGGCCGGCTCGGAGAACTTCTTCCAAGCCCACAACCGGTAGCGGCTGAAAATGCTTCGCATGTTCCGCGGATGAACATCCCTCCCCACCACGATCCATCGTGCTGGGGCTGCGGCGACAACGCGAGCGGACTTCGACTTCGTTTGCCTGCGGAGGAGGGTGCGGCCGAGTACGAGGTGACGTTCTCCTTCGACGAGCGGCACCAGGGCGGGCCCGGGATCGTCCACGGCGGGCTCGTCGCGGCGGCGCTCGACGAGGCGTGCGGTCTGCTCGCGACCTGGCATCGCTTTCCGTCGGTGACGGCGCGGATCTTCGTTCGCTACCGACGCCCGGTGCCGATCAACCGCGAGCTGCTGATCCGGGCCCGGGTCACCGGCTCCCGCGGACGCCGTCTCCACGTCGATGCCCACCTCAAAGACGGAGAGGAGATCCTCGCCGAGGCGCGGGGTGCGTTCCTCCACGTGCCGCTCGAGCACTTCCTCCAGACGCCTGAGGGCCGCGCCGCCGGAGAAGCCTGGCGGGCCCGCCTCAAACAGGGCTCAGCCGAATAGCCCTTTTTGCCGATACGTGAAGCCTTAGCCGCAGGTACGGGAGAAAACATGTTCAGGATGTTCGTCATCGCCGCCTTGATCGTGGGCGCGATGGTCGCGATCAAGGACGGGAGGCCGCTGAAGAAGACCGGTCTCGTCGCAACGTGCGCCGCGGTCTTGGCCCCCGCGGGCCAGAACGGCTTCTGGGAGGCCTGCAAGCCCGGAAAGCTCGAAGGCAGGCCGAATCTCGCCCGGAGGTCCTGCAACTCTGCGGGGGTCGTCGCGAACGTCGAGTACTGGCGCTGCCCCTCCCCCATCGGCAGCGGTCCCGGAGCCTAGTTCGGGACGCCGCGCCCCCGGGTAACCAGGGAACGTGGCCTCCGACCTGAAGACGACGCAGGACGAAGTCACCCGCGTCCTTGCCGACGCCGTCGGCGCGTTCGACCGCGCCGGGATCCCATATGTCTTGATCGGCGGCCTGGCATCGTCTGTCCACGGCCGCCCACGCACGAGCCGCGACATCGACGTCCTCGTCCGGCACGTCGACGCGAAGCCGGCCCTCGACGCGCTGGGCGAGGCGGGCTTCGAGACCGAGGAGACGAACCCGCAGTGGATCTTCAAAGCGACGAAGGACGACGTCCAGGTCGACCTGATCTTCTGGCTGAAGGGCGACATCTATCTCGACGAGGAGATGCTCGAGCGCTCGGAGGAACGTGACTTCGACGGCGTGCACGTCCGCGTGATCCCGCCCGAGGACCTGATCGTCGTCAAAGCCGTGATCCACGACGAGCAGACGCCGCGCCACTGGGGCGACGCGCTCGGCGTGATCGCCGACTCCGAGCTCGACTGGGACTACCTCGCCCGCCGCGCACGCAAGGGCGCTCGGCGTGTGCTCGCGCTGCTCCTCTATGCACAGTCCAACGATCTCATCGTCACGGACGACACAGTGCGCGCGCTCTTCGACTCGCTCTACGGCGACGTGACTTAGCGCTTCCAGTCCGCGAAAGCGGCGAGCAACGCCCCCTCTGCCACGGGAGAGATCGCCTCGGGCTTGAGCCGGCCCGTGAGCTCGATCGTCGCACGCATCTGCTCCAGGTACGTGCTGCAGCCGTCGCACCTGGAGACGTGCTTCTCGAACTGCCGCCGCTTGCGCCACGACAGCGCACCCTCGAAATAGTCCGTCACGAGCTCGACAAGCTCCTGACAGCTCAGGTTCGCCACGCCGTTTCCAATCATCGGGACTCCGACACGTACTCCTCCAGCGCGCGCCGCACCTTCGACCGCGCGCGATGGAGAAGCACCCGTTGATTGGTCTCCGAGATCTCCAGGGCGTTACGGACCTCCTCAGAGCTCCATCCTTCGACGTCGCGGAGCGAGATCACGGCGCGTTGCGCCGGAGGAAGCCCCTCGATCGCCGCCTCGATCACGGCCAGCGTCTCGGCCGCGAGCAGCACCTGGTCGGGGAGCGGCGCGGGCGGCGCCGCCCAGGCACCGGGCTCGCGCGGGTCGTCGGGCCGCAGGAACCGGTCCGGCTCGACCGCCGGCTCCGGCACCGCGGCCGGATCCTGCAGCGCCGAGAACGGAATCGAGCGCCCCTCCCGTTGGCCTCGGGTCTTGGCGATGTTCGTCACGATCCGGAAGATCCACGTCTTCAACGATGATCGGCCCTCGAAGCGGCCGATCCCGTTGAGGACGCCCAGCCAGGTCTCCTGCACAACCTCCTCGGCCACGGCCCGGTTCGACACGTAGATCTGCGCCACGCGGAGGAGCGACGCGTGGTACATGCGGATCAGCTGCTCGAACGCCGCTTCGTCACCGGCGCGGAGCGCCTGGATCAGCCGGCGCTCGTCTGCGGCAACGACCGTCACGGCGCGACTGTACCCAGCTACTCGCGCAAGAGGAAAACGCGGGCGGGAGCGCCGTCGGCGCCGACGAGCTTGAGCGGCGCGCAGACGAGCTCGTACTCGCCCGGCTCCACGCGCGAGAGGTCGAGACCCTCGAGCACGACGACGCCCGCATCCAGCAGCGTGTGGTGGACCGCCTCGTCGCCGACGGTCAGGTAGTCGACGCCCACGAGCCGCACGCCGCGCTCGACGAGCAATCCGGCCAGGTCGTCGTCGAACCCCGAATCGCCGGTCTTCAGCAACACACGATCCCCGTGAGCTCCGAGCGCGTCGGTGGCGTCGTACACCGTCGCCGGCCCGACGAGAACGTCGAGCGGCAGCTCGTCGGCGCCCGCGGCTCCGTCGGCGATGTGAACAGGCGCATCGACATGAGTGCCCGTGTGCACGCCGAACGACAGCAGGCTCACGTTGTAGGCCGCGCCGTCGGCGATCGAGAGCACTCGCTCGAGCGTCACCGCCGGGTCGCCGGGATACACGGCCATGCCCGAGCGGACCGGGACGCTCAGGTCGAAGATCTCCACGACGTCCACGTTACGCGTAACGAACGCCGTGCCCCGGTGACTGCAGGGCATGGAACGCTACGACCTGATCGTGATCGGGGCGGGCTCCGCCGCGCGCGACGGCGCGAAGAAGGCGGCCGACGAGTACGGAGCGAGGGTGGCGCTGATCGAGAGCACGCGCTGGGGCGGCTCCTGTCCGAACGTCGCCTGCAAGCCGACGAAGGCCTATCTCGTCGCCGCCGAGCTCTACCGCGACCTGCGCGTGATCGGGACGAAGTTCGGCCTCGACGCGCCGGGCCGCGCAGACCTCGCGCGCGTCCACGCGTGGAAGGAGACGCTCCGCAAACCGCAGCCGAAGTGGGTCGAGGAGCTGCGCGAGAACGGATTCGACACCTTTGAGGGCAACGCGACCTTCGTCGACCCTCGCACCGTGCGCGTCGACGGTCGCGAGCTCGTGGGCGACCGCATCCTGATCGCGACCGGCTCGCGCACGGCGGTGCCGCAGATCCCGGGCCTGCCCGAGGACTGGATCGACCACGTGAGCGCACTCGATCTCGAGGAGCTGCCCGAGTCGATGCTCGTGCTCGGCGGGGGCCCGGTCGGGATCGAGTTCGCGCAGATCTTTGCGCGCTTCGGCAGCCGGATCACCGTCGTGCAGGCTCCGCCGCGCATCTCGCCGCGCTCGGACGCCGACGCGACGGCTGAGCTCACCGCGGCGCTCGAGGAGGAAGGGATCGAGATCCTGACCGGCACGACGGTGGAGCGGTTCGAGGGTGCGACCGCCTTCCTCGACAACGGCCGCAGCGTCGAGGCGCAGCGCGTGTTCCTCGCCTCGGGCCGCGCGCCGAACATCGAGGACCTCGGCCTCGACCGCATCGGCGTCAAGACGCACCGCGGCGGCATCGAGGTGAACGAGCGCATGCGGACGAACGTGAGCGGGATCTGGGCCGCCGGCGACGTGACCGGGATCGCGCAGTTCACGCCGATCGCGCAGTACCAGGCCCGGATCGCGATCGAGGACATGTTCGCCCCGAACGGCTACGCGGCCGACTACTCGATCCTCCCGACGGCGATCTTCACCGACCCGGAGCTCGGCGGCGTCGGCCTGACCGAGCACGAGGCGCACGAGCGCGGTCTCGACGTGGAGACCTCGACGCATCCGGTCGCGCACGTGACGCGCTCGCAGTATGTCGCGGAGAAGCACGGTCTCTACAAGCTCGTGTTCGAGCGCGACTCACGCCGCCTGCTCGGCATCCACGTGGTCAGCCGGAACGCGAGCGACCTCGTGCAGGGATTCGCGCTCGCGCTGAAGTTCGGGGCGACAGTCGAGGACCTGGCCGGGGCGCACCACATCTACCCCTCGTGGGGCGAGGGGGTGAAAGCCGCCGCGGAGAAGGCGCGGCCGGCCGCAGCACGGGCCGCCGTCAGCTGAAGGCGGCGCGTGCGGAGAGCCAGTCCTCGAAGCGTGCCCACTTGCCCAGGTACGCCTCGAGCAGGACGAGTCCGCGCTCGAACTCGATCCGCGTCAGCGTGGCGCAGTAAGCGCAGAGGTGGAGCCCGTCGGGCTCGGCTCTATCCTCGAGCTTGCAGCGAACACACATCTCCTGTGAAAAACGGCTCAGGGCCGTACGAGGATTCGGGTGCCCGCGCCGCCTATCCTTGCGGTGTGAGTGCCGAGGCCGATGCCGAGCGGCTTCGCCGGCTGCAGCTCGTTACCGATGCCGCGTTGGCCCATCTGCGGCTCGACGACCTGCTCTCGGCGCTGCTGAACCGCACCCGCGAGGTCCTGGAGGCCGATACCTGCGCGGTGCTCCTGCTGGACGAAAGGGGCCGCGAGCTCGTCGCCCGTGCCGCGGTTGGACTGGAGGAGGAAGCCGAGCGCGGCATTCGCATTCCCCTTGGTCGCGGCTTCGCAGGGAAGGTGGCCGCCGAGCGCCGGCCTGTCGTGATCGAGAACCTGAACGACGCGGAGGTGGTCAACCCGCTCCTACGGGAGAAGGGAATCCGGTCGCTCCTGGGCGTTCCGCTGATCGCGGACGGCCAGGTGATCGGCGTGCTGCACGTGGGCACGCTCGTCCTTCGCAAGTTCGACGCATCGGACGTCGAGCTGCTCCAGTTCGTCGCCGATCGCGCCGCGATCGCCATCGATCACAGCCGCCTCTTCGAGGCCGAACGGGAGGCACGCGTTCGGCTCGAGAACATCCAGTTGGTCACCGAGGCCGCGCTCGCGGGCCTGAAGCTCGACGACCTGCTCGGCGAGCTGCTCGACCGGATCCGGCGGATTCTCGATGCGGACACCTGCGCGATCCTGCTCCTCGACCACAGACGCCAAGAGCTCGTCGCGCGGGCCGCGGCCGGGCTCGAGGAGGAGGTCGAGCGCGGCGTACGGATTCCGCTCGGCCGCGGCTTCGCCGGGCGTGTGGCGGCGGAGCGAAGGCCCGTGGTGCTCGAGGACGTCGCATCCGCGGACATCCTTAACCCGTTGCTGCGCGAGAAGGGCGTCAAGTCGCTGCTGGGCGCGCCGCTTGTCGCGGGCGACGAGGTGATCGGCGTCGTGCACGTCGGGACGTTGGTACCACGCAAATTCACGGAGCAAGACGTGGAACTGCTCCAGCTCGCCGCGGAGCGCGCCGGGCTCGCGATCGAGCGGGCGCGCGTCTACGACGAGATCGTCCGGCTCGATCAGATGAAGGTCGATTTCGTCGCGATCGCCTCGCACGAGCTGCGCACCCCTGCGGCATCGGTGTACGGGATCGCGGCCACCCTGCGCGAGCGCGGCGACTCCATTCCCGAGGCACATGTCGACGAGTTGCAGACAGCCTTGTGGGAGCAGGCGCAGCGGTTGCGACTGCTGATCGAGCAGCTGCTCGATCTGTCGCGTCTCGACGCGCACGCGGTGACGATCGAGCCCCGAAGGCTGCGCGTGCGCGACGTCGTCGAGGGGGTCGTTGCCGCCGTCGCGCGAAACCGCCCCGATGACGTCGTCGTCGACGTCGATCGCGACCTCGACGCGCGGGTCGACCCGTTGGCCGTCGACCGTGTGCTCTCGAACCTGCTCGTGAACGCGCTCCGCCACGGGGAGCCGCCGATCGTCGTCAGCGCCAACCGGACCGACCGCCATCTGCGGCTCGCGGTGGAGGACGCCGGCGCCGGCATCGATCCCACGGTCGTGCCCCGGCTGTTCGACCGGTTCGAACGTGGCGGTCAAGGGCAAGGCAGCGGTCTCGGTCTGGCAATCGCGCGGGCGTACGCACGGGCTCACGGCGGCGACCTGCTCTACGACCCGGGCCACCGGGGCGCGCGCTTCGAGCTCGTCCTGCCGGGCTAAAGCTCGAGCTCCAGCGTGCGGAGCCCGCTGAGATCGAGCCAGGTGCGCTTTTCGCTCCGGACGATCTTCATCAGAACGCTGTCGCAGTTCGGGCAGCGGGCGACGGCCCCCGGCGCTCGAAGATAGACGCGCAGCGTGGCGACCTCTCCCGTGTGGCCGCACGAGCCGCACACGCCGATCGCAACGGTCATCTCCAGCCCGAACAGCTCGAGGAACGTCCCGCCGAGAGCGTTGCCGTCCACGTAGTCCATCAGCGACCTCCTGTGGGGCCGAAACGCTCCGTCTTGACGCGTTCCGGCCGATAGCCCAGCGTGACGAGCCCTTCCGCGACCGTCTCGACGAAGCTGGTCGGGCCGCAGACAAACGCGAGCGGGTTCTGCGCCGCCGGAAACGCGACCTCCTCGAGCAGCCGCTCGTCGACGCGCCGCGCGTAACCGCTCCAGCCCTCTGGCTGCGCGCGGGTCAAGGTGTGCACGATGTCGAGACCCATGCCCGCGAGCTGCTCGAGCTCCTCGCGGTAGATCACGTCCTCGATCGTCCGCGACGAGTAGAGGAGCTTGGTCGGGACGCCGTCGGCCTCGCTGGCGCGAAGTCGGAGGATCGACCTCAACGGCACGACACCGGAGCCTCCGCCGACGAGGAGCAGCGGCCCGTTGTGCGCCGGGTCCCACACGAAGTAGCCGCCGATCGGCCCGCGGATCTCGACCTGGTCGCCGTCGCGCAGCTCGTCGACCAGATAGGGAGAGACCTCGCCGTCGTCGAGCCGCTCGACCGTGATCGCGACCGGATCGCCGGGCGGCGAAGCGATCGAATAGCTCCGCTCGGCGCGGTACCCGTCTTCGGCCGTGAGACGGACGTCGAGATGCTGCCCGGCACGGTGCCCCATCCACGCGGGGGCGTCGAGTACGAGCGTACGCACCCGCGGGGTCTCGTCGATCGTCTCGACGACGTCCGCGACCTGCCAGGTCAGTCGCCCCAGTACCGCTGTTCCTGCCATGGGTCGCCGTAGAGGTGGTAGCCGTTCGACTCCCAGAACCCGGGCTCGTCCTCGTCGAGCAGGCGGAAGCCGCGCACCCACTTCGCGCTCTTCCAGAAGTAGAGATGGGGCACCAGCAACCGCGCGGGGCCGCCGTGCTCCGGCTCGAGCGGCTCGCCGTCGTACTCGTACGCGACCCACGCCTTGCCGCCCGTGACGTCGTCGATCGGCAGGTTCGTCGTGTAGCCGCCGTCGCAGAACGCGAGCAGGTACGCGGCGTCGTGCTCGACCTGCTCGAGCAGCGTGTCGACGGAGACGCCCTCCCACGTCGTGTCGAGCTTCGACCAGCGCGTCACGCAGTGGATGTCGACGGTCACTGTCTCGCTCGGCAGCGCGCGGAACTCGTTCCAGGTCCAGCCCTTCGGCTCGGCGCCCCCGACGATCTCGAACGACCACGTGTCGAGCGACCTGTGCGGCGTCGGCCCGGCCGAGAGCACAGGGAAGTCGTCGGTCAGGTACTGGCCCGGCGGCACGCGACCGGAATCGCCCGGCGGCTCGCGCCGACGCCCGCGGAAGCCTCGGGAGACGAAGCTCATGGGCAGCAGTCTCTGCTCGGTGTCGGGCCGTTACAAGAGCGCTCTCGAGGAGGCGCCGAGCGGATTCGAACCGCTGTAAACGGCTTTGCAGGCCGCTGCCTAACCACTCGGCCACGGCGCCTCGCGGTCAACCATGGTATCCGGGCTCGTCTCTAGGCTCGGGGCGTGGGCGGGAGCGAGAAGTGTCTGCGCTGCGGTGCGGAGATGATCTGGGTCCACCAGACCTGGCACTGCGAGCGATGTCGTTTGAAGCTCGGCTGCTGCGAGGGTCAGTCGCCCGGCGAGCCGTTCGAGGAGGCGTCCTCGACGACCACGACCTCGCGCTCCAGGTAGAACGCGAGATGCCCGTCCGTCTCGATCACCTGGACCAGCTGCCAGCCCTTGCCGCCGAGCTCGTTCAGCGGGCCCTCGGCGCGCGCCTTCGGGCCGAGGCGAAGCACGGTGTACTCCCAGCGGCGGTCCGGGCTCAGGTCGCGTTCGGCGCGCTCGGCTTCCAGCCGCGCTTCCGCTTCGCGTTCGACTCCTGACTTCATGAACCGCACGCACCGAAGCGTAGCGCGGTTGCCGCGTCCGCCTGCGTTGACCGGTCGACACGATCGAGATTGTCGAACGGCCCTAAGGCGGCGGCGGACCTGGTGCCGGGGGCTGCGGCGGGACGTCTTCGACTTCCTCCTCGACGACCCTCGTCCGCGAGGCCGGCTCCACGACGCGCCTGCGCACTGTCGGCCCGCCCTCGACGTACGCCGTGCGGCGGCGGTACCCGGCCCAGCCCCAGCGATCCCAGAAGAGCAGCGAGAGCAGGAGGCCGATCAGGCCGATCACCATCAGGATCACGCCGACCGCGTCGACGTTGATGCCCTCGGCGTCGGCGGTCACGCCCCAGACGAGGATCGCGCCGACGGCGATCAGAACCAGGGAGACGGGAAGTGTCATGCGCTGCTTCTCCCCCGGTCCCGCGCGACGGAAACCGCATGCGAGAATTGCGCTGTGAGCACCGATCCGCTGCTGGCGCCGATCGACGGCGCCGACCACCGGGAACTCGGGGGTGTCCAGGTCGACATCGTCCCAGTCGGGAACGCGCGACTGAAGCGCGCGATCTATCCGCCCGGACATCGCTGGTCGGCGCGCCTGCGTGAGCTCGTCGGCACGGAGCTCTGCATGCACGCGCACGTCGGCTTTCTCGCGCGCGGACATATCGCCGGTGAGTACGCCGACGGTTGCAAGTTCGACTACACGGCTCCTGCCGCGGTCGCGATCGAGCCGGAGCACGACGCGTGGGTGATCGGCGACGAGCCCGCGGTGCTGATCCAGGTCGACTACGAAGGCGAGACGGCGAAGCGCTTCGGGCTGCCCGAGCGCCACGCGCACTAGGAGGGTTTGGCGGAACGGGCCTCGTCGCTGGGGTGCGATGGGCGAGTGCGATGCAAGGACGTGGTCAGCGTCGTCAAACATTGACGCGTAGCGTGCGACTGAGGACGCGGCAGCGCGCCGTCCAGCGCGGCCCGGCGGCACAGCATCTGTTTCGCCAAACCCTCCTACTAGAGCCCTGCCGCGGCGGCCTGCCAGCCGTCGCCCACCGAGTAGACGAGATATGCAGTCCAGGTGGCGGGACGAAGCGCGCGCTCGAGCGGCTCGCAGTCGCCCGGGCCACGCGAGCCTTGCCAACCCAGGAAGGCGGTCGACGAGGCGCTGTACGGGGCGCCCGGATTGGCCTTCCAGCCCCCATGCTCCCAGCGACGTTGCGCGTCCTGGCCGGGCGACGCGCGCTCGCTGACCTGCGCGCGCTCGCGCGCGTCGAGCTTCCCGTTGCGGTCACGATCGTCCGCGCGTTTCGGCTGCACGCCGCACGTCGAGACGACCCGCGCGCCGCGCGTGTCTCGTGGCCACGTCTTGGCTTCGTGTGCGGCGGCCAGCGCCCAGCCGTCGAGACCGACGCGCCCGTTCTCCCAAGGTGTCGTTGGGCTCGCGCCGGCAACGACGGTGAAGCAGGGCGCCTGTGCGCACGGCGCATTGCCTTCCTCGGTTGCGGCCCGTCCGTAGTCCCAGGTGACGCGAATTCGATCGGGTTGGGCCGAGTGTTCGGTACGCAACACGCGCGTGCTCGCCTGCGCGCCGGTCAAGACGCCCTTCTGGAACTCCCGTCCATAGACGGACATCCGCCGGAACGCGCCGCCTCGTACAACGGCCACGAGCTTCGGTTCTTTCACGAATCGACCCGCAGCGCGCTGCGTGCGCACCTCGACCGCGGCGCGAACGGCCGAGCGGCCGAACTCGTAGTCGTAGCGAACACGCGCGACCGGACGTCCCGGGTCGCGTAGCCAGACGTCGAAGCGGAACACGATCGCGTTCACGGCGCGACGCGGTCCGCTCCAGCTGACGGCGTAGACCCCGGTGCCGCCGTTCGAGGTCGCGCACATGCGGCCCTCGAGCGCGTAGCCCGGGAGTCGCCTGTCGACATGCCGCTCGACGCGGGACGTCGTCGGATCGTCGCCAGCGGGCGCGTGGCCCGCGCGCCCGTGCACGTGATGCCAGCCGAAGGTGCCGAGCCCGCCGTTCATCGAGTTGAGATAGCCGGGCGACCAGAGGTCCCGGCGCGGCCGGTAGTCGCTCACGAGGCGCCGTCCGAGCCTGTCGGTCATCCGCACGACGTAGCCGGGTCCCGCACTCCAGCGCCGCCCACGCACGACCCGGTCGAAGCAGCGCCTGTAGATCGTCCAGGCGCCGTCGTCGTTGCGGAAGACGAACGCATCGCGGTTCTCCGTCCACCCGAACGAGCGCGGCGTCCGCGGTGGCTCAGGGGGACCGGGAGCGAAGAGCTCGGGTCCCTCGTCGCCGCAACCGGCGAGCGCAAGCACGGCGAGCGTTACGGCTGGGAGTCCTTCCAGCGCCTGTACCGCTCGGGCAGGCAGACCGCGCATGGCCGGTAACCCGCGACGATCGCCGTTGGTTCGTCGGCGAAGAAGACGCGATGTCGGACGTAGTGGCCCTTCGCGATCCATCGCAGCGCGGACGGACAATCGAGCCGGCCGTAGACGCGGTTGCGCCGGTGGCCCCCCGAGCGTACCGGGTACCGTGGACTCCACCGGCACGCCGTCGGTTCCGATCAGCCGGTAGAGCTTCGCTCGAGCCACACCGGGGGAACGCCGCGCGGGTCCTGCCCGTGAGACGGCCTACAATGAGCGCGTGCTCGAGCGAGTGACGATGCGTACGCTCCCCGTCGTGAACCGGGCCGCGGACTACGCGCCCGTCGCGCCGGCGTGCTGCAACGCCTGCCGAACGTGCACGACCACGAACCTCGTGGGCCTGATCACCGGCGGAGTCGTCGCCCTCGTGGGAGTCGTGCGCCGAGTGACGACCCGAAGCGCCGCGACGTAGGCCCGTATGGCGCGCAGCCTGCTGCAACGGATCCACAACCCGTCCGGTCGCGAGTGCGGCTGCCTGCCCGAATGCTGGTGCCAACGCACCGGTTGGGGACGTGCTCTGCGCTGGTACCTCCCGAAGTCGCATCACACGCCGGCGACGCCGGAGTGGAAGCGGGCCAATCTCCCCTAGGAGGGCCACGAATCGTCAGCTGGTTGAAGGGGTAGAGCCGTCCGCTTCGCGCGAAACTCACGTTGGAACGAGCCGCGCTACTCGTCAGTCCACCAGTTCTGGATCATCTCGGCGTCGTTTGGATCGGTCTTCGGCGCGCCGATCAGGATCAGCTCCACCCCCTCCGGTCCCGCCTCGACGTTCCTGACCGTGTCGTTCGCGATGCGAACGATGTCCCACTTCTTCAGGTCGACGATGTCGTCGTCGAGCTTGATCCGGGCGCTGCCGCCGACGACGACGTAGACCTCCTCCTGGCGCGCGTGGGTGTGGCCGAACGGCATTCGGTAGTTCGGTGCCACCCGCAGGTAGCTGACCGCCGACTCCTCAGCCTCGATCGGGTCTCGCGCCACGCGGAACTCGAGGTCCGGCGAGACGCCGAACTTCGGCGCCTGGTCCTCGACCTCGTCCTTGATGTTGAGCTTCGTGTATCCGGCCATGACGCCGATGTATCCGCAGCGCGGAGGACACAAACGAGAATGCGAGCTAGTGAGTGACCGTCCAGGTCCGCGAGGCCGGCGTGGGATCGGCGTTTCCGGCGCGGTCGGTGGCGCGCAGGGAGAACGTGTGCGTGGCGCGGCGGAGGTGGTCGTAGCTCACGGGTGAGCTACACGGGCTCGGGGGAGATCCGTCGAGCGAGCACTCGAACGTCGCCTGTTCGTTCGCGAAGAACGTGAACCTCGCGGATCGCGACGAGACCGAGCCGCTTGGGCCAGAGTCGATCGTCGTCTCAGGCGGCGTCGCATCGATCGTCCACGAGCGCTCGGCGGGAGTCTGATCGACGTTCCCGAGGCCGTCCGCGGCGCGCACGCGGAACGTGTGCTGACCGTCGCCGAGAAGCCGAACGTCGCCGATCTCGACGTCGTCACACTCGCTCGGGCCGGAATCGATCACAGTCTCCGGAGCCGTGTTGTCGACGGTGATCGTTCGCGCGGCGGAGGTCGCCTCGTTCCCGGCGGCGTCGACCGCGCGCGCAGCGACAGACTTCACGCCGTCCGTGCCGGAGGCGGAATTCCAAGCGAGCGCATAGGGAGCCGTCGAGTCCGAGCCGACGATCACGCCGCCGACGAGGAAGTCGACGCGCGCGACGCCCGTGTCGTCGCTCACGTCAGCCGCTAGCGTCAAGGTGCCGCGCACGGTCTCCGCGTCTGCGGGGGAGGTCAGCGTCACAGCCGGCGGCGTCACGTCGCCGCCGCCCGTCGCAAGCGGCAGCGCCCACAGCTCCTGGCCGTGCTCCCCGTCGTCGGCGCTGAAGAAGAGCGTCGTCCCTGCCCGGGCGAGCCAGAGGATCGCTGAGCCGCGCGGCCCCGGCGCCACGTCGTGCACGAGCTCCGTGCCGGCCGCGCTCCCGTCGCTGCGCCAGAGCTCGAACCCGTGTGCGCCGTCGTCGGCCGCGAAGTAGACGGAGGAGCCGACGTCCGTCAAGGCTGAGGGGAACGAGCTTGCGGCTCCCGCGCGAATGTCCGCGACGAGTTGCGTACCGGCCTCCGTGCCGTCGCTCCGCCAGAGCTCGAAGCCGGACGCACCGTCGGATCCCCGGAAGAGCGCCGTCGATCCCAGCGGCGTGATCTCCGAGGGGTTGGAGCCGTGGTATTCGGGTGCGATGTTCCGAACCATCGCGGCCAGCCCGCCCGTCGAGCGCCAGAGCTCCTGCCCGAGCCCGCCCTCGAGCGCGCGGAAGTAGAGCGTCCGTCGACGTTCGCAAGGCCCTCGAGCAGCGAGTCGCCGCCGTAGTAGATGTCCTGGAAGAAACGCGTGCCCGCGTCGGTGCCGTCGCTCGAGCCGAGCCGGTCACCGTCGGTGAAGTAGACGAGGCCGTTCACCGGCTCGAGGTCGAACGGATACCACTGCTGCGACACGCCACCGACGTACTCGTTGCCGAGCATGCGCGTCCCAGCGGCGGTGCCGTCGCTGCGGACGAGCGCGATACCGTTCGTTTGCACCGCGTCGTCGATCCACCAGGACGTGAAGAAGAGCGTCCCATTCACGTTCGTCAGCGAACGCGGGTCCGAGCCGGAGCCGGCGCCGTCCGGCAGCGCGGTGGGCGGAACGATGTCGCGGACCATCGTCGTGCCTGCCGCGGTGCCGTCGCTGCGCCAGAGCTCGAACCCGTGGACGCCGCCCCAGGCGGCGAGGAAGAGCGTGTCGCCGACCGCGACGAGCTCGTGCGGCTGCGAGCCGGCCGCTCCGGGCCAGATGTCCTTCACGAGCTGCGTGCCGGTCTCGGTCCCGTCCGTCTTCCAGAGCTCGGCGCCGCGCGAGCCGTCGTCGGCGACGAAGAAGACGGTCGAACCGACTCGCGTCAGCTCGCGCGGCTCCGAGCTGCCGGCGCCGGGTGGGATGTCCCTGACGCGGGCCGTTCCGGCGGCGGTGCCGTCGCTCCGCCAGAGCTCCGCTCCTGCTCCGTCGCTCGCGCGGAAGAGGAGCGTGTTCCCGAGCGCGGCCGGCGCGCGCGGTCCCGACGAGCTCGCTCCGGGGGCGATATCGGCGACCAGCCGTGCGGGACCCGTCGAGGAGCCGACCGCTTCCCCTGCAGGCGGTGGCGTGACCGCGGCGCCGTACCGGCCCTGGTGGCGCGGATCGCCTCTGAACTGCCCCCACTCGATCCGTCCGTGCGGTCCGCCGCCGAGGTCGTACGCCCAGACCCCGTCGAAGTACCCGATGTACGATGCGTCGCTGCCGGCAACGATGATCTCGTTCCGGCCGTCGAAGTCGATGTCGGCGATCGCCGGCGCCGAGACGTCGCTGCCGGCCGGTGAGACCTTCGGGAAGCCGGCGAGCAGCGTCCCGTTCGCGTTGAACGCGCGCAGCTCGCCCGCGTTCGCGCCCGCGACCGTGTCGCTCACGACGACGTCCGGGGCCCGTCGCCGTTGACGTCGCCGACGACCGGCGCGCCGTTCCCGATCCAGTAGCTCCCCCACGTGACCGGCCAGCCTGCAAGCGCGGTGCCGTCGCCCCGCCAGACGTCGAGCGCGCCGTCGGAAAGGACGACGATATCCGGCACGCCGTCGCCGTCGAGGTCGGCGAGCGCGGGCGCCGTGCCGTAGGAGACGCCGCCGGCCGTTCGCATCGTCCGCTCGACCGCCCCGCCGGGCCCGATCACGTAGACGATCCCGCTCTCGACGAGCACGATCTCGAGCGAGCCCTCACCGTCGACGTCGCCGACCACCGGATAGACGTCGACCGATTGGCCCGCGGGAACTGCAAACGGAAATCCCGTGACAAAGCTGCCGTCGGCGTGAAAGGCGATGACCCATTCCTGCGAAGCGGTGACGATTTCGAGCGAGCCGTCACCGTCGAGGTCGCCCGCCGCTGGCGTGCTCAGCCGCTGCCACGGCCACGGCGTCCCGGCCACCTTCGGCCAGCCGGGCAGTGGTGCGCCGTCCGCGCGGTAGGCGTTGATCGTGTGGTCCTCCTCGTTCGCAAAGATCTCGTCGGTCCCGTCGCCGTCGACGTCGGCGAGCATCGGCGGGTTGTCGATGTAGTTGACGGCGTGCCGCGGCCATCCGGGCAGGTCGGAGCCGTCGCCGAGGTGCGCATGGATGCGGCTGTCGGTCTGCCGTTGTCCCCACGTTCCGGTAACGATCTCGAAGCCGGGCGAGCGGTCGGAAAGGTTGCCGAGTGCCGGGTACGCCGAGCCGCCCTCGTCGCGTGTCCGGGTCCTCGTCGACGTTACCAACGAGCACGTGGATCCCCGGCCCGCCGTGGAAGGTGCCGGCGTCGACGAAGGTCTTCGCAGGGAAGCCGGCCTCGAGGTCCGGGTCGGCAACGGTCGTGCGCGCAAACGAGGCGGCAGGCAGCATCGCGACCGCGGCAGCTGCGATCGCCGCGGCGAGCCCGACCCGACCCCGAGCGTACGCCGTCACCCGACGCGTCGGAGCTAGCGGGCCGCTGCGCCGTCGAAACCGCGGGCAGACGTGACTAACCAGGTAGAGAGGAGCGGATGATGGGACTCGAACCCACGACCTTCTGCATGGCAAGCAGACGCTCTAGCCAACTGAGCTACATCCGCGCGGGCGCGAATTCTAGCCGAGCTTCTACCGGCGCCGCAGGTGGCCGCTCGGCGGGCAGACGAAGCCGTAGCGGAGGTACTCCCCGTTGCCGACCTTGCAGAACTGGCCCGCGCGCAGGCACTTCTCGCCCCAGCTCAGGTTCGCGTGGACGTAGCCTGCGCCACAGGTCTTCGCCGCCGCGACGGGCGCGATCCGCTGCGCGGCCGGCGCCGCCGCGCCGACGGAGATCGCTGCGACGATGCACGCGGCGACAACCGCGATTCGCTTTCTGAACATGCCCCCTGCTCCTCTCGTTGCCCGCAGGCACCACGGTGGCAGGTTCGGACATGTCCCGCAATAGGCCGAACGGCCTATTCGGGGGCATCGAGGGCCTCGTTGACGAGGCGATCGGCGAGCTCGTTGTGCTCCCGGCGAACGGCTTTGTAGGTGACCTTTCCGATCTTCCGCGCGAGGCGCCGGGCCTCGTGTGCGAGGTCCTGGAGCGTCTCGTTCTTGATCCGGTACTCGCCGGTCATTTGCTTCACGAGCAGCTCCGAGTCGGAGATCACTTCGACCTCGTCGACCCCGAGCTCGAGCGCCTTCTCGAGACCGGCGACGAGCGCGCTGTACTCCGCGACGTTGTTCGTCGCCACGCCGATGCGCTCCCCGTGCGCGGTGAGCACCGTGCCGTCCTCGGATTCGAGGACGTAGCCGTATGCGGCAGGTCCGGGGTTGCCACGCGCGCCCCCGTCCGTCGAGAGGCGCGCTTTCACAGGAGCGGGTAGACGTCGAAGGCCGGCTCTTCGTACGGGTGCGCTCCGCGCAGCGCCGCGACGACCTCGTCCTGGCGCTCTTCGGGGAAAACGGTCTCGAGTCGCAGTTCCCGGACGCGCTCCTCGCGGCCCCTCTCGCCAACCGTCGGCGACGTCGACTCGCCGCCCATGAACGTCCCGGTGCCCTCCACGTACCACGAGCAGCGCTCGTAGTCGCCGATCCGCCCGGCGCCGACGGCGAAGATCGCGTCGCGCACGGCGTCGAGCGCCTCGGGAGGAACGAAGACGACGAGCTTCCGGTTCACGTTTGCCTCGGCCGGGGCGCGGGAACCGCGCCAGCATGCCGACGCTACAGGTTCAGCCGAGGCCAACTCCCGCAGAACGGGCCGAGGAGCCGGTCGAGGTCGAGGTCGACGAGGCGCTCACCGTGCTCGCCGAGACGATCAAAGATGGAATCGCGAAGGTCGCCCACGCTACGCCGAACGGACTCGACGTCGAGCTCCGCCACATCCTGACGTTCACGTAACCGCTGCCGCCCACTCTGCGACTGCACGCGGACTTCGCAGTCGTACGACTCGATCGAAACGCGCGAGCCTGTCCGGGAAGCGCCGTCGGTTCGAGTAGTGCGAGCGGATCGCTCCCCAGGCCAGGCCGAACCCTGACTCCAGGACCCGGTCGCCGACGTACTTCTGCACGCTCGCGTCAGCCGCCCACGTTTCCGAGGCGATCGCGTCGTCGATGCGGGCAGCCACGCTCTCGCACGGACCGTCGAGCAGCGCGTTCATGTCGAGGTACGGCGGGCCGACCCGCTTCGCGAGGGTCGTCTTCCCGGCGCCGCTCACGCCGAGAACGACGACGCGTCCCGTCAAGGCGACGGGTGCTCCTCCGTGTCGATCTGCGCGCGCTGCAGCTTGCCCGAGTAGTCGACGTAGATCGACTTCCACTCGGTGAACACGTCGAGCGCGGCCTGGCCCGCCTCGCGGTGACCGTTGCCCGTGTCCTTAGTGCCGCCGAACGGAAGATGCACCTCGGCGCCGATGGTGCCCGCGTTGACGTACGTGATCCCGGTGTTCAGGTCGCGCATCGCGCGAAACGCGCGGTTCACGTCCTGCGTGAAGATCGACGACGAGAGGCCGTACTTGACGCTGTTCGCCGCGCGGATCGCCTCGTCGAAGTCGTCGACCGGGATCAATGCCGTCGTCGGCCCGAAGATCTCCTCCTGCGCGATCCGCATCCCGGCCTCGACGTCTCCGAAGATCGTCGGCCGGTAGTAGTAGCCCTTGTCGAGGCCGTTCCCGGTCGCGACCTCGCCCCCGGTCAGTAGGCGCGCGCCCTCGTCCTGACCGATCTTCGTGTACGAATCGATCTTCTCGAGCGCGGGCTTGTTGATCACCGGTCCGACGTCGGTGTCGGACTCCCAGCCGACGCCGAGGCGCAGACGCTCGGTCGCGGCGACGAGCTTCTGCTGCAGCGCTTCGTAGGCCTTGCGGTGCACGATCACGCGGCTTGCGGCGGTGCAGCGCTGGCCAGAGGTCCCGAACGCCGACCAGACGATGCCCTCGACCGCGAGATCGAGATCGGCGTCGTCCATGACGATGATCGCGTTCTTGCCGCCCAGCTCGAGGTGCACGTGCTTCAGGCCCTCGGCCGCGGCCTTCAGGACGGCGACGCCAGTCTCGCGCGAGCCCGTCAGCGAGATCACGCGCACGTCCGGATGGCGTACGAGCCGCTCGCCGACCTCGCCGCCGCCGCCGTGCACAACGTTGACGACGCCCCTCGGGAGGCCCGCGTCGGCGAGCAGCTCCACGAAGCGCTGACCGAGCAGCGGCGTGTCGGTCGCCGGCTTCAGCACGACCGTGTTGCCCGAGACGACGGCCGGCAGGATCTTCCAGGAGGGAATCGCGATCGGGAAGTTCCACGGCGTGATCGCGCCGACGACGCCGATCGGCATCCGCACGCTCATGTTGAACTTGTCCGGGAGCTCGGAAGGCGTCGTCTGGCCGAAGAGCCGGCGCCCCTCGCCGCCCATGTAGAAGCTCATGTCGATCGCTTCCTGGACATCGCCGCCGGCTTCCGGGAGCACCTTGCCCATCTCGTGGGTCATCAGCTCGGCGAGCTCGTCCTTGTGCTCGGCGAGGAGCTGCCCGAAGCGAAACAGGACCTCGCCGCGCTTCGGCGCCGGCACGAGCCGCCAGCTCTGGAACGCCGTCTTCGCGGCGTCGACCGCGCGGTCGACGTCCTCCGCGCTCGACTTCGGGAACGTCCCGATCGTCTCGCCGTTCGCCGGGCTGACGCTCTCGAACGTCTCGCCGTCCGAGGCGTCGACCCACTCGCCGCCGATGAAGTTCTGGAATCGCTGTGTGCCCATGATCGCCATGGGCGGCACTCTAGTCAGCCCTCGACGATGTCCGGGAACGTGCCCGGAATGCGCGGCCGGCGCCGGTCGCGTGTCTCGCGCTGGTTGGCCTCTGCGGGCTGCTCGCCGTGGCGGCGGTCGGGCCCCGTGCGGCGGTCGATGATGACCGTCACGTTCGGGTTGTCCTCGTAGTACTCGACCATCTTGTCGTAGAGCTCGTCGGCGAGCTCCGGGGGGATCACGCAATAGATCACGCTTCTTAGTGTAGGGACGGCTACGGGCGGGATCCGTCCCTTGAATGGGTGCCCTCGTTCGAGGCGCTTACAGCCGCGCGATGTCCGGCACAAGCCGGCCGTCGTCCTCGAGGTGCGCATTCCAGACGCCGAACGACGACTCGAGGTCCGATGGGTCCTGACCGCGTTCGGCGAGCCGCACGGGCTGCGCGGACTCGAGGCTGACTCGGTACTGGTACCAGGAGATGTCCCAGACGATCGTGACGACGAGCTCTGAGCGCACGCCCGAGAGCGGCACGATCGACGCCTTCGGCTGACCGAGGCTGCGCGCGATCCCGCCGACGGTGCGCCGGTACTGGCTGGCGTTGAAGCGGTCGGCCGCCTCGACCATCGCGAGCTCCGGATCCGAGAGCCGGCGCAGGATCGGCTCGGGGGCGACGGTTTGGTCCTGTGCGCTGCGGCGCCCGTCGAGGATCGACGAGAGGCTGAGCCTGCGCTTGCGCCGGCGGGCCTCCGGGACGGTCGGCGTCGTGGGGCTGCCCTCCTTCAGCCAGCCGTACTCGAGCGCCCGCTCCTGGCAGAGGTGGCAGACGTCGACGAAGTCGACGCCGTTCGGCGCGAAGCGAATCGCTCGCTCGCCCAGGAGAAGCGAGCGCTCGCAGATCGCGCACGTCCGGCCGGCGGTCGTGCTCGTGATGCGCTGCAAAGCCTCTCGACTATAGCCCCGACGCAGAGAGCCGCTCCGCTGCTACAGTCGCCAAACCTATGTCAGATACATATGTTCAGGCATAGACACGGCCCGCGCTTCGTCGAGCCCGCTCTGCTGGCGCTCCTGCGCGAGCGGCCGACCCACGGCTACGAGTTGATCGCGGCGCTGCCGGAGCTACTCCAGACCGACCGCGTGGACGTGGGCAACGTCTACCGCGCGCTGCGCGGCCTCGAGGAGCGGGAGCTCGTCACGTCCGAGTGGCGCGAGGATCTCCCCGGTCCCGCAAAACGCACGTACGAGATCACGCCCGAAGGCCGGCACGCGCTCGGGCGCTGGGCCGAACGACTGCGCGAGATGCGAGGCCGCATCGACCTTTTGCTGGAACGACTGGAACAGGAAGGGAGGTGAACCGTGCACGGACGTCGTCATCGCGGCCCCTGGGGGCCGCGCCCGGGCTCGCGCTGGTATCAGCACGAGACGGTGCTCGAGCGGCTGGAGACCTACCAGCGTGACCTCGAGCAGGAGCTCGCAGACGTCTCCGACCTGATCCGCCGCCTCAAGGAGGAGAAGCCGGAGACGCAGAGCGTCTAGGGACAATGGCGGCGGAGGCCCTCACTGGCCTCCGCCTCAGTCCCACTCGAAGCGGGTCGCCGTGTTCGGGTAGTCGGACTCCGTCCACGCGAACGCGCGCGTCGGACGGACCAACCAGAAACCTTCGACGTTCGGCCGATAGTCGTACTTCGCTTCGTACGCATCGGCCACCGACTCGTCCGCCGTGACTTGCTCGGCCGTCCCCTCGAGGATCACGACCTCGTCCCCGCTCTCGAGGTGGACGACGAGGCGAGGGTTGCTTTCGAGGTTGCGCGCCTTGACGGAGGACGGCGACGTGCCGAACAGCACAGCGTCGTCGTGCCAGACGCCCCAGACGGGCACCGCGTGCGGGCGACCGTCGGGGCAAGTGGTAACGATCCAGTAATTGCGCGCGCCCTGGAGCCGCTCGGCTGCCCACGACCACGGCAGGAGGTTCTTGCCGGTGAGGCCGTACCCCTTGGGGAACCCCGGCTTCGACGCGCGAGGCTCGGTCAGACTTTGGCCTCTTCCTTTTCCTTCTTGGCTTCCGCCATCACCTTCTGCGCCACGTGCGCCGGGACTTCCTCGTAGCGCAGGAAGTGCATGTGGTAGTCGCCGCGGCCGCCGGTGAGCGACGTGAGCGATTGCGCGTACGTGAGGATCTCGGCCATCGGCACGTCGGCCTTGATCGTCGTCATGCCGCCCTTCGGCTCCATCCCCTGCAGCCGCGCGCGGCGTGAGTTGAGGTCGCCGTTGACCGCGCCGACCGTGTCGTCGGGGACCGTCACCTCCACTTCCATGATCGGCTCGAGCAGTACGGGCTCGGCCTGCTCGTACGCGTGCTTGAAGGCCATCGAGCCGGCGATCTTGAAGGCCATCTCCGACGAGTCGACGGTGTGGTACGAGCCGTCGACGAGCCGCACGCGCACGCCCGCGACGGGCGCGCCTGCAAGCTCGCCGGAGCGCATCGCCTCCTGGATCCCCTTGTCGACCGCGGGCCGGAAGCTCTGCGGGATCACGCCGCCGACGATCTCGTCCTTGAACTCGTAGCCGGTGTGGCTCTCGAGCGGCTCGAGGATGATGTGACAGTCGCCGAACTGGCCGCGGCCGCCGGTCTGCTTCTTGTATTTGCCCTGAGCCTTGGCGGACGTGCGGATCGTCTCCTGGTAGGGAACGCGCGGCGGGTGCAGGTCGACGTCGACGCTGAAGCGACGCTTGAGGCGATCGACGGCGACTTCGACGTGCATCTGCGAGAGGCCCGAGAGGAGCTGCTCACCGGTCTGCTCGTCGCGGCGCATCAAGAGCGTGGGGTCCTCCTCGTGGAGGCGCCGGAGCGAGGCCGCCATCTTCTCCTCGTCGCCCTTCGCCTTCGGAGTGATCGCGAAGCTCATCACCGGCTCGGGGAGGCCGAGCTCCGGAAGCTCGACCTGGCGCTCGGCGTCGAGCAGGAGGTCGCCGGTCTGCGTCTCCTTCAGCTTCGCGACGGCGCCGATGTCGCCCTCGCCGAGCTCGGTCACCTGCGCGTGCTCCTTGCCCTGGAGCTCGAGCAGCTGGCCGACGCGCTCCTTCGAGCGCGCGCGCGCATTCGCGAGCGACGAGTCGCCCTTGACCGTGCCGCCGAGCACGCGGAAGACGTTGATCCGCCCCGCGAACGGATCCGCGATCGTCTTGAACACGAAGGCTGCCGTGCCGTCGCCGTCGACCTCGATCGGCGGGCCCTTCTTCGCCGGTGAGGGCACGCCTTCGACCAGCAGGTCGAGCAACGCGTGTGTGCCGAGGTTCTTCGTCGCGACCCCGCACGCAACCGGGAAGACCTCGCCGCGCGTGACCGCGGTCTTGAGCGCGCTCGCGACCTCGGCCGCGTCGAGCTCGGCGCCTTCGAGGTAGCGCTCCATCAAGCCCTCATCGGTCTCGACGACGGCATCGAGGAGCTTTTCCCGGTACTCCGCGGCCTGGTCCGCTATCTCAGCCGGGATCTCCACCGGGTCGCCTTCCTTCTCGCCCTCCGGGCTCATGTAGGCGCACATGTGCAGGACGTCGACGATCCCGGTCAACTCGTGTTCCGACCCGATCGGCAGGTGGACGGCCACGCACTTCTCGTCCAGCTGCTCCTTGATCGAGTTCAGCGAGCGGAAGAAGTCGGCGCGCTCGCGGTCGAGCATGTTGACGAAGAGGACCCGGGCGAGGCCGAGCTCCGAGGCGCGTTGCCAGACCCGCGAGGTGCCGACCTCGACACCCATCACGCCGCTGAGCACGAAGAGCGCCCCCTCGACGACGTGGAGCGCCGCGATCGCGTCGCCCTGGAAGCCCGGGTCGCCGGGGGCGTCGATCAGGTTGATCTTCCGCTCCTGCCAGTTCAGGTGGGCCAGCGCCGAGGAAAGTGACATCTGGCGCTTGTGCTCGTCGTCGTCCCAGTCGGTGACGGTCGTGCCGCCCTCGATCGTCCCAAGGCGGTTCACGGCGCCCGTCTGGAAGAGCAGGGCCTCCACGAGCGACGTCTTGCCGACGCCACGGTGTCCGACCACGGCGACGTTGCGGATCTTCCCCGGCTCTTGGGCCATGCGCGAGTGCCTCCTGGGTGGGCTAACGGTCTCCGCTTCGATCCTACCGCCCCTTTTCAGGGATGGCGCTGAGCCTCGGGAGCGCCGACAACGTGAGGGTCTTACCCTTTGCGGCCAAGGAGAGCCAGATGAAACTGCGGCTTACTGCTCGCGTCGAGCGCGACGAGCGCGTGACCCTGATGCTCGACCGTCACGTCCGGGCCAAGCACGGCTCGGCCGCTATCAACACGATGAGGCAGCAGCCCTTGAACCGGCGGCTCGCGCCAGCGACGGCGCGCGCCTAGCCCTCGAGCGAGGCACGCACGGGCGTGCCGGCCAGGCGCGCCTTCAAGCGAAGGATCGCCTTCGTGTGGAGCTGCGACACCCGCGACTCGGTGACACCGAGCACTTCGCCGATCTCGCGCAGCGTCAGCTCCTCGTAGTAGTAGAGCGTGATCACGAGCTTCTCGCGCTCCGGGAGGCGCGAGATCGAGTCCGCGATCATCTCCTTCACCTCGGAGGCGTCGAGGGCCGTCGTCGGCGCCGGCCCGTGGGTGTCCTCGATCGTGTCGATCAGCGCGACCTGGTCGCCGCTGGAGCCCGAGACCGTCCAGAGCTCGTCGAGGGCGGCGATCGACGACCGTGAGATTTCGCTCAGGCTGTCGTCGAGCTCTTCCTGGGTCATCCCGAGCTTGCCGGCGATCTCCTCGTCCGTGGGCGCCCGGCCGAACTTGCTTTCCAGCTCAGCGATCGCACGCTCGATGTCGCGCGCGCGGGCGCGCACCGAACGCGGGACCCAGTCCATCGCCCTGAGCTCGTCGATGATCGAGCCCTTGATGCGCGCAATCGCGTACGTCTCGAACTTGACGTCGCGATCCGGGTCGTAGCGCTCGATCGCGCTGATCAGGCCGAGCAGGCCGTACGAGACGAGGTCGCCCTCGTCGACGTGGGCTGGTAAGCCGGAGCCGAGCCGGCCGGCGACGTACTTGACGAGCGGTGCGTAGGTCAGGATCAGCCGGTCCCGGAGGGCCTGGTCCTTGCTGCGCCGATACTGGCGCCAGAGGGTGCCCGTATCTTCGGCCCGCTCAGCCACGCCTAGAGAATACGGCGTGCCGTGGCGGACTCCTCAGCGGGTCGAGAGCAGCCGTGCAGCCAGTGAGCCCAGCCAAACGGCCAAAACAGCAGCGGCGAAGGCAATTACCCATACCCCGGCGCGGAGCGCGGCGATGCTGATTCCGGCGAGGCCGAGCGCGAGAACGACGAAGAGCGCGCCGAGCGGGCCGTTACGCCTCCTCGAGCGCCTCGTCCCGCTCGCCTTCATCGGTTCTCGTCATCCTCGGACGCGTAGCGCTTGTTCTTCCTCGAGTCCGCCTTCGGAGGGCTCGTCGTCCGGCTCGGCTTGAGTGTCGCTCATGGCGTGGATGTGCCGCCGGGCGGACGGCGCGAAACCGCGTCTACACTGGAAACGCCTAGGGGCGTAGCTCAACTGGCAGAGCGCCGGTCTCCAAAACCGGAGGTTCAGAGTTCGAGTCTCTGCGCCCCTGTTAACCCGAAAACGTCGCGCGCCTTCGGCGCGCTCAACGTTTCCGGGTTTCCTCTCGCCTTCCGAAACCGGTCCCGGGTCTCGGTCGGCCGGCGAACACTGACGCTTGCGTTCTGAACTCGCCTGACTTCGCTCCGGGTCGAGCGTCTTACGTAGTACTCCCGAGAAAGAGGTCGTCATGGTCGTCTTCGTCGTACGCCGCCTCCTGTACAGCATCCCGGTCCTGTTTGCCGCGAGCATCCTGATCTTTGTCTCGGTCACTGCGGTCGGCGATCCGCTGGCCCAGCTGCATCAGGACCCGCGCATCTCGGACGTGACGCTCCAGTTGGTCACGGAGCGAAAGCACCTCTGACGAGTCGATCGCCGTCCAGTACGGGTACTGGCTCAAGGACGCGGTCACGAACTGGTTCGGCACGCCGCTGCTCCAGCCCGGCTCTCGGATTTCCGACGACCTCAAGCGCGTGATCCCGCACACGTTGCAGCTGATCCTGCTGTCCGAATTCTTCTCGCTGCTGTTCGGGATCAGCATCGGCGTCTACGCGGCCGTGCGCCAGTACTCGCTCTTCGACTACTCGGCGACCGCGCTTAGCTTCATCGGCTTTGCCCTGCCCGTGTTCTGGCTCGCACTCATGCTCCAGGTGCTGTTCACGAACATCTTCATCAATTGGAACGTTCGGATCTTCTACACGTCAGGCCTTAGCTCGACCGACGCCGGTCATGGAGTCCACTTCTGGCTCGACCGGCTGCAACACCTGGCGTTGCCGGCGATGACGCTCTCCCTCGTCACGATCGCGCTCTACAGCCGCTACATGCGGACCGCGATGCTCGAGGTCGTCAACTCCGACTACGTCAGGACTGCGCGCGCGAAGGGCCTCTGGGAGCGGCGCGTCGTCCTCAGGCACGCGCTCCGGAACGCGCTGATCCCGCTCGTCACCGTCTCGGCGCTGAACATCGGCGGCCTGCTCGGCGGCGCGGTCATCACCGAGACGATCTTCCAGATCGACGGGATGGGGCCCTACCTGCTCCAGAACCTGCTCGCGCAGGACGCCTATCCGGTGATGGCGTGGCTGATGGTCGCGGCGACGATCGTCATCGCGTTCAACCTGCTCGCGGACGTGGTCTACGCCTACATCGATCCGCGAATTCGGTACGACTGAGCGCTAGTTGTCACGGCCCGGACCGCGCCCGCCGCGGGATGAACGGCTACTCGCGCTCGCGGGCGCGCGCCTCGAGCCGATCCGCCCGCTCCGTCGCGCGGTCGGCCTCGCGTCGCGCCTTCGCCGCCGCGCTCTCCGCCTCTCTCGCGCGCGCCTCGGCGTCATCGGCAATGCGTCTCGCCTCTGCTGCTTCCTCGCGTGATTTGCGCAACTTCTGGTTGTCGCGCTCGGGCGCCTTGCGTCCGCGCCCCGGCCTCGGTGCGAGCGTGAGGCCCGCGAACGCCTCGAAGCCCTGCGGCTCGAGCTCCTCCGTGAGCCGACCTTCCCGCAGCGCTGCGCGGCCGTCCTCCGTCGCCGCGCCTGCGTGCAGGGTCTTGGCCACCCGCTCGAGGTTCGCGTCCGACGCAGGATGCCCGTCTGCGCGGAGCAGCTCCGCGGCCTCGGAGCGCAGCTTGCGGACCGCGTCGCGCTCGTCGCGGCGCGCGGCCTCGAACGCCTTCGCATCGCCCCCGCCGACCGCCTCGCGTTGCGAGCTCTCGAGCTTCTCGCCGGCCCGGATCAGCCGCCGCATGTCGACCTCGCGTCGTCTCGCGAGCTGATTGACCGCCCACGCTGCGACCGAGGGCTTCTTGAGCTTCCGCAGCTCGGGGTCGCGCAGCTCCTTGGCCAGCGCGTTCCGCGCCGAGGTGAACTCGCTGAGCGGCAGCTCGTAGAGCGGATCGACCTCGTCGGCCATAACGGGATGATGCCGCGCGTCAGCCGCCTGGGTCGAGGCGCCAGACCGTGCCGCTCGCGGAGCCGACGTACACGCGGCCGAGGCTGGCCTCGCCGTTCGCCTCTCCGCGGTCGCGCGACAGAAGGCTGTGAGACTGGCACCCTGTCGCGGATGCGCACGCCCCTCGCGGTCCTCGCCTGCGTCCTTGCCGCATTCACCGCCGCTCCGGCCGGCAGCGCCGCAGTCGCTCCGGTGCGCTGGTGCGGCGCCGACGAGGCGAGCGCCGATCGACTCAACGACCGCGCAGGCGGCCCTCAACTGCACGTGATCTACGCGATTCCGGCCGACGGCGAGGATCGTTTCGGCGCACTCGCGTCCGCGCTTGCGACCGATGTTGCAACAATCGACGCGTGGTGGCGCTCGCAGGACCCGGAGCGGGCGCCGCGCTTCGACCTCTTCGACTTTCCGGGCTGCGACTCGCGCTTCGGGCGTCTCGACCTCAGCTTCGCGCACCTGCTCCAGCCCGGCGCCTTCTACGCGCAGGAGAACCAGTTCGAGCTCGTCGCCGAGGCACTCGGGAATCCGCCGTTCGAGTTCAACGACGCGCGCAAGAAGTACCTCGTCTTCTACGACGGAGTCGGACGCCCCGAAGAGGAGGACATCTGCGGGACCGCGTTCGGCGAGCCGCTGCAAGGCGGCCGCTTCTCGTACGCCGTCGTCTTCATGCGTGCCGGTTGCGGGACCGACGTGGCCAGCGGCCGTGGCAACGCACTCGTGGCGGCGCACGAGCTCGTGCACATGCTCGGCGCGCTGCCGCCGGGAGCCCCGCACGCGTGCCCGGGCGATCCGGGTCATCCCTGCGACGATCAGCGCGACCTCCTCTGGCCGTTCCTGGTCGCCTCGAGCCTCGACGCGGCGATCCTCGACGTAGGGCGCGACGACTACTACAGGCATCCCGGTCCCTGGTTCGACCTGCGGGACTCGGCGTGGCTCCTGCTCGCACAGCAGCAGGTCGAGCTGACGCTTGCGCCCGCGGGTCGCGGGGCGATCCGTGACGGAGAGGGCCTCGCCTGCGAGACGCCCTGCGCCAGCGAGTGGAACGCCGGCACGCAGGTGACCCTGGACGCCCAGCCGGCGGACGGCTACCTCTTCCGCGGCTGGTCCGGAGCCTGCAGCGGGACGAGCCCTGACTGCGCCGTCACCCTCGCCACCTCGACGACCGTGGCTGCGAGCTTCCGGCTCGCCGTCCGGTTGACCGTTGCCGTGACCGGCCGGGGGTCGGTCGTCGGCACGATCCCTTGCACGCGGACCTGTTCCCGAACGCTCGCGAGCGGCGATCCGGTCACTCTCCGCGCCCGCGCGGCGCGCGGCTGGCACTTCGTGAGGTGGACCGGGGCGTGCCGAAGCTCGAGGGCGACCTGCAGCTTCCGGGTCGGCAAGCCGGGTACCGCCCGGCCGGTTTTCGCGCGCTCGTAACCGTCGGACGCCGAACGGGCACGAGATAGGCTCACCGCCGATGGCGGTGCTGACCTCGCAGGTCGAAGGCGAGTCGGCTGACTTCGAGCGGCGCCGGGCGCGCACGGAGGAGCTCGTCGTCGAGCTCCGCGAGCGCACTGCCCTCGTCGCCCGCGGCGGCGGCGAGCAGGCGGTCGAGCGCCACCGCTCGCGCGGCAAGCTGACCGCGCGCGAGCGGATCGACCGGCTGCTCGATTCCGACACTGCATTCCTCGAGTTGAACGCGCTGGCGGCGTGGGATCTCTACGACGGGCAGGCGCCGAGCGCCGGCATCGTCACGGGCGTCGGCGTGATCGAGGGCCGCGAGTGCGTGATCGTCGCGAACGACGCGACGGTCAAGGGCGGCTCGTACTTCCCGCTCACGGTCAAGAAGCACCTCCGCGCGCAGGAGGTGGCAGCGCAGAACCGGCTCCCGTGCGTCTACCTCGTCGACTCCGGCGGCGCGTTTCTCCCGCTCCAGGCCGAGGTCTTCCCGGACCGGGAGCACTTCGGGCGCATCTTCTTCAACCAGGCGAACCTCTCCGCCGCCGGCGTACCGCAGATCGCGTCCGTGATGGGCTCGTGTACCGCGGGCGGCGCGTACGTGCCGGCGATGAGCGACGAGACGATCATCGTACGCGGCACCGGAACGATCTTCATCGGCGGGCCGCCGCTCGTGAAGGCCGCGACCGGGCAGGAGGTCAGCGCGGAGGAGCTCGGCGGCGCGGACGTGCACGCGCGTCAGTCGGGCGTCGCGGATCACTACGCGACCTCCGACGAGCACGCGCTCGCGCTCGTGCGCCAGATCGTGCGCAACCTGCACCTGCGCAAGCCGGAGCCGCCGTGGGAGGTCGCCGAGCCGGACCCGCCGGCGGCCGACCCGCGCGAGCTCTACGGACTGATTCCGGACGACTTCCGGACGCAGCTCGACGCGCGCGAGATCATCGCCCGCATCGTGGACGGCTCACGCTTTGCGGAGTTCAAAGCGCTCTACGGCGAGACACTCGTCTGCGGCTTCGCGCGCATCGAGGGCTACCCCGTGGGCATCCTCGCCAACAACGGCGTGCTCTTCGCCGAGTCGGCGCAGAAGGGCGCGCACTTCATCGAGCTGTGCTGCAAGCGGCGGGTGCCGCTGGTCTTCCTCCAGAACATCACCGGCTTCATGGTCGGCAAGGAGTACGAAGCCGGCGGGATCGCGCGCGAGGGCGCGAAGTTGGTGATGGCGGTCGCGAACGCACAGGTGCCGAAGTTCACGGTCGTGGTCGGCGGCTCGTTCGGCGCCGGCAACTACGCGATGTGCGGTCGTGCGTACGAGCCGCGCCAGCTCTGGATGTGGCCGAACGCGCACATCTCCGTGATGGGCGGCGAGCAGGCGGCGACCGTGCTGACGATGGTCGGGAACGCGAATCCCGACGAGATCCGCGAGCAGTACGAGCGCGAGGGGAACGCGTACTACTCGACGGCCCGGCTCTGGGACGACGGGATCATCGATCCGCTCGACACTCGGCGCGTGCTCGCGCTCGGGCTCTCCGCCGCGCTGAACGCGGAGATTCCCGAGACGACCTTCGGCGTCTTCCGCATGTGAGCAGGTTAGGCTCCGCGCATGACACACACGATCGAGCTGAACGACGGCGAACTAAAGCTCCTCCGGAACGCTCTCCACGCCTACCTGAACGACTTCGGGCACGAGGAGGCGGAAACGCTCCGCGAGATCAAGGCGCTCATGGAGAAGCTCCCCTATCCCGAGCGGTTCTTCGAATAGTCGCGATCGCGCCGCCCGACGGTCGTCCGGCTCGTCGAAGCTTGCGCACGGGCCGCCTGAAGCTCCGACTTGCTTTCGGCGGGCACCCCGGCTTTCGCGAGATGGCCGGCGAACGGCGTCCGACGATCTTCTACGTGAAGACCGTCGCCTAGGCTCAGCGCGTGCTCGTCCGCTTCGTCCTCTGGAACCTCGCCGACTCGAAGACGACGATCGAGGAGCTGCGCCGCTACCTGCGCGACGAGTCGGTGGACGCGTTCGCCGAGGTGCCCGGGCTGCGCTTCAAGGCGTGGATCTCTGACGAGGTCACAGAGCGCTGGGGGGCCGTGTACCTCTGGGAGTCGCGCGAGGCTGCGTCACGGGAGACGCCGTCGCGGGCCCGCGAGCTGATCGGGAAGGACCCGGACATCGGCGAGGACTTCGACGTCGAGGCGACGATCGAGGGGCGTTACATGGTCGAAGAGCTCTCGCGCCGCGGACTCGCGTTCGAGACCTGAACCGTCACGCGTGTGTGACGCGTCTGTGCCTAAAGCGTGCCGATCAAAGCACTACTGTCTCGGGGAGCACCGCGCCCGTTGCGAAGCGCTCCAGCCGGTACGGCGTCAGGTCGAACGGCGGCTGCTCGCCGAGCAGCTCGGACGCGACCGCCGCGCCGACCGCGGGGCTCTGCATGAAGCCGTGTCCCGAGAAGCCGCACGCGGCGTAGACGCCGTCACCGACCCCGCCGATGATCGGGTGCACATCAGGCGTCATGTCGTACAGCCCTGCCCAGGCGTGCTCGATCGACGTTCCCCTGGAGGGCGCGTACCTGTGCGCGAGCCGCGCGAGCCGATCCTCGAAGACGGATTCGTCGACGACCTCGTCGAACCCCCAACGCGGTGCAGCGTCGGTCATCGCGATCACGAGCCGCTCCTCGCGCCGGCGGAAGTGGAAGCCCGATTCCGCCTCGACGACCATCGGCAGGCTCGCGGGAGCGTCGACCGGGGCGGTCGCGAGCAGCTGCCGGCAGAGCGGCCGGATCGGCAGCTCGATGCCTCGCGCGGACGCAACCTCACCGGAGCGCGGCCCGCAGGCGATGACGAGCGTCTCCGCGTCGAGCTGGAGCGCGTCCGTCCGTTCGCGTAGCTCGACGCCTGCCTCGACCGCGCGCCGCACGAGCTCGCGCGTGACGGCGGGCGGGTCGGCGACGCCGTCCTCGGCGCAGAACGCGGCCGCGCGCACGTCGTCGACATTCAGCCCGGACACGAACGACGGGTCGACGCTCTGCACCGGCACGCCGAGCTCGTTCTGCAGAGCGACTCGCTCCGCGAGCGCATCGGCTCCCGCCTGCGTGGTCGCGAGGAAGAGGTAGCCAACCTGTTCGAAGAGCGGCGCGCCGAGCTCCTCGAAGAAGCGGATCGATGACTGCGCGAGGCGTACCTCCGCGGCCGTCGAGAACTGCTGGCGCACGCCGCCCATCGCCTTCGCCGTCGCTCCGGAGGCGACCTCCGCCGCGTCCGCGAGCACGACGTCGTCCGCGCCGCGGCGGCCGAGTTGGTACGCGATCGACGCTCCGATCGCCCCGGCACCGGCTACGACGATTCGAGCCAGCGGTCGAGCTCCTCTCGCTCGTCGTCGCGCAGCATGCGCAGCGGCCCCCGGACGTCCGGCCCGATCGGGACGCCGCGCCGCGCGAGCAGGTGCTTCGCGGCGGCGTGGTACGGGAAGCGCTCGAGCGCCTTGCGCAGCTCGCCGATGCCGTTTCGCTCCCCGCGAACCGCGGCCGCGACGCGCTCCGGGAACACGGTCGCGAGCCCCGAGACCGCCCCCGCAGCTCCCGCGGCCAGCCCCTGCTCGATCAGCGCCTCGGGCCCGACGAAAACGTCCAGGCCCTCGATGAGATACGGCACGAAGGAGTCCCACGGCCGGTCGGAGACCTTCAGCCCGCGCAGGTTCGGCGCCTCGTCGCGCAGTCGCTCGATCACGGAAAGCGGGACGGCGTACCCGCTGCGCGCCGCGAACTCGTAGACGTAGAACGGCAGCGGCGCACACGCGCGCGCCGACGCAGCGAAGTGCGCCAGTAACGCCTCGTCGTCGAGCGCATAGTACGGCGGGCCGATCACCGCGACGGCCGCGGCGCCGCACTCGGCCGCGTGGGCCGAGAGCGCGACCGTCTCGGCGGTCGTCTGGGCGCCGCAGTGCACGGCGACGAGCAGTCCATCGGCCGCCTCGACGAACCGCCTCGCGGCGCGCCGCCGCTCGTCCGCGGAGAGCAGGATTCCCTCTCCAGTCGTGCCGAGCGCGAGCAGCCCGTCGAGCCCTCCGTGCTCGAGAAACGCACACAGGGGCCCGATTGCATCCTCGTCGAGAGCGCTTCCTCCCTCGCGCAGGGGTGTGACTGCGGCAGCGAGCGCCCCGTGGAGCATCCGGGCAATTTACGCTTCGCGACCGTGAGTGCACTCAAGGTCGAGAGTGACGACGAGATCCTGCGCGTGACGCTCGCGCGGGCCGAGCGCCGCAACGCCTTCGACGCTGCCCTGATCGCGGAGCTGACCGCGGCGTTCCGCGAAGTGGGTGACGCTCGTACGGTGCTCCTCTCAGGCGAGGGCGAGAGCTTCTGCGCCGGCGCGGACGTCGAATGGATGCGCTCTTCGATCGATCTCACCTATGAGGAGAACGTCCAGGATGCGCGCCGGCTGCGCCAGATGCTCGAGGCCGTCGACGGGTGCCCTGCGCCCGTCGTCGCGCGCGTACACGGCCACGCGCTCGGCGGCGGCTGCGGACTCGTCGCCTGTGTCGACATCGCGGTCGCGGCCGAACGGACGCAGTTCGCGTTCTCCGAGGTGAAGCTCGGGATCATCCCGTCGGTGATCTCGCCGTTCGCGCTTGCCAAGATCGGCCCGAGCGCCGCGCGCCGTTATTTCGTCACCGGGGAGCGCTTCGACGCGCACACCGCACTCAGGATCGGGCTCGTGCACGAGGTCGCGGCGAACGTCGACGAGGCGGTCGAGCGCATCCTCGCCGAGCTCCGCACAGCCGGCCCCGACGCCGCGCGGGCGGCGAAGCGGCTCGTCCTCGAGCGGCCGGAGGGCCTCGCGACCGAAAGGCGGATCGCAGAACGCCGCACGGGCGAGGAGGGTCAGGAGGGTCTCCGCGCTTTCATCGAGAAGCGCAAGCCCAGCTGGTCCGATTAGCCTCGCAAGATGCGGAGGCTGCTCCTCCTCGTCGGCGCGATCGTCTTCGTCGACACGATGTTCTTCTCCGCGCTCACGCCGCTGCTGCCGGAGTACGCCGAGGAGCACAACCTCTCGAAGGCCGGGGCGGGTCTTCTCTCGGCCGCGTACCCGATCGGCGCGCTCGTCGGCGGAATCCCCGGCGGGATCGCCGCGGCCCGTCTGGGCGTGCGGCCAACCGTGCTCGTGGGACTCGCCGGGATGGCAGTCACGACGGTCACCTTCGGGTTCGCCGACTCGATCTGGCTGCTCGACTCAGCGCGGTTCCTTCAGGGCGCGGCGAGCTCCTTCTCGTGGACTGCGAGCTTCGCGTGGCTCGTCGCCGCTGCTCCGGCGGACCGCCGCGGCGGGACGATCGGCGCCGCGATGGGGGCGGCGATCTTCGGGGCGATCTTCGGCCCGGTGCTCGGCGGGATCGCCTCGTACGTCGGGACCGGCGCGGCGTTCGCGAGCGTCGCGGTGCTCGCGACCGCGCTCGCCGTCTGGGCGCTGCGCACGCCTGCATCGGCCCCGCAGCAGCCGCAGCCGCTCGCGCGGCTCGTCGGCGCCCTTCGCGACCGGGGAATCGCCGTCTCGATCTGGCTCGTGCTCATCCCCGCCCTTCTCTTCGGGGTGTTGAACGTGCTCGGCCCGCTGCGGCTCGCCGTGCTCGGGCTGAGCACGGCCGCAATTGGCGCGACGTGGTTGACCGCTGCGACGTTCGAGGCGCTGCTCGCCCCCGCCGTCGGCCGCTACTCGGACCGGCGCGGCCGGCTGATGCCGCTCGGGGCGGGGCTGATCGGCGCCGGCGCAGCGCTCGCGACGCTGCCCTGGATCGACCACGGGTGGCTGCTCGCGTTCATGGTCGTCGTCACCGCGTGCGCGGCCGGGTCGTTCTGGTCGCCCGCGATGTCGATGCTCGCGGACCGCGCCGAGTCATTGGGCCTCGACCACGCTTACGGGTTCGCGTTGGTCAACCTCGCGTGGGCGCCCGGCGCGGCGGGCGGCGCAGCGCTCGGCGGTGCGATCGCGCGCGCGACGAGCGACGGGGTTGTGTATCTGACGATCGCCGCGCTCTGCTTCGCGACCCTCCTCGCGCTCGGCGCCAACGTGCTTCGGCCCGAAGCGCGCCCCGCATAGGCTTTGGCCGCGATGGCGATCGGCAAGCTGCTCGTCGCGAACCGCGGGGAGATCGCCGTGCGCGTCTTCCGCGCGTGCCGCGAGGTGGGGATCGAGACGGTCGCGGTCGCCGCAGCGGACGACTGCGGGTCCCTCCACGCCCGCTCCGCGGACGACACAGTCGAGATCGCTTCGTACCTGCACTCAGAGGAGCACGTGCGAGCCGCGAAACAGAGCGGCGCGGACGCGATCCATCCGGGCTACGGCTTTCTGGCCGAGAAGGCCGACTTCGCGCGTGCCGTGGAGGCCGCCGGCTTGACGTGGGTCGGGCCGCCGCCTGCAGCGCTCGAGGCGGCCGGCGACAAGCTCGAGTCGAAGCGGATCGCACGCGAGGCGGGCGTTCCCGTCGTCGAGGCCGGCGAGCCCGCCGAGCTCGGCTACCCGCTGATCCTGAAAGCCGCGGCGGGAGGCGGCGGGCGCGGCATGCGCGTCGTCCGCTCCGCCGATGAGCTCCCGGACGCACTCGACGCGGCGCGACGCGAGGCCGAGGCCGCCTTCGGCGACGACGCCGTGTTCGCGGAGCGTTACGTCGAGCGGCCGCGTCACGTCGAGATCCAGCTGCTGGCAGACGCGCATGGAAAGGTCGTCTCGCTCGGTGAGCGCGAGTGCTCGATCCAGCGGCGCCACCAGAAGGTGCTCGAGGAGTCGCCCTCCCCCGCCCTCGACCCCGCGCTCCGTGTGCGGATGAGCGAGGCGGCGGTCGCGTTCGCGAGCGCGATCGGGTACCGCAACGCCGGAACGGCAGAGTTCATGCTCGACGGCCGCGGCGACTACTACTTCCTCGAGCTGAACGGGCGCATCCAGGTCGAGCACCCGGTCACCGAGCTCGTGACCGGCGTCGATCTCGTACACGAGCAGCTGCGAATCGCGAACGGCGGCCGGCTCGAGCTTCGGCCTGAGCTCGACGGCCACGCGATCGAGGTGCGGCTGTATGCAGAGGATCCGCGCACGTTCTTCCCCCAGAGCGGACGGATCGAGCGGCTGCACCTTCCGAACTCGATCCGCGTCGACGCAGGCGTCGAGGAAGGCGACGAGGTCGGCCTCACGTACGACCCGATGATCGCGAAGCTGATCGCCCACGGCGAGACGCGCGACGAGGCGCTCGCACGGCTTCGGCGCGCGCTCGCCGAGACCGAGGTCGGCGGCGTGGTCACGAATCTCCCCTTCTTGCGCTGGCTCGTGGCGCACCCGAACCTGCGCGCAGGACGCACGACGACGGCGTTCCTCGTCGAGAATCCGCCGCTCTCCGAGCCGCCGCCGAAGCCTCCGGACCGTGCGTGGCAAGGCGGTTGGCGGCTCAACCTCGCCGCGCCCGCGCCTCAACCGCCGCCGGACATCGACCAGGCCTCACACGATCACGGAGCGCCCGGCGCGGAGCAGAGCGCGCTAACCGCGCCGATGCCCGGCACCGTGATCAAGGTCGCGGTCGCAGCGGGCGACAGCGTCGAGCCACGCCAGACGTTGCTCGTGCTCGAGGCGATGAAGATGGAAACGCCGGTCGTGTCGCCGTACGCCGCCACCGTGCGCGCGGTGCACGTGCGCGAGGGCGACCGAGTCGTGGGCGGCGCCTTGTTGGTCGAGCTCGAGGAGTAGCTACCGCGTCGGCCCCGTTAACGGCTAGGGCGAATCAGAAGAGCTTCTGGAGCTTCATCGCCGCGCCCATGTCGCCCTTGATCTTGAGCTTGCCGCTCATGTACGCGGTGGTCGGGTTCATCTCTCCGGACGCGATCTTCTCGAAGTTCTCGCCGGACGTGGTGATGGTCACGTCGGCGTCCGATCCGCCCTCGCTCACATGGACGTGGCCGTCATGGACATCCACCTTCCACTGGCCCTCGCCCTCGATGTCGAAGAGGTAGGAGTTGTTCACGCCGGCCGTCCTGGACGGGTCGATTCGGGTCTCCAGGGTGTCGAAGAACTCTTTCGCGCTCATGGGCGCGGAGCCTAGCTAAGCGGCGCGCTGGTCGCCGGGCAGGTACCGGGCGATCAACGCGTGCGAGAGGGCCCACTGCGCCTCCACGATCGCGATCCGGTTCTGCTCGAGCGCGGCGCGATCCGCCTCCTCCGCGCGGAGCTCCTGACGCTCGCGCGACAGCTTGTTCAGCTGGGAGGTGAGCGCCTCGACGCTCTCGCTGCGGGCCGCAAACCGCATTACCAAGGTTCTTATCGGCACGGTGACGAGATGGTTGAGCAGCGGTGAACCCGTCTGAGGGACAGCGTAGAAAGGCGGTCGGATAGCATCCCGACCCGCATGAAGGTGGAGGTGAGCCCGGCCGAGCCGGGGGAACTCGACGTCGACGTTCTCGGCGTGCCGGTCTCCCAGCCGGCCGACGCCTCGCGGCTTCCAGACGCCTTTCGGGACCGTCTCGAGCCTCTCCTCGAGAGCGGCGAGTCGGAGGGCCGCCTCGGGACGGCGCCCGTCGTTCATCTGAACGGGCGCGCGCCCGCGCGGGTCGCCGCTGCAGGCCTCGGCGAGGCCGTCGACGCGGACGCGATCCGCACTGCCGCGGCGGCCGTCGCGCGTGCGGCCGGCACGTTCGGCGGCTCGATCGGCTGGCTGATCGACGAATCCCTCCCCTTGCCAGTCACGGAGCAGGCACGGGCTGCCGTCGAGGGGATTGCCTTCGGCGCGTACAGCGCGGGACGCTGGAAGTCGGACGAGCCGATGCGAAAGCGGATCGAACGGATCGTTCTCGTCGGGAAAGACAGCGATGAGGTCGCGTCGGCCGCCACGCGAGCCGCCCGCGTCGCGGAGTGGATCGAGGTCGCACGCGATCTCGCGAATGCGCCGCCGAACGAGCTCTCGCCCGAGCGTCTCGCCGACCGCGCGCGCGAGCTCACGGACGGGCTCGCGCACCTCGAGGTCGAGTCGCTCGGCCGCGCCGACATCGAACGGCTCGGGATGGGCGCGTTCGCGGCCGTCGCGCAGGGCAGTGAGCGCGTGCCGCGCTTGATCGTGATGCGCTACGAGCCGCCCGATGCCCAGGGCGAGATGACGCTTGGGCTCGTCGGCAAAGCGATCACGTTCGACACGGGCGGCATCTCGCTGAAGCCGGCGCTCGCGATGGAGAGCATGAAGGGCGACATGGCGGGCGGGGCAGCGGTGATCGCGGGGACCGCCGCAATCGCTGTGCTCGGACTCCCGGTCCGCGTGCTCGCCGTCGTCGCCGCGAGCGAGAACATGCCCGGCGGCAACGCGTTCCGCCCCGGCGACATCGTGCGCGCGATGAACGGCAAGACGATCGAGATCACCAACACTGACGCAGAGGGGCGCCTCGTGCTCGCGGACGCACTCTGGTACGCGCGCGAGCAGGGCGCGACGCACCTCCTCGACTTCGCGACGCTGACAGGCGCGATGGTGCTCGCGCTCGGCGACTTCTACGCCGGCGTGTTTGCGAACAGCGACGACTGGCGCGACAGCATCCTCGCCGCCGCCGCCGCGTCGGGCGACCATCTGTGGCCGTTCCCGCTGCACCCGCGCTACCGGCGCTACGTGGACTCGACCTTCGCCGACCTGAAGAACGCGTCCGTGCTGAAAGAAGGCTCGCCGGTGCTCGCGGCCGAGTTCCTGCAGGAGTTTGTCGGCGAGGGTCCATGGGCGCACGTCGACATGGCCGGTCCCGGCTACCTGGAGCGATCCCGCGGCGACTACCTGACGGAGAAGGGCGGCACGGGCTACGGCGTGCGCCTGATCGTCGAGCTGGCTGAACGGCTCGCCGGGTGAACCTCGACCTGACGCAGGAGCACGAGCTCCTCCGGCAGACCGTCCGCGACTTCGCGGAGCAGCGGGTCGCACCCGTCGCCGAAGAGCTCGATCGGGAGGGCCGCTTCCCGTACGAGCTCGTCGCCGAGCTGGCAGAGCTGGGGCTGATGGGGATGACGATCCCGGAGGAGTACGGAGGCGCCGGGGCCGACACCGTCTCATACGCGATCGCGGTCGAGGAGCTGACGCGAATCGACTCATCGGTCGCGATCACGGTCGCCGCGCACCACTCGCTCGGGACGCTGCCGATCTTCATGTTCGGCAACGAGGAGCAGAAGCGCGAGTGGCTGCCCGAGCTCGCCTCGGGGAACAAGCTCGCGGCGTTCGGGCTGACCGAGCCCGGGGCTGGGTCCGACGCAGGGGCAACGCGCACGACCGCGGAGCTTCGCGATGGGCAGTGGGTCGTAAACGGCTCGAAGATCTTCATCACGAATGCCGGTACCGACATCAGCGCGTGCGTGACGATCACCGCGCGCACCGGCGACGACGAAATCTCGAACATCGTCGTCGCGAACGGCACGCCCGGCTACGAGATCTCGAAGCCGATGAAGAAGCTCGGGTGGCGCGCCTCGGACACGCGTGAGCTCTCGTTCAAGGACGCGGCGGTGCCGGAAGGCAACCTGCTGGGGCCGCGCGGTCACGGCTTCCGTCAGTTTCTCGAGATCCTCGACGGCGGCCGAATCTCGGTTGGGGCGATGGGCGTCGGGCTCGCGCAGGGCGCGTACGACCTTGCGTACGCGTATGCGAAAGAGCGTCAACAGTTCGGGCAGCCGATCGCGCGCTTCCAGGCGGTGCAGTTCCAACTCGCCGACATGGCCACGGAGATCGAGGCCGGCCGCGCCCTCGTCTACAAAGCGGCGTGGCTGAAAGATCAGGGCCGCCCGTTCGCGCGCGAGGCGGCAATGGCGAAGCTCTACACCGGACTACTCTCCAACCGCGCCGCGAACGCCGCGCTCCAGATCCACGGTGGCTACGGGTTCATGGAGGAGTATCCGATCTCGCGACTCTTTCGCGACCAGAAGATCCTCGAGATCGGCGAGGGCACGAACGAGGTGCAGCGCATGGTGATCGCGCGGCACTTGGGTCTCTAACCGTCTCTAGTTACACGCGCGCGCGCCCTGTGGGGGGCGAGCGCGGCGCCCCATGACAAACGCTAGCGAGGAACCTGTCACGTGTCCTTCACGACTTCGTGACAAGTTCGTGCCAATCCTTCAAGAAAGCTAGCGGGGCCGCGCCGTACACTCGATCGATGCGCTTCAAGCAGCTCCTGGACACCGATCTCGGCTGCGCGTCGTACCTGATCGCGAGCGAGGAGACCGGCGAGGCGGTCGTCGTCGACCCGGCATTCGCGATCGAGCAGTACCTGGAAGAGGCCGAGCGCTGGGGCGCCCGCATCACAGGCGTGGTCGAGACGCACAACCACGCCGACCACGTCTCGGGTCACGGCAGGCTCGCGCTCGAGCTCGGCGTGCGCGTCGCCATTCACCCGCTCGCCGAGCCGGAGTACCCGTTCGACCCGATCGAGGACGGCGACGAGCTGCGCGTGGGCGACGTCACGCTGCGGGTGCTGCACACGCCCGGCCATCGACCCGAGCACTGCGCGATCCTCGTCGCGGACGAGCTCGTATTGACCGGCGACTCGCTCTTCGTCGGCGATGCGGCGCGACCGGATCTCGCCGTCGAAGCGGCCGAGGGCGCCGAGGGCCTGTTCCACAGCCTGCGACGGCTGGCCGAGCTCCCCGAGGGCGTCGCGGTCTACCCCGGCCACGTTGCCGGCTCGCTCTGCGGCTCCGCGATGAGCTCCGATCCGTCCTCGACGATCGGGCGCGAACGACGGCTCAACCACGCGCTCAGGATCAGCGAGCTGAACGACTTCGTCGCCGACGCGCTCACGAAGAACGCGCCCCGGCCGCCCAACATGGACCGGATCGTAGAGCTCAACCGCGGGCCGTTCGTCGGCGCGCAGCCTCAGCTCGAGCGGCTCGACGATCCCGGCGACGCGACCGTCCTCGACGTGCGCGACGCCAGCGCGTTTGCGGCCGGGCATCTGCACAACGCGTTGAACGTTCCGCTCTCCGCCTCGTCGTTCGCGACGCGCGCCGCGTTCGTCCTCGACGAGAGCACTGTCGTGCTCCAGGCAGAGTCGCCGGAGCAGGCAGAGCGCGCGGCGCGGGGGCTGCGGTCGGTCGCCGTCTTCCAGCTCGCGGGTTTCCTGATCGACCCGCCTGGGGCCGCGGAGCAGCTGAACCCGATCGATCTCGACGAGCTCGAGCGCCTGTGGGCGGACGACGCCGTCGAGGTCGTCGACGTGCGCGAGGCCGACGAGCGCGACGCCGGCTACATTGCCGGCTCGCGCCACATCCCGTTTCGACTCGTCGGCGCGCTCTTCGACGGCCTGCCGACCGACCGTCCGATCGTGACGATCTGCGAGAGCGGCGCCCGCGCCGCGATCGCGGCCAGCGTTCTCGCCGCCCACGGCGTCGAGGCCCGCCCCGTGCTGCGGGGCGGAATCCCGGACTGGGAGCAGCGCGGCGGGCAGATGGTCGAATTCCGGCGCTGCGGCTCGTAGGCTCCTGCCATCAGTGCGCATCAGACGAACGCCGTCGCGCGCGAGCTCTTCGCGCCGCTCGGCCCGACGTACGACCGGTACGCCCGGCTGCTCTCGTTCGGCCAGGATCCTCGCTGGCGGCGCTTCCTCGCCTCGCGCATCGAAGTCGGCCCCGAGGACACGGTGCTCGACGTCGCCACCGGCACCGCGGCAGTCGCGATCGAGCTCGCGCGGCGCATGGGGTGCTCAGTTGTCGGCCTCGACCAGAGCGACGAGATGCTCGCCGTCGGCCGCGAACGCGTCGAGCGCGCAGGGCTCGCCGATCGCGTCCACCTCATCCGCGGCAGCGCGGAGCGCCTCCCCTTCGGCGACGGAGAGTTCGACGCGCTGACCTTCACCTACCTGCTCCGCTACGTCGACGATCCCGGCGCAACGATGCGCGAGCTCGCCCGGGTGACGCGGAGCGGCGGAACGATCGCGTCGCTCGAGTTCGGCGTGCCCCCCGCTCCAGTCTGGCGCGCGCTCTGGGAGCTCTACGTCCGCTTCGGCCTCCCGCTTGCCGGACGCTCCATCTCGACCGGTTGGCGCGACGTCGGCCGCTTCCTCGGGCCGAGCATCCGTCGGCACCCGCCGCCGGAGCGGATCGCAGCGCAATGGGGCGACGCGGGGATCGCCGACGTGCGCATCCGACGCCTCAGCCTCGGCGGCGGCGTCGTCATGTGGGGCCGGCGGCGATGAGCGTCGGGCAACGGCCGGCCTACTACGCGCTGCAAGCAGGCGGCTGGCGCGACTACGTCACGCTGCTCCACCCCCCGTACACGCTCTGGCACCTCTCGTACGTTGCGATCGGCGCAGCGCTCGCGCCGGAGCTTCCGGTCGAGCGCCTGCTCTGGGGGCTGGCGGCGTTCTTCCTCGCGCTCGGCGTCGGCGCACACGCGCTCGACGAGCTGAATGGACATCCGCTCCGGACCGGGATCTCGGACCGCACCCTCGTCGTGCTCGCGGTCGTGTCGGTCGGCGCGGCCGCCGCGATGGGCATCGTAGCGTCGGTCGCGTGGACGCCCTGGTTGCTCCCGTTCGTCGCGTTCGGAACGTTCATCGTCGCCGCGTACAACCTCGAGCTCGCCGGCGGGCGCTTCCATTCCGACCTGTGGTTCGCGCTCGCGTGGGGCGCGCTCCCCGTGCTGACCGCCTACGTCGGGGCCGCCGAAACGTTACGCCCAGAAGCGCTGATCGCCGCGGCCTCCGCGGCCTTCCTCAGTCTGGCGCAGCGCCACCTCTCGACGCAGGTCCGTGCGGTCCGGCGGCGCACCGCAAGCGTGACCGGGGCGGTCGTCGACACGGACGGCGGCGTCGAGGCGATCACGGACGAGACCCTCATCCGCGCACCGGAGGCGGCGCTCCGCGCGCTCGTGTGGGCGGTCGCCGCGCTCGCGCTGGCGCTGCTCGTCTTCCGCCTCGCCTAGCTCAGGCGCTCGACGGGGTAGCCCCACCGCTCCATCGCGGCGACGAGCGCCTCACAGTGCGCCTCGTCACGCGTCGCGAGCGTCAGCTCGACCTCGGTCTCCGCGACGCTGATCTGCATGCCCTCGCGATGGTGCTCGACGGAGACGAGGTTGACGCGCTCCTGCGCGATCAGCGAGAGCAGCTTCACGAGCTCCCCCGGCCGGTCGGGCACCCGCGAGCGCACGACGAGGTAGCGCCCGGCGAGCGTCAGCCCGTGACGCATCACCGTGATCAGCAACGTCGGGTCGATGTTCCCGCCCGAGAGGAGCACCGCGACTGGCCCGTCGCCCGGGACCCGCCCGTTCAGCAGCGCGGCGAGCGGCGCCGCGCCTGCGCCCTCGACGACGAGCTTCGCGCGCTCGAGCAGGAGCACGATCGCCTTGCTGATCTCCTCGTCGGTGACCGTGACGATGTCGTCGACAGTGTCCTGCACGATCGACTGCGTCAGCTCGCCGGGCCTCTTCACTGCGATGCCCTCGGCGATCGTGAACCCGTGCTCCGTGCTGCCGGTGAACGGGGCGCACGCGGCCGGCTGCACGCCGACGATCTGCACCTCGGGGCGGAGCTCCTTCAGCACCGTCGCGACGCCCGCCGCGAGCCCGCCGCCGCCGATCGGCACGACGACGGTCCCGATCTCGGGCAGCTGCTCGGCGAGCTCGAGCCCGATTGTCCCTTGGCCCGCAATCACGCGCTCGTCTTCGAAGGCGTGCACGAACGTCGCGCCCGACGAGTCCGCGAATGCGCGCGCCGCCTCGTAGGCCTCGTCGAACATCTCGCCGCCGAGCTCGATCCGCGCGCCGTAGTTCTGCGTCGCCTCCACCTTGGAGACGGGCGTGTCCTGCGGCATGAAGATCGTCGCGTCGATCCCCGCCTCGCGCGCAGCCCACGCGACCGCCTGCGCGTGGTTGCCCGCGCTCGCCGCGACGACGCCGGCGGCACGCTCCTCCTCGGAGAGCAGGGCGATGCAATTACCGGCGCCGCGGATCTTGAACGACCCGGTGCGCTGGAGGTTCTCGGCCTTCAGCCAGACCTCGCGCCCCGTCATCCGGCCGAACGACTCGGAGATGTAGACCGGGGTGACCCGCGCAATCCCCTCGAGGCGCGCCCGGGCCGCCTCGACGTCATGGAGTGTCGGCGCGGTTCCCGTCTTCAACCTTGAACACCTTCTCCATGATCTCGCGAACGGCGCTCAGCGGGTCGAGCTCTCGGCGCTGCACCTCGTCGAGCAGCCGCCGCAGCTCGGGGTCACCGGCTACGGCCTGCTCCAGGTGCGTCTTCGCGCGCGACGATGCGACCGCGAAGACCTCGCCCGCGAGGTTCCGGCGCCGCCGCTCTTCGAGGCCGCCGTGCTCCTCGAGATGACTGCGATGCCGTTCGATCTCGGTCCAGAGCTTCTCCACGTTCTCGCTGCGCGACGCCTCGGTCAGCACGATCGGCGGCTTCCAGTCGCGCTCGTGGTCCAGCGCGAGAATCGAGCGCACCTCGTTCAGCATCGTCTTCGCGGCCGGGTGGTCCGACTTGTTGATCGCGATCACGTCCGGGATCTCCATGATCCCCGCCTTCAGCGCCTGCACCGAGTCGCCCGAGCCCGGCATCAGCACCAGCACGACGGTGTCCGCGATCCCGATCACCTCCACCTCGCCCTGGCCCGCACCGACCGTCTCCAGGAAGATCACGTCCTTCCCGGCTGCGTCGAGGACGAGCATCGCCTGCAGCGTCGCTTCGGCGAGGCCGCCGAGATGCCCGCGCGTGCCCATGGAGCGGATGAAGACCTCGGGGTCGAGGAAGTGGTCTGCGAGACGAATCCGGTCGCCGAGGAGCGCGCCCTGCGTGAACGGGCTCGACGGATCGACCGAGATGACGCCGACGGAGCGATCCTGGGCCCGGACGTGCCGGACGAGCCCTCCGATCAGCGTCGACTTACCGACGCCGGGCGGCCCCGTGACGCCGACTGCGTACGCCCGTCCAGTCTCGGGATAGAGCTCCCTGACGAGGTCGTACGCGATCGGCTCCGAGTTCTCAACCAGCGTGATCGCGCGCGCGAGCGCGCGCTTGTCGCCTGCGCGCACGCCCGCAGCGAGCGTGTCGCGCGTCCAATCCCGTCGCCCAGCCACGGGCGCGAAGCCTACTCGTGCAGGACTCCGACCTCGGAGTGGGCGGCGGACGGCATGGGCTCGGCGGGTTCGCTCAGCCGCGCGGGCGCGCCGCGCACAATCAGGTACCCAACAACCGCGCCGACGAGTGTCAGCGCTGCCGCGAACCACCATGTCGCACGCGCACCCCACGCATCGGTCAGGAAGCCTGCGAGCACCATCCCCGCGAGAAACGCCGCGTAGTTCGCGCTCATGATCACGGTGAACGCGCGCCCGCGAACGTGATCCGGTGCGCCTCGCTGGACGAGCAACGCGTTCGCGACGATCGCGACGCCGTTCCCGAGACCGAAGAGGACGGCGAACGCGGAGGCGACCCAGACGTTCGGCGACGCGGCCGCGAGCGCAGCACCGACGGCCATCAGCGCGAGCGACGACCCGTACGCGCGCGGCATTCCCAGTCGCCGCGTGACGGCGCTCGACCCGAAGCTGCCGACGATCAGGCCGAAGCCGGCGGCGCTCATCAACAGGCCGAGACCGAAGTTCCCGCCGTTGAACGTCTCCTTGGCGAGCTTGACCTCGGCCACGTCGACGCTCCCACTGCCGAAGAAGACGATGCTCCAGGCGACGAGCACCGCCAGCAGCGGGCGCGCGCGGACGACGGTCGCGAACCCCTCAGTAAGGTCGCGCCAGTGGCCGCGGCTCGCCGGCGGCTCCACCTGGAACCGGGAGCTCGGGATGCGCGCGATCAAGGCCGCGGAGAACAGGAACGTCACGGCATTCACCCAGTACGGCACGTCGGGGCCCGAGAACGTCAGCAGCGCGCCTGCGAGGAGCGGGCCGAGCATCCAGGATGCGTTCTCGCCGGCCCTGGAAGATGCTGTTCGCGTCCTCGAGTTCGTCGTCGTCGAGAAGGTTTGGCAGCGCCGCGTACAGCGCGGGCCGGAAGAACCCGTTCCCGAAACCGACGACGCCTGCCAGGACGACGACCATCCCGGGGCCGGTCGCGAACGGCAGCGCACAGAAGGCGGCGAAGCGGACGAGGTCGGAGGCGATCATCAGGCGTCGCCGCGAGAACCTGTCGACGAGCGGCCCGAGCAGCACCGCGATGAGGATCGTGGGCAAGAAGTCCGCGACGAGAAGCGCTCCGACCCATTTCCCGGAATCGGTGCGGTCCCAGACGTCGACGAGCAGCGCGGTGACCGCGAGCCGAGAGCCGAGTGCCGAGCCGAGCGCGGCGAGAAAGAGCAGCCGGAAGTCTCGAGCGCGGCGGAGGAGGTCAAGTTGGCGGCCGGCGACCCGTCTCGGCACTGGCGGAAGGTACCAGTGTCCGCCGGAGCCAGGAACCCCCGAGGGGTTAGGAGCGCGCGGTCTCGCGCACCCTGCCGAGCGCCTCGTCCAGGATCGCGTTCTCTTCCGGCGTCCCGACGGTGACGCGGATGGCGCCCGGCGAGCCGAAGCCGGCGAGCGGCCGGACGATCACGCCTTCGCGCAGCAGCGCGTCGAAGAGCGGCCGCGCGTCCTCCTCGCCGCTCTCGGCGTACACGAAGTTCGCCACCGCGGGCCTGACGCACGCGAAACCGTGACGAACGAGGATCTCCTCGACGACGGCGCGCTGCTCGGCGTTCACGCCTCGGCGGCGCTCGAGCTCGGCCTGGTCGTCGAGGCTGGCGACCGCGGCCACCTGCGCCGGCGTGGTGATGTCGAACGCGCGCCGCACCTTGCCGATCGCGGTTACGACGTTCGGCGAGCCGACACCCCAGCCGACCCGGAGACCGGCGAGGCCGTAGATCTTCGAGAACGTCCGCACCACGAGCACGCGTTGCCCGCGCTTGTAGTAGTCCTCGATCCCGTCCGGGTACTCGGGATCGTCGATGTACTCGAAGTACGCCTGATCGAGGACTGTCAGCACGCGCTCGGGCACGCGCTCGAAGTAGGCGTCGAGCTCCGCGCGCAGGTTCGTCGTACCCGTCGGATTGTTCGGGTGGCAGACATAGACGACCTTCGTGCGCGGCGTGATCGCTTCGAGGAGCGCCTCGAGGTCGTAGCGCTGCTCGCGCAGCGGCACGCGGACGGGTGTCGCGCCGAGCTTCAGCGCGTCGATCACGTAGCTCGGGAACGACGGCCAGCCGCAGACGATCTCATCGCCCGTGTCGAGGAAGGCCTGCGAGACGCCGTCGATCAACCCGTCCGCGCCCGCGCCAACGGCGACCTCCTCGAAACGGATGCCGTTCCGCTCCGCGAGCTCGGCGCGCAGGCGAAACGCGCCGCCGTCGGGGTAGCGGTTGAGCTCTGGCGCGGCACGCTCGATCGCTTCGAGCGCGGAGGGGAACGGTCCGAACGGTCCCTCGTTGGACGCGAGCTTGACGACGCGCTCGAGCCCGAGTTCGCGCTGAACCTCCTCGACGGGCTTGCCCGGCTCGTAGGGCGTCAGGCCCGCGACAGCCGGGGTGACGAAGTCGTCGGGGATCTCCGCCGGGTCGACGGCCACGGGCTAGTCGGTGGACGTGTCGTCGGAGCGGTTTCGCCGCCAGAAGAAAACGACCGCGCCGACCGCCGCGAGCGCCGAGACGATCAGGCCCTTGTGCGGCCGACCCTCCTCCACTCCGGGCAGGGCCGACTTCGCCTTCCTCCGAGCGAACCGCTTCCCGAACTCCCACGTCAGCCAGCCGAGAACCGCGTTGCGTCTATTGACGATGCTCACGAGCCAGAGGCTACAGGCCCGGGAAATGCGAAGCACCCCCTGGCGGGGGCGCTTCACGAGAAAAAGGGACCCGGGGCCCGCGGGCGGCATGGCCCCGGGTAGGGACGAGGGCACGTCCTTTCAGTGAGATGCCGCCCGTCCGGAAATCTTGCGGTCAGAAATCAGGGCGTCTCGAGCGGGAGCTCGACCGGAAGCTCCTCGAGCAGCTTGGCCTTTCCGGCTGGATCCGGCTCGGGCTCCGGGCTCGAGACCACCGGCGGCGGCGGCGGTCCAGGCGCCGCGTGTCCTCGGTGGCGGGCTGGCCCGCCGTGACTCCGGGCCTTGCGTTTGGGCCTGGAGACGTGCTTCGAGCGCTGGTGGGCCCGTGTCGGCCTGGCGGCTGCCGAGCGGCCATGCGTGACGGCGTGCTTCGCCTGCCCGGGCGCGGAGGTCCGCCCGTGGCCGTGGGCCTTTCCGACCGCAACCGAGGGGGCGCCGCGCGGGCCGGCCTCGTGTTTCGGCTTTGGCCGGCCGGGCGGAGTCGCCTCGACTCGCAACTTCGCACTGGGGGCGGTTCGGGTCGGCGCCGGCGCGCGGACGGCTACGTGCTCGGCACGTCCCGCGGCCGCGGACGGCACAACGTGAACGGGCGCCGTGCTTCTGGCCTTGTGCGGAACGACGAGCTCGGCGTGCTTCGCCCCCTCGTACCCCACGCCCGTCGCGACGACGCCTGCGCTGACGAAGGCCGCCGCCTTCAGGGCAACGCCGCCTCCAACCGCAGCGCCGCCGCCGCCGAAGAGCGAGGTCAGCGACGTCGGAATCGGCACCGCCGCGAGCGCCTTGAACGCCTTCCGGTGGGCGCGCTGGCTGCGCGCGAAGCGTTCGCACTCCTTGCACTCGCGCAGGTGAGCCCGCAGCGACGCGCTCTCGGCGCGCGGCAGCCGCTCGTCCGCGCGGCGCGAGATCGCGCGCTCGGCCTCGGTGCAGGTCAGCGAGCCCTCGAGCTGCTCGCGGAGCGTGCGCCGGGCACGGAAGAGAAGCGTCTCGACGGCACTCACCGTGAGGCCGAGGATCTCCGCGATCTCGACGTAGGAGCGGCCCTCCAGCTCGCGCATGACGAGGGCGGCCCGCTGATTGAACGCCAGGTGCCCGAGCGCCCGCTGGATGTCGTCCGCGGTCGGCCCCTGCTCCTCGTCCTGGACGACCTCGCCGATCCCGTCCTCGTACTCGACCTCGTCGGGGCGCCGCGCGGCCTGGCGGAAGCGCTGCCGGCAGACGTTGTGCGCGATCGCGATCAGCCAGTTCTGGGCGTCGCGCGGGCGCTCGCCGCGCTGGAACGCCCGGTAGGCGTTCATGAACGTCGTCTGGGTGACGTCCTCGGCGTCGGCAGGTTGACGGAGCACCGCCAGCGAGTAGCGGTAGACATCGCCCACGTGGCGGCGGTAGATCCGCTCGAAGGAGCGGTCCGCGCGCAAACGCTGCGCCAGCAGAGGCGTCATATCTTCAGGGATGCCGCAGGCCGCAGAAACTTGCGCAACGCTACGGCGCCGCTGTCAGGGCAGGAGGGTTGCTTCTGCGTCCGTCTGAGATGACTGGTCGACACAATCGAGCCCTACCAGCGCTCTAGGGTGGACACTCCCGGTCGCCCTAGGCCCGGGCCGGGGCACGTTTCTTGTTGGGGAGGTGGATCGCCCGGCCGAGAGCAACCAGGCCGGCCTCCTTGATGGCCTCGGAAAGAGTCGGGTGAGCGGCCATCCCGTCCGCAACCGTCTCGACCGTCGATTCCGCGTCGATCGCGACGACACCCGCCTCGACCAGATCGGTCACGTGCGGGCCGACCAGCACGAGCCCGAGGAGCTCGCCGTAGCGGGTCTCGTGGATCGACTTCACCCAGCCGATGGTCTCGTTCTGCATCACCGCGCGCGCGTTCGCGACCCACGGGAACATCCCCGTCGCGACGTCGTCTCCGTACTGCTCGCGCGCCTCCGCCTCGGTCAGTCCAACGCCGGCGACCTCCGGGTCGGTGTAGATCGGGCGCGGCACCGCGCGGTTGTCGACGATCGCGTCGTGGCCGCAGGCGTTCTCGGCTGCGACCTCACCTTCGCGGAAAGCCGTGTGCGCGAGCTGCCAGTAGCCGGCGCAGTCGCCGACGGCGTAGATGTGCGGGACGGTCGTGCGGCGGTGCTCGTCGGCGGCGATCCCCTTGCGCCTGTCGAGCTCGACGCCGATCTCCTCGAGACCGAGGTTCTCGACCGTCGGGCCGCGGCCGACCGCGACGAGCATCAGGTCGCACTCGACCGTCTCGCCTTCGCCGAAGTGAACTGTCAGCCCGGAGCCCGAGTCCTCGACCTTCGTGCACGTCTTGCCGAGCTGCAGCGTGATCCCGCGGCGCTCGAATTGCTTCGCGAGCTCTTTCGAGGCGTCCTCGTCCTCGAGCGGGATCACCCGAGGCAGCATCTCGATCACCGTCACCTCGCTCCCGAAGCGCCGGAAGATCGAGGCGAACTCGACGCCGATGATGCCGCCGCCGAGAATGACGAGCCGGCGCGGGACCTCGGCCTGCGCCAGCAGGCCCGTCGAGTCGACGCAGCGCGGCGAGTCGAGGCCGTCGATCGGCGGTCGCAGCGGGAAGGACCCCGTCGCGACGATCGCGCTCTTGAAGGTGACGTCCTCGCCGCCCTCGACCGCGATCGTGTTCGCGTCCTTGAAGCGGCCTGAACCCTTCACCCACTCGACGCCGTTCGCCTTGAAGAGCCCCGCGACGCCCTGGGTCATCTGCTTGACGACCTTTGCCTTCCACTCGTTCGCGGTGCCGAAGTCGAGCTGGGGCTCGCCGACGTTGACGCCGAGCTTCGCGAATGTCTCCTCGGCCTCCTTGATCGCGAACGCGGTCTGCACCCAGGCCTTCGTCGGGATGCAGCCGATGCGGAGGCAAGTACCGCCGAGCTCGGGCTCCTTCTCGATGCAGACGGTCTTCGCGCCGAGCTGCGCGGCGCGAATCGCGGCCGTGTACCCGCCCGGGCCGCCACCGAGGACGGCGACGTCGTACTCCATGGGTCCGATCCTAGCGGCGGCTTTGCCTGTGGACGAAAAGCGACGGTTTCCGAACAGTGCCTGGCACTGTTAGCTCACGGTGCCAGGCACCGTTAAGACCTCGGACCTGTCCCGACGCGTCAACCTTCAGCGGCCGCAGAGGTCGCCAGCGCAGTGATCGAGCGCGCGGACGAGTGCGCGGAGGCGGCGGCCTGCTGGGGTCAGCCGGTACTCGGCGCGCGGTGGGCGTGCGTCGATCACGCGGCGTTCGAGGATCCCGGCTTCCTCGAGCTCCGTCAGCCGCTGCGCGAGCGTTCGCGGCGTGATGCCGACGAGCACGCGCTTGAACTCGTTGAAGCGCGTCGCGCCGCTGTGCGACGCGTAGACGATCGCGAGCACCCAGCGGCGCCCGAGGAGGTCGGCCGCGCGGGCGACGTCCTCGGGCACCTGCTGCTGCTTCCTACGCGGCGACTGCACGGGGCGACGCCTCCGGCTCGAGCGCGAGCTCGAGCACCTCGCCGAGCGTCATCACCGGGTGGAACGCGAGCTCGTCGCGCACGTCCTCCGGCACGTCGTCGAGGTCGGCGCGGTTCCGCTCCGGGATGATCACGTCGCTCAGACCCGCGGCGTGTGCCGCGAGCGCCTTCTGCTTCAGCCCGCCGATCGGGAGCACGCGGCCCTGGAGCGTCACCTCGCCGGTCATCCCGACCGTGTGCTTCACCGGCCGACCGGAGAGGAGCGACGCGAGCGCCGTCGTCATCGCGATGCCTGCGCTCGGCCCGTCCTTCGGGATCGCGCCCGCAGGAACGTGCACGTGGAACGACGTGTCGTCGAACGCGGCCTCGTCGATCCCGAGCTCGTCGGCGTGCGAGCGGACGTAGGAGAGCGCGATCCGCGCCGACTCCTTCATCACGTCGCCCAGCTGCCCCGTGAGCACGAGGTCGTCCTTCCCCTTCATGCGAGTCGCCTCGATGAAGAGGATGTCGCCGCCGGTGCCGGTCACGGCGAGCCCGGTCGAGACGCCCGGCACGGCGGTGCGCTCGGCAGCCTCCTGGTAGAAGCGCTGCTTGCCGAGACCGTCGCGCACCCGCTCGAGGTTGACCTCGACCGGCGCCTCGAGCTTCTTCGAGACCAGCTTCGTCGCCGTCTTGCGGAGCACCTTCCCGAGCTCGCGCTCGAGCTGGCGGACGCCCGCCTCGCGCGTGTACTCGCTCACGATCGTGCGCAGCGTGACGTCGTCGATGGAGACCTCGTCCTCGCGCAGGCCGTTGCGGTCGCGCTGCCGCGGCCAGAGGTAGCCGCGTGCGATCGCGACCTTCTCGTCCACGGTGTAGCCGTCGAAGCGGATGACCTCCATCCGGTCGAGCAGCGGCTGCGGGATCGTGTCGGCGATGTTCGCCGTTGCGATGAACACGACCTGCGAGAGGTCGAGCTCGACGTCGAGGTAGTGGTCGCGGAACGAGTGGTTCTGCGCCGGGTCGAGCACCTCGAGCAGCGCGGCCGACGGGTCGCCGCGCCAGTCGGCGCCGACCTTGTCGACCTCGTCGAGCAGGATCACCGGGTTCATCGTCCCCGCGTCGCGGAGAGCGCGAACCAGGCGGCCAGGGAGCGCGCCGATGTACGTGCGCCGGTGCCCGCGGATCTCCGCCTCGTCGCGCACGCCGCCGAGCGACATGCGGACGAACTCGCGGTTCAACGCGCGTGCGACCGATTCGCCGATCGACGTCTTGCCCGTGCCGGGCGGACCGATCAGCGTGAGGATCGCGCCGGAGCGCTTGTCCTCCTCGATGCCGCGCTCCTCGCGCAGCTTGCGGACGGCGAGGTACTCGACGATGCGGTCCTTGACGTCCTTGAGGCCGTAGTGGTCCTCGTCCAGCACCTCACGTGCATAGGCGGGATCGAGACGCTCCTCGGAGGTCTTGCCCCACGGCACGCTCAACAGCCAGTCGAGGTAGGTGCGGATCATCTGCGACTCGGCGCCCTGCTCGCCCATGCGCTCGAAGCGCGAGAGCTCGCGCTCAACCTGCTCGCGGACCTGCTCGGGAAGCTCGAGCTCCTCGAGCTTCTGGCGGTACTCGTCGATCACGGATGCGTCGTCCTCGCCGAGCTCCTTGCGGATCGACTCCATCTGCTTGCGCAGGATGTACTCGCGCTGTTGCTTCTGCGCGCCGGACTCGACGTCCTCGCGGATGCGCTTGCGCACCTCGAGGCGCGCCAGCACCTCCCGCTGGAGCTCGATTGCGAGCTGGAAACGCTCGCGGAGGTCGAACGTCTCGAGCAGGCGCACCTTCTGCTCGAAGTCGACCTCGGGCGAGTAGCCGACGGTGTCCGCGAGCGCGCCGGGCTCGCCGATCGCGCGCACGAACGCGGCAATTCGACCGTCGTCCCCGCGAAAGTCCAGAATCTCCTCGACGACAGCGCGGTACTCCGCGCCCAGCTCGCGCAGGCGGGCATCCCAGCTCTCGTCGTCCGGGCGCTCTTCGACCTCGACGCGGAGCCGCCCGAGCGTGTCGGTGTCGGCGGCGCCGAGGATGCCCCGGTGCAGCCCGGTCACGACGATCGCGCGGCCGCCCCCGGGCAGGCGCACACTCTCGGTGATCTCGGCAACGGTGCCGACCGAGGCGTACTCGTTCTCGTGCCGCGGGACGAGCAGCACGCGCTCCTCGCCCGCGGTGTCGACCGTCAGGGTGACGGTCATGTGCGGGAAGACAATCTCGTCCTCCAGCGGAATCAGCAGCAATTTCGACACCAGGGGTCTCCCTCTGTAGTAAGTATCGAAATAATAGCTACTACACGTTCCCGCACGTCGCGCAGTGGGGCGTCCCCACCCGGCGCGGTGCCTCGCAGGCGGCGCAGGCGGCCACGACCTCCCGGCCACAGTTCTCGCAGTGGGGCCCGGAGCCCCGGACCGGGAAGCCGCAGAAAGGGCACTCGCCCTTTCGGACGCGCCGGACGGGGATCCGGCGGGCCACGTAGCGCTGGAGGCCGACGAAGGCGGCGACGGTCGCCGCGGCCCCGAACACCGAGAGCACGAGCGGCCCGAGGTCGAGCGGGTCGACGTAGTCCGTGACGTAGTCCCCGGCGAAGACCAGCGCCATCACCGCCGCGGTGCCGACGAGCGCGCTCGCCAGCAGGAGGTACCGCGAGCCGCGCCGGCGGAGACGCGCGAGCAGCCAGTAGCCGAGGACGATGAGCGCCGCGATCAAGACGAGCCGGACGCCGAACGCGAGCAGCTCGCGTTTCCGGTTGACCGCGTCGTAGCGCTCGCGCTGCCTCTCGCTCGCTTCCTCGGCCGCGGGCCGGGCCGCGTTGACCTCTTCCCGCGCACGCTGCTCGGCTCGGACCGTCGCGTCGTACTCGGACTGCGCAAACCGGAACCGCCGTTCGAGGCCCGCGGCCGGCTGGTCTGCGTCCAGCGCGGTGCGGTACTGCTCTCGGCGCACCGTGAGGGTCTCGAACGCCCTGCGTCGCGCGCGTTCTGCCCGTCCGAGCTGCGCCTGCGCCTGTTCGAGACGGTCGACTGCCGCCCGGTCGGCCGCGCTCGGCGGCGCGGGATCGCCGATCGCATCGCGCGCGTAGTCGTCGATCTTCACGTACGTCCACACAGCGCCGATCAAAAGGAAGACGGTCAGGACGACCGCGAGCAGCTTCTCGCTGCTGGTGGACTGGATCTCCTCGATCTCGACGCTCGTCATGCCGACCCCCCTTTCGTGCGTGTTCTGGGCCGCAGCTCGACGCCGAGCTCACAGTCGAGCGCGTGCGCGATGCGGCGCAGCGTGTCGACGCGCGGTGCCTGCGCGCCCGACTCGAGCCGGGCGATCGCCGGCTGGCTCGTGCCGCAGAGCGCGGCCAGCTCCTTCTGGGAGAGTCCTCGCGCGACGCGCTGTTCCGCGATCTCCGCGCCGAGCCGGGCGTAGAACACCTCGTCCTCGTCGTCGAGGCCGGCGACGCGGTCGCGCAGGCGGTCGAGCGCGGTCAGTCGGCGGACGCGTGGCATCCCGGCCAGTCTTATATCAGAAAAGCGATACGACTAGCGCAAAGTCGCTATGTAAGGTCGGCCACCATCAGCACGTCGCCGTCGCTCCGAACCGGCCGGAAGCCGCGGCTCTCGTAGAGGTGCACCGCCGGGCTCGTCTGCTCGACGGAGAGCGAGATTCGCTCGTAGCCCTCCCCGCGCGCCCGGTCGAGGAGCGCGTCGAGGAGCTCGGACCCGATCCCCTTGCCGCGCCGCGAGGGCACGACGCCGATCGTCAGCTCCGGCGTCTGCTCGTCGACGAAGCCGAACCCCGGCTCGTTCTCCTTGTACAGCCGGTACCAGGCGGCGCCGACCGGGTGGAACTGGTCGAGCGCGATCAGGCAGCGGTCGCCGGGCCTCCCCCACGCCGTCACATAGCGGGTGATCGGGAACTCGGTGTCCCGCGAGCGCCAGTAGTACGCGTGGCGCAGCATGTCGCGGAGGAAGCGGACGTCCTGGTTGCCGCCCTCGCGGATCACGAACCGTTCGAGACGTCCTGCCCGAGCTCGATGCGGTTGCCGTCGGGGTCGACGACCTCGAGCAGCCGCATCTCACCGTGAAGCTCGACGACGATGCCGACGTCGATACCCTGGGCGCGGAGGCGCTCGGCCTCGGCCTTTACGTCGTCGACCTCGATATGCGCGACGCCACTCTCTTCCTGCGGCTCGCCGGTCGTGAGCGCGATCTGCATCCCGTCCCGCTCCAGCTGCGACCAGCCGTCGTGGCCGTCGAAGAACGTCTCGGTGAACCCGAGCTGCTCGCGGTAGAAGCGCCGCGCGGCGTCGAGATCGCGGACCTGGTACCAGACGGTCACAACGCGAGCCCGGGCTCTTCGAGGAACGCCTTGACGTCTTCGAGGAAGCGCGCGCCGTCGGCGCCGTCGACGGCGCGATGGTCGCAGGTCAGCGTGACGGTCATCAGCGGGCGTGCGACGAGCTCGCCGTCGCGCGCGACGGGGCGCTCCTCGACGGAGCCCACGGCGAGGATCGCTGCCTGCGGCGGATTCAGGACCGCGATGAACTGCTGCACGCCGAACATCCCGAGGTTCGAGATCGTGAACGTGCCGTCCTCGAGGTCCTCGCGGGTGAGCTTGTTCTCGCGCGCACGCCCGACGACGTCCGCGCGCGCCGCTGCGATCTCGAGGATCGAGCGCGACTCGGCGAGCCGGATCACCGGTACGACGAGCCCCTGCGGCGCGGCGACCGCGATCCCGATGTCCGCGGTCGGAAAGCGCTTGATCCCGTCGTCCGAAAAGTGCGCGTTGACCGCGCGGTTGCGCAGCAGCGCGACGGCGCAGATCTTCGTGAGCAGATCGGAGAGCGTCGGCTTCGGCCCGTCGCCGGCACGCTCGACGAGCTGCTGGCGCAGCGCGAGCGCGCGTGTCATGTCGATGTCGATCGTGAGCTCGAAGACGGGGATCTGCCAGGCCTCGGTCAATCGCCGCGCGATCGTCCGCCGGATCGAGGTCAGCGGAACGAGCTCCACTTCGCCCGGCGGCGCAGCCACGGGCGCAGCTGCGGGCGTCGCGGCGGCGCGCTCGACGTCCTCGGCGACGATGCGCCCCTCAGGGCCTGTCCCGCGGAGCTGCGCGAGGTCGATCCCGCGCTCGCGCGCGATCCGGCGCGCGAGTGGCGAAGCCTTGATTCGCCCGTCGGTGCGCGTGGCGCCGTCGCCTGAGGGAGTCTCGACTCGCGTGGAAGCGCGCGCACCGCGAGCCCGCTCCTCGTCTCGGGCCGGGGCCCGCGAGCCCTCCGTCTCCGGCTCTTCCTTTGCGGACGGAGCGTCAGCTTCGTACGCGATTTCCTCGCCCTGCTCGCCGATCACTGCGACCGTCTGGCCGACCGGGACCTCGCCCTCGCGGATCGCGATCTTGAGGAGCACGCCGCCCGCGTCGGACTCGACCTCCTGCGTGACCTTGTCTGTGTCGAGCTCGTAGAGCGGCTCGCCCTTCTCGACGGCGTCGCCCTCCTTCTTCAGCCACTTGACGATCGTCCCCGACTCCATGCCCTGCCCGAGCCGCGGGAGCTTGATCTCAGTTGCCATGACTCGGCCGGCTCCATTGCCACGCCTCTGGGGCGCGAGCACCAAGCCAGGCAAGGACGCAGGGAGCGCTCGTGCTGCTAGCACGGGCGCGACTGAGGACGCGGCATGGCGCAGCGTGATCGCGCGCCAGAGGCATGGAGGATGGGGCCGGTCGAGTCATGTGCGACCGACGGTTCGGTAGATGGCCTCGAGCACCGTCTCGGCGTTCGGGACGATGAACTGCTCCATCACCGGCGCGAACGCGAGCGGCGCGAACTTCGCGCCCACGCGCTCGATCGGAGCGTCGAGCCAGTCGAAGGCCTGGTACTGGATTACCGACGCCACCTCCGCGCCGAAGCCCATGCGCGTCACGGCCTCGTGCGTGACGACGCAGCGGTTCGTCTTCTTCACGGACTCGACGAGCGTGTCCTCGTCCAGCGGCTGCAGCGAGCGCGGGTCGACGACCTCCACCGACACGCCCTGCTGCTCCGCCTCCGCGGCCGCCTCCAGAGCCCGGTGCACCATCGGCCCGGTCGCGATCACCGTCACGTCCTCGCCCTCGCGCACGACTTTCGCCTGACCGAAGGGAATCGGCTCGAGCTGCTCCGGCACCTCCCCCTTGACGGGATAGAGCAGCCGATGCTCGAAGACGATCACGGGGTTGTCGTCGTAGATCGCCGTCCAGAGCAGCCCGCGCACGTCCTCGGGCGTCGACGGGAAGGCCACCTTGAGCCCCGGGATGTGGACGAACCACGCCTCGAGCTGCTGTGCGTGCTGCGCGCCCGGCGACCAGCCCGCGCCGCCCTGCGTCCGGATCGTCAGCGGCACCTTCAGCTGCCCGCCCGACATGTATCGATGCTTCGCCGCCTGGTTGACGAGCTGCTCGGTCGAGAGCGTGAGGAAGTCCTCGTACATGATCTCGACGACGGGCCGCATGCCCTGCATCGCGGCGCCGATGCCGGCGCCGACGATCGCAATCTCGGAGATCGGCGTGTTGCGCACGCGCTCGGGCCCGAACTCGTCGACGAGCCCGTGGGTAACGCCCATCGACCCGCCCATCTCGGCGATGTCCTCGCCCATGATGAAGACCTCGTCGTCGGCGCGCATCGCGGTCGCGAGGGCATCGCGAACGGCTTCCCTATACGTGAGCTCAGGCATGCCGCGGTTTTGTCGGTACTCGCGAGCGAAGCAAGGCGACACCATCGCCCGCGGAAAATGCGGAGCATTTTCTGCGGTAATCAGGCATAGATGTTTTTGAGGGCGTCTTCCGGGGCCGGGTCGGTGCCGTTCTTGGCGAACTCGACCGCCTCCTCGACCTCCTGCGTCACCTCGCGATCCATCTGCTCGAACTCCTCGTCGGAGACGCCGAGCTTTTCCCGGAGCTTCGTGATCGGATCCTGCGTCTCGCGGAGCTCCTGCAGCTGCCCCTTCGGCCGGTAGACCTGCGGGTCGCCGACGTAGTGGCCGACGAGGCGGTAGGTGTCGCAGACGAAGAGCACCGGCCCGTCGCCGCGGCGCGCGTGGTCGATTGCCTCGCTCGCGGCCATGTAGACCGCCTCGAGATCCTGGCCGTCGACCTTCAGCGAATGCATTCCGTAGGCGACGGCGCGCTTGGTGAAATCCTCGATCGGGGAGTGCTGCCAGCCGGGCGTCGACTCGGCCCAGTGGTTGTTCTCGAGACAGAAGACCGCGGGCACGTGCCAGAGCTGCGCGAGATTGAGCGACTCGTGGAACGTGCCGATGTTGGTCGCGCCGTCGCCGAAGAACGCGAGGGCGACGCGCGGCTCGTTCCGGAACTTGAACGTCAGCGCAGCGCCGGTGATCGCGGGCAGCCCGCCGCCGACGACGGCGTTTGCGCCCAGGTTGCCGCGCTCGACGTCGTAGAGGTGCATCGAGCCGCCGTAACCGTGCGAGCAGCCCTCGAGTTTCCCGTACAGCTCGGCCATGACCGCGTTGGGAGAGGTGCCTCGGGCGAGTGTGTGCCCATGGGCGCGATGCGTGGACGCGATCACATCGTCCTCCTCGAGCGCGGCGCAAACTCCGACCGCCACGGCCTCCTGGCCGATCGCGACGTGCAGGAAGCCGGGCAGCTCGCCCGCACGGAAGCGCTCCTCGACCTTTTCCTCGAACCGGCGGATCAGCAGCATCTCGCGCAGCAGATCCCGGAGCCGATCCTCGGTCAGCCCTTTTCTGGCCTCGACCTTCGCCACGACACTGGGATTATGCTCACGACCCGTGGCCCTGGCGGACGACTTCCGCGCGCGCCTGCGCGAACTTCCCGACGATTGGGCGGAAGCGCGGTTCGCTGTCGTCTTCGAGGACGAGGAGCGCGCAGCGCGCGCGGCCTCGCTCCTTGGCGGGATCAACGCCGCCCGCCACCGGAACGAGGTGCGCTTCCGGACCGCCCGGCAAGGCGGGCCGTCCACCGACACCGTGGTGCGCGCATTGCGGCGGATCGACCGCGAAGGGCTCGGCGGTGAGCTGAAGCTTGTCTCGAGCGACGCGGCGGAGCCGGCCGAGGGGAAGCAGCGCGCGAGCCTCGCCGCGGCCTGGGAGGACGTACTGAAGACGCTCCCGCCAGACTGGAGCGACGCCTACGCCGAGCTCGAGCTCACCTCGACCGACTACCTGGACCGCGCAGCGCTCCTGGTCGCGCCGCTGAACCCATCCCGCGTGGACGAGCGCCCGAGCTTCCGGTTCCGGATCGCGCACTCCTTCGGATACGGCGCGTCGCCGCAAATGGTCCGCCGCTGCCTCGAGCGGCTCGACGAGGCCGGCATCACCGGCGAGCTGCGCATCCTCTACGTCCTCTCCGACACCAAGCCCGTCGCGACGCAGGGTCCCGTCTGGTACGTCGGTGGCAAGGTCGTCTGATGGCCGACCCGGTCTCCTGGCTCGTGATCGAGCCCGGCTGGGAGGTCGTGGCGAGCGACGGCGGCGAGCTGGGAAAGGTCGAAGAGGTCGTCGGCGACACCGGCGTCGACATCTTCAACGGGATCTCCGTCTCGACGGGTTTCCTCGCTCGGCCGCGCTACGTCCCCGCCGAGCAGGTCGCCGAGATCACACAGGGCAGGATCCGGCTCTCGCTCACGCGCGAGCTGTTCGAGCGGCTGCCCGAGTTTCGCGAGCCGCCGGCGAGCATCGAGGTCTCGGCTGCGGACCCCTCGCTCACGGACCGCGTCGCCGACGTGTTCAGCGATCCGGACACGAAGTCACACCGCGTCACGCCGTGGCGGAGGTTGACGGAGAAACTCTTCCGCCGCCGTTAGCTGCTAGCGCAACGCGTCCGCGAGCTCGCGCGCGAGCGCCGACGCGTCGCGCGCGTCGCGCGTGATCACCAGGCAGGTGTCGTCGCCCGCGAGCGTGCCCACGATCAGCGAATGCTCCAGCCGGTCGAGCGCGCGTGCGATCGCGGGCGCCGAACCGAGCTCCGAGTGCACGACGACGAGGTTCTGCGCCACGGTCGTGCGATGCCCGAACTCGCCCAGCACACGGCTGAGCGCCTCATGGGGATCGGCGCGACGGGAGTCCGGCAGCACGTATCGCGGCCGGCCGACCGCGTCGCGCGTCTTCTCGAGCCCGAGCTCCTGGAGATCGCGCGAGACCGTCGCCTGCGTGACGTGGCATCCCGCCTCCTCAAGCGCAGCGAGCAGCTCGAACTGCGTGCCGATCCGCTTCCGGGTGACGACGCTCGCAATCAGCCGCTGCCGCTCGGGCTTGGACAACGCCGTGTCCTGCATACCCGCGCATAGTCATACAGGTTTGTGTCACGCCGAGGCCGGAAACCTGGCAGCCATGCTGCGGAAGGCGATGTGGACCGGGCTCTATGCGGCGCTCGCGGCGGCGGCCACCATGGCCGCCAGGCGGGCGGCCTCGCGGATCTGGCGGATTGCGACGGGCGAGGAGCCGCCCACCAAGAAGTGACGAAGGGGGACCGGGTCATCGAGCGCGGTGCGGACAAGCTCGAGGGCGCGTCCGAACGCATGGCCGGAGACGGCGGCGTGAAGGGGAAGCTCGCAGACGAGCTCGCGGAGGACGCGGCCTTCCTGCGCAAGCTGAAGCCGAGTTTGATGGTCGCGCGCGCCAAGGGCGAGGCTCCGACGAACGAGGAGCCCGGCGAACCCCGCCGCGCCCCCGGTGGCCCGCAGCTCGGCGCGCACCCGAAGCCGAGCAAGTCGCGGGGCGGCCCGAGTCCGTACCTCGTCATCGGAGCGGCGCTCGTCGTCGGCATCCTGCTCGCGAAGGCGATCGACTGGAGAGGCCATGCCCACCCGCGCGAGTGAGAACGGCCACGTGAGCCTCGGCGCCGCAGTCAAGCAGGTCGCCGAGCACGCGAGCGCGCTCTTCCGGCTCGAGCTCGAGCTGGCCCAGCTCGAGCTGAAGCGCAAGATCGCAGCGCTCGGTGTCGGAATCGGCCTCGCGCTCGTCGCGGCCATCTTCGGCGTCTTCGCGCTCGGTTTCCTCTTTGCGACGATCGCGGCGGCCCTCGCGACGGTGATGGCGACCTGGCTCGCACTGCTGATCGTGACCGTCGCGCTGTTCGTCCTCGCGGGCGCGCTTGGGCTGATCGGACTGTCGATGATCCGCAAAGGAACCCCGCCCGTGCCCGAACAGGCGATCCACGAGGCGAAAGTCACCTCGACGGCGTTGAGGAGCGAATGATGGCCGGAACGAACAGGCGCATACCCGACGACATCCGCCGCGAGATCGAGAGCGAGCGGCAACAGCTCGCACACGCGGTCGACGAGCTGCGTTCCGCCGCGGACGTGAGCTCGATGGTGCGCTCCAAGCTCCCCGTGCTCGCAGCCGGCGCGGCGGGTGCCGGCTTCTTCTTCGCCGGCGGGATCGGCGCGACGATGCGATTGCTCGCGCGCCGCGGCCGCGAGGGCAAGACGAAGGCGAAGGCCGGACGCTTCTCGCTTGTCGACCGCGGCTGACGCGGGCCCGGACGTCGGGCACGTCCCGCCGGGGCCGCACAGACTCTCGGCGCGCGAGTGGCTGGACGTCTTCAAGCGCACGGCGAAGCAGTTCATGGCCGACGACTGCCTCGGTCTGGGGCAGCAGGTCGCGTTCAGCTCGCTGCTCGCGTTCTTCCCGAGCGTGATCCTGCTCGTCGGCCTGCTCGGACTGATCCATGCGTACGAGGAGCTGAAGCACTTCCTCGGCACGGTCGCGCCCGGAGCGGTGATCGAGGCGATCGACCTGGCTCAGGAGAGTGCGGCCGGCAACAAGGGCGCGTCGACCGTCGCGTTCGTCGTGGGCCTTTTCCTCGCCCTGTGGGCGGCGAGCGGCGCGATGAGCGCGGTGATCAAGGCGGTGAACCGCGCGTACGACCGCCAGGAGACGCGGCCCTGGTGGAAGGTGCGCCTGTACGCGCTGATCCTCGTGATCGCGAGCGGCCTCACGACGGCGGGCCTCTTCGTGCTGATCGTCTTCGGCGGCCCGCTCGGCGACGCGATCGCGCGACGCGCCCACCTCGGCGGCGCGTGGGACCTGTTCTGGGCGATCTTCCGCTGGCCGATCGCGTTCTGCGCGATCCTGCTCTTCATCGCGCTCGTCTATTACCTCGCCCCGAACACCGACCAGCGGAACTGGAAGTGGGTGAGTCCGGGCTCGCTCATCGGCGCGATCCTCTGGCTGCTGCTCTCCGGCCTCTTTGCCCTCTACACGAGCTTCTCGAGCTCGTACGACAAGACGTACGGCTCGCTCGCCGGCGGGATCATCCTCCTGCTCTGGCTCTACTACTCCGCCCTCGCACTGCTCTTCGGGGCCGAGCTGAACGCGGAGCTCGACCGTCAGGCGGACATCCATGCTGCCGGCGGGCCGCACGCTGGACTCGTGCGGCCCGCGCGGCGGAATCGCTAGACGACCCGGAAGCTCCCCTTCATCGCGGCGGCGTGCGGGTCGCACACGTAGCGGTACGTGCCCTTGCGAAGCCGGACGGTCCAGGTCGAGGTGCCCGTCCGGCCGACCGACGTGCGCTTGTTCACACCGGGGCCGATGAGATGGAAGTCGTGGCTGGCGGAACGGTCTCGGACGACGATCGTGTACGTACCCGCCTTCAGGCTCTTGACGCGCTTGCCGTTCAGCGTGAGGGAGATCGAGAAGCCGGGCCCGACGGTCGCCACGAGTCGGTTCTTCGTCGCGAGCGGCGGGTTGGCGGCGGGCGGTGCGGGGGCCGGCGGCAGTTGCGCGTTGCCAACCGCGAACTGGCCGTGCATGTCGACCGAGTGCGGGTCGCACTGGTAGTCGTAGACGCCCTCCTGGAACGTGAGCGTCCACGTGACCTTCTCGATCGTTCCGACGTCGGTCGCGACGTCGACGCCCGGCCCGGTCAGGTGGAAGTTGTGGACCTCGGACGCATCGTCGATCTCGATCGTGTAGGTGCCCGGGTCGAGGTGCGTCACCACTGCACCGGCGTCATTGGTGAGTGCGATCGTGAAGCCCGGACCGACCTTGCCGTGCAACGTGATGGCCTGGGCGGCCGCGGGAGCAGCGAGCGCAACGAGCGCGCACGCTGCGGCGATGAGCAGACGGCTTGACATGCCCTCCTGTACCGCCGAGGCCCCGGGGCGGTTTTCCGCGCCGCTTTGGATACGGGGTTAGGCCCGCAGAATCGCCCCGAAACGCTCGGAAAGTGCCTGCACGATGCGCTTTCTGAGTCCCGCGGCGTCCTCGTCCGAGAGCGTTCGCTCCGGGGACTGGAAGGCGACGGCGAAGGCGATCGACTTCTTGCCCGGGCCGACCTGGTCGCCCCTGTAGACGTCGAAGGGCCGCATGTCCCGGAGCTCGGGCCCGACCGCTGCGCGTGCGGCCGCGACGAGGTCGCCCGCCCGCACCTCCTCGTCGACGACGAAGGCGAGGTCCTGCTTGAGGGCCGGGAACGTGATCACGTCCTCGTACACGGGCAGGTCGGGGACCCGCTCGAAGAGGGCGTCGAGGTCGAGCTCGAAGAAGCCCCAGCCGTCGGCGAGCTCGCGCACGCGGCCCTCGCCCGTGAGCGCCTCGCGACCCTGCCCGGCCTCGAACCGCGGGTCGACGTGGAAGGTCTTGTAGAGGGTCTCGAGTGCGCCCTTCGCTCCGAAATAGCCGGCGTCTGTGATCCCGGCGACGTGCCACGGCTCGCCCGGGAGCTGCTCGCCGATCGGGACGTACACGCGCGCGAGCTCGAAAAGCACGACCCGCTCGACCCCGGCGTTCCGGTTCCGCTCAGCGGACTCCACGAGGCCGAGCTCGAGATCGGTGCGGAGCGCCGCAAGCTCGGTCGAGTACGGCTCCTCGAGCGGGAGCCGCCCCTCGTCGAGCGGCACGAGGCTCCACGTGTACGCCTCATAGAACCCCTCGCCGACCAGCACCTCCTCCACGAGCCGGCGCAGCCGCTGCGCACGGGTCAGCTGCGCCGCGACCGCCTCGCGCGTCGGCAACGTCGCGGGCACCTCTTCCAGCCGGAAGCGCGCGACCTCCTCGACGAGGTCGACCGGGCGCGTCACGTCGCGCATGCGCCAGGTCGGCACCTTCACGCGGTCGCCCTCAACCTCGAAACCGAGCTTCTGCAGCCGCGTGCGCTGCTCCTCTTCCGGGAAGGGCATGCCGACGAGCCGCCCTGCGAGCTCGGGTCGTAGCTGCACGACTGGCGGCTGCGGCAGCACGCCGTGCACATCTGTGTGACCGGTCCAGCGCGCGCCCGCGAGCTCGACGAACAGCTGCGTTGCGTAGATCGCCGCCTGCTCGGCGACGTGCGGGTCGACACCCTTCTCCCAGCGCGTCGACGACTCCGTGCGCAGCCGCAGCCGCCGCGACGTACGCAAAACAGTGAGCGCGTCGAAGTTCGCGGCCTCGAGGAGCAGCTCGGTCGTGTCGGGGCGCACCTCGCTGTCCTCGCCGCCCATGATCCCGGCGACTGCGACGGGCTTCTCGGCGTCCGCGATCACGAGGTCATCGGGACCGAGCTCGCGCTCGCTGCCGTCGAGGGTGCGGATCTTCTCGCCCGGTTCCGCACGGCGCACAACGATCCGGCCCTCCGCGAGCAGCGTCCGGTCGAACGCGTGCAGCGGCGAGCCGAGCGCGAGCATCACGTAGTTCGTCACGTCGACGACGTTCGAGATCGGGCGCATCCCGGCGGCCGTGAGGCGCGCGCGAATCCACACCGGCGAGGGCGTGATCGAAGCGCTTGTGAACGTGCGGCCGATGTAGCGCGGGCAGGCCTCGAGGTCCTCCACGCGTACGTCGACAGGCTCGGCCATCGTGCGCTCGGGATCGCGGCCGGGCGGCGGCGCGAGCTCGCCGTCCGCGACGACGGCGACCTCGCGGGCGATCCCGTAGATCGATGCGAGGTCCGGCCGGTTGAAGCCGGTCTCGATCTCGAGCACCGTCTCGGTGAGTGGGAGCACGTCGGCGAGCGGCGTCCCGGGCGCGGGTGCCTCGTCGAGCACGATGATCCCGAGGTGGTCGACGCCGAGCTCGAGCTCGCGCTCGGAGAGGATCATCCCGCGCGAGACCTCGCCGCGCAGCGGGCGCTCGTCGAGCTTCGTGCCGTCCGGGAGCACGGCCCCCGGGAGCGCGACGGCGACGGTCGCGCCCTCGCCGAAGTTCCACGCGCCGCACACGATCTGGCGCGGCTCGCCCTCTCCCACGTCGACCTGGCACAGCTGCAGGCGGTCGGCATTCGGGTGCTTGCCCGCCTCGACGACCTTGCCGACGCGGAAGAGTCCGAGGTTGCCGTTCTCGTCGGCGACGCCGCGGCGCACGATCCGATCGACCTCGCAGCTGGAGAAGAGCAGGCGGCGCGCGACCTCTTCGACTGGAAGGTCGAAGCGCACGTACTCGCGGAGCCAGCTGACGGGAACTTTCATCAGTGGTCACTGCGTCGGCAGCGTTCGTCCACTGCGGCGCGAAAAGCAAGCGAGGCAAGGACGCAGGGAGCGTTCGTACGTGCAACGTGCGGGCGCGACTGAGGACGCGGCCTCGCGCCGCTTTGCAGCCGGCAGAGGGCGGACGATGTCGGCGAAGGGGCCACGTTCAAAACTGCGAGAGTAAGCGGATGTCGTTTTCCCAGTACAGGCGCAGGTCGGGCAGACCGTGTCGCAGAAACGCGATCCGGTCGATGCCAAGCCCGAACGCGAAGCCCTGCCAATGCTCCGGGTCGTAGCCCACGGTCTCGAGCACGTTCGGGTCGACCTCGCCGGCACCGCCCATCTCGATCCAGCCCGAGTGCTTGCACACGGGGCAGCCGGCGCCGTCGCACAGAAAACACGTGACGTCGAACTCGACCGACGGCTCGGTGAAGGGGAAGAAGCTCGTGCGCATGCGGACCTTGCGCTCGCCGCCGAAGATCGTGCTCGCGAACAGCTCCATCGTCCCGCGGAGGTCGGCCAGCGTGATGTCCCGGTCGACCGCGAGCCCCTCGACCTGATGGAACACGGGCGTGTGGGTCGCGTCCAGCGCGTCGCGCCGGTACGTGCGCCCAAGCGAGACGAGGTAGACCGGCGGCTCCTGCTCCATCATCGCGCGGATCTGCGACGGCGAGGTGTGCGTGCGGAGCAGCGTCTGCTCGTCGAGGTAGAAGGTGTCGGCCGGATCGCGCGACGGGTGCGCTTCCGGCTGGTTGAGCGCGTCGAAGTTGTGCCAGACGGTCTCGACCTCGCGCCCGTCGTAGACCTCGTAGCCCATACCGATGAACACGTCCTCGATCCGGCGGCGCAGCTGCGTGAGCAGGTGGTAGGTGCCGCGCGGGATCGGCGTGCCGGGCAGCGTCGGGTCGAACGTCTCGTCCTCCTGCGGACGCTCGAGCTCGCCGCGCCGACGCTCGAGCGCGGCCTCGAGCCGCTCGCGGAGCGCGTTCAAGCGCATCCCGGTCTCGCGGTCGCGGATCTCGCGCAGCGCGAGCTTCAGCGGGCTCTTCCGGCCCAGGTAGTGGACGCGCGCCTCGTCGAGCTCGGCGGGCGTCTGCGCGCCCGCGATCGCGTCGAGCGCTTCGCGTTCGAGCGCTTCGGCATCCACGGCGGCGACTTTATCCACGACTTTCCTCCTCTCGCAGGATCGACGACGGGACGGACGCCCCGGCTCGAGGCGGCGTCGCTTGCGACGCCGCATGGGAGGCCGCGCGGTTCACCCGCGCGGCCGTTAAGGCGACCGAGCGACTGACCGAAGCAGCGCCGGTGCGTCCCGAACGATGGAACGACCGCGCTAGCGCGACGCCCCGGGCTCGAGCCGGGGCCGCATAAACAGCTTCGCGCGCGTGGTCATCACATGGAGAATAGCGCGGATGAGCTTCGACGAGGACTTTGCCGAGAACTACGACCGCTGGGCGGCCGAGATGACCGAGGACGTGCCCTTCTACGTCTCGCTCGCACGCGAAGCCGAGGGGCCCATCGTCGAGCTCGCCGTTGGAACCGGTCGAGTGGCCTCGGTGTGGCGCGCGAGACCGGCAGGCGCGTGATCGGCATCGACTCGTCGCCGGCGATGCTCGAGCAGGCCCAGGCGAGCGGCGCAGACCTCGACCTTCGCCTCGGCGACATCCGGGACCTCGCGTTGGACGAGCCTGCAGCCTTGATCTACTGCCCGTTCCGGTCGCTCTTCCACCTGCCGACGTGGGCGGATCGCCGGCGCGTGTTCTGGGCGACGAAGAACGAATGGCTCGGGCTGATCGACGTCGCCGGGCTGGAGCTCGAGGCGCTCTACGGCGACTTCGACGGCACGCCGGTCGGCGACGAGAGCCGTGAGTACGTGTTCGTGGCGCGCAAGCCGTGAATTCGTACGACTCGATCGCGCGCCTGTACGACCCGTGGTCGGTCAGCGTCACCGAGGACGTCCGCTTCTACGTCGAGCTCGCGCGCGACGCCGGGGGCCCCGTTGTCGAGCTCGGCGTCGGCACCGGCCGGATCGCGATCCCGACGGCGGCGGCGGGAATCGCGGTGATCGGCATCGACTCGTCGCGTGGGATGCTCGAAGTCTGTGCCGAGGCGGCCGCCGCGGCGGGCGTCGCTCAGCTGCTCGACCTTCGCGTCGGCGACCTCGCCGACCCGCAGGTGCACGACCGCGTGCGGCTCGTCACCTGCCCCTTCCGCGCATATCTCCACCTGCGCAGCGACGAGGAGCGGTTGCGCGCACTCGGCGCGGCACGCGACCTGCTCGTGCCGGGTGGGAAGCTCGTCTTCGACGTCTTCGCACCGGGCGATGACGACATCGCGCAGACGCACGGGCGCTGGCTCGAGCGCGAGCCGGGGATCTTCGAACGCGCGGAGTGGGACGTCGAGACGCGGACGCTGACGCTTTCCGTTCGAGGCGAGGACGGCGAGACGACGATGGAGCTCTCCTGGTTGTCTCCCGACGAGTGGCGGTCGGTGATCGAGCGCGCCGGCTTCGAGGTCGTCGCGCACTACGGCTGGTTCGACAAGCGCCCGTACCGCGGCGGCGAGGACTCCGTCTGGGTGGCCCGCAAGGCCGTCGAGTAGAGTCGCGCCCGTGCTCTGGGTGATCGTCTCGCTCGTCGTCATCGCCGTCGTGGGGCTGCTGCTCGTGGCGATGTACAACCGGCTCGTTCGCGCACGGAACCGCGTCGACAACTCGTGGTCGCAGGTCGACGTCCAGCTGCGGCGGCGGTACGACTTGATCCCGAACCTGGTCGAGACCGTGAAAGGCTACGCCTCGCACGAGCGCGGGACCTTCGAGGACGTCACCAACGCGCGTACGCGGGCGCAGCAGGCGCAAGGAGTCGAGCAACAGGCGCAGGCCGAGAACGCGCTCACCGCCGCGATCGGACGACTGTTCGCGGTCGCCGAGGCCTATCCCGAGCTGCGCGCGAGCGAGAACTTCCAGCAGCTGCAATCGCAGCTCGAGGACACCGAGGACAAGATTCGCGTCGCACGCCAGGTCTACAACGACACGGTGCTGACGTACGAGAACGCGCGTCAGACCGTGCCCACGAACCTCGTCGCCGGCTGGTTCAACTTCAAGAGCAAGCCGTTCTTCGAGATCGAGGAGCCGGCCCGGGAGGCCCCACGCGTGCAGTTCTGACCGTCGCGGTCGCGGCCGCGCTCGCGGCTGCGCCCACGGCGGCGGCGAAGAGCTTTGCCCTCCCCCAGGCTGCTGTCGAGGTCGTGGTGGCGCACGAAGGGACGCTGTCGGTGGACGAGGACCTCGCCTTCGCCTTCGACGGGCCGTTCACCGGCGCGTTCCGCGAGGTCCCGTTGCGCGAGGGCGAGTCGATCGACGACGTGCGCGTGTCCGAAGGTGCGGTCCAATACCAGCCCGGCGCGTCGGCCGAGCTCGGCTCTGCTGGCGCTCCGAACACCTTCGGCACTGCACGCACGGGCGAGGGGCTGCGCATCGTCTGGCACTACTCCGCGAGCTCCGAGGTGCGTCGCTTTCAGATCCACTACCGGCTGCGCGGCGTCGCCGTGGCGTACGACGACGTCGTCGACGTGAACCTGAAGGTCTGGGGCGACGAGTGGAAGGTCGGCCTCGGCGAGCTCCAGGCGACGCTTCGGGGGCCGGGGGACGTGCGGCGCGCGTGGGGGCATCCCGTCAACGTGCGCGGCGACGTGGGGTTCGAAGGAAACCGTGTGCAGCTGCGGGCGCTCGACGTCCCGGCTGGCCAGTGGGTCGAGCTGCGCACGCTCTTCCCGCGCGCTGCCTTCACCTCGACCGAGGGGATGCGCGTTGCGTCGGGGGACGGCTTCGAGCGGATCGTGCGCGAGGAGGTGGGCGCGGCGCATGCGGCCGAGCGCAACCGCGAGCGGATCGACGACGCGAAGCATCATCCGCTGCGTACGTTGCTCACCCTGTTCCTGCTCGCCGTGGGCCCGGCGGCCGGGATCCTCTTCGGGATCTATCTCCGGTTCGGGCGCGAGCTCGACACCGGTTACGACCGCGAGTACGAGCAGGAGCCGCCGAGCGATCTGCAGCCGGCGCTGGTGCCGCCGCTCATCGCGCAGCAGGCCAGGGTCGGCTCGAACGAGTTCACGGCGACGCTGTTCGACCTGATCCGGCGCGGCGTCTACAAGGCGACGCCCGTCACGACCGAGCGCTCCGTCTGGGGCGGGCTGCGCAAGGACGAGATCGCCGACCTCGAGCTCGCGCACGGCGAGGCGCAGGAGCTCGAGCCGTACGAGGAAGCGGTCGCGCGGGTCGTGAACTACGTGCTGCACCACGGGCCGGAGCGGCTCTCCCGGTTCCGCGACCGGATCGAGGACGACCGCACGCAGAACGCCGAGCGGTTCAAGAAGTTCAAAGACGACGTCGGCGCCGCGATCAAGGCGCGCGACTGGTTCTCGAGTTCGGGCCTCGGCGCGCTCGTCCTCGCGGGCGTGTCGTTTGCGATGGTCGGCGTGATCCTGTTCGTGGCCGGGCGCGGCCGCTACGACGCGGTCTTCCCTTCGTGGACGTCGGTCGTACTGCTCGCGCTCGGCGTCTGCGCGCTCGTGAACGCGGTGGTGTTGTTGAGCTCGATCCAGGCCGTGCGCATGTGGCGACGGCGGCGCGAGGAGGCGCAGGCCGAAGCCGAGCGCTGGGAGGCGTTCCGCCGCTACCTCACCGACTTCCCGCGCCTGCAGGAAGCGCCGCCCGCCTCGCTCGAGCTCTGGGAGCGCTACCTGGTGTACGGGATCGCGTTCGGCATCGCGGAGCGCGTGCTCCAAGGCGCGCATCTGCTCATGCCCGAAGAGCTGCACAACGCAAGCGCGATCTACTGGATCAGCCCGAACGGCGACCTCGGCTCCGGGCCGAGCGCGCTGGCGATCTCGGACCTCTCGTCGGGCTTCGGCTCGGCGCTGGCGCCGCCGAACTCTGGAGGGTCCGGCATCGGAGGCGGTTTCTCGGGCGGCGGCGGCGGTGGAGGAGGCGGCGGAGGCGGCGGGGCCTGGTAAGGGAGTGCGTCAGCGCCGGCTGCGCTCGTAGAGCGCGATCGCACCTGCGACTGCCACGTTCAGCGACTCCGCGTGTTCCGACTGCGGGATCGTTGCGAGCGCGTCGCAATCGCGGAGGAGGTCGTCCGGCAGCCCCTCGCGTTCTGCCCCGAGCACGAACGTCATCGGCTCGCTCAGTTCGAGCTCCGCGAGCGGCGTGCCGCCGCGCGCTACGAGGCCGATGCGCGGACGGCCCGCGTCCTCGAACGCAGCCGTCGGAACCCGGAAGATCGCCCCCGCCGACGCGCGCAGCGCCTTCGGCCCGGTTGGGTCCGCACTCCCTCGCGAGAGAGCGATCGAAGCATCGAATGCGGCCGCCGTGCGGATCAGCGTCCCCACGTTCCCGGGGTCGGACACGCGCCACAGGGCGAGCGCGAGGGGCCGCGTGCCGCGCGGGAGATCCTCGCGCCGGTAGATCCCGAGCACGCGCGGCGGATGCGCGAGCGTCGATACCTCCGCAAGCAGCTCCGGTGCGATGTTCTGGCCGGCGACCAGCAGGTCGACGGGCTCGATTCCGGCTTCGCGCGCCGCGTCGACGAGGTCTTCCCCCTCGGCCACGAACAGGCCCTCTCGCTCGCGCTGCGAGCGCGAGGCGAGCCGCCGCACCAGACGCAGCCGCGGGTTCGCGGCCGACGTGATCAGCGCGAGAGGGCCGCTTTCGCCTGCTCCGCGATCGCGCCGAAGGCGTCCGGGTCGGAGACGGCGAGGTCGGCCAGCACCTTGCGGTCGAGTTCGATCTCCGCCTTCTTCAGGCCCGACATGAACTGGTTGTACGAGAGGTCGTGCTGCCGGGCGGCCGCGTTGATCCGGATGATCCAGAGCCGGCGCAACATGCGCTTCTTGGTCTTCCGGTCGCGGTACGCGTAGACGAGCGACCGGTCGACCTGCTCCTTCGCGCGGCGGTAGCTCGAGTGCTTGAGCCCCCAGTAGCCGGAGGCCTGCTCGAGGATCTTGCGGCGCTTCTTGCGGGCGTGCGTCGATCGCTTGACGCGCGGCATCAGCGCACCTTCCCCGGGAAGAGCTTCTTGATCTCGCGGGCGTCGGACGGCGCCACCGGCTGGTCCTTGCGAAAGGCGCGCTTACGCTTGGCGGACTTCTTCTCGAGGTTGTGGCTCTGCATCGCCTTCCGGCGGAGCAGCTTGCCCGTCCCCGAGATCTTGAACCGCTTCTTCGCTCCGCTGTGTGTCTTCTGCTTTGGCATTCGGCTTCTCTCCCGCAGCTTTTGTCGGTCCCAGCAACATGACCATGTTCCGGCCCTCGAGGAGCGGCGCCTGCTCGATCAGCCCGAGCTCCTTGACGTCCTCGGCGAGCCGCATCAGGAGGTCACGCCCACGCTCCGGATGCTGCGTCTCGCGACCGCGGAACATGATCGTGACCTTGACCTTCGCCCGCTGGTTGAGGAAGCGGACGACGTGGCCCTTCTTGGTCTCGTAGTCGTGGACTCCGATCTTCGGCCTGAGCTTGATCTCCTTGACGTTGACCTGGAGCTGGTGCTTGCGGGCGAGCTTCGCCTTCTGCTCCTGCTCGTACTTGTACTTGCTGTGGTCCATGACCCGCGCCACAGGCGGATCCGCCTGGGCCGCTACGACCACCAGGTCGAGGTTCTTCGCCCACGCGACCTCGAGCGCGTCCTTGGTTGGTGTGATCCCGAGCTGCGTCCCGTCCTCGTCGATCAGCCGGACGTTCGCGGACCGGATGTTCTCGTTGACGAGGTCGTTCCTCTGTGGGGGTGGACGCTCGGGCGCGAAACGGCGCCGGGGCCTCATAGGCAATTCACCAAGCTCGCTTCTTCCTCCTTCTCGACGACAAAAACCGCTGCAAGCAGCGCCCCGCTGTCCTCGTCGGTTTCGACTCGGTTGAACCCGGACGCGGCTTTCGCCGGCCAGGTGAGGAACGGGTCCGCCCCTGCTTTCAGGATCTCAGCGTAGCAAGCTCTCCGACCAAGTCCACCAACCCGGCCTGGTACTGCTGACCGCCCCGGTCGCGGATCGAGAGCGACTCGGGGGACTCCTTGTCGCCGTAGACGATCGTCTTCGGGACCTTCTCCAGCACGGCGTCGCGGATCCGCTTTCCCACGGTCTCGTCCCGATCGTCCACGTCCACCCGGAAGCCCGCGTCCCGAAGGGCCTGCGCGATCTCCTGCGCGGCCGGCCGATGGTCCTCGCCGACGGGGATGATCCGCACCTGGACCGGCGCGAGCCAGAACGGGAAAGCGCCGCCGTAGTGCTCGATCAGGATCCCGATGAACCGCTCGAGCGAGCCGAGCAACGCGCGGTGGATCACGACCGGGTGGTGCTCGCGATTGTCCGCGCCCATGTACGTGAGACCGAACTGCATCGGCATCTGGTAGTCGAGCTGGATCGTCCCCATTTGCCACGAGCGGCCGAGCACGTCGGTCATGTGCAGGTCGATCTTCGGCCCGTAGAACGTCCCCTCCCCCGGGCTGATCACGTATTCCATCTCGTGCCGCTTCAGCGCCTGCTCGAGCGCGGCCTCGGCGACGTCCCACTGCTCGTCCGTTCCCAGCCGCTTGTCGGGCCGCGTCGAGAGCTCGGCACGCGCCGTCATTCCGAACTGGTCGTAGAGGAACTTGGCGAACTCGATCATCGCGTCGATCTCGGGCTGGATCTGCTCCTCCGTCACGAACACGTGGGCGTCGTCCTGCGTGATGTGCCGCACGCGCAGGAGCCCGTGCAACGTCCCGCCCGGCTCGTTGCGGTGCAGCGTCGATGATTCGGCGTAGCGGATCGGCAGGTCGCGATACGAACGCAGATCGGAGCCGAAGAGCAGCATGTGGCCCGGGCAGTTCATCGGCTTCAAAGCCAGGCGCTCGTCGCCCCCGGCGTCGATGAAGAACATGTTGTCCTTGTAGTTCTCGTAGTGGCCGGAGGTGATGTACGTCTCGATGTCGTACAGCAGCGGCGTCTTCACCTCCGAGTAGCCGCGCTTCTGATTCTCGCGCCGGCGCAAGTCCTCGAGCGCGTTCCAGATCACCATTCCCTTCGGGTGCCAGAACGGCGAGCCCGGCGAGTGCTCGCTCAGGTGGAAGAGGTCGAGCTGACGGCCGAGCCGCCGATGGTCGCGCCTGCGCGCCTCCTCGAGCTGCTCGAGATAGCGGTCGAGGTCCTCCTGCGAGTAGAACGCCGTGCCGTAGATCCTGGTCAGCTGCTTGTTCTTCTCGTCGCCGCGCCAGTACGCGCCGGCGAGCCCCGTCAGCTTGAGCGCCTTGATCGGCCTCGAGTTCTGTAAGTGCGGCCCGCGGCAGAGGTCCGTGAAGTCGCCTTGCGTGTAGAGCGAGATCTGCCCCTCCGCGGTGTCGACGAGCTCGACCTTGTACTCCTCGCCCTCCCGCGCGAAGCGCTCCTTGGCCTCTTCCGCCGAGACGTCCTGCCGCATCCACTCGCGCCCCTCCTCGAGCTCGCGGAGCATCTCCTGCTCGATCCGCTCGAGATCCTCCTCGCGGATCGGCTCGGGGAACTCGAAGTCGTAGTAGAAGCCGTTCTCGATCGGCGGGCCGATCGCGATCTTCACGCCGGGATAGAGGCGCCGAACCGCCTCCGCCAGCAGGTGCGCCGTCGAGTGCCGGAGCACGGAGAGCGCGTCGGGGTCGTCCGAGTCGCGCGTCGTCAGGATCTGGATCTGCTGCCCCTCCTCGAGCGGCAGCCGCAGGTCGCGAACGTGCCCGTTCGAGCGGACGAGCACGGCCTGCTCGGCGAGCTTCGGCCCGATCGCGCGCGCGGCATCGAGCCCCGTCGCACCCTCGGGAAGTTCGAGTTCCGACTGGTCGGGAAGGACGACCTTCATGTCTGCCAAGGATACGGAACAGCCTCGCGACGACGATCGCAACGACGAGGTCGCCGGATCGCCGGTACCCGACCCCGAGGACGAGCAGGGAACCGCGCGCGACGACCCGCAGGCCGACTAGTTAGGAGGGTTTGACGAAACAGACGCTGTGCCGCCGGGCCGCCAAACCCTCCTAGTCCTCGACGGCCTTCTTGAGCTTCGCAGGCGCGTTGAGCCAGTAGCTCTCGCGCAGCCATTCGAGCGCGTGCTCGAGGGATTCGTCGTCCGATACGCGCGCCATGATCCAGCCGTAGCGTCCTACGTACGGGGCGATTTCGACGAACGGCATTTGCAATGCGAGCTCGCGTTCTTCGGGTGTCACCTTCACGCTCAGCCGCACGACATCCGTGTCGACCGACATGGATGCAAACATCTTGTTGTTGGCGACCTTGAATACTGGATGACCCCACGGTTCGTCTTCATACGTTTGCGGGAACGACAATGCGAGCGTTCGAATGCGTCGTGCTGCACGTGCGGGGTTCACATAACGCATTGTCACTCGTTTGCGCATTTACTGGCGGGGGAAATGTTTTTCAGGCATAACGTATGAGGAGGTTCTGATGGGAATGCGCATCCACGATGCAATGACGAGTAATCCGCGCGGGGTCGAACGTTCGACGCCCGTCGTCGAAGCTGCGCGGTTGATGAAGTCCGAGGACGTCGGTTCGCTGCCCGTGTTGGACGGCGAACGGCTCGTCGGCATGGTTACCGACCGCGACATCGTGCTGCGGATCGTCGCGGACGGAAAGGATGTGCAGGCGACGACGGTCGGCGAGATCGCGTCAACGGATCTCGTCACGGTCGATCCCCAGCAGGATCTCGACGAAGCGCTCCGTTTGATGGCCCAGCACCAGGTTCGGCGTCTCCCGGTGGTGGAGGAAGACGGACGCTTGGTTGGAATCTTGGCGCAGGCCGATGTCGCCAAGGAAGGGAAGGACGCACAAACCGGCCAGTTGGTCCAGGAGATCTCCGAATAGGAGGAGGCAGATGTTCGAAGAGACACTCGAGACCGAGGAGGAGGAACTCGGCACGAGACATCGCACGAGCCCGACGAGAAGAAAGTCGAGCTCACGGAGCCGCGCCAAGTCGACAGGCACGCGGCGCAAGACCGGCACGCGCAAGAAGTCGACAGCTCGCAAGTCGACCACGCGGCGCAAGACGACCGGCCGCAAGACGACCGCGCGCCGCAAGACCACTGCGCGGAAGACGACCGCCCGGCGCAAGACGACCGCGCGCCGCAAGACCACTGCGCGGAAGACGACCGCCCGGCGCAAGACGACCGCGCGCCGCAAGACCACTGCGCGGAAGACGACCGCGCGCCGCAAGACCACTGCGCGGAAGACGACCGCCCGCCGCAAGACCACGACGCGGGCCCGCTCGACCGCCACTCGCCGCAAGACGGGCACGCGGCGCAAGGCCAGCACGCGCAAGCGCTCCTCCTAGCGTCGGCGCGTTTGACGGACAGGCCGGGCCGGGGAAACCCGGCTCGGCCCATTTTTCCGGACAAAGGAGGTTTCGAATGCCCGGGAAGCGTCCGAGCGTCAAGAACGAGAAGCAGTACGAAGCCCTGAAGGACAAAGGGATGTCGAAGGAGCGCGCCGCCAAGATCGCGAACTCGCCCGGCGCCTCGAGCCGGGGCGGCAAGAAGTCCCATTCGTCGAGCTCGCGCTCGAGCTCGTCCCAGGGCGGAACGACCGCGCAGAAGAAGGCCGCGGGGCGCAAGGGCGGCAAGGCGGCCGCCCGCAAGCGCTGAGCGGGCGCGCGCCGGGACCCCGCGCGCGCCGACTCCTTACGAACTTCTGACGCAACGCCGCCCGATCGGCGCTACAACCGCTCCGATGGCCGGCGTTCCCGTCTATCGGGGTTCGTTCGGGCCCGCGGAGGCCGAACGGCTGCTCTGGCGCGCCGGCTTCGGCCCGCGCAAGGGCGAGGCGGGGCGACTCGCGAAGAAGGGCCTGCAGGGCGCCGTCCGCTCGCTGACGCGCCCCGGCTCCGAGAAGCTCACCGGCACCGAGCCGGTCGACGAGCGCGGCAACCCGCTCGCGCCGTTCGACGCCGCCGGCCACGACCACATGTGGTGGCTCGACCGGATGGTGCGGAGCTCGAACCAGCTCGTCGAGCGGATGACGCTGATCTGGCACGACTGGTTCGCGACCGCGCGTGTCGGCGGCGGCTCCCAGAAGCTGATGCTCGACCAGAACGGGCTCTTCCGCCGGAACGCGCTCGGCTCCTTCGCGACCCTCGCGGAGGAGATCACGAAGGACCCGGCGATGCTCCTCTGGCTGAACGGGAACAAGAACACGCGCCTCTCGCCGAACGAGAACTACGCGCGCGAGCTGATGGAGCTGTTTACGCTCGGCGTCAACCGGGGGTACACGGAGCAGGACATTCGCGAGCAGGCGCGCGCCCTGACGGGCTGGCGTAACCGCCGCGCTGCCGGCGTCGGGGCCTACGACTTCCGCTACGAGCCGCGCCTGCACGACGAGGGCGCGAAGACCGTGTTCGGGAAAACGGGCAACTTCGGCTGGCAGGAGGCCGTGCAGCTCTGTCTCGAGAATCGGAACCACCCAACGTTCTTCGTCCGCAAGCTCTGGAGCTACTTCGTCCCGAATGCGCCGCCTGCGAAGACGCAGGCTGCGCTCGAGGCGATCTACCGCAACAGGTACACGATCCGGCCGGTCGTCGAGGCGATCCTCATGCATCCCGCGTTCTACAACGGGCCGCGGATGGTCAAGCCGCCGGTCGTCTACACCGCGGGGCTGCTGCGCGCCGCCGGCCGCGGCGTTGCCGGCGCGAACTGGGCGCGGCTCGACGTCGGCGCCGGCCAGCGGCTCTTCTACCCGCCGAACGTCGCGGGCTGGGACGACAATCGCTGGCTCGACACATCCACGTTCCGCGGCCGCTGGTTCCTCGCGGCCGCGGCGCTGAACGGCACCTCCGGAACCGGCGCGCCGAAGAGCGCCGCCGCGCTGGTCGACCGCGCCGCGAGCACGCTCGGCGTCCGCTCGCTGACGAAGCCGACGCGCACGGTCGCGCTACGGCTCGCGCGGGACGCATTGCGCACGAATCCGCCCGACGTCGTCGAGCAGGCGGTGCGACAGCTGCTCGCGCTGTCGCCGGAGGTGCAGACGAGTTGAGAGCGTGCAGCTGCAACGACTTCTCGCGCGCCCACGCCCTCGCCGGTGACGGGCTGCCCGCGATCGAGCCGGGGATGCCGTCGCCGGCGGGCACCGGTCTGTCGCGCCGCAACTTCCTCGCAAAGGGCCTCGGGCTCGCGCTCACCGTGTACGGGCTCGACAAGCTCAGCGTGCTCGACTTCGACGCCGGCATCGCCGAGGCGGCCACCGGCGAGCGCGTGCTCGTCTCGATCTTCCTCGACGGCGGCGCGGATGCGCTCTCGATGCTCTTCCCAGCGGGCGACGCACGCTACTACCAGCTGCGCCCCACCCTCGCGCTCTCGCAATCGGCAGGCGTCGCGTTCGCGGAGGACTCGCGCCTGCGCTGGCACCCGTCGTTGACCGCGCTCGCGCAGCTGCACTCTGAGGGCAAGGTCAGCGTGCTGCCGTCGGTGGGCTACGCGAGCCCGGACAAGTCGCACTTCACCTCCCGCCACTACTGGGAGGTCGGCGCGACGGATGCAGGGCTCGCGACCGGTTGGCTCGGCCGCTGGCTCGATCGCGCCGGCACCGCGGACAACCCGCTGCAGGGTCTCTCCCTCGACAACCGGCTGCAGCCTGCGATCGCGACCGCGAAGGTGCCGGTCGCATCGCTCGACGGGCCTGACCGCTACACCTTTGGGACCGGGAACGGACTCGAGGCGCGCATCCTGCAGGCGCTCGGTGAGCTCGGTAGCGCGCACGCCAAGAGCAGCGACGACGCGATCCGCGCCGTCGCCTCGGCCGCAGCGCAGTCGAATCGCCTCCGCCACGAGCTCCAGGGCCTCGGCGCGGCCGTCGGCCAGGTGCCGGCGTCCTACCCGCAGTCGCGGGACGACTTCCCACGCCGCCTCGCCGGGCTCGCGCACATGCTCGCCGCAGGTCTGCCGCTGCGCGCCGTCGCGCTGAAGGCGCCCGGGATGTACGACACGCACGCCGACCAGGCCGGAGAGCTCACGGAGGCGCTGAAGCTGACCGCCGACTCGATCGCCGCGTTCCAGCGCGACCTCGAGGCGCGCGGCCTCGCCGACCGCGTCCTGATCCACGTCTGGTCGGAGTTCGGCCGCCGCGCGAAGGAGAACGGCTCCGACGGCACCGACCACGGCGCGGGCGGCACGGGCTTCCTGATCGGGAAGCGCGTGCGAGGGACGATGATGGGCGAGTTTCCCGGGCTCGCGGCCGGGCTCGACGAGCAGGGGAACCTGCGCGCGACCTCCGACTTTCGTGGCGTCTACAGCGCGATCCTCGAGCAGTGGCTCGACACCGACGCGGCGGCGATCATCCCGAACGCCGCGTCCTTCGCGCGCCCCACACTGCTCCGGTGAAGCTCGCGGCTGTCTCGATCGCGCTGCTCGCGCTGACGCCGTCGGTGTCGCAGGCACCCACACGCGTGCAGGTCTCGTCGACGGAGTTCGAGCTGGCCCTCTCGCGGCAGAAGGTGAAGCAGGGCCGCGCGATCGTGCAGCTCGTGAACCTCGGCGAGGACCCGCACGACCTCGCCCTGCGGCGGATCGCGAAGGACGCGCGCACGTACAAGACAAAGGTCGTGCTCCCCGAGCAGGACGCGAGTATCTCGTTTCGCCTCTACCCGGGCCGCTACGTGCTCTGGTGCACGATCGCCGATCACCGCGCGCTCGGCATGCACGCAACGCTGACGGTTACGAAGTAGCGGCCTCGAAGGCGCGCAGCAGCTCTTCCGAGAAGAGAACGAAGCGGACGAGTTTCATCTCGGGACGGCGCGCCGTCGCCTCGCGGACCGCGGCGAGCGCCACGGGCGCAGCGAGCTCCGGCGGGTAGCCGTAGATCCCGGTCGAGATCGCAGGGAACGCGATCGACTGGCAGTCGAGCTCCGCGGCGACCTCGATCGCGCGTCGATGCGCGCTCGCGAGCAGCTCGGCCTCGCCCGCGTCGCCGCCCTGCCAGATCGGACCGACGGCGTGAACGACGTGACGCGCCGGTAGGTCGCCGGCGGACGTCGCGACGGCGTCGCCCGTCGCGCAGCCGCCGAGCCGGCCCGTCTCGTCGGTGATCGTCGAGCCGCCGGCGCGCCGGATCGCGCCGTCGACGCCGCCTCCGGGCGCGAGCGCGCTGTTTGCCGCGTTCACGATCGCGTCGACGTGCTGCTGCGTGATGTCGCCGCGAACGAGCTCGAGCAACGGCTAGATGGTTGATGCCATGAGATCAACCATCTAGCGCCCGACGATCACTGTGATCTGCGAGAGCTCCCGCGCCTGAGTCAGCGCCCCGGGCCGCTGCGCGATCACCTGGCCGACGAGGTCGCCGCTCGGCGCGCGCCTCATCTCGGTCCGCACCGTGAACCCAAACTCGCGCGCGGCCTGGCGCGCCTTCGAGGCACTGCCGAGTAGGCCGGGGACGACGACGTTCGGATGCGCGTCCGGGCCGAGCGAGACGCGCAGCCGGATCGTTGCGCCGCGCGCGAGGCGTCGGCCCGCCGCCGGTTCCTGCGCGACCACGGTGCCGCACTCCGCGTTCGACGCGACCGGGTACGTGTCGACGACGAACCCGAGCCTCTCGAGGTCAGCCCCGGCGAGGATCTGGTGCCGGCCGACGGCCTGTGGCACGTCGACGGCGGGCCCTTCCGCCTGCGTTTCGGTCGGCTCCGTGCCTGCGGCGGCAGCTGCTCCCGTGGAGATCGTGAGCTCGATGATCGTGCCGGGCTGCGCGGTCGCGCCCGCGCTCGGCCGCTGGGCGACCACGACGCCGCTCGGCTGCGCCGAGGAGGCGCGGACGATCTGCGTCGAGAACCCGTTGTTGACGAGCTGCCCCTCCGCCGCGGACTCCTCGAGGCCCACGACGGCGGGCACGACTGTCCCGCTGCTCTCGCTGCCCGAACCGCGCATCGCGAACACCACCGCGGCGACGGCCGCGACGACGAGTAGCGCCGCGGCCGCGACGAGGACGACGCGGCGGCGCGGCACGTTACGCCTTCCCGGCGACGCTCGAGACGTAGGTCGCGAGCTTCTGGAGCTGCTCGTCCGAGAGTGTGCCCTTGAACTTCGGCATCACACCGAGTCCGCCGCCGCCGCCGTTGTTCAGCATGAACAGCACGCGTGCCTTTGTCGGCTTCTTCTGGTCGAGGTTCGGCCCCACCTTGCCCGTCGTGCCCGCCTCCTTGAGCGTGTGGCAGCCCGAGCAGTTCTGGATGAACAACTCACGACCCGTGGGCTCCGCCGAGCTCGTCTCCTGCGTCGTCGCCGGCGCGGTCGTCGGCGCCGTCGTCGTCGCCGCGTTCTCGCTCTCGCCGCCGCACCCGGCGGCCAGGATCAGAAACGTGGTGAGGGCGACTGCTCTCATCCGGGGAGCGTGAGCGTCTCGACGTCGCGAGGAGCACGCTCGGGGAACGCAGTCGGCCAGTAGCCGAGGTCGATCGGGCCGCCGGGCGTGGCCGGGACGCGGGAAAACGAGTACAGACGCGATTCCCAGAAGGACACGCTCCTTCCGGCGACGCGTGCCGGGAGCACGAGGTCGAAATGCCCACGCGTGTCCACCCAGCGGGCGGCGATCGGCTTCACGAGCTTCCCGTCCGCCTCGACGCCGATCAGCAGTCCCTCGTAGACGGCGCCCGGAACTGCTTTCGGCGCCGACGGCACGGCAAGCGGAAATCCCTTCGGCGGGAGGTCGACGTTCATCGTCGCGCTCTTCAGCTTGGGAAAGTACACGACGTCCGTCGGTCCGAGCTCCCAGGTGTCATCGCCCGCTGACACGCGGATCGTCAGGCCGATCTCCCGCGGGTTGTCGCCACTCGGGTAGAAGAACGAACGGTAGCGTCCCTCAGCGTTGGAAGGGCCCGAGAACGACCAGATCTCCAGGTCGAGGCTTCGCGTCGCGACGACCGCATCCTCGACCGGGCGCCCGTTCTCATCGCGCACGGTGCCCGAGAGCTGGTACGCGAAGAGCACCACAGGCGGGGGCGGAGCGCCGTTGTCGAAGGTCGCCCTCCCGCTCACGCGCACTGTCCCGTTCGGGAGCTGCTCGGCCTGGAGCTCGCTCAGGCGGAAGCGGACGGTCAGAGCCCCGCTGGCATGTTCGAGCTCCGCGCGTTGCTCAGGCGACACGCCGTTCCCGTCCACCCGTGCATCGGATGCGTCTGCAATGGTCACCGTGGCCCGTTGCGGGTACGTCGCGTCGATCGAGTAGTAGAAGCCGCCGTTCGCGTCGGTCGCTCCGGGGACAACATAGCGGTTCACGCGGACGCGGGCGCCGGAGACCGGCTTCCCGCCGAGCGTGACGCAGCCCAACGCGTCGTAGAGGTTCGTTTGGTCGATCCGCCACGGCGTGACCGAGAGCGTTCCTGGCGCTGAGATCGCAACGCCGTTGCCGTTCGCCGAGGTCTTCTTGCATTCCGACGTGGGCGTCCTCGCGGTCGCGCTCGTAGCCGTCGGCGCCGCCTCGTTGTCGTCGCTCCCGCCCACCGAGCACGCAGCGAGAGCGCCCGCGGCGACGAGCGTGGCCGCGAGCACAGCGAGAATCCGCGGGGCGCCCGTTACCGGGCGCCCCGCGGCGATTCGCGTCCTACCCGGCCGGAGCAAGCGTGTAGTTCTTGCTTCCGAGCTTGATGGACGGTTTGGCGTTGGCCGGGAGGACCTTGAAGTAGTTCCAGTGCCCGCCGTTCGCATGACCTGCGATCGCACAGAGCAGGGCGTAGGTCCCAGGCTTGCCGGCCGTGAAGTCGAAGTACTGCGTCCCAGAGGTGATGCCCTCCGCCGCACGTGGCGTCGCGGAACCCGGGAACGCACCCTTCGTGCTCGGCTGCGTCTCCTTCGTCTGGCCGAGCGGGTCGATGACGGCGCTGTGCGGGCTCTGGAGCGCGATGTTCTTGAACGTCACGTTCACGTGCCACCCCTGCGGCACCGAGACCGTCATCCCGCCGCGGTTGAAGCCGTTGAAGTTCAGCCCGCCGCCCGCGAGGCCGAGCGACGCAGTGACGTTCAGGTTGATCGACTTCGGCTCCGAACCCATCGCAAGGAAGGTCTGCCCGCCGCCGGGCTCTGCCTGCGGCGTCTCGGCGGCCTGCTCGGCCACGAGCTTCGGCTTCTTCCCTTGCTGGTTGCTGCCGCCGAGCGCGAACACGTCGATGCGCGAGGCGGTGCCGCCGATCGACGACGTGAAGGTGCCGCCGACGGCGATCGCGACGTACTCCTTCCCGTCGATCTCGTAGATCGTCGGGCCGGCGGAGATCTGGTTTCCGGTCTGGAAGTGCCAGAGGATCTTGCCGGTCTGCGTGTCGAACGCGTTCAGCGTCCCGTCGCCCCCGCCGAAGAAGCCGAGTCCGGTCTTCGTGGTGGTCACGCCGCCGCGGTTCGGCTCGGCGGTCTTGACCTTCCAGGCGACCTTGCCCGTGTCGACGTCGACGGCGACGAGCCCGCCGTAGTCATGCCAGCCCTTGGGCGTGGTGCCGAAGCCGTTGACGACGCCCACGTCGACGTCGCCGCGTACGCGGTTCTTGTCGACCGCTGCGGCGGTCTTCGCCTGGATCAGGGTCGACTTCGACTCGACGGTGGCGTTGATGACGTAGTTCGTCGTCGGGTCGTACGACGCGGGCGAGTAGTTCACTCCGCCGAGCGCGCTCGGGAAGATATCGACCGGCTGCCCCGGCTTCAGCGCCGGATGCTCGACGCGATCGAGCAGCTTGACGCGCTCGTAGATCGGCTGACCCGTGGCGGCGTCGTACGCGAACCACGTGCCTTCCTTGGTCGCGACCGAGATGATCTTGCGGTCCTTGCCGTCGACCTTGCCGTCAACCAGTTGCGGCGCCTGAGCGGTGTCGTAGTCCCACTCGTCCGGCGCGGTCTGCTGCCGCCACCACTTCTCCTGGCCGTTGGTCGTGTCGAGCGCGATCACCGAGTTCACCTTCGGGTTGTTGCCCGGCCGCAGCGCAGCGAAGAAGTCCGGCGACGGGTTGGCCGTCGAGAAGTACATCGTGTCGGTTTCCGCGTCGATCGTCGCTGGCATCCAACTCGTCCCGCCGCCGTGGAAGCGGCCGTGTGAGCGCCAGTCCTGGCCCTCGGGCGGCACGGTCCAGTACGGGTTCGCCCACGCCGGCGTGAGATCGGATGCGTTGTACGCCATCACGAAGCCTCGGACGCCGTTGTCCGCGCCCGAGCTGCCGATGATGACCTTGCCCTTGTAACAGACCGGCGCGACCGTCTCGTAGTAACCGAACTCGGGCTTCGCGTCCGGGACGTCGTTGTAGATGAAGACTTCCTTGGTGAGCTTCCCAGTATCCGCGTTCACCGCGATCAAGCGCATGTCGAGCGTGAGCATGAACACCTTGCCGTCGCAATACGCGACGCCGCGGTTCGTCGTGAGCCCGAAGTTCTTGAACGCTCCGATCTTGCTCGGCTTGAACTGCCACTTGACGTCACCCGTCTTCGCGTCCATCGCAAAGATGTTGTTGAAGTGCGTCGTGGCATACATCGTCCCGTCGATGACGATCGGGAACGTCTGCTGGCCGAGAGGCACCGTGTCGTCGATCTTGTGGAAGTCCACCGACCACGCCTTGCCGAGCTGCGTCACGTTGTCCTTCGTGATCTCGTCGAAGGGCACGTGGCGGTTTTGCGTGTAGCCGTAACCGAACGTCGCCCAGTTGTTCTTGTCGGCGCTGCCGACGGCGTCCTTCAACGCGTCGGATTCCTTGTCGCCGAAGACGTCCCCGCCTCCGCCTCCGCCGATATCGCAACCGGCGACGAGGGATGTGCCGAGGACGAGCGCAGCCGCCAGCATGAGCCCGCGACGGCGCCGAGACCCAAACCTCACCGTGTCCGCCCCCTTCCGGTAGATGAGCGAGGAATCGAGCTTATCCCTGCTTCGTTGTCCCCCGCAAATGTCAGGCGCGGTGCCGGACCCGGACGATGATCCCAAGTGGGAACAGTGCCGCGACAACGGCAAACGGTGCCAGCGGCACCGTCCGCTCGTGAGCCGTCTTGGCTTGCGAAGGCCCCGTCCCGATCGCCTCGTGGAGCCAGCGGATCGCTCCTGCTCTGTTGCCTTCGTCGAACGAGGAAGCGCCGATCGCGTGCGCGAGAAGTCGCAGCGACGCACCGGCGTCCCGGTCGGCGCGGTACTGCAGCTCCGGCCTTCCGCTCGGGGAGAAGATGCGCTCGCCGCTCGAACCGAGGCGAACGAAGGCGAAGCGGACGGGCGGCGCGTCGGCCAGGACGCCGACGAGCTGGTGCGCGTTCACGGGCAGGGTCTCGCCGTCCGTCAGCACGACGGCAACGCGGCGATGGACGTCCTCGTCGTAGAAGTTCGTCGTCGCGAGGCTGCCGAGCACCACGAGCGCGGTCGCACGCGAAGCGACACGCTGCGGCGGCGGCCTCCCGACACCCATCGCGCGCCGCAGCGTTGACTCGAACGCGTCGTCGTCCGTCGTCGGAAAGACATGCGGCAGCGCGCGGTCGGTCAGCGACGCAAGGCCGACGGGCACGTCCGGCACCGATGCTCGAAGCGCCGACGCGATTCGCACTGCCCGGTCGAACCGCGTCGCATCGCCGGGCCCGCTTGTCGCGAGCATCGAGCGCGAGACGTCGATGAGTAGGAAGACCTGCACGTCCGATCGTTCCGCCCGCGTCGTCCGCCGCGCCGCGACGGGTTGCGCGCACGCGAGCGCGAGCAGCCCTGCGACGGCGGCGAGCGCGAGCGGGACCGCGAGCGGAGCCCGTCCAGGCGACTCGAGCCCGAGCACCGCGCGCACGCGACCGGCGCGTTGCTCAACCCAGGCGAGCGCGGCCAGCGGGACGCAGACGCCCAGCGCCGCAAGTGCCCCGACCGGGCTGAGAAAGCCGATGTCCATCAATAGCCCTCGCCGGGACGAGTGATCCCGGCGCCGCCGACGTCCGTCTCCGGCCCGCCCGGACCGCCGGCCGAGCCGCCAGTCTCACCTTGGGAGGACGCAACGAGCTCGAGCAGCAGCTCGAGGTCGAACTTCGCGTCATCGTTCGAGGGGTCGAGCTGGATCGCTTCGCGGAAGGACTGCAGGCTTCGCTGGAGGAACAGGCTGCCGCCGCGGCTGTTGCGCCGATACTCGCCGTACGCGAGCACGCCGAGCATCGTCGCCGCCGACGATCGGCGCGCGGGTTCGGGATCGGACTCCGCGAGCCCGCCGAGCAGCGTCTCGATCTGGGCGCGAAGCTCCGCGCCGCCGAACTCCTGCTCTGTCTCGCGCACGCGCTGCTCGCTGACGCGGTAGGCCCAGAGCGCGCGCCGGAAGCGCAGGTCGTCGTCCACGCCGAGGACCGCGCGCACGGACCGCGACGACTCCGGCCACGGTTCTCCAGCCTCGGGAACGGCGCGGTAGCGCACGTCGCCCTCACGCAGCCGCTGGGGCCAGGTCCGCGCGTCCTCCGCGGCCACGGCGAGCAGCAACGCGAGCCCGACCACGACGAGGCCTGCCGCGAGCGGGACGAAGCGCCGGAGCGTCACGCGCTGCTCCCCAGCGGTCGCCAGCGGAGCCGGCCCAGCCAGAGCTCCGAGAGCGCGAGGGCGCCGAGCAGAGCAAGCGACGCGAGCAGCAACGTGCGCGGGACGGTCGAGCGCGCGTTGATCGAGGACGGCCCGATTCGCTTCGGCGGAGGGGGCGCCTCCTCGAGCGTTCCATGACCGCGCTGCAGCAGTCCCTGGAACGTTTCCTTGTCCGAGAGGGACGGCGTCAGCGCGACGACTCGCAGCGGCACGCGGAAGCGTTCGTACGCCACGAGTGCGTCGGCGAGGCCGGGCAGGTCCGAGGGATCGTCGCCGAGGTCGCTGAGAAGAACGACGCTTCCCTTCCGGATGTGGTCGCGCCGCAGCACCTCCAGCGCGAGCGCGAGGCCGGTCGAGATCCGCGTCCCGCCCGACAGCCCGAGCGTCCAGGGGTTCGACGGGAACGGCAAGTTGCCAACCGAGATCGGCGGATAGCCTGGCGGCGCCTCCTCCTTCAGCGGCGTGAAGTAGCGCCGGAACGGCTCGAGCTCGGATGCGCGCGTCCCCGGGGGCAGCGCTTCGTAGGCGATGTCCGAGAAGACCACGAGCCCATAGCGCTGGCGGGTCGCGATCGCGTTCGCGAGCTCGCGCTCGATCTGGCGGTACACGTCGGAGGTGATGCTCGAGGAGACGTCGAGGACGATGATCCCGCTCCGACCGGCGGGTACGAGCCGCCCCGGCCGGTCGTCGAGCCGCAGCGCGAAGGCGAGTGCGGCGGCGGCGAGCAGGAGCGAGGCCGCCGCGAGCGCGAGGCGCAGGCGCCCCGCCCTCCGGAGGAACCGCTCGAGGTCGCCGGCGGCGAGCGGGATGCGCCGGTCGCTCACGCTGCCGCTCCGATGGTGGTCGCGACTCGACCGACGAGCACGTCGGCTTCCTCACGGTCTGGCCCCGGTCGCTGCCAGGCGAGCTGTCGCGCCTCGCCGGCGAGGTCGCGGTGGCCGGCCCGGCGCAGCTCGCGCGCGAGCCGGTCGAGCGCTCGACGATGCTCCGGAGGGCTGCCGTTCGCGAGTGCGACGCGCAGCACCCGCAGCGCGCGCTCGAGCGGCGGCAGACCGGCGAGCTCGTCGACCGGCGGCCGGCGGAGCAACGTGCGCGCCGCGCCGACGACGAGCACGCCGCCCAGCACCGCGAGCGTGAGCGCGAGCGAAAAGCCGATCGCCGCAGCGACCTGCGGCGAGACCCTGTACGTCGGCGGCGGCAAGGGCTCGTCGCGGACGCGCCAGTCGGCGATCCCGACAGGCTGGCTCCCGAGACGGCTACCCAGCGTGACAGGCGGCCAGTCGAGCCGGCTCGTGTCCCGCCGCCCGTCTCGCAGCCGGTAATGAATGACCGCCGGCGGAAAGCGCAGCTCCCGGGGCTCCTTGCGCGCGCGGCATTCGTCGCGGAGGCAGAAGAGTCCGTAGCGGTAGAGGAGCACGACCACGTCGCCCGCGCGCTCGCGCGCCGGCACGCTCACGGCCGGGGCGGAGAGCGCGCCGAAATCGGCCGTGACGACCACGCTGTCCTGGTCGACGGTACGGCGGTCGAGGACGATGCGCACCTCGGCGCGGAGGCGGTCGCCGAAGAGCGCCGCGGTCGGCCCGAGCGTCGCGTCGGCCGTCAGGCCATCAACGCGTGTCCCTTCTCCACCTCTCGCGAGGAGAGCGACCGCAACCGCCGCGAGCACGACGCCAGCGGCGGCCGCGACGATTCCGAGGAGCCTCAGGCGCCCCATGCGATCGCGGCGTGCGCAAGGCCGGTCCGCTCGTCCGCCCACTCGAGGAACGCGTCCAGCACATCGAGCTCGTCGCTCGAGCCGAGCGGCACCACGTCGACGCCGAGCACGGGCAGCGACATGACGAGCTCCTCGTAGCGCGCCTCGTGCTCTACGCGCCGCGCACGCGCCTCGGCGGCAGTGACGCGCAGCAGCTCGGCCCGGCCGGTCTCGGCGTTCACGATCGGCACGGCAACTCCGCTCACGTCCGGGAAGCTGCGTTCCCAGAGCGGGTCCTGGATCACGACCGCGACTGCGTCCCACCGCCGCTCGAGGACACGGAGCCAGAGTTCCTCGCTCGGGGGGTCGAGGAAGTCCGCGAGCACGAAGACGAACGTGCCCGCCGGCAGCGCGCCCCGCAGCTGGAGCAAGTGCGCGAGCGCGCTGTCGAGCGAGCCCTGCGCGGCGAAGAACGGCCGCTCGCGAATCAGCCCTGATTCGAAGCGTCGGAACGCGGTCTGGCTGCGCGGCGACCGCCAGAACGGCTCCTCGGTGCGGAATTCGGGATCGGGGTTGAGCTCGTCCGCGAGGTCGACGTAGCCGAACAGCCCCCTGGAGGCGAACGCGCTCGCGGCGATCGCCTCGAGCGCCGCGGCGGCAGCTCTCGGTTTGGACAGCCAGGGAAACTCGGGCGGGAAGAGCTGCATCGCCCGGCGCCGGTCGGCGACGACGACGACCCGCGGCGCCTCCTCCGCAAAGCGTTCGCGCACGATGAACTCGTCGGACGAGCGGGCTGCAGAGAGCTTCGCCGACGCGTTCCAGTCGATTGCGTCGACGTCGTCGCCGGGGTGGTATGGCCGCGAGCCCGCGACGTCAGAGCCGAGGCCGCGGCGTGCGCTGTGCATTGGCCCGAAGGGCAGCCCGAGGACGCGCCGCCGCGGGACGAGCGGGAACGCGAGGTCCTGGAGCGATCCCTCGGACACCTAGGAGGCGGAGTGAGGCATTGGGACGACGCCGCCGGCTTCCGGGTCCGGACGCGGCGCACGCTCGAGGCAGAGCGCGCGGAAGGCGGCGAGCGTCTCCTCGCGCCCGCGGCGGCGCATCTCGACGAGGAAGCGCGACGAGAAGATCACGCGGTGCGCGATCACGGGCAGGAGCAGTTCCTCGACGTCCTCCGGCACGACGTAGTCGCGTCTGTCCAGGAGCGCCCAGGCGCGCACCGCCCGCTCGAGCGCCAGGCTGCCGCGCACGGACGCGCCGATCGCAACCTCGTCGAGCTCGCGCGTGACGCGGACGAGATCGAGCATCCAGTCGCCGAGCTGCTCATCGACGTAGACGTCCTCAACGGCGAGCTGAATCTCGCGCAGCTCGCCGACCGCGAGCACCGCGCGCAGCCGGTCGAGCGGGTGGCCGTGGCGCTGCTCGCGAACGATCTCGCGCTCGTCGTTGAGCCCGGGGTAGCCGAGCGTGGCGCGCAGGAAGAAGCGGTCGAGCTGCGCTTCGGGGAGCGAGAACGTGCCCTCGTGCTCGATCGGGTTCTCCGTCGCGAGCACGAGAAACGGATCAGGGAGCTGCCGGGTGACGCCGTCGACGGTCACCTGCTGTTCGGCCATCGCCTCGAGGAGCGCCGACTGCGTCTTCGGCATCGCGCGGTTGATCTCGTCGACGAGCACGACATTCGCGAAGATCGGCCCCGGACGAAACTCGAAGTCGCGCACCTTCTGGTCGAAGACCGAGAGGCCGGTGACGTCGGTGGGCTGGAGATCGGGCGTGCACTGCACGCGGGCGAACGCTGCGTTCTCGACCGACTGCGCGATCGCGCGGGCGAGCACGGTCTTCGCCGTCCCCGGCACGTCCTCGAGCAGCACGTGGCCGCGGCAGGCGAGCGCCGCGAGGACGAGCTTGATCTCGTCCTCCTTCCCGCGGACGACGGTCTCGACGTTGGCGAGCAGCCGCTCCGCGCTGCCGATCGCGCGGGTGAACCGTTCCGCCTCGGCGGCGCTGGCCATGCCGAAATCTTAGAGAGCCGCGCGCGCCGCCTAGAACACGACGAGCGTGCCGCGCGTCGAGGGCCCGCAGTCGAGGGTGCTCCGGTACATGTAGCTGCCCCGGATGTCGAGCACTGCCGCCACCATCTGACGCTCGCCGGGCTGGAGGACGCGGCTGCGCCAAAAGGCGCCGACGACGAAGTTGTGGGGTCTCGTGCCCTTGTTGACGACCTGGAAGTGAGCCACGATCCCGCGTTTCCAGCGCTTCCGCTCGACCGTGACGCTCGAGTCGGTGAGCGTGACGTCGATCCGGCGCACGAGTCCAGCCGCCGTGGTCGCCTGGCTACGCTCGGCCAGCACGCTCGCAACGAGGGCACCCGCCGCGGCGATCACCGCGAGGAAGAGCAGGGACTTGGCCATGCGCGACCGGCTCGATGCTAGCCGCGCGGCACGCGCAACGGCGAAAGTCCCTGCGCGACGCGCGACTGCAGCGCCGACGGCCAGGCTGCGAGGTCGACCTGCCCGCCGGGGTTCGCAGCGAAGCGCGAGAAGAACTGGCGGTAGTTCTGCCAGAAGGTGATCGTCTGGCCGCGCGCCGAGGCCGGAAGCGTGAGCGAGAAGCGGCCGCTGCGGTCCGGCCAGCGCGCCGCGAGGGGTTTGATCACTCCGCGACGGCCCGACACGCCGACGAGCAGGCCCTCGTAGACCGCGCCGGCATAGGACGTCGTGTCGGAGAGCTGCATCGTCGTGCCGCTGGCCGGCAGCGTGACGTCCATCGAGGCGTTGCGCAGCCGCTTGAAGCGTGGGTTGCGGCCGCTGGCCACGAGGTAGTTCGTCGTGCCGAGCGCAACCTGCACGTTCATGGGCACCGGGTCGGCGCCGCTGCGATCGGACGCCGTGAAGAACGACGTGTAGCGTCCCTGCGCGTCGCTCGGCGACGAGAAGGTCCAGAAGTCGCGGTCGAGCGTGCGCGTGACCACGACCGCGTTCCGAACGGGCTGGCCCTGCGCGTCGGTGATGCGACCGCTGAGCTGGTACGTGAAGAGCACGACCGGCGGCGGCGCGGTACGTCCGTTGGCGAGCGTGACGCGCCCGCTCACGACGACCGCCCCGTTTCGCTGCACGCGCGCTCGCACGCCTACGAGCCGGTAGACGACGTCGATCGCGGCTCGCGCGCGTCCGGCACGTACGACGTGTCGGCGTGGAACCGTCACGTCGACCGGATAGCGGTAGCGCCCCTGGGAGTTGGTCCGTGCACGCAACGTATACGGGCCGACCTTCACCTGTGCGCCGGCGACCGGCCGCCCGCCCCGCAGCACACGACCCGTCACGAACTGCACGTTCGACGAGTTCGCGCGCCAGCCTCGGACGAAGACACGCGAGCCGGTGACGCGCGTTCCCCCGCCGGCCGCCGCGAGCGAACGTTTCGCACGCGCGGGCGTCGCCAGCACCGTCGGCGCGGCCTGCGGCGTCAATGCGGCGAGCGCGCGCAGCGCGCGCGGAGGCGGCGGCGGGTCTCCCTCCTTTGAGCCGCCAAGCGAGAAGACGTGCAGCTCCGTGCCCGTGCCACCGCCCGAGGAGGTGGGTGTCCCGCCCACGGTGAGCGCGATGTACTCCTTGCCGCGTACCGAGTAGATCGTCGGCCCGGACGCGATTGGGTGGCTCGTCTGGAACGTCCAGAGGATCTTCCCGTTGCGCAGGTCGAAGGCGCGGAAGACCCCGTCGCCGCCGCCGGCGAAGCCGAGCCCACTCGCGGTCGTCGTCACCCCTCCGCGCTCCGGCTCGGGCGTGCGCACCTTCCAGACACGCTTGCCGGTCGCGACGTCGATCGCGCTAATCGACCCATGGTCCTTCCAGCTCGGGAGCACCTGGCCGAAATCGCCGTTCTGGAGCCCGAGGAAGACGTCGCCGAGCACGAACTTGCGCCGCTTCTCCGTCGGCGTCAGCTTCTGCTGGATGAGGATCGCGGCCGTCTCGGCGGCGCCGTTGAAGACGTAGTTCGTACGCGGGTCGAACGAGGCCGGCGAGTAGTTCAGCCCACCGAGCGAGGAGGGATAGACGACGACGGGCTGGCCCGGACGCAGGCGCGGATGCTCGGTCCGGTCGATCACCTTCACGCGCTGATAGAGCGGCCGGCCGGTCCGAGCGTCATACGCGTACCAGACGCCCTCCATCGTCGCGACCGAGACGATGCGCCGGTGCTGCCCGCCGACGCGCGCGGTGTAGACGAGCGGCGGCTGCGAGGTGTCGTACGCCCACTCGTTGTGCGTGATCTGCTGCCGCCACCACTTCAGGCGCCCCGTGATCAGCTCGACCGCGACGAGTGAGTTCGTCCGCGGAGCCGAGCCGCGCCGCAGCGCCGGGAAGTAGAGCGGTGTCGCCGAGCCGGTGCCGAAGTAGACAGTGTTCGTCGAGGGGTCCGCCGTGACCGGCGTCCAGACCACGCCGCCGCCGGCGATCCTGCTGGCTCGGCGCCATCCCTCTTGGCGTGGCGGGATCGTCCAGAACGGGTTGGCCCATGCCGGGCGGAGAGTCGGTGTGTACGCCATCACGTAGCCGCGCACGCCGTACTCGGAGCCGGCGGCACCCATCAGCACGCGGTTCTTGACGCAGACCGGTGCGCTCGTCTGCGAGTAGCCGTAGTTCGGCGAGGCGCCCGGCACGATGTCGGCGAGTGCGACGCGGTTCAGGACCTTCCCGGTACGCCGGTCGAGCGCGACGAGGTGCATGTCGAGTGTCGCGAGGAAGAGCCGGCCGGCGCACGAAGCGACGCCGCGGTTGGCGACGATGCCGAAGTTGCTGAAGACGGCGCGGTTCGGCGGCTCGTAGCGCCAGATCACCTTCCCCGTCGTGCCGTTGATCGCGAACACGTTGTTGTCGTTCGTGGTCGCGTAGAGGATGCCGTCGATCGCCAGTGGGTACGACTGCTGCCCGAGGCGAATCGTGCGATCGATGTCGCGGTAGCGGATCCGGAAGACCCGCCCGAGGTTGCCGACGTTCGCGCGCGTGATCTGCGTGAGCGGCGAGTTGCGCGTCTGGTCGGCCGTCCGTCCGAAGCTCGTCCAGTTGCCGGAGACGGCACGCGGCGCGCCCTGGGAACTCGCGCTCACGATCCCCACCGCGACCGCCGCGGCCGTAACGTGCACGGTGGCGCGCCTCATGCTGCGATCTTAGTTTGCGAGCGCAAGTTTGCGCGAGCGAGGGCGCCGGAGCAGGAACGAGAGGGGCACGAGTGCGAGCACTGCTGTCAACGGGCCCAGCGGCAGCAACCGCTCGCCGCGCCTCAGCGCATGAGTCCGCCCGCTACCGAGAAAGTCGCGCGCCGTCGTGTGGCCGGTCGCCGCCGCGAGCGCATCGATCGTCTGGCCGGCGAGAGGATCAGGCCGGTAGCTCGGCTCGGGCCGGCCGCGCGTGAAGACGCGCTCTCGCGCGTTGCCGACGCGCACGAGCACGAGCCCTATTCGTGCGGCTTTGAGCGCGCGCGCGACCGCCGGCGCGTCGAACGGGCGGGTCTCGCCGTCGGTGAGCACGATCAGCAGTCGGCGGCGCACCAGGGGGCTGAAGAAGTTCGCGCCGGGAACGGCGGCAAGCGCTGCGAGGCTCGTCGCCTGCACCTCGCGCTCGGCGGGCGCGGGCCGCTTGGGCGCGAGCGCGCGCCGGACGGTCTCGGCGAACACCGCGCGATCCGGAGTCGGGAAGAGATGCGGAAGCACGCGGTCGGTCAGCGACGCCACTCCCATGGGTACCTCCGGAAGCGCGTCTCGGATCTCGATCGCCCGCTCTTGCGCCCGCGCGAAACGCGTACGTGCGCCAGGCGCGGCGGCCGCGAGCATCGAGCGGGAGATGTCGACGACGATGAACGCCTGCGCGTCCGTCCGTGTCCGCTCGCTGCGCTCGGTCCGGAGCGCCGGCTGCGCCGCCGCCAGCGCCACGAGCGCGGTCGCGATCACGGCCGCAACAGCGCGACGGCGTCTCACGCGTTCGTCCGGGTCGAGGCTGAGCACGCGCGCCGTCGCCGCGACTCTGCGCGCGCCGAGCGCGACCGCCGCGAGCGGCACAGCAGCCGCGAGCACCAGCAGCGCCCCGAGCGGCGAGAGGAGCGTGAGCGTCAATACCCGCCCCCTTCCTGCCCGGCGCCTGCGCCGCGCCGACCGCCTGAGCGCGGCCCGGTGCCGGTCCCCGCGCCTGGCCGCTCCCCGCGGGCCTGAAGCAGGCGCCGCGCAAGCGCAAGGTTCCGCTGCGCGGCGTCGTTCTGCGGGTCGAGCCGCACCGCGGCGCGGAACGACGAAAGCGCGCGCTCGAGCGGCGAGGGACCGCCGGGCGCGCCGGGCGACGTGTCGTCGGCGGCGAGCAGGCCGAGGAGGTCGGTGGCGCGCGCGGCGACGCGCCGGTCGTGCCGAGCTGCGATTGGCGTCAACGCGTTCTCGGCCGCGGCGCGCGCCGCCTGGAGGTCCTCGCCCGGACCGATCCGCGCGCGCCGCCCGTACGCGGCGCGGAAGCGGCGCAGCGCTTCGCGGAGCTCCTCGTCGTCGCGAACACCAAGCGCGTCCTGCGCGACTCGCGCCGGCAGCAGCGAGTCCGCCTGCCAGTCCGCGCGGCCTCCGGCCACGAAGCGGGCGTCACCCGCGGCGAGAGCGCCGGCGCGTGTGTCGACGTCACGCGCGAGCGTGAGCGCGAGCGCCGCGACGACGAGTGCGAGGACGCCTGCCGCGATCCTCACGCCGCCCTCCACGCCAGCCGTGCGCGCCGAACCTCGTGCACAGCAAGCGTGAGCGCGAGTAGCCCCGCCAGCGCACCGAGCGCCCACGGGAAGCGCACACCCTCTCGCGCCGGCCGCTCCCCCGGCGCCGGCGCCTCGCGAACGACGTCCTGCGCGGCGACGAGGCGGCGGAAGAAGCGCTCGTCCTCCGGGGCCGCGTTCAGCCCGACGACGCCGATCCGCAGGCCCTCCCTCTGCGCGGCGAGCGCCGCGTTGCGCAACGGCCCGAGATCCCGCGGGTCGTCGTCGAGGTCGCTGATCAGGACGACGGCGGGCCGGCGCAATCGCTCGCGCGCCGCGATCTGCCTCGCGAGCTCCAGACCGCTGGAGATCCGCGTGCCAGAACTGAACGAGGCCGTCCACGGGTTCGTCAGCCCGCCGCGCATGAAGTAGCGAGCGAAGGCGCGGAGCTCCTCGGCCGGGCTGCCGGGCGGAAGCGCCTCGTACGCGACGTCGGAGAAGATGACCAGCCCGTACCGTCCGCCCGCGTCGGCGAGACCGGTCAACGTCGAGCCGATGCGTTCGTACGTGTCTGGTGAGATGCTCGCGCTCAGGTCGAGCACTACGAGCCCGTCCGACCCCTTCGGCACGAACGGCTCGGCGCGCAGGTCGGGCTGGCGCGCCGCAAGGGCAACGGCGGCGACGAGCGCGAGCAGCGCGGCGACGAGCACGACGCGTTCGACCAGCGTGCGGCGCGCGAGCGGGCGGAGCGCCCCCGCGTCGGCGAGCGGCACTGTCATCGCGCCGCCTCGTGCTCTGCGGCGCGCGCGAACGCCTCGACCTGCTCCGGCGACGGCGCCTGATCCGTCCACGCCGCGGCCCGCGCTCGACGTGCGAGCGATTCTGCGCCGACCACGCGTGAGAGCGCTCCGAGAGCGCGGCGCCGCGCGGCTTCGTCGCCGCGCAGGGCGGCGCGGGCCGCACGAAGCGCGCGCTCCAGCGGGGTGAGCGCCCGGCGCGAGCGCGAGGCGAGCGCCGAACGCACCGCCAGAGCGAGCAGCGCGATCCCGAGCACGACGAGGACGACCGCGGTCGCGACGAGGAGGCCTTCGAGGAGGCTCGGGTCAATGCGGTATGAGACCGGCGGCGGAAACTGGTCATCGAGGCGCCACGGCGGCTCGCTCGCCGCCGCGAGCGCCAGGAGCGGGGTTACGTCCACCGCGCGCGCCTTACGTGCTGCCTGCACGCCGCCCAGGCGAGGAACGCGGACACCACCTCGCGGGGCTCGTCGCTGCCGATCAGGACGGGGTCGTGGCCGAAGCGGCGAAGGCTCCCGAGCAGCCGCTTCAGACGCCGTTCGTGGCGGTCGCGCAGCGCCTCTGAGTCACGGCGTCCGAGCCGCACCTCCTGCACCCGCCCGGTCTCGGGGTCCGCGACGGGCACGACCACGCCCGGCAGCACCGGAAAACTCTGCTCCCACAGCGGATCCTGGATCACGACGGGAACGACGTCCCAGCGCAGCGCGCGGAGCCGCCGCCAGGTCTCGCGCGATGGCGGAACGAGGAAGTCCGAGAGGACGAAGACGAAGCTTCCCGGGGGAAGCGCCGCCCGCCTCCCGAGGAGGAACCGCAGCGCGCGCTCGGTGCCGGCGGCGGGCGCATCGAAGCGCGCGCCCTCGGCGCGCTTCTCGACCAACCGGTACTCGCCGCGGCGGCCGGGCGCGCGCCAGAACGCATGTCCTCCCGCGAGATCGAGATAGCCGAGCTCCGCACGTGCGGCACGTGCGCTCGCGGCGATCGCACGCAGCGCTGACGCGGCCGCCCGCGGCTTCGAGAGCCACGGCAGGTCCTCCCCGTAGAGCGCCATCGCCGGACGGCGGTCCCACACGACGAGAACGTGCGGAGCCTCGTCGGCATACCGCTCCCGCACGAGGAACTCCTCCGACGCGCGAGCCGAGGAAAGCCGCGCCGATGCGTACCAGTCGATCGTCGCGACGGGGTCACCGGGAACGTACGGCCGGGAACCGGCGACGTCGCTTCCGCGTCCGCGCCGGACGCTCGCACGTTCGCCGAACGGCGCGCCTTCCACGCGCCGGCGCGGAATCAGCGGAAAGACCGCGGGCTCGCGCCCCGGCATCAGCCCGCGGCCGCCTCCGCAGAATCCGCGCGCAACGGCTCGACGTCGGGCGGCGGCTCGCGCTCGAGGCAGCGTCGCTTGATGCGCTCGAGCGTCTCGGTGAAGCTCTCCTCGGCGGCGACCTCGGGCGCGAGAAGCAGGCGGTGGCCGAGCACGGGCAGGAAAAGCAGCTCCACGTCAGCGGGGACGACGTAGTCTCGCCCGTCGAGGAGTGCCCACGCGCGCGCTAGCCGATCAAGGGCGAGACTCCCGCGCACGGATGCGCCGACTTCCACCTCGTCGATTTCGCGCGTGGCGCGCACGAGCCGCACGAGCCAGTTCTGGATGAGGTCGTCCAGGTACACCGACTCGACCGCGCGGCCGAGCTCTGCAGCATCGTCGAGACCGATCACGGGCTGGAGCGCGCCGAGCGGGTGCCCGTGCAGCTGCTCCTTCACGACCTGCACCTCTTCGTCGAGACCCGGATAACCGAGCGTCGTGCGCAGGAAGAAGCGGTCGAGCTGAGCCTCGGGCAGCGGGAACGTCCCTTCGTACTCGATCGGGTTCTCGGTCGCGAGCACGAGGAAGAACGGCGGCAGCAGACGGGAGTCGCCGTCGACGGTGACCTGGTGCTCGGCCATCGCCTCGAGCAGCGCGGACTGCGTCTTCGGCATCGCACGGTTGATCTCGTCGACGAGTACGACGTTCGCGAAGACGGGCCCCGGGCGGAACTCGAAGTCGCGCGTCTTCTGGTCGAACACCGAGAGGCCGGTCACGTCGGTCGGTTGCAGGTCCGGCGTGCACTGGATGCGCGCGAACGTCGTTCCCTCGATCGACTGCGCGATCGCGCGCGCGAGCACGGTCTTCGCTGTGCCCGGCACGTCCTCCAGCAGGACGTGTCCGCCGCAGGCGAGCGCCGCCAGGACGAGCTTGATCTCCTCGCGCTTGCCGCGAACGACGGTCTCCACGTTGGCGAGGAGCCGTTCGGCGGTGCGGTTCACGCCGCTCAGCTTATGCGGCGGTGCGGCCGCGAACGGCGCTTACGCCACGCCCGCGGCCGAGACCGGCGGCGACACGGGCGGTGCGGCCGGGGCCTCCACGTCAGGCGGTCCCGGAGGCGCCGGCTGTTGCGGCTGCACGGGAGGCGCCGGTGGAGGAGTCGGCGCAGCCTGCTGGGGCGGCGGAACCGGCTGCTGCGGCTGCGGCTGCGGCTGAGCCGGGGGCGGAGCGACGGGCCGCTGCACGGGCTGCTGCGGCGCGGGCCGGCGGGCCTGGACGCGAATGGCCTTCGCGAGCAACGCAGTGTTCCGCTCGGCCTGGAGCTGGCAAAGCGCGGTCTGCGCCTGCAGCCGGTAACCGAACGAGCGCGTGTCGCCGATCACGTACCCGATCGCGCAGCCGAAGATCCCGCCGACCAGCATTGTCGCGAAGCCGAAGCTCGAGGGAACCGGCCACGACGCGCCGAGCGAGGTCAGGGGAACCGCGCCGAACGCAGCGCCGAGCGAGGCGCCGATGGCGACCGAGCCCACCACGAACGCCGAGGCCTTGCGGTAGAGGTTCTCTGCGAACTGTTCGATGACCCGCGGGTCGTACTCGGGAAGCGAAGCCATGTTCCCCACATCGGCGCGTTCGGCTCCCCGCTTGAGGCCAGACCGCAAGAAAATGCGACCTGCGGAATCCGTGTTCTCCATGGAGGAAAGGGATCCGCCCGAGGAACGCCGCGCGGAGCGGCCTCCGGGGCAATTCATGGACGAGCAGCTGGAAGCCGACACCCAGCGCTTCCTGGAGCAGGTCAAGCAGCTCGCGTCGCGCCGGGCCGAGCGGCCCAGGCTCGACGACGACAGCGACTGACCACGCGCGCTAACGCGGCCGCACGACGACCAGTTTGTCGACACCTGACTCGGCTCCCCAGATCTCGCCCGGACGACCGAGAAGCTGGCGCACGTTGGCGGGCGAGCTCGGCAGCCTGATGGTCGTGAACCGCTGGGTCCGCGGGTCGAAACGGACCAACGCGTTGGCGCTGAAGTCGGTGAGCCAGACGACGTCGCGCTGGTCGACGTAGATCGCATACGGCTGCGGGTTGGAGCCCGGAAGCCGCCACTCGCGCCAGCGTCGTGTCGCGGGCTCGTATCGGGCGACCCGGCCCGCGTTCCACTCGCTGACCCAGATCCGGCCGCGTGAATCGGACCAGACACGACGCGCGCCCTGGCCGCGGGTCGGCGGCCGCAGGACGGCCACCTTCCCCGAGCGGATGTCGATGCGCCCGACGTAGCTTCCGGCGAGCGATGCGTAGTAGACCGCCCCACCGGGCGCCGTCGCGATGCCGTACGGACCCGGGCCGCGCGGTGCAGTGAAGACCCGCACGCGACCGACCTTGGGATCGAGGCGCCCGTAGATGCCGCTCTGACCGGTGAACCAGAGCACGCCGCGACGATCGAACGTGGCCGTGTTCAGATTCGCGTACCCGCCTCCGCCTGGAAGCGGGAACCGACGGACGCGCAGTGTCCGCGGGTCCACGCGCACGATCGCGTTCAAGCCGCCGTCGGTGATCCAGGGAGCGCCGTCCGGGCCCACGATCACGCCGTGCGGCGCCGAGCCGGGACCGAGCGACGTGTGGCGCACGCGACCCGTCTTCGGATCGAGCCAGCCGAGCTCGCCGGAGTGCTGCGCCGTGTACCAGACGCCGCCGTCGCGCGCCGGTGCGACGTCGTGCGGGTGCGATCCCTCGGGAACCGTGTACTCGCGCACCTCGAATCCGTTCTGCTTCGCGAGCGCTCGACGACTGGGACGCGGGGGCGCGGCGACGACGACGTTGCTCGTCCCGCGGACGAGCCCTGCCGACGCGTGGAGGACGACGAGCCGGAGACGGAGCTTGCGGCGCGGCGACAGTATGAAGCGAATGCGCGAGCGTGCGTCCAGCCGCGCGGCGCGATAGGGGAACCAGTCGAACCGCTCGCGCGAATAGACCTCCAGCGCGACCGGCATCCCCGGCTGCGCCGGAACAGCCAGGCCGTCCATGCGGACGACGCGGCCTGCACGGCGAACACGGAGCATCACGCGCGGGCTGACCCGCACGTGGACGGGCGGGCTGACCAGCGCGCCCGATACCGCCCGGTAGTCCATCGAGGTGACGGCCGGAACGGAGAGGCGAAAGCTGCCGTCGCCGGCGACGTTGGCCGTGGCTTCCGGGACGAACGTGCCGTCCGGTGCTCTTCGTTCCACGCTCACCGTGCGGCTGTCCGAAGGCGCGAGCCCACGCAGCGCGAAGTGCGCGCCGACAGGCACCGGATCGAGGGGTCCCGACAGGGCGAGCGCGAAGACGTCAACCTCGCCGGTCATGAAGCGGTGGATCGTGCAGTGGTAGACGATCCGGCCCGCCCGGTCGAACGTCAGTGAGAACACGCCGTCCGGAGGGAGGTCGCCCGAGTCGAAGGAGCGGTCGTCGGCGGTCGCCGTGTGCGTCACCGCGTCGAGATTGGTCCAGGTGACGGTGTCGCCGACGAGGACCTCGAGCCGTTCCGGCTCGAAGAGCTTGCCGGGGATCGCGACCCCGCGGTCGGCCGCGGTCGAGGGCGACGCGAGCGCGACGAACAGGATCGCGCCGGCGACGACCCCGCGGCTCATCGTGAGACCCGGTAGATCCCGATCATCCCGCGGGACATGTGACCCTCCACGTGGCAATGGTAGAGCCACGTCCCCGCAACGTCCTCCCGGATCCTGAACGAGAAGCTGTCGGCAGGACCCAGCGTGCGCGTATCGATGAACGTGCCATCAGGGTCGCGCCAGCGATGGCCGTGCAGGTGGAAGGTGTGGTGGTCGTCGCCGATCGCAAGGACATCCCACTGCACAACGTCGCCGCGGCGGGCGTGGAACACGGGCGTATTCCCGACGAACGCGCGGCCGTTGACGGTCATGAACTTGAGGTGCGAGCTGAGGAAGACGACGAACTCGTGGGCCGGCAGCCGCTGCTCGGGACCGAGGATCGAGATCGCGCCGTACATGCCGCCGGCGATCGAGTCCATCATCGACGGCGAGTGGTCGTGGTACGGCCAGACGCCCGCCGAGCCGGCGACGGCTTTCAGCTTGTAGGTGAAGCTCTCTCCCGGCTTCACGTCGGCGCCTCGGGTCGAGAAGCCGGGGATGAACGAGCCGTCCGACCCGAAGTCGTAGCGGAACCCGTGGAAGTGCATCGAATGCGACTGGAACCGCAGCGTGTCGAGGTTCTTGAAATGGACGAGCACCGTGTCGCCAACGCGTGCGCGGATCAGCGGCCCGGGGATGCCGTCGTTGTCGCCGGCGACGTCGGACCGGTCGGCGAGCGGTCGCTCCCACCCGGGCGTGTACGCCTTGTAGACGACGGTGTCGAACGTCGTCTCCGCGGGCTGGAAGCGCTTCTCCTCGATCGCATCGCGCTCGTTCGGCACGACGTTCCACGTCACCGGCACGGCCGCGATCCAGTAGTTCAAGGTGCGCCCGCGCGCCTCGCGCCCGGGCGATCCGGGCGCGAGGACGAGGACGGCGATCGTGACGGCGAGGAGGCCGCGGACGACCCGCGACGTCATCCGGTGACGACGATGTCGCCCGCCATGTCCTTTCCGTGGATCTGGCAGATGTAGTGGTACGTGCCGGCCTTCGTGAACCTCACCGCGAAGCTCTGCGGATTCGGCGTGTCCGGGACCTGATCGAGGACCGGCGTGGCAAGAAAGCCGTTTCCATGATTCGAGCCGGTGTGCACGTATGGTCCCGGCGGCTCCGAGCCGAGGACGACGAGCGGCGTCACCTGGTTCGGAGCGCCCGGCGCGATGGGAAACATGTCCGTCGCCTGGAGAAGCGCTTCCTGGTATGCCACGTCGCCGAACGCCACGTTGTGGGGCTCGCTCGGCGCGTCGTTTACCCACGTCACCGTCGTGCCGACCGGAACCGTTAACCGATTGGGCTTGAACGTGAGCAGCGTCGGCGCATTGCCGACGCCCGCGTAGACGGTGTTCGCATCCGACGGAGTCCGCGTGGCCAGCGCGCGCGCTTGCGTCCAGCCCTGGTTGAGCTGCTTCAGCGTGGAGGCCGCGAACTTCGCCTTGCTGAGGACCTTGGCCTTCTTCGCCTTCACGACGATCGTGCCCTTCATGACGGTCGGGTGCACGACGCAGATGAGCTTGTATGTCCCAGCCTTCGGGAACGTGAACGTGTACTGGTGCGGCTCGACGAAGGCGAAGTTCGGCGAGCTGTGCACGGCGGCGTCTGCGACCCGCGCCGAGCCAACGGCCTGGAACGCCTGCGGGTTGTAGGTGAATTTCGGCGGGCCGCCGTTGAACCAGAACGGCACGCCGAGCGAGTCCGTGATCCCGCTGTAGTGCGAGGTCGGGTCGGGCATCAACAGCGGGAATTGCGAGATCGGCGTCGTCCCGAGGAACGTCGCTGTGTGGAACTCCCTGCTCTTGAACGTGATCTTGTCGCCTGCACGGATCTGCACGGTCTTCGGCAGGAACGCGTCCAGGAACGGGACCTCCGCCGTCAGGTCCGACGGCGGGTTCGCGGGCGCTCCTGCCCACACGGTCCATGTACGCCCGTCTGCCGGCCCTGCTGCGACGAACGCAGCACCGACCACGGCGACGAGCAGCAGCTTGCGCATAGCGCAACCTCCTCGATAGTCCGGAGGCTGCGGACTCCGGCAGGCTAAGGGTTCCCGCCGACTTTAACGCCCTCCACGATGCAACTCCAACAGCTAGCTCTCGTCGGGAGAGCCGTTGAGATTCGTTCGAATCGGACACCAGCCCGCGCGTACAGCTCGCGCACGAGCTCCTCAGCTGCCGCGTCGAGCACGCAGAGAAACGATTACGCCTCAGCGAGGCTGGAAGAGCTCGACCACGTTGCCCGACGGATCCTCGATCAGGATCTGCGAGCCGCCCGGTCCCTTCACGATCTCGTTCCGGAACGGCACGCCTTCCGAGCGGAGCCGTTCGACCTCGGCGGCGAGGTCGTCGACGATCAGATGGATCCGGTTCCAGCCGCCTGGTTCCGGGCGGCGGCCGTCGGGCATGGGCCGCCCCGCCGAGCTGGTCGGCCCGCTCAGCAACAGCCGCAGGTCGCCGCGCTGAACGTCAGCGAACGCGGGTGCCTGGTTCGTGAGCTGTATGAAGCCGAGGTGCGTCGTGTAGAACGCGACCGCGGCGTCGACGTCGTCGACCATGTAGCGGACGTTGACCGTGGGCACTCGGCTGGTCAGATCTCGAAGATGAAGCGGAGCGCTTCCTGCGCGTCCGCCGGAGCGGTCACGCTCAGCTCGACGCCGTCGCCCGCACGCCTGACGTCGAATTCGAGGAATGCACAGCAAGCGTGCTCGGCAGCGGCGAGCATGTTGATCCTCGTCTCGAGCTCGTCGTCGGGAGCGAACGAGTAACGGACTCCACCGTCGGTTCCCTCACGCGCGGTCGCGTGGCTGATCAGCTCGGTCCACTCGGCGAGGCGAGCCCGCTGGTCGTCACCTTCGAGCGAGCACGCGATCAGCGGAAGGTTCGAGCTCATCGTCAGGAAGCGTAGCGAGACGCGCCGGGAACCAGGCAACACGGCCGTGCCTCCCGCGATCGATAGCCTCCGGGCCGTCCGGCACGTGCGATGGAGACACTCGGGAAGACGCTGATCGTTCTTGCGCTGCTCCTCGCGCTCGTCTGCGCCGTCTTTCTGCTCTTCTCTCGTCTCGGGATCGAGCGGCTTCCCGGAGATCTCGTCTACCGCCGCCGGAACGTCACCGTGTATGTGCCGCTAGGAACGATGATCGTCGTCAGCTTGATCCGACGATCCTGCTCAACCTCTTCTGGCGGCGCTGACACGAGAGAGCGCGGCTCCCGCCGCGCGAGACTTCGCCCGTTCGCTGGAACCGGCGCTCGGTCAGGCGCCTCTTCTCACCGGGCTCGCGCACGTCTCGGCCTTGGGAGCAGCTCGAGGATCACCGCTAGCGAATCTGGATGTTTCCTCCCTCCACGTCGTTGAGCAGGGAGCTGACGAAACCGACGTCGGCGGGCGTGATGTCGCTGCAAACGAAACCCGCTGTTTCCAAAGGCACGCGTCACCCTGTCAGGGCCGGCGTTCGCTCCCTGGCCGTTGTCCTGGACGGCGAAGATCTCAGCGTCCCCGTCCGAGTTCTCGGGTCCAGTTGCCGACGTGGCCGTTCCGCTCACGACAGCGACGTTGCCGATCACGTTCAGGCAGTCGATCTCGATGTGAAGCGTCTGTCCCGTGGCGCGGTTCTTCACCTGAGCCTGCCCGTTCACGGTGCCGTCGCTCGACCTGAACGCCTCGAAGGCGAACGTCCGCAACGCGGTCACGCCCGTTTCGCTCGTGAACTCGAACTGGCCCGACCCGCTCGCCGACTGACCGATCGTGCCACCCGCTGCCGGCGCCGGTCCCGCCAGCTGCCCGAGGATCAGCGCGACGAGAAACGGCAGTCGCGCACTCTTCCCTTTCATCGCTGCTTCCTCCCTTCGAATCCCGCCGCCCGTTGGTGGGCGGTGCGGGATCGACGCTAGGAGGTCGGCGCGACATTGTCGTCACGGCTTTCCGTGACGTCCACGAAGATCAGGAAAATCCGGGAGGTTTCGCCTCGAGACCTGTGCGACGATTTTCCGGTGGGCGCAATGACGAGCTGGATTCGGGTCGCCCTGTGGTTCGCCGGCGCGGCGCTCTGCGGAACGATGGTGGTTGGCGCGATCCAAACCGACGCTCTGCCGGCGCAGAAGGCGTTCGTCCACTACGCGGAGGGCCTGATCCTGATCACGGTTGGGCTGCTCGTTTGGGCGCGCCGCCCCGAGAGCCGGACCGGGATCCTCATGACTGCCGCGCCGTTCGCTTATCTCGCGTCGGAGCTGCCCGCAACCTTTCCGGCCTCGGCGCTCGCCTACACGGTCGGGGTCGCGGCCGTGCATCTGGACGTGCCAATCGTCGCGCAGGCGGTTCTCTCGTATCCGACTGGTCGGTTGGCCACGCGGCTGGACCGCGCGTTCGTCGCGGCGTGCTACGTGTTCGCGCTCGCGTACGCGCTGCTGCTCATGCTCTTTTACGATCCGCGTGCACCGCACGATCCGGACCTCTGGGAGTGGCCGCAGCGCGCGGTGCCCCTCACGCATGTGCAGTGGCACGACGTGACCGGGACCCGGCGGATCCTTGACGGGATCCTGTTCGTCCTGATCGTGCTCTTCGCCGGCTTGCTGGTCCGCAAGCTCGTGCGCGCGACTCCAGGCGGGCGACGCGTCGTCCTGCCACTCGTCGTCGCGATTCTCTTTGTCGCGGTCCAGTTTGCGGTGCAGGTAGGCCTCTGGTTCGTCGGCTCGTCGGCGGACTTCTGGACGAGCTCGGCGATGTTCTGGTCCGAGACGATCACCGCGCTCGGCGTCGTTCTGGCGCTCGCAGCCGGAGTGCTCTGGGGGCGAAGCGCGCGTTCCGCTGTCGCCGATCTCGTCGTCGAGCTCGAGCGCACGCCGCCCGGCTCGGTGCGCAGCGCGCTCGCGCACACACTCGGCGACCCGTCGCTCGAGCTCGCGCTCTGGCTGCCCGAGCGGCACTCGTACGTCGACGGCGACGGGCGGCCGTTCGAGTTGCCCCCGCCCGGATCGGCCCGAGCGGTGACGTTGCTTGGCCCGGCCGACGCCCCCGTCGCTGCGCTCGTGCACGATCCGGTGCTGCTCGAGCGGCGAGCCCTGCTTGCCGCAGCGGGAGCCGCCGTGCGGCTCGCGCTCGATAACGAGCGCCTGCAAGCCGAGCTGCGCGTCCAGCTCGCGGAGGTCCGCGCCTCACGCGCGCGCATCGTCACAGCGGGCGACGAGGAGCGGCGCCGGCTCGAGCGCGATCTCCACGACGGCGCGCAGCAGCGGCTGCTCGGGCTCGGCCTCGCACTTCACCTCGCCCGCGCCCGGCTCGGCCCGGACGCAGACGGCGCCACCGAGCTCCTGGATGAGGCTGACGCCGAGCTGCGCGCGGCGCTCGACGAGCTCCGCGAGCTCGCCCGCGGCATCCACCCGCCGATCCTTACCGAGCAGGGGCTCGGCGCGGCGCTCAGGACGCACGCCGAGCGGTCTGCGGTCCCCGTCACGATCGTCGAGCTCCCCGAGCAACGGCTTCCGCGCCCCGCCGAGGCCGCGGTCTACTTCCTCGCCACCGAGGCGCTCGCAAACGTCGTCAAATACGCACGCGCGTCGCGAGTCCGCGTCAGCGTTGCCGGTCACGACGGGCGCGTGTTCGTCGACGTCGACGACGACGGTGTCGGAGGGGCCGATCCGTCGCGCGGCTCCGGCCTGCGCGGGCTCTTCGATCGGGTGCAGGCGCTCAACGGCGAGCTCACGGTCGACAGCCCTCGCGGGGCGGGAACGCGCGTGCACGCGGAGATCCCGTGCGCGTAGTGCTCGCCGACGATGCCGCACTTCTGCGCGAAGGACTCGCACGCGTGCTCACCGAGGCCGGCATCGACGTCTCCGCGCAAGCCGGAACCGCCCCTGAGTTACTAGGTGCGGTGGAGCAATTCAGCCCGGACGTCGCCGTCGTCGACATCCGCATGCCTCCGACCCACACCGACGAGGGCCTCGCTGCGGCCGAGGAGATCCGGCGGCGCTTCCCCCACGTAGGCGTGCTGCTGCTCTCGCAGCACGTCGTGGCCGAGTACGCGCTCAGGCTCCTCAAGGGCGACAGCGACCGGATCGGCTACCTGCTGAAGGACAGGGTGCTCGACGTGGACGATTTCGTCGCCGCGCTCGAGCGCGTCGCCGCGGGCGAGACGGTCGTCGACCCGGCCCTCGTCTCCCAACTCGTCGGTCGCGCACGCGAGAGCAGTCCGCTCGATCAGCTCACCCAGCGAGAACGTGAGGTCTTGTCCCTCATGGCCGAGGGCCTGACCGACCGCGGCATCTCCGAACGACTCTTCGTGACACCGAACACGGTTGAGACGCACGTACGACACATCATCGGCAAGCTCGGTCTCCCCGCCACTCCCGCCGACAACCGGCGCGTCCGCGCCGTCCTCGCCTACCTGCGTACGAGCTGAACCGCCATCTAGGGTGCTGCTGAACCAGCGGCTCCTAGACTCGGCTGCATGATCAACGTCGACAACACGCCGCTGCGGGCGGCGGCCGTCGGCTGCATGCTCGCCCTCGTGCTCCTCGCTGCGGGCGTGACGAACGCCGACGCCGGACGGCCCCGCGTGACGAACCGCTGTCCTATCAACGCGCAGCCACTGCGAGCGTCCGATCTCCCTGCCCTCCGCCGCTTCGGGCTTGCGCTCGCACCTCACGGCGTCCAGCGCGCCGGCTCCCAGACGATCGACTACCGGGACGCGCGGGCGAAGGCGTCCTTCCCGACCTTCTACACGCGGTACGTGCGCTCCGTCTGTCCGGCGGCGGTCGCGAAGCGGGTGATCGCTCGTACGGCCGACGTCTCGGTCGACTATCCGCACGTGACCTGGAGCGCGAGTCTCTCGTCCAGCGTCTTCCTCGTGGCGCGAACGCCGCGCGGCTTCGTCGGCTGGGCGCAGATGCACTAGCCTCGAGCAACCCTCCAGATTGCCGCCGGTCATACTTCGATGCGTAGCAGCGACTCGGCCCGGGGCCGGCGAACGAGAGGGAGGGAACGATGCCACTCTATCTATCGAAGTTCAGTTACACGCCTGAGACCTGGGCGAGGCTGATCGGCAACCCAGAAGACCGTCGAAAGGCCGCTCAGTCGTACATCGAGTCCGTCGGTGGGAAGCTTCACGGGTTCTGGTACGCCTTCGGCACGCACGACGGCTACAACATCTGGGAGGCCCCCGACAATGTGTCCATGGCCGCCGTTGCCCTCGCGATTAGTGGCGGCGGGGCGCTCAGCTCGTTGGAAACAACCGTCCTTTTGACGGTCGAAGAAACGATGGATGCCCTGCGCAAGGCCGAGCAAGTCCAGTACCGAGCCCCGGGCGCATAGCAGCTCGCACCCCGCGGATGGGCCCAAGGTGGGCGCGCGAGTGCGAGCGGGAACGAGCGTTGACGCCATAACCAACACGAGTAGGAGGTGCCAGCATGGCCGCGACGGCCACACCCGAGAGCGGAACGAAGGACAAGAACTACGACCTGATCACCGTCACGCACCTCTGCCTCGAGCACGTCTGGCGGCTCGATCAGTACGCGCAGGACGCAGAGCGCGAGGGTGACCAGGAGCTCGCGACGATGTTCCGCCGCATGCAGGAGCACAGCCGCAAGGGCGCGGAGGAGTGCAAGCGCCTGCTCGCCCAGCGGCTGCGGGAGGAAGCCGGGTAGAGCGTCCCCGGCGCGACGAAGATCCTGCTCGAGGCCGGCCGGGCTTCGGCAGGACGACGGTCGCCGAGCGGCTGGCCGACCTGCTGCTGAGGCGGGTGCGCGCGTCGGCGGCTTCGTGACGCAGGAGTTGCGCGAGCGCGGCCGCCGCGTCGGCTTCGCGATCGAGGCGTTCGACGGCGACCGCGCGACGCGCTGCCGCGCGAGCTTGTAGCGCGGCTAGGAGGCTAACCCCGGGGTTCCCAACCAGCGGTTATTCGCGAGGCGCGTGGGAAAGAGAGTCGGAAGAGTTCGAGCGCGGCGGCAGTCTGTTCGCGATCGCCGAGCCTACGGCGCACCGCCGGATGCGGATCGGTGTCCACAATCCCGGCCTGCCTTTCACCGAACGCTTCCGAGAGAAGCCGTCGACTTCGGCCCGAAGCGGATCACGCATTCCGTCTGGCTGCCCGAGGACGGCGAGATCGACGACGAGCTGCACGCGCGCCTGCACGACGCATATCTCCTCGCGCTCGAGGGCGAGCCTTCGTAGGGGAACGACGGCGCGCGGTGTCCCCTAAGCCGTCGGCGCTGCGTCCTTCACTGTGAGGTTGCCCTGCTCGATCGGGAACTCCGTCGGCGCATCGAAGTTGCACGGGCTGAAGTCCGGCGGGCGCGGCCGGTCGAAGAAGATGAACGACGTCGTCCTATCGGTCCCGTGTCCGGGCGGCCCGTTGTCCTCCACGATCAGCTCGAACCATCTGAACACCAGGCCCATGTAGACGACCGGCTCGCTGAAGACGCCGCCGACCCGGGCCCGGTTGTCCGTGACCGTCATGCACGTGACGTCGGCTTTCGCGTGCCCGCTCGTCAGCAGTCGAGAGTGGAACGTGATCTGGCCGAGTGGATCCTCCCCGAGCGGGCCGCTGTGGGCGCTCACGATCGACTGAGGGGATCGAGCTTGAGCGGTCGGATTGTTTCCATCGCCGCAGCCACCGCGGTGGCGTGCGTCTTGCCGGCCGCGGCATCCGCCGTCATCGTTTTCCAGTTCGCTCCGACGAATCCAAAGGCCGGAAGCAAATACGTCCAGGTGCGAGCGATTCGACGCCGACCGGTTTACCCGCGCGTCCAACTTCCGGACTCCGACCAGGTCGTTGACCTCTATCTCGTACGCCACGCCGAAGCACCGACCGTTCACAGCGTCGGCGATCCGCGGCTGATTCCGCTCGGACGCTACGACCCCGCCAGAGCGTCCACCAGGTACAGGCTGCCGCACCTCGACACGGGCACCTATGCGATCGCCGCACAGTGCCTCAATGCCAGACTCACACGCTCTACGTGCTCGGTGTCGGCCCCGACATGTGCGGTCCGGAGCCGCTCATGCTGCTCCACGCCTCGGCGACTCCTCGTTTCCCATCTTGCCGTTCATGCTTTTCGCGCTGTTGGTTCTGCTCCTCTTCGTCACAGCGCGGGCCGTCGTGAGACGGGAGCGAGGTCGTAGAGAAGAGCCAATCGGGCGGAGCTTCGCGCGTCGCGTGTCTGCTCGGCCGAGTCTGCGAGAAAACTGTTAGGTGGCGACCGTTGGCGTTGTCACCTGGGCGATGTAACCGCGCACGTCGGCTGCAGGCTCGCTGTACGCATCACCGAGTGCGGACTCGACTCGCTGCATGTAGTCCTTCGCCCAGTCCGGCAGCTCGGCGTCGGTCACCGCGAGGAACTCCATCGTGGCCGCAAGCCGGATGTCCGCGATGCTCGGGCTGTCGCCGCCGCCGATGAAGCCGCCGTCGGTCCCATAGAACTGGCGATACGTGTCGAGGATGCGAGGGATCGCTTCCTCCGCGGACTTGCGTGCTGCTTCTTTGTCGTCGTCCGACGCCTCCGAGGTGGCGACCTCGCCCGGATAGCCGGCGAAGCTCAGGCGCGGATAGGTCGCGCGTGTGAGCAGCGGGTAGAGGATGCTCAGCGTGTAGAAGTTCGCGCTGTCGACCATGGCGCGACGGCCCAGGTCGGTTGGGTAGAGATCGTCGCGGCCTTCGCGGCTCGCGAGGTACATCATCACCGCGCAGCTCTCCCCGAGAACGCCCTTCGGGAGCTCGTCGGTTTCGATCGTCGGCGTCAGGCCTGCCGGGTACTTGGCGAGGTATTCCTCGCTCTGGGTCTTGCCCCAGACGTTCTCTTCCTCGAACGGGAGCCCGGCGGCCCGCACGAAAACGCGGACCGACATGTTGTTCACGCTGGGCGGCAGCATGTTGAGCTTCAGTGACATGACCAACCTCTCCGAGTCGCTTGCCGGGACGCAGCATATTCCTGCGTTCGAGTGCCGTAAATGGCAGCGCCGCATCCCATTCCGCCTTCCGAGCGGCGGGCTCCTGGAACCCCGGACAGGATGCGGTCAGTTGCGTAACTGTTGGCCGTCGGCGCAAGCGGCCTAAGCGATCTCTCCCTCACCAATCGGCTCGTCCGTGGTCGAGATGCGCGAGTTCTCGAATCCGTTGTCGTTGTTGAAGAAGACGAAAATCGGCTTCTCGTTCCGCAGCATGTCGATCAGGTGCTGAAGCTGGCTGTGGTGGTAGTAGAAGGCGTAGTAGTTCGGAGCGACCTGATTCGCCGCTGGGAGGTTGGCGGCTGGATCTTCCACGAACCACACCGAGCACGTCTGCCCTGCTCCCTTAAGGATCAGATTCGTCTTTCCGGTCTTCCTCGACGACCAGTCGTAGTACTGGTACGTGTCGACCTGGAACGTCGCCGTTGCCATCCGAGGCCTCCTTTGAGCTGTTGTCTTCGGCGCCCGACCCCTTCTCACACGGATGCTCCTCGGTTGTCAAGCCCGGGAACGCGGGCGTCAGCTCTTGCACCACGCGTCCGCCGCCGCGGCGGACTCCGTTTCGGATGAGCCCAGGGAACGAAAAAAGGCGGGCCGCCGCATCGCCCGCCTTTTCGTCTTGGAGGGGGCGCCCGCCGCATCGGCGCCCGTCCTCCAATCTCCTCCTCGCAGAGTGTCGCGGGAGGGGGTCGCTTGATTCCTCCCCCTTTCGCTGATTCATGGGCGCGCTTCACTTCCCCCGTCCGGGGCACGAGAGGGAGCCGCCTTTCCGCGCAGAATGGGTCTGCGAGAGTTGTGGGGGGCCGCAGCCCACATTGCTCTCAGGCAGATGGCGGCTCGGGTAACCGGGCCGCCGTCGGCGTCTCTGGCGCGTCGTTCTTTCGCCTGCGCATCGCAACGGAACGTCGGGTTGGCTGGGCGGACCTTGGCATTTCGCAAACCAGCCGTTCGTGGCTGCTGGACCGTTAGCCGTCGCTTGACGCACGCAACCCGGCAGCGGCGAACCTCCAACAGCGCCTCTCTTCGCGGTCGTGCGACATAGGCTGGAAGCGTGCGTGCGGTTGTTGTCGGAGCGGGGATCGGTGGTCTCGCGACGGCGATCGCGCTCGAGCAGGCGGGCGTCGAACCGATCGTGATCGAACGCGCGCCGCAGCTCGAGGAGGCCGGGTTCGGCCTCGTCGTCTCGGCGAACGCGGTCACGGCACTGCGCGCTCTCGGGCTCCACAACAGCGTCGCAGCGCGCGGAACGAGGGTGCGACGGGCCGAGATTCGCAACCCGCGTGGCCACCTCCTGACACGGATCGATTACGAGGCGCTGGGGTGGGAAACGTACGGAATCCTGCGCACGGAGCTGCAGCAGGCGATGATCGAGACGGTGCCGGCCGAGCGCCTGCGCCTGGGGTCGACCTGCATCGGCGCGACCGAGGACGGCCGCGCGCTGCTCGATGGTGCGGACGCGCTCGTCGCCGACATCGTCGTTGGCGCGGACGGGATCCATTCGGCCGTGCGGAGGTCGCTCTTCGGCGAGGAGCGCCTGCGCTACGGCGGGCATCGCGCCTGGCGGGCAGGGACACGTTTCGCTGAGGAGTCTGTGCGCGACCACTTCGTCGAAGTGTGGGGCGTCGCCGGCGGGTTCGGTTTCGGCCCTGCGGGGCCGGCTGACGTGTACGGGTACTGCTTCGAGGCGGTTCCGGAAGGCGCACCCGCGCACGAACGACCACGAGACGAGTTCCTCCGCCGCTACGGCGACTGGTTCGACCCCATTCCGGCGCTAATCGAATCGACGGAGCCCGACGCGATCGAGCCGACGCTCACCTATGACCGGCGGCCGCGTCGCACCTGGGGTCGAGGCCGCGTAACGCTGCTCGGGGACGCCGCGCACCCAATGAAGCCGAATATCGGCCAGGGCGCCGCGCAAGCACTCGAAGACGCCGTCGTGCTCGCCTCGTGCGTCGCGGCGAGCGACGACCCAGAAGCAGCCCTTCGCGCGTACGAGCGCCGACGCGTGCGACGGGCGAACGCGGTCGTGCGCGCGTCGCGCCGGGCCGGTCGTGCCGCTGAGGTTCGCTTTCCGCTTGGTGCGCGAGCACGCGATGCCGTCATGAAGGCGCTACCCGACCGCCTCGTGGTTGCGCAGCAACGACGGATCGCTGAGTTTCGGCTGTAGCGTTCGGACGCGAGCCTGTCCCCGCGGCGTCAAGCAGGCGCGACCCGCGGCTCGACGACCGGGGCGTGTTGCCCAGCCTCCGAGAAGTGGGCGGTACCGGGCTCGCGGCCGCTGCAACCCAGCGACACGGCGCCGCCCGGAGGTGCGAGATGATTGATGTGTGGCGAATCGCGAAAGCCAGCAGTCCGACGTTCTCAAGACTCTCGGCCTCATCTTCGGGCTCTTCGCCGGTTTCGTGACACTCTTGTACGCGGTCGGCGGCGGAGTCCTCGTGCTTCGCCTCTTCCTCGAAGATCTGCCTTCCCTGACGGTGGTCGGGCAGCTGCCGCGCGAGATCCTCATCTCGATCGGGCTGACGCAGATTGTTCTGCCCGCTCTTGCCGCCGGTGCGGTGTACGCGACGGCGCGCCTCCTCGCAGGCGCGTCGGCGCCTCAGCCTCGACGACTCGTCGATCACCGCTGCAGCTCAGAGCGGTGCTCGCGACGCGTGAGAGGGACAGATGGAACACGCTCCGTGGATGGGCCTCATAGTGGCGTTCGCCTTCCTGACGGCCTGCGTTGTCTTCGCGGGCACCTTCCATCTTCTCGACGCGAAGGTCTGCACGACGAGTCAGGGTCAGGGGGGTGGCGAGCTCATCGGCGAGACGAGCGGCGTACTCATCGGCGAGACCGGCGACCGCGTCTACATCGGGGAGGTGAACGGGGGGACGGATCGACCGCGCAGGGTCGTGTCGATCCCACTCGGGCAGGTCAAAGAAGTCCTGATCGGCGGCGAAGCCTCCGAGCAGAGCTGCAGCGGAGCTTCGCCGTGACCATTTCGGCGGCCCGACGTTACCGGTGACGGCCTAACCGCTGCTCAGCCCCGGCGACGGAAGAAGGGCGTGCCGAGCAATCTTCCAGCATCCCGCGGATCGACCGGCTGAACCGGGTCGGCTCGTGAGAACTCGTACACCCGGCCGGTCACCGCCCCCCGAACTTGGATCCTCGACCGCTCCGAGTACTCGACGGGCACGTCGCCGCGCGCAGCCCGGACAGGCGCGGCCACGGCGCCGCCCCGCCCCGCGCCGGCCGTGCTATCGAGCTCCTGCGGCAGCCTCGTCGCGGTTGTCGGCGCGCGCGAGTTTCTCAACGCCGCGCGTTTCTCGCCGCAGCATCCCGTCGCTTCCACCTCCCTCCCCGGCTCGATCGAACGCCTCGAACGCAATCGGGCTGCTGCCCCAGCGCTCGAGCAGGCACGCCGCGCCCGAGAGCGCCAGCCACGTCGGCACGGTTTCTCGCCGCCTGGGCGCTGCGAAGACGGTCAGCGGCGCCGCAACCCAGAGGCTCAGGCACTGGAAGCAGTCCATCAGCTCGCCTGCCCAACCCGGTCCGAGCCGCGCCCGGACGCGGACGACGGCGTCGCCCGGACCGTCTTCGCGGGCGAGGAGGTGCGTCACCCGCCACGTGGCGAGAACGGCGAGTCCGAACCGAGTCCGGAAGTCGCCGCTCATCCGATTGGCCCCTCCTTCGCGATGTCGTTGCAGATGCAGACCGCCCACGGAAGCGACCAGGCGTGATGGAAGCCGCCGCCCCAGCCGTCGCTCCAGGTCTTGTCCTGTGCGTAGAGCTCGAACGTGTACCCGCAGCACTCGCCCCGCTCGAGCGCAAAGCCGGCGGGCACGCTGTAGGGCGGCAGGACGCTGCCGGCGCAAACGGCATCGAAGACGCGTAGGTCCAACGTCGTGAGGACGTCGAGCGCCTCGCCCGGGACGACCTGGGCGGGCGAACATCCCGGCCCGCCGGCCGGCAGAGGCTCGCACCGTGTGCCGGGCTGGCCCCGCCGCTGAGTGCCGTGGAACGGATTGCCGGGGTCGGATGGCGGGCCGATGACGGGAATCGCCATCGACGGACCGCCCTGCTTCGTGATGCTCAGCGAGTAGAAGTCGAAGTTGTCGCTCGGATACGTGAAGTCGGTCTCGTCGATGTACTCGTCGTAGGCGACGCCGAGGAGGTTGATCGGCCAGGCGACTCCGCACGGCGCGCCCGCCGGGACGAACTTGCCGAGGCTCATGTCCGAACACGCCGCGAGGCCCTCGAGTCCGGCGAACCGGGCATGCTGGTTGTTGTACATCGGCTTGTTGTCGAACCACACCTGCTGCGTGTCGTAGTAGTGCACGCCTGTCGTGTCCGAGACGTCGAGCAGGAGCGTGTACTGGCCGCTGCGACAACGGTGGTGGGGATCCGGGCAGACGCCGTCGGTGACGCCGAGGGGCAGCCCAGACGCGCTTCCGAACGGCGCCTCCTCGAGCACCCAGATGTCGGGCGGGAGTGTGATCTTGTGCCAGTAGCGCGTCAGATGGACGTGGTAGCCGGCGAGCCGGTTCCACCAGGCCCGCTTGAGCTTCTCGTCCACGTCGTCGTAGCAGATGGGGGCGGGCAGCATCGGGATCGTGTACTGCGGCAGCGTCGCCCCGAAGCCCGGGTCGTCCGGGCCCGGCAGCCAGCCCACGGCCGCGCGGAGGTCGACGCACTTGATCTTCCGGTCCTGGCAGTCGCCGACCCACGCGGTCCCAGTGACGGTGATCGGGCCGCCGACGGGGACGACGGTGCCGCCGGGAGTGACGTTCACGACCGGCGCGGTCGAATCGTAGGGCCCGAGCGGCGTCGCCATCGAGACCGGAGCGGGGATGTTCGTGACGCCGTCGATCCAGACCTGGCGCTTGAACAGGGTGAACTGACTGCAGCAGCACGTCCGGCCCGTCTGCTGCGAGTAGACGCAGACTCTGATCTCGTACGTGTCGGAGGCGAGCAAGCTCGTGTCGAGCCAACCGAGCACGCCGCCCACGACTGGCGCGGAGCCCGTCGCCGCACCACCCGGGTAATGGATGCCGACCGTTTGAAAGCCCTTGTCGTCTTCGCAGTCTTGTTTCTGCTGAACCTTCCGCCAGGTCAGCTCGTAGTGGTCGAAGAACGCACCCGTCGCCGTCCCCTCGATCTGGAGCGCGGTGGCGATCGGCGACACGCTCGGCAGGAGGCCGTACTGCTCGACGGCGCACTCGGTCGGCGCCGTGATCTCGCAGCGCAGCGGCTGGAAGCACTCGCGCAGGCAGCGGCGGTAGAAGCGCAGGCAGCGCAGGACGTCGAGGAGCGTGCGGGCGCGCGCGAGGCAGCAGCCGAAACGAATCGCGCACAGGCACCAGCAACGGCAGAACCAGAAGCTCGGGTCGTTCCGGTGCTCCTCGAACGCCTTCCGGCCGAGCAGGGCGGGCGCGACGTCGACGCTGAGGAGCCGCTCGAAGACCGCGGCCGCCTCCTCCTCGCCCTCCTGGCAGTCGATCTTGCCGCCGATGATCTCGTCCGGCAGGCCAAGCGGGAACTCGACCGTCGCGAGCTGGTCGGTCAAGTACGGCTTATACGCGCCGGCCAGCGCCCGGAGCAGGCTCGCGAAGTCCTCCCGCTCCGCGTCGTTGAGCGGCCGTTCGATGGGCGCGTCGCCCAGCGCCCGGCGGACGCAGAGCCAGTACCTGAACAGGTAGTAGCCGAATGCCCGGAACGTTCTCGGTCCTCGGCAAACGAGCCAGCCGAAGATGATGCAGCAGCGAATGTGGCGGATGCACCATTGCCACTGCTCGATCGGACCGAGCTGCTCCCTTCCCTCGGCCGGTAGCAGCCGCTGGGCGACCTCCTCGGTAAAGAACCTGTCGAAGATCCGCTCGGCGAGCTGAAGCTCGTCCTCGCAGGTCGGCGGGTGCTCGAGCGCTTCCTTCTGCAATTCCTCCGGCGCTCGCGCTCGCTCGAGGTCCTCCGAAAGCAGCGGCTCGTACGCCGCGAGCAGTTCCTTCAGCGCGAACTGGAAGTCTTCGTCGCGAATTTCCTCCTCGTCGCCACGAACCTCCGCGCCCTCGACCCGAGCCTCTCCCTCTTCGGGCCTACGCCTCTCACGCGCCATGTGCTGCTCCTCTCTGAGCTCGGCCGCCTTGTCCCGTTCTCAGGAGGTTGCGGGGCGCGCGTCACCCCCTCGTCATCGCGCCGTCAACGGATCCTGTCCTACGGAGTCGAGGTCGGCGCGCGTCGCGCCCCAGGGTGGTATGGTCGCGCGGAGCCGGTAACGACCGTAACGACGGGTTTGATGCGCCGTGAGTGGGTGGGGTACGGAAGCGTTACTGCGGCAAATTGGAGTCGCCTCGGGCTGGGCCCGTCTGACGCTGCTCGAGGCTTTCGAGTTGAGCTGCGAGGACGAGCCGGTGCCTCTGCCCTTGCCGGCGCAGCGGGTGCTCGCGTTCCTCGCCCTACAGGATCACCCGGTACGCCGCGCGTACAGCGCCTGCACGTTGTGGATCGACTCAAGCGAGGACCGGGCCTTCGGAAGCCTGCGCTCCGCCCTCTGGAGGCTGCGCCGGGAGGGCTACCCCCTGATCGAAGCGACGAACGGCACGCTTCGACTCGCTCCCGAGGTTGTCGTCGACGTTCGTGAAGCCACTGCTTCCGCACGCCGGCTTCTCGATTCCGCGGACGACGTCGTTGACGTTGACCGCGACCGGGTCTTGCTCAGCGGAGAGCTCCTCCCGGACTGGTACGACGATTGGGTCCTGATCGAGCGCGAACGATTCCGTCAGCTCCGCGTCCACGCCCTCGAGAGTCTTTGCGAACGGCTCACCGCGGCCCGCCGGTTCGCCGAGGCGGTCGAGACCGGGCTCGCAGCAGTCAAGGGGGAACCGCTCCGCGAGAGCGCACATCGGGCGCTGATCAACGCCCACCTGGCCGAGGGCAATCAGGCCGACGCGCTGAGCGAGTACCACTTCTTCCGCCGGCTGCTGCGCGATCGTGTTGGTCTCGAGCCGTCGGCACAGATGGAGGCGCTCGTCGGACCCTTGATCAGCCGATGACGCCTGGGTGACGTGGCGAGCCCCAGCATGGCGAAGTGGAGTCGGCGTCTCCCGAGCGGAGCGGGGTGCTCGTCGTTCGCGCGTGGATCGAGGAAGATGCAGAGCGCGGGTTGCGGGCGCGCATCACCTCGACGCTGGACATCGCTCGCGGCGACGAGGTCGTCAGCTTCGCGGCCAGACCGGAGGAGATCTACGAAGCCGTCCGAGAGTGGCTCGAGGCGTTCGTCAGAGGTGGAGGTGTGTGAGTCCGCGGCCCGTCAGCCAAAGGAGCTCCGCAGCGCGGCGGCTGGCTCGGGGAGCGCGCCGGTGGGCGCGTCCCCGAGCCGAATGCTGGCGAGTGCTAGTCGACGGGTCGGAAGGCGTGCCTGAGATCGAAGTCGGCGACCTTGCGGCCGAGGACGACGCCGGCGACGCTCGAGAAGCGGTAGTGCAGCCCCGCCCAGAGTCGGGCGTCGATGATCTCGTGGCGGAGCTCGTTGGGCATGTCGAAGTGCCGCACCGCGTTCAGGTTCCCGCCCGGCCCGGCGGCGTCGAACCCGTGAATATCGAGGCCGATCTGGTTCGTGTCGAGGAAGGTGCTGAACACCTCGGCCATCGCGGAGGTGATCACGCCGTGCGCGGCCGGGTATTCCGGGTGGTTGGGTGTGGTCAAGAGCGGCCGCCAGCCCGTTTGCTCGACCGTCGACGCGTTACCGTCCTCGTAGCCAGGTACAGGGCCGAAGCCGTCCGCGATCACGGCGGACGGGTCGATCGCGCTGACCGGCCGCCAGAACAAGTAGTGGTACTTGGCATACAGGGCGGACATCAGCGCATCGGCGCCGACGAGGTTGACCATCGCCGCCAGGCGTGCCGTCTCGAGCAGGCCGAACCCGCGCGCGGCGGCGATGTCGCGCCCCACCCGGTTGTACTGGCGGATCACGTTCGCCGACCAGAACCTCGCGACCCTGGTCTGCTCATCGCTGCGCACGCTGCTGGTCGCCGCGCCGTAGGCCTTGATCTCGTTGAACGCCTCGACCCACTCGTCGCTCTGAAGCGACGGCGGCGGGTCGGGCAGGAACTGGTCCACGCTCTGCAGGACAAATCGGCGCACGTTCCCCACCCACGGCACCTGCGGCGCGGCGAACGGCGGCGTCAACCGCCACACGCCCGGGCCGGGCAGCAGCGTCGGGAAGGGCGTGCTCACCCCGATCGGCGTCATCCGTCCGTCGCCACTGCGGAGGTCGATGATGTTCGTCGCGGCCGCGAGGCCGACGGCCTGACCATCGTTCTTCGCAGTCCCGTCGGCGATTGACCCGAGCGCCTCCGTGTAGAGCGCGCCGAGAGTTCCTGCCTGCGACGGGAAATAGTTGACGAGCGTCCGATAGGCGGCCTCGACTACGGCTGCGTCGATCGACGCCCCCGCAGGGGCCGCGATTGCAGGCCCGAAGGGCTCGAAGCCGCCCTCGATCGCGACCACGGCGTCATACACGGCAGCCGAGACATAGCCCATGTAAACGAAGCCCTCCGCCTGGAACGCGCCTGAACCCACGACCGTGTCCTCGGCGATCTTGTTCCACTGCGCGACCGTGTTCCCCGGCGGCAGCGCAGCCGCCGCATCACCGGTCGTGCCTGCTGACGCGACGACGGCCAGTGCCGTAACAGCGAGCGCCACGACTCGGAGAACCGGAGTAAAAACATTCATGTTGATCACCTCCGTGCCGAGCATGAGCGCCGCCGCCGGTTGTGTGAATACGTCGTTCGTCGTATCTTCGAAACGCCATGCGATTGCAGCGATCGGATCTCGAGGCCGTCCTCCGCTTCATGCACGACGCGGACGAACTAGCGACAGACGAAACGGCGTTCCCTGCCGAAACGCTTGCTCGCTTGGCCGATGTCGTCGCGTGCGACGACATCGGGGTCTTTGAGGTTGACCGCGTCCGTCGCCGACATCTTCCGCTGGACGGCGACCAAGACGAGCGGTGGTGGGAGATCGCGCACCAGCACCCGATCTGCCACTACGTGGAGGAGACGGGCGACTTCCGGGCGCTCAAGATTTCCGACTTCCTGACGCGCGCGCAGCTCCACTGTCTCGAGCTGTACGACGAGTGTCTCCGCCCGTTCGGCTTTGAACACTGGATGATGCTTCCACTCCCGTCGCCTCCCTGGCACGAGCGCGGCTTCAATCTTCTCCGCGGCCGCAGAGACTTCTCGAAGCGCGACCGCGACGTGCTCGACACGCTCTCACCGCATCTGGTCCGCCTGACTCGGAGCGTCGAGCTGCGCCGCCAGCTTGACGCCGCATTGGCTGCGCTCGACGGCGGCGACGTCGATCAAGGAATCGTCCTCCTCGACTCCAACGGCCATCTCGACCATGCGACGCCGGTCGCGCGGAGCCTGCTCGCGAAGTATTTCCCGACAGGCGGCGTGTCCCTTCCGCAGACTGTCGCGGAGTGGCTCGCGTACAGCCAGCGCTCGCTCGTACGCGAGCGAGGCCCACACCGAATCGTCATCGACCGAGTTGGCCAACGGCTGCTCGTTCGCGAGGAGCCGGTCGAAGCCGCGAAGGTCGCAAGGCTCACTCCGCGCGAGCAGCAGGTACTCGAATGGCTGGCCGAGGGCAAGACGAACGCAGAGATCGCGCAGATCCTCGGTGCTGCGCCGGGCACCGTTCGCAAGCACCTCGAGCACATCTACGCGAAGCTCGGCGTGCGCACACGCGGCGCCGCGGCCGCGTGCACCCGCGCAAGACGGACTGCGCTCGAACCAGTGACCCCCAGCTTGTCGAACTGTTACGGCGTGGGAGCCACGTTGCGCTAGCTCGCACCAGATCGAGCTAAGCCGCTGCTATTCGGCGTGTGTCGGCAACTGCTGCTACCACCGCCTACGACGACTTCGTAGCACTTCCACCTGGCCCGTCCGTGGTTGTGGAGGGGTACTCCGTCCGCGTCGACTGCCTCCGCTCCGGTCCACCAAGGCCCTGTTCATTCAGACGGCGAGGTCGGTTATGGGACCTCCGGGCGTTCCATCCCCTGTCATCGGGCCGCTGGAATCGAGCGTGCCGGGGTTAGAAGATACCGTGAGAGAAATCTTCCGCATCAGAAGATCTGATCGTACGGATGATCGTCTCGCCACCGATGAGAAGGGCCTCGCCCAGTGCCGCGTATACGCTCCTACTAAAGCGCTGGTCAGTCGTGGGGTGGATCAGGCTCTCCCAGTCCAGCACGCCCTCGAGGACATGGAATCTGTCCTGGATGGCCGGCGGCAATTCCTGCAGAGGTGCGCAGGCCTCGTCTGTCATCCCCGGCTCAACGTAGCTCTCGGCGAAGTCAGACTCCACGTAGCGGCGAATGTCCTTCACCCGCTGCCTGCGATTCGGCGCGTAGTTGTCCGCGCTCAGACTGATGAAGTCCGAAACCGCGCGCTCGTACGAGTACCAGCATGAGTCGACGTTGGGGAAGTACGTGATGATCGTCGATCGCGTGCTGGCGCGGTGAACGATCCATGAATTCCGGAGGATTGCGTAGACCGTTTCGCCATCCTGCCCCGGTGCGCCACCAGCTGCGATTAGTTGCCCTTTCACGAACGAGATCCCCTGAGTGACGGCGGTCGCCGACGATGTGGAGATCTGTTCAAGCAGGCTCTGCTTGAGCGCCCGCTCTTTCTGACGGTCTTGCCACTGACGCGTGAGCTGCGGCAGGAAGATGGCGGTGAAAGCCCCAGCGAGGAGCGTTATCGCCAAGGGGTGTCTGAACACTCTTGCGACCAACGCGAAGGCGGCTTTGGCTCTCATCGCTCTTCTGCGGCCGCGAACCGCATACGGAGAGTCTCGATCTTGATGGGCGATGTTGTCAATCACCCGCAGCAGCCGGCAGGCCGAGGAGGCGATTGAGGAAATTGAAGGATCGGGATAGTCGGCTGACCAGCCTGTTGGGCACCAGCGCCCCCCAGCTTGTCGAGCCGGTATTCGCGCGCTTTCGCGCTGGCTTACTCGTTCTGCGTTCTCTGCAGGAGCTTCATACCCCGCGCGCCGCCCGCATTCGCGCTCGTTCGCGCCCTCTCGCGCAGGCACGTGGTAGCACCGTCGGCACCTAAGCAAGGCTAACGGCGAACGACGATGAACGTGCGCGGGATCGCTGGGGTCGGGTCTTGCGATGCAACAGTTGCCGCCGCGGCAGCGTCGAAGAACAGCTCGAGCGGCGTGGTGCGGCGTTCGAGCTCGGCTCGGAGCTCGCTCACAGCCTGACGCCAGCGATTGGCGGACGCGCTCAGGGTCAGGTCTTGCACTCAAGCATCAATGCAGGACATGACCCCAGGCCTTCCGCGCAGCCATTGTGGCGAGCGCGCGAGGCTGTGGCCCTCTCCGCCTGAGTCGTCCTACGGCTCCCAGCGATAGGAGAACGGCGGCCCGTCAGGGCCTCGCGCGTGCGGCCACACCAGCACGCTGTCGCTGTAGAAGATGACGTCGTGCCGACCGCCGCCGATGCGAGCACAAAAGAGATTGGGGACGCCTCCCTCTCCCGAGGCCATGCACCGGGTCGCCGCTTCCCGCCGAAGAACGATGTCTCCATCGCGTAGCACGTAGACGCGGGGACTGGGAGCCGATGCGGTGTCCTCCCGCCAGCCGAACGTGTAGACGGCGAATGCGCCGACTGTTCCCGCGACCACGATTGCAAGTGCGGCGACAACCTTCCAGGCGCCCACGACAGGAGTCTACGCTTGGGTCGCTCCGCGCCCCGTTGCTGCGCGAAATGCTTTGTCCCTTCGGCTGTAGATGTACGCGGCCGCCATCGCAGCGGTCAGGAGGCCTGCCGCGTTGCGCTGCAAGACCTGCCCCAGTCGTTCCCGTTCAGGTCCAGTCCTTCGTCCAGCCGGCCGCCTAGCGAATTCCAGCCTGCCGCCAACCAGGTCCGCCGATGCTCGCCGCGCAATGCGAGCGACGAATGGAGGTGCGGAGAGGACGAGCGTCCCGCTGGGGCGCGCTGGCGCTCGGTCTGGCCGCCGCGCTGGAAGTGGGCTTGATCGCGGTGACGGCGTGGTCGACGCGGGACGCGGCGCCGAGCGGAGCACGCACACGGGTTGGAGAGCGGACGAAGGCAGATCGATGTCGTGGCAATTGATGGAGCCGCGGGGCGGTCTTTCGAGCGAAAGGAAGCCGAATGACACCGGAGCAGAAATCGCAGCCGGAAACTCTGCCGAAAGAGACCAACGAAGGAGAGGTCATGAATGCATATCGATTTCGTAGGACCTGCGTTATCCGCAGCCGCGCTCACTGCGCTCTCTTTGCCGGGCGTGGCACAGTCGTACGACGTGGTGGTCTCATCCAGCGACGACCACGCGGTGCAGAAGATCGAGCTCTACCTCGACAACTTCTACATGTCGACGACGACTTGCCAAAACATCGCGTTCGAGTGTCGGCTCTTCTACAAGTTGTCGCTTAGCGGCGTCCGCGGACAGCACACTGCGACCTTCAAGTCGTACGACTGGCGCGGCAACGTCGGCGTCTTCACCTCGACCTTCACCGCCGCGTAGCCCTCGGCTCGACGCCACCCGCTGCCACTTCGCCGGGCACCGGGTGGCGCCGAGCCACAGCGCGCCGGAGGCCCCGGCTAGACTGCGCCGGGGCCTCCGCCTGCTCTCCTTCCTGTGTCTTAGCTGTCCGTGATCGTGGCCGTGAACTGCTCGGTGCCACACGCGCTCGTCGATCCGAGGTGCGTGGCGTCACCGGGATAGGTGACGACCCACCGATACGTTCCCGACGTACCCGCGGTCACCGAGAACGTGCTGTTCGAGGTGCTCGCCGAGCCGCCCGAGAGGGGGACCGTCTGTGAGAAGACGGAGCTCCCGGTGCAGTCCGTGTCTCCCGGAGCGAACAGCTCGAACGTCACGCTGCCCGTCGGCGTCCCGCCCGCGGTCGCGGAGATCGTCGCCGCGTCCTGCGGGAAGAGCTGCTGCGCCGTCGCGATGTTCGACGGAGCCTTGTTGACGACGCTCGACTCGTTCGCGTCGCCGCACGCGGTCGACGCTGCGAGGTTGTTGGCGTCACCGCTGTAGCTCGCCGTCCAGAAGTACGTGCCGGCCGCGGTGGGCGTGAAGTTGCCCGAGTTGTAGTCGCCGTTGCCGTTCACCGTAACCGGGCTGAGGCCGGTCGAGACCTCGTTCGTGCAGCCCGAGTCGCTGAACAGATGGAACGTGATCGTGCCGGTCGGGCTGAACCCGCCGCTCAGGGTGGCGGTGTCACTGATCGGATCGCCGATCGTCACGCTCGCGGTCGCGCTGGTCGTGAGCGACGGCTGCTTCTTGTTGACGACGCTCGACTCGTTCGCGTCGCCGCAGGCGGTCGCCGACGGGGCGTTGTTGAGGTCACCGGTGTAGCTCGCCGTCCAGAAGTACGTGCCGACGGCGGTCGGGGTGAAGTTGCCGGAGTTGTAGTCGCCCGGGCCGTTCACCGCGATCGGACTGGAGGTGAAGACGAGCGTCGAGCAGTTCGCGTCCGAGTACGCCTTGAACGTGATCGTGCCGCCGGCGTTCGCCGTCGCCCCCTCCAGGGTGGCGGTGTCGCTGATCGGGGATTCGATCGTCACCGGCCCGGAAGCGTGCGTTTTCAGCGTCGTGCAGTTGGTGATGTGCACGCGCTCGGGCGCGATGAAGTCCTTCAACTCGGAATTGAACGCGTCGGAGGAACGGCTCTTGAGGTAGGCAGAGCCGAAGCTCCCGCAGGCGCCGCCGGGCGGGAAGAGGGCGGCGAAGTTGATCGACGCCTCACCGAACGTGAACGGATCCAGCCCGCCGGACGGGTTCGTCCCGACTCCGTCGGCGTCGGCGGCGGCGATCGTCGAGGTGTTGACCGAGCCGAGCGCCTGCGGGTTAGCACCGCCGCTGATCACGGTCGGCGCGCTCCAGACCGAGAGCGTCCCGTCCCAGCTGCGGATCGAGATCGTCGGCACCGTGCCGCCGTTGGAGAGGTCGTAGGTGATCAACTTGTCGCCGGTCGTGCGCAGCGGCGTCTCTGGTGTCACACCGCTGCCGTTGTTGGCGCAGTTGGTCGGGGTCGCCGTCGGGTCGCAGAACTTCTGGTTCAGCTCGAAGTCCATGTTCGTCGTGCCCTGCGGCGAGTTGACGCGCGCCCAGAACAGCTCCAGGAAGTTCGCGGTCCCGGACGTCTCCGTGAAGACGCCGAACACCTTCAGATCGCTCTTGTTCGGCGGGATCGACCCGTTGACGATCGTCGGGTTGGCATCGTTCTCCTTCGTGCCCTGCCCGAACGCGTCGTCGCCGGCGCCGCTCGCGACGTCGTTCTTGGACAGGACGCCCGAGCGCAGGCCGCTGCCGGTTCCGTCGGCGAGCCAGTCGATACAGCCACTCGTGTTCACCACGAGGTTGGCGTTCAGGTCGATCTCGAACGCGCTTCCCGCGAGCGTCGCGGGATTCGCACAGCTCGCTGTCGTTGCGTTCGCCGAACGCGACATCCCGAACGCCACCGCGAGAGCGGCCGCCACCAGCAGCACCGCCAACAGCGGTCGGTGCGTGATCGCCACCCTGATACCACGTCTCTTACTCACGCTCTCTTGCCTCCTTTTCGCTGTGGTGTGTCTCGATCGCCCTACCGGCGTGGGGTGCACCGGACGGGCTCGGCGGAACCCGTCGAACTGCTGTCATCAAAAACCTCCTCGTGCGCGGCCTCCACGATGGGACGCCGCACCGTGTCTAGTTGTCGCTTTCGTCCCGGTGACCTCCGCTGACGCGACTCTGGGCGTTGTCGACGCCCACCGAGCGTCACCGCAGGGCGCTGGCTCTCATTGACCCCTTTCTAGGACCGTCCGCCTCGGCGCGCGCCGGACGGGCGCAGACCCGTGTCGTGACCCACGGTTGAGGCTACGGCTCGGGGAGAACCTGTGGAACGGGCGATCGCCTCATCTTTGCCCTGCAGCAATTACCCCGAGTGACCTCCAGCATTGGCAGCAGAGGCCTAGTACTTCTATTCACAAAGGTGTACACATACGGGGATAGAAAGCGCAGGGGAGACGACGGCAGGAGTAGAAGGTGCCGGAGAGACTGCGGCTCGAGAGGGACTGGGTGCTGGTCGTCGACGACGACGCCGCGATGCGCATACTCCTCTCCGACCTGTTCCAGCGCGTCGGGTACGACGTCGAGGAGGCCGAGGACGGCGACAGTGCGCTGGACATCATCCGCGAGCGGCGACCTTCACTCGTCGTGGTCTACGTCCTCCTTCCGGGCATCTCCGGCTACGAGGTCTGTCGCCAGGCGAAGGACGCGTTCGGGACCGACCTGCCCGTGATCATCATCTCCGGAGAGAGGGTCGAGCCCCTCGACCGCGTGGCGGGAATCCTCCTCGGTGCCGACGACTATCTCGTGAAGCCCTTCGACCTGGGGGAGCTCCTGGTCCGTGCTCGCCGCCTCATCGACCAGGACAGACAGAGAAGAGCGGACGCTGACATGGAACGGACCGGGGACCTGACGAAGCGCGAGGCCGAAGTGCTCTGGCTCTTATCGGAAGGCTTGACGCAGAAGGAGATCGGGATGCGGCTCGCCATCAGCGCGAAGACGGTCGGTTCGCACATCCAGAGCGTCCTGAGCAAGCTCGATGTCCATAGCCGCGCGGCGGCGGTCGCGCTGGCGCATCGCGCGGGTCTCATCGGAGAACTGAGGCTGACCACCTCGGCGGCTGAGCAGGTCTCCCGAGCGTCGAGAAATCACTAAACCTCGAGCCGACAGCGCCCCGCCGCGGCCGGAAGCCTCCCGCCGATCAGCCGCCTGTAACCAGCGAAGCCGAAGAACTCGGCGCCCGCCGTGTTGACCTTGATCCGCTTCGTCCCGGAAGGCGTCGCCCTCGCAGCGAAGAAGGGCATCGTTGTACGCCCGTTCGAGGTGGCGCGAGGGGGGAGATCCGTTCCCCGCGTTCTTGGACCGGGGGCGGTCCGCGCCTGGGCCGCGTCCCCTGGGCGGGCAGAGCGGAAGACAAGACCGACCACAGCGTCTGGGCCGTGACCTGCTTCGTCACCCGCACGGGCTTCCGCCGCCGCGGGATCAGCCGTGCGCTCGCGCGCGGCGCCGTCGACTTCGCGCGGCAACGGGCGCCTGTGCGCTCGAGGGCTACCCGATGATCACGAAGCCCCGGCAGGAGATCACCTGGGGGAGAGCTCCACGTCGGCAGCCGCAGCATCTTCCCACGAGGAGCGGCACTTCAGTCCGAGGGAGCCCGCGACCTTCATGTCCTGCCAGAGCGCCGCCGCTGGACCGACCACCGAATAATGGGACAGCGCGACGCAACGATGAAGAGTCAGAACTGGAAGGTCACTGGAATCGCGGCGGCCCTGCTAGGCAGCCTGGTCGTCGTGGGCATTCTCGTGTTGCTGGTGGTAGCGATTGCGGTGGGCGAGGAGCAGACACACGAGCGGCGTCACGACGTCGTGTCCGCTTGACAGGAGTCGACGACCCGAACCGACGTCCGCACCCGGCTAGGGCAGCCGACGTTCACGACACGGATCAAGGCCGGTCGGCGCAGCGCGCCGTGTGACGTCTTCAATGCCTACGACACGATCGTCGACGCGTGGGTGCAGTTCATCTTCTGCTACGACCGCCGCGGCATACGACTAGTCGCGCATCCTCGACCTCAGCCGCGGAATCGATGTGGTGTCCTTTGAGGGAGCGACGGGGTCACTCCCTGACGTAAGCGCCGGCGCGCCGTCGGAGACTGCGCTGCAATACGCGAGACTGACGCGCGATGGAGGGCATCGTTCCGATCCCCTCGCAGGGCCGTACCTTCGTCGAGGGCCGGCGCGTGCGGCTGACGGACATGGACCCGCGGGGCCGGCTCCGGCTAGACGCCGTAGCCGGGTTCCTGCAGGAGATCGCAATCGACGACGTCGACGAGACCGGCTGGGGAGCGCCCGACCACCTTTGGTTCGTGCGGCGGATGCGCGTCGACGTGGTCGAACCCTTCCTCACTGATCGCGCGGTCGAGCTCGTCACCTGGTGCAGCGGGCTGGCGACAGTTGCCGCCGGCCGGCGCTGGTCGCTGACGGGCGACCGCGGCGGCCTGATTGAGGTCGACAGCGTCTGGATTCACCTCGACGCGGAACAACGCCCGGCGCGGATCACGCGGTTCGACGCCTACGCCCGGGCCGCCGGCGGCCGCCGCGTGTCCGCCCGGCCGCAGCTGGCGGACCCGCCGACGGACGGGCCGCGCTCGCCCTGGCCACTACGCGCATCCGACGTCGACCTTCATGGGCACGTGAACAACACGGTCTACTGGCAGGCGATCGAGCACGTGCTCCTCGGCGCCGGCCCCGAGCTGGGGCGTCCCCTGCGCGCTTGCCTCGACTTCCGCGAGCCGCTCGACGTCGAGGACCCGCTCGAGCTCGCGGTGACCGGCGACGAGCACCATCTCGACATCGGCTTCGTGGTCGACGGCTGCATAAAGGCCGTGGCCGCAATCGCCGACAAGGTCTGACCGCCGCCAATGCAGCCCATCAGCGCGTGCGCGGAGCACCTCGAACACGATCGCGTACCGAGGCTTGCGGGGCCTACTGATCGCCCCACTGGGACTTGTACGCGGCGATCCTTGCCATTTCCTTGCCACGCGAGGAAACTCGTTGTCGTTTAAGACAGCGAAAGCCCTGCATTAGCAGGGCCTTCATGCAATGGGCGGTACTGGGCTCGAACCAGTGACCCCCAGCTTGTCGAGCTGGTGCTCTCCCAACTGAGCTAACCGCCCTAGAAGGGCCGATTGTAGCCGGACATCAAATCGGTCGGATCGATGGGACGGCCGTGGTCGCGGAGCGGCCGCTCGCGAGAGGTGGGCGTAGAGGTTCGAGTAACGCTCGTTGACCTGCACCTCGACGACGTTGCCGTAGCCCTCGTAGCCGTGGGGCGTGCCCACGCGAACGACGACTCCGCTCTCGGCCGCGCGAATCTCGAGCGAGCGGAGGATCCCGATGTCGATCCCCGGATGCCAGCGGCCCTCGTCCCAGCCATAGGGTGAGGTCTCGACGCCGTTCGCCGGCCACGAGAAAGCCAGCTGCCGGCCGCCGTCCGTTCGGGCGACGGCGTTCGGGACTAGCGCGAGCGCGCAGAGGAAGACGAAGAGGGTCCGCACGTGGGCGCGGGAGAGTAGCTCAGAAGATCTCCGGGCACCAGGGGGACCGGTCTGTGCGGAAGATCGCGTCCGCACGGGCGACGGCACCCGGCCGGAGCTCCTCGAGGCGCAGGGCCCGCTGCAGCTGGGCGAACGTGAAGCCGCCGAGGTACACGGAGCCGAGCTCTTGTACGCCCAGGCGGAGATCCGGCTCCGCGTCGGTTCGGCGGGCCTCGCCGCCCTCGAGCTTCCAGCGGCCGGCGTTGTCGGGCACGAACTCGTCCGCGACGTCGAAGACGACCGCGCCGTCCTCCGCATAGCTCCGCGCAGAGAGCGCCGCGCCGACGTCGACGAGGCGCACCCAGATGCCGTCGCCGACGCGGAGGCGCATTCGACGCGGCTCGGCGAGCAGGAGGAAGAGCGGGTGGTCGATCGGCAGGAGCTCCGCGCTGATCGTCTCTGTCCAGTCGACGTCGAGCAGGTAGCGCCAGAGCTCGGCGAGCGCACGGGGGTCGGCCGCGATCGCCTCGAGCACGCGGAGCGTCGTCTTTGCCGCGCCTGCCTCGAACTTCGGCACGTGGCGATAGATCGCGTACGCAACGCCTTCGCCGTCTCGCTCGTGCACGACGAAACGCTTCGGGCCCGCGCCGTCGCGGAACTCGGAAGGGTCATCGAGCACCCGGTACTTCCACCACGACTCGCCGCGTGAAAACGCGCCCGGCGTCTGCGCAAGCCAACGCTCGTGGATCGGCGGCAGGAGATGCCACGCCTCCTCAGCGTCGACGATCCGCGGGAAGCTCTCCGGTTCCAACGGGACGGCGTACGCGGAGCGGTCGCGCGCGAGCTCGATCTCGCCCTGGAGCGACGCCATCCCATAGCCAAAGCGCCCGTAGATCTGCGCTTCGGTTGCCCAGAGCGCCGCGAGCGGCTCGCCGCGCTCGCGCACATCGTCGAGCTGGGCGCGCATCATCGCGCGCAACACGCCGCGACGGCGGTGCGTCGGGTAGACGCCGACGACCGTCACGCCCGCGCACGGAACTTGCGCTCCGGGAACTGTCATCCGCAACGGGAACGAGCCAGCGCCGCCGATCGTGCGCCCGTCGTCGCGCGCGGCGAGCATCCTGTCGAGCGGAAGGCTCTCGGTGAAGCGCTTCATGCGCTCCTCCTTCGGCTCGGCGGCGAAGTACTGGCCAATCGCGAGAAATGCCTCCGTGAACTCGTCGAGGTCGGCGACCGGGCGGACGTCGACGGCCATCAGAAGACCTCCGGGCAGTACGGCGGCAGCGGTGTGCCGAACAACGCGCTCGCGCGCCCGAGCGCGCCGGGCGTGCGTTCCTCGACCCGCCCTGCCGACGCGAGCCGGTGGAAGTTGAAGGCGCCCAGGAACGCGGTCGCGAGGTCGTCGACGCGGATCGCGAGGTCCGCCTCGTCGTCGGTCCGCTCGACGTTCGGCCCGATGCGATAGCGGCCGCTGTTCCACGCGAGTTGCTCGTCGCGCACCTCGATCACGAGCGAGTCGTCGCCCGCGTACGAGCGCGCACGCAACGCCGTCTCCACGTCGACGAGCCGCAGCCACAGCCCGTCTCGTACCTCGATGTGGAGCGCGCGCGGGTCGACGACCTGCAGGACGAGCGGGGACGCCGTGTCGAAGAAGTCGGACTTGACGCGCGTCGTCAGGTCGATGCCGAAGAGGAACCGCCACAGCTCGCGCGTCGCAGCCCCCGGTTTCGCCAGTGCCTCGACGATCTGGATTTCGCCCTTCGGATACCCGTGCTCCCACTCGTCCTTGACCCGGTAGAGCGCGTACCCCGCGAGCTCGCCGTCGAGCTCGAGCGCCGCATAGAAGCGACGGCTCGCACCGCGGCGCCAGTGCTCGTAGTCGGCGAGCTTGTGCTTGCGCCACCAGTGCTCGCTGCGGCTGATCATCCCCGGGCGCTCGCGCCGGAGCCGCTCGTAGAACGGCGAGAAGAGCGCGAACGCCTCCTCCGCGTCGACGAGCCTGGCTTCGCCCTGACGCCCCGAGTCGTCGCGCCACGCAATGCGCGAGCTCTCAGCGTCGATCCTCAACGTGTGCGACGCGAGGCCGTACCCGAAGCGCCCGTAGATCGCCGCCTCCGACGCGTAGAGCGCAGCCAGCGGCTCCCCGCGAGCGTGCGCGTCCTCCAGGTGCCTCACCATCAGCTCGCGCAGCACACCACGGCGCCGGTGCGTCGGGAGCACGCCGACCCAGGTCACACCCGCTGTCGGCAGCGAGCCGCCCGGAACGGTCATCTCGAACTCATATGCGGCCGAGAAGCCGACCGGACGGCCGTCGTCGAACGCCGCGATCGCGCGCTCAAGCGGAACGCTCACGCGCTCCCGCTCCCAGTCGGCCTCGACCATGTCCTCGGCGAACGCCGTCAGCGCCGCGCCCATCGCGTCGCGGAGCTCGTTCTCGGTGGGATTGCGGACGTGGACTGTCACGCGATCTTCTCGAGCGGCGCGTAGTCGAGCATCAGGCGACGCTCGCTACCGTCGCTCGCGAAACGCACCACGACGACGCCGCCGGCTTCCATGCTCGTGACGACGCCCTCGCCGAGCGTGCCGTGGCGCACCGAGTCGCCGGTCGAGAGCGTGGGCACGTCGGTCCGCGGCGCGACTCCGCGACTCGTCGCGGTCCACGAGCCGGGCGTGAGCCGCTCCCGCTCGACATGCTCGGACGCGATCTCGTCGAGGAAGCGCGAGGGCAGGTTGTGACTACGGCCGCCGTAGAGCGAACGCGAGGACGCGTGCAGGAGCGTCAGACGCTCCTTCGCGCGCGTCATGCCGACGTACGCGAGCCGTCGCTCCTCTTCGATCCCCTGCTCCTCGATCGAGCGCGCGTGCGGGAAGATCCCCTCCTCCACCCCGATCATGAACACGGCGCGGAACTCGAGCCCCTTCGCGTTGTGCAGCGTCATCAGCGTCACGAGCGACCCTTCGCCGCGGATCGCGTCCTGGTCGGAGTAGAGCGAGATCTCCTGCAGGAACGACGAGAGCGTCGGCTCCTCGGCCTGCTCCAGGTACTCGCGCGCAACGCCGACGAGTTCCTGCAGGTTCTCGATCCGGCCCTGCGCCTCGACCGTGCGCTCCGCCTCGAGCCCCTCGAGATAGCCCGAGCGCTCGAGCACGTCCTCGACGACGTCTGCGACCGGCCGGTCGAGCGCCCCCGCCTGCAGCGACTGGATCAGGTTGCGCAGTGAGGTGACCGCGCGCACCGGCGCGGCGCCGACGCCGGCCTCCTCCGGAAACTCGAGCGCCTCCCAGAGCGAGATCCCGTGCGCGTTCGCGTAGCTCTGCAGCCGCGCGAGGCTCGTGTCGCCGATTCCACGTCGCGGGCGGTTCGCGATCCGCAGCAGCGAGACCGAGTCGTACGGGTTGTCGAGCACCTGCAGGTACGCGATCACGTCCTTCACCTCGGCGCGCTCGTAGAAGCGCGGCCCGCCGATCACCTGGTACGCGACGCCCTGCCGCACGAGCACGTCCTCCAGCACGCGCGACTGCGCGTTCGTCCGGTAGAAGACCGCGATCTCGTCGCCGTTGAAGCCCTCCTCGACGAGCCCCGCGATCTCGGCCGCGACGAAGCGCGCCTCCGCGTGCTCGTCCTCGACCTCGATGATGTGCACCGGGTCGCCGAGCCCCAGGTCGGAGAAGAGGTTCTTCGGCTTGCGCTCGCGGTTGTTGACGATCAGCGCGTTCGCGGCCTCGAGGATCGCGTTCGTCGAGCGGTAGTTCTGTTCGAGCGCGATCACACGCGTGCCGGGGAAGTCGTGCTCGAACTCCATGATGTTGCGGATGTCGGCTCCGCGGAAGGCATAAATGGACTGGTCCGGGTCGCCCACGGCGAAAACGTTCATGTGCTTTTCGGCGAGGAGCTGCAGCAGCCGGTACTGCGCGTGGTTCGTGTCCTGGTACTCGTCGACAAGGATGTAGCCGAACGCGTTCTGCCACTTCTGCCGCGCCTCGGGAAAGCGCTCGAGCACCTCGACGGTCAGCATGATGATGTCGTCGAAGTCGACGGCGTTCGACGCGTGCAGGCGCCGCTGGTAGAGGTCGTAGACCTCGGCCACGGTCTGGTCGTAGAACGACGCGACGCGCGCGCGGTACTCGTCCGGCGTGATCAGCTGGTTCTTCGCGTTTGAGATCTGCGCGTGGATCCCGCGCGGGACGAAGCGCTTTGTGTCGCGCTCGAGCTCCTCGAGGACGTTCTTCACGAGCCGGACCTGGTCGGCCTGGTCGTAGATCGTGAAGTTCGTCCGGTAGCCAAGCCGCGGCGCCTCGCGACGCAGGATCCGCCCGGAGGCGGCGTGAAAGGTCAGGACCCAGAGCCCGCGCGCCTCGCGGCCGAGCTGGTCATACAGGCGCGTGCGCATCTCCTCGGCGGCCTTGTTCGTGAACGTGATTGCGAGGATCTCGTTCGGCTTGGCGCCGATTGCGCCGATCAGGTGCGCGACACGGTGCGTGAGCACGCGCGTCTTGCCGGAGCCCGCTCCGGCGACGACGAGCACCGGCCCCTCGGTCTGCAGCACGGCCTCGCGCTGCGCGTCGTTGAGGTCGGCGAGATAGGTCTCGGGTGAAGCGACGGGCACACGGTCGATGCTAGCGGCGCCGCAGGCGTATGCTCCTAGCCGTGACGGGCTACTCGATCTCATCCTTCGACGAGCTCGGCGACGGCCCCGGCTTTCGAAAGGTGCGCCAGGCGCTGGGCGTGACGGCGTTCGGCGTGAACGGTGTGATCTATCCGCCGGGCTACGAAGGGTTCCTGCACTATCACGACCAGCAGGACGAGCTGTACTTCGTGCACAGCGGCCGCGCCCGGCTCGAGATCGGCGACGACGTGCACGAGCTGGGGCCGGGCGGCCTCGTCCACGTCGAGTCGACGACGCCGCGGAAGTTTTCGAACGCGTCCGACACCGAGGATCTCGTGCTCCTCGTCGTCGGCGGCAAGGATGGATACGTCGGCCGAGACGGGCAGCTCGTCGATCCAGAGCGCGACCTGCCGCGCCGCCAGGCCTTCAGCTCGCAGTGAGCGAGCCGGAGCGGACGAGGGGGCACATCCCCTGGAGCAACGTCGACCGCCGCCTGCGCAGCCTGAGGGAGATCTGGGTCACGACGGCAGGTGGCGACGGGCGGCCTGACGCGGTGCCGGTGTGGTTCTGGTGGGACGGGCGCTGCGTGTACTTCGCGACCAAGATGACGAGTCGAAAGACGCACAACATCGCCGCGCGGACCGCGGTCGTTGCGCACAACGGCGACGGCGCCGAGCCGATCATCATCAAGGGCGACGCGGATCTCGTCGTCGATCCGGGCGCGCTCGCGCGCGTCGATCGCGCGTACCGCGAGAAGTACGTCGATCCGCACTCGGGGGCGCACGCCACGGTCTTCAACGAAGGCGACTGCGTCTTCCGGATCGAGCCGCGGATCGTCATGGTCTGGTCGTACGCGACCTGCAGCAGCCGAACCGACTTCCGCTTCGACGCCGTCGCCGTCGGCTGAACGGGCACGCGCCCACGAGCGACCGCCCGGGCGATTTCAGCCTTTACGTCACCTCGGCGAGCCGGGCTTCCACCCACGCGGTCGCTTGCGCGAAGGACGCGCCGTCGGTCGACTTCAGGACGACGTCGACCTCGGGCCCTGCTGGGTCGAAGCGCGGGTACGAGCCGACGAGCACGTCCGGCCAGCGCTCGCCCGCCTCGACCAGGATCGCCGCGATCTCGCTCTCGCGCGTGCGGTACGTACGGCGCCAGACGTCGATCGGCGGCCCATGGCGGAACTCCTCGGCGATCGCATCGAACATCGCCTCCATCTCGGCCGGAAGCCCGGGGAAGGCGTAGACGTTCTCAATCGCGAAGCCGGGCGCGCCGCCGCGTGGGTTCGCGAGCGCGCGACTGCCCGCCGGGAGCAGCGCCCATCGCGCGGCGTAGTCGGGGTCGCGCGTGAACCGCGAGCGCAGATCGGCGGCGAGCTCAAGGACCTCCTCCTGCTCAACGCCGAACGCGGCGGCGAGCGCCTCGCGGGTGAGGTCGTCCGGCGTGCCGCCGAGGCCGCCGGTGACGAGCACGAAGTCGACTGCCGGAGCCCGCTCGCGGACGAACTCGGCGATCTCGTCGATCTCGTCCGGGAGCGCGGCGACGAGGCGGACGCGCACACCGAGCAACTCGAGCCGCTTCGCCAGCCACGACGCGTTCGTGTTCGGGACGTCGCCCGACACGATCTCGTTGCCGATCGTCAGGATCGCGGCCGTGGCCACCACCGAACCCTATGCTCGACCCGTGATCCGCGAGTTCGAGGACCGGGATGCCGATCGAGTCGCCGAGCTCGTGCGCGATTTTCCCTGGTTCGTCACCGCCGAGCACCTCCGCCACAGGCTCCGCTCGAGGCCGGCACGCGCCCACGCACGGAGTTGGGTCGCCGAAGAGGAAGGCGAGATCGTCGGCTGGGCGCAGACCCAATTCGCGTGGGTGACCGACCGGGACGATCTCGCCGACGTCCTGGTGTTCGTCTCGCCGGGCCGGCGCCGCGAGGGAATCGGCTCGAAGCTCTACGAGCTTGCAGCCGGCCACGCGCTCGAGCACGGGGCACGCGAGCTGAAGAGCGGCGCCTGGGAAGATGACGGGCGCCGCTTCCTCTTGCACCGACACTACGAGCGTATGCGCGAGGAGCGCTTCTCCGCGCTCGATCCGCGTACGGTCGACACCTCCGGGCTCGTATTGCCGGACGGATTTCGGCTCGTCACGCTCGCAAAGCTGGCCGGCCGCGAGCGCGACCTCCATGCGCTCTACGCGGAAGTATTTGCCGACCAGCCGGCCGACGACGGACTGACGATCGAATTCGACGACTGGCTCACCGATACGGTCGGCAACCCGCAGCTGAGCACGGAGGGGAGCTTCGTCGTCCTTGACGGCGAGACTCCGGCAGCGCTCGCGTGGATCCAGGTCTCCGGCAAGCGCGCGCAACACGATCTGACCGGTACCGCGCGCACCTATCGCCGCCGCGGCCTCGCGCGCGCCGCGAAGCTCGCGACGATCCGCTGGTGCGCCGAACACGACATCGAGCTCCTCGCGACCGGTAACGACGCGACGAACGTGGGCATGCTTGCGATCAACGACGAGCTCGGCTTCCGCCCCTGGATCACGAGGCAGACCTACGTGCTGCGGACATGATTCGGGAGTTTCGAGCGGAGGACGCCGCGGCCGTGGCCGCGCTCGTCTCAACGCACAGCCCGTGGCTCGAGACGGCAGCCGGCCTCGTCCACCGCCTCGACGCGCTGCCGGAGCGCGCGCAGGCTGCGCGTTGGGTCGCTGAGGACGACGGCGAGGTCGTCGCGTGGGCTGAGGCCGAGTTCGACTGGTCTTCCGAAGCTGAGCACGTGGGTCAGCTCTGGGTACTCGTCGACCCGGCGTTCCGGCGTCGCGGCCTCGGCTCGCGGTTGTTCGAGACGGCCGCCGCCTACCTCGTCGCGCGCGGCGCTCTCGAGCTGCGCACGTGGTCGTTCGACGAGAGCGCGCCGTTCCTCGAGCGGCGTGGCTTCGAGCGGCGGCGCGGCGAGCGCGTCTCGGCCGTCGACCCCCGCACCGTCGACACGTCGCGACTGGAGGAGCTCGAGCCAGGCGTGCGCGTGGTCGCACTCGCGGACCTCCTCGACCGTCTCCCTGAGGTCTACGCGCTCTATGCCGAGGCGGCGGCCGACATGCCGCTCGACCATCCGCAGACGAACTTCTCGTACGAGGAATGGCTCGAGGAGACGATCGCCGACCCGGACCTGAGCCAGGAGGGCAGCGCGCTCGTGCTCGTGAATGATCGGCCGGTGGCGCTGTCGTGGGTTGGTGTCGACCTCGAGCGCCGGCGCGCCGAGCACGAGCTGACGGGGACGGCACGCGCGTATCGCCGCCGCGGACTCGCGCGGCTCGCGAAGCTCGCCGTCCTGCGCTGGTGCGCCGAGCAAGGCATCGAGCGGTTGGCGACCGGCAACGACGGCGAGAACACGGGCATGCTCGCGATCAACGACGAGCTCGGCTTCCGGCCCGACGTGGTCGAGACGGAATGGGCGAAGCGCCTGTGAGCGAGCTCGTGCTCACGTACCGGGGCGACCGCGACGTGCGCGCAGTGCGTCTCCACTCCGATCTCACACGGCGCAACGGCGCGCCCGAGTTCCGGCGGCGTGGGCGGTCGCACACGTGGGAGCTGCGACTCGTGCGGCCGGAGGGCGTGCACCGCATCGAGTATCAGCTCGAGCTCGAGCGCGCGGACGGCTCGCGCGAAGTGATCACCGATCCGATCAACCCGCTGCGCGCCAGCGCGCCCTTCGCCGATCGCTCCGTCGTCGAGTTCGAGGAGTACGCGCCGCCCGTGTGGCTCGAGGACGAGAAGGCGTCCGAGGGCAAGCTCGAGCCGTTCGCATTCCGCAGCCGCACGCTCCGCGCGGAGGTCGCCGGACTGCTCTGGAGCGCGCACGGCGCGGAGCCCGGTGCCTCCCTCCCGCTTCTCGTCGTGCACGACGGCCCCGAGTACGCGGAGCACGCGCACCTGCTGCGGCTCTTCGACTCCGCGGTGGCGGAGCTCGAGCTGCGACCGTTCCGCGCCGCGCTCGTCGCGCCACCCGGCGACCGCAACGAGACGTACTCCGCGTCGACCGCCTACGCCCACGCCCTCGACCGCGAGATCATCCCCACGCTGCGCGAGCTCGCGCCGCACCCCGACTTCGGCGGCGCGCGCGTCGGCATGGGCGCGAGCCTCGGCGCGCTCGCGGCCTTTCACGCGCACCGGCTGCACCGGCATCTCTTCGGCGGCCTGTTCCTCCAGTCGGGCAGCTTCTTCCGGCGCGCCACCGACCCGCAGGAGTCGGGCTTCGCGCGGTTCGAGCGCATCTCGCGCTTCATGGCCGGCGTTCTGCGTGCGCCGACCGCGCGCTCGCCCATCCCGATCGTGATGACCTGCGGGATCGCGGAGGAGAACCTCGGGAACAACCGCGTGCTCCGCGACGCGCTCGCGCGCCAGCGCTACGACGTGCGCCTGCACGAGCATCCCGACGTGCACAACTGGGTCTCGTGGCGCGACGTCTTCCACCCGCATCTCGTCGGGCTCCTGGAACGGCTCTGGGGTTGAGTGGCCGCCACGTCACCCTCGACGGCGGCAACCTGCTCGCGTACGGGCACTGGGGCCGCCCGGTCCTCGCGTTCCCGTCCGAGCAGGGCCCGTGCTGGCAGTACGAGGAGCGCGGGATGGTCGACGCGCTCGGCTGGCTGCTCGAATCGGGCCGCATCAAGCTCTACTGCGTCGACAGCTACGACGCGCAGAGCTGGCAGGCGCACGAGCTTTCGCTCGAGGAGCGTGCCCGCCGGCACGGCCACTACGAGGGCTGGATCCTCGAGCGGGTCGTGCCCTTCATCGCCGAGGATTGCGCAGAGACCGACATCGTCGTCACCGGCGTCAGCTTCGGCGCCTATCACGCAGCGAACTTCGCGCTCAAACGCGCCGACCTCTTCCCGCTCGCGATCTGCCAGAGCGGCGTCTACGACGTTTCCGCGGTTGGTTGGGGCGAGCGCGGCGATGCGGTCTACTTCAACAACCCGGCGGATTATGTGACCCACCTCGACGGAGACCACCTCGACTGGCTGCGCTCGCGCGTATCGCTCCTGCTCGTCGTCGGGCGGGGGCGGTGGGAGGACACGACCGGCGCGCTCGAGTCGACGCATCGCTTCGCCGGGCTGCTCGGCGAGAAGGGCCTTGAGCACGAGCTCGACGTCTGGGGACCGGAGTTCCCGCACGACTGGCCGTCGTGGCGCGCGCAGCTCGCGCACCACCTGCCGAGGTTCTGCTGATGCCGTCGCACCTGATCGGCCTGCTGCTCGGGACCGAGGAGGACTGGCCGACCGCGTTCGAGGCGCTGACGCGCCGGCTCGGGTCGATCCGCTGGCAGGGAGAGCAGCACGACCTCGACGTCGAGCGCCTCACGATGGAGCCGTTCGACCTCCGCTACCGGCCGCGCTACCCGCTCGTCATCGACCGGCTCGCCTGGTGGTACGACCTCCCGCGCGCGTGGCTGAAGAAGATCGCGCTGATGGACGACGTCTACCTGCTGAACAACCCGTTCACGTTCCAATCGATGGAGAAGCACTCGGCGTACTGCGCGATGATGCGGCTCGGGTTGAAAGTGCCGGAGACCTGGCTGATCCCGCACAAGGTGCCGGCGCCGTTCTCGCCCTTCGAATACATGGCGGCCAAGCTCTCGGACGTCGCCTCGAAATACAATGCGCCGTTCGAGCTGGACGAGATCGGCGAGCGTGTCGGCTACCCGCTGTACATGAAGCCGTTCGACGGCGGCCAGTGGGTCGGCGTCTCCCGCGTCGGCTCGCCGGAGGAGCTGCGCGCGCGCTACGACGAGTCGGGCGAGCGGATGATGCACCTGCAGGGTGCGCTCGAGGACTTCGACGTCTTCGCGCGCTCGCTCTCGATCGGGCCGGAGACGATGGTGATGCACTTCCGCCCCGAGCGGCCGATCCACGATCGCTACGAGGTCGACCACGGCTTCCTGAGCCCGCAGCTCGGCTGGGAGGTCGTGACGATCTCGAAGCTCGTGAACGCGTTCTTCCGCTGGGAGTTCAACTCGTGCGAGACGATCGTCAAGGACGGCGAGGCGGCACCGATCGACTACGCGAACGCGTCGCCCGACGTGGCGCTGACGAGTCTGCACTACTACTTCCCCTGGGCGATCCGCTCGCTGCTTCGCTGGTGCGCGTTCTGTGTCGTGACGGGCCGGCGGATGCGCGTCGACCTCGACACACGCGAGTACTTCGCGATCGGGGACCGTGAGGACCTCTCCTACGACGACAAGCTGCGCGAGTACCGCCGGCTCGCGGACGAGTACTTCGAGACGGATCGCTACGAGGAGTTCGTCGCCGACGCGCTCGCGCCGCTCGACGAGCTCACGGTCGAGTATTTCGAGAGCCCGGAGTTCGACGCGCTGCTCGTCGAGACTGTGCAGGCGACCTTTCCGGAACACGAGCACGAGCACTTCGTCGAGCACTACCGCGGTCTGCTGTCGTCGTGGACCGCGGACCAACGCGCAGCCGCCTGATCGGCTAGGCTGCTCCGCGCCGGACACATATCTCCGGCCGGTGTGACGCAGCGAAGTCCGGTGCAAGCCCGGCGCTGTCCCGCAACTGTCAAGCCCCCTCGGGGGACGAGCCAGGACGCCTGCCCACGCCGACGAACGCCAGCCCTCGGAGGAAGGGCGGTTCGCGGCAGAGCCGGGAACCAACCTCCTCCGCTCAACGCGGAGGTTTTTTATGGCCAAGCTCACGATCCTCGCCCTGCTGGCAGGAGCGATCCTGCTCGGGCTCTTCGGCGGCCGGCCCGCCGAGGCGCACGTCGCGAAGACGCCGCGGCTCTTCCCCGTCGTCATCCAGGCGACGAACGGGAAGATCACGATCCGCAAGCGGCCGACCCGCATCGTCTCGCTCTCGCCGACTGCGACCGAGGACTTGTTCGCGGTCGGCGCCGGCAAGCAGGTGATCGCCGTGGACGACCAGTCCAGCTACCCGGCGCGCGCGCCGCGGACGAAGCTGTCCGGGTTCACGCCGAACGCCGAGGCGATCGCCGGCTACCGGCCGGATCTCGTGGTCCTCGCCACGGACGGCGGCATCGTCGCGCAACTCCGGAAGCTCGGGATCACGGTCGCGCAGTTCGACGCGGCGAAGAACCTGAACGAGACGTACGCGCAGATCCGCCAGATCGGGCGGGCGACCGGGCACCCCGGGCCGGCCGCGCGCACGACGGCGTCGATGCGGAAGTGGATCGCAGCCGCGCTCGCGTCCGTCAAGTCGCGGAAGGGGCTCTCGGTGTACCACGAGCTGACGCCGGACTACTACTCGGCCAACTCGGACACGTTCATCGGCCGCGTGTATACGCTGCTCGGCCTGCGCAACATCGCCGACGCGGCACAGGACGCGAACGGCGGCTACCCGAAGCTCTCGGCGGAATACATCGTCTCGGCGAACCCGGGCGTGATCGTCCTCGCCGATTCGAAGTGCTGTGGCCAGAACGCGCGTGCGGTTCGCGCACGGCCGGGTTGGAGCGGGATCGCGGCCGTGCGGAATGGGCGGGTCGCGTCGGTCGACGACGACATCGCCTCCCGCTGGGGCCCGCGGATCGCGGAATTCATCCGGGCCGTCGCCACGGCGATGCGATAGCGGGTGGACGCCCTCGGCGAGCGCGCCTTCCCACTCGCGGCCGCGAGGCGAGTGACCCTGCCCTGGGCGCTCGTTGCGGTCGGAGTGGTGCTGGGCGCGCTCGTCCTGGGCGTCCTCGTCGGCCCGGTGCACATCGGTCTCGAGCCGATCGTGCGCTCCGCGCTCGCGCGGCTGCCGTTCCTCGACGTCAGCTCGCCCCTGACCACCGCTGAAGACGGGATCGTCTGGCAGCTGCGCGTGCCGCGGGTGATGCTCGGCGCTCTCGTCGGCGCGATGCTCGCGCTCGCGGGCGCCTCGTACCAGGGCGTCTTCCGCAATCCGCTCGCGGACCCGTATCTGCTGGGCGTCGCGGCGGGCGCGGGCCTCGGCGCGACGATCGTGATCGCGTACGGGCCTGCGGGCTCGACGAACAGCTACCTACTCCCGCTCGCCGCGTTCGCCGGCGCGCTCTTCTCCGTCATCGCCGCGTACGGGATCGGCCGCTCGCTCGGCGGCGAACGGACGACGGCGACGCTGATCCTCGCGGGCGTCACCGTCGCCGCGTTCCTGACCTCGGCGCAGACCTTCGTCCAGCAGCAGAACTCCGACACGTTGAACGAGGTCTACGCGTGGCTGCTCGGCGGGCTGGGGACCGCGGGGTGGCGCGAGGTCACGCTCGTGCTGCCCTACGTCGCCGTCAGCGTCGCCGTCCTGCTCGTGCACCGGCGCGCGCTCGACGTCCTCGCGGTGGGCGACGAGGAGGCGCGGAGTCTCGGGCTCGACGTCGCTAGGACCCGGCTGATCATCGTTGCGGCTGCGACGCTCGGCACGGCCGCGGCCGTCGCGGTCAGCGGTTTGATCGGCTTCGTCGGGATCGTCGTCCCCCACCTCGTCCGGCTAGTCGTCTCGTCGAGCTACCGCGTGATCCTGCCGCTCTCCGTCGCGCTCGGCGCGTCCTTCCTCGTCCTCGCGGACGTGCTCGCGCGGACGCTGCTCGCTCCCGCGGAGCTGCCGATCGGCGTTGTGACGGCGTTCGTCGGCGCGCCGTTCTTCGCGATCGTCCTGCGCACGTCGAGGTCGGGATGAACGCGGTCGAGCTCGAGCACGTCACGGTCACCGCCGACGAGCGGCGGATCGTCGACGACGTCTCGCTTGCGGTCGGGCGCGGCGAGTGGGTCTCTGTGCTGGGCCCGAACGGCGCGGGCAAGTCCACATTGCTCCGGGTGCTCGCCGGCACGGCGCGCTGGGAGGGCGCTGCGCGTCTCGCCGGACGGGACCTGCGTTCGCTGCGGCGGCGTCAGGCGGCGCAGCTCGTCGCGCTCGTTCCGCAGGTGCCGGTGATCCCGCAGGCGATGACGGTCGCGGAGTACGTGCTCCTCGGGCGGACGCCGCACATGGGCGTGCTTGCCCGCGAAGGCGCCCACGACCTCCGTGCAACCGTGCAGGCGCTGGCGCGGCTCCAGCTCGACGCGCTCGCGGAACGGCGGCTCGGTTCGCTGAGCGGCGGCGAGCTCCAGCGCGCCGTGATCGCCCGGGCGCTCGCGCAGGCCGCGCCGATCCTGCTTCTCGACGAGCCCACGACCGCGCTCGACATCGGGCACCAGCAACACGTGCTCGAGCTGGTGGACGAGCTGCGGCGCGAGGGCGGGCTCACCGTGATCGCCGCGATGCACGACCTGACCCTCGCCGCCCAGTACGGCGAGCGCATCGTGTTGATCGACGAAGGTCAGGTGATCGCGGACGGAGCGGCCCGCGACGTGCTGACCTCGAGCCGGCTCTCGTCGCTCTACGGCGCCCGCGTCCGCGTCCTCGACGACGGCGCGACGCTTGCCGTCGTTCCGGTTCGCACGTGAGCGCGCTGATGGTGCAGGGAGCGTCGAGCTCCGCCGGGAAGAGCCTCGTCGTCACGGCGCTCGCCCGCTGGTTCGCACGACGCGGCGTCCGTGTCGCCCCGTTCAAGGGCGAGAACATGTCGAACAACGCGCGCGTCGTCGACGGCGGCGAGATCGGCGTCGCGCAGTGGCTGCAGGCTCGCGCCGCGGGGATCGACCCCGACGTGCGGATGAACCCCGTGCTCGTCAAGCCCGAAGCGGACACGCGCAGCCAGGTCGTCGTCCGCGGCCGGCCTGATCTCGCGCTCAGCGCGCTGCCCTGGCGCGAGCGCGGGCCTCGTCTCTGGCCGTTCGTCGAAGCGTCCTTGGGCTCGCTGCTCGCCGAGTACGAGCTGGTGCTGCTCGAGGGCGCCGGCAGCCCGGCCGAGATCAACCTGCGCACGACGGATCTCGCGAACATGCGCGCCGCGCGTGCGGCAAACGCAGCGGTGGTGCTCGTCGCGGACATCGACCGGGGCGGCGCGTTCGCGCACCTGTACGGGACGTGGCGTCTGCTCGACCGCCGCGACCGGCGACTCGTGCGCGGGTTCCTGCTGAACAAATTCCGCGGCGACGCGTCGCTCCTCCACCCCGCGCCTACGTTGCTCCGCCGTCGCACAGGCGTGCCGACGATCGGCGTTCTGCCCTGGCTCGAGCACGGGCTGCCGGACGACGATGGCGCGGCCGAGCCGGCAGTGACGGGCGGCCGGCCGCGGGTCGCGATCGTTCGCTACCCGACCGCGTCGAACCTCGACGAGTACCGGACGCTCGAGCAGGTGGCGGACGTCGTCTGGGCGCGTCGCCCCGAGGAGCTCGAGAACGCCGCCCTCGTCGTCCTGCCGGGGTCGAAGCACGTCGCCGCCGACCGCGCCTGGCTGCGTGCGCGCGGCTTCGACAGGGCGATCCGCAGCCGCGTGGCCGCCGGCGGCCGGGTGGTCGGGATCTGCGGCGGGCTGCAGCTGCTCGGCGAGCGCTTCGACGATCCCGCCGGCGTCGACGGCGCGGACGACGGCATCGGGGTGCTGCCGCTGCGCACGACGTTCGCTTCGGAAAAGCTGACCCGGCGCGCGGCAGCGTCCTTCGCGGAGCTTCCGGAACCCTGGAGCGCGCTGTCCGGCCTTCCCGTCGAGGGGTACGAGATCCGGCACGGCTCGTCGGTCGCGACAGCACCGCTCGGCCAAGCGCTTCCCGGCGGAATCGGCTACGTCGCGGGACCGGTGCTCGCGGTCTACGTGCACGGGCTTTGCGAGCAACCCGCCGTCGTGCGCGCGCTCGTAGGCGAGGCACCTGGAAGCACGCTCGAAGAGGTCTTCGACGAGCTGGCGGACGCACTCGACGAGCACGTCGACATGGACGCGGTCGCAAGGCTCGCGGGCGTCGCGTGAGCCTCGTCGTGCTGCTCGGCGGCGCGCGTGCCGGCAAGTCCGCGCTCGCGGTCGAACTCGCCCGCCGGTGGGACGGTCCGGTCGCCTACGTCGCGACGGCCGAGCCGGGAGACGACGAAATGGTTCGCCGGATCGAGCGGCATCGAGCCGAGCGCTCGACGGATTGGGCGACGATCGAGGAGCCGCTCGCGCTACGGAACGCGCTCGCGGGCCTGGATGCCGACACGCTCGCGGTCGTCGACTGCCTGACGCTCTGGGTCGCGAACCTGCTCGCGCGCGGCAACTCGGTGCTCGACGAGGCAGAAGCGGTTGCGGAGCTCGCAGCAGCACGTACTGCCCCGGTGATCGTGGTCACGAACGAGGTCGGGCTCGGCGTGGTCCCGGCGACGCCCGCGGGTCGCGAGTACCGTGACCTCCTCGGCGCCGTGAACGCTGCCTTCGTGCGTCGCGCGGACGACGCGGCCTTCGTCGTCGCGGGTCGTCCGTTCCCGCTCGCCGACGACTGGATGCCGGAGGCGCTGCATGGTTGAGGTCGAGCCGCTCGACGCCGCTGCGATGGATGCGGCGCGCGCCGAGCTCGACCGTAAGACGAAGCCGCGTAGGAGCCTCGGACGGCTCGAGGAGCTCGCGGTGCACCTCGCGGGCATCGGCGTGACCGATCCACGCTTCACGATCGTCGTCGCCGCGGGCGATCACGGCTACGCCGAGGAAGGCGTCAGCGCCTACCCCGCCGAGGTGACGGGGCAGATGCTGGAGGTGTTCGCAGCGGGCGGCGCGGCGGTGTCGGTGCTCGCGCGTGCGGCCGGCGCCGAGGTCGTCGTCGTCGACGCCGGCGTGGGTGCGGGGACGGCGAACGCAACGCGGGGTCCCGCGATGAGCCGCGAAGAGGCTGTTCAGGCCGTCGAGCGAGGCGTCGAGCTGGCGCGAGAGCTCGGTGGCCGCTGCAGCGTGGTTGCGCTCGGGGACATGGGAATCGCGAACACCACGGCCGCGAGCGCGTTGCACGCCGCGCTGCTCGGTGTGCCCGCCTCGTCGGTCTGCGGGCCGGGAACCGGACTCGACGCCGAGGGCGTACGGCACAAGGTCGACGTCGTCGAGCGCGCGCTTGCTGTCAACGCGCCGCTCGGCGACGACCCGGTCGACGTGCTCGCCGCGCTCGGCGGGTTCGAGATCGCGTTCCTCGCAGGCGTCGCACTGGGCGCCGCAGAGCAGCGTCTCGCCGTGGTGCTCGACGGGTTCATCGTCGCGGCCGCCGCGCTCGTCGCTGCGCGGATCGAGCCGCGCACGGTCGAGTACATGATCGCGGCTCATCTCTCGCCGGAGCCGGGCCACCGCCTCAGCCTGGAGGCGCTCGGCCTCCGACCGCTGCTCGACCTCGGTCTGCGGCTCGGCGAGGGGAGCGGCGCGGCGCTCGCCCTTCCGCTGCTGCGAGCGTCGCTCGCGGTGCTGCACGAGATGGCGACGTTCGAGAGCGCGCAGGTGACCGATGCGGGTTGCTGATGATCTCGCCGCGGCGACGGCGTTCCTCACGCGCGTGCCGACGGGACGGCTCGCGGCGTTCGACCGCGCGGCGGTCGCGCGGGCCGCACCGCTCTTCCCGCTCGTCGGCGGCGGCGTCGGCGTCGTCGCGGGCGGTCTGATCGACCTCGCGCGCGGGCCGCTGCCCGCGTTCGCCGCTGCCATGCTCGGACTCGCGCTCGCGGCGCTGCTCACCGGCGCAATGCATTTGGATGCGCTCGCCGACACGGCCGACGCGCTCGGCGGCATGACGCGTGAGCGCCGGCTCGAGATCATGCGCGACCACGCGATCGGCTCGTTCGGCGCGGTCACGCTCGTCGTCGTGCTCCTGTTCGAGGCGTCGGCGCTCTCGGCCGAGGGCAGCGCCTGGAGCGCGTTCGCGGCGGCGGCGGCGTGCGGGCGCTGGGCGGCGCTACCGCACGCAGCGTTCCTCACGTACGCGCGCCCCGGCGAACCGGTGCTGCGGACCTCCTGGAAGGGCGTGCTCCTCGGGCTCCTCGTCGCCGGCGCGGTGGCGCTCGGCGTGCGCGGCGTTTCGGGGCTCGCAGCGATCGGCACGGCTGCCGCTGTTGCACTCGTGCTCGGCGCGTTCTTCCGCCGGTGGCTCGGCGGCGTCACAGGCGACACGCTCGGCGCGACGACGGAGCTCGCACAGGCGGCGGCGCTCGCCGCCCTCCTGGTGGCCGGGTGACCCGGATCCTGCTCGTCCGGCACGCAGAGCCGGAAGACGACGCGAGCGGCCGCTGCTATGGGCGGCTCGACGTCGGCCTGTCCGACGGCGGGAGGACGCACGCCCGGCGGCTGTCCGGGCTCTCCTGCGACGTCGTCTACACGAGCCCGCGCCGCCGCGCGCGCGAGACCGCGACCGCGCTCGGCGACGCGCTCGTCGACGAGCGTCTTCGCGAGCTCGACTTCGGCGAGCTCGAGGGTCGCACCTTCGACGAGATCGCGCTCGAGCGCCCGGAGCTGTATCGCCGCTGGATGGAGGAGCCGACACGCGTGCGCTTCCCCGGCGGCGAGAGCTTCGACGACCTTCGCACGCGCGCGTGCGCCGCGCTCGCCGACATCCGCGCCGAGCACGAGGGCGACGTCGCCGCGGTCGTCACGCACGGCGGCGTCGTGCGTGCGGGTCTCGCGGAGGCTCTCGGCCTTCCGAGCGAACGGATCTTCGCGCTCGACGTCGGCTACTGCCGGATCAGCGTGATCGACTGGTTCGGCGACGGCGCCGTCGTGCGGCTCGTGAACGGGTCGGGCGCGGACCTCCCGGCATTCGCGCTGGGTTGACTTCGTATCATCGGCGCGTGCCGCGCTCGCGCCTCGTGAGCCTCTGGCTTCCGGTCGCCGCGTGGGCGGCGCTGATCTTCGCGCTCTCGTCCGTCCCGAGCCTCGACTCCGGCCTCTCGTGGGACACGCTGCTACGCAAGGTCGCGCACGTGACCGAGTACGCGATCCTCGGCGCGCTGCTCCTGCGCGCGCTGCGGCGACCCGTCCCGGCGTGGCTCGCGGGCGTCGCGTACGCGGCGAGCGACGAGCTGCACCAGCACTTCGTCTCCGGGCGGCACGGGAGTGCCGTCGACGTCGCGCTCGACGCGGCAGGCGTCCTGCTCGGCGTCGTCGTCTACCGGCAGCTGCGTACATGAAGGTCGCGCTCGATCTCGATGCCGTGCTCGGCGACACACGGCCGCTGTGGGAAGCGTGGCTCGAGGACGCGGCGCGCCGCTACCGCTCGATCGCGCCGCTCGATCCGAGCGAGCTTTCGAAGGACCGCGGCGAGGCCGCTGAGCAGCTCGACCGCTGGGCCGAGGGCGGGGTCGGCGACTGGCACGGCTCCCTCGAGCGGTTCACGGAGGACCACGCGCCCCTCTTCCTCCGTCCGGACCCGGACGCGAACGCCGCCCTGCGGCGCCTCCAGTCGCGCGGCGACACGATCGGCGCCTTCACGGACGCGCCGGAGCCGCTCGGCAGGTTGGCGCTCGCCCAGCTGGGCGCCGGGCGGCGCCTCGAGGTGGCGGAATTCGGCGCGGGAGCCCGGGAGCGCGTGCTCGAGGCCCTCGGCGAAGGCTCGGTCGTCGTCGCCTCTCGCGACGAGCTCCTTGCGCTTCCTCTCTAGGATTCCCAGCGTGGAACGGCGACCCGCGCTCTTCGACGACCGGCAGCTCGACGTGCTCCTCGAACGCCTCGACGCGATCCGCGACGAGCTGCGCGCGCTGAACCGGCGACTCGACTCGCAGGAGACCCTGCTCCGCATCGCAGGCGAGATCTCGGCGCTGAACGAGTCGTTGCAGACCCTGGCCTATGCAGCCCTCGGCCGGCAGCCCCCGCAGGTCCGCCGCCGCGGCACTGGCTGATGGCTAGCGGACGAGCTTGAAGACGCGGCCGTTCAGCGACGTCGCGTAGAGCTCCCCGCGCGCGTCCTCGCCGAACGACGACAGGCCCGGGATGTTGAACGGCTCACGGCGCACGTCCGTCGCGCGGCCGCCTTCGACGCGAAGGCTCCAGACAATCCCGCTGCAGAAGTCGCCGTAGAAATATCGGCCGCGCGCGGCGGGCACCGCGGAGCCGCGATAGACGAAGCCGCCGGTGACCGAGCAGTTCCCGCCGTCGTGGCCGTAGACCTCGATCGGAGACACGAGCCGCCCGCGCGAGTTCGGCGCTTTGTCCTCGAAGCGCGCGCGACCCTCGAAGACGTCCCAGCCGTAGTTCGCCAGCTCACCGATCTGTGCCCGGGGCATGTAGTCGATCTCTTCCCACGCGCCCTGGCCGACGTCGGCGATGTACAGGTCGCCGTTCGCGCGGTCGAACGAGAACCGCCACGGGTTCCGGAGGCCGAGCGCGGCGATCTGCGGCACCGGCTTCGCCCGCGCCACGTTCAGCTTCAGCAGCTTCCCGAGCAGCTGGTTCAGGTTCTGCGCGCGGTTCTCGGGATCGCCTCCCGAACCGCCGTCCCCCATCCCGACGTAGAGCATCCCGTCGGGCCCGAACGCGAGCTGCCCGCCGTTGTGGTTCGCATACGGCTGCCTGACGAAGAGCAGCTGCCGCGCCGTCTTCGGCAGCGCCGCCGTTCCGGCACGGTTCGCGCGGTACTCCACAACACGCGTGTTCCCGCCGCGGTCGGTGTAGTCGACGTAGAAGCGCCGGTTCTTCGCGTAGTTCGGATGGAACGCGACCGAAAGCAGTCCTTGCTCTCCGCCCGAGATCACGAGCGGGCGGATGTCGAGGAACGGAGCCGTGCGCAGCCGTCCGTTCACCGCGACGCGGATGACGCCGACCTGGTTGACGGCGTAGAGCTTCCCCGGCTGCGAGCGCGGCGCGGTCACGTGCACCGGCGTCGCGATGTTGAAAAGCGGCCGGAACGTATACGCGGGCGCCGCCTCGCGCGCAGGCGACCCGGACGCCGCGCAGGCGGACGCGACCAGCGCGCCCAGCAGCACCAAGACGCTGCGGCCGGGCACGCTCAGATTCGCAGCAGCAAGCGCTTGAGCTCGTCCTCGCGCCCCGGCTCGAGGATCGCGAGCACCTGGTCGCCGGGCTGGAGCGTGGTGTGCCCCACGGCGATCTCTGCCTTGCCGTTTCTCATCACCGAGATGAGACGCGTACTCTCCGGAAGAGATAGCTCCTCGACGCGCTTGCCCGCGCACGGGGAGCCCGCGTCGACCTCCACTTCGACGATCTCGAGGTTCTCCTTCCGCAACTCGAGCAGGTGGACGAGCTCGTGCTCCGGGACCTCGTGCTCGATCAGGCCCAGCACCATCTGGGTCGCCGAGACCGTCTGCGGGATCCCGAGCAGGTCGAAGTGCGGCTGGTTACGGGGGTCGTTCACGCGCGCGATCACGCGTTCGACGCCGTACTTCTCGCGCGCGAGCTGGCCGATCACGAGGTTGTCCTCGTCGTCGCCCGTGACCGCGATCACGATGTCCGCCGGACGGGCGATTCCCGCGCGCTCGAGCACGGACATCTCGGTCGCGTCCCCGACCTGGACCTGGTGCTCGAACTCCTGCTCGAGCATCTCGTAGCGGTCGAGCCGCTGCTCGATCAGCGTCACCTCGTGCCCGCGCTTGAGCAGGGCGCGCGCGACGGTCGCGCCGACCTTCCCGCCCCCAACGACGATGGCGAACATCAGGCGGAGACGGGCTCCTCGAGCACGGTGTGCATCAGCTCGTCGATCGCCGTCTTCGTCGGGCAGACGACGTTGAGCCCGCGCGAGGCGTAGAAATGGGCGCGGTACGGATCGAGCAGGCGGACGACCACCCGCGGCACGTGGAACTGCTTCTGCGCGACCTGCGCGACGACGATGTTCGTGTTGTCACCGTCCGTTGCGACGACCACGGCGTCGGCATCCTCGATCCCCGCCTGCTTGAGCGTCTTCAGGTCCATCCCGTGGCCGACGACAAAGCCGCCGCTCCAGTCCTCCCCGAGCCGCGCAAGGGCCGCCTCCGTCTCGTCGACGGCGGTCACGTCCCAGCCCTCGCGGGCCAGGCGCCTCGCGACCGACGAACCGACCCGGCCGCACCCGACAACAATTGCCTTCATGCGCTCAGCGTAGCTCCGCCCGCGGCCGCCGGAGTGCCCTCCTCTTCGAGTACGCCCTGCGGGTAGACGATCACCATCACCTCGCACGGCGCCTTGCGAAGCACGTAGTCGACGGTCGGGCTGAAGAAGCGCGACTGTCGCCGCCAGCGCGGCGAGGAGCCCATGATGATCAGGTCCACGCCGCGCGTCTCCGCCTCCGCGACGACGGCCGGCCCGATCGCGCGTGCGCGCACGATCACACCCTCGACGTCGACGCCGTGCTCGGAGGCGAGCAGCTTGGCCTCGGCGAGCGAGCTCTCGGCGCGGTCCTCCTCGTCGAACAGCTCCGCCTCGAGCGGCTTGTCGAGCGGGACGCGAATCACGTGGAGCGCCGTCATCGTCGCGCCGAGCTCCTCCGCGAGGCGAATCGCGGTCGCCATCACCTCGTCGCCGATCGGGCCGAGCTTCACCGGCACGAGGATGTGGTGGTACTCCCCCTCGACGGAAGGGACGATGTCCGCTTCCGGCGGCTTGACGTGCTCGAGCAGCGCCTCGCCTCGGGATCGCCGGACGACGACGAAGAGCACGAGCCCGGCGAGGACCCAGAGCGGCCCGACGACGCGCGCCGCTCCGTGCGTCGCGATGGAGAGCACCCACACGGCCGCGGTCGACCCCGCGCCCACGTAGGCCGTGTAGGGCATGCCCGGAGCGCGGAAGGGGCGCAAGAGGTTGGGTTCGGTGCGCCGCAACCGCAACACGGCGAGCTGCGCGGCCGTGAACGCGAGCAGCACGCCGAAGCTGTAGAGGCTCGCGAGGCTGATCGACGGGTCGCCTACGACGTCGGCAATCACCAGCAGGAGCGAGGCGATTCCCGCCGTCGTCAGGATCGCCGCCGGCGAGAGCAGCGTCCGCCGGGTCAGCCGCTCGAACGCGTGTGGCAGCATCCCGTGACGGGCCAGGGAGAACGTGAGCCGGCTCGCACCCGACATCGACGTCGTCACGGCCGCGAGCAGGACGAGCACGCCGCTGAGCGCCACGCCGACGCGAAGCACGTCGCCTGCGAAGGCGGGTAGGTGAGCTCCGATCGCCTCCGCGATCCCCGCGAGCGGCGAGAGCCGCCAGCGCTCGCCGAGCCCTGTCTCGCCGTTCCGTACCGGGAACTCCGAGATGCCGACGAGCGCAATCAGGAACGACACGACGACCACGGCGCCAATCCCTGCGAACAGGCTCCGCGGGAGCGTGCGTCCCGGCTCGCGTGCCTCCGCGGCGAGGTTCGCGACCGTCTCCAGTCCCGTGTATGCGAGCATCGCGAGCGGAAGCGCGAACGCGATCTCGTGCCATCCCGGCTCGTTTCCGAGGTCGACGCCCTGCTCGAGCGCGTCGACCGAGAAAGAGAGCGGCAGCCCGAGCACGATCAGCGCCGCGAACCCGACGGCAGCGACCGCGGCGACGACGACCGCAACCGCGTAGAGCTGCGGCCGGCGCACGAGCCGGACGAGAGCGAGCCCGAGGACGACGCAGACGCCGACGAGGACGTCCCACGGCGACTGGCGCAGCGCCGTCCACCCGAGAGCCGCGGCGAGGTAGTGCGGGACGAAGAGCGCGGCGAGCGCGATCACGATCAGGTAGTCGAGGAAGAGCGCCCAGCCGGTGACGAAGCCCGCAGGGTCGTTGAACGCGCGACGGACGAAGAGCGCGGCACCGCCCGGCTCGGGAATCGCAGCCGTCCCTTCCGCGTAGGAGAGCGACACGAGCAGGAAGATCGCGCCCGCGACGAGCAGCACCCACGGCGTGAAGCCGAGCGCGTACAGCGCGACGATCCCGAGCGCGAAGTAGAGCGAGGAGCCGATCTCGCCGAACGCGACGGACGCGAGCGACGCGCCGCCGAGCGCGCGCGTCAGGCCTGTCATCTTCCGGGCCACTAGGAAAGCCTCCGCGCGAGATACAACCGCGCCGCGCCGGCGGCGATCAAGAGCGCACCGAGCAGGAGGCCGAGCCCACCGCCGACGCCGAGCGCGAGCGTGCGGACGACGACGGCGATCCCGAGGGCGACGACGAGCAGCGGCAGCGCGCGGTTCACGCCGCCTTCCGGCCGGCGGTCACGAGCACACGAACCGGGCTCGCCTTCAGCACGTAGTCGGCAGTCTTGCCGAAGATCGGACCGCGGCCCGGCCGGCGCGGCCCCCCGAGGACGATCAGCTCGGCATTCCGGCGCTCGGCTTCCTCGACGATCGCGCGACCGGCCGATCGCTCGCGGATGAGCCGCGTGACAGCGCGGACACCGTATTGCTCGACGAACGCCTGCGCGTTGTCGAGGAGCTCGTCGGCCTCGGCCTCGGTGTCGGGGAGGTCCGCGTCGAGCGGCAGGTCCATGGGGACCTCGATCACGTGGACGAGGACGATCGTCGAACCCCGCTCCGTGGCGAGTCGCGCGGCCGTCACGAGCGCCTCCTCCGTCTCCGGCGTGCGGAGCACGGGCACGACGATCGTGCGGTACTCGATCGTCAGGGACGGGCCCAGTACGAGCACCGGTGCACGGACCGTTGCGCTGAGCGGCTGCCGCACGACCCGCAACCGGTAGACGGTGTAGACGACGAAGCCCAATGCGAGCCAGGCCAACCCGGCGAGGCGAGTGTCGGGCGTCTGCACGACGACGACGACCCACGCGAGCGCAGTCCCGAGTCCGCCCACGAACGCGAAGATCGGCCAGTCGACGCCTCCGAGGTGCAGGTTGGGTCGACCGCGGAAGACGAGCTCATCCTCCCGCCGGCGGACGCGCAGCGCGATGATCGCAAAGTGGGCGATGGTGAAGGAGAGCATCGCGCCGAACGAATAGAGCGTCCCGAGGAAATCGACCTGCCCGGGAAGCAGCGTTGCGATCGACGCGATACCTGCGAAGACGATCAGGGAGATCCACGGCGTCTTGAAGGTCGGATGAAGGCGGCGAAAGACCTCCGGGAGCTGACGGTACGACGCCATGGCGTAGGTGATCCGTGACGCACCGATGACGCCTGCGTTCGTCGCGATGAAGAGGATGGTCGCTGCGAGCAGACCCACGTAGACCTTCAGGACGTCGAGCAGCGTGCCTCCGAGGCCGAGGTTCTGCACAACGCCAAGCACCGGGTCGTTCTGAAAACCGCTGTCCTCCGGTGGCAGGGCGAGCAGCGTCTGGAAGCCGTCCTCCGTGGGAACGACCGGAAGCGCGGAGAGCGCAATCGCCGGCAGGGTCAGGTAGATCCCGAACACGGCTACCGTCGTCATCAAGTAGGCCCGAGGCACGTTCCGCGTCGGGTCGCGCGCCTCTTCGGCGAGATTCGAGACGGTCTCTATGCCCGTGTAGGCGATCATCCCGACCGGAATCGCGAGCAGAAAGCTCGACCACGTCGGCGCCACGCCCCAGTGCACGTTGTCGACGAGCGTCCCGGGACTGAAGATCAGGAAGAAGCCGAGCAGGACGAGCAAGAGCTGCGTCGCGAAATCGACGACCGCGAGCGCGATGTTCAGCGTCGCAGCTTCGCGGATGCCGACGATGTTCAGCGCGACCAGGACCACGATCACGAGCGCGCCGACGACGATGTCCCAGGGGTTCGTCCGAAGCGGCTCCCAGAAGATCGAGAGGTAGTGCGGGACGAAGAACGCCGAGATCGAGATCGTGACGATGTAATTCAGCATCTGCGCCCACGCGGCGCCGAAGCTGACGGTCTCATTGAACGCGTGGCGCGCGAAGCTCGACGAGCCGCCCGCCTCCGGAAAACGCACGGTGCCCTCGGCGTATGTCATCGTCGTCGCGACGAAGATCAGGCCCGCGACGACGAAGACGAGCGGCGTGAGCCCGAGCGCGAACGCCGCGGTGACGCCGAGCGCGTAGTAGATCGACGAGCCGACGTTGCCGTAGACGGTCGCGAAGAGCGCTGGAGCGCCGAGTACTCGCTCGAGCGCCGCCGTCTGACGCCGCCGCCGAGGCACCCTCGAACTCTAAGGCCGGGGCACGACGGGCTCGTCAGCCGTGAATGGCGACGATGAGGGGGATGATCAGGATCGCGACGACGTTCGCGATCTTGATCATCGGGTTGATCGCCGGGCCGGCGGTGTCCTTGTAGGGATCGCCGACCGTGTCGCCCGTGACTGCGGCCGCGTGCGCCTCGGAGCCCTTGCCGCCGAAGGCGCCGTCCTCGATCAGCTTCTTCGCGTTGTCCCAGGCGCCGCCGCCGGAGGTCATCGCGATCGCGAGGAAGAGACCCGTGACGATCGTGCCGATGAGCAAGCCACCGAGCATGCGCGCGTTGATGATCCCGACGATGATCGGGAAGAGCACCGGGATCAGCGCCGGCAGCAGCATCCGCTTGATCGCCGAGCCGGTCACGATGTCGACCGCGCGCGAGTAGTCCGGCCGGCCGGTGCCCTCGAGGATCCCGGGGATCTCGCGGAACTGCCGCCGCACCTCCTCGACGACCTGGCCGCCGACGCGGCCGACCGCCTGCATCGCGAGCGAGGCGAACAGGAACGGCATCAGCCCGCCGAGGAAGAGGCCGGCGATCACCCACGCGTCGGAGAGATCGAACCGCGCGTTGATTCCCTCGTCGCGCAGCCCCGTCGTATACGAGTCGAAGAGAACGAGCGCTGCCAGCGCTGCGGACCCGATCGCGTAGCCCTTCGTCACGGCCTTCGTCGTGTTCCCGACCGCGTCGAGCGGGTCGGTGATCGCGCGCACGGACTCGTCGAGGTTGGCCATCTCCGCAATGCCGCCCGCGTTGTCGGTGACGGGTCCGTACGCGTCGAGCGCGACGATCAAGCCGGTCATCGACAGCTGCGCCATCACTGCCACGGCGATCCCGTAGAGACCTGCGAAGTGATGCGCGATCAGAATCCCCGCCGCGATCACGACCACCGGCGCCGCGGTCGCCTGCATCCCGACGGCGAGCCCTTCGATGATGTTCGTTGCGTGTCCCGTGCGCGACGCGCCCGCGATCGACTTCACGGGACCCCAGCGCGTGCCGGTGTAGAACTCCGTGATCGCGACGAGCAGGAAGGTGATCACCAGCCCCGTCAGCGCGGCGCCGTAGAGCGCGCCGAACGTGAACTTGCCGTCGTCGAAGGCCATCGTGACCGGGACGAACCCGATCGCCGACAGCACGGTCGCGACGGCGACGGCCAGGTAGAGCGCGTTCATGATCGAGCCGCGGCGGCCCACGCGCGCGAAGAACGTCCCGATCACCGACGCGAGGATCGAGACGCCGCCGAGCGCGAGCGGATAGAGATAGAGCTGGTCGGCCTGGAACTGCGTGCCGATCAGCATCGCCGCGACCGCCGTGACCGCGTAGGTCTCGAAGAGGTCGGCCGCCATCCCCGCGCAGTCGCCGACGTTATCGCCGACGTTGTCCGCGATCACGGCCGGGTTGCGCGGGTCGTCCTCGGGGATCCCCGCCTCGATCTTCCCGACGAGGTCCGCGCCGACATCCGCGGCCTTCGTGTAGATGCCGCCGCCGAGTCGCGCGAAGACGGAGATCAGCGAGCCGCCGAACGCGAGCCCGATCAGGTCGTCGATCGCCGATTCCGGCGAGTTGTGGAATCCGCCCGTGAGGATCCAGTAGTAGCCGGCGACGCCGAGCAGCCCGAGCCCGACGACGAGCAGGCCGGTGACCGAGCCGGCTCGGAAGGCGACGTTCAGCGCAGGCTTCAGGCCCGACTTCGCCGCTTCGGCGGTGCGCACGTTCGAGCGGACGGCGACGTTCATGCCGATGAAACCCGCGCCGGCCGACAGCGTGGCGCCGACCATGAACCCGATGGCCGTGCCCCAGCCGAGCTTGTCGTAGAAGCCGATGACGAGGAACGGCACCACCGAGACCGCCGCGATCGTCGTGTACTGGCGCTTCAGGTAGGCAGTGGCGCCCTCCTGGATGGCGCGCGCGATCTCGCGCATGCGCTCGTCGCCGGCCGGCTGCTGCAACAGCCACCACGTGAACCCGACCCCGAACCCGATCGCCACCAGCGCGCACGCGAGCGCGAAGCCCACGGCGTGCTCGTTGAAGAACTCCATTCGGCTCCCCTTTTTACGTCACAAAGTCAGACGCCGACGGGCTTCGGCGCGGCAGGTTTCTATCACAAGGGGGTGCCGCGGAGCGCCGGGGAGGGCTCGCGCCCTCCCCGGCTTTGCTGCGCTACCGCAGCACCTGTGGCTCGTAGAAGACGCCGTGCGGCTGGAGGCCGCCCGGATACGTCCACGTGTCGAGCACCTCTCCCGAGTCGTTGTCCACCACGGCGATCGCACCGTGCGCCGTTGCCACCGGAGCGAGAGCCTCGAGCGCAATGAAGGTGAACTTCCCGTTTGCCGAGAGCCACTCGTGCCCGCTGATCCCGAAACCCGGAAACGTCACGAAGCGCACTTCGAGCGTCTCCGTGTCCATCAGCGCCATCTGCGGGACCGACCGCAGCCCGACGACGAGCGTCTTCCCGTCGTTCGTGATCTGCATCGTGTCCGGCTGCACACCGATGAAGGTCTCGCCGACGAGCTGCGGCTCGTCGCCGGAGATGTCGACGACGCGGACCTTGTTATCGTTCCGCACCGTGACGTACGCGGTCTTGCGGTCCGGCGTCACGAGCACCTCGCTCGGACGTGCGCCGATCCCGAACTCCCAGACGATCTCGCCCGTCTCGGCGTCGAGCTTCGAGAGCGTGCCCGGCCCGGACTGCACCGGCCCTTCGTTCGTCGCATAGAGCTCTTTGCCGTCGTTCGTGATCCAGACGGCGTGGGTCTTGGAACCCGCGATGCGGCTCGCCGTGTACGTCGCCACCTGTTCGTCGACCGACGTGTCGACGACGCCGACGGTGTTCGTGTTGTAGCGCCCGTAGTAGACGAACTTGCCGTTCGGACTCGCGATCACATGGTGCGGGAACGACAGCGGGCCAGTCGGGATCATCTTGACGATCTCGAACGAATCCTTCGAGAGGACACTGAGCTGGTTGCTCCGCTCGTCGGCGGAGTAGACCTTGCCGGTGCCGTGCGGCGCGGTGACGCCGATCGGCCGCCTGCCGATCGGGACGACGCCGAGCACCTCGCCCGTCGCAGCGTCGAAGCCCGCGAGCGTGTTCGTGCCGCCGTCGAAGCGCTCGACGGCCCAGACGGTGCCGCTCGCGCCGGAGATCGTGTCCGCCGACTTCGCGGCGAACGCGCCCGCCGCCGCGACCGCGAGCGGCACGAGCAGCAGGGTCGAGAGCAGCGCAAGCTTGCGCATGATGGAACCTCCTCTGCGGTAGCGCCCCGGCGGCTGCCACGTTCCTGCTGCGCCGCTGGGAGTGCACCGACCCTACGCCGGGGACCGTTCGAACTCAAATACATGCTTGGAACCTGAGCTATAACTCGAGGTGATGGAGCTCGAGGCGCGGCTCCGAGCCTTCGCCGCCGTCGCCCGCGAGGGGTCGTTCTCGCGCGCCGCCCACTCGCTGTACGTCAGCCAGCCGGCCGTCTCCAAGCACCTCGCGGCGCTCGAGACCGAGCTCGGCAAGCAGCTGGTCGTCCGCGACCGGCGCGGCATCACGCTCACACCGGCGGGCCAGGTGCTCGCCGACTACGTGCTGCGCGCGGAAGCGCTGCTCGCGAACGCGCGGCGGGCCCTCGGCGCGGGCGAGGAGGCGCAGATCGGCACGCTGTCGCTCGCGGCGTCGGGCATTCCCGGGACCTATCTCCTCCCCGCGCTGCTCGCGCGCTTCCGGGAGCAGCACCCGGCGGTCGAGCTCGACTTCCGCGCGACGACCTCGCAGGGCGCGCTCAACCTCGTCCGTGCGCACGAGGCGGAACTGGCGGTCGTCGGTGGTCTGGTCGTCCCGCCGGAGCTCGAGAGCGAGGCCCTTGCGGACGACGACGTCGTCCTCATCGGCCTGCCGTCGCTCGCCGGCCGGCGCCTGCGGCCGCGCGACCTCGAAGGCCAGACGTGGATCTCGCGCGAGGAGGGGTCCGCGACGCGTGCAGCCGTCGAGGTCGCACGCTGGCAGGCAGGTTTGCGCGACGTCGCCACACTCGACCTCCCGTCGTGGGAGGCGGTGAAGCTCGCCGTCGCCGCCGGAGCCGGGATCGCCGCGATCAGCCGCGTCGCCGTCGATGTCGAGCTCGCCGCCGGAACGATCGCCGTCCTCGACGTCCCGCGCTGGCGCCTGCAACGCACGATTGCGCTCGTGCGCGCGCGCGACGTCCCGCTCACGCCGCCCGCCGAGCGCTTCGTCGCGCTCCTGAGAGAACGCTTCGCGCCGGCCGAGGAGCCTCCGACGCTCCCGCCGAACTCGAACCTCGTCCTCCCTGCGACGTCGCTCGTCGGGCGCGCGCCCGAGTTGGACCGGCTTGCTGGGACCCTCGTCGAGCCGGAGACGAGGCTCGTCACCGTCCAGGGTCCGGCCGGCGTCGGCAAGACGCGGCTGGCGGTCGAGGCTGCTGCGCGCGTCGTGGACGCGTTCGCAGACGGCGTCTACTTCGTCGACCTCTCGCCTGTCCTCGAGCCGGAGCTCGTGCTTCCGACGATCGCCGCCGCCGTTGCGGCTCCGGAGTCGGAGGTCGGCAGGCGTCTTCGCGACGCCCGGCTGCTTCTCGTGCTCGACAACTTCGAGCAGGTCGTCGAGGCCGCCGACGAGCTCGGAGCGCTGCTCGCGGAGGCTGCAGGCGTGACCGCACTCGTCACGAGCCGCACCCGGCTCGCGCTCCGCGACGAGCGGATCGTGCAGCTCGAGCCGCTGTCGCCCGCGGACGCGACCACGCTCTTCGCCGATCGTGCGCGCGCAGTCGTGGCGGACTTCGCACCCGACGACGACGTCGAGGCGCTGTGCGAGCGGCTCGACCGGCTCCCGCTCGCGATCGAGCTGGTCGCGTCGCGCGCCGACGTCTTCCCGTCCGCAGCGCTGCTCGACGGGCTGCATCCGGTCGTGCCGCTCCTGTCGCTCCGCGGCGTTCCGCAGCGGCACCGAACGCTGCTGAACGCGATCGGGTGGAGCTACGAGCTCTTGGACGACGCGGGCCGGCAGGCGCTGCGCCGGCTTGCGGTCTTCGCAGGCGGGTTCACGCACGCAGCCGCGGAGGCCGTGTGCGAGGTCGACGCCGCGACGCTCGCAGCGCTCGTCGATCAGAACCTGCTCCGCGGGATTGCCACGCGGTTCACGATGCTCGAGACGGTGCGCGAGTTCGCGCTCGCACAGCTGGAAGCGAGCGGCGAGCGCCCGCTGCTGCTCCAGCGGCTTGCGGAGCACTTGCTCGGCGTCGCGCGCGAAGCCTCGGCGCACGCTCGCGGTCCTGAGGAGGCGCGCTGGCTCGGACTCCTGGAGGCGGAGCGTGCCAACGTGCGCACCGCGTTGGCCTACGCAGTCGACGAGGCGCCGGAGCTCGGACTCGCGATCGCTGCGGCGCACGAGCCGCTCTGGTGGCGGCACGCGATCCTCGTGGAGGGCCTCCACTGGCTGGAGCAACTCTTGCCGAAGCGGGAGAACGCGCCCGCGGACGTCGTCGCCGGCGCGTTGGCGCTCGCCGGAAGGCTTGCCGCCGAGAGCGGGCGCTTGGACGATGCCGAGCCGTGGTACCGGGAGGCGCTGGAGATCGCTCGCGCGGACGGAAACGACGTCACGACGGCGTGGGCGCTCCACGGCCTCGGCCACATCGCGTACGAGCGCGGCGACCTCGCGACCGGGCGCGAGCTGCTCGAGCAGAGCCTCGAGTTGTTCGAGCGGCTCGGCCAGCACGGCCCCGCAGGCGGCAGGCTCACCTACCTCGCAGAGATCGCGTTTCGGGAGAGCGACGCCGACGCCGCCGAGGCGTACCTGCGGCGCTCACTCGAGCACTTCGAGGCGGCGGGCGACAGGTCGGGAGTCGCCGCCGCCGTGCACGGCCTCGGCGATGTGGCCGCGACGCGCGGCGACTTCGCAGACGCACTTGCGCGGTACCGCGAGATGCTGTCGTACTGGCACGTCGATCCCGACCCATCCGAGCTCGCGTATTGCGCCGCCGCGGCGGCCGGCGCGCTCGGCGCACTCGGAAGGCGGCGGGAAGCGGGTCTGCTCTGGGGTGCGGCCGAGCGTCTCGACGCCGAGGTCGACCTGAAGATCCGACCACCCGACCGCGCGGCGTACTCCGCCCGGGCGGGCGAGCTCGCGTCGCGAGACGTCGCCGCGGGCCGTGAGCTCCGCGACGAGGAGGTCGTGGACCTCCTGGAGCGCGTGCTCGCCGCGGGCTAGTCAGAACCCGCGGCCTGCGCGTACGCGAGCTGCAGGTTCGCGAGCACGCTACGCAGGTCGCGCACGATCTCCTCCGGCACGTGCTCCTCGATCAGCGGCAGCAACGTCGACATCGCGTCGATCGCGATGCGCGCCTGCACGAGGTCGCGCGTCCCCTCCTCGAGCTTCGCGTAGGCGAGCTGCGCAAGCGTCGTGACCGTCGACAGCAGCAGGTCCGAGACCTTCATCTTCTTGATCTCGTCGATCACCTGCTCGGGTGTCAGCTCAGGCTCGGACACTCTCCAGCACGTGTTCTGCGTAGATCTCGCGCAGCGTGGCGCCCTCCTCGAGCCGTGCGAGCTGGCGCTCCGTCGCATTGGCGCTTGGGACGATGACCGGCACGCCCAGCTCGTCGGCGACGGGGGCCGTCCAGTCGGCGAGCTGCTGTAGACGCGCACGCGTCGGCAGCACGTCCCTGGTCGCCAGGTCGATGAACTCGCCGGCGAGGCCCCAGCGAATCGCGCGCCAGAAGTTCTCCTCGATCAGCCGGTGCGGGAAATCCGGCAGCGGCTCGCCGTCGTCGAGCGCGCGAGCAATCCGGCACGTGAGCGCATAGATGAACGCGGCGAGCGCTTGCCCCTCCTCGAGCGTCGGCTGCGCGTCGCAGATCCGCACCTCGACCGTAGGGAAGGCGAGGTGCGGGCGCACGCTCCACCAGATCTGCGTGTGCTCCGTGATCGAGCCCGTCTCGTAGAGAAGGCGCACGTAGTCCTCCCACTCCTGCCAAGAGCCATACGTGTCCGGCACGCCGCAGCGCGGGAACATCCGCGTGAAGATCTCCGTCCGCGCCGAGTGCAGACCCGAGTTGACGTCCTCGACGAAGGGCGACGACGCCGAGAGCGCGAGCAGCTCGGGGAGGTAGTTGCGGAACGCCGAGAAAACGCGTACGGCCCGGTCGGCGCCGCGGATCCCGACGTGCACGTGCAGCCCGAAGGTGTTGTTGCGCCAGACGACATAACGCAGCAGCTCGTCGTTGCGGCGGTAGTGAGGCGTGTCGATGATGCGCTGATCCTTCCAATTCGCCCACGGGTGCGTTCCCGTCGACGCGAGCACGATCCCGAGCGAGTCGGCCAGCTCGACGAGCTGCGCGCGGCGCTCGGCCATCCGTGCCGACGCTTCGTTCCATGTCTCGCAGCGGCCTGTCCGAACTTCGACCTCTGACGCGATCAGCTCGCCGACCAAGTGCTCCTCGAGCGGCGTGCCGCGCGCGGCCGCCTGCAGGTCCTCGAAGCGGTTTACGAGATCGTGTGTGCTCGGGTCGAGGACCGCGAACTCCTCTTCGACCGCGACCGTGAAGTCGCGTCCGTTGTCGTACGACTCGCGCGACGCACGAATCAGCTGGTCGTACGGAAGCCGCTGCTCGTCGCCCACGGGGCCACTACAGTAGTTGAAGTGGAGGTGAACCTCCCGGAGCCGCCCGCGGTGCGGGAGCGCCGCCGCAGCGTCGTCCGCGTGTGCGTCCTGGGGTCCGAATCCACGGGCAAGACGACGATCGCCGCGGCGCTCGCCGAGCATTACCGAACGCTCTGGGTCCCCGAGTACGGCGCGCCCTACCATCACGTCGGCCGCGGCGACCCGTACCGGCCGTGGACGAGCGACGAGTTCCTGCACATCGCGCGCATCCGCGACTGGCTCGAGGAGTTCCTCGCCGGTTATGCGCACGGCGTCCTCTTCTGCGACACCGAGACATTCGTCACCGCGGTCTTCCACGAGGTCTACATGGGCGAGCGAAATGCCGAGCTCGAGGCGCTGGTCGATGCGCGCCGCTACGCGCTTTACCTGCTCTGCGACCCCGACACGCCGTTCCACCGCGACCGGCTGGGCCTGCGGCGCGAGGACGCGCGTCGCGCGATGCAGGAGCGATACTTCGAGCACCTGCGCGCGACCGGCGTGCCGTGGGTCGAGCTGAGCGGCACGCACGAGGAACGGATGCGGCCTGCCGTCGAGGCGGTCGGCGCGCTGCTAGATAGGCCCGAGTAAGCGTGCGGCGACGCTCGCCCAGGACCAGCGTTCGACAACAGTGCGGCGGGCGGCGTCCACTGCGGCCCGCCGCTCCTCGTCGGGCAGCGCCAGAAGTGCGCGAAGCTTGCGCGCGAGGTCGTCGGCGTCTCCCGACGTGAAGCTCGAGGGTGCGTCGTACTCGCTCTCGAGGCCTTCCGCGATCTCCGCGAGACCCGAGTGGCGCGCGACGAGCGGGAGCGAGCCGCCGGCCGCGGCCTCGGCGGCGACCATCCCGAACGCCTCCGGAAAGATCGACGGCACGACTGTCACCCCGCACAGCGGGATCAGGTGGCGGAGGTGGCGGTGCTCGAGCGGCCCGGTGAAGAGCGTGCGCGGCGGCGCGATCCGCTCCAGCTCCTCGCGGTAGTCGCCGAAACCGACGACCAGCGCGCGGGCGCCGACCTGCTTCAGCGCGTCGAAGAGCACGTGTACGCCCTTGTTGTGCAGGAGCTTGCCGAAGTAGAGGACGGTCGGCTCGTCACTCGCGAACCACTCGGCGAGCCGCTCCGCATTTCCTTCGTCGGGCTGTCGCTCGCTCGCGTTGCCGGGGTTCGGCGCGTCGGCGCGCGCCTCCTCGAGCAGCGCCGCCAGCGCACGCTCGCGCGGCTCGGGACGGAACTCGTCGATGTCGACTCCGGGCGGAACCTCGTGCACACGTTCGACGTGGCCGACAACGTCCTCGAGGACGCGGCGGATGTGCGCGGAGCCGACGTAGACCACCTCGGCGCCGCGCAGGCTCTCACGCCCCCATGCGGATAGCTCCTCGTTCCCCCGCATCGAGTATTCGAGCTCGGAGCCGTGAGCCTTGACCCGGAATGGCACGCCCGTCGCGCTGCCGACGGGGCCGCCCAGGAGCACGTGGTTCGTGAAGACGACGTCCGCGGGTAGGTACTCGCGCAGGGCGGCGGCGTTGGCCTCGACGAAGCGCTCGCGTTCTTCGTGCGTCGTGTCCTGCAGCAGTTTCGGCGTGAGTCCCTCGTAGCGGTCGACCACGAACACGGGCAGCAGGCCGCCGATCTCCGGGCGAACGGTGCGCGCCCCGCCGAGATCGAACCGCTCGGGGTGCGACTCCTGCGAGAAGACCGTCACGTCGTGCCCGGCCCGCGACCACTCGCGCGCGAGCGCCTGCGTATACACGTTCGAGCCGGTGCCGCTGAGCAGGTAGCCGTGCCACAGGAGGATCCGCATCAATCGAGCACATTGGACGGAAGGTCAGCGAGCCGCAGGAACACGCTCGCGCCTAAAAAGGCGTCGTTGAGTCCCTGCCGGACCTCGTGCGTTGGGCCGCCGAAGTACGGGTGCCGTTGGAGCCAGCGGCGTTCTGACCGTCGCAAGTGAAAAGTCATCGCCTCCGAGTCCTCACAAGCGTAAGCAAAAGCGCTGCATCTCGTTGTTTGTCGATGTCCACGGGGTCGACGCCGAGCGCGCGAGATCGATCAGTGTGGTGCACATCGACGACTGAAGCGCTGGACTCGCGCTAGAGCTGGAGGGGGGCCGGTCACCCGGCCCCCCTCCATGTCGGTCTCGCGCACGCCATCGGCTGGGCCATGCGATGCAAGGCGGCGATCACCGCCAGAGGAGGCCAGCTCGGATGGTTGCGGCGGATCAGCGCGGCCGCGCCGATGGTTGCGTGGACGTAGCGGTTGCCCCCACTGGCAGATGTTGAGCGGATCCGGTCCGACCGTTCCGGCCGGCGGATGGGACAACGCGTCGCAGCCCGCGATCGCGTCCTCCGGCAGGATCATCCCCTTCCCCAGTCGTTGGAGGAAAGACCGTATCGCGGTGCTACGCCAAGTGGAAGTACAGCGCGTGCAGCAGCTCGACGGCGGGGTTTGAGGTGTGCACCTGCACGTCCGAGGGCACGTCGAGGAGCGCTTCCGAGTAGTTGAAGATGATGCGGACGCCCGCATCGACGAGGTCGTTCGCCACTTTCTGCGCACCGTCGGCCGGGACCGCGACGACGCCCACGATGATGTTCTTGTCGCGGACGAGCTGGCGTATCTTCCCGTAGTCGCTGACGTCCAGCTGGCCGATCGGGCGACCGACCTTGTCCGGGTCGATGTCGAAGATCGCGGCGATGTTGATCCCGTGCTCGGCGAAGATCGGCGAGCTCGCGATCGCCTGGCCCAGGCGTCCCGCGCCGACGAGCGCGATGTTGTGCTGCCCCTGTGTGCGGAGGATTTTCCGGATCTCGCCGAGCAGCGAGTCGATGTTGTAGCCGACGCCGCGCTTGCCGAACTTGCCGAACTGCGAGAGGTCGCGGCGGATCTGCGTCGCGTTGATGTTCGTGTAGTCGGAGATCTCCTGCGAGGAGATCCGGTCCTTGCCCATCTTCTTCGCCTGCGTCAGGACCTGCAGGTAGCGCGAGAGCCGAGCCGCGACGCCGACGGTGAGCCGATCAGCCACCTGTTCTCCGAGGTCGACTTTGTAACACCGCGAGCCATTCTGCCAGCCGCTTGATTCCGCCCGTCCGGGGAACCGTCAGGCCGGACTTTGTGCAAGCTTGCGCCGGAGCGCAGCGGGCTCCACGAAGTAGACGAACGCTCGCTCGCCGCCGATCTCGATCACGGGCAGCCACTCGCGATACCGGGCCTCGAGCTCGGGATCGCCCGTGATATCGACCTCGTCGAACGCGTCGCCGAGGTCCGCCGCGAGCACCGCGCGGGCCCTCTCGCAGAGGTGGCACCCCTCCGCGTGGAAGAAGACGACCTGTGGACGACTCGTCACGCTTCCCAAACAGTGCCTGGCACTGTTAGCTCACAGTGCCTGGCACCGGTGCTGTCGCTTTAGGGATAGATCCCGCGGGTCACGGTCGCTTCGGACACGCGCTCGACGGCCACGCCGTATGCGGCCAGGCGCATCGACGTGTCTCGCGACTCGTACTGCGCCCACGTCTCGTTGAACGCGCGCGTGATGATGTCGTTCAGCTTCGAGTTGACCTCGTCCTCCTTCCAGAAGAACTCCTGGAGGCCCTGCACCCACTCGAAGTACGAGACGATCACGCCGCCGGCGTTCGCGAGGATGTCCGGGAGGATCATCACGCCCTTCTGTTCGAGGATCTCGTCGGCGGCCGGAGTGACCGGGCCGTTCGCGCCCTCGACAATGACCTTCGCCTTGATCCGGTCCGCGTTCGACTCGGTGATCACCTGCTCGAGCGCGCACGGCGCGAGCACGTCGACGTCGAGCAGCAGCAGATCGTCGTTCGAGATCGGCTCCGTTCCCGGAAAGCCGCCAAGTGATCCCGTATCGCGCTTGTGCGCGAACGCCGCCGCGACGTCGATCCCGTCCGGGCTGTAGATGCCGCCTGCGGAATCCGAGAGCGCGACGACCTTCGCGCCGTCTTCCGCGAGGAACTTCGCCAGGTACGAGCCGACGTTGCCGAAGCCCTGAACGGCGATGCGAGCGCCGCGCACGTCGAGGCGCTTCTTGCGCGCGGCCGCACGCAGGACGTAGAGCGCGCCGCGTGCGGTCGCCTCTTCGCGCCCGAGCGAGCCCCCGATCGCGAGCGGCTTTCCGGTCACGACGCCCAGCACTGAGTGGCCCTTGTTCATCGAGTACGTGTCGAAGATCCAGGCCATCACACGTGCGTCGGTGCCGACGTCCGGAGCCGGAATGTCCTTCTCGGGGCCGATCTCGTTGATGATCTCGCTCGTGTAGCGGCGGGTCATGCGCTCGAGCTCGCGTCGCGACATCGTCTTCGGGTTGCAGACGACGCCGCCCTTCGCGCCGCCGAACGGGATGTTCGCGAGCGCGCACTTCCAGGTCATCCACATCGCAAGCGCCTTGACTTCGTCGACCGTGACGTCCGGGTGGTAGCGGATCCCGCCCTTCGACGGGCCACGCGCAACGTTGTGCGTGACGCGGTAGCCCATGAAGACATGCGTGGAGCCGTCGTCCATCTGCACCGGAACGGAGACCTCCACGGCCTTCTTGCACTGGGACAGGACGGTGATCAGGTTCGGGTCGATGCCGAAGGCCTCACCGACGCGCCGGATCTGCAGGCGCGCGATCTCGAAAGGGTTCTCGCGGAGGTGTGAGGCCGGCGCTTCCTGAAGGCTCGTCAAGGTGCCGCTCCTTTTTTCGCCTGCAAACGGCCGGGTCGGAGTGTATCCCGCTCAGCGAATGCGAAAACGGACGACAGTCCGGCTGGGGGGTCCGCCCTGCTCCGTCGGCCAGGCCGTGAGCCGGAGCCTGTACACGCCCCGTGCCAACAGATCGCCCTCCGGGTCGCGGCCGGTGATCCCGATCGCGACGTGACCCGGAATCAGGTCCCGCAGTCGCGCCAGTAGCCCGATCCGCTCGCCGCTCGCGCGCAGCAGCTCGACGTCGAGCCGGCGGACGGGACGGATCTCGTCGCCCATCGGCGACCTGAGTACCTTGCCCGCGCGCAACGTGAGGAGCGCGGGCCGAACATCCGACGGCTTGAACGCGCGCTGCGACAGCTGAACGGCGCCGAGCAGGCCCGTGCTCGGGCCGCCGAACGTGATCGCCCACGGGATCCGGATCGATCCGCTTCCCGGCGCGCGCACGACGACGACACCCTCCGCGGGCCGATCTCCGACAGGCTCGATGTTCGCAAGCGCCGTGATCTTCACCCTGCGGCTGCGCCCGGGTCTGAGCGCGAATCGGTCCGGCTTCAACGAGAAGGAAACGTCCGCTGCACCTTGGCGGAGCTGAACGACTCCGAGCGAGACCTTCAGCGGCCGCGTCGAGACGTTGCGGACTGTGACGGCAGTCGTTGTCTGCCACGCAACCTTGTCGGCCCGCCCGAGTGCGAGCGCAATCGGGTTCGCCGCGAGCTCACCAGCCGCCGACGCGCCGACGTCGAGCAGTCCAGACCCCTGCACGGCGAGCGATCCGGCAGCGAGCCGGCGCGCCGAGTTCGCGAGCAGACTCCGCAGCGCGCGCGCGTCGAGCGACGGTCGCGCTTGTGCGAGCAGCGCAGCCGCGCCGCCCACGACCGCGGCGGCGGCGCTCGAGCCGTTGACCGTCCCGAACCGCGACGTGCCGTCGTCGTTCGAGCCCGGCTCGGACGTCGCGACCCCCACGCCTTGGGCGACGAGATCGGGCTTGATCCGGCCGTCGAACGCGAGGCCGCCCGACGAGAACGCCGCAACGCGGCGCAGCCCGGGATTCGCGCGCACGTGGAGGGCGCCGATCGAGACGGCCGCGTCCGCGCCTTTGCGCAGCGCTTGGATCGCGCGCAGCGCAGACTCGCGCGGCACGCCGACGACGGGAACAGGAACGTCCTCGTCGAGTCCGAGCGAGCCGCTCGGCACGGGGCCGGCGCCGTACAGCACCACTGCGCCGGCGCCGGCGCGCGCAGCGTTTTCGACCGCGTCCTGGGGTGACTCGCCGCCGGGGATCAGTGCGGCCTTGCCCGCCACGAGACTGAAGCCCTTGCCGTCGAAGAAGGATTCGATCGAGGCAGCCGTACGGTGCGGGATCGAACGCCCTGCGAGCGGCGCCGCGAGCGGGAGGCTGAGCTGCGCGCCGGGCCGCACAGCCCCGCCGAGCGGGACGCGGCTCTCGAACGCGAGCCGCAGGCCCGCACGCACCGTGACGCGCACGTCGCGCGCGCGACGGCGCAGGTCCACCGCACCCACGGTGAGAGCAGAGGGTGCCGCTCCGGGTCCGGCCACGCTCCCGAAGTCGCGAAGCGACGCGCGCGAGGCGCCGACCCCGTCGTTTCCTACCGGCGCGATCACGAGCGTGTCGAGCTTCAGCGTCCCCGCGACCGCCTTCGCGAGGGGGCCGTCCGCGAACGCCGAATACGGCTCCGCGACGCCGACCACCGCGATGCGCGCGGCGTCGTGCGCGACGCCATCGCCGTTCGGGTCGACCGCGCGCTCGAGCCCAGCGAGGATCTGGTCGGTGCGCGCGAAGACCGCGTAGCGCCCGGAGGCGGCGCGCTGCCACCCCGCGACCCGGATCGGCAGCACCCACGCACCCGTCGCAATGCCGGAGAGGTCGGCGGGGCCGCTCGCGCCGACGACGATCCCTGCGAGCTCCGTACCGTGCCGCTCGAGCTCGGCGGAATTGTCGGGGCGCGGCGCCGCAAGCGCGAGCTCGCTGCCGCCGACGACGTCGACGCCGTCCCTGATCCTGCCGCGGAGATACGGCTGCGCCCGGTCCACGCCGGTGTCGAGCAGTGCGACGGTGACACCGCGGCCGTCGAAGCCGGGCAGCGTGACGTCGAGCCGGTGTCCACTCCCCGGCCGGAAGTCGCGCTCGGAGAGGAGCCGCGAGGAGACGGAGGCCGGGTAGGCGGCGCGCACGGGATAGACGCCCTGCACCTCGTCGAGCCGCTCGAGGATCGCGACCGCGCGCGGGTCGAGCGCCGCCGAGAATCCTGCCAGCACGCGCTCGAAGGTGTAGTCCGGCGTCACGGACAATCCCTGGACGCCGAGCTTCGAGAGCACGAGCTGCTCGGCAGCCCGCGCCTGCGCGACCCAGCGGCGCTGATCGCCGTCAGCCGCCACCCCGCCCGCGGCGGCGACGCGCTCGGCGAGCGACGGCGTGCGCAGGACGACGATCATCCGCTGCCCGATCGCGACGCGCGGCCGCGCTGCGCCGGCGAGGCCGGCCCAGGAGACCGCGCTCGCGTCGGCGGGCCGGGCGGAGCCCGAAGGTCCCCCAGCCGCGACGAGGACGAGCGTGATCGCGAGCGTGACGAGCGTGAGCGGCCAGGTGTGCTCAGGCCGCGGAGGCGTACGCATCAAGGGCAAGGTAACGAGGATAGGCGAGCGGCTCGACGAACCGGGCCGCCGACGCGATCATCGCCGCATTGTCCGTGCAAAGTGCGAGCGGCGCCAGCGCCGCCCCAGGAAGCGAGGCGCGGAGCTCCGAGTTCGCCGCGACGCCGCCGACGACGGCGAGCCGCTCGGCGCCGGCCTGCTCGGCCCGCTCCACGAGGGCGCGGACGAGCGCGCGCTGGTAGCTCGCGGCAAGGTCGGCGCGGCGGCGCTCGAGCTCGCCGGGCTCGAGCTTCCGCACCGCGTAGAGGAGCGCGGTCTTCACGCCCGAGAACGAGAAGTCCAGCCCGGGCACGCGCGCGACCGGGAACTCGAACGCCTCCGGATCGCCCTCGCGCGCGAGCCGGTCGAGCTCGACCCCGCCTGGGTAGCCGAGTCCGAGCAGCCGGGCGCCCTTGTCGAAGGCCTCGCCGACCGCGTCGTCGATCGTGCGGCCGAGCACCTCGAAGGAGCCGGGCTCGCGCACGTCGAGCAGCATCGTGTGACCGCCGCTCGCGAGCAGGCAGACGAACGGCGGCTCGACGGGCTCGGGCTGCAAGTAGAGCGAGGCGACGTGCCCCTGCAGGTGATCGACGGGCGCGAGCGGGGTCCGGTGAACCCACGCGAGCGCCTTCGCCGCGGATAGCCCGACGAGCAGCGCGCCGACGAGCCCCGGCCCACGCGTCACGCCGATGAGCTCGACGTCCTCGAGCTTCGCGTCCGCCCCACTCAACGCCTCGCGCACGACCGGCGCGACGAGCTCCAAGTGGCGGCGCGAGGCGATTTCGGGCACCACGCCGCCGAACTTGGCGTGTAGCTCGGCCTGTGAGGAGACGACGTTGGAGAGGATCTCGCCGTCGCGCGTGACGACCGCAGCAGCCGTTTCATCGCAGGACGTCTCGATCCCGAGGATCACGCCACTGCCTGAGGCTGCGGGTCCTTCCACATGATGAGCGCGTCCTCACGGTTGTCCGTGTAATAGCCGCGGCGGATGCCGCGCTGCTGGAACCCCAGCCGCTCGTAGAGCTTGATCGCCGCGGCGTTCGAGACGCGCACCTCGAGCGTGTAACCGCGCCGCCCGTCGCCGGCGGTGAGCTCGAACAACCGGCGCAACATCGCGGTGCCGACACCGCCGCGGCGGAGCTCGGGCGACACGGCGATGTTCATCACGTGCCACGCGTCGACGTAACGCGAAACGATCAGATAGCCGACGAGCTTGTTCGTGTCGTCGTCGAAGGCGCCGAGGCAGATCGAAGACGACTTCGAGAGCTCGCCCGCGAACATCGAGCGCGACCACGGCGTCGCGTACGAGTCGCGTTCGATCCGCTCGATCGCGGGCAGGTCGCGAAGCTGGAGCGCGCGGATCACCGGAGCGACTTCAGCGCGTCGGGAACTCGCAGGTAAATCGGCTCGACGCGCTCAGCCGGCCCGAAGTCTTCCGCGAGCTGGACGTGCAGTCGCGCCCACGGCACGTGCGCGTCGTCGGCGTCCGGCGGGATCTCCGCGCCGTGCTCCTCGAAGATGACGCGGTGGCGCACGGCGCCGTCCCCGACGAGGCGCCTCCCGCGGACGTCGAGCGCCTCGGGCGCAGTCACGCGTAGCTCGCCCTCGAGGACGAACACCTCGCCGCGCCGCGCGTCGATCACGGGCAGCGCCCCGGGCGCGCCCGCGGCGAGCGCGGCGAGCGTCGCGACGCCTGCGACCGGAACGTCGAGCGCGAGCGCGAGTCCGCGCGCAACCGCGAGTCCCATCCGCAGACCGGTGAAGCTGCCCGGTCCGGTGCCCACGACGAGCCCTTCGAGCTGCGCCGCGCGCGCGCCGCCGCGGCGCAGCAGCGCGTCGACGTCCTCGAGCACGCTGACCGGCCGCGAGCGCAGCTCGCCCAGGACCTCGCCGTCCCAGACGAGCGCACTCGTGGCGACATCGGTTGCGGTGTCGAACGCCAGCGTCAGCAAAAAGCCTCCCTGAGCAGGGCTTCTTCCTCCACCTCGAGCTCGATCATCCTGCGATTCTCGTCAATGTGGAGCAAGCGGACGCGAACACGAGGCGCGGGCAGCGCGTCCTCGCCCGCCTCGGGCCACTCGACGAAGGCGATCGCGTCATCGAAGTACGGCTCCAGGTCCCCCCACTCGGCCGCCGACACACCGCTGAAGCGGTAGAGGTCGAGGTGCGTGACGCCGTCGTAGCGGTGGCCGATCGTGAACGTCGGGCTCGTCACTGGTTGCGTCACCCCGAGCGCCCGGCAGGCCCCGCGCACGAACGTGGTCTTGCCCGAGCCGAGCTCGCCCGAGACGGTGACGACGTCGCCCGGCCGGAGCACGCGCGCGACCTTCCCGGCGATCGTCTCGGTCTCCTCCGGTGAGGAGCTTTCGAGTTGCACGACTCGAAGTTTCTAGAAGAGCCCGAGCTGAACGGTGGGCTCCGGCTCCGGAGCGAGTGCGAGCGTGGGCTTCGGCGCCTCGTCCACACCCAGCAGCTCGGGAATCCGCCGGAAGTCCTCTTCGAGCACCTTCAGCATCGCGGGTGTGTACAGCGCGGCGGCCGGATGGTAGAGCGGGTAGAGGAGCACGCGGTTGCCGCCGACCGCGGTCCATTGCTCCTGCCCATGTACGCGCGTGATCCCGGTCGGCTTGCCGCTCAAGAGCTTCGTGGCGAAGTTGCCCAAGGTGGCAACGAGCTTCGGCTGGATCAACTCGAGCTGTCTGAAGAGATGCGGCTCGCAGGACTCGATCTCGTCGGGCTGCGGATCGCGGTTCCCCGGAGGGCGGCATTTCAGGACATTGCAGATGTAGACATCGCCTCGGTGCAACCCGATGCCTTCGAGCAGCTTCTCGAGCAGCTTCCCGGCCTGGCCGACGAACGGGAAGCCCTGCTGGTCCTCGTGGAAGCCGGGCGCCTCGCCGACGAACATCAGGTCGGCGTCGGGGTTGCCCGAGCCGAAGACGACCTGGGTGCGTCCTTGCGCCAGGCGGCAGCGCGTGCACGCGGACACCGCCTGCTCGAACGCGGCGAGCCGCTGGGCCCGGTCGACGACCTCGGTGGCGGCAGCCATCGAGAGCGGAGTCTAGGGAGCCTTCCGGACGGCCGCTACACTGCATCTGCCCGGTATCCCTTCGGAACTGGAGCCAGTTGATCGAGACAGTTCAGGTCGTCGGCGCGTCCGGACGCGTCGGCTCGGCGGTTGCCGCGCGCCTGCGGGAGCGTGGGATCGCGCCCGTCGACGGGCCCGCGGAGCTCGTCCTCCTTTGCGTGCCCGATTCCGCGATCGCCGAGGTGGCGCGCGGGATCGAGCCGGGGCCGTGGATCGGCCACACGAGCGGCGCAACGCCCCTCGCGGCACTCGACCCGCACGAGCGGCGCTTCGGGCTCCATCCGCTGCAGACGTTTACGAAGCGCCGCGGCCCCGAGCAGCTCGACGGCGCGTACGCGGCGGTGAGCGGCGAGAGCACCGACCCGCTCCGCGTGGGCGAATGGCTCGCGCGGCTGCTCGGGCTCGAGCCGTTCGCGCTCGGCGACGAGGCTCGGCCGCTCTACCACGCCGGTGCGGCGATCGCGTCCAACTATCTCGTCACGCTGCACCGCGTCGCGTCCGAGCTCTTCACCGCGGCCGGTGCGCCGCCCGAGGCGCTCGTACCGCTCATGTGCCGGACGATCGAGAACGGCTTCGAGCTGACCGGGCCGATCGAGCGCGGCGACTGGGAGACCGTCGAGCGCCACCGTGAGGCGATCCGAGCCGCCCGACCCGAGCTCGAGCCGCTTTACGACGTGCTCGCCGAGGCGACTGCGCGATGAAGATCGTCCGGACGATCGCGGAGCTGCGCGCAACGCGGCGCACGGGCGCCGTCGGCCTCGTGCCGACGATGGGCGCGTACCACGAGGGCCACCTCGCGCTCATCCGCGCCGCGCGCGCGGAGTGTGACGTCGTCGTTGCGTCGCTGTTCGTGAACCCGGCGCAGTTCGACGATGCGCGCGACCTCGACGCGTATCCGCGCGACGAGGAGCGCGACGCGCGGTTCGCGAAAGGCGCAGGCGTCGACATCCTCTTCGCGCCGACCGCGGACGAGCTCTACCCGCCGGGGTTCCAGACCTGGGTCGAGGTCGAGGAGCTCAGCGCGAAGCTCGAGGGCGAGCACCGGCCCGGCCACTTTCGCGGCGTCGCGACCGTGTGCCTGAAGCTCTTCAACATCGTCCACCCGCAGCGCGCGTACTTCGGGCAGAAGGACGCGCAGCAGGTCGCGGTGCTGAAGCGGATGATCCGTGACCTCGACCTGGAGCTCGAGCTCCGCGTCGTGCCAACCGTGCGCGACGAGGACGGTCTCGCGCTCTCGTCGCGCAACGCGCGCCTGTCCTCAGACGAGCGCGAGCTCGCTTTGGCGCTCCCGCGGGCGCTGGCGACGAAGGATCCGGTCCGCGCGCGCGAGCTGCTGAACGGCGTCGAGGTCGACTATCTCGAGGTCGCGGAGTTCGAGCCGAAAGTTCTCGCCGCCGCAGTCCGCGTAGGCGGCACACGTCTGATCGACAACGTCGTCCTGGAAGGAGAGACATGAGCACACCTGCACCGCGGTATGCGTCCTGGACCCACGGCAAGCTGCCCCTCCCCGAGCTCGCCGAGCTGAAGCGGCGGGGAGAGAAGATCGTCATGGTCACCGCCTACGACGCGCCGAGCGCTCGGCTCGCGGACGCTGCGGGCGTCGAGCTGATTCTCGTCGGCGACTCCGCTGCGATGGTCATGCTTGGCCACGATTCGACGGTGCCCGCGTCGATGGAGGAGATGCTAATGCTGACGCGCGCCGCGACGCGCGGAGCCAAGCGGCCGATCGTGGTCGCCGACCTGCCCTTCGGCTCGTTTCAGGTCTCCGACGAGGTGGCGCTCGAGAACGCGATCCGGTTCGTCAAGGAGGCGGGCGCCGACGCGGTCAAGCTCGAGGGCGCGGGGCCATCGCTCTCGCGCGTGCACGCGATCGTCGGCGCCGGCATCCCGGTCATGGGGCACATCGGGCTGACGCCGCAGTCCGCGACGGCGCTCGGAGGGTTCAAGGCGCAGGGCCGCACGGCCGAACAGGCGAACCGCCTCGTCGAGGACGCGCTCGCACTCGAGGCCGCGGGCTGTTTCTCGCTCGTGCTCGAGGCGGTCCCCGCAGCCGTCGCAGCCGAGGTCACGCGCCGGCTCGCGATCCCGACGATCGGCATCGGCGCCGGGCGTGAGTGCGACGGGCAGGTGCTCGTCTGGCACGACCTGCTTGGCCTGTACGAGGGTCGCGCGCCGCGCTTCGTCAAGCGCTACGCGGATCTCGGGACCGAGATCCGCCGGGCGCTCGAGTCGTACGCCGAGGACGTGCGGACGGGCCGTTTCCCGGAGGACCAGCACACGTACGCGATGCCCGAGGAGGAGCTCGGCGCGTTCCTAGAGCCGTCGCGACCAGTCAACCGCGTCGACCAATCGTCGCAGACGGCACCGCAAGCGGCGCCTTAGAGCCGTCGCGACCAGTCAATCGCGTCGACCGGTCGTCGCAGACGGGCGGGCAAAGCCCGCACGTCCTGAAGACGGCACCGCAAGCGGCGCCTTAGAGCCGTCGCGACCAATCAATCGCGTCGACCGATCGTCGCAGACGGACGCGCGGGCAAAGCCCGCACGTCCTGAAGACGGCACCGCAAGCGGCGCCTTAGACGAGCCCGTACGCGCGAGCGAGCGCTAGCGCGGGGACTACGAGCGCGGGCAGCGACGCGAGTAGAGCCCGGCCCCAGGACCAGCCTTCGACCGTACGAAGGCCGAGTACGAGCAACCCCGCGCACCAGGCGAGCGCGACGTATTCGATCGCCTCGAAGACGTGGGCACCCGCGCCGGTATCGGAGCCGCCGGTCCGGAACGTGTCCTCGCCGTAGACAGCGAGCCGCACGGGCCACGCGATCAGGGAGAACGCGAGCGGGACGCACGCAAACGCGAGCACGTGTCTCGCGCGGCGATAGCTGAGCGACGAGCCGGCCGCACGTGCGCCCGCGTACAGGAGGAAGCCGAGCGCGAAGTACGCGGCGACGCCGTAGATCCCGCCGGCCACGAACGCCCAGACCGCGAGCGCGACGCCGTCGATCGCGAAGTCGTCGAGGATCCGCGAGGCGAGGTCGGTCGAGAGCACGCCAGCGATCCCGGCGAGGAAGATCAGCGCGAGGATCGGCTCCTCGCGGGCCTCGAGGTCGCTCTCGTCGTCGGAGTGCAGCGCGGCGAACACGGCGCGGGGCCGCTGGAGAACGAGGAGCGTGCGCAGCCACCAGTCCCGCTCGGCCATGCCGCGACCGTACTCGGGCGAAACGTATGGCACGACGTATGGTATCCTGCGGCCGTGCAGAAGACCACGATCTACTTGCCCGACGACCTCAAGCGGCGGATCCAGGAGACGGCCGCCCAGCGTGGGACGTCAGAAGCCGAGGTGATCCGCGATGCGCTGCGCGAGTACACCGTCCGACCGAAGCCTCGTGCACCTCTCTTCAGCGCCGAGCCAATTGTCGACTACGACGAGGCGCTCGAAGGCTTCGGCGAGTGATCTTGATCGACACGAGCGGGCTCTTCGCTGCGCTCAATGTTCGCGAGCCTGATCATCAAGCGGCGCAAGAGGCCCTTCTGCGGGACGAATGGCCGCTCATCCTCTCGCCCTTCGTCCTGGCGGAGCTCGATTACCTGGTCAGGAAGCGCGCTGGCCGGAAAGCGGCGCTCGACGTGCTAACTGACGTCGGGGATGGACTCTACGAGCTTGCGCCGATGGACACCCGCGACGTCGCAGCGGCGCGCGACGTGATCGCCCGCTATGCAGACCTCGATCTGGGCCTCGCTGATGCCTCCGTGGTCGTGCTCGCCGACCGCTACGGCACTGAGCGAGTTCTCACTCTCGACCAGCGGCACTTTCGCGTGGTACGAACGCCGGCCGGTCGGCCGTTCACGCTGTTGCCCGCAGACGTCTAGAGCGTCGGAAACCGCACCGGGTCGTTCACGCTCGTGAGCCGGTAGGAGAACTGGATGTCCATTGTGCGGCCCTCGGCTTTCGCGGTCAGCGAGATCAGCCCGCCGATCAGCAGGTGCGAGCGGTCGGAGACGAACAGCGTCGCGCGGACGTCGCCGAGCGTGTGGCCAATCTTGCTCGTGTCGACATTGGAGCCCGTCAGCGACCCGAGACCCGAAAGCTTCGCGAGCGAGCGCACTACACAGGCTGTGTCGATCGTGCCCGCGATGCGCGACGCGGGCTCGCCGTTCAGGTTGCGCCCTTCCTCGACGTCGACCTTCTTGACGCACGAGACGAGGTCGAGCGAGGCGAGCGAGCCCCACGCCTGTGTCTGCGTGGAGAGGTCGCTGGGCACGGGGAGCGCCTGCGTGCGACCGCCCATCGTCAGCGTCAGCCGGTTGCCCCGCTTGACCATCAGCATCAGGTCGCCGCTCATGCCGAGCTGCGCGGGCAGTCCTTCCGGGCGCATGCGCAGGTACTGGTCGCCGGCGCGCTTGCCCTTCATCAGCGCGCCGCCCTCCATCGAGAGCTGGAACTTCTGGCCTTCGCCGGTGAACGCCATCGTCGCGACGTAGGTCGCGGACTTCACGTTTGCGTTAGCGGCCTGCGCCTGCTGGAGGAGTTCCTGCGCGCGCTGCCCATCCGGTCCGGCTGCGCAGCCGGCCAGGAGCAGGGTCACGAGGAGGAGCTTCGCGAGCCGCATCGGCTCAGTGATCGGACGCGGTTTCCGGTCGCTCGATCCCGTTCGAGGGATCCTCAGGAGGCCGTGGGCCGGGTCCACGGGCCCGGAGGCGTCAGCAGCGATTCCGCGCGCAGATAGGCGAGCCCGACGAGGGGCGCATCCGTGATCCGCTCGTAGAGGACGTAGCGGGGGCGCCACCAGGGCCCGAACTTGGCGCTGAACGATCGCAGCCGCTCGAGCTGGAAGAGCGCGTCCAGGCGCAGGAGCGTCCAGCGGGCGGCGCGCAACGGCGGGCCTGCCGTCTCGGCGGCAAGCACGTCGGCGAAGACGCAGAAGTTCAGTGACAGCTCGTTCGCACCGCGCGCACCGGCCCAGAGGAGCGTTTCCGCGATCAGGTACTCCATCAGGCCGTTGACGGTGCCCCGTCGACGCCGCATCGAGCTCAGCGAGTAGCCGTGCTCCGTCGGAACGAGGTGCAGGAAGCCGTCGGGGCTGTTTCCCGCCTCGGCGATCGCGAGCACGGTTCCCGGCGCGAACAGGTCGTCGAGCGCCATCGTGAAACCACGCTCCGGCCAGCGTCCCCTTGCTTCCGACGCGAGCGCCGCGATCGACACGCGCAGCGCGGGATCGACCGTCGCCGCGTCGACCACGCGCACGGAGTACCCGGTCCTGCGCGCGCGGTGCACCGACTGCCGTACCTTGCGGATCGCACGGCCTTCGAGCGAGAACGCGTCGGGCCGTACGACAGCCTCCCGCCCGAGCGGAAACGCGCGCAGCCCGAGCGAGCGGTAGAGAGGCAGCAGCTCCTCGCCGGCGGCGAGGATCGCGACGCGCCATCCGTTTGCATGCGCGTAGGCACTGAAGCGGCGAATCAGCGCGGCGACGGCGTCGGACGCGCCGACGGGGTCACCGCTCACGAGCGCGACGCCGCCGATGACTCGGAACGAGAGAAACGCGCGGTTGTCGTCGGAGAAGAACCAGGCCTTGTCGCGACGGAGCGCAAAAAAGGCGAGGCTGTCGTGACCATAGGCGCGGACGAGCACGCGCGCCCGTCTGCGATCGTCGGCGCTCTGGAAGACCACGGAGCCCAGCGGACGGAGCCAGAGCAGGATCGCACGACCGCCGAGCGCGAGGGCGATCCCGGCGAACAGGTCCTCGACCGAGTCCGGCACGGCGTAGCGGAACGCGAAGACCACGAGCGCCGCGCAGACCGCGGCGAGCGCCGCGAGCGTCTGCAGCAAGAGCCGCGGCGGCGTGCTGCCCGGCACGCGGAATCGGGAGCGGAAGGCCATGAGGAACGCGACCAGCACGAACGCAGCGAACGCCTCCTCCACGTCGAGGCCCTTGATCAGATGCGCAACCGCAACCGCGACCGCGGCCGCGATCGCCACCGCAAGCGTCCACGCGCTCCGCCGGCCGCGCGCGAGCGCCGGAGCGAGGCGGACGAGCGTGAGCCCGAACGCGAGCGACGCCACCGTCGAGATCCGGGGCGCCCACGGCGGGAGCAAGAGCTCGAGCACCTCGCTGCGGTCGCGCAGCGACGGCGTCAGCGCCGACACGATGCTGATCGACCCGACCGCGGCGGTGGCCGTCGCGAGTACCGACTCGGCGCCAGGCCGCCCGACCCTCACGTCCGAATGCTAGGCCGCTGCTGCCGCCTTCGCAGGGAGGACTTCGCGGAGGAAGCGTCCCGTGAAGCTCTCCTCCACCTCCGCGATCTGCTCCGGCGTGCCGGTCGCGATCACCTCGCCCCCGGCCTCGCCGCCTTCCGGCCCGAGGTCGACGATCCAGTCCGCCTGTTTGATCACGTCGAGGTTGTGTTCGATCACGAGCACGGTGTTTCCCGCGTCGACCAGTCGCTGCAACACCTCGAGCAGCTTCTCGATGTCCGCAAAGTGGAGACCCGTCGTCGGCTCGTCGAGGATGTACAGCGTCCGCCCGGTCGCGATCTTGCTCAGCTCGGACGCGAGCTTCACGCGCTGCGCCTCGCCGCCGGAGAGCGTCGTCGCCGGCTGGCCGAGCTTGATGTAGTCCAACCCGACGTCGTGCAGGGTCTGCAGGCGCCGGCGGATCTTCGGGATCTTCGCGAAGAACTGCAGCGCCTCCTCGACCGACATCTCCAGCACGTCGGAGATCGACTTGCCCTTGAAGCGCACCTCGAGCGTCTCGCGGTTGTAGCGCGCGCCCTTGCACGTCTCGCACGGCACGTAGACGTCAGGCAGGAAGTGCATCTCGATCTTGATCTGCCCGTCGCCCTTGCACGTCTCGCAGCGTCCGCCGCGCACGTTGAAAGAGAAACGCCCGGGCTTGTAGCCGCGCACCTTCGCCTCCGGCGTCAGCGAGTAGAGCTCGCGGATCTGGTCGAACAGCTTCGTGTACGTCGCAGGGTTCGACCGCGGCGTGCGGCCGATCGGCGACTGGTCGATCTCGATCACCTTGTCGAAGACCTCGATCCCCTCGACGCCCGCGTGCTCGCCCGGCTTCACGCGAATCCGGTGCAAGCGGTTCGCGAGCGACTTGTAGACGATCTCGTTCACGAGCGTCGACTTGCCGGAGCCCGACACGCCGGTCACGCAGACGAACTTGCCGACGGGGAACTCCACGTCGATCCCCTTCAGGTTGTGCTGGCGCGCGCCCAGTACGCGGAAGCTGCCGAAGTCCTCGGTCCGGCGCTCCGGGACCGGGATCTGCCGCTTGCGCGAGAGGTACAGGCCGGTGATCGACTTCGGGTTCTTCTCGACCTTGGCCGCCGGGCCCTCGGCGACGACGTAGCCGCCGTGCTCGCCCGCGCCCGGGCCCATGTCGACGAGCCAGTCGGCGCTCCGCATCATCTGCTCGTCGTGCTCGACCACGAGCACGGTGTTGCCGATGTCCCGCAGCCGCTCCAGCGTGCCGATCAGCTTGTCGTTGTCGCGCTGGTGCAGGCCGATCGACGGCTCGTCGAGGATGTACAACACGCCGACGAGCTGCGAGCCGATCTGCGTCGCCAGGCGAAGCCGTTGCGCCTCGCCACCCGAGAGCGTGGCGGCCGCGCGGTCGAGCTGCAGGTAGCCGACGCCGACGTCGTCGAGGAAGACGAGCCGCTGGCGGATCTCCTTCAGGATCCGCTCGCCGATCAGGCGCTCGGTCTCGGTCAGTTGGAGCTTGTCGATGAACTCGATCGCGCGCGAGACGGACATGCGCGTGAACTCGTGGATGTTCTTGTCGCCGACCGTGACCGCAAGCACCTCGGGCTTCAGGCGCGCGCCCTTGCACACAGGGCACGGGCGGAACGACATGTACTCCTCGATCCGCTCGCGCTGCGAGGACGAGTCGGTTTCGCGGTAGCGCCGCTCGAGGCTGGAGACGATGCCCTCGAAGGCCATCGTGTAGGAGCGGCGCCGGCCCATCCGGTTGCGGTAGCTGACGTAGATCCGCTCGCCGTCGGTGCCATAGAGGAAGAGGTTCTGCTCCTTCTCGCTCAGGTCCTGCCACGGCGTGTCCGGGTCGATCTCGTAGCGGTCGAGGACGGCCTGGACGATCGCCTCGTACCAGTTGCCCGACCACGGCACGAGCGCCTCGATCACCGGCAGCTCGGGATCGGGGACCAGCAGGTCGGGGTCGATCTCCTGCTGCGCGCCGAGGCCGGTGCAGCGCGGGCACGCGCCGTGCGGCGAGTTGAACGAGAAGATGCGCGGCTCGAGCTCGGGGAGCGACATGCCGTGCTCCGGACAGGCGAAGTTCTCGCTGAAGAGGAGCGACTCGCCGGTGTCGACGAGGTCGATCCCGATCAGGCCTTCCGCGAGTTGGGCCGCGGTCTCGACCGACTGCGCGAGCCTCGTGCGCAGGTCCGGCTTCATCACGAGCCGGTCGACGACTACCTCGATCGTGTGCTTGAATTTCTTGTCGAGCTTGATCTCTTCCTCAAGCTCGTGGAGCACGCCGTCGACCTTCACGCGCGTGAAGCCCTCGCGGCGGAGTTCCTCGAAGACGTCCTTGTACTCGCCCTTGCGGTCGCGGACGACCGGCGCGTTCACCGTGAAGCGCGTCCCCTGCGGGAGCTGCAGCACCTGGTCGACGATCGACTCGAGGCTCTGGCCCGCGATCGGTCGGCCGCAGACCGGGCAGTGCGGGTGGCCGATGCGCGCGTAGAGCAGGCGCAGGTAGTCGTAGATCTCGGTCACGGTGCCCACGGTCGAGCGCGGGTTCCGGCTGGTCGTCTTCTGGTCGATCGAGATCGCCGGGCTGAGACCGTCGATCGAGTCGACGTCCGGCTTCTCCATCATCTGGAGGAACTGGCGCGCGTACGCGGAGAGGCTCTCCACGTAGCGCCGCTGGCCCTCGGCGTAGATCGTGTCGAAGGCCAGGCTGGACTTCCCTGAGCCCGAGAGCCCAGTGATGCAGACCACCTTGTTCCGGGGCAGCCGGACCGTGACGTCCTTGAGGTTGTGCTCCCGGGCGCCGTGAACTACGAGCTCGTCAGAGGCCATAACCGACCCAGTGTAACGAGGCGTGTCGGACGCGAACAGCTGTTCGCTGGGAGTCCGGTTTTTGGCTCTGGCTAGGCGCTCAGGCGGGCAACCAGGGTGCCGACTCGTCGGGGGTGCGGGACGAAGGGGATCTCGAGTTCGCCGGCGATCACGGTGCCGTAGCCGAGGAGCCGTCCCGCGAGGCTCTGCTCGATCTCGAGCGTCGCGATGCGCGCCAGGCGGACGGCCGCCGCGCGGCGGCGGAGCGTCCCGTGGACAACAAAGAGCTTGTCGGTGGTGACGACGACGTGCGTCCGCTCCCAGCGCCACACCGAGAGGGCCGCGCCGAGGGCGCCCAGGGCCAGCAGCGGCGGGCCGGCGACCATGACGGGCCAGCCGACCGCAAAGCAGACGAACCCGACCAGCCCCACCGACACCGACCGCGCGAGCGGCCGCGCCAGGACGACCGCGTGCCGTCGCGAATCCCAGCAGGTCCGTTCCTCCGCGTCGGTCCACATGGGATCAAGGCCTTCGCGGCCGGTTTCCTGTTCCCTGCGGCGGGCGAACACAGACCCGTGAGGCAAACAGCCCAGAAGGCGTTCGTGGTGACGCTGGTCGCGGGAGGCTCGATCGTGCTCGCGCTGGCGCTCTGGAAGCTGAAGCTGATCCTGATGCTCCTCTTCCTCGGGATCATCGTCGCCGCGGCGATGCGTCCGGGCGTCGAGGCGCTCTCCCGCCGCCGCGTCCCGCGAGGCGCAGCAGTGCTCCTCCACTACGCCGTGCTGGCGGGACTGATCATCGCGCTGCTCTGGACGGCGGTCCCGCGCGCGATCGACCAGGTGCAGCAGGCAACAGGCGACCTGCAGACGACGGGTGCGGTCAGCCAGGCCGCGGACGACTCGACGGGGCTCAAGCAACGGTTGCTCCGCGGCCTCGAGAAGCGGCTGGAGCGGCTCCCCGCCCCCGCCGAGCTCTTCAGGACGAGCGCCGAGATCACGTTCAAGGCATTCGAAGGGCTGATCGCGATTTTCTTTGTGCTCGCGACGGCGGCGTACTGGACCTTCGAACGCGAGCGCGCGGAGGACTTCGTCTGCCGGATCGTGCCGCGCAGGCACGCCCGGCTCGTGCGTGACACGTGGGAGCTGATCGATCTCAAGCTCGGCGCGTACGTGCGCGGTCAAGCCCTGCTGATCGTCTTCGTCGCGACCGTGCTCTCGCTCGTCTTCTGGGCGATCGGCTTGCGCTTCTGGCTCCTGATCGGCGTCTTCGCCGGTGTCGTAGAGATCGTGCCGGTGATCGGGCCGCTCGCCGCGGGCGCGCTCGCCGTCGGGGTCGGACTGACCGAGTCGTGGGAACTCGCACTCGCAGCCGGCGTGGCCGTGCTCGCTGTGCGCCTACTTGAGGACTACGTCGTGATCCCGAAGGTGCTCGGCGAGGCGGTCGGACTCTCGCCGCTTATCGTGCTCCTCTCGGTCACCGCCTCGGCCGTGCTGTTCGGGGAGTTCGCCGTCCTGCTTGCGATCCCGCTGGCGGCCGTCGTCGCGACCCTGATCGACGTGATCGTGCTCGACGTGAACCCGGCAGAGGAGGACGTGCCGACGGTGCTCTTCCCGGCGAAGGAGACCGAGGCCTAGGCCCAGGCGCTACGCGCGGCGCCAGCGGCCGAAGATCAAGCTTCCGAGCGTGAACCCGAGCCCGAATGTGCCGATCGCGAACGCCCCGACCGCCAAGGCTTTGCGCGCCCGCGAGAGCCCCTCCCAGCGACCGAGCACCTCCTGCTCCTCGGCGGTGAGCGGCTCGCCGCGCCGCTTCTTCCGCAGCGCGCCGCCAGCGCGCAGCCCGAGATAGAGGTCGTCGAAGACTTCCGGGGTCTCGTTCATCTCCCAATCACTGTATAGCCTGCTTCGGCCGGAAAAACACGGGGGAACCCGTCGTCCACTAGCCTCCGCCCGGCCGTGACCCGCCTGCTCCACGTGTCGGACTTACACTTTGGAACCCGCGAAGACCCGGCGATGGAGCATGCCCTGCAGGCGCTGATCGCGCGCGTCCAGCCCGAGGTGATCATTGCGAGCGGCGATTTGACGCACCGCGGGCGGCGCGACCAGCACGAGCTCGCAGCCCGCTTCCTGCGCTCCTTCGGCCTGCCGCTGGTTGCGATTCCGGGCAACCACGACATCCCTTATACGTTCCCGGCGCGGTTCACTCGGCCGTGGGCCGAGTTCGAGCGCATCTGGGAGACGACCGAGCCTGTCTACAGCTCGGACAACCTGTACGTGCTGGGCCTGAACTCCGTGCGCCCGTGGCGCCACCAGAGCGGCGCACTCCGCGGCGAGCAGCTCGAGCGCGCTTGCCAACTGCTCGGCGAAGCGCCGGGAGGCGCGTTCAGGATCGTCGTGCTCCACCACCACCTGCTCGGCGCGCCCTGGCGCTCGACGAAGAAGCCGGTGTCGGACCGCAACCGCGTGCTCGCGACCCTCGTCGACGGCGGCGCGGAGCTGATCCTCGCCGGCCACATCCATCAGGCGGCCGTGAGCGAGCGGCGCGAGTTCGAGGTGACCGAAGGCGACGTGAACGCCGTCGTCGTCTCGATCGCGCCGGGCCTCGGCCAGCCGCGCCCCAAGCGGCGCGGCGAGGCGCGCGGCCTCCACGTCTACGAGCTCGCGCAGGACACGATCGCGATGCAGACCTTCATCTGGCGCATGGACGACTGGGGGCTCACGGCCGAACGGCGTTTCCCGCGCGGCAGCGAGCCCCTGTCAGTCGAATCGGCCTAGGGGGCCGTCGCGACGCGGCTGCGGTTGCTCATTACCCGTCCGTAGATCCAGACGAGCGCGACCGCGACCACCACGCCGATGACGTACTGCCAGAAGCCGCTGAAGATCAACCCGGCGACGATCAGCGAGACAACGCCGATCAGGATCGTTGCGATCCAGCCCATGGGATCACGTCCCGGGAGCAGGAATCGCCCGAGCGCCCCGACGATCGCGCCGACGATGATGAGCCATACCCATTGCATGCCCTCAGGGTCCCCCACGCCTGCGGGCAGGAAACCTGGCCGCAGGGCCCGTCAGCGGCCGCTTCTCGACGAACTTCCGCCACAGGATCAGGAGCAGCACGCCGCCCAGCACGCCGAAGAGGAGCCCACCGGCCTGGAAGCCGAGCAGGCGACCGATCACGCCGCCGACGAACGACCCGGCGAGCCCGAGCAGGATCGTGCGCCAGATCGACATCGGGTCGGGACCGGGCACCGCGAACCGCGCCAACCCACCGACGATCAGCCCCCAGAGGGCGAGCAGGAGAACGAACGCGAGGATGTTCATCAGGCGGCGGCCGTCGCCGCCAGGAGCTCGCGCCGGAGCTCTTTGATCTCGTCGCGCAGCTTCGCCGCGTACTCGAAGCGCAGTTCTTCGGCCGCGGCGAACATCTCTTCCTCCAGCGTAATGATCAGCTTCTCCAGCTCGCTCGCCGACATGCCCTCGATCTTCTTCTGGCCGCGGCGGCGCCGGCCCGGGACCGTCGGCGACTCGAGCGAGAGGAACTCCGCGATGTCGGAGACGCCCTTGACGATCGACTCCGGCGTAATCCCGTGCTCCTCGTTGTACGCGAGCTGGACCGCGCGCCGGCGGTCCGTCTCGGACATCGCCTCCTCGATCGCCTGTGTGACTTTGTCCGCGTAGAGCAGCACCTTCCCGTTTACGTTGCGTGCCGCCCGGCCGATCGTCTGGATCAGCGACGTGCGGCCGCGGAGGAAGCCCTCCTTGTCGGCGTCGAGCACCGCGACCAGCGACACCTCCGGCAGGTCGAGGCCCTCGCGCAGCAGGTTGACGCCGACGAGCACGTCGTACTCGCCGAGCCGCAGCTCGCGGATGATCTGGATGCGCTCGAGCGTGTCGATCTCGGAGTGCAGGTAGCGGGCCTTGATCCCCGACTCGAGCAAGTAGTCGGTCAGGTCCTCGGCCATCTTCTTCGTCAGCGTCGTAACGAGCACGCGCTCCCCGGCCTGCTCGCGGCGGCGGACCTCGTTCAGCAGGTCGTCGATCTGGTTCTTCGTCGCGCGCAGCTCGACCTCCGGATCGACGATGCCCGTCGGGCGGATCAGCTGCTCGGCGACGCGCGTCGAGTTGCGCAGCTCGAACGGCCCCGGCGTCGCCGAGACGAACACGAGCTGCGGCACCTTTTCGAGAAACTCGTCGAAGCGGAGCGGGCGGTTGTCGAGTGCCGACGGGAGCCGGAAGCCGTAGTCGACGAGCGTCTGCTTGCGCGAGCGGTCGCCCTCATGCATCCCACCGAGCTGCGGGATCGTCTGGTGCGACTCGTCGACGAAGACGAGGAAGTCGGACGGGAAGTAGTCCAGCAGCGTGAACGGGTGCGTCCCCGGGCCGCGGCCCTCCAGGATGCGCGAGTAGTTCTCGATCCCGGAGCAGAACCCGAGTTCTTTCATCATCTCGAGGTCGTACTCGGTGCGCTGGCGCAGCCGGTGCGCCTCGAGCATCTTCCCCTCGGCCTCGAGCTCCTTCAGCCGCTCGTTCAGCTCGTGCCTGATCTCGACGACCGCGCGGTCGATCGTCGGCTTCGACGTGACGTACTCCGTCGCCGGCCAGATCGCGATGTTGTCCATTCGCGCGAGCACCTCGCCCGTCAGCGGGTCGAAGTGCGTGATTGCCTCCACCTCGTCGCCGAAGAACGAGATCCGGTAGGCGGTCTCCTGGTTCGCGGGCTGCACCTCGAGCACGTCCCCCTTGACCCGGAAGCGGCCGCGGCCGAGCACCGCGTCGTTCCGCGAGTACTGGCTGTCGATTAGCTTGCGCAGGACGAGGTCACGGTCGTGCTCCTCCCCCACCTCGAGGATCAGTACGCGCTCGCGCCACTCCTCGGGCGAGCCGAGGCCGTAGATGCAGGAGACCGACGCGACGACGATCACATCGCGACGCGTGAAGAGCGCCGAGGTGGCCGCGAGCCGCAGGCGGGCGATGTCGTCGTTCTGCGAGGAGTCCTTCTCGATGTAGAGGTCGGCCTGCGGGACGTACGCCTCGGGCTGGTAGTAGTCGTAGTAGGAGACGAAGTACTCGACGGCGTTGTGCGGGAAGAACTCGCGGAACTCGTTGCAGAGCTGCGCGGCCAGTGTCTTGTTGTGAGCGATCACGAGCGTCGGCTTCTGGACCTGCTCGATCGTCCAGGCCATCGTGGCCGTCTTGCCGGTGCCGGTCGCCCCTAGCATCGTCTGGTACCGCTCGCCTGCGCGGATGCCCTCGGAGAGCTCCGCGATCGCACGCGGCTGGTCGCCGGTCGGGCGGTAGGCGTCTTGGGTCTTGAGCGCGGGCATCCGGTCAAGCGTAGCGACCCGCCCGACCGCGATAATCGCGGCCATGGAGGTCGTCCCAGCGACGGCAGACCGCTTCGAGGACGTCTGCGCCCGTGCTCGGCTGCAAGGAGAAGGCACCGTGCTGCTGTCAGTACTGGCGCATGTCGTCGGGCGACTACAGCCGCGCGACGTTGCGCGAGCGCCGGGCGGCGCTCAAGGCGCAGTCAGGAGAGACGCCGCCGCGCGGGGATGGTCGCCTACCTCGACGGCGAGCCCGTCGGCTGGTGCGGGTTCGGGATTCGGCAGCGGATGGAGCGGCTCGTCCGCTGGCGCACGATCGCGGCGATCGACGACCAGCCGGTGTGGGCCGTCTTCTGCTTCACGGTCCGGGTCGGATACCGCCGGAGCGGGGTCGCACGGGCCCTGCTGGACGGGCTGATCGAGTACGCCCGGAAGCACGGTGCGCCCGCCCTCGAGGCCTATCCCGTCGACACCGGCGGCGCGCGCATCCACGGCACGGCAGCCTACGTCGGCACCACCGGCATGTTCGAGGCAGCCGGCTTCCGCCGTGTCCTCGAGACCGACGCGCGCAGCGACCACCGGCCCCGCTGGCTCATGCGGCTAGACCTGGGCTGAGCCGGACGTCGTCGCCTGCGTGACGGAGGACGATCGCTGCAAAGCCGAGCGCAGCGAGGGTGACTCCCGTGGCGACGCCCCCGAACACCGGGTTGCTCGAGCGCCGGGGAGTCAACTACTTCCCTGGCAAGGACGCGATCTTCGTCGAGCTCGCCGTCGCATCCTCGGAGCGCCTCACCAACGTCTTGCTCGAGCGCGGCTTTCGCGTCCTGCTCGACGAGCTCGTCAAGGAAGATCCCGACTGACTCGCCGTGCAGCTCGAGGCGATTCGGCGACTACGGACGGACGAGGCCTTCCGGCGGCAGGTCGAGGCGCGTGAGGAGGCACGCAGGCCGGAGCTACCGAAGCGACTCGAGCAGCTCCGAGAGCAGGGCGTCCGAGACGACGTCCCGATCGACGCGATCGCGATCTTCCTGGGCGTCGTCACGAACGGGCTCGCGCTCCGCATGACCATGGGCGACGACCTGCCGGACCTCGACACCTTCGCCGAGCTCGTGGAAGGCGGCGTGGGCGCGAGGCCGGGCAAGCGCACGGCCCCGCGCCGTTCGGTCAGAGCCAAGCCTCGACGAAGCTGATCCAGTCGCCAGAGTCGGCGTGGGCGCGGTCGAAGCCTGGGCCGCCGTCGAGCGACTCTCGCTGCCCGTCGCGAGACGCGAACTGGTCGTCGCCTGAACCGCCGTAGAACGAATCCGTTCCGGCGCCGCCGACGAGCCGGTCGGCTCCGGGGCCGCCGTCGAGCGTGTCGGCACCGCCCAGGCCGAGGATGACGTCGTCCCCGCCGAGCCCGCAGATGACGTCGCTCTCCTCGGTTCCGCGGAGCACGTCGGGCCCCGGGGTGCCCCAGATGGTGCAGCGGCTGCCCGACGCGCTCTCCACGTAACGCGAGCCCGTGAGCCGCCTCGCGTTTGTGCCGTCCGCGCGGGCGAGGAACACCTCTGCGGTCGAATCTCGGTCGCTGACGTACGCGATCAACTTGCCGTCAGGCGACGGCGCGGGACTCCACTCGTCGCTGGCGCGGAAACCAACGAGCGGCCGCCGGCTCGTCCCGTCCGCGTTCATCAGCCAGAGGTTTCGTCCTCGCCGGCGTCGTTCGCGTAGAGGATCCGGCCGTCGGCCGTCCAGGCGGCCGAGTACTCCTCGCCGCCGTGCGTGAGTCGCGTGTGCGCGTACGTCGCGACCTCGACGAGCTCGATGTAGCCCTCGTCGTCCGGTCCGCCGACGAAAGCGACGAAGCGGCCGTCCGGGGACCAGCGCGGGCCCACGTCGTCGCCGTCGTCGACGACGACCTGCCGCTCTTGGGAGCCATCGGCGTTCGAGAGGAAGAGCTGCGATCGATCCTCGTCGGAGTCGTAACGGCTGAACACGAGCCGCGAGCCGTCCGGTGACCAGTCGGGCTCGTAGTCGTACAGCGCGCTGTGGGTCACCTGGGTCACGGTCCGCGTAGTGACCTGGATGACGAAGACGTGCCTCTCGTTGCCGCGACGCGCGGAGTACGCGATCCGGGTCCCGTCGGGCGACCAGCTGGGATCGGACTCGACGTCGGGCGTGCGGAGCAGCGGCCGCTTGTGCCGTCCGTTCGCGTCCATCAGCCAGAGGTCGGCCGCGTCGTCGAGGCCGCGAACGTAGACGAGCTCCTTGCCGTCCGGCGACCACTCCGGGTCGGTGCCCGTCGCGAAGTCGTGGGCCGCTGCCGTCGGCGCCGCGATCGCGGCCGCCAGCGCCGAGGCGAGTGTGCAGATGATCGGCTTGACGTGCATTGGTGTGCTCCTTCGTCGTGGTGGAGCCACCGTCGCAAGTGCCGCCAACGAGCCGCCAACGGTCCGCTCACGAGGTTTGGACGCGGGAACGACCGCGCATCGTGGAGGCATGAAGTACGGCCGTCCTCCGTACGACTCGTATGCCGTCATCGTCGCGACCTTCGCGGGCGGGCTCGCTGCCGCGTCCGCACTCGCGCGCACGCTCGGCCGCGAGCCGCGGGAGCTCTCGGCCCTCGACCTCGTCGCGCTGGCGGGGGCGACGTTCAAGGCTTCGCGCACGATCTCCCACGACAAGGTGACGAGCTTCCTCCGCGAGCCTTTCGTCGAGGGCGAGGCCTACGACGGCGACGAGGAGCCTGCCGGCGAAGGGATGCAGCGCGCGATCGGCGAGCTCGTGACCTGCACACGCTGCGTCGGCACCTGGGTAGCGGCAGCGCTCGCAGCGGGCCAGGTCGTCGCGCCGCGCTTCGGCCGCTTGCTCACGTGGACCCTCGCCGCCGCCGCGGCGAACGACTTCCTCCAGACGGCGTTCGTCGCGCTGGACAAGAAGTCCGAGGAGATCGGCGAGCGCGTCTAGCGCACGCGCGCCTGCGCAAGGCGCCGGTCAGCGAGCCGAAGTAACGCCGGAACTCCTGCGCAGATCTCGCACGTGTAGGTCCTCACGGTGCCGTCTTCGCTACCCGTGACGACGCGGTAGCCCGTCGGTGAGAACGCCGCCGAGAAGACCTGGCCGTGGTGGCCGTACAGTAAGAACAATCGATCGCTGCGCGTTTCCCAGATACCGGCCGTGCTTCCGGCTGCGGTGACGATCCAACGGGCGTCGCTGCTGAAAGCCGCGTCGTTGACGGCGGAGAAATGACCCTCGAGCTCGCGGACGAGTGCGCCCGTCGTGGTATTCCAGATCCGTCCGGAGTGGTCGCGGCTCGCAGTCACGAGGAGTTGACCGCCGGAACCGAACGCGACCGATAACACATCGTCTCGGTGACTGCCGAGCTTGTGCTGCACGCGACCGCCGGCCCAGATGCGCGCGATTCGATCGGCGCCCGCGGTCGCGAGCCGCGAGCCTGCAGGGTCGAAGGCGACGTCGAGGACCGGTCCTCGCTGTCTCAGCGAGTAGAGCCGCTGTCCGGTTCGCACGTCCCACACCCAGACGGTCCCGTCCCGGCCGGCGGTCGCCAGGCGCCGACCGTCCTCGCTCACGGCGATCGCGTTGATACGGACGCCGTGGCGGAATTCCCGCGTCTTTCCTCTAGCCAGCGGCCAGAGCCGTGCGATCCCGTCGACGCCTGCGGTGACGACGAACCCGTGGTCCTCGCGAACGACCGCGTCCGTAAGCGGAGCGCCGTGGCGAAAGATGCGAGCCAGCTTTCCCCGCCGCCAGAGCTTGGCATTCCCGTCGGCTCCTGCGCTGAGAACGGTCGTCGCGTCCGCGCCGAACGAGACCCTCGTCACGGGAGTGCCCTGCCGCACGAGTTCGCGGAGCTCCGGCTGCGTGCCCGCGTCCCACGTCCGCACGGTCCCGTCCTCGCCGCGCGTGAACGCGCGAGCTGCCCCGTGGAGGAACGCTGCCCGCGTCACCGGTTCGCGGTGACCCGAGAGGAGCGAGAGCAGCTTCCCGGTCTCTGCGTTCCAAACGCGCGCGGTCCCGTCGCGGCTCGCCGTGATCACGAAGAAGCCGTCGCCGCTGAAGCGCGCGCTGTTGACGTAGTTCCGGTGGCCGAGCAAGGTGCCGGCGAGCGTGCCGCGTCCAACGTTCCATACCCGCGCCGTTCCGTCCGTGCTCGCCGTTGCGAGCAAGGTCCCACGGGGACTGAAGGACACGTCGACGACCCGACCCCGGTGCCCGCGCAGCCGATGCTTCAGGACGACCGGGTAGAGACCCCGCACGCGCGCGCTCTTGTCGAAGTTGGCGGTCGCGAGCAGCCGGCCGTTGGCGCTGAAGTCGATGCCCGCGATCGTGCCGCGCTCGGTAAATCCACCCACGGCCCGTCCCGTCGCCGGTTCGAAGAGTCGCACGGTTCCACGCGTGACGACGGCGACCCGATCACCGGCCGGGCTGAAGCGCGCGATCGAAACCGGACCCGGCATCGGGAGCTCCCTGATTAGGTCACCGCTCGCGATTGCCCAGACCTTCGCAGTTCTGTCGCCCCTTCCGGTGACGAGCATGCGGCCGTCGCGCGACAACGAGACGCTCATGACCGGCCCCCGGTGCCGAAGCGTGTGCAGAAGCCGACCGTCGTCCGGGCTCCACAGACGCGCGCTGCCGTCTCGTCCGGCGGAGACGAGCAGGCTGCCGTCGCGGGAGAAGACAAGCGCCGTGACGCCGCCCGGATGGCGGACCTCCGCGACGAGGCGCCCGCTCGCCGGATCGAAGACGCGAATCCAGCCTGCCGCGGACCCCACTGCGAGCCGGTCGCCGTCGGTGCTCACGGCGGCGTCGGTGACCGCGCCGCCGCGCGCGCGGAAGACTCCGCGGACGCGCGAGGCGATGAGCGCATCACGGAGTTGCCGTTCGACGACGGGGGAAGGCTCGAGGCGCGCAGCCTGCGCCGCCAGCGCGAGGCTCCGAGCGGCATCGCTCGTCAGGAAGACGTTGGCCCGCGCAGCGAGCTCGCGCGCGTGCGCTCGCCGAGCCGCGTCCCGCGCGTTCTCGCGCTGAACGAGCGCGAACAGCGCCACGGCCGTCACCGCAGCGAGTGCGATCAGGGCCGTGCTCGCGACCGTGATCGCGCGTCGCCGGCGGCGCCGTTCTCGTTCGAGCTCGCGCTCGGACTCGAACGCCGCGCGCCACGCGAGCACGCCTTCCGCGAGCACGTCGTGGAAGATCTCGTACCGCCCGTTTCCGCGTGACTCGTCGAGCGGGCGGACGATCCGCTCTGACGCAAGCTGCGCGAGCATTCGCTGGAGCTCCTCCTGAGGTGCCCGCGCGTAGCGGGCCAGATCTGGGACGCCGTGCGCGATCTTCGACCCGGTCGGTGTGACGAGATGCTCGAAGACGTTCGCGGCCAGCGCCTGCTGCTCGGGTGTCAGCGAGTCGAGGGCGCGTTCGAGGTGGTCTTGGACGATGCGCTGGGCGCCGCCGAGCTTGTCGAGCGTCGCCAGTTGCAGCGTGCGCGAGCCCGCGTCGCGCTCGACCTCCCACAGGCGGTCGAGGACGAGCTGGAGGAAGGGCGCCTCGATCCGAGCCGGTTTATCGCGACCCTGCACGACGCCGCGGCCGGCGAGGCCGTAATCGATCCGTCCGATCTCGACCTGGTCGAGAACGGCTTCCACCAACTCGGGCTCCACGTCGAAGGGTCCGGCGTCGGGCCAGAGCTCGTTCAGGCGCTCCAACGGGCCGCGGATCGCAGCGCGGCCGGCGATCCGGTCGAGATGCTCGAGCCGCAGGTAGTTCGAGAACAGGCTCGGGATCCGGCGCTTGAAGAAGTCGAGCTTCGCGAGCCCGTCCTCGCGTACGCCCAGCAGGACGTTCACTCGCAGCCCGGGTGCCAGGACGAGCTCCGGGAGGCGGCGAGCAAAGCGATCTTCGCCACCGTGGTAGAGGAAGTACCCCTCAATCTGGTCAAAGATCAGGTACAGATCGTCGTCTCCGGCCGCGGCAATCTCGGAATCGATCTCGTCCGTCGGATCGATCGACCAGCTGCTGAAGACGGCGACGCGTGTCCGCGCAAGGGCTCGCAAATGGCGCGCCACGCCGGCGCGGAGCAGCGAACTCTTTCCCACTCCGGTCGCCCCGTACAGGACGGTCAGCCGCGAAGCGAGCAGGTTCGCCACGATGATCTCGCGCTCGTGCTCGCGCCCGAAGAAGAGGAGTGCGTCGAGCTCGGCGTCCTCGTACGGCGTGAGTCCCTTGTACGGACGCGGGATCGTGGCGACGCTCATGCACGCACCTCGGACAGGCGTCGCTCGAGCGTCTCGACGTACTGCTCGAGAGGTACGTCGAAGAGGTCGACGTCACGCCGACGCCACGATTCGATCTCGAGCGGTGGGGCCTCCGGCTGAACGGCCCAGGACCGGTAGCCGACCTTCTCTTCCCCCCAGAGACGGTTCAAGAGCACACGGAGATTCCAGTCGCGAAGGGCGTACCCGAGGAAGAGGAAATGGCTGCGGCGCAGCTTCGCCGTCAACCCGACCGGAATCAAGTTCGCGAGCTCGTCGCGCGCGAGATAGTCGATGTAGTCGTCTTCCGTCACGACGAAGCTCTCCCACTCGCGCGTCGTGTCGCGGTCGACGCCACCGTGAAGCTTGAGCACGACCGTTCGCCGCTCGAGCGAGAGCTCCGTCGCATAGGTGTTCGGGATCTCGATCACGCGCGGCCGCTCTCCCGGCGCGAGGTGCCAGAAGCGGCCCCGGTTGCGGCCAGTCGCGACGTACGCAACAACATCGAACTCCTCGCCGGCCTCGTTCAGCGCCTGCTCGAGCACGAGGTCGTAACCCGTCGTGACGACGAGCTGATGCGGCGCTCCGAGCTCGCGCAGGCGTGCCGGCATCTCCGCAACGAACCGGTGGACCGGACCCGGTTCGAAGCTCGCGCTGTAGAGCTCGTGCAGCGTGTCGTAGAGCGGGCCCGGACCCGTCATCGTCGCGACGTACTGCGCGACCCGCGGCAGCTCTGCGACGCCGTTCTGACGCGGGTAGCCAAAGGTCTTCGCGAGATACTCCGTGGCGTTCGGTACTCCCTGCGGTTCGACGCCCGGACCGAGCACCGTAACCAGCCGCCCTTCGACCAGAGCCTTGACGACGTCACCGGAGTGGTCGTCGGTGGCCGGGGCGCTCGACGTTCTCTGGAGACGCGTCTCCTGTCGAAGAATCCCGGCGTGTAGTCCCTGCAGCTCCGGACCGGGCTCGATGCCGAGCTCGTCGACGAGCGCGCGTCGGCCGTCGTGATAGATCTGGAGGGCTTCGGCCTGGCGTCCCGAGCGGTAGAGCGCCAGCATCAGCTGCCCGCGCAGACGTTCGCGCAATGCGTGCCGTGCGACAAGCGATTCGAGTTCCCCCACGAGCTCTCCGTGTCGCCCCAGCTCAAGATCGGCGTCGATGCGGTCCTCGAGCACGCTGATCCGGAGCTCCTCTAGCCGGTTGATCTCTCCCTGGGCAAAGGTCTCGAAAGAGAAATCGGCCAGAGGAGCGCCGCGCCACAGACCGAGCGCCTCTCGGAGCTTCGAGGCGCGCTCTTCGGGCTCAGCGACACGCGCCTCCGCGACCAGCTGCTCGAAGCGCCCGAGATCGAGCTCCGTCTGCTCCACGCGGAGGACGTAGCCCGGAGGCCGTGTCAGGAGGCGATCGGCGCCGACGAGCTTTCGCAGCTGCGAGATCGAGTTCTGCAGTGAGGTCGTCGCCGTTCTGGGGGGATCCTCGCCCCAGAGCTGGTCTACGAGGTGATCCGTCGACACGACCTGATCCGCGTGCATCAGCAGCAGAGCGAGCACGCTTCGCGGGCGCCGTCCCCCAAGCTGCAGAGCCTGACCATCCTTCCAGACCTCGAGCGGACCGAGGATCCGAAAGTCCCAGCCGGCGACTGGCGGCGAGTGCCGGGCCGGGCGTGTGACCGCCGTTTCCAGCGGGGGGAAGTCGTCCCGCACGCCTGGCGCGACAACCTGGTAGATGCGTTCCGCGTGGTCGAGGTCCTTCAGGAGTTGCTCGCCGAGATCCCGTAGCAGGGTCTCGTCCGGCGGATCGTCGCGAAGCAGCTCACGCGTCGTCTGCGAGACCAGGATCTGGCCGCCGTGACCTGCCGCGCAGATGCGCGCTGCCCGATGGACGCCGAGACCGACGTACGAATCGCTGCCGACCGCAGGTTCACCGGTGTGGATGCCCATCCGGACGCGGATCTCGGCCCGCTGGGGCCACGAGTGGGCGACCAGCGCTTGTTGGGCGAGGACCGCAGCGGTCACCGCGTCCTTCGCTCTGTGGAACGCCGCGAAAAAAGGCATCGCCCTGGGTGTCGATCTCCCGCCCACTCGAGCCCTCGACCGCGGCGCGAAGGATTTCCCGATGCGCCGCGAGCACCTCCGCGTACCGGTCGCGGAGCTGCTTCAGCACGTGCGTCGAGCCTTCGACGTCGGTGAAGAGAAACGTCACGGTCCCGCTGGGGAGGTCAGACACCAACGGCCTCCATAAGAGTGATAAGGCCTCTCGTTCGTGAGGGTACTCCGCGCCGGTCGCCGTTAACAGCCTCGGCGCGCCCGCACGTCACTCTCGTTAGCGAGCCGTGTGCGCAACGTGATTTTCGCCATTTGAGCTCCAGATCGACTCCGAGCGCATTTACGCATTCGGCGGCAGCATGGGGCCGGTCGAGGGATATCGCGGCAACTGGATCCGCACGGCCTCGTTCAAGGCGACGAGCCGGCTGCCGTTCGCACTGGCGCGGTTCGGACTCATGCCTCGGAGCTTCGACGTGCAGCCCCGCGCGCTCGCGCGCGTCGGCTCCGGTGTCGAGGCGCGGCTACCGGTCAGGCGGACACAGTGACCGGCGCGGTCTCGGACCTGCCGCGGTTCCGTAGGCCTGCCGCCGTGATCGCGAGACCGACGAACGTGTTCGCGGCGAGCGTGACGAGGAGGACCCAACCCAGGCTCGTCGCCGCGAGCGCCGGGCCGGCCAGCAGGGCGCCCACCGGGGCGAGGATCGTCGCGACGGTCACCGCCGCGGTGTGCACCGTCGGCCGCAGCGGCGGCGGGGTGCGCATCGTCCGCACGGTGACGACGCTCGCGTTCAGCGTCGGGAAGAAGATGCCGGCGACTGCGGCCGCGGCGACCACGACGGGCCACGGCAGGTCCGGGAGCAGCAACCAGAGTGCGGTGGTCTGACCGGCCGAGGCCAGGCTCGCCAGAAGCACGCGGTCGACGCGGCCGATGATCCGGTACGAGGCCAGGGCGCCGATCACCGACCCGACGCCGAACGCGCCGAAGATCCAGCCCAGGATCTCCGGATGCTCGCCGTAGCGGCGCAGGACAAGCACCGGGAAGATCACGGAGAGCGCGCTCCAGACGACGTTCATGCCGGTGATCGAGAGCATCCAGACGCGGAGCAGCCGGTCGCTGAGGAGGAAGCGCACCCCGTCGAGTACACCGCTGGGCTCTTCGCCTGCGGGCGCGATGTACCGAGGAAACACAAAGAGCGCGATCAGGACGAACGAGAGCGCGTACGTGGCCGCGTCGAAATAGAGGACGTTCGCCGCGCCGATGACCGCGATCAGGATGCGGCGACCGGAGGGCCGGCGATGCCGGCGACGGCCTGCGCGGTCTGGAGCAGCGACATCGCCTGGCCGACGCGTCCCTCGTCCTCGCCGACGAGCTCGGGGAGAACGACGCGCTGCGCGGTGGCCGACGGCACCATGAAGACGCCCGTCGCGAACACGAGCGCGAGCAGCCCGCCGAACGAGAGCGCGCCGAACGCGTGCAACGTGGGGATCGACGCGAGGGTGAACGCGCGGGCTGCGTCGCAGACGAGGAACGTCCGGCGCGAGCCGAGGCGCATCGTGACGGCTCCGCTCGCGAGCCCGAAGACCGCGACAGGCGCCATCTCCGCGGCGACGACGAGGGACGTCCGTGCTGGCGAGCCGGTCGTCGTGAGCACGAACCACGGCAGCACGAGCCAGGTCATCTGCGAGCCCGCCATCGAGATCGCCTCGGAGGCGACGAGCGCGCGGATTCCCCGGTCTCGGACGACGCTGGAGGCGGTCACACCGCTTCGGACGCTACCGGCCGCAGGCGCGCGCGCTCGCGCAGCCCGGCGACGGTGAACGCGACGACCGCGGCCGACTGCAGGCCGAGCAGCACGAGCAGCGTCGGGCGGAGGCCCACCCACTCGAGGGACGGTCCAGTGGCCGCGAGAAGCGGCGGGCCGACGATCGCCGTCATCACGAGGATCACCGACCAGACCTTTGCACGGAGCGCGCGCGGGATCCTCAGCTGCACGATCGCGTGGATCGGCGCGTTGATGACGCCGTTCGCGAGCCCGCTAACAAACATGATCGCGACGACAGCCAGCGCTGGCTGGTCGGCGAGCAGGAGCCAGAGCGGCGCAGTCATCCCGATCTCCCCCACGCTCCCGACGAGCAGCCGGTCGATGCGCGAGACGATCCGGAACGCGACCACGCTGCCGGTGACGGCGCCTGCACCCCACGCGCCCCAGATCCAGCCGAGGATCTGCGGATCCGCACCGTACCGCTCGAGCACGAGCACCGGCATGACCGCGAAGAGCGCAAGCCACGTTGCGTCCGACACGACGACCGCGAAACCCCAGCCGCGCAGGAGGGGGTCGCGCAGGATGAAGCGCAGCCCGGCGGTCAGCCCCCGCGTCTCGTCCGTGTCGACGACGGCACCGCCGCCGCGGACGAGCGTCGCGACGAGCACGAACCCGGCCACGAACGTCACGGCGTCGACGAGCAGCACGTTCGTCGCGCCCATCAGGCCGATCAGCGTGCCCCCAAGCGGCGGGCCGAGGATCATCGCGAGCCGGTTCGCTGCCTGGAGGAGCGCGTTCGCCTCGGCGAGCACGCCCTCGTCCTCGCCGACGAGGTCCGGGAGGATGCTGGACTTGGAGGCGAACGACGGGGTCGTGAACGCGGCCATCGCCGCCACGAGCACGAGCAGCAGTCCGAAGGACAGGTGGCCGACGGCGTGCAGGAGCGGGATCAACGCGATCAACGGCGCGCGCGCCGCGTCGGAGATCAGCATCGTCCTCCGCGCACCCAACCGTGACGCAAGCGGAGTCGCGAGGAACCCGAACAGCGCGAGCGACGCGCTCTCGACCGCGAGCACGATTGTCATCCGCGTCGGCGAGCCCGTGGTCGTGAGCACGAACCACGGGATCGCCACCCAGGTCATCTGCGACCCGGCGAGCGAGACGACGTCGCGCGCGAGCAGCCCCAGCAGACCTCGGTGCCGGAGCAGCTCGCGCCGGGTCACGCGCGAACGATCTTGATGTCGCCGCTCATGGCGGTCGCCTTCAGGTTGACGAGCGGCCCCTCGCCGTCGTCCGGCGCGTCGCCGACCTCGAGCTCCGAGCGCGCGTCGCCCGTCACGGTCTTGACGTCCATGTAGACGCGCGAGCCGCGGCGGATCCCGACGAGGACGTCGCCCGAGACGGACTTGAGCTCGACCGAGCCGTTGCTGACGGCGCCGACGCGCAGGTCGCCCGAAGCGCTCTGCACGCTGACGTCGCCGCCCGCCTCTTCGACGTTCACGTCGCCGGACGCCGTCTTCACCTCGACGGAGCCGCCGACGGGGCCGACCGCAGCGTCACCCGCGGCCGTCTGGAGCTTCAGCGAGCCGCCGACGCGCTCGACCGCGACGTCGCCGGCCGCGACCTTGATCGCCGCGTCGCCTTCGATCTCGCCGAAGTCGATGTCGCCCGAGGCGGTCTTCGACTCGACGTTGCCGAAACGGCCGTGGGCGGCGAGGTCGGCCGACCCCGTCTGCACGTTCACGTCCGCGCCGTGGGGTGCGGTCACGCGCAGCTTGATGGCGTCGCGCCGCCCGGAGATGGTGATCGTGAACGCGCCCTTGCGGAAGCCGAAGTCCTCCGGGTCGGCGTCGACGAACACCTCGTGCCCGTCGCCACGCTCACGCAGGACGATCTCGGAGCGTTCGATCTGCCGCTCGGCGCGCACGGAGCCGTCGATCGCCACGAGCTCGACCGTCGTCTGGTCGCCGTCGATGGTCTCGATCTCGACGTCGCCCTTCGGCAGCCTCAGCGTGAGCAGGAGTGGGCCGGGCGTGGAGAACGTCTCACGCCTCATTTGCGGACCTTCCGGGGGCGCTTCAGCGGCCGGCGGTCGACCTTCGCGTCCACGTAGGCCGTCTTGAAGTCCTGGTAGCTGATGGGAACGAGCGCGATCATGCGGCTCCCCTCCTTTGGGCTCAGCTCTTCGCGAACCCGGTTAGGCGGCTCCCCACGCGGGGACCGCGTACTGGTGCGGACACCTCGCGCGAGAGCGCGCGAACGATCCAGGTGTTGACGGAGACCCCTTCACGGGCGGCCGCCGCCTCGACGCTTCCCTTCAGAGCCTCCGGAAGGCGGAGCGTGATGCGCGCGGCGGCCGCGTCGTCTGCCGCAGGCGCCACGGGAGCCGCCTGCTCTTCCTCGACGAAGACGAGCTGCGGATCCTGACCGCTCATCCGCACCTCGACATGCCCGGCGGGCAACGCTGCGGACAGCTCGAGCGCCGCATCGCCGAGCGCGTCGAGCATCCGCATTCCCGCGGACGCGCGAAGCGCCTGGCTCAGCCGGCGGGCCGCCTGGCCGACGGCGTCGTCGCCCACGGCCGCGATTTCCTCCAAGTCACCCTGGAGCGAATCGAGAAACTGTGCCATCTGCATGACGTCACTATGACATCATGAATGGCGTCTGTCAAGTGTCTAGGTCGCGTCTCCGTGCAGCCGCAGCGATGCTTGTGGCTCAAGCCACAAAGTCAGGCTAGAGGCCGTAGGCCCCCTCGTAGATGTCGCGGAGATCCAGGACGCGGTCCACGTAGTGGCGCGTCTCCGGGTACTGGACGCCTCGGTCGATGTTGCCCTGGCCGCCGTTGTAGGCCGCGAGGGCGCGGTCCAGGGAGCCGTACTTGTCGAGCAGGTGGCGGAGGTACCAGCAGCCGTAGCGGATGTTGATCTCGGGATCGAGCAGGTCCGACACCTCGAACTGCGAGCCGCCGGTGCGCGTCGCGATGCCCTTCGCCGTCTCCGGCAGGAGCTGCATCAGGCCGACTGCGCCGGAGTGCGAGCGAGCGTCGGAGTCGAACTTCGACTCCTGGTAGATAACCGCCGCGACCAGAGCTGGATCGAGCTGGTAATTCCGCGCGTGGCCGCGGACGATGTGCTCATAGCGGAGCGGGTAGCGGGCGCGGAGGTAGGGGTCGGGCTGCGCCACGATGACGAATGCGGCGGCCGCCGCGACCAGCGCGACCAGGACCAACGTGATTCGGGTCACGCGGTGAGCTTTGCGAATACGCCGGACACGAACGCGTCGAGCTCCTCGAGCGAGCCGTCGTTCACGTAGGCGAAGTCCGCCCGCCGGACCTTCTCGTCGTCGGGAATGAGACGCCGCGCGCGCTCCGACGCGCTCGCGACCGCCGTCCGCGCCGCCCGCACGTCCTCCGGCGCAGTGATCACGACGACCGCGTCGAACCGCGCGTCTCCGCCGGTCTCGTACAGGAGCGGCACCTCGACGACGGCGACAGCGGGTCGATCGGGCCTAGAGTCGAGCTCCGATCGCCAGCGCGCCTGCTCCTCGACGACGCGCGGGTGCAGGAAGCCCTCGAGCCACTCGAGCTCGGCCGCGTCGGCGAAGACGATTCGGCCGACCGCAGGCCGCTCGATCTCGCCGTCGGCCCCGAAGACGCCTTCGCCCCAACGCGAGCGCAGCGCGGCCTTCACCTCGGGGTCGCGATAGAGCCGGTGGACGATCTCGTCCGCCGACGCGGTCGCGGCGCCGTGACGCGCGAACGCACGCAGAGCCTCCGACTTGCCGGCGCCGATGCCGCCCGTGATCGCAACGCTGACTACGTCTGGGTCTGCTGGGGCTGTTCCTCCGAGGGAGCTTCCTCGGAGTCGCTCGCCGCAGCACCGTTCTCGGGGGCCTCGTACGTCTCCTCTGGAGACGCTTCCGCCCGCGGCGCCTCGGTGAAGACTTCCTCCGAGAGGCCGAGGTCCGGCGCTTCGCCAGCGGGCGAGTTGTCCTCGACGCGCTTCAGTGAGAGCGACAGCCTGCGGCGCTCGCCGTCGACCTCGAGGATCAGCACCTTCACCGAGTCGCCCTGCGAGACGACCTCGCGCGGATTCTCGACGTGGTGCTGCGCGAGCTCGGAGATGTGCACGAGCCCCTCGACGCCCGGGAGGATCTCGACAAAGGCGCCGAACGTGACGACCTTCGTGACCTTGCCCTCGACGGTGTCGCCCTCCTTGTACTGGTCGAGTACCTGCTGCCACGGATCGCTCTGTGTCTGCTTCAACCCGAGCGAGATGCGCTGGCGGTCGCGGTCGATGTCGAGCACCTTCACCTTCACCGTCTGTCCGATCTCGAGCATCTCGGACGGGTGGTTGACGTGCGACCACGAAAGCTCGGAGATGTGGATCAGGCCGTCCATGCCGTCGAGGTCGACGAACGCGCCGAAGTCGACGATGTTCGAGATCTGGCCTTCGACGACGTCGCCCGGCTGCAGGCGGTCGAGGATCTGCTGCCGCTGTTCTTTGCGCTCGTCCTCGAGCACCGCGCGGCGCGAGAGGACGACATTGTTGCGCGAGCGGTTGAGCTCGATCACCTTCGCGCGCAGCTCCTGGCCGAGGAACTCGTCGAGGTCCTGCACGCGGCGGATGTCGACCAGCGACGCGGGCAGAAAGCCGCGCACGCCGAGGTCGAGGATCAGGCCGCCCTTTACGACCTCGATCACCTTGCCGATCACGGGCTCGCCGGACTCGGCGGCGCCCTCGATCTTCTTCCAGGCGAGCTCGAAGCGCGCACGCTTCTTCGAGAGGATCAAGCGCCCTTCGGCGTCCTCCTTCGTCAACACGAGCGCGTCGATCTCGTCGCCCACCGAGACCTCGTCGGCCGGGTTCACCGAGCGCCGGATCGAGAGCTCGGCGACGGGGATCACGCCCTCGGACTTGTAGCCGATGTCGACGAGGACCTCGTCCTTGTCGACGCGGACGACCTTGCCGTGGACGACCTCGCCCTCGGTGATGGTCGGGAAAGTGGACTCGTAGTCGGGGATGATTTCGCCGTCGGGACCGGTGGTCCAGACGCCGGGCTCGACCTGCTGCTGCTCCTGCGTCGCCATGAGCGAGCCAGTATAGCCCCAGGCTAGAAGCGGTTCGGCCGACCCGAGAGGCACGCAACAGAGGAGCTTCGTCGCTGCGGAGAGCCCCGTCCACGCGGGCGGGGCTCTCCGAGGATCGGATTACGGAGACGCCACGAGCGTCGGACAGTTCGGCGCCGCCGCGCCGTTCGAGTCGACGCAGTTGATCCGCCCGCCGGGTGCAGCCTTCACGGATGGGGCGAGCGGCGAGTTTGCCGCAACGTAGTCGGCGACGACCTCGTCCATGATCTCCTGCGTCGTCGCGCGACTGGAGAAGTTCGGGTAGCCGTCGCCGCCCGCACTCATGAAGTCGTTCTCGGCGATCTTGTATGACGTTGCGGCCGTCAAGTCGACCGCGGTCGGCGTGCAGTTACCGGCGGCATCCGCGAATACCGCAGACGTCACGCGGCTGCCCGCCGGCGAGGCGATGTCGTACGTGAAGCACAACCCCGAGACTTGGGGGAAACGGCCGTTCACGGCAGGCATCGCCGATACCCCGTTCTCGAGCATCGTCTTCAGCTCGGCCCCGTTGACCGTCAGCGTCGTCACGACGTTCCCGAACGGAAGCACGGCGAGCACCTGGCCGCGCGTGATCGGATACGGCGGCGGCGTATACGCCGGGCAGAAGTCGTCCGGGCTGTCGTTCGTCGGACACGTCAGGTCGGCCCGCAGGCCGCCGGAGTTCGTGATCGCGAAGCGAACGCCGATGTCCGTGTACGCGGTCCGCATCCCGTCAGTGACGATGTTGCCGACGAGCGACTCGCACGTCCGGCCCGCGGTGTTGCCGCACTGATCCGTGCGAGGCACGAACTTCGTCGCGCTCCCGATCGTGCCGCCCAGGATCGGGCGAAGCTGCGCGTTCAACGCGTCGATCCGCGCTTGGATCGCCGGATCGGGACTGACGCCGATCGTCCACGGCTTGTGGAAGTCCGCCGTCTTGTAGACGACGGTGTTCGTGGTCGTGTCGACGACCAGGGTGACCCGCGTAAAGCGGATCCCCTTGCTGCGATTCTCGGTGACGAGCACACCGTTCGGGCGCGTGCTCACCACCTGGAAATCGGTGTGGTCGCCGATGACCGCGTCGACGTTCCGGACGTTGTCGGCGAGGTCGACGAGGGGGCCGGTCGGCGCGGTGAGCGTCCCCGCAGTAGCGCCGAGGTGGCCGATCGCGACGACCGCTGCGACGTTGTTCTGCCGGCGGAGCTGCTCGGCGCGCTTGTTGACCGCCTCGAGCGAGTTCGTGACCACGAACGGATCGAACGAGCCGGGCTTCACGAGCGTGGGCGCGTCGTCGTTCGTAAACCCGATCACGGCGAGGCTGAAGCTGCCGAAGTCGATCAGGCGCGACTTCGACCACTCGTCCGGCGTGTCGCCGGTACTCGGGTCGAGGACATTCGCCGACACGTACTTGAATTTCGCCAACGGCACGAGCTGCTGCCGGAAGTACTGCTGGCCGCGGTCGAAGTTGTGGTTGCCGAGCCCGTCGAGGTGGAAGCCCATCATGTTCATGAGCTCGATCGTGGGCTTGTCGCCGAAGAAGCTCGAGATCGGCGGCGTCGCCCCCACGGAGTCGCCCGCCGCAACAGTGATCGTCCGGCCCGGGTTCTCCGCGCGGAAGGTATCGAACCACGGCTTCAGGAACGCAGCGCCGCCGATCCCGAAGGTCGGCCCGACGGTGTCGGACGCCTCCGAGAGCGGGATCAGCTGTCCGTGGTAGTCGCTGATGTCGAGGATCGTGACCTCGCGCAGATCGGCCGCGTGGTCGAGGATCCCGAGGAGGATCTTCCCGCGGGCGTTCTGCGGCCCGGGATAGCCCTGGAGGAAGGAGATGGTCGGCGCGATGTCGATCGCACGGAGGCCCGCGACGCCGCTGTCACGGTGCTGGATTCCCTCGCCCGCCGCTACGAAGGTCGCGTGCATGTTCACGTTGTGCGCGAGGTCGACCAGGTTTGGCAGATAGCCGTGCTGCCCGAAGAACTGGGAGAAGGCAATCGCTTGCCCGGGTGTGCCGGCATCGGACTGGTAGGGCGGCCGGAGAACAACGACGACGTCTCCTGAGCGGTTTGGGTGCAGTGAGTCGGAGCCGTCGACGTTCCGGAGCTCTTCCTTCTTCATGATCTTCGAGACGACTTGCTTGCCGGGGTTCGCCGGGTCGCTCAGGCCGGCGAACGCGTCCCTCGCCGCGTTGCGAACGGCTTCGTATGACAGGCCCGCAGGCAGCGTCGGGTTGACGTAGATCTGGATCGTCCCACCCGCCCAGCAGGCCTTCGTGAGGTCGCTGGTCGCCGCTCCGCAGTTCGAGGCCGTGTTGCCGCCGCTCGCGTGAAGCGAGGATGACCTGGGAGTCTGGGTCCCCGGATCGGTCCACGTGACGGAGGCGTCGAAGAGCACCTTGCGTGCGTTGACCGCCTGCCACTGCGGCGCAAAACCGTGGTCGGAGCCGGCGAACGTCGTCGGGCTCCCGCCCATCAACTGCCGCGCGAGCGCGAGCTTCGCATCCGCTTCGTGATAGGCGCTCCGGACGTACCCCTCACGGGTCGCGATCCGGTTCTCCTTCACGCCGTCGCCGTCGACGTCGTCGAAGTACGGGTTTGCTGCGCCGTCCATGTCGGTCGGCGTGTAGAGAGCCATGAACTGGTGGGAGAACTCGTCCGTCACCGGGTAGCCGACCATCGCTAGGTCGGTGTCCGGCTGGAGCGTCCCGAGGATGTACTCCATCACAGCGTCCGCGTATGCCTTCTCGAGGTCGCGGCCCTGCTCGACGTACGTGTCCTCGTCGATGATCCGCGCCTCGAGCGGGGCGAAGTCGGCCGCGACTGCCGTCGGAACGTTCTCGGCGAGGTACTTCTCGAGCCGATCCTCACCCGCGCCGCCCGCCGGCAGCGCATCGCACGCGGCCGTCGAGCACGTCGCGATCAACCGCTCGACCGAGGTGAAGTAGAGCTTGAACGAGGACAGGCTCGGCGAGAGCGTGATCAGCTTCACGTAGAAGCCGGCCGCCTGACCTGCACGCGCACCGACCAGCCCCTCGCTTCCCCTGAGCTTGATCTCCTGCCAGTCGCCCGCCTTCAGCTCGGCGGCCTTCTGGGCGCCGTCCTTGGACGCACTGCCTCGTACGAGGATGAGACGGTCGTAGCCGACGACTCCGTCCATGACGCTGTCGTAGACGTAGACGTCGTACACGCGCGTCGGGTTCTGCGCGGCAAATGTCGTCGCCACCGTAAGCACCGTCTGCTGCGCGGGTGCCGCCGGGTCGCCGGTGGGAACGTTGGTCCAACCGCTCGCCGGTGCAAACGACGCCACCTGGTACGAGATGCCGAACGCTGCGGCGCCGGCCTGTTCCGTTGCATTCAGCGGCGCCGCGAGGACTCCGCGTGTCGAGAAGAAGTTGGCGAAGTCGACGGTCGGGCCCTTGATTCCTGCGAGGCGTCCCCCGACCCAGTCGACCTGCGCGACCTTCTTTCCCGCCCGTTCGGCCGCGTTCGCGATCGTGTCGGCTTGCAGTACTCCGTTGCCCGAGAACGACGTGCGGTTCGAAAACGTGTCGCCCGTGCGGTGGAAGGTGTTGTTCGTGGAACCGTGCTCTGCCGGGTAGGTGCCCGTCGCCATCGTGTACCAGCCCACACCAGTGTTTGGCGGAAACGCCTGCGTCATCCCGTTCTCGCCCACCACGCCGGTTCGCTTCAGCGCCGCGTAGGTCGGCATCGCTCCCTCGGAGGCGTATTTGTCCATCAGATCGGGCCGCATGCCGTCCGACGAGAACAGCACGACCTTCTGTGCCGTGGGCTTCGACCCAACGGCCTTGTCAGCGCGCGCCGCGCCCGCGGCGACCGCAAACGTGATGAGTGTGAGCACGCAGACGAGTGCGGCCCACGGGCGACGCTTTGACATTCGACTCCTCTCCCTCTCCTCGACGTACGACCGCGGCGATCCTACTCGGCCACGGCGCGGAATCCTAGAGCTCGCTCGTTCGCGGTCAACAGCAATCGTCCTCACCCGTGCCCTTCGGCCGCACGTATGCGACCTGCGGTTCGTGATCGCTCGCCTGACGCGAATCGGCGAACTCGGCGTTCACGTGCACGACGTCGTACGCCGGCGACCGGCTGAAGATCGCATCGCTGACGAGGATCTGATCGAGCACCTGCGAGTTCCCCTCGAACACGTACGAGTACCGCTCGGTCGCTGGCAGGATCTTCATCAGCGTCGTCAGCTCGTCGCCTTCGAGAATCTCGACGGTCTTCGAGAACTCGAAGTCGTTGATGTCGCCGAGGACGATCACGTTCGCGTCATTGTCGAGCGCGAGCACGTTGTCGACGAAGTCGTTGACCACCTGCGCCTGGCCGTGGCGCGGGCCCTCGCCGAAGTTCGTCGGCGGCTGCCAGCGGCTGAAGATGCCCTGGTCGTCGCCCTTCGAGCTGAAGTGGTTGACGACGACGAACACCTTCTTGTCCTTCCAGACGAACTCGCCCGCGAGGGGCTTCCGCGTCGCCTCGAACGCCGCGCTCGAGGTGCCGAGGCGGCCGGGGCTGAAGGTCAGCAGCGGGTGGTTCTTCGGCCCGGTCACCGACGTGTCGTTCGTCGAGGTGCCCCCCGGCCGGTCGACGAACGCGAGATCCGGCAGGTCGGTCCGGAAGAGGAACCCGACCCGGATGTTGCCGCCGGGCGCTCCGCCGTCCTGGTTGTCGAGCGGGTCGATCTGCCGGTACGCGTAGATCGGCCCGCCCGCCGCCTGGATCGCCGCGACCAACTTCGTCCAGGTTGCCGTCGCGCTGACGTTGCCGTTGTCGGTCGTGCCGTTGTCGTCCTGAACCTCTTCGATCCCGACGATCGCGGGCGCACGGAGGTTGTGGACGATCAACCCGGCGAGCTGCGCGAACTTCGCGTCCGGGTTGGTCGCCGCCAGGTTCTCGACGTTGAACGTGGCGACGGTCAGGTCGCTCGGGTGCGCTTCGGCGGCGACCTCGAGCGCGTTGGAGCTCTCGACGAACGTCGGCGGTGTGAGCGCCTGGATCTTGTAGTTCTCGAAGCTGTAGTCGAGCGGACCGATGACCGGCGCGGTGAGGTGGGCGCCGACGTTCATGTCGGGCATCGCCTTCGCCGGTCGCGGCGTGAACCGGTCGCGGAGGATCTCGTCGTCAATGGTGATCCGCTCCGGGTTCGCGTCGGTCGGAGCGAGCAGAATGCCGCCCCGCGCCGTCCGCAGGCCGGTCGCGCTCTCGCCGTTGTCCGGCAGGACGGTGATCTCGCCGAAGCTGCGCGTCGCTCCGACGACGGCCGCGTCGTTTACCTGCACGAGCATGCCCTCGAGCGACTCGTAGAAGTCGATCCCGTCCTGCGTCGGGTCGAAGACGTTCCCGCCCTCGCCCGGAGCGTTGAGATCACCTGACGCGTCGTCCTCGATCACCAGGGTCGGCTGCGTGCGACCGCCCTCGCCCATGACCGTCGGCACGATCGGCGTGGCGGGCCCCGCCGGCGTGACCGTTGCGCGGTCGAGCTCGGTGACCGTCAGGTTGTCGCCGCTGCCGAACTCCACGACGCGGGCGTCGACGCGCACCGCTGCGCCCACGGTGAGCGCGGACGTGTTGACGCCGAAAACGAGGATGCCGTCCGACGTTGCGTCGTTCCCATCGCCGTTCGCGTCCTGCATGTAGAAGCTGCTGGGCCGAATCGCAGTGACGACTCCGGGAACTCCGGCGACGCGGCGGGTCGCGAGCGACGAGACGTGCCCCGCGCCCTGGATCTGCATGATCGTCGCCGCGAAACCGACGGTCGAGAACGAGAAGCTGAAGTCGGCGGCCATCGTGTCGGGCGGGTCGATCAGGTCGCTGTCTCTGACATTCGCTGCCTCCACGGTGACTGTGCAGCTCTCACCCGTTGCGAAGTCGGCGTCGGGATCGAGCGTGAAGGTCTCGGGACCACCGCTTGCGACGGCGGTGTGCGCGCCGCTCACGGCGCACGCGATCCCATACCACGCACCCTCCGCGGTGACAGGCTCCGAGAACGTGATCGTGATGTTTGCGTCGCGCGCGACCTCGACCGCGTTGTTCGCCGGTGTCGTCGACGCGACCCGCGGTGCGCTGTCGACCTCGGGCTCCGTGCCGCTGTTGCGGGGGTTCGGCGCACCTACGGTCAAATCAGCCGAGTTGTTGTCCGTGTCGACCTGGCCGTTGCCGTTACGGAGTGCCGCGGTCGTATTGCTCAGCGTTGGGGTCGGGCCCGCGCCTTCGAAGCAGTTCGTGCCCGTCCCGTATCCGACGACGTCGACGACGTTCACCCCGGAGGGACAGGACGTGCCGCTCGTGATCGTCGCGTTCGTCGAGAGGAGGGCGACCTTGCCCGCGCCCGAAGCCATAGGGATCGACCCCGTCGCGTCGGGCTGCGGGAGATTGACTGTCCCGCCGGCTCCCGCGGCCTCCTGCACGAGGTAGTACCGGCCCGCGCCGATCGAGCCGGAGAGGTTCGTCCGCTGCCAGGTCGTGCCGCCGGTCGACGCGTACTGAACCGAGTACGTGCTGAGGTCGATGGCTGCCGAGCTGGCGTTGTACAGCTCGATGAAGTCGTTTTTGAGCGTCGCGCCGGTGTTCCCGCCTCCGCCGTAGACCTGACTGATGACAAGGCCGGTCGACGACGCGACGGCCGATGTGCTTCCACCCAGGGCGACGAGCGCCACGAGGCAAAGCGCAAGCAGGCGTGACCGCAAGTTGGACTCCTCTCCCCTCTGATGTCCCTACAGACCGGGCCGGAGTGTACCCCGCCTTTCCTGAGGCTCCAAGTCAGGCAATTCACCCACTTCTGGGTTGAAGGAACTCGCAGGATTCTCAACGTTCGAAGTCGATGGTCTTGCGGCGGCCTCGTTTCCTTGGCGCGACTGCGCTCGTGCTCGTGCTCGTTGTCGTGATTGGCGCGACGACAGCGTCGTCCGCGTCCGCACGGACGATGCTCGTCGGGGTCGAGGACTTGGGTGAAGTGGCGTGCCGACAAATCATCGACGGCGACGTCGAGTGCGGCTGATCAGGACTTGGCTTCGTTCCAGTCGTCGCCGGCGCCCACCTCGACGGCGAGCGGTGGGTCAAGCGGGAAGGCCGCCGCCATCTCGGTGCGCAGAATGTCCTTGACGGCGCTCACCTCGGGCTCCGGCGCCTCGACGAGCAGCTCGTCGTGCACCTGGAGTACGAGCCGCGCGGCACGGCCTTCGTCGCGGAGTCGCGTGTGGATCGCGACCATCGCGACCTTGATGATGTCCGCCGCCGTCCCCTGCATGACCGAGTTCACCGCGAGCCGCTCGCCGAGGCTCCGCGTTTGGCGGTTCGACGCGCGGATCTCCGGAACCGGGCGGCGCCGGCCGAAGAGCGTCGTCACGTAGCCGTCGCGCTTCGCCTGCTCGATCGTGCGCGCGATGAAGTCCTGCACGTAGGGGAAGCGCGCGAGGTACGCGTCGATGTATGCCTGCGCCTCCTCGCGGGGAATCTCGAGGTTCTCCGAGAGGCCGAACGCGGAGATCCCGTAGATGATCCCGAAGTTGACCATCTTCGCGATGTTGCGCTCGTCCTTCGTCAGTGTCGCGGGATCCTTGCCGAGCACCTCGGCCGCAGTTGCGGTGTGGATGTCCTCGCCGCGTGCGAACGCCTCGCGCAGCTTCGGCTCGCCGGAGATGTGGGCAAGGATGCGCAGCTCGACCTGCGAGTAGTCGGCGGAGACGAGCTTCCAGCCGGGCTCCGCGATGAAGGCCGAGCGGATCTCTCGGCCGAGCTCGGTGCGGATCGGGATCGCCTGCAGGTTCGGGTTCGACGTCGAGAGCCGGCCTGTGGAGGCGACCGCCTGGTTGAAGTGCGTGTGCAGCCGGCCGTCCTCGGATGAGATGAGCGACGGGAGTGGTTGCAGGTACGTGTTCAGGAGCTTCGAGTACTCGCGCCACTCCTCGATCACCGGGACGATCTCGTGCTCGCCGCGGATCGAACGGAGCACGCGCGTATCGGTCGAGTAGCCCGTCTTGCCCTTGCGGCCGGGCGTCAGCTCGAGCTTCTCGAAGAGGATGCGCGCGACCTGCTGCGTCGAGCCGAGCATGAACTCCTCGCCGGCGAGCTCGTGCGCGCGCGACTCGAGCTCCTCGACGCGGTCGGCGAGGCGCGCGGTGATCTCGCCCATGCGGTACGTGTCGATCTTGATCCCCACGTCCTCCATCGACGCGAGCACCGCGGCGAGCGGGAGCTCGATCGTGTCGTAGAGCTCTTCGCTCCCGCGCTCGCGCAGCCGCTCGCGGAGGACCGGCGCGAGCCGGCGCGCAGCTTCGGCGTGTCGAACGAGGCTCGCGGTCTCCTCATCGGCCTGGGGCTCGGGGATCACCTCGAGGCCGTACTCCTGCGCCAGGTCGTCGAGCTCGTACGCCGGGCGGCCCGGATCGATCAGATACGCGGCGAGCATCGTGTCCTCGGCCGGAGTCATGGTCAAGCGCGGCAGCGCCTTGAAGTCGTGCGCGACGAGGTCGGCATCGCGGAGACGGACCTGCGCCGCGTTCGGGTCGAACGCTCCGACCGTCACTCCGTCGTCGCCGGCGAGTGCGAAGCGTCCGTCGGCGACCGCGAGCGCGGCGCGGTCGCGCACCTCCGGAAGGTCGCCCTCGCGCCACGCGACAGCGGTCCCCTCCGGCCGCATCGTCGGCAGCGCCGGCACGGCTTCGTCGAGCTGGTCGACGCGCCCGAGCAGGCCGCGGAACTCGAAGCGCCGGAACATCTCCTTCAGCTGCGAGCGATCGGGCGGCTGCAGGACGAGCTCCGCCGGATCACAGTCGATCTCGAGGTCGCGCCGCATCGTCGCGAGCTGCTTCGAGACAAGCGCCTGGTCGGCGTGCTCGAGGATGTTCTTGCGCCGCGCGGGCGTCAGTTCGTCGGCGTGCGCGATCACGTCCTCGAGCGAGCCGTACTGCGCGATCAGCTGGCCCGCGGTTTTGTCGCCGATCCCCGGGATGCCCGGAATGTTGTCGCTCGTGTCGCCCTTCAGGCCGATGAAGTCGGCGATCTGGTCGGGCCGGATCCCGTAGCGCGCCTCCACGCGCGCGGGCGTGTAGACGTTCACGTCGGCGACCCCGCGCGGCGTCATCATCAGCGTGACGTTGTCGCTGACGAGCTGGAACGCGTCGCGGTCGGTCGAGACGATCGTCGTCTTGATCCCCGCCTCGTCGGCACGCGTCGCGAGCGTCGCGATCACGTCATCCGCCTCCCAGCCCGGGAACTCGAGGTTCCGGTAGCCGAAGGCCTCGACGATCGGGCGGAAGTAGGGGAATTGCTCGCCGAGCAGGTCGGGCGTCGGCCGTCGCTCGGACTTGTAGGACTCGAGCTGCTCGAGGCGCTCGACCGGGCGCGTGTCCCAGGCCACCGCGACGCCCTTCGGGCGGTAGTCCGAGAGGAGCTTGAAGAGCATGTTCGTGAAGCCGAGCAGCGCGTTCGTCGGGAAGCCCTCGGTCGTGGCGAGCTCCTCGGGCAGCGCGAAGAAGGCCCGGTAGGCCAGGTTGTTCCCGTCGACGAGGAAGAGCTCGCTGTCGCGCGCGGGCCCGTCGTCGAGCTGCAGTTCTTCGCCTGTGAGCGTCTTTGGCATCTGCCTTCGAGTCTATGCCCGAGGCGAAACGTCGGCGCGGGCCGCGTGGAGCAGAAACTCGACTGCGCCACGCCGGCCGGGAACGGGCGATTCGATCACGCCCCGGACGTCCCAGCCGGCGCCGCGAGCTGCGCCCCCGGCACGAGCGTCACTCGGCCTTCCAGCTTCCGAATCGCCTCGGCGAGCGACAGGTACGAGAGGTCCGCAGCGCGTCGGCATCTTCAGGCGACAACTCGAGAACCGCCGAAGCAGCTCCGCGCTCAGCGTCGAACGCAGCTACCGCGGCACGGAGACAGCCTATCCGCTTCGGGCCCTGACCATTCCTGACGTGATCGTCGGGAACGAGACTCGCGCGGCGAACGTGGCCCTGTCTTTCGCCTTAACAGTGCCTGGCACCGTGAGCTGACAATGCCAGGCACCGGTTGGCTCTGCGCCTTCGATTTCGCGATCAGGCTGGCCCGGAAGGGCCGTGTCTCACGCCTTAACAGTGCCTGGCACCGTGAGTTAACAGTGCCTGGCACGGTTAACTCCCGCCGTGCTGCGCTTGCCCCTCCTTTCCGGGCCCCGCGTCGTCGTCGTCAACGTGCCCGACGACGCGGTCGTGCTGCGTCCGCCTTCGCCGGGCGACCCGATGGCGGACGTGGCCGCGGCGGTCCGCGACGCGCTCCGCTTCCCGCTCGAGGGCTCCTCCCTGGAGCAGCTCGTCCCGCCTAGCACCGCCCGAGTGACGATCGTCGTCGAGTTGCCCACGCTGCCGATCCCCGGCGCGCCGATCGACCCCCGGCACGCCGCGATCGAAGGCGTGAGCGACGAGCTCGTGCGCATGGGCGTGCCCTCCCAGGCGCAAACGCTGCTCGTCGCCGCCGGGCTGGCGCGCCGGCCGGGCCCGGGGGACATGGGCCTGATCGCCGCCCCGGAGTTCCGGCGCCGCTTCCGCGGCCAGGTCGTCGTGCATGACGTCGAGGATCCTGACCTCGTCGAGGTCGGGCGCCTCGGGAGTACGCCACTTCGCGTGAACCGCGCGCTCGCGGAGACGGATGCGATCGTCGTCGTCGGCGCAGCGGAGACCGTTCTCCACGGCGGACCTGCTGCACTGCTTGCGGCGGGTGGCCGCGAGGCGCTTCGTGCCGGCGGCGCGTGGTCGCTCCTCGAGACCGCGGCCTCGCAAGGCTGGCAATCCGCACTCGAGCTCGAGCGCGCCCTCGCCGCGCGCGTGCCGGTTATGGGCGTGTCACTGGTCCTCAACCACCCGCGGCTGATGGGGACGACGATCCGGGGCTTTCCGTACGACGAGGAGACCGTGGCATGGGTCGCGCGCTCATCGCTCCGGCGAGCCTTTGGCCTGCTTCCCTCGGCGCTGCGCCGCCGCGCGATCAGCTCGCTCCGGCGCGAGCTGACGGCGGCAGCTGCGTTCGCGGGACCGCCCGCCGTCGCGCATGCAGAAGCGCTGCTTCGCTCGATCGCAGCCCGCGAGGCGGTGCTCGACGGACAGCTCGACACGGTGATCGTCGGAATCCCGCCGACGACGCCCTACCTCCCGCGCGAGCGTCCGAACCCGCTGCTCGCGGCTCATCTCGGGCTCGCGCTCGCGCTGCGGCTCTGGCGCGACGCGTTCCCCGTCGCCGACGGCGGGACGGCGATCCTGCTCCACCGCTTCCACCGCCGCTACGCGCACCCGACGCAACAGCCCTACCGGACGTTCTTCGGCAGTGTGACCCGTTACGGACGTGACCCCGTCGACTTGCTCGAGGCCGAGCGCGCGGCGGCCGCCGACCCGCGCGCAATCCGCGCCTACAAAGAAGGCCGCACGTGCCACCCGCTACTGCCGTTCGCGGACTGGGACGCGTGTCAGCCGGCGCTCGCCCGGCTCGGCTCGGTGCTGATCGCGGGCTGCCGCGACGCGGTCGCGGCACGCGCGCTCGGGTTCGTGCCGACGCACGGCGTCGGCGCAGCGCTCGAGCTGGCGCGCGGCCGCGCAGGGGGCGATCCGCGGATCGGCGTGATCCTCTCGCCGCCGTACTTTCCGATCAGGGTCGGCAGCGGCTCTTCCGGTTTCACTCCCGGATGACTGGGTCGCGAGCACCAAGCGATGCAAGGACGGAGTCAGTGCCGCCAAACATTGACGCGTAGCGTGCGACTGAGGACGCGGCAGCGCGCCGTGTGCTCGCGGGCCAGGCGCCGGGTTGTGGAGCCGGGAGAGCCGCTTAGGTCTCGCCCAGATAGGTCTTGCGCACCTGCTCGTTCTGCCGCAGCTTCTTCGCGTCGTCGGCGAGCGCGACTTTGCCGGTCTCGAGCACGTAGCCGCGGTTCGCGACGTCGAGCGCCATCAGCGCGTTCTGCTCCACGAGCAGGATCGTGGTGCCCTGCTGGTTGATCTCGCGCACGATGTCGAAGATCCGCTCGACGAAGATCGGCGCGAGGCCCATCGAGGGCTCGTCGAGCATCAGCAGCTTCGGGCGAGCCATCAGCGCACGGCCGATCGCGCACATCTGCTGCTCGCCGCCCGACAGCGTGCCCGCGTGCTGGCTCTTGCGCTCGGAGAGGCGTGGGAAGAGCGTGTAGACGCGTTCGAGGTCTTCCGGGAAGTTCGCCTTGTCGGTCCGCTGGAACGCGCCCATCTGCAGATTCTCGAGCACGCTCATGCGCGGGAAGAGACGGCGCCCCTCGGGTGACTGCGCGATGCCCATCTTCACGATCCGGTGCGACGAAGCCGAGGTGATGTCCTGTCCCTGGAAATGGATCGTCCCGCGCCGCGGGCGGTTCAGGCCGTTGATCGAGCGCAGCGTCGTCGACTTCCCTGCGCCGTTGGCGCCGATCAGCGTGACGATCTCGCCCTCGTGGACGTCGATCGTAATCCCCTTCAGCGCCTGGATCGATCCGTAGTACGTGTGCACGTCCTGCAACTCGAGGATGGGGCCGTTCGTACGCGTACTCATGCTGTCGTCGCCTGCCGGCCGAGGTACGCCTCGATGACGCGCTCGTCCTTCTGCACTTCCTGCGGCGCGCCCTCGGCGATCTTCTCGCCGTAGTCGAGCACCGTCACGCGATCGGAGATGCCCATTACGACCTTCATGTCGTGTTCGATCATCAGCACCGTCAGCTGCTGCTCGGTGCGCAGTTTGGCGACGAACTCGGTGAACGACGCCGTCTCCTGCGGGTTCATCCCCGCGGTGGGCTCGTCGAGCAGGAGCAGCTTCGGCTCCGTCGCGAGCGCGCGCGCGACCTCAAGCCGGCGCTGGTCGCCGTAGGACAGGTTGCGCGCCGCTTCCTCGTCGCCGCCGCGGAGCCCGGAGAACCGGAGCAGCTCGTGCGCGCGCTCGCGGGCGCCGCGCTCCTCACGCCTCAGCCCGGGGGTGCGCAGCACCGAGCGGACAATCCCGCCCGACAGCCGCGAATGCATTCCGACGAGCACGTTCTCGATCGCGGTCATCTGCTGGAAGAGCCGGATGTTCTGGAACGTGCGACCGATTCCGAGCTGCGTGATCGCATGCGGGGGCTTGCCGGCGACCGAGGTCCCGTCGAAGACGATCCTCCCGGAGGTCGGCTTGTAGACGCCGGTGAGCATGTTGAAGAACGTCGTCTTCCCGGCGCCGTTCGGCCCGATCAGGCTGACGATCGAGCCCTGGGGGATCGTGAAGTCGACGTCGTTGACCGCGATCAGGCCGCCGAACTCCTTGCGCACGTCGGTCGCCGCGAGCAGATCAGTCATTGCCCCGAATCCGGTCGGTGTCTGAGGCTTCGTGTGTCACGTCGTACAGAGGCGTGTCCCGAACGCCCTCCTCGAGTTCCCGTTTGTGCCGCCGCTCGGCGATCAGGCCGGTCGGACGGAACAGCATCATCACCACGATGATGAACCCGTAGATGCCGAAGTTGTACTTCGGCACGTCGTTGATCCCGACGGCGGTGCCGATCTTCGCCAGCCCCTCCTGGTCGAGGTAGGAGAGGATCAGTCCGCCGACGATCGCGCCCCAGACGCTGCCCATCCCGCCGAGGATGACCATGCAGAGGATGAAGATCGAGATGTTGAAGAAGAAGTCGCTCGGGAACGCGCCGACTTTGAACACCGCGTAGTACGCGCCGGCGATCCCGCCGAAGAACGCGCCGATCGCGTACGCCCACGTCTTCGTCCTCATCAAGGGGACGCCCATCGCGGCGGCCGCCGTCTCGTCCTCGCGAATAGCGACCCACGCACGTCCGAGCCGCGAGTCGCGCAGGCGCACCGACACGAACACCGTGAACAGCAGCAGGAGAATCGCGGTGTAGAAGTAGAGCTCGGCGCGGTTCGACGATTGCTGGAAGCTCACCGGTAACCCGAGCGTGTCGTGGAGCCTCTGCCCGAAACCCGCCGAGTCGATCGGACTGATCCCGAACGTCCCGTGCGTGAGGTCGAAGCCCTTGATGTTGTCCGCGTTGCGAACGAACTGCGGAATGATCTCGCCGAATCCGAGCGTCACGATCGCGAGATAGTCCCCGCGCAGGCGCAGCGTCGGCAGGCCGATCAGGATCCCGACTGTCGCGGTGAGGCAGCCTGCAAGGATCAGGATCAGCCAGATCGAGAGGTGGATCCCCGGCAGGTCTTTGTTGATTCCAACGTCGCCGAAGTGGATCTTCACCTGCTCGAACTGGAGCGAGGCGAACAAGGCGGCCGTGTACGCGCCGGCAGCGTAGAACGCGACGTAGCCGAGATCCAGCAGACCCGCGTAGCCGACGACAACGTTCAGGCCGACGGCCATCATCGTGAAGACGATCATGATCACGGCCGTCCCGACCGACGGCATCAGATCGCCGATCGCGGGGAAGTCCTTGAGATAGGGCAGGAGCGTCGGGTAGAGGAACGCGAGCAGCGCGATCACCGCCGGCAGCAGGAGCCGGCGCACAGGCGCAGGCAGCGCGTCGAGCGCGCCGTCGAGTTGATGCCGCAGCTCGGTCAAGCTCCCTCCGGAGTACGTTCGCCGAGCAGGCCCTCCGGCCGGAAGACGAGGATCGCGATCAGGATCCCGAACACGATCGAGCGCGTCCAGTCGCTGCCAGGCGAGTAGAGCTCCAGCCCCTCGTTGAACTGCTCGATCAGCCCGATGCAGAGAGCGCCGAGCACGGCGCCACTCAGGTTCCCGATCCCGCCGAGCACCGCCGCCGTGAACGCGATCAGGCCGAGCTGGAAGCCCGTGTCGTAGCGGATCGACGTGAAGTGGATGAAATAGAGGAGCCCGCCGGCGCCGGCGAGCGCGCCCGCGAGCGCGAAGGTGAACGAGATCGTCCGGTTGACGTCGATTCCCATCATCGCCGCCGCGTCGGGGTCCTGCGACGTCGCGCGCATCGCCTTCCCCTGCTTCGTCGACCTGACGAGCCACGTCAGCGTAAGCAGCACCGGGATCGTCAGCGCGAGCACGGAGAGCTTGTTCCACTGGAAGCCGACGCCTCCGATCGAAAACGCGACGGAGTTCGGGATCAGCGGGTCGACGGTGTGGTACTCGACCCCATACTTCACCAGCCCGACGTCCTGGAGGATGAACGACATGCCGACCGCCGTGATCAACGGCGCGAGTCGGGGGGCGTTGCGCAGCCGCCGATACGCGACGAACTCGATCGCCACGTTCAGCGTCGACGAGAAGACAACGGCGACGATTAGGGCGACGGCGATCGCGAGGATCGTGATCCCCGCCGCCGATTCGCCGCTGACGCCGAACCAGGTCAGCACGACGCTGGAAGCGACGAGCCCGCCGAGCGCGAACACGTCGCCGTGCGCGAAGTTGATCAGCTGCAGGATCCCGTAGACGAGCGTGTACCCCAGCGCGACGAGTGCATAGACCGCGCCGTTCGTCAGCCCGATGAAGAGGACGTTGAAAAACTCGCTCGGATCATTGACGAGGTTCGCACCCAGCCAGAAGACGATCAGCCCGACGAACCCGAGGCCGAGCCAGCCGACCACCGTCCGGGGCACGTACGCGGAGGCCCCTGCGAAGGCGGACGGTCTCTCGGGACGAGCCGTGTCAGCCACAGAGCCGAAAGCCTAAAGCGGCGGCCTCTCAGAAGAAAGGGGAGGGCCGAAGCCCTCCCCTTTTCTCCAGGCGTTCAAGGGCGGTCAGCTGCCCCTGGCCGCGTCGACGTCCTCCGACTTCGGAGAGATCGTCTTGACGGTGTCGAGCTTCGTGGACGCCTTGTAGATCGTGAAGCCCACGACGGCCCCGCCCGCCTCGGACGGGTCGCCGTTCTCGTTGATGCTGAACGTGCCGAGGTACCCGTTGCTGACCTTCGTCGCAAACAGGTTCTTGATCACGCTCGCGCGCGTTCCGTCGGACTTCGCGATCGCGTCGAGCAGGATGTCTGTCGCCTGCGCGCCGTAGATCGCGTACGGGTCGATCGGCTTGCCGCCGAGCGTCTTCTTGAAGTCGCGGGCGAACTGCGCACCCTTGCCCTTGAACTCGTCGATCGGGACGCCCGCGACCGACATGAACATGCCCGCCGCCGCCTTGCCGGACTCGTCGATCGTCTGCTGCGTCGTGAAGCCGTCGGGCGCGAGCAGCTTGACCTTGCCGTCGTTCGCGCCGAGCGTCGCGACCTTGTCCTTGATCACCTTGGCGCCGTTCTCGTCGATCAGGCCGCCGAGGAAGACCGCGTCGGCGCCGGTGCCGCCGATCTTGCGGAAGAGGCCCTCGTACGACGAAGACTTCGGATCCCACGCCTCGAACCCGGCGATCTTGATCCCGAGACTCTGCGCGGCGTTCCGGAAGTTCGTTGCGACGCCGAGGCCGTACGCCTCCTTGTCGTTGAGTACGTAGACGCTCTTGACGCCTTGCTCCTGCGCGAACTCAGCCATTGCGGCGCCCTGGTAGGCGTCGTGGGGCACGACTCGGACGTAGTTCCGGTTGCCGGTTGGGTAGTACTTGTCCGGCTCCGTCTTCTCACAGCCCGGCCCGCCCTCGGTCAGGCAGACGAACGTGTTCGCCGGCGAGACCATCGGAACGCCCCCGTTTGGGGCCTGGTTCAGCACCGGGATCTCGATCGCGGCACAGCCAGAGTTGAACGTCCCGAGGACGCCGATCAGCTTGTCGTTCCCAGCGTAGGAGTTCGCGTTCTGCGAGCACTTGCCGGACTCCCACTTGCCCGCCTGAGCCGTCGAGTCATCGCAGGACTGGTAGGCGACCTTGTAGTCGCCCGCCTTCCAGCCCGCCTTGTCGAGCAGGTAGCGGATCCCGCCGACGATCTGGATCGTCTGCGTCCGCGACGAGCCCTGGAGCGGCAGGTCGGACGCGATCAGGACGTCCGCGTCCCCGTCGCCCTTGTACTCGATGCCGGTGCAGGAGGACGACGGCAGCGCTTCGATGTTGCCGCCACCACCCCCGCCCCCGTTGTCGTCTCCGCCGCCGCAGCCAGCCGCCACAAGGGCAAGCGACGCTACGAGCAGGGCGAAGAGCACAAGCACACTGCGCTTCTTCAATGCTCCTCCTCCGTCTGCAGATCGGATGGTCCGCGCGTGCGGATGGGGAAGTATCCAGGCTCGCCAAGCGTGCTTTCAACTGAGATCCGACTTCGCAACACGCCGTTAACATGGCTCAACGCGCCGAAGTGGCGGAACTGGCAGACGCGCCGGACTCAAAATCCGGTGGCCCTCGGGCCGTGTGGGTTCGATTCCCACCTTCGGCATACGCCGCCGAAAGTGCGCCGTACTTTCGGCGGTTAGGTTTCTCCTATGCGTATTGGGGTTCTGACGGGCGGCGGGGACTGCCCCGGGCTCAACGCGGTCATCCGGGCCGTGGCGCGGCGGTCGTTTTCTCGCGGCGACGAGGTGATCGGCGTTCGCGACGGGTGGCGCGGGCTCGTCGAGGGCCGATTCCAGCCACTCGGGCCGATGGAGATCTCCGGGATCCTGCCGCGCGGCGGGACGATCCTCGGCACGACGCGCACGAACCCGTTCAAGACCGAGGACGGCGTTCAGCGGGTGCTCGAGCACTTTCGCGAGGAGCGGCTCGACGCGCTCGTCGCGATCGGCGGTGAGGACACGCTGGGCGTCGCCGCCCGCCTGTACCGCGAGCAGGACTTTCCGGTCGTGGGCGTCCCCAAGACGATCGACAACGACCTCTCCGCGACCGACTACACGTTCGGCTTCGACACGGCGGTCTTCATCGCGACCGAGGCGATCGATCGCCTCCACACGACGGCCGAGTCCCACAACCGCGTAATGGTGGTCGAGGTGATGGGCCGCCACACCGGCTGGATCGCCGTGATGAGCGGGATTGCCGGGGGTGCGGACGTGATCCTGATCCCCGAGCAGCCGATCACCGTCGAGCGCACTTGCGAGGAGATCCGCCGCCGCCATGCGCGGGGGAAGAACTTCTCGATCGTCGTCGTCAGCGAAGGCTATGAGCTGACCTACGACTCAGGCGAGCAGCGTCTCGTCGCCGGCGAGGCACGCGCGAGCGACGAGTTCGGTCACGTGAGGCTCGGCGGGGTCGGCGACGCGCTCGCGAACGAGATCGAGCAGCGCACCGGATTCGAGACGCGCGTCACCGTGCTCGGCCACGTACAGCGCGGCGGCACACCCACACCGCGCGACCGCGTGCTCGCGACGCGCTACGGGCTGAAGGCGGCCGACCTCGTGCACGAGGGGAACTTCGGCCGCATGGCCGCGCTCCACGGCGACGACATCGTCGACGTCGCGCTCGAGGACGCGACGAAGGAGCTGAAGACCGTGCCACGCGAGTGGTACGCGGTCGCGCAGGCGTTCTTTGGCTAGATAGGCAGCGCCTCCAGCACGGTTTCCGGCGGACCGGGGCGGATCCGCGCGAGCTCGAAGCCGCCCGACTCGAGCAGTGGGCGCCACTCGGACTCCGTCCGTTCGCGCCCGCCGACCGCGAGCATCACCAGGTCGAGCAGCTTCTCTCCGGGGTCGTTCGGCGGCGCAACGACGCCGTTGACGATCAACAGCCGGCCGTCGTTCGCGACCGCTCGCCGGACGGCGCGCAGGATCGCGCGCGCCCGCTCGTCGTCCCAGCCGTGCAGGATGCGCGACAGCACGTAGACGTCTGCGCCCTCGGGCACGCCTTCGAAGTAGTCGCCCGCGACGACCCTGCAGCGATCCGCGAGGCCGGCCGCGCCGATGCGCTGCTCCGCTTCGGCCGCGACGTGCGGGAGGTCGAAGACGACGCCTCGCAGCTCCGGCTCGCGCCCGAGCAGCGCTTCCAGGAGCGCCCCGTTACCACCGCCGACGTCCACGACCGTCTCGTCGCCGCGCCACGGTCCGAGCGCCTCGACGATCGCTTCCTTCCCGCCGCCCGCCATGAAGCGGTTGAAGCGCGCGCTCTTCTCGGGATGCGCGGCCAGGTAGTCGTCCCACGCCTGGCCGAAGAACGCGTCGAACGACGGCTCGCCCGTCTCGACCGTCCGCTGGAGCCCGCCGAACGCCGGGTAGAACTCCTCGCCGAACACGAGCGCGAAGTCGCGGAACGAACCTGGCGCGTCGCGCAGCAGCTCGCTGGACTCCGAGTTCGCGAACGTGCCGGCCTGGTGCTCGACGAAGATCCCGTGGGCCGAGAGCAGGCGCAGCACGCGGTAGAGCGCGTCCGGGTCGGCACCTGTCTGCGCCGCCAGGTCGTGCGCGGAGCGCGGCCCTTCGGTGAGCGCGTCCGCGACCCTCAGCTTCGCCGCGACGTAGACCGCCTGGCTGACGATGAAGCCTGTGATCCGACCGGCGAGCTCCGCGCGCGCGTCGCCCATCAGCCCGTCACGATGAGCGCGTCGGTCGGCGCGTAGTCGTCGGTCAGCAGCGGCACGTCGCTCGTGTCGATCGGCCGGTCGTAGCGGCCCCTGATCGCGGCCTCGAGCTTCGGCGCGGTGGACGGCCTGGCGTCGCGCCAGCGCGCGAGCAACGTCTGCCGCGACGGGGGTGCGAAATCGCCCGCGACCACGATCACGTTCTGGACCGAGTCGGGAACGTCGCCGACCGGATGCACGAGCACGGTCGAGAAGACAGAGCGGTACGTTCGCACGAACGAACGGAAGAGCCTCGAGCTCGGGCCTGAGATCGTGCCGATCACGTTTGCGACCACGACGCCGTCCGGCTCCAGCCGCGACCGCACGAGCTCGAGGAATTCGCGCGTCGTCAGATGGAACGGGATCGAGTCGGCGTAGTACGCGTCGAGCGCGATCACGTCCCAGCGGCGCTGCTCACGCGCGAGATAGCGGCGGCCGTCGGCGACCGCGACCGCGAGCCTCGGGTCGCGGGGCAGCGCGAACCAGCGCAGAGCAACGTCGACCACCGCGGGATCGAGCTCGGCGACCTGGATGCGAAGCCGCGGGTAGTCCCGCCAGAGCCGCTTCGGCGCCGACGCGCCGCCGAGCCCGATGAACAGCACGTCGCGCGCGTCCTCGTTGTAGGCGAGGCCGAGGTGAAAGTAGTCGGTGTACGCGAAGACGGTGGCGAAGGGACGACCGATGCGCATTCCGCTCTGGAACGAGCTGTCGAAGCGCAGATAACGTTGACCGCCGTCCTCCACGACCGCGAGCGAGTGATACGCGGTCTCCTTGCGAAACCGCACCTTCACGCCCTCGCCGCCGAAGTCGACCGCGCCGGCGTTCGGGTCCCCCCGGAGGCGAATGACGGGCGAATAGTTGCGAGATTGCGCGGCGCTCAGCCGGCCGCCCTGCTCGGGAGCGAGCGAACGCGCCGCCGCGACGGAGCCGGCGAGCGCGAGTAGCGCCGCGATCGCGACGGTGAGCCGCCGCGAGGCTGCGGCCAGGACGGCCACCGCGGCGAAGAGCGCGGCAGCCCCGAGCGCGAGCAGCTCGTTCGTCCCGAGCTCGGGGACGAGCACGAACGCGGTCGCGAACACGCCGGCGATGCTCCCGAGCGTCGAGATCGAGAACAGCCGGCCTGCCGTCCGGCCGACAGTGTCGAGGGAGCGCGTGTGGATCTTGACGGCGATCGGCGTCACCGTTCCGAGCACGACGCTGAGCGGCCCGAAGAGGACCGTCGCCGAGAGGAGCGGGTTCAGCCGCGGGCCCGGATCCCAGCGCGTGATCGCTTCGAGCACGCTGTCGTCCGCGAGCGGGACTGCGAGGACGAGCAGCGCGCCGGCAGAGATCGCCGCGAGGAGCAGGTCGAGGCTCGGCCGCCGGTCGGCCAGCGCGCCGCCCAGCCAGTACCCGAGCGAGAGCCCGGTCAGCACGACACCGATCAGGGCGCCCCAGACGTAAAGGGAGTTCCCGAACCACGGCGCCAGCACGCGGCTCGCGGCGATCTCGACGCCGAGCAGCACGCCGCCCGAGACGAAGACCGCGAACGCGAGGGCGGCTCGCTCCCTGCTCACGCAGCCGAGGCTACCCGGTCGAAAGACGGTAGAGCGCGACCCAGGGACCGGCGACCTCGCCGTCGGGGTTGACGCGCAGGACGAGCTGGAAACGCTCGAGCTGGTCGAGGAACCGTTGCTCGAGCGGATACTCGTCCGCGGCCGCCCGCACGCGGTCCTCGACCTCGCCGGTGACCGCGACGTAGCGGACGCCGTGCTCGAGCAACCGGACGACGTCGCGGTTCGGGTCGGAGTCCTGCCAGGGCGCCGGCAGCTGCAGCCGGACGATGCGCGCGCCGGGCGGCTCGGGAACCGAGGGGTCGAGCGCGACCGCGTCGCCGTCGACGACCGCCGCGATCCGTGGCACCGCGACGGCACGCGCGTCGGTCTTCACGAGCTCGCGGTCGTCCTCGACCGTCCAGGTGAGCGGCACGACGAGCAGGAGCAGGAGTACCGCAGCGAGTGCTGTGAACCGCGACGCGAGCACCGCGAGTGCGGGGATCAGCGGCAGCACGTAGCGGTCGAAGTGCGCTCCGATCGGCAGCAGGCTGAGGAAGTACACGAGTGTCCACGACGCGAGCACACGGTCCGCGCGCCCGCGGCGGGCGAGCGCGATTCCGAGCCCAACCGCCGCGACGACGAGCACGGGGCCAAGCGACTCCCAGAGCCGGTCCGCGAACGCGATCGGCGAGGCGTGGTCGTGCTCGAACCCCAGCCATCCTTCGCGCGCTCGCCCGTTCACGCGCGTGAAGTCGTCCCAGGCCTCGCCTGGATGCGCGAACGCGAACGGCGACCCGAGCGCGAAGCCGCCGACCAGGAGTGCGACCGCTCTGGCCAGCCGGCGCCAGCGGCCCCATGCGACGACGACGATCGGGACGAGGAGAAGCAAGCCCGGGTACTTCGCCGCGGCTGCGAGGCCGGCGACGAGGCCCGCGAGCTCGATCCGGTCCGAGACGAGCAGCGCGAGCGCGACGGTGACGAGCGTCGTCAGCAACACGTCGGTGACCGCCATGCGCGAGTACGCAACGTGCACCGTCGCGACCGCGACGACGACCGCGGCGACGCCGCCTGCCATGACGCCGTAGGCCCGCTCACCGAGCCACCAGGCCGCAGCGACTCCGGCGACGCCGATTCCGACCGCGACGAGTCGCGCCGCGAGATACGAGGGCTCCCCTTCCCACGCCTGGAACGGCGCCAGCACGTAGAGGAGCAGGCTCGGGTAGTCGAAGAACGGGTGCGGATCGACGCCGGCGCCGTGCACGATCCCCCATGCGCGAGGAACGATGTTCTGCTCGTCCGGGTTCAGCAGGCTGCGGTACGGGAGGCCGTATTGCACGCCGACGAGCCGAAGCGCCGCCGCCCCCGCGAGGACGAGGGCGAGGATCGTCCGCGACCCGCCCCAGCGGGCGTCAGGTTCAGACGGTGGGGGGCTCGTCACCGACGAGCGCGCTGACGTCGTTCGCCTCGACGATCACGGCGTCGATCCCGGCACGCTCGAGTGCGATCACCTCGTCGCGCGACGTGACCGCAACGTGCGCGACCGCGAGCTTTCCCGCAGGCACGTCCGGAAGCAGCTCGAGCACGTGGTCGAGTGGGTCCGCGTCGCGGTCGTCGGACTCGCCCGCGAGCAGCACGATCTCGGGATCGATGTGCTCGAACGCGTCCTCGAGCTGCTCCTCGTCGCGCACCTCGACGACGCAGTCGAGGCCGAGCTCGAGCACCCGCGCGTAGTCGTCGGCCAGACGATTCCAGTCGTCGCCGTAGCGCTCGGCGACAAGCAGGCAGGCGTCGGCACCAGCGGCGTCCGCCGCCTCGGGTCCGTCGGCGCACCACAGGACGGGCAGCTCGGTCGCGTCGCGCAGTCCGCTCACGTTCCCGCGCACGACCACGCCGTCGGCGCCGTGCCGCTCGGCTGTCCGGGCGGCGTCGGGGTCGGCGACATCGACGAGCACGGAGATTCCGTCGCCTTCGGAGATCGCCTGGCTGAATCGACGCGTACCTCGCTGGTTCACGAGCCGCTGATCGTAACGGTGGCGGCCGGCGGGACGAGCCTTCCCGCCGGCCTGCCGCCCGCGCTCAGTGGACCGGGAGCGGCAGCCCCGGTACCCGGAGAGGCTCGTCGAGGCAGGAAATCTTCGCGACGGCCGGATGACCCGGACCGACCTTGCCGCCGCTGTTCGGCACGTTGTCCCGCCGGTTCCCGTCGGACTGCGTGACGCAAAGCGTTCGACCGACCAGTAACGGGCTCGTCGGGAACTCGAGCGGCCCTTCGTTGCGCAGTTGCGCCACAGGCGGATTACGGAAGAACTCCCGCACGCGACCCTGCCGGTCGACGACAACGATCGCGTTGCGCTCGTTCGCGGCCGCGAAGATCGTCCCCGCCCTGTCGAGAGCGATCCCGTCGACGCCTTCGAGGTACGGGTGCTGCACGAAGACGTTGTCGAGGCAGAGCGTATCGGCGGTGAAGGTCGTGTCGCTGTTGACCGGGCTCGCGACCTTGCCGTCGCGGTCGAGCTGGACCTCCCATACCGCTCCGCGCGCCGTGTCGGCCACGAGCAGCTTGCCGTCCTCGGTGAACGCGACGCCGTTCGCGACGAGCGGCTGCGAGCCCATGGTGTTCGTCGCCTGACGAGTCGCCGGGTTGATCGTGCCCGGCGGCAGCGAACGGACGTCGCGGCCGACGCCGCCGCTCACGTCGTTCGCCATCGGCTGGACGCGGAACACCTCGACGCCTGCCCCACCTTCGGGCGGGATCCGCCAGACGCGGCCCAGGCCGGTAGTGCCGTCTCCGGTCCAGAGGTTGGCGCGGCGGTCGAAGGCGACGCCGTTCGCGCCCGGTACGCCGGTTGCGAACACCGTCGCGGTCGGCTTGCTCGTCTCGTCGGGCGTGAGCACGCCGATCTGGTCCTGGGCTCCGAGCCCCGTGACATAGAGCCGGCCGTCGTCGCCGAACGTCAAGCCGCTCGGAGCACACGGCGTCGGCAGGAACCCCACGATCGTCGCGCCGCCGCCCGCGACGGGCACGCGGTAGACAGGGCACGGATTCCCTCCGCCGCGCGCCGCCACGTAGAGGTTGTTCTGCTCGTCGGCGGTCAGGCCCTCGATCCCGAGGGTGCTCTCGAAGACCGTCGTCCAGCTCGCTTCGTCGCCGGGCGGGTCGTGCTCACGCGCCGACGCAGCGCCGATCAGCAGGCCTGCGACGGCGCCCGACACGAGCACGACCGCGAGCAAGCCCAGCCTCCTCCTTCGGTTCATCTCCCCCTCCTCCTGTCACCAAGGGTCGAAGGGATGGACCTTAAGGGCGTTTCAGCGGCCGATCGGGTGCCAGACGGTCTTGAGCTCGAGAAAATCCGCGATCTGGTACGGGCTTTGCGCATCCGGCGGCGCCTTGACAATGCGCTTCACGTTGTCCGCAGCGGCCCGCTCGAGCTCGGCGACGTCGCCGTTCGCGCCGGTGAGGTCGATCGCGTTCACGTCCATGTGCGACGCGAGCCACGGGGACAGCTCGGCCTTGTAGCCGGTGAGGAGGTTCACGACGCCGCCCGGGACGTCGGAGGTGGCGAGTACCTCGGCGAGCTCGATCGCCGCCAGCGGTCTCGTCTCCGACGCGATCACCACGACCGAGTTGCCGGCGACGAGCGGAGGCGCAAGCCGCGACACGAGGCCGAGCAACGCAGGCTCCTCGGGCGCGAGGACGCCGACGATCCCCGTCGGCTCCGGCACCGTGAAGTTGAAATAGGGCCCCGCAACCGGGTTCGAGCTGCCGAGGATCTGTGGCAGCTTGTCGGCCCAGCCCGCGTACCAGACGAAGCGGTCGACGGCGGCGTCGACCTCAGCTTCGCCTTCGGCGAGCGCGGCGAACTCTGCCTTCCGCGTCTCGAGCATCTCCGCGACGCGGTACAGGACCTGCCCGCGGTTGTAGGGGGTCATCGCGGCCCACTTCTCGAACGCGGGACGCGCCACGCGCACCGCGTCGCGCACGTCTTTGCGCGAGGCGCGCGCAACGTTCTGGCCCTGCGCCTCGTAGGTGCGGCCGGATTCGGAGCGCGGGAACTCGCCGCCGATGTAGAGCTTGTAGGTCTTCTTGACCGGAAGCCGGCTCATGCGTCGAACCGCAGGTACGGCTCCAGTCCGTGCCGCCCGCCCTCGCGGCCGAAGCCGGACTCCTTGTAGCCGCCGAACGGGGAGGCCGGGTCGAAGCGGTTGTACGTGTTCGCCCAGACGACGCCGGCGCGCAGCTGGTTCGCCATCCAGAGGATCCGTGAACCCTTCTCGGTCCAGACGCCGGCGCTGAGGCCGTACGGCGTGTTGTTCGCCTTCTCAACCGCCTCCTCCGGCGTGCGGAACGTCAGCACGGACAGCACCGGCCCGAAGATTTCCTCCTGCGCGATCCGGTAGCTCTGCGCGACGTTCGTGAACACTGTCGGCACGAACCAGTAGCCCTTCTCCGGGAGCCGGCACGGCGGCTGGTAGATCTCCGCGCCCTCCTCCTTCCCGGACTCGACGAGCTCCGTGATCTTCTCGAGCTGCATCTGCGAGTTGATCGCGCCGACGTCCGTGTTCTTGTCGAGCGGATCGCCGACGCGGAGCGTCTGCAGGCGGCGCTTGAGCTTCTCGACGAGCGGCTCGTAAATCGATTCCTGCACGAGCAGGCGCGAGCCCGCACAGCAGACGTGGCCCTGGTTGAAGTAGATGCCGTTCACGATTCCCTCGACCGCCTGGTCGAGCGCGGCGTCGTCGAAGATCACGTTCGCGGCCTTGCCGCCGAGCTCGAGCGTCAGTTTCTTGCCGGTGCCGGCGAGCTCGCGCTGGATCGCCTTGCCGACCTCCGTCGAGCCTGTGAAGGCGATCTTGTCGACACCGGGATGCTTGACGAGCGCCGCGCCCGTGCGGCCGTCGCCGGTGACGATGTTCACGACGCCCGGCGGCAACTCGGCCTGGCGGAGGACGTCGCAGAAGAGCAGCGCGGTGAGCGGCGTCGTCTCCGCCGGCTTGAGGACGACGGTGTTCCCGCATGCGAGCGCGGGCGCGATCTTCCACGACAGCATCAGCAACGGGAAGTTCCAGGGAATGATCTGACCGGCGACGCCGAGCGGTTTCGGCGTGCGGTTCGAGAACGCGTACTCGAGCTTGTCGGCCCAGCCCGCGTAGTAGAAGAAGTGGGCGGCCGAGAGCGGGAGATCGACGTCGCGCGATTCGCGGATCGGCTTGCCTCCGTTCAGCGACTCGAGCACGGCGAACTCGCGCGAGCGCTCCTGGAGGATGCGCGCGATCCGGAACAGGTACTTCGCGCGCTCGCTCGCGGGAAGGTCCGACCAGCCGTTCTCGAACGCCGCGCGTGCGGCCTGGACGGCGAGATCGACCTCCTCCGGCGTCGCCTGCGCGACCTCCGCGAGGGGCTCCTCGGTCGCGGGCGAAATGGTCGTGTAGGTCTCGCTCGGCTCGAGCCAGTCGCCGCCGACGAAGAGGCCGTAGCGGTCGCGGAGCTGGACGATGTCGCGCGACTCGGGCGCGGGTGCGTACTCCCACTCCGCGGGTACCGGTGCCCGGTCCTGCTTTCGCTCGAGGTCAGTCAAGAGTGAAGTAGTCCGGACTTTGATAACGGCCGGTTTTTTCCTTGCGGATCTGCATCAGGACGTCGTTGAGGAGCGACGAGGCGCCGAAGCGGTGCAGATCCGGCGTCAGCCAGTCGGTGCCGAGGGTCTCGTGCACGAGCACGAGGTGCTGGACGGCCTGTTTCGCCGTCCGGATCCCGCCCGCCGGCTTGAAGCCGACCATGCGGCCGGTCTCGTCGTGGACGTCGCGGATCGCCTCGAGCATCACCAGCGCGACGGGAAGGGTCGCCGCGGGCGAGATCTTGCCCGTCGACGTCTTGATGAAGTCCGCGCCCGCGGCCATCGCGAGCAGCGACGCGCGGCGCACGTTGTCGTACGTCCCGAGCTCGCCCGTCTCGAGGATCACCTTCAGGTGAGCATCGCCCGAAGCTTCCTTCACGCGCACGATCTCGTCGTACACCTTCGCATAGCGGCCCGAGAGGAACGCGCCGCGGTCGATCACCATGTCGATCTCGTCCGCGCCGAGCTCGACGGCGGCGCGCACGTCCTCGAGCTTGATCTCCGTCGGATACTGGCCCGACGGGAAGCCCGTCGCGACCGACGCGACCTTGACGCCGCTGCCTTCGAGCCGTTCCCTCGCGTACGGCACGAGGTTCGGGTAGACGCACACGGCTGCGACCGACGGAACCGTGCGATCGACCGGGTCGGGCCGGATCGCCTTCGAACAGAGCGCGGCGATCTTCCCGGGCGTGTCCGAGCCTTCGAGCGTCGTCAGGTCCATCATGCGGATCGCGAGATCGAGCGCGAAGAGCTTCGACTCACGCTTGATCGAACGCTTCGCGAGCGTCGCCGCGCGTTCCTCGACCGCAACCTGGTCGACCGAGCCGATTCGGGGGAGGCGCGGCTCTAACGGGAGTTCGAACCCGCGCGGCAATGCAGGCGCCTGGGCCATGTTTCGGAGTCTAGCCCCGGCGTCCGGGCCTGCCGTCATCGTTCCCGGACAACGACGTGCGATGGAATCGGCGCACATCGATAGGCTCGCCGTCGTCGTGGAGGCGGCCCGTGCGCTGGTGCTCGGAGCGCTCCGCGGCCGGGCGGCGCGCAGCGCATGTCCGCGCCTGCCGGTCGTCCCGCGTCCGCAGGAGGCGCCGACGCAGCCGTGTGGGACTGACGGCGCCGGGGTAGACGCCGCGCGTGCGGGAGCACCATGTCGAGAGCTGGAGCGAGCTACACGAGCACCTCTACGAGGATTCGTGGCAGGAGGGGCTCGGGCGGCACCGGTCGAATGAGGCGTTTCGTGGCCGCGGCTGGGTCGACGAAGGTCTCGCGACGACGCTGCAACGACTTGGGGGCGACTCCGCGGCGCTCGAGGTCCAGCTCCTGCGCAACTTCCGCAAGTACGCGCGCCGCGGGGACGTTCCGTATGACTCGACCTGGCACTGGCTCGCGCTGGGGAAGCATCACGGCCTGCCGACGCGACTGCTCGACTGGACGTACTCGCCGTACGTCGCGCTCCACTTCGCGACAGCCTCGCTCGAACGCTACGACCAGGACGGAGTCGTCTGGGCGATCGACTACGTGCGCGCGCACGAGCTCATTCCCGCGCGCCTGCGGGCGGTGCTCGACGAGGAGGGTGCGAACGTCTTCACCGCCGAGATGCTCGAGCGCGTCGCCCGCGGGCTCCGCGAGCTGGACGTGCTCGCCGACGAGGAGGAATTCGTCGTCTTCCTCGAGCCGCCGTCGCTCGACGATCGAATCGTCAACCAGTACGCCCTGTTCTCGTTGATGTCGGGCCCCGACGCCTCATTCGACGAGTGGGTCGAGCAGCACGGCGACCTCGTGCGAAAGCTCGTCATCCCGGCGGAGCTGAAGTGGGAGATCCGCGACAAGCTCGACCAGGCGAACATCACGGAGCGCGTCCTCTTCCCGGGCCTCGACGGCCTGAGCGCGTGGCTGCGCCGCTACTACCTGCCCCGCCGCGTGGAGTAGGACCACTCCCCCCACCCGGGTGGGGCTTCAAGCCCCACGCCACCCGCAAACCCGCCGTCGAGCGTACCCGCAGCATGCGCACGAAGGTGTAACGCCTTCGTGCCGATTGTGTGAAATCTGCCCGGCGCGCTAGATGCCGAGGCGCTCGAGCAGCGTCTCATCCCGGCGCCAGCGCGGCTTCACCTTCACGTGCAGGTCGAGGAAGACAGGATGCCCGAGCGCCAGCTCGATCTCGGGCCGCGCGCGCGTGCCGATCTCCCTGACCATCGAGCCGCCGCGGCCGACGAGGATCTGCTTCTGCGAGTCGGTCTCGACGAGGAGCGACGCGCGGACGGCCTTGTCGCCGATCTCGTCGATCTCGACCGTGATCGCGTGCGGAACCTCCTCCCGTGTCAGCTGCAGCGCCTTTTCGCGGATCAGCTCCGCGAGCTGCAGCTCCAGCGGCAGGTTCGTCCGCTGCTCCGGCGGAAAGTACGCGGGTCCTTCGGGCAGCAGCCCGACGAGCTCCTCGCGCAGCTCGGCGACGCCGTCGCCGGTTTTCGCGCTCACCGGGTGCAGAGCGTGAAAGTCGCCGAGCTTCGCTGCGGTCGCCATCTGCGTCGCGATGTGTCCCGGCTTCAGACGATCGACCTTGTTTAGCGCGATCACGACGGGAACTCCGAGCGAGAAGACGCGCTGCGCGACGAAGCGGTCCCCGGCTCCGATCCGCTCCCGCGCCGACAGGACGAGGAGTACGGCGTCGACGTCGTCGAACGACGCGTCGACGGTGCGCTGCATGTGCTCGGTAAGCGCGTCGCGCGGGCGCTGGAAGCCCGGCATGTCCACGAGCACGAGCTGGTGGTCGTCGCCGTTGGCGATCCCGAAGATCCGGTTGCGCGTCGTCTGCGGCTTGTCTGAGACGATCGCGACCTTCTCGCCCGCGAGGGCGTTCACGAGCGTCGACTTGCCGACGTTCGGCCGGCCGCCGACGGCGACGAAACCGGACTTCACAGGTCGAAGGAGTCGGGCAGGAGCTCGGCGGGCGTGTGAGTGACAACCTCGCCGTTGGCGCGCCGGTAGGTCACGCGGTCAAGCTTGAACTCGTGCAGCCACTGGCGGCAGCCGCCGCAGGGCGACACGGTGATCGCGATCGCCTCGAGATCGCCCGGCCGTAGCCCTTCGGCGACCGCACGAGCGAGCGCCGTTCGTTCCGCGCAGATGCCGAGCGGGTACGCGGCGTTCTCGACGTTCACGCCCTCGATCACGTGCCCGTCGCGCGCGAGCACGGCTGCGCCCACTGGGAAGTGCGAGTAGGGCGCATATGCGCGCGCGGCGACGACATCCGCCCGCTCGAGCAGCTCGGTATCCGTCACGACCAGAAGACCTGGAAGATCGCGAGCGTCACGAGCGCGCCGAGCATCCCGCCGAGAAAGACCTCGAAGACGGAATGCACACCTGCCTCGATCCGTGTCTGTACCACGAGCAGAGCCATGATGAACGTCAGGGTCGAGATCAGGAACCAGTACTGCGCATCGCCGAGCAGGTAGGTCACGGCCATCCAGCTGCCGAACGCGAGCGCGGCGTGACCCGAGGGAAGGCCGCCGCGCAACGGCGTGCCGCGGCCCGTGTATGCCTTCGCCCCGATCACGAGCATCATCGTCAGCACGAGCGCGATCACCGTCAGCTCGAACGGCGCGTCCCGGAGCTCATCCAGCACCCGCAGGCTTGGGTCGCGGAGGCGCTCGGCGAAGACGAGGTAGCCGACGGCGGTGGCGGTCACGGTCGCGATCAGCACTGCTCCGGCCGCGATGTCCTTCGCGAGCTTCGCCATCGGGTCGAACGACGTCGTCGCGACGTCGATCGCGCCCTCGATCGCGCTGTTCACCATCTCGGTGATCAACACGAACGCGATCGAGAGCAGAAGCGCGATCAGCTCGATCTTTTCCACCCCGGTCGCGAGCGCGGCGATCAACACAGCGACGGCGATCATGAAATGGATCCGCATGTTCCGCTGCGTGCGGAGCACGTGGATGATCCCTTCGAACGCGAAGTTGAAGCTCTCGACGAGCGAGGAGGGACGGAGGCGCGGCGCGTTCACTGCTGGTGAATTCGCTCCCTGGCTTCCATCTCCGGCCCGTGGTCGTGGCCGAGCAGGTGCAGGAGTGCATGGACGAGCGGCGCTCGCCACTCGTCGGCCACGACCTGCGGGCAGATGACCGCGTCGCCCAGCAGGCGTGGCAGCTCGCCGGGCACTTCGTCGCGCTCGTCGATCGGGAACGCGAGCACATCCGTCGCCTCGTCGATCCCGAGGTGGTCGCGCTTCAGCGCTCGGATCTCCTCCGGGCCGACGAAGTGGATGGCAAGCTCGCCTTCGTCGACCCCCTCGGCGGCGAGCACGGTCCGCGCGAACTCGGCCGCAGCTTCACCCTCGACTTCCCGACCGCTTCGGTTCTCGACCTCGACGTCGACCATCAGCGACTGCGTTGGGTGCCCGTTTCCTCCGCGTGGCGCTTGTACGCCTCGACGATCCGCTGCACGAGCTTGTGGCGAACGACGTCGTTGTGGCTGAACTGGACGAAGCCGACGCCGTCGACCTGCGCAAGGATCCGCTGCACGTGGATCAGGCCTGACGCCTGCTCCCGTGGCAGATCGATCTGCGTCACGTCGCCCGTCACGACCATCTTCGAGCCGAAGCCGAGACGCGTCAGGAACATCTGCATCTGCTCCGGGCTCGTGTTCTGCGCCTCGTCGAGGATCACGAACGAGTCGTTCAACGTGCGTCCGCGCATGAACGCCAGCGGCGCGACCTCGATCGTGCCGCGCTCCATGTACGCGTTCAGCTTCTCGGGATCCATCGTGTCGTAGAGCGCGTCGAAGAGGGGCCGCATGTACGGGTCGACCTTCGCCAGCACGTCACCGGGGAGGAAGCCGAGCCGTTCGCCGGCCTCGACTGCCGGCCGCGTGAGGATGATGCGGCCGACCTGGCGCTCTGAGAGCGCCGCCACGGCGAGCGCGATCGCGAGGTACGTCTTACCGGTGCCTGCGGGACCGATCGCGAAGGTGACCGTCGAGTTGCGAATCTCGTCGACGTAGCGCTTCTGTGTGACGGTCTTCGGCGCGATCTTCTTGCCGCGATGCCGCCAGACGACGTCCTCGAAGACGTCGCGGATGTCGGCGGACTGGTCGAGTGCGCCCAGCACTGCGTCGACGGTTGAAGGCCCGATCTCGTGCCCGCCCTCGACGAGCTCGACCAGCTCGTCGACGACCGCCCGTGCCGCGACGACGTGCGCGTCGTCGCCCTCAAGCGTCAGCTGGTTGCCGCGCAGGCGGATCGTGCACTCGAGACGATCGCGAAGCGACTCGAGCACGCCGTCGCCGACGCCGGCGAGCTCGGCGGCGACGTCATTCGAGACAGAGAGGGTCTCTTGCACGCCTGAAAGTGTAAGTGTGGACGGATCGACTCAAACTCGTCGCGCGCGTGTCACATACGCGGCGAGGCCTGGCGGTATCGTCAGCGCCGGGACGCGGGTGGCCCGGAAGCCCCACCCAGGGTGGGGGTGACCCGGGTTCCGGGGCCAACGTCGTCGTACGTTTCCTGCAGCAGGGCCGCGAGGGGCAGATCGACGTTCAACTCGAGCCGACGACCGTCGACGAACGCGCCGGCGATACGCGCTTCCGCTTCCATAGACGATCGAGCTGCGCGGTGCGGCCTCCGACGGGCCACAGCTCTCCACGAGCTGCTCGAACCGGCGGAAGAGCTCGACCGCCGTCGGGTTCTTGCCGTCCAGGTACGCGTCGACGAACGCCACGGCCGTCATTCAGGCGAGCTTCTCGCGGACGAGCTGGCTGACGGTCGAGCCGTCCGCCCGCCCGGCCACCTGCGGCATGACGTCTGCCATCACGCGGCCGAGGTCGCGCATGCTCGTCGCTCCGACCTCGGCGATCACGTCGTCGATAATCTCCTCGAGGTCTTCTTCGTTGAGCGGCTCGGGCATGAACTCCTCGAGCACCCCGAGCTCTCGTTCCTCCGCCTGCGCCTGTTCCTCTCGGTCGCCGGCGCGGAACGCCTCTGCGGCCTCGTTGCGCCGCTTGCGCTCACGCTGCATGACCTGCAGCTCCTCGTCATCCTTCAGCGGCCGTTGCAGCTCCTTCTCGGCGCCGCGGAGCGCGCTCAGGATCAGGCGCAGCGTGTCGCGCCGCTCGGCGTTCCGCGCGAGCGTCGCCTGCTTGAGCTCGTCCTCGATCCGCGCGATCAGGCTCACAGGTCCTCCGACATCTGTCGACCGCCGAGAACATGCCAGTGCAGGTGGAACACCGTCTGCCCCGCGCTCGGCCCGACGTTGACGACGACGCGGTAGTCGTCGAGCCCCGCTTCGCGGGCGGTGTCGGCGACGAACTCGAGCATGCGCTTAGCCTCGCCGTCCTCGAACTCCGCGACGTCTCGGAAGGTCTCGACGTGCCGTTCCGGGATGATCAGCAGATGCGTCGGCGCTTTCGGCGCGATGTCGCGGATCGCGGCGAAGCCGTCGGACTTCCGCACGTGATCGCCCTCGCGGTAGAGCGTGCAGAAGACGCAGTCGTCAGGCAGCGAGGATCCCCTCCTCCGTGACCGCCGCTGCACACACGCGTACCAGCTCGCCGACAGGGCCGTCCACGAGCCAGGGCGAGTAGTCGTCGCCGTAGCCGCGTCCCGGCCGGTCGATCAGCACGACGTCCTCGGAGCCGAGCTTGCCGCGCCAACGCGCAACCGACGCGCGTTGCGAGGCGCGCCGGAGCCGCGCGCTCCGTTCCTTCTTCACGGCCACAGGGACCGTGTCCGCAGCCGCCGTCGCGGTTCCCGGGCGCGGCGAGTACGGAAAGACATGCACCTTCGTGATCCCGGCCTCGCGGACGACGCGCAGCGTGTTCGCGAACGCGCGCTCGTCCTCCTCGGGAAAGCCGACGATCACGTCGGTCGTCAGGTTCAGGTCAGCGAACCGCTCGAGGCGTCGCAGGTAGGTCGCCGCCGTGTACCGGCGCCCCATCGATCGCAGCACCCGATCGTCGCCGGACTGCAGCGGGACGTGCAGGTGGTGGGCGACCGCAGGAGTCTCGCGGAGCGCACGCTCGAGCTCTTCGCCGACGTGGTTGACCTCGATCGAGGAAAGCCGGACCCGCTCGAGCCCGGGAGTCGCTCCGGCCTCGCGCACCAGGCGCGCCAGCGTGTAGCCGGCCTCGCGGTCGCGGTAGCAGCCAAGGTTGATCCCCGTCAGCACGACCTCGCGGTGTCCCTGCGCGACCCGGCGCCGGATCTCCTGGAGGACGGCCGGGGCGCGCCGGCTCCTGCTCGCACCGCGCACGAGCGGAATCACGCAGAAGGCGCACGAGAAGCTGCACCCGTCCTGGATCTTGACAAAGGCGCGAATCCGGTCGAGCCGGGCATCGGCCTGGACGCAGGCGATCGCCCCGACATCCCCGGCGACGAACGCAGCGGATTCCTCGCTCTGCTTCGGGACGACGACGATGTTCTCCGCGAGTCCGTCGAACGCACCTGCCAGGTTCGCGGCGCACCCGGTCACGTAGACCCGCGCATGTGATCTCGCGGCGCGCGAGACCTCCTTTCGCGACTTCGAGACTGCTTCGTGCGTCACGCAGCAGGTGTTTACGACCGCGATTTCGGCGTCGTCGCGCTCCTCATGGCCGTCGGCGAGCAGGCGCTCGCGGATCTCCCGCGCATCGGTGTGCGAGACCTTGCAGCCGAGGAAACGAACCGAGAACGTCGCCACGGCTCGGGATCGTATGCGACCCCGTTCAGCCGCTCCGGCGCCAGCGGTCCGCGGCCCAGCCCTCGAGCTCGCGGCGCTCCACGTGTTGCCAGTCCTGGAGACCCGGCCGGTCGGTGAGGAGGTACCCCGCCGTCACGAGCTCACCCGCCGCCAGCCGCCCGCCGAGCGCCTCGACCGCCTCGAGCGCGATGTTCGCGACGACGGCATCGGCCGGGGGCAACGGGTCGCGAGCGACGTCCGCCCTGCCCGCGTCGACCGCGACGCCGTTAGCCGCTGCATTCGCCGCGGTCGTCTCGACGGCGAACGGGTCGTCGTCGACCGCGTGTACGGGTGCGAACCCGAGCTTCGCCGCGGCGACCGAGAGAACGCCGGACCCGCACCCCGCATCGAGCAGGCTCCCTCGCGGAAGGTCCGGCAGCAGCTCCAGGCAGAGGCGCGTCGTCGCGTGCGCCCCGGTGCCGAATGCGAGCCCGGGGTCGATCACGATCGCGATCGCATCGTCGGGCGCGCCTTCCCACGACGGGCCGACCCAGAAGGGTCCTGCGCGGACCGGCTGATGGAAGGCGCGCCAGCTGTCGGCCCAGTCGTCTCGGAGCGCTTCCTCGTGCACGATGCCGAACGCGCGGGCGATCCGCGCGCCACCGTATGCGTCCGTGTAGGCGGCGAGCTCCAGCTCGGCGCCTCGCTCGCGCTCCTCGAATCCGTCGGGTGCGAGCTCGAGCATGAGCGCACGTGCCTCCTCGGCCCGCTCGAGCGGGACGCGGACGGCGACGCGACGGAGGCCGTTCAGCGGAACGCGCTCTTGAGCTTTTCGAAGAACCCCTCGTCGGGCCGGTAGTTCGACTCGCCGGTCTGACGCGCGAACTCCTCGAGCAACTCGCGTTGCTCGTCGGTCAGGTGTCGCGGCACGACGACGTTCACGAGCACGCGCTGATCGCCGCGGCCGAAGCCCTGCAGCACCGGCATCCCGCGGCCGGGCAAGATGCGAATCTCGCCGGGCTGCGTCCCCGCCTCGAAGCTGAGCTCGACCTCGCCGTCGAGCGTCTCGATCGTGCGCACTGCACCCAGAGCCGCGTCGGTGATCGTGAGGTCGATCGTCGAGTACACATCGTCGCCTTCGCGTACGAAGCGCGGGTCTCGTTTCACGCGCACGCGCACGTAGACGTCTCCGGCCGGGCCGCCGAGGCTACCCGCGTGTCCCTCGCCGGACAGCCGGATGCGCTGGCCGTCGTGGATTCCGGGCGGGATCTCGACCGGGACCGTTCGCCGTTCGACGACGTGGCCCGAGCCCTCGCAATCCGCGCAGGGCTGCTCGACCAGCCGGCCCGCACCGCTGCAACGGGGACACGTCTGGGTGCGGACGAACTCCCCGAACACGCTCCGCCCCACTTGCTGCAGGCGACCCGAGCCGCCGCACAACTCGCACTCGCGCAGGCCCGTGCCGGGCTCGGCTCCCCGGCCCTCGCAGCGTCCGCAGCGAACGACGACGTCGTACGGCACGTCGCGGGTGACCCCGGTCGCCGCATCGGCAAGCTCGATCTCGACCTCGGACGCAACGTCGCCGCCGCGCGCTCGCCGTGGGCGGGCGCCCACGCCGAAGAGGTCGTCGCCGAAGAACGCCGAGAAGAGATCCGTCAGGCTGCCGAAGTCGAACTGCGAAGGTCGGAAGCCGCCCCCGCGAAGCCCCGCGTGGCCGAATCGATCGTAGAGCTCACGGGTCTCCGACTTCGAGAGCACTTCGTACGCTTCGACGACCTCGCGGAACCGCTCCTGCGCGTCCGGGGCCTCCGAGACGTCCGGGTGCAGCTCGCGCGCCTTCTGCCTGAACGCGCGCTTGATCTCGCTCTCGCTCGCCGAACGCCCGACGCCGAGCAGGTCGTAGTAGTCGCGTTCGGTCGTGGCCATCGGCGCTCAGCGTAGCTCCGGGCTCAGTTGTCCTCGTAGACTCCTTCGACGAAGTGCGAGAGCTCGAATGCGGCGGCGCGGACCGAGTGGATCGCCTTCTCGTAGTCCATCCGCAGCGGCCCCAGGAGCGAGACAGAGCCGAGGGCGCGATTCCTGAGTCCGTAGGCCGCGCCGACGAGCGCGACGTCGTGGAGCGCCGGATCCCGCAGCTCACCGCCCACGCGGACGAGGGGACCAGTGGAAAGCAGCGACTGCCCGATCAGCTCGAGCGCCGCAGCTCGGCGCTCGAGCACTTGCAGGGCGCGCCGAATCGCCTCGAGCTCGTCCTCCCTGACCTCGCCGAGCAGCCCGGCGGCGCCGCCGACGAACAACTGCTGCTCCTCCCGCTCGAGCTCCGTGAACGCGGGCCGGATCAGCGCCAGGAAGGCGCGCTCGCGGGGCGACAGACCCGGGTCGTCGAAGCGGTGCCGCAGCAGATGCGTGCCGAGCTGCAAGCCGCTCACGCTCTCGTTTAGGTACTCCGCCGCCCAGTTGACCACGCCGCCGTCGAGGGGCTCGGCCGTCGTGAACAGCCGCTTGGACACTCCCCCGGTCGACGTGATCACGACGACCATCGTCACCGTCGGCTGCAGCAGGAGCACCTCCACGTGCCGGACGGTCGCCGCCTCCAGGGGGGGCGCGGAGACGAGCGCGAGCAGCCGCGTCATCTCCGAGAGCATCTCGGTCGTGGTCTGGAGTGCCGACTCGACCTCGTTCTGCACGGCCAGGTGGAGGCCGAGCCCGGCCGGCTTCGGCTCGAGCTCGTCGAGGAGCTCCGTGGCGTAGAACCGATAGCCCTCCTCAGTCGGGACGCGTCCTGCGGACGTGTGGGGGTGCGTGAGCAGCCCGAGCGTCTCGAGCTCGGCGAGCTCTGCTCGGACGGTCGACGGCGAGACCCCGAGCACCGCGCGCTCGGTGATTGTCTTCGAGCCCACGGGCTCGCCAGTGGCGACGTACTCCTCGACGACCTGCCGCAGGATGTCGCGCTGGCGTTGAGTGAGCTGGGCGCCGCGCATTTGCAGGAATTTTAGGCCAGCAGCTCGGCCGTCACGCCGCCGCCGAGAAAACGGCCGCGCGTCGTCAGCGCGAGGGTGCCCGCACCGCGCTCGACGAGACCGAGCCGCGCGAGACGCACGAGCGCCTCCGAGTCGAGCGCTTGCTCGAGCCCGGCAACCGGTAGCGGCTCATCGAGCCGGAGGCCCAGCATCACGCGTTCGCGACGACGCACGTCGGCGCCCAGAGGCTCGTGCTCGCGCGGCGGCGTGGATCGCGCCGCGAGCGTCTGCAGGTAGTCGGCGAGCCGGGGCGCGTTCCGCCAGCGGCGGCTGCCGACGGTCGAGACGGCGCCGATACCGAGCCCGAGGTAGTCCCGGCCTTCCCAGTAGGCGAGGTTGTGGCCTGAGCGCAGGTCCCGCCCACCTGCCTCGTCCGGCGCGCGGCAGAAGTTCGCCGTCTCGTACCAGCGGTAGCCGGCGGCGGTCAGCCGCTCGACGACCAGTTCGAAATGGCTTTCCATCGCCTCGGCCTGAAGCTCGAGCTCCGCCCCGTGCGCGTGCGTGAAGCGCGTTCCAGGCTTCGCCTCCAGTTCGTAGCAGGAGAGGTGCTCGGGTCCGAGCGCCAGCGCCTCGGCGAGATCGCGCTCGAGCTCGGCGGCGCTCTGGCCCGGGATCCCGTAGATGAGATCGAGGTTGACGTTCTCGAAACCACCATCACGAAGAACGTGCACGGCGCGGCGGACGTCGTCCGGCCCTGCGCGGCGTTCGAGCACGTCCAGAAGGTGCACGTGGAAACTTTGTGCGCCGAGCGACACACGATTGACACGGTTTCGTGACAGAAGCGTGGCCAGCTCGGACGTGACCGTCTCCGGGTTGGCCTCGACGGTCACCTCCGTTGCGTCCGGCAACGCACCGAGCAGGCGCTCCAGCGCTCGCGGCTGGGTGAACGTGGGCGTACCGCCGCCGAGGAAGATCGTCTCGAGCCGCGGAGCCAGCAGGCCGCGCTCCAGCTCGAGCTCGGCGAGCAAGGCGTCGACGTAGGCCTCGTGCTGCCCCGCACGGGCGACGACGGTGACGAAGTCGCAGTAGCCGCAGCGGTGCGCGCAGAAGGGCAGATGCAGGTACAGGTGCCGAACGCCGCTCACTTGCGCGCCTCCTGGCCGATGTTCAGCACGGCGAGGAACGCCTCCTGCGGCACCTCGACTGCGCCCACCTGCTTCATCCGCTTCTTGCCCTTCTTCTGCTTCTCGAGCAGCTTGCGCTTGCGCGTGATGTCCCCGCCGTAGCACTTCGCGAGCACATCTTTCCGGCGCGCCTTGACCGTCTCCCGCGCGATCACGCGCGCGCCGATCGCCGCCTGGATCGGGACGTCGAACATCTGGCGCGGGATCTGCTCGCGCAGCCGCTCGACGAGCGCCCGGCCGCGGTCGTACGCAAAGTCGCGGTGCACGATCAGCGAGAGCGCATCCACGGGCTCGTCCGCGACGAGGATGTCAACGCGCACGAGGTTCCCCGGCCGGAAGCCCGCGATGTCGTAGTCAAAGCTTGCGTACCCGCGCGTGCGAGACTTCAGCTGGTCGTAGTAGTCGAGCACGATCTCGGCGAGCGGCAGCTCGTAGGTCAAGTGGACCCGCTCGGGCGAGAGGTACTCCATGTGGTCGAAGCGCCCGCGCCGTTCGTTGTTCAGCTCCATGATCGCGCCGACGAACTCCTTCGGCACGATGATCGACGCCTTCACGTACGGCTCTTCGACCTCCTCGAACTCCGCGGGCATCTCGGCCGGGTTGTGGACCTCGCGCCAGTTGCCGTTCGGCTCGCGCACGCGATAGGCGACGGTCGGCGCGGTCACGAGCAGGTCGAGGTCGAACTCGCGTTCGAGGCGCTCGCGCACGATCTCCATGTGCAGGAGGCCGAGGAACCCGGAGCGAAAGCCAAAGCCGAGCGCCTTGGAGGTCTCCGGCTCGTAAAAGAGCGCGGCATCGTTCAGCTTCAGCTTCTCGAGCGCGTCGCGCAGCTCGGGGTAGTCGTCGGAGTCCGTCGGGAACAGCCCGGAGAACACCATCGGCTTCACGTCCTTGTACCCCGGGAGCGGCTCCGCCGCAGGCCGCGACTCAGAAGTAAGGGTGTCGCCGACTCGTAGCTCCGAGACGTCCTTCAGCCCAGTGATCACGTAGCCCACCTCGCCGGCGCTGAGCGAGTCGACCGGACGCATCGCGGGCGACATGAAGCCGATCTCCTGCGCCTCGAACCGCGTGCCGGTGGCCATCGCGCGCAAGCGCTCGCGCGGATGGAACTCGCCGTCGATCATGCGCACGAACGCGACCACGCCGCGGTACTGGTCGTACGAGGAGTCGAAGATCAGCGCACGCGGCGGGGCATCGAAATCGCCGGTCGGAGCCGGGACCCGCTCGATGATCGCGTCGAGCACATCGGCGACGCCTTCGCCGGTCTTCGCGGAGATGCGGAGCACGCGGTCGGGCGTCTCGCCGATCAGCTCGGCGACTTCACCGGCTGCCTTGTCGGGATCGGCTTGCGGGAGATCGATCTTGTTGACGACGGGAACGATCTCCAGGTTGTTCTCGATCGCCAGGTACGCGTTCGCGAGCGTCTGCGCCTCGATTCCCTGGGCCGCGTCGACGACGAGCAGGGCGCCCTCGCAGGCTTGTAGCGAGCGTGAGACCTCGTACGTGAAGTCGACGTGGCCTGGCGTGTCGATCAGGTTGAGCTCGTAGCCCCTCCAGTTGACGCGTACGGCCTGCGCCTTGATCGTGATCCCGCGCTCGCGCTCGAGGTCCATCGAGTCGAGCACCTGCGCACGCATGTCACGGGCGGCCACGGCGTCGGTGAGCTCGAGAATGCGATCGGCGAGCGTCGACTTGCCGTGGTCGATGTGCGCGATGATCGAGAAGTTGCGGATATGGCTCTGGTCCATGGGTCACGAGGCTCTTCGGCCTCGCAACGAGAGTAGCGCCTGCATCTCGCGCACCCCCAGGAGCCGACAGGCGGCGAGGTAGACCGCGCCGCCTGCGGCGATCGCGGTCAGCACCGAAACGAGCTGACCGCCGAGCCCGCGGCCGAGCAGGTCGTCGAGCACCCACCAGACGCCGTACGCGGCGGCGGCGAGCGCTGCCGACGCGAGTGCGATCAGGGCGACCGAACGCGAGATCGCCGCGAGATCGATCCGTCCCAGCCGCCGCCGCAGGAGCACGAGGAGGAGCGCGGTGCCCGCGACGTTGACGATCGAAGTCGCGAGCGGGATGCCCCAGATGCCGACCCGATAGAGCACTAGGTCGAGCACGACGTTCAAGGCGAGGTTCGCGAGCGCCACGGCCGTCGGCGTCCACGGCAGCTGCAGGCCGAAGAACGCGCGGTTCAACATCAGCATCGCGCCGTTGAAGGTGAGGCCGCCGGCGAATGCAGCGAGTGCGCCCGCGACGACGGGCGTCTGGCTCGGCTCGAACTGGCCGCGCTGATAGACAAGGCGGACGATCGGCTCCGCGAGCACGACGCAGACGACGCTCGCGGGTACGAGCAGGAACGCAATCTGCCGCAGGCCGAGCGAGACCATGCTGCGGAACGCGGGCACGTCGCGGCGCGCAGCGAGCCGGGACAGTGCCGGGAAGAGCACCGTGGCGACGGCAACCGAGAACATCCCCTGCGGGAGCATGTAGAGACGGAACGCCTTGTCGATCGCGGTCGGTGCGAGGTCGGGGTTCACGAGCCGCGATGCCACGAGCGTGTCGACGACGGCGTTGAAGTTGATCAGCCCGACCCCGAGCGTCACGGGGACCATCAGGACGAAGACCTGCTTCACCGCGGGGTCGTGCCAGTCGATCACGACGCGTAGCCGTCCGTCGAGGCCGCGCAGCCACGGGATCGGCAGCAGCACCTGGATCAGCGTGGCGACCACGATCGAGACGGCGTACACGTAGAGCTTGCCGTCGATCGTGTCCGCGCTTGGAACGCCGAGCAGAAGCCCGGTGATGATCGCGAGGTTCCAGAAGACCGGCGTCAGGGCCGGCACGGTGAACTGCTCGTAGCTGTTCAGGATCCCGACGACGATCCCCGAGACGCCGAGCAGCGCCACGATCGGGAACAGCACGCGCGCAAGGCCGACCGCAAGCTCGCGGTCGCCTCCAGGATCGCCGAACGGGGCAATCACGAGCGGCACGGCGACGATGAAGACCGCGGTGATCCCGCCGAGCCCAAGCAGCATCAGCCAGAAGAGCGTCGACGCGACGCGCCACGCGCGCGCCCGCTCGCCCTTCTCGAGCAGCTCGCTGAAGACCGGTACGAACGCGGACGAGAGTGCGGCGTCCGCGACGAGCGCGCGGATCAGGTTCGGGACCTGAAAGGCGACCGTGAAGGCGTTGATCTTTCCGGCGGCACCGTAGTAATACGCGGCGACCATCTCGCGGACGAGTCCCAGGATCCGTGAGATGCCGGTCGCGAGCGAGAAGATCGCCGTCGACCACGCCAGGCGACGGCCGCGGCCGCGCTCGTCCACGGCGGCGAGTCTAACGGCGGCTTCGGCGCGCCCTCGGGGCCGCTGCTATCATTTTGCCGCCCGCGTGACGCGGGCCTTTTCACGAGATGCCGAACATCAAACAGCAAGAGAAGCGCGTCCGCCTCGCCGCCCGCCAGCGGCTCGAGAACTTGCGCTACCGCTCGACGATCAAGACGCTCACGAAGCGGCTCGAGCGTGCCGTTGAAGGCGGCAAGACGGACGAGGCCTCCGCCGAGCATCGCGAGCTCGTGCGGTTGATCGACCGTGCGGCCGCCCGCGGGGCGCTGCACAAGAACACCGCCGCGCGCAAGAAGGCGCAGGCGGCGCGGCTCGCCGCTCGCAGTTAGGCAGCCCGGCGGTCGCCGCCGGTGAGCTCGACGATCGCAAGCTCGAGCTCGAGGTCGCCGGAAAGGCGCGAGCCGCCCTTGAGCGCATGGTCGAGTTCTGCAAGGCGCACGGCCGCGTCGCGCAGCTCCTCCTCGCTGAAGTTCTCTGCCTGGCGCACCAGCTTCTGGACGTAGTAAGGATGGCGCTTGAGGCGCGACGCGATCTCCTGCGTCGAGTGGCCCTCCGCGAGCAGGGCGCGACACTCCTCGAGCCGCGCGAGGTGGCGAACGAGGGCGAAGAGCAGACGCGGCGCGATGTCCCGGCGTGGCGAGCCTTCGCGTTCGAAGCTGGACTCGACGGCGCCGAGGGCCGCTGCGAGGTCGCGGGCGCCCCAGGCGTCGGTGAGTGCGAAGCTGGGGATTTCGCCGAACGGGACCACGAGCTCGCGGACTCTTGCCCACTCGATCGGGTCGCCGTTCGCCCAGGTGACGATCTTCGCGACCTCGTTGGCGAGGTGATGGAGATCCGGGTCCTGCCCGTCCGGGACGACCGCGTCGATGAGTGAGCGGCTGAGCTCACGATCGACCTTGGTGCCGAGGCCGGCGAACTGTTGTGCGACCCAGTCGACGAGCTTCTTGCGGTCGACGTCGTAGACGAGGACCTCCCCGGCCTTCGCCGCCGTCTTCGCGATCGCAGCGTCCTTGCGCAGTTCACCGGCCACGAGCGCGAGGACGGCGGTGGTCGCGGGATCGATGAGGTACGCGCCGACCGCCTTCGCGTCGTCGGCCTTCCAGCGTTCGACCGCGTCGACGACGACGAGTCGTTCGCCGCCGAAGAGCCCCATTGCGTTGCACGCAGCGACCGCATCCGCCCCGCTCGTGTCCTGGGCGGAGCGCAGTTCGACCGCGTCCGGGTCGAAACGGTCGCGGAGACGTTGGAGGGCGCGCGTAACCTTCGGCCGGTCGGAGCCGGTGAGCAGGTAGACGGGCTTGAGCTCGGCCACGCGCCGAGCATACTCACCGCTCCTCCTGGACTCGGATCTCGCTTCCGTCCGACTCGACGACGACGCGACCGTCGACGTCGGTGCGGTAGAGCGCGAGGTCCGGCGCGGCTCGCAGTGCGGCAAGCGTCGACGGCGCGGGGTGGCCGTAGTCGTTTCCGAGGCCGACCGAGATCACCGCGACGCTGGGCCTGATCCGATCGAGCAGCTCCGGGAGTCCGTCGTCGGCGGAGCCATGGTGGCCGACCTTGAGGATCTCGACGGGCGGCGGCGCCAGCGGCAACGTGACGTCGGACTCCGCGTCCGCGGTCAGGAGCGCGTCGACTTCGCCGTACGAGACGAGCAGGACGATCGCGTGCTGATTGGGATCCTCGCCGGCCGGGCCGGTTCCATCGGGCCAGAGCACGGTCAGGCGAAGGCGGCCGAATCGGTAGGCGAGGCCGGCACGCGCCAGGACGACCGGAACGTGGCGTACGCGAGCCTCCTGAAGCGCGCCGCGCTCGTACGCGCTGTCGTACGGAATCCGAGGGTCGAGTACGAACCCGACCCGCTCGTCGCGGAGGACGTCGGCCGCACCGCCGACGTGGTCGCGCTGCGGGTGCGTGAGGACGATCCCGGTGAGCCAGCGAACGCCGAGGCGCCGAAGCTGGTCGGCCACGCGCGCCTCCGGCGGCCCTTCGTCCACGAGCAGGCGCACGCCGGGCGCCTCGAGCAGGCAGCCGTCGCCCTGGCCAACGTCGAGGAACGTGATCCGGAGACCGTTCGGCGTCGGCGCCGCCGAGGGGTCCCGCGCCAGTGTCCAGCCGATGCCGACGAGCGCGAGTAGCGAACCGATCGCCAGAACCCGGAACGCGCGCGGCGCGCGCAGTCGCCATGAGAGAGAGAACGCGACGACGAGCGCCACGAGTACGACCGCCGCGCGGGTCGAGAGCACGGCGAACGGCAGGCCTGCGAACAGGCGCGCGCAGCCTGCGAGATACGCGGCGAGCCACCCGTTCAACCACGCGAGGACGGTCGCAGCACCCGGCGCCACCGGTTCGAAGCCGGCGGCGATCAACGAAAGAGCCAGGATCGGCGCGGCTGCCGGCGCCCCGAGCGCGTTGGCGGGAACCGAATACAGGGGCACCTGCCCGAACTGCACGAGCAGGATCGGTGCGGTCGCCAGGCCGCACGCGGTCGAGATCGCAACAGCGTCGCGGAGCCATTCCGGCATCGGGTAGCCCTCGAGCACACCGCGGAGGCGTGGCACCGCGAGGAAGATCGCGGCGACGGCTGCGAAGGAAAGCTGGAAGCCGGGCTCCCGCACGGAGTATGGATTCCACGCGAGCAGGACGAGCGCCCCCGCGAGGAAGAACCACCAGCGGTCGCGCTCCCGCGCGGACAGCCAGGCGAGCGACGCGAGTCCGCCGGCAACCCCCGCCCGCACCACCGACGGCTGCCATCCGACCGCGAGCACGTAGCCGGCCAGCGCCGCTAGCGCGGCGAGTTCGGCGACGACGCGCGGCGCGCCCACCAACAACGCGATCACCACCACGCCGCCGACGACGAGCGCGACGTTCGACCCCGAGACCGCGAGCAGGTGGTACAGCCCCGACGCCCGGAACGCGTCGCGCACCGACGGCGAGAGGCCCTCGTCCTCGCCGAGGACGATCCCCTGGATCACGCCGCGACGCTCGCCCCGGAGGCCGATCGCGACCGTTCGCACCAGGCGCGCGTGAATCTCGTCGGCGACGCCGCCAAGCCCGCCCCGCCGGCCGATGATCTGGTAGCCGCGCGCCTCCAAGACGACGTGCACGCCCTTGCGGCGAAGCCACCCGCGCTCGTCGAAGCCGTTGTTCGATTGTCGTGGAAGGCGCACCGTCGCGCGGACCGTGAGGCGCGCTCCTTGCGGCGGGGCGCGACCGCGCGGTAACTGGAGTAGCACCGGCTCGCGAAGCGCGCGCCCACCGAAGCGCTCGACGTACGCGGTGACGCGCACGGAGTACTCGCTCACGCGAGCAGGCGCGGTCGAGACGAGGACGGCACGGTCGGTCGTCCCGACCAGCGGTAGCAGCACGCTCCGGTCGAGCGCCTCGAGCCGCGCGCTGCCGAGCCACCAGCCGCCGAGCGCGAGTCCGGCAGCGCAGAGCGCGACGCGGCGTTCGGGCCGAGCCGTGAACGGAGCAGCGAGCCCGAGCACCGCGGCGGCGACGGCGGCGAGCAGCGGAGAGCGCATTGCGTTCGCCGCGACGAGTCCGGCACAGAGCGCACAAAGCAGCACGTGCGGAACCGGCACACGGCTCACGGCGCCACCAGATCCCGCAGCTGTTCGAGCCGAGCGGGGCCGATTCCCGGGATCGCGTCCAAGTCGTCGACCGAGCCGAAGGCGCCGTGCGCTTGCCGGTAGTCGACGATCTTCTGCGCCGTCACAGGGCCTACGCCCGGAAGCGCGTCGAGCTGCTCGACCGTCGCCGCGTTCAGATGCACAGGGCCGGCCGCCGCCGCGCCCGGCGCCCCGCCCCCGGCGCTCGCAACCGGAGGAGCTCGCGCCGGCACGACGATCTGCTGCCCATCCGAGAGCGGCGCGGCGAGGTTGACCAGCGCGAGGTCGGCCTTCGCGGTCGCGCCGCCTGCGGTCGAGACCGCGTCGGCCACACGGGCACCGCGACGCAGCTTGTAGAGCCCCGGCGTCTACACCGCGCCGACCACGTGCACGACGAGCGGCGGCGCGGTTCTCGCTCGAAGCGGCGTCGGCGCCTGCGCGGGAGCCGCGCCGCCTGTGGCCGCGCCCGCGGGGACGAGCAGCTTGGCCGCGACGACGAGCGCGGCGACTGCGCACGCGGCGATCACGAGCGCACGGGTGCGCGAGACGGGAAGCTCGGGCATCCGACCAGAGTCGCGAAGAAACCGTCACGCGTGGGTGACGACTTCGTGCCGAATGTGTGTCAGTTAGCCGACGACGATGTTGACGAGCTTCCGCGGTACGACGATCGTCTGCCGCACCTGTCCGCCGTCGATGTACGACTGCACGCGCGGGGAGGCAGTGGCGGCCGCGACAAGCTCCTCCTCCGAGGCGTCCGCGGCGACCTCTAGGCGGTCCCGCACCTTCCCGTTCACCTGCACGACGAGCTCGAACGTCTCGCGCTCGAGCAGCGCTGCGTCGGCGACCGGCCACGGCTGCTCCCACAGCCGCTCGTGGCCGAGCCTCGACCACAGCTCCTCTGCGATGTGCGGTGCATACGGCTGGATCAACGACACCGCAGTCTCCGCCCCGAAGCGCGCATCCGGCGCGTCCGGCTCGCGTGAGAGCTCGTTGACGAGCTCCATTACGGCCGAGATCGCAGTGTTGAACGCGTACCGGCGGCCGACGTCGTCCGTGACCTTCGCGATCGTCGCGTGCGCCTTCCGGGTCAGCGAGCCCGTCTCCTCGACACCCTGCGGCGCGCCCTTGGCGACCTCGTTCACGATCCGCCAGAGGCGCCGCACGAACCGCGACATGCCCTCGATTCCTTCTTCGGTCCACTCCAGGTCCTGATCGGCAGGTCCGATGAACAGGATGTAGAGGCGGACCGAATCGGCGCCGTACTCCTCGACGAAGTCGTCTGGGCCGACGACGTTGCCGGCGCGCTTCGACATCTTCGTCTTCCCGAGCGTCACCCACCCGTTCGTGAAGAACTTCGCGAAGGGCTCACGGAAGCCGACCAAGTCGAGGTCGTTCAGCACCTTCACGAAGAAGCGCGCGTAGATCATGTGCATCGTCGCGTGGTCGGAGCCGCCGATGTACAGATCGACGGGGTTCCAGTAGTCGACGACGGCGCGATCCCACGGCGCCTGGTCGTTGCGAGGGTCGCAGTAACGCAGGAAGTACCACGCGGAGTCGACGAAGGTATCCATCGTCTCGGTCTCACGCTTCGCGGGTCCGCCGCACTTCGGGCATGTGACGTTGACCCAGTCCTCCGCCTGCGCCAACGGCGGCTTCCCCTTCGGCCGGTAGTCGTCGACGTCCGGCAGGAGCACCGGGAGCGTCTCCTCGGGCACGGCCACGATCCCGTCGCCTTCGCAGTAGACGACCGGAATCGGGCAGCCCCAGTAGCGCTGGCGCGAGAAGCCCCAATCGCGTAGCCGGTAGTTGATCGCGAACCGGCCGCGGCCTTTACGCGCGAGACGCTCGACGATGCGCCTTCCGCCCTCTGTAGCCGGCAGACCGTCGAAGCCGTCCGAGTTGACGAGCACTTCGCCTTCGGTGTGCTCGACGTACGGGCTGCCTTCGTCGATCTCGGCGTCTGGGGGTCGGACGACCTGCCGCACCGGCAGTCCGAGCGCCTGCGCGAACGCGAAGTCGCGCTCGTCGTGCGCAGGCACCGCCATGATCGCTCCGGTGCCGTAGTCGGTGAGGACGTAGTCCGCGACGTAGACAGGGAGTCGCTCGCCGTTCACGGGGTTGACCGCGTGCATCCCCGTGAAGACGCCCGTCTTCTGCGCAGCCGCCGCGCGCTCGTCGGCCTTCTTCAGGGCGGCCTGGCGTACGTATTCACGGATCTCGTCGCCGTGCTCTGATCGTTCCGCGATCCGCTCGACGAGCTCGTGCTCGGGCGCGAGCACGAAGAACGTCGCGCCGTACAACGTGTCCGGACGCGTTGTGAACACGGGCACGTCCTCGTCCAGCTCCTCGATCCGGAACACGATCTCCGCGCCCTCGGAGCGGCCGATCCAGTTCCGCTGACGGGCCCTGAGGGGCTCGGGGTAGTCGACCTGGTCGAGGTCGTCGAGGAGCTCCTGCGCGTAGTCGGTGATCCGGAAGAACCACTGCTCCATCAGCCGAATTTCGACCTCGAAGCCGCAGCGCTCGCAGCGGCCGTCGCGCACCTGCTCGTTCGCCAGCACCGTCTGGTCGTTCGGGCACCACTTCACGGGCGCGGCTTTCCGGTACGCAAGGCCGCGCTCGAAGAACCTGAGGAACAGCCACTGCTGCCAGCGAATGTAGTCCGGTTCGTGGGTCGAGATCTCGCGCGACCAGTCGTACGCCCAGCCGATGCGCCGCATCGACCGGCGGATGCTCTCGATGTTCCGCTCCGTGATCTCGCGTGGATGTCCGCCTTCCTTGATCGCTGCGTTCTCGGCCGGCAGCCCGAAGGAGTCGAAGCCCTGCGGGTGCAGGAGGTGCATTCCGCTCCGCCGCCGGAAGTGCGCCACGACGTCGCCGATCGTGTAGACGAGCATGTGGCCCATGTGCAGCGAGCCCGAGGGGTATGGGAGCTGCTCCAGCACGTAGGACTTCCTCGGCGCCGGCTCGTTCGAGACCTCGAACGCATGCTCGCGGTCCCAGACCTCCTGCCACTTCGGCTCGATCTTGTGTGGGTCGTACTTGTCCATCGTTGTCTCCGGAGACAAAAAAGCCTCTCAGTCGAGAGGCCGTCGAGAGCTACCGCGGCTGCGCCGCGTGGCCCTCGTTCCTACAGGAGGAGCAGTTCGTTCATTGCCCTCAATCTAGCAGGGGTGGAGAATGGCCGCCATGGCCGGATACACGACAGTGAACATGAAAGAGGTCGAGGACCAGGCCCCGAAGTTCGGGGTCGCTCCCGACCTCGAGGCCCGCTTCGCGCGTGTCGCGCTCGAGGCCGAGCTGATCGGGATCACCTATCAGCGCCTCGCACCGAATTTCCGGATTCCGTGGGGGCACACGCACAAGACGCAGGAGGAGATCTACGTGCTCGTGAGCGGCAGCGGGCGCATGAAGCTCGGCGACGACGTGGTGGAGATGAAGCCGTGGGACGCGGTTCGCATCCACAAGGACACGATGCGGAGCTTCGAGTCGGGTCCCGAGGGAGCCGAGGTCATCGCGGTCGGGGCGCCGGGCGGACCGGGCGACGCCGAAATGGAGCAGAACTGGTGGAGCGACTGAGCCGGACGACGGTGTGGACCGCCGCTCGGCGGCGCGGCGCCCGCCACTAACTGTGCGCTCTACGAAGTTGACGCGCGCGCGCACCCGCGCGCGCGCGCGTTCCCCACCCTGGGTGGGGAAGAGAGTCCACCCGCCACCCGGCGTCGACGATAGCGCCCGACCTGTGACGGGCGTGTGACGCGCCTGCGTCGATCTTGTGCCAATCGCTCCACAGCCGCCCCTCCCGCCCGGGGCGTCCGCGGAACGCACGCCCGGCGAGCGTCGTGCGTCGTGCGCTCGCGCCGGTGCACAATCGTCCCGTGCTCGAGCTCTTTCCCGACAGCGCGGCGATCGAGGCGGGCGAGCTCGTCGTCGGCGGCCAGCGCGCAAGCGACCTCGCGGCCGAGCATGGAACCCCGCTCGTCGTCTACTGCGAGGACACGGTCCGCACGCAGGCGCGCGCGTATCGCCAAGCCGCGCCCAATGCCCTCGTCGTGTACGGGACGAAGGCGCTTCCGAACGTCGCGCTGATGCGGATCCTCGTCGAGGAGGGCCTCGGTGCGGACGTCTCGACGCTCGGAGAGCTCCGCTTTGCTCAGGCGGCGGGCGTCCCGCCCGAGCGCCTGGTCGTGCACGGCAACAACAAGAGCGACGAGGAGCTCACCGCGGCGGCCGAGGCGCGCGCGGGCCTGGTCGTGCTCGACGCGCTCGAGGAGATCCCCCGCGCGCGGGCCGCCGGCGTGGAGCGGGTTCTCCTCCGCGTCACGCCGGGAATCGAAGCCGAGACGCACGAAGCGATCCGCACGGCCCACCGCGGCTCGAAGTTCGGGCTTCCGCCGGAGCAGGCGCGCCAAGCGGTACGCGCCGCCGCCGACGCAGGCCTCGACCTATGCGGCCTCCACGTGCACATCGGCTCCCAGCTCCGCGACACCGTCGCCGCGCGGACGACCGTAGACTGGCTCGCCGCCTTCGCGGCCGAATGCCGCGCCGAGCTCGGCTGGACGCCGGCGACGATCGACCTGGGCGGCGGTCTCGCGATCCAAGAGTCGCCCGAGGAACCGGCGCCGACGATTCAAGACTGGGTCGGCGCGCTGCTCGAAGAGCTCGAGCGGGCCTGGTCGCTCCACGACCTTCCCCGGCCCGAGCTGATCTTCGAGCCGGGCCGCTCCCTCGTCGGCCGAGCGGGATTGACGCTCTACCGGATCGGCGCGGTCAAGCACGCGACCGAGACGACGACCTATGTCGCGATCGACGGCGGCGTCTCCGACAACCCGCGGCCGCAGCTCTACGGTGCCCGCTACGTCGGCCTGCTCGCGAACCGCGCGGACGCACCGGCCACCGGCGCCTACCGGGTCGCGGGCAAGCACTGCGAGTCCGGCGACGTGCTGATCGACCGGGTCGAGCTTCCGGAGCCGCGCCGAGGCGACCTGCTCGCCGTCCCCGCGACCGGCGCGTACACCCTCGCGATGGCCTCGAACTACAACGGCGTTCCGCGGCCCGCGGCGATCCTCGTCCGCGACGGCACGGCGCGCACGATCAAAAAGCGCGAGACGGTGGAAGACCTCCTCGAGTGGGAGACGTAGCACCGCACACCGCCGCGATCTGGTCGGACTACATCTGACCGTTCTGCCGCGTCGGCCAGGTCCGGGCCGAGTGGATGCGCGATCGCTACGGCGCAGCCGTGACGTGGCTTCCCTTCGACCTCCACCCGGAGTACCCGCCCGAGGGCATTCCCCGGGCGCAGCTGCTGGCACGCTACGGCGGAGCCGTCGACCGGCACGTCCACGCGATGTTCGAGGAGGCAGGTCTTCGCTACAACCCCCATCCGGAGATTGTCCCCAACTCGAGGAAAGCGCTCCGCCTCGCCGAGCTCGCCCGTGACCTCGGCCGCCACGACGAGTTCCACGACCGCGTGATGGACGCGTACTGGGACGAGGCCCGCAACATCGGGGACGAGGACGAGCTGCGCGCGCTCGCAGCCGAGGTGAGTCTGCCGGCAGAGGACGTCGAGCGGGTGCTCGCCGGCGACGAATATGCGGAGCGGGTCGACGTCTCGACGCAACAGGCGGCATCACTCGGAATCACGGGAATTCCGGCGTTCCTCCTGGACAGCCGCGCGCTCGTGCTCGGGGCGCAGCCGCCGGCGACCTTCGAGCGCGTCCTCGCCGGTTAGTCGAAGAGCGGCCCGGTCAGCATCAGACCGATCTCGTCCCCGAACTGCTGGAAGAGCGCGAACAAACACAGCGACCCCGCCGCGAGCGTCATGTCCTTCGTGAAGTGGATGCGTTCCATCATCCGCTGCATCGGGTCCTCGTACTTCCAGAACCCGTGCATGCCGAACGCGACGGGCACCAGGAACAGAACGAGCAAGAGCGCGCCGAGGTCCGCCCAGACGCCGAGCGCGATCGACAGGCCGCCGGCGATCGCCATCAGACCCGAGAACGGCACGAGGAACTCGGGCGCCGGAACGCGGTTCATTCGCGCGTACTCGATGCCCTGCGCCCGCTGGAGGAGGTGAACGGTCAAGCCCGACGAGACGAAGAGATACGCGAAGCCGATCCTGCCCACGAGAAGCACCCAGTCCATCTCGACCTCCAAGGTAGTTGACAGGTCAAGTATAGACGAGACCCGGCCGTACGAGCCGCGCCGGGCGGCGTAGCCCGGCGTCGTTCATCGCCGGGTTGAGCGGCTCGGCGAGCGGGCGCGCTTTGAACGAAGCGCGCCGCCGGTCGTCCGGGACTTCGCCGTAGAGGGTCGTGCGCTGCCGCGCCTCGCGCCCCGCCGAGCGGATCAGCTCCTCGAGCCGCTCGGGCGCGAGCTCCTGTCCGTGCGAGGCGCCGGCGGCGCGGGAGATCGACTCGTTCATCAGCGTCCCGCCCAGGTCGTTCACGCCCGCGCGCAGAAGCGCATGCACGCCGTCGGGCCCGAGCTTGACCCAGGAGGCCTGGACGTTCGTTACATACGGGTGGAGCGCCAGGCGCGCGACCGCGTGCACGAGCAGCGTCTCGCCCCAGGTCGGGCCCTTGCGCGCGCGTCCCTTGAGGTAGATCGGCGCCTCCATGTGCACGAACGGCAGGGGGACGAATTCGGTGAACCCGCCGCTCCGACGCTGCTGCTCGCGCACGCGGAGCAGGTGACGCGCCCAGTGGCGGGGCGCCTCGACGTGACCGAACATCATCGTCGCGTTCGAGCGGAGACCGACGCGATGCGCCGTGTCGTGGACCTCGAACCATTGCGCGGTCGTGACCTTGTCCGGGCAGATCACGCGCCGGACCTCGTCGTCGAGGATCTCGGCGGCCGTTCCCGGCAGCGAGCCGAGTCCCGCGTCGCGCAGGCGCGCGAGGTACTCGTGCAGCGGCACGTCGAGAGTCGCGGCGCCCTGCCAGAGCTCGAGCGCGCTGAACGCGTGGACGTGCAGCGGCGGGACCGCGGCCTTGATCGCCTCGACCACGCGTGCGTAGTAGTCGCCGGTAAAGCCCGGGTGAATCCCGCCCTGCAGGCAGACCTCGGTCGCGCCGCGCGCCCACGCCTCTTCCGCCCGTCGCACGATCTCTTCGAGCGGGACGAGATAGGCGGGGCCGCGCAGGTTCGCCGCGAGCTTCCCCTTCGAGAACGCGCAGAAGCCGCAGCGGAAGTAGCAGACGTTGGTGTACTGCACGTTGCGGTTGACGACGTACGTCACTGTGTCGCCGACCGTCTCGCGACGGAGCCGGTCGGCAGCGGCGAGCACGCGCTCGAGCTCGGTCCCGCGGGCGCGAAAGAGCCGCACGAGCTCGTCCTCCCCGAGCTCGTCCCGCGTGGCAGCTGGAAGCGCGTCGCGCGGTACGAACGGCACGGTACGCACCTCACCCGGAGACCAGTCGTCCTCGCGCGCGAGGCCGAGCGAGTCGGACGCGCGCAGCACGTCTGCCCGCAGGTCCTCGTGGACGCGGTCGGCATGCTCGGGGTAGACCGCGAGCCGAGCCGCCAACTCGAGCCCGCGCGAACGCGTCGCTGCACGCAGTCGCTCGATCTCGGGCCACGGCGCCTCCGGATTGACGTGGTCGATCGTGACGGGCGAGACCCCGCCCCAGTCGTCGATCCCGGCATCGAGCAGGAGCGGGAAGTCGTCGCCGGCGAGGTTCGGCGGGGCCTGCACGTGCACCTCACCGGGAAGCACCAGGCGCGCGACGGCGATCGACCAGAGGTGCTCCTCGAGCGACGGTTCCGGTGCCGACGCCATCTTCGTCCCCGGCTTGGCGCGGAAATTCTGGACGATCACTTCCTGCACATGGCCGTAGCGCCGCTGCAGCTCGGCGATCGCCTCGAGCGCCTCGATGCGCTCCTTCCGCGTCTCGCCGATGCCGATCAGGATCCCCGTCGTGAACGGGATTCCGAGCTCGCCTGCCCACGCGATCGTCTCGAGCCGCCGCGCGGGGAGCTTGTCGGGCGACCCGAAGTGCGGCCCGCCGCGCGCCGACAGCCGGACCGCAGCCGTCTCGAGCATGAGTCCCATCGACGCCGACACGCGCGCGAGCCGCTCGAGCTCCGCGCGCGAGAGCACGCCGGGGTTCAGGTGCGGCAGCAGTCCCGTTTCCTCGAGCACCGCGCTCGCCGCCCGCTCCAGGTAGTCCACGGTCGTCGCGCAGCCGAGCGAGGCGAGCTCCTCGCGCGCGGCCCTGTAGCGCAGCTCCGGCTTGTCCCCAAGCGTGAACAGCCCCTCGCGGCACCCCGCCGCCGCGCCAGCGCGCGCCACCTCGAGCACCTCGTCGATCGTCATGTAGGCCCGTTCCCCGCGACGCGGCGGCCGCGCGAACGTGCAGTAATGGCAGACGTCGCGGCAGAGCTTCGTCAGCGGGACGAAGACCTTGGGCGAGTAGGTGACGAGCGTCGAGTGCCGGAGCCCTCGCGCCGCGGCGCAGAGCTCGTCGAGGTCGGCGTGGACGAGGTCGCTCCCCACGCCGGGAGCTTACGGCCCTATGGCTTTGCCGAGGTGACCTTCCCGAGCGGGTTCCACTGGTTGGCGTGCCAGCGCTGCAGTTGGCCTTGCTCGAGCGGGAAGTGATCGGTCGGGCTCGTTTTCACGACGACGCCAGGCAGGACGAACGGGTTCGACGTCTCGTTCAGGTGCTGGACGGCACGCACGATGCCGGCCCGCGTGACGTTCTTGCCGGCCTTCCTCAGTGCATCGACGAACGTGTACGCGACCGCCATCGAGTAGACGTGGAAGCCGTCGTTGGGGTCGCCGCGCGGTACGTACTGCTTCATGATCCGCCGGTAGAGCGCCATGCCCTTGTCCTTGCGCCAGCGCGGGCTGGTCGGATCCTTGTAGGCCTGGAGCGTGATCGCGCCCTCGATGGCCGAAGGGGCTGCCGTCGCAGCGATGATCCGCATGATGTTCGTCGCCGAGCCGACCTGGTTGATGTAGACCGTCGGCTTCCAGCCCAGGCCGTGGGCGGCGACGAGCCCGCGGATCGCGAACGGCGGCGTCGCGATCAGCATGAAGATCTTCGCGCCCGAGCTCTTCAGCCGCGTGATCTGCGAGCGAACGTCTGTCTCGAGCGGGTCGTAGCTCTGCGTCGCGACGATGTTGCGCGACTTGGCCCCGAGCCCGGTGCGGAATCCGCTCAGCAGGTCCTTGCCGTAGTCGTCGTTCTGGAAGAGCACGCCGATCTTCGCGGTGGGCTTGGTCTTTAGGATGTGGCGCGCGTACACCTTGCCCTCACCGACGTACGACGGCAGGTAGCCGATCGTGTACGGGTAGCGCTTGTAGTCGCGACCGAAGGTGGTCGCGCCCGAGCCGACGAAGAGCTGGGGCACCTTCGCCGCGTTCAGGTACGCGCGGATGTTCAGGTTGTGCTCCGTGCCGAGCGAGTTGAAGATCGCGAAGACGTGGTCCTGCTGCACAAGCTGGCGCGTCACTTGCACGGTGTTCGACGGGTTGTACTGGTCGTCCAGGTACTTGTAGGTGATCTTGCGCCCGTTGACGCCGCCCTTCGCGTTCACGTACTTGAAATACGCCTCGGCGCCGCGACCGACGGAGGCATACGACGCCGCGATGCCCGAGAGCGGAATCGTCCCGCCGATCACGATCTCCTTCGACGTGACACCCGGATCGGCCGCGGGACCTGCAGAAGCGACGCCGGCGGCGAGCGCGAGCGCGACGGCGGTGAGGCTAATCAGGCGCACGGGGACTAGGACCGAGCATACAGCCGAGTTGTTAGCGGAGACGCGACGCGCCGGAGCAGGCCGCCGGCGCCGCCCGGGATCACAATCATGAGCACGATCAGCACCGCGCCGTAGATCACTGCGGGCGCCCCGGGCGACTTCGACAGGTCCTGCGCCCACTGCGGCAGATAGAAGAGAAAGGCCGCGCCGGCGACGAGCGGTGCAAGCGTGCCGAGGCCGCCGACGGCGAGCCCCACGAGCAACTTGATCGAGAGGTCGGCAGGGAACCCGCCCGGAGAGACCGAGTTCGCGTGGATCGCGAACAGCGAGCCTGCGATTCCCGCGTAGAAGGCCGAGATCGCGAACGCGAGCGTCTTGTGCGAGGCGCCCCAGACGCCCGACGCCGTCGCGGCGATCTCGTTGTCGCGCACCGCACGAAGCGCGCGGCCGAAGGGGCTGGCGCTGATCGCCCACGCGACGACGAACAAAGCGAGCGCGATCGCCCAGGTCAGGTAGTAGATCCAGTCGTTGAACGTGAGCGTCCGACCGAGGACGTGCACGCCGAAGAACGCGCCCGTCAGATCGGGGCTCTCGAACAGATTGATCCCGCCGGTGCCGCCGGTGAAGCCGTCGAACTTCTTGATCACGATGGGCGTCGAGACGGCGATCCCGAACGTGGCGAGCGCGAGGTATGGACCGCTGAGCCGGAGCGCCGGTATCCCGAACGCGAACCCGGCGGCCAGCGCGACCAGACCGGCGATCGGGATCGTGTAGAGGTCCTTCACGCCGTGGTCGGCGACGAGGATCGCGGTCGTGTACGCGCCGATCGCCATGAACGCGCCGTGGCCGAGCGAGATCACGCCCGTGTAGCCGGTCAGGACGTTCAGCCCAACGATCGCGATGAAGAAGATTCCGACCTGGGCGAGCTCGAGCGAGCGGAAGTCGGACACGCGGCTCGGCAGCACGAGCACGACTGCGACGAACAGGACGAAGCCGAGGATGCGCAGCACGTTCCTCATACGCGGCGCACGGCGGCGCGGCCGAAGAGCCCTTGCGGCCGGACGAGGAGGACAGCGAGGATCAGGAGCAGTGCAGCGGGGAGCCGCAGGTCGGCGAAGAAGTCGATGTACGCGCCGATCAGGTTCAGGGCGACGCCGAGGACGACGCCGCCGACGATCGCGCCGAGAGGACTGTCGAGCCCGCCGAGCACGGCCGCCGCGAACCCGTAGATCAGGATCGGCAGCATCAGGTTCTGGTCGAAGCTGCCCTGCGTCGGCGCGACGAGGATTCCGGCGACGGCGCCGAGGAGCGCCGCGAGCCCCCAACCGAGTGCGAGCATCCAGGAGACGCGCACGCCGTGGAGGCGCGACGACTCGGGATTGAGCGCAGACGCGCGCAGGGCGAGCCCGAGCTTCGTGCGCTGGAAGAACGCCCAGAGCACGAGCACGATCGCGAGCGAGACGGCGATGATCCCCAGGTCCTGCGCGGCGATCACGACGCCGCCGACGTCGAAGGTCCGGTTCGAGAACGGGTTCTCGAGCGTCCGCTGCTGACCTTTCCAGATCCAGGCGGCCGCGCCGTTGAGCAGGATCAGCAGGCCGATCGTGACGGTAACGACCGTGAGCACCATCGCGCGCTCGACCGGGCGGATGACGAGGCGCTCGATCGCGACGCCGCCTGAGAACGAAATCGCGAGGGTGAGGAAGAACGCGCCCCAGTACGGCAGGCCGCGATCGATCAGCTCCCAGCAGACGAAGGTCGAGAACATCGCCATCTCGCCCTGCGCGAAGTTGACGACGCCGGTCGAGCGGTAGATCAGGACGAGCGCGAGCGCGAGCAGCGCGTACACCCCGCCGGACGCGGTCCCGCTGACGACCTGCTGCAGGAAGTCGGCCATCAATAACCCAGATACGACTTGCGGACCGATTCGTTGCCGCGCAGTTCCTCGGCCGTGCCCTCGACGGCGACGCGGCCCACCTCGAGCACGTACGCGCGCTCCGAGTGCGAGAGCGCGACGTTCGCGTTCTGCTCGACCACGAGCGCCGACATCCCGTGCTCGTCGATCCACGAGCGGAGCACGTCGAAGATCTGCTGGACGATCTTGGGCGCGAGGCCGAGCGACGGCTCGTCGACCATGATCAGCCGCGGGCGGGCGAGAAACGCGCGCGCGAGCGCGAGCATCTGCTGCTCGCCGCCGGAGAGTGTTCCGGCCTGCTGGTCGCGCCGCTCTTCGAGCCAGGGGAAGTGCCCGAGCAGGTGCTCGTAGTCCTTGCCGAAGCCGTCCATTCCGTCCCGGCGCACGTAGGCGCCGAGCCGCAGGTTCTCGTACACGCTCAACTCGGTGAACGTGCCGCGCCCCTCGGGCACGTGGGCGATCCCGAGCCGCGCAACAGATTCGGGTGAGCGCGGGAGCGGCTTGCCGTCGAAGCGCAGCCCGCCCGCGCGGCGCACCATGCCGGAGACGGCGCGCAGGGTCGTGGTCTTCCCCGCTCCGTTCGCGCCCAGTACCGAGACGACCTCCTTCTCGCCGACGGTGAGCGTTACGCCGTGCAGCGCTTGCACCGCGCCGTAGCGCGCCTCGACCGCCTCGAGCTCAAGCAGCGGCACTCGGCTCTCCGAGGTAGGCCTCGATCACCGCCGGGTCGTTCTGGACCTCCCGCGGCGTGCCGCCCGCGATCACGCGCCCGAAGTCGAGGACGTAGACGCGGTCCGAGATCTCCATCACGAGGTTCATGTGGTGCTCGACGAGCAGCACGGTCAGCTCGAACTCCCTGCGCATGCGGTCGATGAAGCGCGCGAGGTAGCCGACCTCCTCGTGGTTCAGCCCGCCGGCAGGCTCGTCGAGCAGGAGCAGCCGCGGCGACGACGCGAGCGCGCGCGCGAGCTCGACGCGCTTCAGCGTGCCGAACGGAAGGCCGGCCGTCAGACGGTGGGCGACGTCCTTGATGCCGACGTACTCGATCAGCTCCTCGGGAGGACGGTCACCGCTGCGGGCCTGGGCTCCCAGCCGCACGTTGTCGAGCACGGTCATGGTCGGCCAGAGCGCGACATTCTGGAAGGTCCGCGCAATTCCGCGCCGGATCACGCGGTGCGGCGGCGTCTTCAGCAGGCTGCGGCCGTCGAAGACGACGTCGCCCGCGTCGGGCCGGTACAGCCGCGTGATCACGTTGAACGCGGTCGTCTTCCCCGCGCCGTTCGGCCCGATCAGCCCGACGATCTCTCCCGGCTCGACGTGGAAGGTGACGCCGTCGAGCGCCAGGATCCCCCCGAAACGGCGCGTCACGTTCTCGACCGAGAGGAGAGGCGCCACGGCCGGAGGATCGTAAAGCCGCGGAGAGCTGCGGGCTAGCGGCAGGCGCGGACCGACCGGTCGTACGTGACGACGCGACCGTCGTTCAGCGACGCGCGGACGCGCAGGATCCTCGAGCTCCGGCGGATGAGCTGCACCCGTTGGACGAGTCGCTTCTCCGCTCCCGTCACCTGCACGATGCGGCGTCCCGCCGTGCAGCGCACTCCGACGCGGAGCTGCGGCCCGCGGCGGCACGCGGCGCCCTTGCAGGCGCGCAGGCGTAAGAGCCGCTGCGCCAGGTCGGAGCGAACCTGCGCGTAGGCGGGGTTCTCGTGCTGCGAAGCGAGCTCGTCCGGATCGGTCTTCAGGTCGTAGAGCTCCCGCTCGCCGGTCGCGTGCTCGGCGTAGACGTACCGCGGCGTGTGGATCGCGGCGTAACCCGGCGTCTCGAGCAACAGGTCGCGTCCGAGCGACCGTGTCCGGTCGCGCAGGAGCGGCAGCAGCGAGACGCCGTCGAGCGTCCGTCCGGCTCGTGCGTTCGCTGCGTCGACGATCGTCGCGGCCAGGTCGACGTTGATCGACTGCTGAGCGAGGCGCACCCCACGCGGGACGCCCCGGCCGCGCAGCACGAGCGGTACGCGGACCGACGGCTCGTACAGCTGCACCTTGCCAGCCGGGATCCGGTGCTCGCCGTGAAAGAACCCGTTGTCCGACGTGTAGACGAAGAGCGTGTTCGCCAGCTCTCCGGTTTCTTGCAAGGCGCGCACGATGGCGGCCACGCCTTCGTCGACGGCGAGGATCGACTCGAGGCGCTGGCGGTAGTTCTCGGTGATCCCGGCGATCCGCTGCGGGCCCAACATCGGGCGCCGGCGGATCGCAGCGGGTTTGTCGGAGACATCGGCCTCATTGAACGACGGCGGCGTGGGCAGCGGCTCGTTGGCGAACCGGTCCCGGTGCCGCGGAGCGGGGACAGGCGTCGCCTGATTGCGCGGGTCGTCGGACTCGCGGGGCCCACCGCTGTGAGGGGCCAGATAGGCCACGGAGAGAAAGAACGGCTGCGACTGCGGTGCGAGTCGCTTGACGGCGTCGACGGCCTTCGCTGTGTAGACGTCCGCCTGGTAGTCCTGCACGGAGGCGCCGTGCTTCACGAGCCGGCCGTTCTCGTTCAGCGTGTAGTTGTAGTACTGGTACGTCGAGGGATCGACGGAGCCGTACCACTCGCTCCACCCGGACGGGACGTGCGTCGGGTCCTGCCGCCCGTAGCCGTTCAGGTACTTGCCGATGTGCACGGTGCGATAGCCGGCCTGTTGCAGCCAGACCGGAAGCGCGTTCCCTTCGGTCGGGCGCCACTTCTCGTAGCCGCCCTGGGGCGGCGCGTTTCCCATCACGCCGTGGTTGTGTGCGTACTGTCCGGAGAGAAACGTCGAGCGCGACGGGCAGCAGAGCGAGTACGAGACGAGGTTGTTCGCGAACGTCGCGCCCTGGCGCGCGAGCAGCTGGTCGACGTTCGCCATCACCCGCATCGACTCGACGGTCTGATCGTCGCTCATGACGACGACGATGTTCGGATGCGGTGCCGGCGCCGAGGAGGTCGCGGGAACCAGCACGAGCACGGCGGCGACCGGGAGGAGAAGCTTCCGCATACGCCTTCGTTTTCCCGCTCGAGCGCCAAGCTAGCGTCACGTGTCGGTAAGGCTTCTGTAATTCATGGCTGAGAGCGCAGAGGTCGTTGTGGTCGGCGGAGGCGCCATGGGCGCTTCGGTCGCGTGGCATCTGACAGAGCTGGGCATCACGGACGTCGTGCTCATCGAGCGCGATGTGCTCGGCGCCGGCTCGACGAGTAGGTCGGCGGGCGGCATCCGCGCGCAGTTCGCGGACGAGTTGAACGTGCGCATCGCTCTTCGCTCGCTCGACGAGTTCACACACTTCGGCGAGCGCTTCGGAATCGAGATCGACTTCCGGCAGTGGGGCTACCTCTTCCTGCTGGACCGTGAGGACGACGTCGTCGCGTTCCGGCGCGCGCTCGAGCTGCAGAACCGGCTCGGGGTTCCCTCGCGTGAGCTGAGCGTCGACGAAGCCCTCGCGCTCGTGCCGCAGCTCGAGCCCGAGGGCCTGCTCGCGGCCACGTTCTGCCCGTGGGACGGCTATGCGTCGCCCGAGGCGGTCGTCCAGGGGTACGCACGAGCGGCGGCCGAGCGCGGCGTGCGCGTGCGGCAGGGATCGGCGGTTACCGGGATCGACGTGCGCGCCGGGCGCATCGCCGGCGTGCAGACGACGAGCGGCGCGATCGTGACAGGCACCGTCGTCTGCGCCGCCGGCGCGTGGTCGTCTGAGGTGGCCGCGCTCGCGGGCGTCGAGCTCCCAGTGCGCGGCGAGCCGCGATGGATGTGGTTCACGCCGCAGGACGGCGGCCTCCCGCCCGAGTTGCCGCTAACGATCGACTTCTCGACGAGCTTCTACTTCCACCGAGAAGGACCGGGACTGCTGTTCGGCGGGAAGGAGGCCGCGCTCGAGGAGGTCGCCGAGCACGCCGCGCGCCGCCTGCCCGCGCTCGTCGAGCTGCCGATCCAGTCGTCGTGGTGGGGGTACTACGAAGTCTCGCCCGACCACAACGCGCTCGTCGGCGAGACCACCGTGCCGTTCCGCTTCCTCTACGCGACGGGCTTCTCCGGCCATGGGTTCCAGCAGGCCCCGGCGGTCGGCGAGCACGTCGCGGAGCTCGTGGCCGGCGCGGCGCCGACGCTGGATCTGTCCGCGTTCGCGGTCGAGCGGGACGAGCGGCCGGAGACCTTCGTCGTCTAGAGCGCGGTCACGGGCGCGCGACAGGCAAAACGCTCGCACTCGTAAAGCGTCGGCTTACCGTCGACGCGCGTCTTGCCCGCGAGCAGCGGCACGTCGTCCGCGGGCCCGAAGGCGACGACGGCGTTCGGGTCGAGCCCGCGCAGCGCGGCACGGGCGAGCTCGTCGCCCGGCGAGGCCAGTAGTGCGAGCTCGCGGGGCGGGCTGAGGTAGAGGTCGAGTGCGGCCAGCGTCCACCCGAACGCCGACGGCGCGCGCGCCAATAGCGGCCCGAGCAGGCGGAAGACACCCGCCGCGCGGCGCTCCAGCTCGTCGTCGCCCCAGATCCGGGCGAGCCGCAGCAGGACGAATGCGAGCATCGAGTTCCCGGAGGGCGTCGGATGGTCGTCGAGGTCCTTCTTGCGCGCGACGAGTTCCTCGCCTTCCGCGGGCGTCATGAAGAAACCGCCGCGCTCGTCGTCCGCGAAGAGCTCGACAGCACGCGACGCGAGCCGATGCGCTTCGCGCAACCAGCGCACGTCGCCGGTGGCGACGTGCAGCTCGTAAAGGCCGTTCGCGACGCTTGCGTAGTCGTCCAGGAAACCAGGCCCCGAGGCACGACCGCCGCGCCGGGATCGGACCGGCTCGCCGTCGGTCAGAAGCCCGGCGAGCTCCACCGCGACCTCGAGCAGGTCCGGGCGGTCGAGCACGCGACCAGCTTCCGCGAGCGCCGCGAGCGCAAGGCCGTTCCAGGCGGTGATCACCTTGTCGTCGCGGCCAGGGAACTCTCGCTGTTCGCGGAGCTCGAACAGCGGGCGCCGGGTCTCCTCGTCGAGCTCGCCGCGAAGCACGAACCGCCCGTGCTCGAAGGGCTCGAGCAGCTCTTCCGGCGCGCCCTCGCCCGGCGCCCACGTGTACGTGAGCCCTTCCACGCCCTTCGTGTCCGCGTCCTGTGACGACGCGAAGCCCTCGCCCGGGATCCAGAGCTCCCGCAGCATGTAGTCGAGCGTCTGCTCGGCGACGCGGCGATAGCGCTCGTTGCCGGTCGCGACCCAGCCGTGCAGGTACGCGGGCACGAGCAGTGCGTTGTCGTAGAGCATCTTCTCGAAGTGCGGGACGAGCCAGCGCTCGTCGACCGAGTACCGGTGAAAGCCGCCGCCGACGAGGTCGTACATGCCGCCGAGCGCCATCGCGTCGAGCGTCTTCGTGACCAGCTCGAGCTCGCCGCGGCGGAGCAGGAACTCGAGCGCCAACGCCTGCGGGAACTTCGGTGCGCGCCCGAAGCCGCCCCACTCCGGGTCGAACTGCGCGCGGAGCCCGCGCACGGCGTCGTGGAGGAGCTGCGACGTGAGCGGATCGCTCGACGGCCGCTGGTCGCTCTGCGAGCGAATCGCCTCGACGAGTGCCTGCGCCTGCCGCGCGACGTCGCCGCGGCGCTCGCGGTACGCGTCGGAGACGGCGACGAGCACGTCGCGGAAGCCCGGCAGCCCGTGGCGCGCCTCCGGCGGGTAGTACGTGCCGCCGAAGAACGGCTCGCCCTCCGGCGTGAGGAAGACCGTCATCGGCCAGCCGCCGTGACCGCTGAGCGCGACCACCGCGTCCATGTAGACCGCATCGAGGTCGGGCCGCTCCTCGCGGTCGACCTTGACGTTCACGAAGCGCTCGTTCATCAGCGCGGCCGTGGCGGCGTCCTCGAACGACTCGTGCTCCATCACGTGGCACCAGTGGCAGGCGGCGTAGCCGACGGAGAGCAAGATCGGCCTGTCCTCCTCGCGCGCCCGCGTGAGCGCCTCGTCGCCCCACGGGTACCAGTCGACCGGGTTGTCCTTGTGCTGGAGCAGGTAGGGAGACGTCTCGTCCGCGAGGCGGTTCACGTTCGGTACACCTGCCCCGGCAGCTGTCGCCCCAGCAGCCCCTCGAGCCACTTCGAGATCTCGACGAGCGCGTCCAGGTCGACGCCCGTGTCGACGCCGTCGCCCTCGAGCAGGTAGACGAGATCCTCGGTCGCGATGTTGCCGGTCGCGCGCGGCGCGAATGGGCAGCCGCCGAGCCCGCCGATCGACGCGTCGAGCACGGTTGCGCCCGCCTCGAGCGCCACGACCGCGTTCGCATAGCCCGTGTTCCGCGTGTTGTGGAAGTGGCCGCCGACCTTGCCGCCGAGTGCCGCGACGCGCTCGATCAGCGCGCGCACCAGCTTCGGAGTCCCGACACCGATCGTGTCTGCAAGGACGAGTTCGTCCGCGCCGCGAAAGCGCTCCGCCAGCGCGAGGACTGCGTCGAAGTCGACGCGCCCCTCGAACGGGCAGCCGAACGCAACGCTGATCGTGACGGTCGCCGGCCGGTCGGACGCCTCGAGGATCTGCTCGACGCGGGCGGCCGCCTGCTCGAGCGTCGCGTTGCCGTTCCGCTGGTTGAACGACTCGGTGGCGGCGAGCGAGACGTTGACACGGTCGAGCCCCGTCGGGCGCAGGCGCTCCCAGCCCTCGCGGTTCAGCACGAGGCCGGAGTACTCTGCGCCGTCACGGCGCTCGATCCCCGCCACGACCTCCTCGGCGCCGGCCATCTGCGGCACACGGTCGTCGCGCACGAAGCTGGCCGCCTCCACGCGCGCGAGTCCTGCTGCGGCGAGGCGATTGACGAGGTCCGCGCGCACAGAGGGCGCGAGCACGTCGCGCTCGTTCTGCAAACCGTCCCGCGGCCCGACGTCGCTGATGAGGACGTCCACGGAAGGAATGCTAGAACCCGTATGCGGTCACGCGCTCCGGCCGAAACCGGACGATGATCCGCTTCTGGTCCGGCGGCAGGGCGTAGTCCTTGCCCGAGTACTTGTGGGAGAGCTTGTTGATGTGCTCGACGGCCCCTTCCTCGATTAGCTCGGCCGTGCCGCTGACGGAGACCCAGCGGTACCAGTTGTCGCCGTCGAACACGAGGACGGAAACGCCAGGATCGCGCCGCAGGTGTCGCGCCTTCGCCCTGCCCTCGTGGGTGTTCAGGAGCACGTGCTCTCCGTCCCAGTCCACCCAGACGGCGGTCTGGTGGGGCGAGCCGTCGGTGCGCAGCGTGGCGACGACCGCGTAGTTCGCGTCGAGGAAGAGCTGCGCCTGCTCGGGAGTCAAGGTGGGCGTTCGCCCACGGTACCCGCGGCATTAGGGTCCACACGTGGCCGTGCTCGTGCTCGTCGGAACGCGCAAGGGACTCTTCCTGCTCGAGGGAGACGACGAGCGCCGCGAGTGGTCCCTCGAGGGCCCGCTCCTCACGGGTTTCTCCGTCTTCCACGCCCTGGCCGACCCGCGCGACGGCTCGCTCTACGCGTGCACGAACTTCTTCGGCGGCGGCACGGTGCAGCGCTCGACCGACGGCGGCAAGACCTGGGAGCGCGCGGAGGAGCTCGGGCTCCCCGAAGACGGCGAGCTCAAGCTCAACGCGGTCTGGCACCTCGAACCGGGCGGCGACGGCGAGCTCTGGCTCGGGGGCGATCCGGGCGTGCTGTTCCGCTCGGACGACAAGGGTGTGACCTGGGAGCCGAACCGTGCATTGCTGGAGCACGAGACGCGCGAGCGCTGGGGGCCGGGCGCCGGCGGCATGTGCCTGCACTCGATCAACGTCGACCCGAACGACGCGAACCGGCTCGTGATCGGGATCTCGGCCGCGGGCGTCTTCCGCTCCGACGACGCCGGCGAATCGTGGGAGCCGGTGAACAAGGGCACGGCCGCGGACTTCCTACCCGAGCCGTACCCGGACGTCGGCCAGTGCGTGCACAAGGTGCTCGTGCACCCGCGGCAACCCGACCGCCTCTGGCAGCAGAACCACTGCGGCGTCTACCGCTCCGACGATCGCGGCACGTCCTGGGAGCGGCTCGACGGCAACGGGCTGCCGAGCGGGTTCGGGTTCCCGCTGATGCTCGACCCGCGCGACCCGGACACGGCGTACGTGATCCCGGAGCAGGGCGCGGACAACCGCGTCGTCGCCGAGGGCCGGCTCGGCGTCTACCGCACGCGAGACGGGGGCGCCTCGTGGGAGCTCGCCGCCGACGGGCTGCCGGAGCGCGCCTGGGTCGGCGTGCTGCGCGAGGCCTCGGCCTGGGACGGCCGCGATCCGAACGGGCTCTACTTCGGCACGCAAGGCGGCTCGGTTTTCGTCTCGCCCTCCGCGGGCGATGAGTGGATCGAGGCGGCGCGTTTCCTGCCGCCGGTTCTGTCGGTCGAGACGGCCGAGTGGCCGTAGTCCGGTTGCCTGCGCTGCTCGCGCGCGAGTCGGGCGGGAAGGGGCGCTACGAGCTGGACGCGGCGACGCTCGGCGACGCGCTGCGCGCGCTTCCGGTCCGCGACCTCTGCCTGGACGAGCACGGCGAGCTGCGGCGACTCGTCAACGTCTTCGTCGACGGCGAGGACGTCCGCTTCGGCGCCGGCCTCGACACGCCCCTGAAGGACGAGTCCAAAGTGCTGATCGTGACCGCGATTGCCGGCGGCTAGCCGACTTCGCGCGGGACCTGGATCTTCCCCGCCGCGATCTGCTGCTTGACCTGATCGACTTTCGCGAGGTCGGTCTTCGCGACCTTCGGGCTCACCTTGCCGAGCCCGACGCCGTTCTCCTTCAGGCCATACGTCAGGTTGCGGCCGCCCTGCCAATTGCCGTCGACGATGTCCTTGATCGCGAGGAAGACGCCCTGGTCGACGCGTTTCATCGCGCTCGTGAGGATGTGCGGCCCGAGGAACGACTGATCGGCGTCGACGCCGATCCCCCACACGTTGTGCTCGCGCGCGCCGTCGAGCGCGCCGAGTCCGCATCCGCCCGCGACCTGAAACACGACCTGCGCGCCCGCCTGGATCTCGTTCAACGCGAGCTCCTTGCACTTCGCCTGATCGTCCCAGTCCTGCGAGTAGCCGTTCAGCAGCTTGATCCCGGGATCGCTCGCCTTCGCGCCCGCGCGGTAGCCGGCGATGAACCTGTCGACCGGCGGCTCCTTCATCCCGCCGACCGAGCCGATCACGTTCTTGCCGCCCTCGCGCTTCGTCTGCAGTCCCGCGAGATAGCCGGCGAGGTAGCCGACCTCCTGCTCGCGAAAGAGCAGGCCGTCGACGTTCTTCGGCTTGTGCTTCAACGACGCCTGGTCGACGTCGATGATCAGGAACTGTGTCTTCGGGAAATGAGTCGCCGCGCTGTCGACGGCATCGCCCTGCGCGAAGCCGACGCCGATGATCAGGTCGTAGCCTTGCCGAGCGAGCGTCGCCATGTTCGGGACGTACTCGGAAGCGGACGCCGACTGGAGCACCCGGCCGCTCACGCCGAGCTCGCGCTGTGCACGCTTGAGCCCCTGGTATGCGAGCTGGTTGAAGCCGCGGTCGTTCAGCTGACCGATGTCGGTGACGAGCCCGACCTTGACCTCGCTCGCCGCGGCTTTTGTCGTGCCGGCGCTCTCGTCGCCGCCGCCGCCGCAGCCGGCGAGCGCAAGGAGCGCGATCAGGAGGAGCGCGAGTCGTTTCACGGGGGTTTTCGACTGATAGTCTAAAACTGGTGGCGGAGTCTACCACGCACGTTGCGCTCGGCGTCGTGCTCCGCGCACGGGAGCAACGGCTGCAGGTGCTGCTCTGGCAGCGCGCCAAGGAGCCTGCGAAGAACGCGTGGGCGCTGCCCGGCGGTTATCTCGAGGACGGCGAGACTCTCGAGGACTCGATCCGACGCCACCTGGCGGCGAAGGTGGACGTCCGTGAGCTCACGCACCTCGAGCAGCTCGAGACGCGGAGCGACCCGAGACGCTATCCCCGGGAGCGCCAGCTCGCGACCGCGTATCTCGGCCTTGTGCCCACCGGCGCCGACCCCGCCGTCCCCCAGGACACCGCGTGGCATCCGATCGACCGCCTGCCTTCGATGGCATTCGACCACGGCGAGATCGCGCTCGCCGGACGCGAGCGGCTGCGCGCGAAGCTCTCGTACACGAACGTCGGCTTCGCGCTCGCACCTGAGACGTTCACGATCGCCGACTTGCGCGACGTGTACACGGCAGCTCTGAGCCACGAGGTCTCCGCCACGAACCTGCAGCGCGTGCTGCTTCGCCGCGAGCTGCTCGAGCGGACCGGCGAGCGCCGCGAGCCCGGCCCGAGCGGCGGTCGGCCGGCCGCGGTCTTCCGCTTCCGCGCACGTGAGCTCGAAGTGACCGACGCGTTCGCGGTGTTGCGCCCGCCCGCGGCTTAGCCGCCGATGAAGAGCGTCACGACCGCGCCGCGCGGCGCCGTCGTACCGGGCGCGGGCTGCTGGTCGTTGACCGTGTCGCCCTCGGCGGTACGAATCGTCTCCACGCGGAAGCCGGCGTCCTGCATCGTCTGCGTCGCGCCCTGGAGGTCCGAGCCGCGGACGTCCGGGACCTCGATCTGCTCCGCGTTGCCGTTGCCGGCGGAGACGGTGATCGTCACCTGCGAGCCGCGGCGGGCCTGCGTGCTGGACGGAGGCCGCTGTGCGATCACGCGCCCGCGCGGCTGGTTCGACGTGGCATAGGCGACGACGCCCTTGAAGCCGGCGTTGTGCAGCTGCCGCAGCGCGGGTGTCTGCGCCAGGCCGACGACGTTCGGCACGGTCACCTGGCTTGCAGTCGGCGTGGTCGTAGTCGTCGTCGTGCGCTCGGTCGTCTGACCGCTCGGCTCGCCGGTGGAGACGTTGACTCGTACGCGCGAGTCGGGCGGGGCCTGGGCTCCGGCCGGAGGCGCCTGGCTGATGACGGTCCCCTTCGGCTCCTCCGACGGCACGTCGAAGATCCGCGGCGTGAATCCGCGCGCCCGCAGGATCCTCACGGCCTCGGACTCGGGCTTGCCGACGACATCGGGGACGTTCTGCAGGTTGCGGCCTTTAGAGACCTTCAGCAGCACGACGGTGCCCTTCGCGGCGCGCTCGCTTGCGCGCGGGTCCTGCTCCACAACCTGGCCCTTCGGCGCTCCCGCGAAGACGCGGTCCACCCTCGTCTTGAAGCCCACCGCGGTCAGCTTTGCACTCGCGTCGTCCTCCTTGAGGCCGCGCACGTTCGGGACGGGGGTTTTGATCAGCCCGCTCGAGACGACGATCTCCACGCGCTCGCCCTCGTCGAGCTGCGTCCCCGCGCCCGGCGTCTGCGCGACGACGATGCCCGCCTTGCGATTGCTGGGCCGCCGGTCGACGTCCACCTCGAGCTCCGCGTCGGCGAGCCTCGCGCGCGCCTGAGGCTCGGTCAGTCCGACGACGCGCGGCATGGTCGTCTTGTCGTCGCGCTGCGTCAGCAGCCACCAGGCGACGCCGCCTGCGATCACGAGCAGCAGCAGCGCCAGCAACCAGGGCCAGATCCGCGGCGGCGGCGGAGGCGGAACGACCTCCTCCTCGACGACCTCGTCGGCCGCGGGGCCATCGGTGACGACGGTCTCGGCGTCGGGGTCGGCAGCGGGCGGACGGCGGCGCCAGAACGGGCTCATCGCGCGGAAAGTCGCCGCGCGAAGCCGTCCGCAAACGTTGACCGCCGCTCGAAGCGCGCGTACGCTCTGTGTGTCGTCGAACCAAGGAGGCGGATTCCGTGCCAAAGCGCACAACAGCACCACCTCCACTCGCGGAGTCGCGAGGCTCGACGGCTAGCCACACGTAGCGCGTTCGAGCGCCCGCGGCGCACATCAACGTCGAAGGAGCAACGCTTGAACGCTGGTAACAGCCTGGCCGCGCTCGGATGGACCCCCGAGCTCGACGAGGCCTTCACAACCTATGCGGCGGACGGATTCGAGCCCGCCCGCGTCGTCGCGGAGCACCGCGGCGGCTACGCCGTGCGCGGCGAGCGGGGCGATCGGCTCGCGAGCGTCCGCGCGCGCTGGCGCGATCAGCACGAGGCGGTCGGCGGCATGCCGGCCGTCGGCGACTGGGTCGCGACCGTCGATGCGCCCGCCGAGCGGGCCGCGATCGAGGCCGTCCTGCCACGGCGCACGAAGGTGTCGCGCAAGACGCCGTGGCTGAAGTCGGAGGAGCACGTGCTCGTCGCGAACGTCGACACGGTCTTCCTCGTGTCGGGTCTCGACGCGGACTTCAACGTCAGGCGGCTCGAGCGGTACCTCGTCGCCGCCTGGGACAGCGGCGCCGATCCAGTCGTCGTGCTGACGAAGCTCGACGTCTGCGACGACCCGCTGAAACCGTTGGAGGCGGAGGCGGTCGCGATCGGCGTCCCGACCGTGACCGTGAGCGGCGTCACCGGCGAGGGGCTCGAGGCGCTCGAGCGTTGGCTCGTGCCGGCGAAGACCGTCGTCCTGCTCGGCTCCTCCGGAGTCGGCAAGTCGACGCTGATCAACCGCCTCGCGGGCCGTGAGCTGATGCCGATCGGCGATCTGCGCCGTGACGGCAAGGGGAGACACACGACGCGCCATCGCCAGCTGCTCGTGCTGCGCGGCGGTGCGCTCTTGATCGACACGCCGGGGCTGCGCGAGCTCCAGGTGTGGGAGGGCGACGTCGACGCGGCGTTCGCGGACATCGCCGCTCTCGCCGCGCAGTGTCGGTTCAACGACTGCTCGCATACCGTCGAACCCGGCTGCGAGGTCCGGGCGGAAGTCGACCCGGAACGGCTCGCGAGCTACTTCAAGCTCCAGCGCGAGCTCAGGCGCACGTCGGCACGTGCCGGCTCGCGCGTGCACAGGGAGATGAAGCGGCGCTGGCGCGAGCGCTCGCGCGAGGTGAAGCAGATGCGGAGGCGGGGGCTGCTCTAGATGGTTGATGCCATGAGATCGTTCGTCCCGGGGCGTGGTCTGGCCGCTCTGGGGCGCGACGGCAGGACGTCGCCGATGCTCAATAGCATCGGTGGCGGCCTGACGTCGTGAAGCGCGCGGAGCCGGGGCGGCGACGCCGCTAGGCGGCGGTGCGTCGGCTTCGCACGGGGCCCAGACGCGCCAGACCGCGCAGCCGGGCGCGCGAGATCAGGGCATCAACCATCAGCTCCCGCCCGCGGCCGCGGCGGGCGGCGCGGCCATGCGCAGCCGGCGGGGTCCGTGTTCGTGAGCGCGTTCCAGTCGGCGCAGGTCACGAGCTGGGAGAATTTCACCGGGTTCGCCGGGGTGAAGGGCGCCGGCGCCGCGCACGTCGGTAGCACGCTCGGATTCGAGCGTACGCGCCCGTTTCGCTCCCAGCAGTTCCCGCTCCCCTCCTCGTCCCACCAGAAGTCGAGCCCGTTCGGCGAGCGCATCCCGCCCTGCGTCACGCTCATCCGATTCCCCGCGAACCGGTTCGCGTGCGACGTGTCCGTCGCAAGTGCGAGATTGGTCTCGCCGCGCACGAACGCTGGGACCCAGAAGAGCATCGTCCCGTAGCGCCAGTTGTCGTAGATCCAGTTGTCGCGGACGACGTTCCCGTTGCCGCCCGCGATCAGCAGACCGGTGCCGACAGGGACGAGCTCGGTTGGGCACAGCACCTTCGGGTCGCGCGTGAGCACGGGCCGCTTGCAGTACGCGTCGCGCTGCGCGTTGAAGAGATCGGCGTTGTTCGAGTAGATCCGGTTGCGCTCGAACTTCGAGCAGTCCTGCGGCATTCCCGGATGGCCGTTGAATGCGGAGTCCATCGAGATTCCGGCCGCGTTGTGGTGGAAGCGCGAGTGGTGTACCCAGATCCCGTCGCCGGACGGTGCCCGAGTAGCCCAGTGTGTTGCGGTACGAATCGACGCGCCGGATCTCGATCCCGTAGCGCACGCAGTGCCCTTGCGGTCCGGCGCCGGGATACACGCCTGCATCGCCGTTCCCGTACGCGACGAGATCCGTGTAGAGCCCGTGGTCGGAGACGAAGCTCAGGAACCCGTACTCCCTGCTCCAGCGCGAGACGATGCGGTCGAGCCGGAAGCCGTTGGTCTCGATCACGTAGACGTTGTTGAAGTCGGAGTACTGGACGGTGAAGTTGCGCAGCACGACTCCGTCGGCGCGGTCGGCGCGGATCACGTTGAGCTTGTCGCGGTCGCCGTCGAAGAGGACGTCCGAAGGGTCGTCGCCGGTGCCCTCGATCTGGATGTCGCGCTTCCCGAGAATCGCGACGAGGTTCTCGTCGTTCGGACAGCGCTGCTGGTACGCGTAGCTCGCGACGAGCACCGTCGGCGCCGCGTATGCGGGCACGAGCAGATCGGCACAGCGCGGGTCGCGAAAAGCCACCGCCCGGCTCGGTTCCTCGCGATACACGCCCGGAAGGACGAGAATGCGCGTCCCCGGCCGAGCCGCGTCGACCGCCGCCTGCACGTGCTGGTAGCGGCACTGCGGCAGGAGCGCGAGGCTGCGGCGGCGCGCAGCACCCGTCAGTTGCGCGATCCGCGTCCGGGAATCGGGCTTGCAGACCACGAGCGCGGGACCGGCCGCTCGATAGGGCGGGACGGAGCCGACGTTCGAGTCGGGGAACGCGGCAGGCCGCTCGTGGTGCGCGAGCGCTGGGGCGGGGAAGGGCGAGCGCGAGGAGGACGGCGGCGATCGGCGCGCGCACCAGCCCTCTCTATCACGTTCGCCCCGGTCTGGAAGGGGCGCCGCCCGGCCAGAATCCACCCCGGCGGCGGCGTCGCCGCCCGGGCCGGGCACGGTACAACACGGCTCGTGCGCGGGGCCGCCGTCTATTGGCTGGAGGAAGCGCCGCCGGAGCCCGCTGCATCCGCGCTCGCCGGCGAGGCCGAAGCCGACGTCGCGATCGTCGGCGGCGGCTACACCGGCTTGTGGACGGCGCTCGCACTGAAGCAGCGCGCGCCTGAGCTGCAGGTCGTCGTTCTCGAGGCGGACGTCTGCTGACACGGTCCGAGCGGGCGGAACGGAGGCTTCCTGCACGGGTACTGGTCGCGCCTGCCGCTGCTACGCGAGCGCTTCGGCGACTCGGGCGCGCTCGCAGTCGCACGCGTGGCTGAGGGTGCGATCGACGCCGTGCGTGAGCTCGACGAGGATGTCTGGTTTCGCGAGGGCGGTTTCCTGAAGGTCTCAGCCGCGCCGGCCCAGGACGAGTCGGTGGAGGTGCTCGTGCGGGCAGCGCGGGAGCTCGGCGTCGAAGAGGAGGCGGTTCCGCTCGATCGCGAGCAGGTCGCAGGGCGGATCCGCTCGCCGCGTCTCGGGCGCGGGTCTTTGTGCGCCGCGCCGGCACAGTGCAGCCGGCGCGACTCGTGCGCGCACTCCGCGGCGCAGCGCTTGCTGCGGGCGTGCAGCTGCACGAGCGCTCGCCCGTCCGGCGCGTCGACCAGGGGCGCATCGAGACCGAACGCGGCACCGTGCGCGCGCGCGACGTCGTCGTCGCAACGTCCACGTGGCGTCCGCTGCAGCGGCGGCTGACGATTATGCACAGCGCCTGCGTTATCACCGAGCCCGACGCGGTCGTCGACGTTGGCTGGACGGGCGGCGGGGCGGTCGTCGACGGCCGCATGTTCGTCCACTACTTCCGGACCACGCCCGACGGCCGCGTGCTGATGGGCAGCGGCGCAGGCTCGACCGAGCGGGCGGAAGCGGGGCTCCGCGCGCTCCTGCCCGCGGTCACTGCGCGCGTCACGCACCGCTGGGACGGGCCGATCGACATCTCGTCCGACCAGCTTCCGTTCTTCGGCAGCAAGGGGCACGTGCACTACGGCGCCGGCTATTCGGGGAGCGGCGTCGGTCCGAGCTGGCTCGGCGGTCAGATCCTCGCGTCGCTCGCTCTCGGCGCGGACGATGAGTGGACACAGCTTCCGCTCGTCCACCGCGACGTGCCGAAGCTCCCGCCGGAGCCGCTGAAGCGACTGGGCACCGCGCCGATCCGCGCCGCGACGATCGCGGTCGAGGACGCCGAGCAGAACGGTCACCGCACCTCCGCCGCGCTGCGCGCCGTCGCCGCGCTCCCGCGCGTGCTCGGGATCCCGCTCGGACGCCGCTAGACGGCGATGTCCCGCCGGTTGAAGAGGAGCGGCGCGACCGCGATCGTCACCACTGTAAGCGCGACGAGCCCGGCCGTGCCGCCGAGGTCGACCCCTTTGCGCAGCGGATCGCCCATCCAGTCGAACGGCGAGAGCACGCGCCACGGCTCGAGCACGTCGACGATTCGCGAGAGCCCGTCGAGCATGTAGCCCGCCACCGCGAGCGCGGCCGCGGCGCCGATCGCGAGCGCGCCGGCCTGGAGCGCCATTGCTCCTGCCTCCTCGAGCGTCAACCGCGTGCGGGAGATCGGGTGCGAGAGCAGCAGGTCCAGCGTCCCCGCTTCTTCTTCCCCCGCAATCGCGCGCGCACCGGCGGCGATCGTGTAGAGCAGGAGGAGCAGCGGGATCATGAGCGAGAACAGCTCGCCGTCGAGGTAGCCCGGCCCCGACGCCAAGTCGAGCTCACCGCCGACGAACGCCTTCAGCGCTTCCGGGTAGTCCTGGACGGCCCGGTTGAGTGCCGCGTTCCCCTTGATGCTCGACTCGGGTAGACACTCATCACGAGCACCACGTACGCGCCGATCCCGACGGACCACCATAGGAGTCCGCGGCGCGCGTCGCGCAACGTCTTTGCGAGCACGTTACGAAGCACGGTTCTCCGGGGCGTAGTACGAGAGGAAGACCTCCTCGAGATCGGGCTCGTGGCTGAGCAGGTCGACGACCTCGTGCCGCGCGAGCACGCGCAGCAGCTCGCCAGGAGGCCCTTCGAGGCGCAGCCGGGCGACGGGCCCCTCGACTGCGACCTCACGGACGCCCGGCACGGCTGCGAGCTCGTCGCGCGGCACGTCGTGCGCGAAGCGCACCTCGAGCTCTCGCACCGCGCGCCGGTGCAGCGCGCCCACGTCCTCGACCGCCACCAGCCGGCCCTCGCGGATGATCCCGACGCGATCCGCGACGTGCTGCACTTCCGAGAGCACGTGCGACGAGAGGAACACCGTGCGCTCGTCGTCGACGGTCGCGCGCACGAGCGCGTGGAAGGCCTGCTGGACGAGCGGGTCGAGCCCGGAGGTCGGCTCATCGAGGACGGCCAGCTCGGGACGGTGCGCGAACGCCTGCACGAGCCCGACCTTTTGCTTGTTCCCGCGCGAGAGCGAGCGGATCGGCCGGTCGAACTCGAGGTCGAACCGCTGCGCCAGCTCGGTGACGTGCTTCCGGTCGAACCCGCCGCGCAGGTTGCCGAAGTACTCGAGCAGCTCGCCGGCGGTAAGGTGCTCGTACAGCGCCAGCTCGCCGGGCAGATAACCGAGCCGGCGATGGATCTTCACGGCGTCGCGACGGCTGTCGAGCCCGAGCACCGAGGCGCTGCCGTTCGTCGGCCGGATCAGGTCGAGCAGCACGCGAATAGTCGTGCTCTTCCCCGCTCCGTTCGGCCCGAGGTACCCGAAGCATTCGCCGCGTTCGACCTCGAGCGAAAGCTCGGTCACGCCACGGCGCGTGCCGTAGACCTTCGTCAGCTCGTGAAGGGCGGGCGCCGGGGTCACCGGCGGCACCGTACTAGCCGCGAACCGCGCCGGCCGTGAGGCCGAAGGCCACGCGCCGCTGGACGATCGCGAAGAAGATCACGACCGGGAGCGAGGTCAGCGTCGCCGCGGCCATCAGCGGGCCCCACGCCGTGCCGCGGAGCGTCGTGAACTGCGCGAGCCAGACCTGGAGCGTCTGCTTCTCCGGGCTGCTCAGCAGCACATACGCGAAGATGAACTCGTTCCAAGCCTGCACGAAGGCAAAGATCGAGGTCGCGACGAGACCGGGCGCGATCAGCGGCAGCAGGATGCGCACGAACGCGCCCATGCGCGTGCAGCCGTCGACCATCGCCGCCTCCTCGAGCTCCTTCGGGATGCCCATCACGAAGCCGCGCAATGTCCACACCGTGAACGGGAGCACGAAGGTGATGTACGTGATGATCACGCCGCTCAGCCGGTCGACCTGGTCGGCGCGCGCGAGCAGGATGTAGAGCGGGATGATCAAAGCCGTGGCCGGGAGCATCTGCACGCCGATGATCACGACGATCAGCGCGCGCCGGCCGTAGAAGCGGAAGCGTGCGATCGCGAGCGCGGCCAGAAAACCGATTACGAGCGACAGCGTCACGACGACCGCGACGATGATCAGGCTGTTCTTCACCGCGTCCCAGAAGTGCGGCCGGTGGAGCGCGTCGTCGAAGTTCGAGAGGGTGAACGGGTCCGGCACCCACTTCGGAGTGAAGCGCAGGATGTCGCGCGGCGGCTTGAACGACGTCGCGACCATCCAGTAGACCGGGAAGATCATCACGGCCAGGATCACGAGCCCGGCGATGTTCGCGAGCAGCCGCGAGCGCTTACGCCGATTGCGGACGTCGAAGTATGCGGCGAGCGTGCTCAATCGACGTCGCTGATCCGCACCATCTGGCGCACGTAGACGAAGCTGACGCAAAGCAGGATCGCGACCATCACGACCGCGATCGCCGCGCCGAGGCCGTAATTGCTGACGCGGAACGACTGCACGAACGAGTACACGGCGATCAGGAAGTAGTCATTGCTCGGCCGGTTCTCGAGCATCACCCAGATCTGCTGGAAGACCTGGAAGTCCCAGATGATCGAGAGGCTCGCGATGATGATGAAGATCGGCTTGACGAGCGGGAAGGTGACGCGGCGGAAGACGTCCCATCCCGTCGCGCCGTCCACCTCGGCCGCCTCGACGAGCTCCTGCGGCACCTGCGAGAAGCCGGCGAAGAGCGTGATCGCGGCGAAGGGGATCGCCCCCCACACGACGACGGCGGTGATGACCGCGAACCCCTGGAGCGGGTCGTCGAACCAGTTGTGGTGGATGAAGTCGCCGAAGTGGAGCTCCGTCAGCGTCCAGTTGAGGACGCCGAACTCGAAGTCGACCATCCACTGCCAGATCGCCACCCCGACGATCGTCGGCGTCGCCCAGACCCAGACGAGACCGACGACGACGAGCGTGCGCACGATCGGGCCCATCCGGACGAGTAGCAACGCGATCACGGTGCTGAGCAGCATCGTCAGGCCGACGTTCACGGCCGTGAAGACGAGCGTGCGCCCGACGATGCGCCAGAACTCGGCGTCGCCGAACATGTGGCGGTAGTTGTCGAGGCCGGTCCACCTGCCGCGGTGGGCGATCAGCTCCTTGAGGCCGTAGGACTCGAAGGAGATCCGGCCGAGCCAGTAGAGCGGATAGGCGAGGACGCCGACGAGCACGACCACGGCCGGCAGCAAGAGCAGGTACGGCGGCGCGAGCGCCCGCACCGACTCGGCGACCGAACGGCTCCGCCGCCGAGAGGAGGGGGCGCTCAGCTCGGCGGCGGAGGCGGCCCGGGGAGCGAAGCTCATCGCACTCCGCTCCCCGGGCTTCGGATCAACCTGCGTTCAGGATTTGCGTGACCTGCGTGCTCGCCTTCTTCGCCGCCTTGTCGACCGACGAGCGGCCGGTGGCGATCGACGCGAGCATGTTCTGGAGCACCTGCGCGTTCTCGACGTTGACCCAGTTGGGCGCCGTCGGAACGAACCAGCTCGACTTCGCCGCCTGCGCGAACGGCGCCAGCGTCGGCTTGCCCGCGTTGACACCGGCGAGCGACGTCGTGTTCGGGATCACGCCGGTCGCGCTCGTGAGCGAGCGCATGTACTGCGTCCCGGTGAAGGTCCGGATCCAGTCGATCGCGAGCGCACGGTTCGAGCTCGTCGCCGGGATCGCCAGATCCGAGCCGCCGAGGAACGTCGGCATGAACTTGCCCGGCGTGTGGCTCGGCATCGGGAACGCCGCGAGCTTGAGGTTCGGGTTCCCGGTCTTCGGGTCGATGATCAGACCCCACTCCCAGCCGTTCGAGATCGTCGCGCCGACGTGACCCTGCGCGAAGACCGTCCACTGGGTGGCTTCCGTGCCGGAGCGGTTCGCCTTCGACAGCGCGGTCACGGTCGACTTCCACTGCCGGAGGCCGCGCAGCGCGAACGGAGAGTTGAGGGTTCCGACCCATCTACCGCCCTTGAAGCGCGCGATCGCGCCGCCGTAGTCGTACACGAACGACAGGGCGGCATACCAGTACTTGCCGGGGAAGTAGAGAGCCGAGAAGTTCCGGTCGCTCTTGTTCTGCTTCATCGCCTTCTTGCCGATCGCGACGAACGCGGCGAGCGACTTCGGCGTCCCCTTCAGGCCGGCCTTCTTGTAGACGTCGGAGCGGTAGATGACCGCGCGTGCGCCGGCGTAGTACGGGACGCAGAAGAGCTTCCCGCCGTAGGTGCACGACTGCGTCAGCGCGTTCAGCCAGGTCCGGTTGTTCTGGAAGTTCGACCTGCTGCCGCTCAGGTTCGCGAGCGCGCCGGCCGCCATGTATTTCGTCGTCTCGGTGTTCCCGAGCTCGATCACGTCAGGAGCCCGGCCGCCGGCGAGCGCGGCATCGAGCTTCGTGAGGTGGTCGCCCCAGGTCTGGATCTCGACCTTGACGGCCGTGTCCGGGTGCGCCGCCTCGAACGTCCGGTTCGCCGCGGCGACCACGTCGGCCCAGGCGCCACCCTGCGCGTCTGTCATCAGCCAGACCGTGATCGTCCTCGAGGCGGTCGCGCTGTCCGGGGCGGTCGTCCTCGCCCCGGCCGTGGACGCGCCGGCCGCGACCGCCGCCGCGAGTGTCACGGCAGCGACGTAGCGTAGGTTCATCTCCGACCTCCCGCGATTGGTACAGACCAATAGTGCACGGCGGGAGCATCGCACGATCCCGCCTTCCTTGTCAAGACCACTTTGCGAGGGTGCCTGGCGCCCCGCGAGAAAATCCCTGCAAATCGGGCCCTGGTGTCAGACGCCCGCGCGAGGCAATGGTATTGACCACCTTCACTGCGCAAGCGTCACCTTCGAGAGCCCGACCGGGCGATCCGGATCGAGCCCCTTGGCGTGCGCGAGCGCCCACGCGAACAGCTGGCCGGGCACGACCGAGAGGAGCGGCGAGAGCAGCGGCGGCGAGGCTTCCGGCGTCGGGAGCCTGTACGAGACGTCCGCGAGCAACTCGACGGCGGGGCCGCTTGCGACGACGCCGGCTCCGGCTGCCCGAGCGCGCGCGACCGCCTCGCGCACGGCGTCGCGGTTGTCGTGCGAGGCGATCGCCCAGACGGGGAAGAGCGCGTCGAGCGCCGCGACTGGCCCGTGCGCAAACGCCGTCGCCGTCATCGGCTCGGCCGCGACACGGCAGGTCTCGAGAAGCTTCAGCGCGATCTCGCGGGCGGTCGCGAGCTCGGTCCCGCGCCCGATCACGAACATGCGGCCGACGAACGCGAACGAGACCGCGAGCTCGGCGGCGTGCGACTCGAGCTCGGGGATCATCGTCTCGAGGCGGTCCGCCACGGCCGAGAGGCCGTGCGCGAACTCGGCGCCGCGACCGGCGGCGTTCGCAGCGAGCAGCGCGAGCGCGGCGACGGTGTTCGAGTACGTCTTCGTCGCGGCAATCGCCTGCTCGGGGCCGGCGGACAAGGGAAGCACAGCCTCCGCGGCGTCCGCGAGCTCGGACGCAGAGTCGTTCGTCACCGCGACCGTGAACGCACCGGAGTCGCGTGCGCGCTGCAGATACGCGACGACGTCGCGCGTGCGTCCGGATTGCGAGAGCGCGAGCACCGTCGAGCCCGACATGTCGATCTTCGCGCGCGAGTAGACGGTCAGCGAGATCGAGTCGCGGAGCGCCGTCCACCCGGGCAGGAGCCCGAACGCGTAGACGCCGTAGGACGCCGCGTTGTCGGACGAGCCGTGCGCGACGAGACGGATGAGCGTCTTCCCGCTGCGCACCGAGTGCTCGGCGACCTCGGCGAATTCGCGCTCCCGCTCGAGCAGCCGCCGCAGCGCCGCGGGCTGCTCGTGGATCTCGGCGAGCATCGTGCCCCCCGCCTGCTCGACGGCGCGGACGGGTTCAGGCGGCGACAAGGGCCTCGCCTCCCACGAGCACACGCTCCACGTTGAGGTTGTCGTCGAGCACGACGACGTCCGCAGCGGCGCCCGGTTCGAGCGTCCCGACCGTCCGCTCCCCGACCACCCGTGCCGGCACCGTCGATGCCGCGTGCAGCGCGTCGCCGAGCGGCACACCGAGGTCGTGCAGGTTCCGAACCGCGTCGATCATCGTCAGCACGCTGCCCGCGATCACGTCGTCCGCGTTCTGGGCGCGGCCGTCCCGGACCTCGACCTCGACGTCGCCGAGGCGGTAGCGGCCGTCGCCGCGCATCGCGCCTTCCATCGCGTCGGTCACGAGCGCGACGCGACCGGCGGCCGCACGCCAGACGATGTGCGCGGTCGTCGGGGCGACGTGGTGGCCGTCGAGGATCAGCTGTACCACGACGTCGTCGCGTCCGAGCGCCGCGCCCGCGACGCCGGGGTCGCGGTGGCGGAAGGGACGCATCGCGTTGAAGAGGTGCGTGACCGTGCGGACGCCCAGGTCGAACGCAGCCTCGGCCTCCTCCGCGGTCGCGTCCGTGTGCCCGCACGAGACGCGCACGCCGCGCGCGAGCAGGAGCTCGATCAGCCCGAGTGCGCCCGGGAGCTCCGGCGCGAGCGTGACGAGCCGGATCGGGCCGGCGTCGAGCAAGCGCTCGAGCAGCGCCGGGTCGGGGTCGCGACGGGCAGCGAGGGGATGGACTCCCATGCGCGCGGCGGACAGGAAGGGCCCCTCGAGGTGGACGCCCAGGATGCGAGGGCCCGGTATGCCGCTCGGCACCGCACGCAGCGACGCGGTGAGGCTGTCCTCCGTGGCGGTGATCAGGGCGGGCAGGTACGACGTGACCCCGGACTCGAGCAACGCCTCGCCTGCACGCCGGTAGCCCGCAGCGTCGGCGCCCGCGAAGTCGACGCCGTTGAAGCCGTTGACCTGGAGATCGACGAACCCCGGCGCGGCGGTCCGGTGCCCGTGGCCCGTCCCGACCCCGACGCGCGCGATCCGGCCGTCCTCGACCTCGACGTCGCCCGGGACGAGCGTCGTCCCCACGAGCGCGGCGCCCACGCCGAGCTTCATCGCGCCTCCAGTGCGACGCGCACGTTGTCGTTCGCCTGCTCGAGCCGGCCGCGCGCCGCGTCCGCGTCGATGCCCGCCAGCAGCGAGACGATCGCGACCTTCGCGCTGCCGCCCGCCGCCGCGAGCGCGTCATCGGCGCGCTCCGCCGGGACGCCGGTCGCCGCCACGACGATGCCGCGAACACGGCCGCGCAGCTTCTCGTTCGTCGCCGCGACGTCGACCATCAGGTTCCCGAAGGTCTTGCCGAGCCGCACGAACGCGATCGTCGAGATCATGTTCAGGACGAGCTTCTGCGCGGTGCCGGCCTTGAGACGCGTGGAGCCCGCGATGAACTCCGGACCGACGGCGACGCAGAGCTCGCAGTCGGCGAGGGAGGCGAGCGGCGAGTTTGCGTTCGAGACGAGGGCGACGGTGAATGCACCCGCGTCTCGGGCCGCGCGGAGCGCTCCGAGCGCGTACCGCGTGTTTCCGCTCGCACTGATGCCGACGACCGCGTCGTCTTCGCTCAGCACGAGCGCGGCGACCTCGCGAGCGCCGCCATCCTCGTCGTCTTCTGCCGCGTCACTCGCGGCGACGATTGCGACGACCCGGGAGACCGAGAAGGTCGTCTCGCACTCGTCGGCGTCGACTGCGGCCAGCCGGCCCGACGACCCCGCCCCGACGTAGATCAGACGCCCGCCGCGCGCGAGCCGTTCCACGATCGCGTCGACCGCGTCGGCGATCCCGTCGGCGGCGGCCGCCACGGCGGCCGGAACGGATTCGTCCTCCCTGTTCATCAGTCGCACGAGCTCGCGCGTCGGACGCAGGTCGAGATCGGCGTGCTCGTCGCGCCGCGCCTCGGTCGTCCCGCCGGTGAGCGCGCGCACCGCGGCTTCCCAAACGGCGCTCGAATCCGGCGTCGCGAGCGAGCTCATGTGCCCGCAGGCCTCGTAGCCCCAGACCCAAAGCCGACCGATCCCGGCAGCTCGCGCGGCGTCGACCGCGGCCTCGAGGTCGGGGATGTCCGCACGGGTGAGCCGGAACGCCGGGACCCACAGCTCGGGCACGACACCGGCACGCGCGGCGCTCTCTGCCGCGAGCGTCGCGAAGCGGCCGACGAACTCGCCGGCCGGCTCGCCGAAAACCTGCCAGTAGGGATCCGTGCCGAAGACGTCGAGCCCGGGCAGCGAGGCGACCGCGCCCCAGTCGCGGATCCCGTGCGCACCCTCGACCGCCGGCAGCACGCAGATCGTGTTGCGCCCGCCCAGCGCGTGCACGTGCGCGACCATCTCGCCGAGGAAGTCGACGAGCGACGCCTCGCGAAACGCGAGCACCTCGCCCGTGAGCTCGGTCGGCAGGTCGCGGCCGAAGCGCTCGCGGCAAGCGTCGCACCGACAGCTCCAGCGCGTGGGATCGTCGACGCCGACGTGCGCGGGAACGACCCAGTGCGGCTCGTCCCAGAAGACGAGGTCGGCGCCGGCCTCCAGCGCCGCATCCGCCCACTCCTTGCAGTACGAGCGGTACTTCGGGGTGTTCAGACACCCCGCCGCGACGCTACGCCCGTCGTCGAGCACCTGACACGCCTCCGGCCGCATCGTCACGAAACGGCTCTCCGCCTCGCCGCCGAAGGTCCGCCCCACGCCCCACGGGTTCATCTGCACCTCGAGCCCGAGCTCGTGCGAGACGTCGACGATGCGGCCCATCGTCTCGCGGTAGTACGCGAGGTCGTTCTCCGAGAACGTGTGCAGCACCCCGGTGAAGCCGCGGCGCGCGATGTCCTCCATGTCCCGTGCGACGTGCCGCAGGATGCGCACGCCGAAGTACGAGCAGCCGACGGTCGCGCTAGCGGAAGCCGTCATCGCGAACGGTCAGCACCGGGATGGCTCCGCGCGGTGTCTGCGGCGTAAGCTCGCTGACGAGCACGTAGCGGTCGCCGCGGTAGATGGAGCGAACGAACTCGACGACCGTGCCGTCGTCGGAGCGCGACGTCCGCTCGAACAGAAAGGCGGGCGCGTGCAGCGGTACGCGGAGCGCCGCGGACTCCTCCTCGTTCGTCACGGTGGGCTCGATGCGCTGCACGCCGCTGGCGATCACGACGCCGTAGCGCTCACGCAGCAGCTCGTAGAAGGAATGCGTCTCGAGGTCGCGTGCGCTCAGGCCGGGCACGAGCGACGCCGGCACGTGCAGCGTCTCGATCGCCATCGACTCGGCGTCGGCGAGGCGCAGGCGCGTTGCGACGACGATGGGCTCCGAGGGCGAGACGTGGAGGAAGCGGCCGAGCCGCGCGCCGGCGGGCGTGACCTGGAGGTCGAGCGTGCGGCTCGCGGGGCGCAGGCCGCGGCTGCGCATGTCGTCGGTGAACGACGTCATGGTCAGCTCCTGGGCGATCTTCGGCTCGCTCACGAAGGTGCCGCTGCCGCGCCGCCGGACGAGGAAGCCCTCGCGGACGAGGTCGTCGAGTGCTGCCCGGACGGTCAGCCGCGAGACGCCGAAGTCGGTGCTGAGCTGCCGCTCGGAGGGGATCGCCTGGCCCACGTCGAGGCGCTCGATCAGGTCGAGCACCCGCTCGCGCGTCTCGGTCTGCTTCGTCACGCGCAAGTGGTCAGTGCCTCTTGCCGGACTCGACGGCGCTCTGTACCGGGCCCATGAGCCGATGGTACAGCCACGGCCGCCAATTGGTCAATACCACCGGGCTCCTTGGCGCCTTGCCGGAGCCAGCTTAAGATCGTGCTCCCTGTGGCGGCCCTGCTCGAGCTCGACCGGATCACCCGCCGCTTCGGCGGGCTCGTCGCGCTGAACGAGGTCTCGCTCGCGGTCGACGAGGGCCAGGTCGCGGGCCTGATCGGCCCCAACGGCGCCGGCAAGACGACCGCCTTCAACGTGATCACGCGGCTGTACACGCCCGACTCGGGCCGCGTCGCCTTCGACGGGCGCGACCTGCTGCGCTCGCCCGCCTACAAGATCGTCGGGCTCGGCATCGCTCGGACGTTCCAGAACGTCGTCCTCTTTCCGGCGATGACCGTGCTCGAGAACGTCCTCGTCGGGACCCATTCGCGGCGCTGGTTCTTCTCCGAGCGAGCGGCGCGCCGCGACGCGGAGGCGGTCCTGGCAGACCTCGGGCTCTCGCGGCTCGCCGAGCGCCCGGTCGCCGGGCTGCCGTTCGGCACGCTGAAGCGGATCGAGCTCGCGCGCGCGCTCGTCTCGCGGCCTCGGCTGCTGCTCCTCGACGAGCCGGCGGGCGGCCTCAACCACGAAGAGGTCGAAGAGCTCGGCGGCCTGATCCGGCGGATCAAAGCCGACTACGCACTGACCGTGCTGCTCGTCGAGCACCACGTGAACCTCGTCATGTCGATCTCCGACCGCGTGCACGTGCTCAACTTCGGCGAGAAGATCGCCGAGGGCGTGCCCGCCGAGGTGCGCGCGAACCCGGCCGTGATCGAGGCCTACCTGGGAACCGCCGATGCCGCTGCTTGAGCTGCGCGACGTCGAAGCACGCTACGGGCCGATCAAGGCACTGCACGGTGTGTCGCTCACCGTCGACGAGGGCGAGGTCGTTTCGCTCCTCGGCGCGAACGGCGCCGGCAAGACGACGACCCTGCGCGCGATCTCGGGCGCGGTGCGGAAGTCGGGGGACGTGATCTTCGACGGGAAGTCGATCGCGCGTCGCTCGCCGGAGAGCGTCGCTCGGCTCGGGGTCGCGCACGTGCCGGAGGGTCGCGGCCTCTTCGGCGAGCTCTCGGTCTGGGACAACCTCCGCATGGGCGCGTACGTTCGCGGCGAGCGGAAGACGTTCAAGCAGGAAGCACCGCGCGTGGTCGGGTACTTCCCCTGGCTCGAGGCGCGGAAGCACCAGCAGGCCGGCACGCTCAGCGGCGGGGAGCAGCAGATGCTCTCGCTGGCGCGTGCCCTCGTCTCCCGCCCGCGTCTGCTGATGCTGGACGAGCCGTCGCTCGGCCTGGCCCCGACGGTCGTGCAGGAGCTGTTCGCGATTGTCACCCGCCTCAACGGTGAGGAAGGGCTGAGCGTGCTCGTCGTCGAGCAGAACGCGAACATCGCGCTGGACGCGTCGGCGCGGGCGTACGTGCTCGAGGTCGGGAAGGTCGCGGTCTCCGGAACGAGCGACGAGCTGCGCCGGCACGAGGGCGTCCGGAAAAGCTACCTGGGCTATTAGTGGCCGACTTCGTGCAACAGGTCGTGAGCGGGCTCGCTGCAGGCGCGATCTACGCGAGCCTCGCCCTCGCGCTCGTACTGATCTACCGCGCGACCGACGTGGTCAACTTCTCGCAGGGCGAGATGGCGACGTTCACCACGTACATCGCGTGGTCGCTCATGGATCACGGCTTGTCGTACTGGCCGGCCTTCGCGCTCACGCTTGCCCTCGCATTCGTGGGCGGAATCGCGATCGAGCGCACGCTGATTCGCCCGTTCGAAGGCGGACCGGAGATCGTGATCGTGATCGTGACGATCGGGTTGCTGATCGCGCTCAACGCGCTGACCGGCTGGATCTGGGGTGCGGAGACGAAGGCCTTCGAGAGCCCGTTCCCGAACACGACGCACGAGCTGCTCGGGGTGACGATCTCGACCCGCGACGTTGGGACCCTGGCCGTCTGCCTCGTGACGGTAGTCGCGCTCTGGGCGTTCTTCCGCTTCACCACGCTCGGTCTGGCGTTGCGTTCGTCCGCGGTGAACCCAACCGCCAGCCGCCTGCTCGGCGTCCGCGTGGGCTGGATGCTCGCGCTGGGCTGGGGCTTCGCGGCGGTGCTCGGTGCCGTCGCCGGGATGATGGCCGCGCCCGCGGTGTTCCTCGATCCGACGATGATGCTCGTCGTCCTCATCTACGCGTTCGCGGCCGCCGTGCTCGGCGGGATCGACAGTCCGGTCGGCGCCGTGGTCGGTGGCTTGCTCCTCGGCGTGATCATCAACCTGCTCGGCGCCTACGTCGACTTCGTCGGCTCCGAGCTGCGTCTGCCGACCGCGCTCGCGGTGCTGCTCCTCGTCCTGATCATCCGGCCGCAAGGGCTCTTCGGCCACCCGGCGGTGCGCCGCGTATGAGGCGCTACGCGCTGCCGACGCTGAAGGTCGCGCTCTGCGTCGGGGCCGCGCTGCTGATCGCCATGCTGCCGCGTTTCACGGGCGAGTTCCGGCTCTCCCAGTTCACGTTCGTCGCCGTCTACTTCATTGCGCTGCTCGGGCTGAACATCCTCACCGGCTACAACGGCCAGATCTCTCTCGGCCACGGCGCATTCATGGGCATCGGTGCGTACGTCAGCGCTGTGCTCACGGTCGGCAGGCCCGGACTCGAGGCTCTCACGCTCGAGCCGCCGGAGTGGCTGCCGATCGGCGACGGGATGCGCCCCGTCTTCACGATCGCCATCGCCGGGCTGGTCACGGGCGTCGTCGGCTTCCTGTTCGGGTTGCCGGCCGTCCGGCTCGCCGGTGTCTCGCTCGCGCTCGCGACGTTCGCGGTCGCGGTCTCGCTACCACTGATCGCGAAGCGGTTCGAGGAGGTGACCGGAGGCGGCGGCGGCATCGTGCTCAACCTGCCGCAGACGCCGTTCGGCTTGGACATCTCGGTGCGCCACTGGCTCTTCTACGAGGCCTGGGTAACGGCCGGGATCCTCTTCGTCGTCGCGTGGCTGCTCGTTCGTGGCCGCGTCGGCCGCGCGTGGCGCTCGATTCGCGACGGCGAGATCGCGGCGACGGCGTCCGGCGTCAACCCGACGCTCTACAAGGCGCTCGCCTTCGGCGTTTCGTCGTTCTACGCCGGCGTCGCGGGCGCGTTGCTCGCGGTCGAGGTCTCGTACGTGAACCCCGACACGTTCCCGCTCGTGCTCTCGATCCTCCTGCTCGCGAGCGTCGTCATCGGAGGGCTCGGTTCGCTGAGCGGCGTGATCTTCGGCGCGCTCGTGCTCGAGTTCCTGCCGATCTACGCGCAGGATCCGCCCTTCGTGTCCACGGGGCTCTCGAAGCAGGCGCCGGGATTCGTCTTCGGCGCGCTGCTGATCCTGATCATGTTCCTGATCCCCGGCGGCGTTGCCGGACTGCTGCGCCGCCTGACCGCGCCGTTCGTTCGGAGCCTGCGGCGGCCGGCACCGGCGGCTCAGGACCCGCAGCCCGCGACTGGGGATTGACCTCGGCGGGTCAGACCTTTTGACTACCTGCTACGTACCCGGGCTTCCCTGGGGCGGGTGGCAAGGAGGAGACATTGAAGAGATTGCTTTTCGTGCCCGCGGCCTTGGCGTTGGCGCTCGCCGTCACGCTGCCGGGGGCGTTCGCGGGATCCCAGGGGGCGGCCACCGCTGCGGCAGACCCGGGGGTCACCTCGACGTCGATCCTGATCGGCGGCACCTTCCCGCTCAGCGGTCCTGCGTCGTTCTACGCGCCCATCCCCCGCGGGATGGAGGCGTACTTCAAGTGGGTCAACCAGCGGAAGGGCCCTGACAAGAAGGTCGGCGTCTACGGACGGAAGATCAACTGGAAGTACCTCGACGACGGCTACAACCCCGCGAACACCGTGCAGCTGACCAACCAGCTGGTGCTGCAGGACAAGGTGTTCGCGATCGTTGGCACGCTGGGCACCGAGCCGAACCTGCCGATCAGGCCGCTGCTCAACTCCCGGAAAGTTCCACAGATCCTCGTCTCGACCGGGGCGAGCTACTGGGGCCTTCAGTACAAGGAGTTCCCGTGGACGATCGGCTGGCAGCCTGACTACATCGCCGAGGGAATCGTCTACGGACGCTGGATCGTGCGAAACGCGCCGAACGCGAAGATCGCGATCTTCTTCCAGAACGACGACTACGGGAAGGACTACCTCAAGGGCGTCAAGATCGGCCTCGGCGCCAAGCGTAGCCTGATCGTCTCGGAGCAATCGTACGAGCTGAGCGACACGAGCTACGCGTCACAGCTCACGCGTCAGCGCTCTTCGGGCGCCGACACGTGGGTGATTCTCGGGTTGCCCACGCAGACCGTTCGCGCGATGGCGACGGCGAAGGCGTTGAACTTCCGGCCCGACAGGCTCGTTCTGAACTCGGTCTCGGCAGTCGACACGATCATGAAGCTCGCCGTGGCGAACGCGGGCGCGGCGTTCGTGGAAGGCGCGATCAGCACCGGGTATCTCAAGAACCCGGCCAATGCGCAGTACACCAACGACGCGACGGTGAAGAAGTACCGGCAGATCCTCGCGCAGTTCGGGCCGGCGAACGCCGATCCGAACAACTCCCTCTACTACTACGGGATGGCGAAGGCGTACGACACGGTGCGTCTGCTTTACCTTGCAGGGAAGAAGCCGACACGCGCGTCACTGATGCGGGCGACCCAGCACATGAACTGGGTGAATCCGTTCACGATCAAGGGCGTCAAGGTCAAGACTGGTCCGAAGGACCGCTTCCCCATCTCGCAGATGAAGTTGATCCGGTACACCAACGGCACCTGGACTGAGTTTGGCGCTCTGATCAAGGGGCGCTGAGCTTCTTGCGTGGGGCCGGTTCGCGCCGGCCCCACGCTTTCAGCCGTGGACTTTGCGTTGACGTCCGAGCAGGAGTTGGTTCGCGCCACTGCGCGGTCGTTCGTCGACTCCGAGATCGCTCCTCACGCGCGCGAGTGGGATCGCTCCGAGGAGATGGACCGCGGGATCGTCTCGAAGCTCGCCGACGTCGGGTTTCTCGCCGGCTGGGAGCTGGACACGGTCACCTACTGCCTCGTGATGGAGGAGCTGGGGCGGGCGGACTCGTCGGTGCGCGGGATCGTCTCGGTCACCACCGGCCTCGTCGGGAAGACGATCAAGCGCTGGGGAACCGACGAGCAACGCGACGAGTGGATTCCGAAGCTCGGGTCGGGCGAGGCGCTCGGCTGCTACGCGCTGACGGAGCCTGGATCGGGGTCCGATCCCGCGAGCCTCGTCACCCGCGCCGAGCGCGACGGTTCCGACTGGCTGATCAGCGGGCAGAAGATCTTCATCACGCTCGGGACGTGGGCTCGGGTTGCGCTGGTCTTCGCGCGCAGCGGAGGCGAGGGCGCGCGCGGGCTCACGTGCTTCCTCGTTCCGACGGATGCGCCGGGGTTCGAGGCGCGGCCGATCAAGGGCAAGCTCGGCCTGCGCGCGCAGGACACGGGCGAGCTCTTTCTCGAACGCGTCCGCGTGCCGGACTCGGCGCGGCTCGGCGCGGAGGGCGAGGGCTTCAAGGTCGCGATGTCGGCGCTCGACAACGGTCGGATCTCGCTGGCGGCCGGGTGCGTCGGGATCGGCCAGGGCTGCCTCGAGGCGTGCGTTGCGTATGCGCGCGAGCGGGAGCAGTTCGGCAGGCCGATCGCCTCGTTCCAGCTCGTCCAGGAGCTGATCGCGGAGATCGCGGTCGAGACTGAGGCTGCGCGCCTGCTCACGTGGCGGGCGGCAGCGCTCGCCGACTCGGGGTCGCGGCACACGCTGGAGTCGTCGGTCGCGAAGTACTTCGCGAGCGAGGCGTCCGTTCGCGCTGCGAACGCCGCCGTGCAGGTCCACGGCGGCTACGGTTACGTCGACGAGTACCCCGTCGGGCGTTACCTGCGGGATGCCCGGGTCACGACGTTGTACGAAGGGACGAGCCAGGTGCAGAAGCTGATCATCGGCCGCGCGCTGACGGGAGAGAGCGCGTTTGCCTGAGGCGGTCATCGTCGCTGCGACGCGCACGCCGATCGGGCGCGCGCGGAAGGGGTCGCTCGTCGACGCGCGGCCGGACGACCTCGTCGCGTTCGCGATCGACGCTGCGCTGAAGCATGTGCCCGAGCTCCCGCGTGAGGAGCTCGTCGACGTGATGGTCGGCTGCGGGTTCCCTCAGGAGCGGCAGGGCATGAACCTCGCGCGGCGGGCCGCGCTGCTCGCCGGGTTGCCTGACACTGTGCCCGGCACGACTGTCAACCGCTTCTGCGCGTCGTCGTTGCAGACGATCCGGATGGCGTTCCACGCGATCCGTGCGGGCGAGGGCGACGCGTTCGTGGCGGCCGGCGTCGAGTCGATCACGCAGGTGGACGGCTATCCGAAGGATTCCGAGGAGCTACACCCCAAGCTCTTCGGCGACGACGCGCCGATCGCGAACGTCTACATCTCGATGGGGTTGACCGCCGAGAACGTGGCGGAGCGCTGGGACGTCTCGCGCGAGGACATGGACCGCTACGCACAGCGCTCGCAGGAGCGCGCGGTCGAGGCGCAGGAGTCTGGCTTCTTCGAGCGGGAGCTCACGGCCTGGGACGGTGTCGCCAAGGACGACGGGCCGCGCGCCGACTCCACGCTCGAGAAGCTCGCCGCGCTCGAGCCGGCGTTCAAGCCCGGCGGAAAGGTCACCGCGGGGAACGCCTGTCCTTTGAACGACGGCGCGGCGGCGGTCGTCGTGATGAGCGACACGCGGGCGCGGGAGCTCGGCATCCAGCCGCGCGCGCGCATCGTCGCGTCGTCGGTCTCGGGCGTCGAGCCGGAGATCATGGGCGTCGGTCCGATCGAGGCGGTGCGCAAGGTGCTCGCGCGTGCGGGGATGACGATCGACGACGTGGACGTGATGGAGCTGAACGAGGCGTTCGCCGCGCAGGTCCTCCCCGTCTGCCGCGAGCTCGGGGTCGATCCGTTCGGCGAGAAGCTGAACCCACACGGCGGTGCGATCGCGCTCGGCCATCCGTACGGGATGACGGGCGCACGGATCATGTGCACGCTCCTGAACGACCTCGAGACGCGCGACGAGACCATCGGCCTCGAGACGATGTGCGTCGGCGGCGGCCAGGGCATGGCCATGATCGTCGAGCGCCTCACCTGACCGATCCCCTCCTGCTGATCGCCGGCCTTGGTCAGGGGCCGTGGGCGTGGCGGTGGGTCGAGCCGCTGCTCGCGCGCGAGCACGAGGTGCACGTCCTCGTCGCGCGCGGCACCGGCGAGCTCGCGCACCTGCCGCCGCGACGGTCGGTCCCCGAGATGGCCGAGGACGCGGCCGAGCTGCTGGCGGACCGCGCGGCGCACGTCGTCGGCCTGTCGATGGGCGGCTACGTGTCGCTGACGCTCGCGCTCACGCATCCCCCGCTCGTGCGCTCGCTGTTCCTGATCGGCACCGGCCCGGGCGGCCCGGACCGCGTGCCACGCCCCAAGCACGTGCGCGAGGCCTACGAGGCCGCTGTTCGCCTCCCGCTCGGAGAATACGAGCGCGCGACGACGCCGCTCTCGCTCGCACCCGGCTGGCCCGAGGCGAATCCGGAGCGCTTCGAGCAGATCATCGCGGCGCGCATCGCCGACGGCGCGACGCTGGACACGATGTGGGCGCACCTCGAGGCGTGCTACGCGTACTACACCGATGGGATCCCGGTCGAGCGGATCGAAGCTCGCGCGTTCGTGCTCCACGGCGCCGAGGACCGCGTCGTGCCACCTGAAAACGGCCGCATGCTCGCGGCGCGCCTACCGGACGCGGAGTACGCCGAGCTCGTGGGCCACGGGCACAACCTCACGCTGGAGATCCCGGAAGACGTCGCTCAGCGCATCGACGCCTGGGTCAAGAGCGCATCGCTGTAGACCTTCTCGCCCTTGAACAGGTGGGCCTCGCGGTCCCAGGGGAAGAGGATCACGACGTTCCACGTGAGCCGCTCGCCGCTTGGCTCGTGGTCGAGCCACTTGCCCGTGTGCGTGCCAGTCACACGCGCCCACTCGCAGACGCCCTGCGGGCCGATCACGATGTCCGTCAGGTCGAAGTGAATGTCCGGGAACGCGGTCAACAGCTCAGTGTAGAAGCGCGCGGCCCCCTCGTGTCCCTCCCAGCGCGCGCCGAACGGCTCGACGGTGTAGACGCAGTCCTCGGTGAGCGTCGAGATCAGGCCCGGCAGATCGCGCTCGTCCTCGGCGATCGAGTGCTTCTTCCACAGCTCGCGGATCTCGTCGTACTCCTCGGGCGTCGGCTCGCGCCGCAGCTGCTCGACGACGTCATCGTGCTCTACGTGCTCCGGAACTGCTGCCATAGCTCCTCCATCGTCGTGTGGCGTCCGCGTAGGTGCAAGGGATCGTACGGCGTGACGTTGACCGCGCGCACGACCCAGTCGTCGCCCGCATCGAGCACGTTGACGCAACCCGGAGCCTGCTCGAAGTTGCCGAGGAAGGTGCGGGCCCCGGTCAGCGCGTGCGAGAGGATCGCGCGGTTGACGCCCCCGTGCGCGACCACGAGCACAACGTCCCAAGCCGGGTCCGCGAGCAGTCGCTCGACCGCCGGCAGCACGCGGTCGAACAGCGAGCCGATCGTCTCGCCGCCGAGAAAGCGCGCGTCGTTCGGGACGACGTCCGCGAACGCGCCGACGAACGTGCGCTCGAGCTCGTCCTCGGGGATGTCCGCAAGGCGGCCGCCCTCGAGTTCACGCAGCTCGGGCCATGACTCCGGCTCGTCGCCAGGCGCGACGATGCGCGCGGTCTCGACCGCGCGGGGAAGGCCGCTCGTGACGACGCGGTCGAACCGAACGTCCGCGAACGCATCGGCGGCGGCGCGCGCTTGCTCGCGGCCGGCCTCGGTAAGCGCGACGTCGTCAGTCCGGAGCGGGCGCCCGTTCTCGAAGTACGCCACCTCCGCGTGGCGCATTAGGTAGATCCGGCGCCGCGTCACTCGTACTTCTCGAGATAGGCCGGATTGGACACGCGCAACTCCGACGCGACGTGGTCCTTCAGCACCGCGACGGCATCGTCCGGCACGTCGCCGGCGCGGATCCGTCGCGCGAGGTCGGCGAGCTGCTCCCGGCCAAGCAACAGACTGTTACTTGGCTGGGCGAGCTCGCGGTAGGCGATACCCAGCGCGTTCAGCGCGACCAACGTGCGGAACTTCATCCGGTGATCGGTCATCAGCGGGAGCACCTCGCCGGCGAGGAACTCGGTCACGGCCTCGATCAACTCGAGTGCGTCGGGGCGGTCAGGCACGCTCGATCAGGGTCAGCAGCTCGTACTCCATCTCCGCCGCCATGCGGCCAAGGACGGCGAACTCGACGCTGCGGTCGAGGCCATTCAGGTGCCGCCGCGCCTGGGTCAGACAGCCGACCGCCCACTTCGCGTTCCCGAGCACCTCCCAGATGTCGAGCTCTTCCAGGGTCACCTCGTTGCCGGTCAACTCGACGTAGCGCTCGAGGTACGGCTCGACGTCGCCGATGCCGCCGAGCCGCTGGTCGTCCGCGCCGAACCGCCACGCGCGCACGAGCGGCCACGCGACGTCCTCGACCGGATCGGCGAGATGCGCGAACTCCCAATCGAGGACGGACTCGAGTCCGCGCTCGGTCACGACGAGGTTCCCCACGCGCCAGTCGCCGTGCGCGACCGCCGGCGCACGACCGCGCACGAGACGCTCCTCGGCCCACGTAAGGCCGAGCTCGATCGCGGGATGCGGCTCGTCGACGGTGTCGAGCTCGGCCCGCATCCGCTCGACGGGATCGGGCGCGCGGAGAAACGGAAGACGCTCGGGCGGGATCGCATGGATCTTCGCGAGCTCCTCGGCCATCTCGACGGCGAGGCCCGGCGGCGGGTTGCGGACGATCCGCCGCCCGATCGTCTCGCCGTGCACGCGCTCCATCGCGAACGCTTCCCGCCCGCCGAGGTCGGGGTAGTACGCGATCGGTCGCGGGACCTTCACGCCCGCCTCGTGCGCCGCGCGCAGCACTTCGAACTCCTGCTCGAGCGTGAGCGTGAACTGGTGGATCACGCCGACCGCCGCACGCCGGATGAGCAGCTCCTGCCCGTCGACCTCGACGGCCCATGCTTCCTTGGACGCGCCGCCGGCGAGCAGCACGGCCCGCTCCACCCGGCCGACGGCCTCCAGCCAGTCCGGAACGCTCACAGAGCGAGCTCGGCGACCGCGCGGAGCGTCGCCTCGTCGCGCGTGGAAACGAGCAGCTCGGTCGCGCCCGACTCGCGCCAGGCGGACAGGCGCTCCGCGATCCACTCCCGCGGGCCGACGAGCGCCATCTCGTCCACGAGCGCGTCGGGCACCGCCGCGGCCGCCTCGCGCTGCTTGCCGCCGAGATAGAGCTCCTGGATCTGCTCCGCCTCGCGCTCGAACCCGTACGTGCGCGCGAGGTCGTTGTAGAAGTTCTGCCCGCGCGCGCCCATGCCGCCGACGTACAGCGCGTAGTACGGCTTCAGCGCTTCGCGCGCGGACTCGCGGTCGTCGGAGAGGAGCGCCGGCACGCTCGGCGCGATCTCGAAGCTGTCGCGTGCGAACGGCGCGGGGAACGTGGAACGCGCGCGCTCGGGCGAGAAGAAGAGCGGCAGCCACCCGTCCGCGATCTCGACGGCCAGGTCGACCGACTTGGGCCGTAGCGACGCGAGGTAGATCGGGATCTCCGCGCGCAGCGGGCGCGCCATCAGCTTCAGCGGCTTGCCGAGCCCGGTGGCCCCGTCGCCGCGGTACGGCACCTGGTATTCGCGCCCGTCGAACTCGAGCACGTCGCGCCTCAGCACCGTGCGCACGATCTCGACGTATTCGCGCGTCTTCGTCAGCGGCCTCCCCCACGGCTCGCCGTGCCAGCCCTCGATCACCTGCGGCCCGGAGGTCCCGAGCCCGAGGAGGACACGGCCGCCGGACAGCAGGTCGAGCGTCGCGGCGGTCATGGCCGCGTTCGCCGGCGTTCGCGCCGGGATCTGGAGGATCGCGGTGCCGACCTTGATCCGCTCGGTCGTCGCTGCCAGCCATGCGAGCACGGTCACGGCGTCGGTCCCCCAGGCCTCCGCCGCCCACGCCGAGTGATAGCCGAGGCGCTCCGCCTCCTGCGCGAGCGCGATCAGCTCGAGGGGGTTCGTCCCCGGCGGCGCGTAGCCCATGTAGAAGCCGAGGCGCACTGCATGCGATGCTAGACGCCGTGGCGATCGCCGACCTAGCGCCGACGCAGGAACTGCAGGAGCTGCGCGCCCTCTACCGGGCGTTCATGGAGGAGCACGTCTACCCGAACGAGCGTGGACTCGCGAGCGACGACTCCGAGCTGATCGCGTCCCTGCAGGCGAAGGCGAAGGAGGCGGGGCTCTGGGCGCCGCACGTCCCGCCCGAGGCCGGCGGGACCGGGCGCGGGTTCCTCGCCTACGCCCACCTGAACGGGGAGATCGGCCGGTCGACCTACGCGCAGCTCGTCTTCGGATGCCAGGCGCCGGACGCGGGCAACGCCGAGATCCTGCACCTCTTCGGGACGGACGAGCAGAAGGAGCGCTGGCTGCGCCCGCTCGTCGCCGGCGAGATCCGCTCGTTCTTCTCGATGACCGAGCCTGAGGTGCCCGGCTCCGACCCCACGACGCTCCGCACCACCGCGCGCCGCGACGGTGACGAGTGGGTGATCGACGGGCACAAGTGGTTCTCGTCGGGCGCGGACGGCGCCGCGTTCGGGATCGTGATGGCGGTCACCGACCCGGAAACGCGGCCGCACGCGCGCGCGAGCCAGATTATCGTCCCGGCCGACACGCCCGGTCTCGAGGTCGCGCGGGCGGTGCCGGTGCTCGGCCACGCCGGCCGCGGCTGGTCGACGCACTGCGAGGTCTGGTACCGCAACGTGCGCGTTCCGGTCGGAAACACGCTCGGCGCGCCGGGCGACGGGTTCCGGATCGCGCAGAAGCGCCTCGGCCCCGGGCGCATCCATCACGTCATGCGCTGGCTCGGTCAGATGCAGCGCGCGTTCGAGCTCCTCTGCTCGTACTCGCTCGAGCGCGAGGCCTTCGGTTCGCGCCTCGCCGACAAGCAGACCGTCCAGAACTGGATCGCCGACTCGGCCGCGGGGATCCAGGCGTCGCGGCTGATGACGCTCGATGCCGCGCGCAAGATCGACGAGGGCGACGAGGCGCGCGTCGAGGTTTCGCTGATCAAGTTCTTCGCGGCGGAGGTGCTGCACGACGTGATCGACCGCGCGATCCAGGTGCACGGGGCCCGCGGCCTCACCGACGAGACGCCCCTCGCGGAGATGTACGTGAACGCGCGCGCAGCGCGGATCTACGACGGCCCGGACGAGGTGCACCGGATGGTCGTCTCGCGGCGCATCCTCGCCGCTTTCGAGCGCGGCGAACCCTGGCGTTTCGAGTGAACCGGCGCGTCACGCTGGCCTCGCGGCCGGTCGGCTTCCCGCAGGAGTCGGACTTCGGGCTCGAAGACGCCCCGATCCCGATCCCCGAGACAGGCGAGGTGCTCGTGCGGAACCTCTGGGTCTCGGTCGACCCGTATCAGCGCGGTCGCATGAGCGAGGCGCGCTCCTACGCGCGGTCGCTCGAGCTCGGCGACGTCGTCACCGCGCAGGCGCTCGGCGAGGTCGTCGAGAGCCGAGACGGCCGCTACGAGCCTGGCGACCTCGTCGTCGGGCAGCTCGGCTGGCAGGACTACGCCGCCGCGCGAGGCGGCTCGCTGCGGCGTGTCGCGGACGGGCTCGACCCGCCGACGCTCGCGCTGCACGCCGTCGGCGCGACGGGCCTCACGGCGTACTTCGGCCTCCTCGACGTCGCGAAGCCGAAGCCCGGCGACACCGTCGTGGTCTCGGGCGCCGCTGGCGCGGTCGGACAGATCGTCGGGCAGATCGCCAAGCTCGCGGGCTGCCGCACGGTCGGCATCGCGGGCGGGCCGGAGAAGGCTGGGTACCTGCGCGACCTCTACGGCTACGACGCGGCGATCGACTACAAGGACGGCGATGTCCGCGCCGCGCTGAAGGAGGCGTGCCCCGCCGGCGTCGACGTGTACTTCGACAACGTCGGCGGCGAGATCACGAATGCCGTGATCCCGCGCCTCAACGTGGGCGCGTGCATCGCCGTCTGCGGCCAGATCTCGCAGTACAACCTCGAGCGGCCCGAGCCGGGCCCGGGCTTCGTCTTCACGATCGTCTTCCGCGCGCGCGTGCAGGGCTTCCTCGTCAGCGACTACGCGCACCGCTACGACGAGGCGGCGACGCGACTCGCGCGCTGGGTCGCCGAGGGGAAGATCCGCTGGCGCGAGGACGTGACCGAAGGCCTCGAGAACGCGCCGCGCGCGTTCATCGGGATGTTGAACGGGGAGAATCAGGGCAAGGCCTTGGTCAAGGTCGCCGATCCGACCAAGTAACAGTCTGTTGCTTGGCTACCGGGTCGAGCGCAGCACCTGGGTGCAGCGCGCGCTGGCGAGATGTGTGCCATCGGTGTCGTAGAGCTCTGCCTCGCAGAAGACGACTCGCTTCGTGCGGTGCACGACCCGGCCGTCGGCGCGCAGCGGCCCCGGTCTCGTCGCGCGGAGGAAATCGACATGCAGGTCGGCCGTGAGGAAGGTCTCGTCCTCGCTCAGCACCGTCCAGCACGCGCCGCCCATGGCGGTGTCCAGCAGCGTCGCGACGAGGCCGCCGTGGACGATGTGGCCCGACTCGGCCGGGAACGCGTAATCCGCCGGCGCGTCCCACTCGAGCACCGTTCGTCCGTGTTCGGCGTGCGTCCGCCGGTAGCCGAGCGTGCGCCAGACGTGCGGGACGTCGGTCGGCACGTCTTCCCAGGGCCGGCGCTCGAGCGGCTCGACGTCGGTCACAGCCGCGGCACCATGCCCTCCTTGCCCGGCACGCGCGGCCCCGGCACGCCCGGGAAGCGGAATTTCAGTGGATCGCGGCCCGGCTGCACGACCCACGCCTGGCCGACCTCGTCGTCGCGTGCGGCGAGCAGTACCGCGCGCGCGACGTCGTCAGGCTGCAGGAGCGGGAACCCCGCCTCCTTCAGGGCCTCGAGCCCGCCCTCGCCGACCAGCGGCGTCTCGACGATCCCGGGATTGACCATGTTGATCCGGATCCCGCGCGCCTCGAGCTGCGGCGCGACCGAGCGGACGAAACCGACGACCGCGTGCTTCGTCAGCGCGTAGAGCGGGTCGCTCTCCGTTGCGACCAGGCCCGCGAGCGAGGCCGTGACCACGATCGAGCCGCGGTGCATCACCCGCGCGAGGCGGCGCACGCCGAAGACGACGCCGTCGACGTTCGCGCCGAAGATGCGGCGGTACTGCTCATCGTTCACACGCCCGATCAGCCCCTCGCCCGTCACAACACCCGCGTTCAGGCACGCGAGATCTACCGCGCCGACCTCTTCCCACGCCGCAGGATCCGAGACGTCGAAACCGTCGACGACGTCGAGCACCTGCACCTCGGTGCCCTCACGCTCGAGCGCCTCGACGATCGCGGCGCCGATCCCCGAGCGCCCGCCCGTGACGAGCGCGCTATGGAACGAGGACAACCTTCCCCACGCTGCGCCGCTCCTCGACGAGCCGGTGCGCCTCCGCGACCTGGTCGAGCGGGAACGACGCGCCGACGAGCGGCTTGACCGCGCCCTGCTCCCACAGCGCAACGAGCTCGCCGATCGCCTCATGCACGACCTCGGGCCGGTGGCGCATCAGCCGGCCGAGGTAGAAGCCGACGACGCCGACGTTGCGGCCGACGAGCGGCGCGGGGTCGAGCGGCTCCCACCAGCCGCCCGCAAAGCCGATGCCGACGACCGAGCCGAGCGGATTGAGCACGCCGATGCTGCGCGTGAACACCTCCCCGCCGACCGGATCCATGACGACGTCCGCCTTGACGCGGTCGGCGAAGTCTTCGTACGAATAGGCCTCCTCCGCCCCGAGCTCCAGCGCCACGCGACGCTTCTCCTCCGAGCCCGCCGTCGCGACGACACGCGCCCCGAGGTGCCGAGCGACCTGGATCGTCGCGGAGCCCACGCCCCCGGCGCCGGCGTGCACCAGCACGGTCGCGCCTTCCCGCAGCCGCACCTGCCGCGTCAACGGGATCCATGCCGTCAGGAACGTCAAGAGGAACGACGCGCCCTCCTCGAAGGACGCCCGATCGGGCAGCGGCACGAGCAGCTCCTCATCGACCGCGACGAGCTCCGCGTAGCCGCCGCCGTCCATGCGCGGCAGCGCCATCACGCGCCGCCCGTCGACCTCACCCGCGACCTCGCTTCCGAGGATCGCCGGCAGCGGCGGCGCCTGCGGATACCGACCCTGCCGCACGAGCACGTCGAGAAAGTTGATCCCGGCCGCGCGCACGCGCACGAGCACCTGCCCGTCGACGAGCTCCGGCTCGGGGACGTCTGTGACCTCGAGCCGCTCGGGCCCGCCGGTCTCCCGCAGGAGGACGGCTTTCACGAAGCCGTGACTCGCGCCTCTGCAGGCTCCAGCGCGAACTGCTCGCGCAGCGCGGTCTTCTTGAACTTCCCGACTGCCGTCTTCGGGATCTCGTTCACGAACTCGAAGCGATCCGGAATCCACCACTTCGCGACCTGCTCCCTGAGGTGCTCGCGCAGCTGATCCTCCGTGACGGTCTGCCCCTCCTTGAGCACGACGACCGCGAGCGGGCGCTCGGCCCACTTCGCGTCCGGCATCGCGATCACCGCGGCCTCCGCGACCGCGGGGTGGCCCATGATCTTGTTCTCGAGCTCGACCGACGAGATCCACTCGCCGCCGGACTTGATCACGTCCTTCGAGCGGTCCTTGATCTGGATGAAGCCGCGCGGGTGCATCGCGACGATGTCGCCGGTCTTGAACCAGCCGTCGTCGGTCCACCGGTCCTGCAGCTCCTTGTCGTCGTAGTACGCGGACGCGACCCACGGCCCGCGCACCTCGAGCTCGCCCATCGACTCGCCGTCCCACGGCACCTCCTCGCCGCCTGCGCGCACGCGCAGCTCGACGAACGGGAGCGGCACGCCTGCCATCGCGACGAAGTCGAACTGCGTGTCCTGGTCGGCGCGGCGCAGGTCGCCGACGAAATCCGTGGTCGACGCGACCGGCGAGGTCTCCGTCATGCCCCAGCCCTGCACGACGCTGAGGCCGTGCCGCTCCTTGTACGCGGCGATCATCGAGCGGGGAACCGCGGAGCCGCCGACGAGCATCCCCTTCATGTGCGAGAGGTCCCACTTGCCGGGGTTCGCGTCGAGCATCTGCAGCATCCCGAGCCAGATCGTCGGCACGCCTGCGGTCCATGTGACCTGTTCCTGGACGAAGTCCTCGAGCAGGCTCTCCGGGTCGAGGTGCGGGCCGGGGAAGACAATCTTCGCGCCGATCATCGCGGCGAGATACGGGTAGCCCCACGCGTTCGCGTGGAACATCGGAACGACCGGAAGCAGCGCGTCCTCCTCGGCCACGCGCAGGCCGAGCGGCGAGAGCGAGGCGACGCCGAGCGCGTGCAGGATCGTCGAGCGGTGCGAGTAGACGACGCCTTTCGGCCGGCCCGTCGTGCCGCTCGTGTAGCACATCGCCGCCGCGGCGTCCTCGTCGACCTGCGGGTCTGCCCACTCGTCCGCGCTCGCGGTCTCGAGCAGCTCCTCGTAGGAGTCCTCGACGACGAAGACGTGCTCGATCTTCGTGTTGCCCTGGAAGAGCTCGAGCAGCGGTAGCAGGCTCTTGTCGACGATCACTGCGCGGTCGCCGCCGTGCTGCGCGATGTAGCCGATGTCGGACGGATGCAGGCGCAGGTTCAGCGTGTGCAGGACGAACCCGCCGCACGGGATCCCGAAGTAGGCCTCCAGGTGCTGGTAGTGGTTCCAGGACAGCGTCGCCACGCGGTCGCCGGGCTCGAGGCCGAGCTTCTGAAGCGCGACGGCGAGCTGCTTCGCCCGCCGCGCCATGTCCCGATACGTGTACCGGTGGAAGCTCTTGTCGGGGAGGCGGCTGACGATCTCCTTGTCCCCGAAGTACGTCTCCGCGCGCCGCAGCAGCGGGGGCAGCGTGAGCTGGAAGTCCATCATCAAGCCCTGCATTCGGAACCTCCCTACCGACTCGGTTTCACGGATTATCCGCGCAGAAGCGCCCGTTCGTAAAGCCGGTCGCGAAGCTTGTCCGGCAGCAGCTGGACGCCGGCGCGGATCTTCGCATCGCGGCCGACGAGGTAGCGCGTCCGGGGCCGTTCGGCGGTCAGCGCATTCTCGACGACCTCGGCGACTGCCTCCGGAGGCGCGCCGGCGGCGCCGCGCTTCATCGCGATCTTCCGGAACGCGGCGATCCGGTCGCCGTAGAGGTCGGTCACGGTGCCGTCCATGCGCTCGAGCAGGTCGTCTGCACGGGCCGCCGAGCGCGTCCAGATCGGCGTCAGGATCGAGCCCGGCTCGACCAGCACGACGCCGATGCCGAACGGGCGTAGCTCCATCCGCAGCGAGTCGGCGATCGCCTCAAGCGCGTGCTTCGAGGCGGCGTACGGGCCCAGGAACGGGAGTGCGCTCCTGCCGGCGATCGAGCCGATGATCACGATGCGGCCGCGGGCGCGCCGGATCGCAGGCAGCAGCGCCTGCGTCACGGCGACCTGGCCGACCACGTTCACCTCGAGCTGATTGCGCAGCTCGTCGATGGGCACCGACTCGAGCGGCGCAGCGAGCGCGATGCCTGCGTTGTTGACCAGCGCGTGCAGCTCGTCGCCGACGGTCTCGGCGGCGGCGCGGATCTGGTCGGCGTCCGTGACGTCGAGCAGCAGCTCCTTCGTGCCTCCGGGGGCGTCGCCCTGCTTGCGCACGCCCGCGAAGACGCGCCAGCCGTTCCGCGCCAGGCGCTGCGCGCAGGCGGCCCCGATCCCCGACGACGCGCCCGTGACGAGCACCGACCTCATACCTCCACCTCCTCGTGCGCGGCGCCGCGCCGCACGCGGTCGATCCGCTTCTCGAACTGGCTCGACGCGAACACCATGATCTCGTCGAGCGTGATCCCGAACGGCGTCACGCCCTCTTCGTAGCCTTCGAAGCTCTCACGCAAGAAGCTCATCGTCGGCTCGAGTAGCTCGTTCATCTGCTCCTGGGCGACATCCCAGAGCTCCGGCGACTCGTGGATCAGCCGCGAGAGCAGGTGGACGCCGTACGCGATGTGGCGCGACTCGTCGCGCTTCACGTTGCCGACGCCCTCGAGCATCCCGGGCATCAGGCCGTTGCGTTCCAGCGCGAGCGCGTACGAGTGGTAGCCCGTCTCGGCGAGCACGCCTTCGACGATCAGGTTGTACGTTACCGACGCGCGCACCTGCGCCTCCGGCGAGGGATCATCGGCGAGCGCATTCATCGCGAGCGGCAGTTCCTCGTAGAAGATCCGGCGATAGCTCGGCGTATGCCAGCGGCTGAGATCGCCGTCGGCCTCGCACACCTCGTCGAGGAAGCGCCGGAAGAACTCCATGTGCTTCCCCTCCTCGAAGAGGAACGTCGTCAGGAAGAGCTCCTCCTCGAGCCGCCCCTCGCGCGCGATCACCATGATCAGCGGCAGCAGGTCGACGGTGACGCCCTCCTCGCCGGCCTGGAAGAGCGACGTCAGTTGGAGGAGCGCGGCGTGCCGCTCGTCGTCGAGCGCGAGCCAGTCCTCGCGGTCGCGCGTGAAGTCGATCGCGCACGGGTCCCACGTGCCGAGCCGCTTCGCCTTCTGGTAGAGGCGCATCGGGAGCGAGTCCGCGTCGAGCCGTCCTCCCGCGCTCGTCGTGCGGAAGGCGGTGCGCATCAGTCGAGTAGGTGCGCCGCGATCTTCGCGCGGTGAACGCGCGCGTAGCCGCCGTAGGCCTGAATCGAGAGCGCGCGCTTGTAGTAGTGGTGGAGCACGTGCTCCCAGGTGAAGCCGATGCCGCCGTGCACCTGGATCGAGCGCTCGCAGGCGGCGACGGCCGCGTCTCCCGCGTACGCCTTCGCGGCGGCGACCGCGACCGGCGCCTGCTCGTCGTCCTCCGCAACGCACCAGGCCGCCCAGTACGCGAGCGAGCGCGCGAGCTCCGTCTCCACGTATGTGTCGGCGAGCTGGTGCGAGACCGCCTGGTAGACGCCGATCTTGCGCCCGAACTGCTCGCGCGTCTTCGCGTGCTCGATGCCGAGCTCGAGCGCCTTCTGCGCGATCCCGACCGCCTCGCACGAGAGAGCGGCAAGCTGCTCGTTCTCGGGACGCGTTTCGTCGAAGAGCGACTCGCCGAGATTCGCGCGCCCCGCCTCTTCAAAGAGCACCGCCTGGTCGAGGAAACCCAGCTCCGCGCCCGCGATCTCCTCGCGCGTCCAGCCGCCGTTCCCGAGCGCCTCGCGCGCCTCGCGGCGCAGCAGCTCCTGCTCTTCGGTGAACGCGAACTGCATCAACGGCTCCGGGGCAGGCCGAGCACGCGCTCGGCGATGATGTTGCGCAGGATCTCGCTCGTCCCGGCCTCGATCGTGTTGCCGCGCGAGCGCAGCTGCTGGTGACGCCAGTAGCCGTCGTCCTCGCCGCCGAGGATCTCCATTGCGAGCTTTGTCAGCCGCTGGTTCTGCTCTGACCAGTGCAACTTCGCGCCTGAGCCCTCGGGACCGGGCATCCCGGTCTGCATCAGCGTCGTCAGGGAGCGGTAGTTCGTCAGCTTCAGCGCCTGCAGCTCGATCCACTCCTGCGCGACGCGATCGCGGATCAGCGGGTCGTGTCCGTTGCGCTGCTTCGCGAGCGCGACGAGCTTTCGCACCTGCGCGTCGAGTACGCCGCTGAGCGCGAAGCCGAGCGTGCCGCGTTCGTGCAGGAGTGTCGTCATCGCGACCTGCCAGCCGCCCCCGATCTCGCCGAGCAGATTCTCGCGGGGCACCTCGACGTCGGTGAGGAAGATCTCGTTGAACTCCGCTTCGCCGGTGATCTGGCGGAGCGGACGGACCTCGACGCCCGGTGCCTTCATGTCGACGATCACGTACGTCAGCCCTACGTGGCGCTCCGACTCGGGGTCGCTGCGCCCGATGAGGATGCAGAAGTCCGCGATGTGCGCGAACGACGACCACACCTTCTGTCCGTTCAGGACGAAGTGGTCGTCGCGCACATCGATACGTGTGCGGACCGCGGAGAGGTCAGAGCCTGCGCCCGGCTCGGAAAAGCCCTGGCACCAGATCTCCTCGGCCGAGAGGATCTTCGGCAGATAGCGCCGCTTCTGCTCCTCGGTGCCGTGGAACATGATCGTCGGCCCGGCCATGCCGAGCCCGATCACGCCCGTGTGCTGCGGCGCCTCCGCGCGGGCGAACTCCTCGAGCACGATCGCCTGGTGGTTGTACGGCGCGCCGTATCCGCCGTACTCCTCCGGCCAGGTCACCCCCGCGTAGCCGGCGTCGTACATCTTGCGGCTCCACTCGCGCGGGTCGCCCGCGGGCAGGTTCGCCTCCAGCCAGGCCCGCACCTCGGCGCGGAAGGCGGCTTCGTCAGGAGTGTCGCGCAGGTCGATGGGCCGATTGAATCATCATTCAACGCCCTCGTACAGTCAGCGCGACACCCAGGACTGCCTGAACTCGCGCGCCCGGCCCTGAAGCTCCGCGAGCAACGCGTGGAGCTCGTCCAGCTCGGGGCGGAGCTCGTGCACCTCGCGGAGCGCGTCCGCGACGTCGGCGAGCGGCGCCCCCGGATCGCCGGCGAGCTCGTCGAGCCGCTGCTTGCTCCGTTCCAGTTGGGCGTTGACGAGCATGGCCCAGGCCCGGCCTTCCTCCGTGAGCTTTCGCAGCTCGGCCTCGGTCACAGGCCGGCGGTCGAGGACCTCCCGGAGCCGTGCCATGAGCGCGGAGTCGAGCACACCCCCCATGGTGAACCAGCACTATGGCCCATAGAGTCACTCCCCGTGGAGACCTTCGCCGACGCGGCGCTCGCGACCGGAGAGGACGGGCTCGACCGGCGGCTCCAGGCCTTCGGCGCGGTTGTCGCGCAGGAGATCGACCCCGCCGTCGCCGTGCTCGAGGCGCGCCGCGACCTCCCCGCCACCGACGGCAAGCGGGTCGAGTTCGACGACGCGTACGCCCGCGCCGGGCGGGCGATCTGGGCGACCGGAGTCCTCCCTGCGGGCGCCTACGAGCAGGCCGCGCTGCTCTATCTGCTCGCGCACGCCGGCGAGGGCGGCCACGCCTGCCCCGTCGTCTGCACCGCCGGGCTCGTCCGCACGCTGCGGCGCGAGGCCTCGCGCGAGTTGCGCGATGAGTTCCTGCCGCCGCTGCTCGAGACGGATTACGACCGGGCGCAGCGCGGCGCGCAGTTCCTGACCGAGCGCCACGGCGGATCGGACGTGGGCGCAAATCGCGTCGAGGCGGTGCCCGACGGCGAGGCGTGGCGGCTGAGCGGCGAGAAATGGTTCTGCTCGGTCGCGGACGCCGACCAGTTCGTCGTGACCGCGCGCCCGCGCGGCGCGCCCGACGGCACGCGCGGGATCGGCTGCTTCCTCGTCCCGAGGCGGGTCGATCGCGCAATCAATGGCTTCCGGATCCGGCGGCTGAAGGACAAGCTCGGGACGCGCGCGCTGGCGACGGGGGAGATCGAGTTCGAGCGCGCGCTCGCGTTTCCCATCGGCGCGTTGGACGACGGCTTCCGGATCGCCGCCGGCGTGGTCCTGAACACGTCGCGCTGGCTGAACGCGATGGGCTCGGCGGGGCTGATGCGCCGCGCGTACCTCGAGGCGTCGCACTTCGCGCGCGAGCGCACGGCGTTCGGCCGGCCGATCGCGGAGTTCCCGCTCGTCCGCGAGAACCTCGCCGTGATGAAGGCCGAGACGCAGGCCGCCCTCGCGTCCACGCTCGAGCTGACCCGACTCGTCGAGAAGATCGATGCAGGAGCCGCAAGCGACGACGACGTCACGTGGCACCGGATCCTCGTGAACGCGAACAAGTTCGTCACGTCGCTCGCCGCGACCCGGGTGGTGCGGCGGGGCATCGAGACCCTCGGCGGCAACGGCACGATCGAGGACTTCTCGCCGCTCCCGCGCCTGTACCGCGACGCGATCGTCTTCGAGAGCTGGGAGGGCACGCACAATGTGCTCTGTCTCCAGGTCCTCCGCGACCTCGAGCGACTGAACGCGCTCGCGCTCGTTGTCGACCGAATCCGCTCTGTGTCGGACGCGGGCGCGGGGATCATCGAGGACGTCATTGACGATCTCGAGCGGCGGTTGGAGCTGTCGATCGCGATGCCGGAGCATGGAGCGCGCCACGTTCGAAGGCAGCTCGATCTGCTCGTGCGCACTCTCCAGTTCGCGTGTTTGATCCGTGACGGCGCCCCCGCGGCTGACCTGATCTTCCGGCGCAGGCTCCTGCGCAACTACGACCCGGAGAGCGACGGCCGGTACGGCGAGGTGATCGACGACGTGCTGGCCGAGGACGCGTAAGCGCCCCGCACGCTTTCTTAACAGTGCCTGGCACTGTTAGCTCACGGTGCCAGGCACTGTAAGGGCGCTACCGGCCCGTAGCGGCCTCGCCTCGGAGGGTCAGGCACGTGCTCGAGGCTCGGGCGATCAGGCGGCTCTGGTCGTCGACCACATCGCACTCCGTCACGCCGACTGTGCGGCCGCGGCTCACCACGCGGCCGTGCGCGAGCAGGGTGCCTTGCCAGAACGGGCGGAGGAAGTTGATCTTCAGCTCGAGCGTTGTGAAGGACTCGCCCGAGTCGAGCGTCGAGAAGTAGGCCATCCCCATGGCGGCGTCCGCGATGTCGCAGAGGATGCCGCCGTGGATCGTGCCCATCGGGTTCGAGTGCTGCTCGCCGGCCTCGAGCCTCATCGTGCACTCGCCGCCGCCCACGTCGACGAGCTCGATTCCGAGCAGCTCCGCGACCGGCGGGGGGACCTTCACGGCACGATCACCGAGCGGATGACGTCACCGTTACGCATGTCGTCAAACCCGCGCGGCACGTCCTCGAGCGTGATCGTCTTCGACACCATCCCGGCGAGGTCGAGCTTCCCGTCCATCGCGAGCTGCGCAAGCATCGGGAAGTCGTCGGACGGCACGTGGTCGCCGCCGTGCGAGACGAGGATTCGCATCCGCCGGTCGAACACGCGCTCGAGCGGCAACGTCACTTCGGAGCCCGGCTGCGGGAGGCCGATGTAGACGAGCGTCCCGGCGTGGCCGAGCATGCGCAGAGCGAGCGCGACCGTCTCCGACCGGCCGACGACGTCGAAGACGAAGTCGAGCCGGTCGCCTTCGCCGGTATGCGTCGCGCCGAAGCGAAGGGCAGCGTCGAGCTTCCGTTCGTCGAGATCGACTGCGTGGATCTCGGAAGCGCCAGCAATGCGCGCGCCCTGCACGACGCACAAGCCCACGGCACCGCAACCGATCACGCCGACCCGCGCTCCCTCCCACACCTGCGCCGTCTTCAGGACCGAACCGACGCCCGTCGCCACGGCGCACGCGATCAGGCACGCCTGCTCGGGGGGCAGCGCGTCCGCAATCGGGACCGCAGCAGCGCCGTGCACGATCGTGCGCGTCGCGAAGGTGCCGAGCCCGAGCACGCCGGTGAGCACGTCACCCCGGCTCCGCATGCGCTGCGCCGCGACCGGAGGCGTCCGGCAGAGGTGGCGCGCGCCGCGCAGGCACCACCGGCAGGCGCCGCAGGGCGAGCGCCAGCCCAGCACGACGCGGTCGCCCGGGCGGACGTGCGCGACGCCCTCGCCCACGGCCTCGACGACGCCCGCGCCCTCGTGGCCGAGCAGCACGGGAAACGGGTGCGCCCAACCCGTCTGGACGACGTGCAGGTCGGAGTGGCAGACGCCGCTCGCCTCGATCCGGACGCGCACCTCGCCGGGCCCGGGCTCCTCGAGGTCGAGCTCCGCGACCCCGAAGCGATCGATTTCCGTCAGGACGACGCCGCGATCCACGACGAGTCGAGCTCGCGCGCAACCTTGCCGCCGAGCAGCGCGAGCGTCAGGTCGGTCTCGGCCAGGAGGTGGCGGATGACCGTCTCGACGCCCTCCTGCCCACCGACGGCGAGACCATAGGCGTACGGCCGACCGAGCAGCACAGCGTCTGCGCCGAGCGCGAGCGCCTTCAACACGTCCGCGCCCCCGCGTACACCGCCGTCCATCAGCACCACCACGTCAGGCCCAAGCGCGTCGCGCACCTCCACGAGCGCGTCGAGTGCGGCCACAGAGCCGTCGACCTGGCGCCCGCCGTGGTTCGAGACGACGACTCCGTCGACGCCCGCGTCGCGCGCGAGCAGCGCATCGTCCCCGCGCAGGACGCCCTTCACGAGCAGCGGGAGGTCCGTCTGCCCGCGCAGCCAGCGCAGGTCGTCCCACGTCAGCCCGACGTTCGGGAACGTCGCGAGCATCGTCCCGGCGGCAGCGAGCAGGTCCTCCTCGGGCGGCTTCGCGAGCCGCGAGCAGAAGACGGGGTCGGAGAAGAACTGCGCGCAGCCTTCGCCGCTCAGGAACGGCAGGTACGCGTTCTGCAGGTCGCGCGGGCGCCAGCCGAGCGTGAGCGTGTCGAGCGTGACGACGATCGCGCCGTAGCCCGCTGCCTCTGCGCGCCGCACCAAGCTCGTCGCGATCTCGCGGTCGTTCACCCAGTAGAGCTGGAACCAGCGCGGCGCGTCGCCCATCGCGCCGGCGATCTCCTCGAGGGAGTGCGACGCCGCGCTCGAGAGCACCATCGGCACGCCCGTCTCGGCCGCAGCGCGCGCGACCGCGAGCTCGCCGTCCGGATGCGCGATCGAGAGCACGCCGATCGGCGCGAGCAGGAACGGCCCCGGCGAGCGAGTACCGAGCACCTCGACCGAGAGGTCGCGCTCGCTGTTCCCGGTCAGCATCCGCGGCCGCAACCGTCGCCGCTCGAACGCCTCGCGGTTCGCGCGCACGGTCGCCTCCGACCCGGCTCCGCCCGCGATGTAGCCGAAGGGACCGGGCGCGAGCACCTCGGCCGCGCGGCGCTCCCACGCGTCCGCGCCGACCGGCCAGGGCGACTCGCCCGAGACGTAGATCGCGTTCTGCACGGTGCTGCCTTGGAAACTCACGGCGGGACGATCCTATGATTGCGCCCGTGCCCTCGCTCGAAGGAAAGGTCGCGATCGTCACCGGCGCCGGCCGCGGGATCGGCCGCGAGGATGCGCTCGCGCTCGCCGAGGCGGGCGCGAAGGTCGTCGTCAACGACCTCGGCGGCTCGCTCGCAGGCGAGGGAACGGACGCGACGCCCGCGCAGAGCGTCGTCAACGAGATCGTCGCCGCGGGCGGCGAGGCGGTCGCGAGCTATGACGACGTCTCGGACTTCGGCGCCGCCGAGTCGATCGTGCGCCGCGCGATCGACCGGTACGGGCGCCTCGACATCCTCGTCAACAACGCGGGCATCCTTCGCGACCGCATGCTCGTGAACATGACCGAGGACGAGTGGGACGCCGTGATCGCCGTCCACCTGAAGGGCCACTTCGGCCCCACGCGCCACGCCGCGGCGTACTGGCGCGAGCGCTCGAAGTCGGGCGAGGATCTGAAGGGACGCGTGATCAACACCTCCAGCCCGTCGGGCGTGTTCGGGAACGTCGGCCAGGCGAACTACGGCGCGGCGAAGGCCGCTATCGCCGGCTTCACGATCATCGCCGCGCAGGAGCTCGCGCGCTACGGCGTTACCGTGAACTGCCTCGCGCCGAACGCGAGGACGCGCATGACCGAGGAGACGTTCGGCGAGCTCGCGAAGCCCGAGGACGGCTTCGACCCGCTCGATCCGTCCAACATGTCGCCGATCGTCGTCGCGTTGTGCGCGGACGAGGCGCAGGACGTCACGGGCCAGTGCTTCTTCGTCTGGGGCGGGAGCGTCAACGTCCTGAAGCCCTGGGACGTCGGCGAGCTGATCGCTTCCGACGAGCGCTGGGACGCCGACGAGTTCCTGCGCGAGCTGAAGGCGCGCTTCCCGGAGGGCGCTGCGCCGCTCGGGATGGTCGAGCTGATGGGTCGCGCCGGTGGCCGCTCGATGCGCGTTGGCTGAGCACAACCTCGCGCGTGCGGCCGAGGACGCGCTCGAGCGTCACGGCGACTTCGAGTCGCTCTACTTCGAAGGCGCATGGCATCGCTCGGGCGAGCTGCTCGAGCGCGCGCGACGGCTCGCGAGCGGGCTGCGCGAGCTGGGCGTGACACCCGGCGACCGTGTGGTCGTGTTCGCCGCGAACTGCCCGGAGGTGCCGGTCGCCTACAACGCAATCTGGCGCGCGGGCGCAGCCGTGACGCCGGCGATCTTCCTGCTTCCGCAGCAGGAGCTGCGGCATATCGTCGAGGACGCCGACGCGCGCGCGGTGATCGCGTCACCCGAGTTCGCCGCCACGGCGCGCGAGGCCGCGGGCGACGCACTCGTGATCTCGACGGACGAGTTCGCAACACTGGAGCAAGCCGACGCCTCCCCGATCGTCGACCGCGAACCATTTGACCTCGCGGCGCTGATGTACACGGGCGGCACGACGGGCCGGGCGAAGGGCGTGATGCTCACGCACGAGAACCTCTGGCAGGTCGGCAAGGCCGCCGAGGACGCGGGCCACGTGCCGGGCATCGCGCGAGTGCTGACCGCGCTGCCGCTGTCGCACGCGTTCGGGCTACTCGTCACCGTGATCGGCTTCCACACGCGCGAGCCGACCAGGAGCGTGCTGATGCGCTGGTTCGAGCCGACCGAGTGGCTCGAGCTCGCGCAGGAGCACCGCGTGCAGATCGTCGCCGTCGTGCCTTCGATGCTCAACCTTCTGCTCGCGCAGCCCCTCGAGGACTACGACCTCTCGGAGCTCCGCTATGTCGCCTCCGGCGCGTCGGCACTGACGCCCGAGCTCGCGGCGGAGCTGCAGCGCCGCCTGCCGGACGTCGAAGTCCGTGAGGGCTACGGCCTGACCGAGACGTCGGGCCTCGTCTCGACCACGCCGCCGGGTCGCGTGCGACCGGGCTCCGTCGGCCTGCCGGCCCCGGGTGTGGAGGTGCGGATCGAGGGCGACGACGAGATCGGCGAGATCTGCTGTCGCTCGCCGTTCGTGATGGCAGGCTACTGGCGCGCGCCCGAGACGACCGCCGAGGCGCTCCGCGACGGCTGGCTGTACAGCGGCGACCTCGGCCGGATCGACGAGGACGGCTACCTCTACGTCGTCGACCGCAAGAAGGACCTGATCCTCCGCGGCGGCTTCAACGTCTTCCCACGCGACGTCGAGGACGCGCTGCTCGAGCATCCCGCGATCGACACGGCAGCCGTCGTCGGACGTCCCGACGAGGAGCACGGCGAGGAGGTCGTCGCGTTCGTGACCCTGAGCGAGGACGTCGACCCCGACGACATCGTCGCCTGGGCGCGCACGCGCATCGGCGGCTACAAGTATCCGCGCGAGGTGCACGTCGTCGCAGTGCTGCCGCTGACGCCCGTCGGCAAGGTCGACCGCAAGGCGCTGCGCGCACTGGTGCTCGCATGACGACGACGCTGACGCGTGCCGAGCTCGAGGGCGCCGGCGAGCTCGACCTCGGCACGAGCGAGTGGGAGACGATCACGCAGGAGCAGGTGAACGGCTTCGCCGAGGCGACACACGACCACCAGTGGATCCACGTCGACCCGGACATGGCGAAACAAGGCCCGTTCGGCACGACGGTCGCGCACGGCTACCTCTCCCTCGCGCTGCTCCCGTACCTGATGTCGCAGGTCCTGAACGTGACCGACGCGCGCATGGGTATCAACTACGGGACGGAGAAGGTCCGCTTCACGGCCCCGGTTCCCGTCGGATCGGAGGTGCGCCTGAAAGCGCGCCTGCTCTCGACCGAGCCCCGCGGCGAGGGCGTCCTCTACCACGTCGGAGTGGAGATCGAGATCCGTGGAGCCGAGAAGCCCGCGCTCGTCGGAGAAGTCGTCTACCTCGTCTTCTAGACGCAGGCGGCTTCTGCGGCGCGCGGTCGTCGCGGCGATCGTCGTCGTCGCTTTCGCAGTCGTGCTGCCCAGGCTCGCGAACTACGGCGAGGTCTGGGAGGACGTCAAGCAGCTCGACGCGTCCGCGATCGCACTGCTCCTCGGGGTCACCGTCTTGAACCTGGTCACGTTCGCACCGCCATGGATGGCCGTCCTTCCGCGCATGGGCTTCAGGCGCGCGTTCGTGCTGACTCAGGCCTCGACGGCGTCGACCTATGTCGCGCCCGGCGGGGCGGCGGTCGGGATCGGCCTGTCGTATGTGTTCCTGCGCCGCTGGGGGTACAACACCGGCGACGTCGGCCGCGCGGTCGCGCTGACCGGGCTCTGGAACCAGCTCGCGCTGCTCGGCTTCCCCGCCGTCGCGCTCGGGCTGCTGACGCTCACGGGCGGGGAGAGTCCGCTGCTGAAGACGGTCGGGCTGCTCGGCCTCGGCGTGTTCGTTGCCGCGGTCGGTGCGTTCGGGCTCGCGATGTCGAGCGACCGGCTCGCGGAGCGCGTCGGGAGCTTCGCAGTGCGCGTCGTCAACGCCGCGTTCCGGATGGTGCGGCGCAAACCGCCTGCGTGGAGCCGCGAAAGCTTCGTCCGCTTCCGGCACAGCACGATCGGCCTCCTGCGCAAGCGCTGGCTCTACCTGACGCTCGCGACGCTAACCGGCCAGCTGGGCGTGTTCCTCGTCCTGCTCGTTTCGCTGCGGGTAGTCGGGGTTCCCGGCTCGGAGGTGAGCCTCGTCGAGGCGTTCGCAGCGTGGTCGCTCGTGCGGCTGCTCGGCTCGCTGCCGATCACGCCGGGCGGCATCGGCATCGTCGAGGTCGGGCTGACGACGGCGCTCGCCGGGTTCGGCGGCGACGAGTCCGGAGTCGTCGCCGCGGTCCTGATCTACCGTTTCCTGACCGTCGTCCCGACGCTGATGCTCGGCGCGCTCGCGGGCGTGGTGATGCGACGCCTCGCCCCGACGGTCTGAAGGACGGCTGCCGCATCAGTCTGCTTTCTGCTCTGCGACCTTGACCTTCCAGATGCTGCGTTGATCGCCTGGTTGACCCCGACGCCGCCCGGGGTGGCGGAGACGGTGTTCGCGAGCGAGTTGCCGCCGATCACGGCCATGATCGTGTGGAAGGTCACCGGGATGCCGTACGCCGCGAGGAAGGTGCCCGTGACCGCGAGCTTGGCGAGCCACGCGCCGAAGGACGGCGTCACGACCTGAACAAGGTAGTCGCGCCGACGCCCAAGGACGGCCCCGCCTCCTTCGCCCTCCTCCAGAGCCCCTGCAGCCTGCGCCAGAGCAGCCGGCCGAGCGCGACGACGAGCGCGGCGCCGCCGACCACGATGACGATCGTCAGCAAGGGGTGATCGTGCAGCTGGCCGAGCTGGAGCTCGAACGAGCTCGGCACGGAGAGGAAAAGGTAGACGTAGACCAACACGCCCGCGATCGCAAAGAAATCCTCTGCACGACCGCCGCGCCGAGAACGCCCGCGAAGTCCGCGCCCGGGATCATCGCGACGAACATCAGCAACATCACGAAGGTGCCGATGTTCGCCGGCAGGAACCCGTTCAGCGCGACCCCCGCCGCGTACGCAGCGAGCACTTGCCGGTAGGGCGGCGCGACCGCAAAGCCCGCGCGCAGGATGAAGTACCAGGCGACCCCCGTCAGGGTGGTCTGGACGGTCTGCAGCGCGAAGCCCGCGACGAGGTAGCCGACGTTGACCCCGCTCACCGCGTCCCAAAGATCGCTCAGCCACCCCGCGCATCGACGCCGAGGACGTTCAGGACGACGATCAGCAGCGCGAGGCCGACGAACCACGACACGACCTTGGCGAGACGACTTTTGCGCGACGGGTCGTGGAACGGCAGAACCGGATTCGGGGCGGTTGCCGGCTGCGATGCCATGCCCGAGTCATTGTCGACCATGAACGACTGACGAGAATCGCTTTCGTGTCGCGGACGTGAGAGGGTCTGCCCGACCCTGGAGGTGATCGGATGACCGCCGTCACGCCCACCGCTGCCGAGGCAGTGCAGCCCTATCCCGTCGAGGTCGACGGGACGCTGGACGAGCCGCTCTCGCGCTGGCTCTGGCTCGTGAAGTGGCTGCTCGCGATCCCGCACTACGTCGGCTCTTCTTCCTGACGATCGCATTCGTCCTCACGACGATCGTCGCGTTCTTCGCCATCGTCTTCACCGGCCGCTATCCGCGCGGGCTGTTCGACTTCAACGTCGGCGTGCTGCGCTGGTGGTGGCGCGTCGACTTCTACGCCTTGACCGTGATCGGCACCGACCGCTACCCGCCCTTCACGCTCGCCGACGTCGACTACCCGTCCCGGCTGGAGGTGCCGTACCCCGAGCAGTCTCGCGGTGGCAGCCGCTCGTGAAGTCGTGGCTGTTCGCGATCCCGCACTGGATCGCGATCGCTGCCTTCACCGGCGGCGCGTGGGCCTTTCCACGAGGGACTGGCACGCCGGGATCAGCCTGAACACGCTGCTCGTGCTCGTGGCGGGCGTCTCCCTGCTCGTCCGCGGCCGCTATCCCCGCGACGTGTTCGAGCTCGTCGTCGGGATCAACCGCTGGATCTACCGCGTGCTCCCGTACGCGGCGCTGATGCGCGACGAGTATCCGCCCTTCCGTCTACGGCCGTAGACGCGCGTCAGCGACGGGACGTCAGGCCGGTGAGCTCGCGCCCCAACTCGTCCAGGCTCGTGAGGTTGTGGCCGCTCGCGAACACGTCCACGTGCGGCAGCGCCGCGCGCATGCCGCGCGCGAGCGGCTCGTACGCCGGGTGCTCCTTCAACGGGTTGAGCCAGATGACGCGATGCGTGAGCCGAGCGAGTCGCGCCATCTGCTCGCCGAGGAGGTCCGGGTCGCCCACGTCGAGGCCGTCCGAGCAGATCAAGGCGACCGCGCCGCGGGCGAGGCCGTGATGCCCGTGCAGGTCGAGAAATGACTTGAGCGACTCGCCGATTCGCGTTCCGCCCTCCCAGTCCATCACCTCGCCCGCGGCGCGGTCGAACGCCTCGTTCGGATCGCCGACCCGGAGCGCACGCGTGAGCCGCGTCAGGCGCGTGCCGAAGCAGAACGTCTCCCAGTCCGGGTGCCGGCGGAGCGCTGCGTGCGCGAACAGCACCAGCGCGCGCGAGTAGTCGGCCATCGAGCCCGACACGTCGAGAAGCAGGACGACGCGGCGGCGCTTCCGGCGGCGCTCGCGGTAGAGCCTCGTCGCCGGCTCGCCGCCGGTGCGCAGCGAGCGGCGCAGCGTCCGGCGCAGGTCGAACGCTCCCGGCCGGCGCGCCGGCTCGCGCCGGCGTGAACGGCGCTCGGGCGCGCCAAGCGGCAGCTGTCGCATCAGCTCTGCGAGCTGCGCGAGCTCCTCCGGTGTGCAGCGTGCGAAGCTCTTCTCGCGCAGGAGCTCGACGGCGCTCGCGAGCGCCACGTCGACGAGGACCGGCTGCGCCTGCACGCGGACGCGCGGGCGCGCCACGAGCCGCTCCTCCGGGCCGAAGAACCGCGCGAAGACTCGGTCGTAGACGGCGATGTCCTGCTCGCGCGATATGAGCGTGGCCCGGCCTGCCCAGTAGAGCTCCTCCGTCGGAGTGAGCGCCGCGGCGCTGCAAAAGCTGGCGATGCGGTCGGTCCCGACGCCGAGCCCTTCGTCGCGGAGCGCTCGCCCGAAGCCGACGAGCGTCTCGAGCGTGCCGGTCACGTGAGCTCGGGCAGCGCCTGGCGCACGCGCTGCAAGTCCTCCCGGTTCTTGACCGCCCACCCGAGCGTGTCGCGCGCAGCGTCACCGTCGGCGCTCTCCGCGCCCAGCAGGGCGAGCGCCCGCGCCCAGTCGATCGCCTCGGCGATCCCGGGCGGCTTCACGAGCTCGAGCTCGCGAAGGCGCGACACGGCAGCCGCGACGGACTGCGCGAGCGCCTCGGAGATCCCGGGCGCGCGGAGCGCGATGATCCGCACCTCGCGTTCGAGGTCCGGGAACTCGATCCAGTGGTAGAGGCAGCGGCGCTTGAGCGCGTCGTGGAGCTCGCGCGTGCGGTTCGACGTGATCACGACTGTCGGCGGCTCCGCGGCCTCGATCGTCCCGAGCTCGGGCACGCTGACCGAGAAGTCGGAGAGCACCTCGAGCAGGAAGGCCTCGAACTCGTCGTCCGCGCGATCGAGCTCGTCGATCAGGAGGACGGCGCCGGCGCCCGCGCGGATCGCCCGGAGCAGCGGCCGCTCGACGAGGAACTCGGGACCGTAGAGCTCGCGTACGCGCCGGTCGGCCTCGACCTCGCCCGCCTGGAGCGCCCGCGTGTACAGGAGCTGCCGGGCGTAGTCCCACTCGTACAGCGCCTGGCCGGCGTCGATTCCCTCGTAGCACTGGAGCCGGATCAGCTCCGCAGCGAGGATCCGCGCGAGGGTCTTCCCCACCTCGGTCTTGCCGACCCCGGCCTCCCCCTCGAGCAGAAGCGGTCGACCCATTGCCCGCGCGAGGAAGATCGACGTGGCCAGCCCGCGATCCGGCAAGTACGACTCGGCTGCGAGCGCGCGTTCGACGTCCTCGACAGATCCGAACCGCACGGGGACATCGTATGGAAAGAGGGCGTTGGAAAACGCTCTGGGCGAGGCGTATTGTCGCCTCGCAGGCGCGTTTGCGGTCGAGAGGAAGGCGGTCCCATGTACCCCTCCAGCTTCGAGTACTTCGCACCGGACACGCTCGACGAGGCGCTCTCGATCCTCGAGCGCCACGGCGACGAGGCCAAGGTCCTCGCCGGAGGACAGAGCCTGATTCCGCTGATGAAGCTCCGCTTCGCGGCGCCGGATGTGCTCGTCGACATCAATCGCATCGACGGTCTGGACGCGCTCGACGAGCGCGACGGGTATCTGCGGATCGGCGCGCTCGTGCGCCACAAGGCCTGTGAGCGCTCGCCGTTGCTGAAGGGACGCTATGGGGTGCTGGGCGACGCGGCGAAGCAGATCTCCGACCCGATCGTGCGCAACCTCGGGACGGTCGCCGGCTCGCTCGCACACGCGGATCCGCAGGGCGACTGGGGCTCGGTGATGCTCGCGACGCGCGCGCAGATTGTCGCGCGGAGCACCGGCGGCGAACGGACGATCGCGGTCGACGACTTCTTCCAGGGGCCGTTCACGACCGCGCTCCAGCCGAACGAGATCGTTACCGAGGTGCGCGTGCCCGACCCGGGCGCCGGCGGCGGGACCTACTTCAAGCTCGAGCGCAAGGTCGGCGACTTCGCGACGGTCGGCGTCGCCGTCCACGTCTCGTTCTCCAACGGCAGCATCGGAAGCGCGGGCATTGCGCTCACCGGCGTGGGGCCGAAAAACCTGCGCGCGGCGCGGGCGGAGCAGGCCCTTTCAGGGCGCGCCCTCGACGACGCCGCGATCGAGGAAGCGGCGAGTCTTGCGGCAGAGGCCGCTCAGCCGCGCGCAGACATACGCGGAAGCGAGGAGTACAAGCGGAACGCCGTCCGCGTCCTCACCACGCGCGCGCTCCGGAAAGCGAGGGACAGTCGATGACGTGTCCCAGCTGCGGTAACGAGATTCCGGAAGAGGCCGGTCAGCACGCTGTCGTTCCGAGCGCAGGCGTGGTCGACTGCCCGCACTGCGGCGCGCGGGTCACGCTCCCGACCCCCGGATCGGCGGAGCAGGACCGGCCCGTCGAGGTGGAGGGCCGTGACGTGCAGTTCGCGGGCCACGAGACCGTGGAGGGCGTGATGGAGGAGATCGAGGAGAAGGAGCAGTCATGAGCGCGGCACCCGCGACGATCACAAAGACAATCACGGTCACGGTGAACGGCACTCCGCACACCGTCGAGGTGGAGCCGCGGCTGCTACTCGCGCACCTGCTGCGCGAGAAGCTGCTCTTGACCGGCACGCACATCGGCTGCGACACGACGAGCTGCGGCGCGTGCACGGTGCTGCTCGACGGTACACCGGTGAAGTCGTGCACGGTGTTTGCCGTTCAGGCCGACGGCCGCGAGGTGAAGACGATCGAGGGACTCGCCCAGAACGGTCAGCTGCACGCGCTCCAGGAAGGGTTCAAGGAGGAGCACGGGCTCCAGTGCGGCTTCTGTACGCCCGGGATGATGCTCGTCAGCTCTGCCCTGCTCGCGGAGAACCCCAACCCCTCGGAAGAGGAGATCCGCTGGGCGCTCTCCGGAAATCTCTGCCGCTGCACCGGCTACCAGAACATCGTCGCCTCCGTGCAATGGGCGGCGCGCAAGCTCCAGGACGGGGAGGCGTGATGGCGACCGAGACGACCGAAGGGCAGCAGACCGGAACCGCTTGGCTCGGCCGGAGCATGAAGCGGAAGGAGGACGACCGCTTCATCCGCGGCAAGGGCAACTACATCGACGACATCAAGCTCCCGGGGATGCTCTACATGTCGATCCTGCGGAGCCCGTTCGCGCACGCGCGCATCAATTCGATCGACACGTCGCGAGCGTCGGAGCTTCCGGGCGTCGTCGCGGTGGTCACGGGCGAGCTGCTCGCGCAGCACAACCTCGCCTGGATGCCGACGCTCTCCGGCGACACGCAGGCCGTGCTCGCGACGGACAAGGTGCGCATGCAGGGACAGGAGGTCGCATGCGTGATCGCGGAGAACGCGTACGTCGCGCACGATGCCCTCGAGTTGATCGACGTCGACTACGAGCCGCTGCCGGTCGTGATCACGCCGCAGCAGGCGCTTGCGCCGGACGCACCCATCATCCGCGACGACAAGGAAGGCCAGACCGACAACAGCGTCTACCACTGGGAAGCCGGCGATGCCGACGCGACCGAGCAGGCGTTCGCGAAGGCGGACCGCGTGGTCAGCCTCACGACCTTCTATCCCAGGGTCCACCCCGCGCCGCTCGAGTGTTGCGGCTGCGTCGCCGACGTGAACCGCGCGACAGGCAAGGCGACGATCTACATGACCTCACAGGCGCCGCACGCACACCGCACCGTGTTCGCGCTCGTCGCGGGCCTGCCGGAGCAGAACATCCAGATCATCTCGCCGGACATCGGCGGCGGGTTCGGCAACAAGGTCCCGGTCTACCCGGGCTACGTCGTCGCGACGGCGGCGTCGCTCCTGATCGGGCGTCCGGTGAAGTGGATCGAGGACCGGACGGGGAATCTGATCTCGACCGGGTTCGCGCGCGACTTCTACATGGACGGCGAGCTCGCGCTCACGAACGACGGGAAGATGCTCGGCCTGCGCGTGCGGATGCTCTCCGACCAGGGCTACGCATACGCGGACGCGCAGCCGTCGAAGTTCAAGGCAGGCCTGTTCCACATCGTCACGGGCTCCTACGACATCCCGGCGGCGTACGTCTCCACGGCGGGCGCGTACACGAACAAGGCGCCCGGCGGCGTTGCGTACCGGTGCTCATTCCGTGTCACGGAGGCTTCGTTCTTCATCGAGCGCCTCGTGCAGACGGCCGCGTACGAGCTCGGGATCGACCCGGCCGAGCTGCGGCGCCGCAACTTCATCCCGAAGGAGGCCTTCCCCTACACGTCGGCGACCGGATTCGAGTACGACTCCGGCGACTACGAGCCCGCACTCGACCTCGCGCTCGAGAAGGTCGGCTACGCCGAGCTGCGCGAGGAGCAGAAGCGCGCGCGCGACGAGGGAAAGCTGATCGGGATCGGCCTCGCCAGCTTCACGGAGGTCGTCGGCGCGGGGCCGAGCCGGCAGTACGACATCCTCGGGATCAAGATGTTCGACTCCGCCGAGCTGCGCATCCACCCGACGGGCAAGGGGATCCTCAAGCTCGGCGTCAAGTCGCAGGGGCAGGGGCACGAGACGACGTTCGCGCAAATCGTCGCGCACGAGCTCGGGATTCCCGCCGAGGACATCACCGTGCAGGAGGGCGACACCGACAACACGCCGTACGGCCTCGGAACGTATGCATCGCGCTCGACGCCGGTGGCTGGCGCGGCCACGTCTGTGGCGGCGCGGAAAGTGCGGGACAAGGCGCAGAAGATCGCCGCGCACCTACTCGAGACCGCCGAGGACGACCTCGAGTGGACCGGTGCCGGGTTCTCGGTCCGCGGGGCGCCCGACCGTGCGAAGACGATCCAGGAGATCGCGTTCGCCGCGTACACCGACCACCCGGAAGGCATGGAGGCCGGGCTGGAGGCCACGAACTACTACGACCCGCCGAACATGACCTACCCGTTCGGCACATACGCGGTCGTCGTCGAGATCGACCGCGGCACGGGCGAGTGGAAGGTCCAACGCGTCGTCGCCGTCGACGACTGCGGCACGCGTATCAACCCGATGATCGTCGAGGGGCAGATCATGGGCGGCCTCGCCGAGGGCTTCGCGATGGCCGCGATGGAGCTGATCACGTTCGACGAGGAAGGGAACTGCATCGGCTCCAACTTCACGGACTACCTGATGCCGACGTCCTGGGAGACGCCGCACTTCGAGCTGCACGAGACGTGCACGCCGTCGCCGCACCACCCGATCGGCGCGAAAGGCGTCGGCGAGTCCGCGACCGTCGGCTCGCCGGCGGCGTTTGTGAACGCCGTCGTCGACGCGCTTGCCCACGCGGGCGTGCGCAACATCGACATGCCGGTCACCTCCGACAAGGTGTGGGCGGCGCTCCAGGAGGCGGGACTGGCCGAGTGACGTCGCCGCAGCAGGTCCTGATCCGCGCCGGGCAGCTCGCGGCGCGAGGGGAGGCGTTCGCGCTGGCGACCGTGGTCGACGTGCTTCGGCCGAGCTCCGCGCGCCGCAGCGACCGCGCGCTCGTGAACGCCGACGGCACGCTCGAGGGCTGGGTCGGAGGCGCCTGCAGCGAGCCGGTCGTGATCCGTGAGGCGCTCCGTGCGCTCGCCGACGGCGAGCCGCGGCTCGTGCGCATCGGGCCCGAGGACAGCGGCTGCGCCTCGGAAGGTACGGTCGAGGTGCTCGTGGAGCCGCAGCTCCCCACCCCGCTGGTCGCGGTCGTCGGCGAGAGTCCGGCCGCACACGTGCTCGCGGACCTGGCACCGAGAATCGGCTGGCGCGTCACGCGCGAGGTCACCGACTCGGTCGACGCCGTCGTGGTGGCGACGATGGGACACGGCGACGAGGCCACGCTCGCGCGGGCGCTCCGCACGAGCGCCGGGTACGTGGGCCTTGTTGCGAGTGCGAAGCGCGCCGCGACGGTCCTCGCAGCCCTCGAGGCGAGCGGTTTCGACGAGGAGGCGCTCGTCCGCGTCCGGAGCCCGGCGGGTCTCGATCTCGGGCCGCTGCGCCAGGAGGAGATCGCCGTCGCGATCCTGGCGGAGCTCGTCTCGTGGCGGCACACGCGCGAGGCGCCCGCGGTTCCGCCCGTCGAGGCCGTCGACCCGGTTTGCGGCATGACCGTGGTGGTCGGCAGCGGCGAGCGTGTCGTCCAGGCGGACGTGACGTACTGGTTCTGCGGCGCCGGCTGCCGCCGCCGCTTCGAGGAGGACCCTGCGCGCTACCTGACGGCGAGCACGTCGTGAGAGACGTCCTCGACACGCTCGAGCGCTGGGTCGCAGACGGACTGCGAGTTGCCACCGCAACCGTGATCCGGACCGAGCGTTCCGCGCCGCGGGAACCCGGCGCCGTACTCGCCGTCTCCGAGCGCGGCGAGGTCGCAGGCTCCGTGACCGGCGGCTGCGTGGAGCCCGCTGTCTACGAGGAGGCGCGCGAGGTGCTTGCCGGCGGCGCGCCGCGGTTGCGCGCGTACGGGATCGCGGACGAGGAGGCGTTCGAGGTCGGTCTCCCGTGCGGCGGCACCGTGCACATCTTCGTCGACGCGTTGGATCCGGAGCTCGTCGCGCCGATCGCCGCGGACGTGCGAGCGGAGAAGCCGATCGCGCTCGCGATCACGCTCACCGGGCCGGAGGCCGGCGCAAAGCGTCTGGTGCGACCCGGCGACGAGGACGAGGCAAGCGCGCTGCTCGCCCGGGGCGAGACGGGCGTTGTCTATGCCGAAGGCGAGCAGGTGTTCGTCTCGTCGTTCGCGCCTCGGCCGCGCATGTACGTCTTCGGCGCGATCGACCACGCGGCCGCGGTCGCGCGGATCGGGCGCTTTCTCGGCTATCGCGTCACCGTGTGCGACGCGCGCGCGCGGTTCGTCACCCCCGAGCGGATCCCCGACGTGGACGAGCTCGTCGTCGAGTGGCCGGACCGGTTCCTTGCGCGCGCGCCGGTCGACGAGCGCACCGCGATCGTCGTCCTGACCCACGACCACAAGTTCGACGTGCCGCTGCTCAAGGTCGCGCTCGGAACGCCTGCCGCCTACATCGGCGCGATGGGTAGCCGCCGGACGACGGAGGAGCGCGCCGCGCTCCTGCGCGAGCAGGGTGTCTCGGAAGACGAGCTCGTTCGGATTCACGCGCCGATCGGCCTCGACCTCGGCGCCCGGACGCCGCAAGAGGTCGCCGTTGCCGTCGCCGCCGAGTTGATCGCGGTCACGCGCGGCCGGCTTCTCGACGCCGTCTCGCTCAGAGAGGCGATCGCCGGATGAAGCTCGAGAACGCCTTCGACGTTCCCGCGCCGCCGGACGCCGCATGGGCACTACTGATGGACGTGCCGCGGATCATCCCCTGCATGCCCGGCGCGCAGCTCACGGAGACGATCGACGAAGAGACCTGGAAGGCGCTGATGAGCGTCAAGCTCGGCCCGATCTCGCTCAGCTTCGACACTGAGGTCCGCCGAGAGCATTCGGACGAGACGGCACGCGAGGCGAGGCTGTCCGCAAGCGCGCGCGAGAAACGCGGGCGCGGCGCGGCCGAGGCGACGATAGCGTCGCGCCTGGCGCCGCTCGAGGGCGGCACGCGGATCGAGATCACGACCGACCTCGCGCTATCAGGCGCCGTTGCCCAGTACGGCCGCGGGATGATCGAGGACGTCTCGACACAGCTCGTCAAGAGCTTCGCTGACTGCCTGAAGGCTCAGCTCGTCGCCCAACCCGAAGAGGGCCGCGCGGCCATCGATGCGCAGGCGAAGCCCGTGCGGCTCGGCCGGCACGGCCTCGCGGCGATCTTGCATGCGATCGGACGCCTCGCGCGCCGCATCACCGGCCGCGATCGAGAAAGGAGACCCGCGTGAGACGCATCACGCTCACCGTCAATGGCATCCGCCACGAGGCGGAGGTCGAGCCTCGCGAGCTTCTCGTCTACGTCCTGCGCGAGCGGCTCGGGCTGACCGGCACGAATGTCGGCTGCGACACGTCCTCGTGCGGCGCGTGCACCGTCCTGATCGACGGCGAGTCCGTCAAGTCGTGCACGATGCTCGCCGTCCAGGCCGACGGCCGCGAGGTGACGACGATCGAAGGCCTCGCGGAGAACGGCTCGCTCCACCCCGTGCAGCAGGCCTTCCACGAGCAGCACGGCGTGCAATGCGGCTACTGCACGCCCGGGATGATCATGGCGACCGTGAGCCTGCTCGAGGAGCGTCCGGACCCGAGCGAGGACGAGATCCGAGCGGCGCTCGAGGGCAACCTCTGCCGCTGCACCGGCTACCAGAACATCGTCGCGGCCGTTCGCCAGGCCGCGAGGGCGTGAGGAGGAGCGATGGCTGTAACCGAGGAACGCACCGAGACCACCGGGTACGTCGGTCAGTCCGTCGCCCGCAAGGAGGACGCGAAGCTGCTCACGGGGCAGGCGCGTTTCGTCGACGACCTCACGTTGCCCGGAATGGTGTGGATGGTCGTTGTCCGCAGCCCGCACGCGCACGCGCGCATCCGCAGCGTCGACACCTCGAAGGCACAGGCGGCTGAGGGCGTGATCGCAGCCTTCTCGGGCCAGGACCTCGCCGACGAATGGGGCGCGCCGCTGCCGATGGCGTGGCCCGTTACGGAGGACATCAACAACCCGCCGCACTGGCCGCTCGCGAGGGACAAGGCACGCTACGTCGGGGACGGCGTGGCAGTCGTGATCGCGGAAACCCGCGCCCTCGCGAAGGACGCGGCCGAGCTCGTCGAGGTCGACTACGAGGTACTGCCGGCCGTCACCGACGTCGAGGCGGCGCTGGACGATGCCGCTCCGGTTGTCCACGACGAATTCGGCACGAACCGCTGCTACACGTGGCCCCTCGAAGGACCCGAGCCCGGAGCCGTCGACAAGGCCTTCGCCGAGGCGGCGGTCACGATCAAGGAGCGCTACCGCCAGCAGCGCCTGATCCCGAACGCGATCGAGCCTCGCGGCGTCCTCGTCCAGCCCGTCCCCGCGTCCGGCGAGTTCACGATGTGGTCGGCGACGCAGATCCCACACATCCTGCGGGTGACGCTGGCTCTGACGACCGGCATCCCGGAGGCGAAGCTGCGCGTGATCGCGCCGGCCGTGGGCGGAGGCTTCGGTTCCAAGCTGCAGGTTGCTCCCGAGGAGTCGCTCTGCCTCGTGCTCGCGCGCCGGCTCGGGAAGTCGGTGAAGTGGATCGAGGAGCGCTCCGAGGGCTACCTCGCTACCCACCACGGCCGCGACATGATCCAGGAGATCGAGCTCGCCGCGACCGCCGAAGGGAAGATCACCGCCGTCCGCGTCCGTCTCACGGCCGCGATGGGCGCGTACCTCCGGCTCGTCACGCCCGGAATCCCGCTGCTCGGCGCGTGGGTGTACGGCGGCTCGTACGCCATCGGCGCCTACGGCATCGAGATCGTCGGCGTGTTCACGAACACGACCCCGACGGACGCCTACCGGGGCGCGGGCCGCCCCGAGGCGACCTACGCGATCGAGCGCGCGGTCGACGCACTCGCACGCAAGCTGGACAAGGACCCGGTCGAGCTCAGGCGGCTCAACTTCATCACTGAGTTCCCGGCCACACTGGCCTCGGGACTGACGATCGACTCCGGCGACTTCAACGCGTCGCTCGACCGTGCCCTGGAGCTGCTCGACTACGACGCGGTTCGGCGGGAGCAGGCCGAGCGCCGCGAGCGCGGCGACTCGAAGCAGCTCGGCCTTGGCTTCTCGACGTACGTCGAGATGTGCGGGCTCGCGCCGTCGCGGATCCTCGGCGCGATTCGCTACGCCGCCGGCGGCTGGGACGCGGCGACGATCCGCGTCCTGCCGACGGGGGCCGTGCAGGTCGTCACTGGGCTGTCGCCGCACGGCCAGGGCCACGAGACCACGTGGTCGCAGATCGCGGCCGACCTGCTCGGCGTCGCGTACGAGGAGGTCGAAGTTCTCTACGGCGACACGAGCTTCAGCCCGCTCGGCATGGATACCTACGGGAGTCGCAGCCTCGCCGTCGGCGGCGCCGCTCTGTACGAGGCCGCGCAGAAGGTGATCGCCAAGGCGCGCAAGATCGCATCCCACCAGCTCGAGGTCGCAGAGGAGGATCTCGACTACGAAGGCGGGACGTTCACGGTCAAGGGCACCGACCGGAAACTCACGGTCAAGGAGGCGGCGTTCGGCGCGTGGACCGCGCACAACCTCCCGGACGGGTTCGAGCCCGGGCTCGAGGCGACCGCCGTCTACGACCCGCCGAACTTCAGCTGGCCCGGCGGCGCGCACATCGCAGTCGTCGAGGTCGATACCGAGACGGGGGCGGCGGACGTCGTCCGTTACATCGCGGTCGATGATCTCGGCACCGTGATCAACCCGACGATCGTCAACGGCCAGATCCATGGTGGCATCACCCAGGGCATCGCACAGGCGCTGTTCGAGGAAGCGGTCTACGACGACGAGGGCAACCTCGTCACAGGCTCGATACTCAACTACCTCGTGCCGACCGCGGCCGAGACGCCGTCGTTCGAGCTCGATCGCACGTCGGCGCCGAGCCCGACCCATCCCCTCGGGTCGAAGGGCGTCGGCGAGACCGGGACGATCGCGTCGACCCCGGCCGTGATCAACGCGGTGATCGACGCACTGGCGCCGTACGGCGTGACCGACATCGACATGCCCGCCACTCCGGAGCGAGTCTGGCGCGCGATGCAGGAGGGACGGCAATGATTCCCGCACCGTTCGACTACGAAGTCGCCGAGTCGGTCGACCACGCCGTCGTGCTGCTCGGCACGCGCGAGGAAGCAAAGCTCCTCGCGGGCGGCCATTCGCTACTCCCGTTGATGCGGCTACGCTTCGCGCGACCGGAGCTGCTCGTCGACATCGGCCGCCTCTCCGATCTCTCGTACGTGCGCGAGGACGGCGACCGGATCGCCGTCGGCGCGCTCACGCGCTACCGCGACCTCGAGATCGACGAGCTGCTCAAGGGCGCGTGCGGCATCGTCGCGTACGCCGCGTCGCAGGTCGGCGACCCTCAGGTGCGACATCGCGGCACGATCGGCGGCTCGGTCGCCCACGGCGATCCGGCCTCCGACCTGCCGACGGTGCTCGTCGCGCTCGACGCGGACCTCGTCGTGCGCGGTCCTGAGGGTGACCGGACGGAACCCGCCTCGTCGTTCTTCCGCGGTTTCTTCGAGACCGCGCTCGGGCCCCGCGACGTCCTGACCGAGATCAGGGTCCCGAAGCTCGGTGGCGGCTGGTCGTACCAGAAGTTCACGCGCCGGGCGCAGGACTGGGCAACGGTCGGCGTCGCGGCGGTGCGCACGAACGGCACGGCCGCGGTCGCGCTCACGAACATGGGCCCGACGCCCGTGCGCGCGAGCGGCGTCGAAGAGGCGCTCGCCTCGGGAGCCGATCCGGCTGCCGCCGCGGAGCGCGCTCCGGAGGGCGCCTCGCCTGGAAGCGACACGAGCGCGAGCGCCGAGTTCCGCAATCACCTCGCCCGCGTGCTGACGCGACGCGCGCTGGAGGAGGGAGCCGGCAGGTAGCTGACCAAACGAGACCCCGCGGTGTTTGACACCGGCACGCGCTGGTGTCAGACACTCGCGAGGGGCGGTCGCCGCCGGCAGCGGCGGGCGCTAGCGTCTTCGTCGTGAGCTTGATCGTCCAGAAATACGGCGGCACGTCGGTCGCCGACCCCGACCGGATCAAGCGCGTGGCGCAACGGGTGGTGTCGGCCGCCGAGGCCGGACGGCAGGTCTGCGCCGTCGTCTCGGCCATGGGGGACATGACGGACCGGCTGCTCGACCTTGCGGGCCAGGTCTCGAACAGCCGGCACCCGCGCGAGCAGGACATGTTGCTCACCGCCGGCGAACGCATCTCGATCGCCTTGCTCTCAATGGCGATCATCGACCTCGGCCGCGACGCCATCTCGTTCACCGGGTCGCAGGCAGGGATCGTCACCGACACGTCGCACGGGCGGGCACGGATCGTCGAGATGCGGTCGCGTCGCGTCCAGGAAGAGCTCGACGCGGGCAGGATCGTGATCGTCGCCGGCTTCCAGGGCGTATCGACGGAGCTCGACGTGACGACGCTCGGGCGCGGCGGCTCCGACACAACGGCCGTGGCGCTCGCAGCCGCACTCGGCGCCGACCACTGCGAGATCTACACCGACGTGGAGGGCGTCTTCACCGCCGACCCGCGGATCGTGCCCGACGCGCGCAAACTCGACGTTCTCTCCTACGAGGAGATGCTCGAGCTCTCGGCCTCCGGCGCGAAGGTGCTGATGCTGCGCTCGGTCGAGTACGCTCGGAACCACGGTGTCCTCGTCCACGTCCGCTCGTCGCTCAGCGACGGAAACGGAACGTGGATCGTCAAGGAGGAAGACGTGCTGGAACGGGCGATCGTCTCCGGGGTCGCGCACGACACCTCGGAGGCGAAGGTGACGATCGTCGGAGTGCCCGACCGTCCGGGCATCGCCGCCGCCGTCTTCCGGCCGCTCGCCGACGCGGGCGTCAACATCGACATGATCGTCCAGAACGTCTCCGCGGCTGGGCACACGGACATCTCGTTCACGTTGCCGAAGGAGGACGTGAGCCACGCCGAGCCGATCTTGCAGAGGGTCGCCGGCCAGGCAGGAGCGAGCGGCTTCAGCTGCGACCCGGACATCGCCAAGGTCTCGTTGGTGGGCGCCGGAATGAAGAGCGACCCGGGCGTCGCCGCCGACATGTTCGAAGCTCTGGCGGAGGCGGGGATCAACATCGAGATCATCTCGACCTCCTCGATTCGCATCTCCTGCGTCGTCCGCGCCGCGGACGTCGAGGGAGCCGTCCGGACGCTCCATGAGAGGTTCCGGCTCGCCTAGCGGACGAGCGGTGCGATCTCCTGCGCGAAGCGCCGCACACGGTCCTCGAGGTCGACGCTCGCGTGACCGAGGTTGACGACGAAGCCGTTGCAGCCGGCCTCCACGTACTCGCCGAGACGCTCCGCGATCCATTCCGGCGGGCCGGCGATCGCGTGTCTGCCCCGCTCGTCTGCTGCGTCTTGCGGCTTGGGCGTGACGTAGACCCCGATGCGCAGGATCACCCGACTGTCCGGTCGCCGCTCGCGGAGCTCAGCGGCCATCGGGCGCAGCTCGTCAGGGGTCAGCGCGACCGGGTGCCACACGCCCGTCAGCTCCGCGCGCCGGAGCGTCGCGCGGGAAACGCCGGCCACCCACAGCTCCGGCCCACCCGGCCGTGCGAGCGCCGGCGCCAGCCAGCCGTCGAGCTCCTCGTGGCGAACGCGTCCAGGCATCTGCTCGAAGACCGCCGGAGCGGCGCGGAGCCACTCGTTGAGGACCCGGCCGCGCCGCTCGTACGGGGCCTGGAGCGTGGCGAACTCCCCTTCCATCCAGCCCGCCGTAACCGCGGCGAGGATGCGGCCGCCCGTGAGGAAATCGAGCGTCGTCAGCTGCTTCAACGCGACGAGCGGCTGCCGCTGTGGCACGACGAGCGCGGAGACGCCGAGCTCGAGCCGTTTCGTCCGCGCCCCAAGAAACCCGAGCGTCACCAGCGCCTCGGCGATCGTTCCATAGGTCGGCGCGTGCTCGGCCGGGACGATCACGTGGTCGGTGACCCAGCCGGAGTCGAGACCCTCCTGCTCGGCGGCGACGGCCACGGCCGCAAGCCGCTCGGGATCGAGCGCCTCGCCGTAGTTCGGCAGGATCACGCCCAGGTGCAGAGGCGGCACACGCAGACGCTAACCGTGTCTCGAGGAGGAGGATCCATGAACGCCAAGGAATGGCTCGACGCGTACGCCAAGCAGTTGGGGACGGAACCGCCGACCGCCGCGGAGCTGAAGGCGATCCTCGAGCTCGCGGCGGAGGCCGCCCACGCCTCCGAACGGATCGCCGCTCCGGTCGCCTGCTGGCTCAGTGCGAAAGCCGGCCGCTCACTGGAGGAGTCGCTCGCCCTCGCGCAGGGGATAACTCCGGCGCCCGGCGGTTGACGGGGCGCCGGCCGGTCTCCATAATACTCTCGCCTTTCTTCCGCCAATCCGGAGCGAAGGGCGAAAGGGAACTGGGGTTGACAGGCTTCACCCGGCGGGAGTTCCTCAAGCGCGGCGCTGCCGGTGCGGGTGCGTTCTACGTCTCCTCGCTGGGCTTCGACGTGGCCGTCGCCGAGGCCACGACGATCAAGCAGCACCTTCGCATCGAGGGGGCAACCGTGTCCCACTCGGTGTGTCCCTACTGCGCGGTCGGCTGCTCACTGCTCGCGTACACGCGCAAGAACGCCAACGGCTCGGTCGAGCTGCTCCAGATCGAGGGCAACCCCGACAGTCCCGTCAACGAGGGAACGCTCTGCCCGAAGGGGGCGAGCGCGATGGAGCTCGCGATCTCGAAGCGGCGATTCGTCTCTCCCCTCTACCGGGCTCCAGGCGCGGACGAGTGGAAGCAGGTCTCCTGGGACTTCGTGCTCGACAAGGTCGCGCGCCTGATCAAGGACGCACGCGACCGCACGTTCGTCACCAAGGACGAAGACGGGAACGTCGTCAACCGCTGCGAGGGCATCGCCTTCGCCGGCGGCGCCGCGTTCAGCAACGAGGAGGGCTACCTCACCACGAAGCTGATGCGCGGCCTCGGGCTCGTCTACCTGGAGCAACAGGCCCGAGTCTGACACGGCCCCACGGTGGCCAGTTTGGCCGCCACGTTCGGACGAGGCGCGATGACGAACCACTGGCGGGACATCCGTAACGCCGACGCGATCCTGATCAACGGCGGCAATCCTGCTGAGGCCCACCCAGTCGGCTTCCGCTGGTTCATGAAGGCGAAGGTCGAGCGCGGCGCGAAGATCATCCACGCCGACCCGCGCTTCACTCGCACGTCGGCGGTCGCCGACAAACACGTGCGGATCAGGACCGGCACGGACGCCGCGTACTTCGGCGGCCTCATCAACTACGTCCTCCAGAACAACCTCCAGCACGACGAGTACGTCCGCAGGTACACGAACGCCGCCTTCGTCGTGAAGAAGGACTACCGCTTCAAGGACGGGATCTTCAACGGCTACGACCCCGAGAAGCGCACCTACGACACGAAGGCCTGGGCGTACGAGACCACCGCCGACGGCTTCGCGAAGCTCGACATCGAGCATCCGCGCTCGGTGCTGAACCTGATGCGCAAGCACTACTCGCGCTACACGCCGGAGATGGTCTCCCGGATCACTGGCATACCGCCCGACCAGTTCCTCGAGGTCGCCAAGCTCGTGGGCGAGATGGGCAAGCCGGACAAGGTGATGACGATCGTCTACGCCGTCGGCCTCACCCACCACACCACGGGGTCGCAGATGATCCGCTCCGGCGCGGTGCTCCAGCTCCTGCTCGGCAACATCGGCCGTCCGGGCGGGGGCATGAACGCCGAGCGCGGGCACGCGAACATCCAGGGCAACACGGACAACGCGATCTCCTGGGAGATCCTGCCCGGCTACCTCAAGGTTCCCGCGCCGGGCCAGCACACCGTGGCCGACTACGTCGACGAGAGCGCGCCCAAGAAGTCGAACGCCAACGCGCTGAACTTCTTCGGCGAGAACTACGGCAACTTCCTCGTCAGCCTGCTGAAGACCTGGTACGGGGAGAAGGCGACGAAGAAGAACGAGTTCGCCTTCAACAACCTTCCGAAGCCCGCCGGGAACTCGTCCTGGATCAGCATCTTCGACCAGGCTCTGAAAGGCAAGATGGAAGGCGTGCTGCTGAGCGGGATGACCGCCGCCAGCATCGGTCCCGACTCGAATCAGGTGCTGAAGGCGCTCGGGAAGCTGAAGTGGCTCGTCGTCATGGACGCCTTCAAGACGACGAGCTCGGAGTTCTGGCACGCCCCCGGAGCCGATCCCGCGAACATCCAGACCGAGGTCTTCTTGTTCCCCGCGACCCACTGGATCGAGAAGGAGGGATCGTTCACAAACAGCGGCCGCTGGCTGCAGTGGAAGGACCAGGTCCTGCCGCCGGAAGGCGAGTCCCGGCACGACAACTGGTTCCTGGCGGACCTGTTCCTGCGGGTGCGGAAGCTCTACGAGGCGGAGGGCGGCAAGTTCCCGGACCCGATCATGGACCTGACGTTCCCCTACCGCGAGCCGGCCAAGCCCGAGTTCGACGAGATCGCGCGCGAGGTCAACGGCCGGGATCTGAAGAGCGGTCAGCAGATGAAGTCCTTCAAGGATCTCGTCGACGACGGCAGCACGACCTCGGGCAACTGGATCTACGTCGGTTCGTATACGGAGGACGGCAACCAGATGAAGCGCCGCAAGGGCGTCCAGGACCCGAAGGCGAACGACCCGACGGGCATGGGCTTCTACCCCGAGTGGGCGTGGTCCTGGCCTGCGAACCGGCGCGTCCTCTACAACCGCGCGTCCGCGGATCCAGCGGGCAAGCCGTGGGACCCGACCCGCCCCGGCATCCGTTGGGACGCGGCGCAGAAGCTGTGGGTCGGCGACGTGCCCGATTACCCGCCGGACGCGGATCCCAACGATCCGAAGTCTCCGCTGCCCTTCATCATGACCGGCGAGGGCACCGGCCGGCTGTTCTCGAACGGGCTGGCCGACGGGCCGTTTCCCGAGCACTACGAGCCGGTCGAGTCGCCGATCGAGAATCCGTTGCATCCCAAAGTCTCGGCGTCGCCCGCGACGTTCCTCTACGACGAAGCCGCCGGACGGCCGAGCCGCCTCGGGACCGTCAAGGAGTTCCCGTACGTCGCCACCAGCTATCGGCTCACCGAGCACGAGCACTACATCACACAGAACGTCGAGAGGCTCGTCGCGCTTCAGCCCGAGGCGTTCGTCGAGGTCCCCGCGGAGCTCGCGCGCGAGAAGGGGATCGAAACCGGCGACATGGTCCGGGTCTTCTCGAAGCGGGGCAAGATCGAGGTACGCGCGCTGGTGACCAAGCGACTCGGAGCGCTGACGATCGACGGGAAGAAGGTTTTCCAGATCGGCATCCCGATCCACTGGGGATACGTGGGCATCAAGACGAGCGACCACTGGCTCGCGAACGCATTGACGCCGTTCGTCGGCGACGCCACCGTGCGCACGCCGGAGTTCAAGGCCTTCCTCGTGAACATGGAGAAGCTGTGAGCGCCCGAGTCGAGACTTCGGCAGCCCCCTGGACGGCCCGCAGGCTGCGGGCCGAAGAGCTTCGCGCCCGGCACTCGTTCGCCGCCGAGGTCCTGACCCTCTATCTCGCGCTGCTTCCGGTACAGGAGGACGCCTGGCGCACCGCCCGCGAAAGCGCGCCGCCTCCGGCAGAGCTTCCACGGTGGGCTGCGGCCAGGGTCCTGCCCGCGGTCGTCGAGGCGACCGCGGCCGCGGGTCCGGCGACGCTTCGCGAAGCAGTGCGCACGCGCCCCGGCGAAAGCGCGCTGGCCGGCTGGCTCGCCGGCGTGGACCTCGACCCGGTCGACCGGTACCTCGCCCGTGCGTCCCTCGCCCCGGTGCTCGAGGCGCTGGGCGAGCAGGCAGGCGCTGCGTGCGCCCGCGAGCACGGCGAGGACGGACTCCTCTGCCCGGGTTGCGGCGGGCTTCCCCAGCTCTCCCACGTCGCGGCCTCGGGCGAAGAGCTGGTGAGCGGACGACGGAGCCTGCTCTGCTCCCGCTGCGGAGCGAGCTGGGGCTACACACGAAGCGCGTGCCCGGCGTGCGGCGAGACCGACGACGAGCGACTCCTCGTCTACACGGAGCACTGGGCGGGACCCGTGTCCGTGAACGGCAACGGCGACGGAGCGGTGTCGGCCGTGTTTCCGCAGCTCCGCATCGCGGGCTGCGCGACGTGCCGCCGCTATCTGATCGAGATCGACATGGCGCGCGACGGGCGAGCGGTGCCCGAGGTCGACGAGCTGGCCGCGCTTCCCCTCGATCTCTACGCCGCAGATCAGGGGCTGACGAAGGTGACACCGAATCTCATGGGCTTCTAGCGATGAGCACGACCGAGATCACTCCCGGCAAGTCCTACGGGTTCTTCACCGACACGAGCGTCTGCATCGGCTGCAAGGCGTGCGAGGTGGCGTGCAAGGAGTGGAACCAGCTCCCGAGCAAGGCGAAGGGATTCCTCGGCGACAGCCTCGACAACACGGGGAGCCTGGACGGCCAGACCTGGCGTCACGTCAAGTTCATCGACAACGTTCCGGACGAGACGCTCGGCGTCGGCGACGGCAAGGCCTTCCTGCTCATGTCGGACGTCTGCAAGCACTGCCAGCACGCGAGCTGCATGGACGTCTGCCCGACCGGGGCGATCATCCGCACCGAGTTCGACACGGTCTTCATCCAGCACTCGGTCTGCAACGGGTGCCGCAACTGCATCGCCGCCTGCCCCTACGACGTGATCGACATCGATCCGGAGACGGACGTCGCACGCAAGTGCACGCTCTGCTACGACCGGCTGCAGGGCGGCATGGAGCCTGCCTGCGCGAAGGCGTGCCCCACCGAGTCGATCCAGTTCGGGCCGCTCGACGAGCTGCAGCGCAAGGCGGACGAGCGGCTGGCCGCTCTGCACTCGCAGGGCCTTCAGGAGGCGAACCTCTATGGGCGCGACGACGAGGTGTACGGCGGGCTGAACGCGTTCTTCCTGCTCATGGACAAGCCCGAGGTGTACAAGCTCCCGAACGCCGCCAACGCCGTCCTCCCGAAGCGGAACAACGTCGGCGGCTATCTCGGAGCGCTCGTGACCGCGGTGCTGGCCCTGCTCGGCGCCGTGATCGCGCTCCGCGAGGGACGGCTGGGCGGCACGAGGCCCGCAGAGCCGCCGGAGGCAACGCCATGACGTTGCTCGCAGACGCAGAGCACTTCGCCGGTGCGCCCGAATGGACCTGGTACGTCCTCGCGTACTTCTTCCTGGCCGGACTCGCGGGGGGTTGCTACTTCCTCGCCACGCTCCTGCGCTACTGGGGCACGCCGGCCGACGAGCCGGTGGCGCGCCTCGGCTACTACGTCGCGTTTCCTGCCGTCCTCATCTCTCCACTCCTCCTCACGCTCGATCTCAGGAAGCCCCTGCGCTTCTGGCACATGCTCGTGAACACGACGCCGGGGGACACCGGCCTGAACTTCAGGTCCGAGTCGCCGATGTCGGTGGGCGTCTGGGCCCTGCTCGTGGCCTCGATCTTCACGCTGGTCTCGTTCCTCGACGCACTGGTACGTGACGGCAAGCTCCGCAATCGGCCTGCCAGACGCCTCGCTACGTTCCTCGACGGGACGGTGGGCTTGGTCTGGCATGTCGTCGGGTCCGTTGTCCTCCTGTTCATCGCCTCGTACACGGGCGTACTGCTCGCTGTCTCGAACCAGCCGGTCTGGAGCGACACCTGGGCGCTCGGCGGGCTCTTCCTGGCCTCCGGGCTGTCGGGCTCCGCCGCCCTGCTGTTGCTCCTCTCACGCCGGCAAGGCATCGAGTCCTCGCTCGGCTTCCTGGAGATCAGTGAGCGGCTCTTCACGGCACTCGAGGCGCTGCTGCTCGTCGTCTTCGCCCTCACGCTGGTCGACGACGGGACGCTCGACGAGGCGTTCGGGTTCCCCTGGCTCCTGCTCTGGCTCGTGGCGCTGGCCGGAATGCTGCCGGGACTCCGCGGCCTCGTCGGCGAACGGCTGCGAGTGACGCCGGGAGGAGCGGTCGCGGTCGAGCGCGTCTCGGTGTGGGTCGTCTCACCCTGGCTCGTCCTCGTCGGTGTGCTCGCGCTGCGCGCTGCGGTGATCTTCAGCGCCCAGGCCTGAAGCCGATAAGCCCCGCACTCGGAGTACCTTTCGCTCGTGCGTGCGATTGTCGTACACGAGGCAGGCGGGCCGGAGGTGCTTCGTCTCGAGGAGGCCCCTGACCCGCAGCCCGGCGAAGGCAAGGTGCTCGTCCGAGTCGAGGCCATTGGGATCAACCACGCCGACCTGAGTCGACGCGCGAGTGGCGCGGGTCCGTTCCCGACGATTCTCGGCTACGACGCAGCCGGACGGCGCGAGGACACCGGCGAGCGCGTGCTGGTTACGAGCACGCTAGGTGCATACGCCGAGCTCGTCGCGGCGAAAGAGGAGAACATCTTCGCGATTCCGGCCTCGTTGGACGCGGCCGCGGCCGCCGCAATCGGTGTTCCCTACAAGACGGCCTGGTGGGCGCTCGTAGACCTGGGGGGCCTGAAGCAGGGCGACACGCTGCTCGTGCAGGGCGCATCGACCGCCACGGGACAGGCCTCCGTCGACATCGGCCTGTCGCTTGGGGCGAAGGTGTATGCGACATCGCGGGCGCAAAAACTCGACAAGGTGCGTGCGCTCGGCGCAGAGGCACTCGAGTACGGCGATCCGAAGGTGCGTGAACTCGAGGCGAACGTGGTCTTCGAGCCGATCGGAGCCGACACGTTCTCGGATAGCGTCGAGGCGCTTGCGGACGAAGGTGTGCTCGTGACCCCGGGAGCCGTGGGCAATCCGATGGTGTCGTTCAATCTCTGGACTCTGATGGGAAAGCGCGCACGAATTCAGGGAACCGGCTCGGCGCGGGCGAGCCGCGAGACGATGGAACGGCTGATCTCCCTCGCCGGAGAGGGAAAGCTGAAGCCTGTCATCGACCGCGAGCTCGCGCTCGAGCAAGCCGCCGACGCACACCGCGCAATCGAAGCGCGCGAAACCTTCGGGAAAGTGATCTTGCGTCCCTAGATGGTGCTAGCGGGAGCACCCGCGCGCGTCGACGCGCCATACGCCCTCGGGTTCCACGAGCAGCTCGTCGAAGAGGTTCGTGACGACGCACGCGTGGTTGGGGACGATCCGCACACGCTGCCCGAGCTCGAGCTCGTCGCCCTCACCGACGTCGACGTAGGCGTGCTCTTCGTTGAGGTCGAAGATGCGCGACCGCGGCGCCTCGAGGATTTCGCCGAAGCAGTCATCGGGACCGGGATCCATGCTGAGCGACTTGCTGCCCGCGTCCAGGATCGCCCGACGACGGGTGGGCCGGCTGACGACGGTGGCGTGGACGGTGAGCGCGACGTCGTCCAGAGTCGCGGCTCCGGCGGCGACGCTCTTGCGGTCGCAGAAGGCGTAGTTGCCGACGCGGTACTCGGTCACGAGCGGCATCAGCTCGTGCGCCGACCACATCGTGGGCGTGCCCCCGGCGGAGACGATCGGCGCATCGACGCCCGCACAGGCCTCGGAGAGAAATGCGGTCAGTTGCGGCGGCGCTGGATACGTGAGGAACCCTTCGAAGCGAAGGCCGGTACGACCGATCGCCCGAGCGAGCGCGACCGCGTCCTCGGGGCGCTGCACGCCCGCGCGGCCGAGCCCCGTGTCGCACTCCACGAACACGCCCACGTCGGCGTCCCCGAGGCCCGCCAGCAGCTGCTCTGAATCGACGGAGACCGACACTCGCGTCCGGCGCGCCAGCGCACGCAAGCGCTCGAGCTTCGCCTCGCCGAGGATGTTGTACGGGATCAGGACATCGTCGATCCCTGCGTCGACCATCACCTCCGCCTCGCCGAGCTTCTGGCACGTGATCCCGACGGCGCCGAGCTCGATCTGGCGCCGGGCGATCTCGGCGCAGCGGTGCGTCTTCACGTGCGGGCGGTTGCGCAAGCCGTGCTCGTCGCAGTAGCGCTGCCAGCGAGCCAGGTTGCGCTCGAGCCGGTCGAGGTCGACGACCGCCGCGGGCGTGTCGACGGTCACTCGTCGAGGCGCGCGCCGGTCTCCGGATCGAACACGTGCGCCTCCTCGGCGCGCGGCCGCAGGGAGACGGTCTCGCCGCGCTCCGGCGCGCGCCGCGCCTCGGTACGCGCGACGAGCTTGGTCACCTCGCCCGCGACCTCGGACGCGCAGAAGACGTACGCGTCTGCGCCGACCTCTTCGACCACCTCGACGCGCGCGGGGACGCCGTCCGCGGCGAGCTCGAGCGACTCCGGCCGGAAGCCGACGACGACGCTGCCACTCTCCGTGCGCCTCGGGATCGGGATCGGGACGCCGCCGAGCGAGACAGCGCCGTTCGAGAGCGGCATCGTGCACAGGTTCATCGCCGGCGAGCCGATGAAGCCCGCGACGAAGGTGTTCGTGGGTCGCTCGTAGAGCATGCGCGGCGTGTCGCACTGCTGCAGCAATCCGTCCTTCAACACCGCGACTCGGTGCCCGAGCGTCATCGCCTCCGACTGGTCGTGCGTCACGTAGACCGTCGTGATCCCGAAGTCCGATTGCAGGGCGGCGATGTCGGCCCGCATCTGCACGCGGAGCTTCGCGTCGAGGTTCGAGAGCGGCTCGTCCATCAGGAAGACCTTCGGCAAGCGCACGATCGCGCGGCCCATCGCCACGCGCTGCCGCTGGCCGCCCGAGAGCTGACCCGGCTTGCGCTCCAGGTAGTCCTCGAGCCCGAGGAGCCTCGCAACCTCACGCACCCGCTTCTCGCGCTCCGACTTCTTCACGCGCGCGACGCGGAGCGGGAAGCCGATGTTCGCGGCGACGGTCAGGTACGGGTAGAGCGCGTAGTTCTGGAAGACCATCGAGACGTCGCGCTCCTTCGGCGGGACGTCCGAAACGTCGCGGCCGCCGATCAGCACGGCGCCGGCATCGATCTCCTCGAGCCCCGCGAGCATGCGCAGCGCCGTTGTCTTGCCGGAGCCCGACGGGCCGACGAGGACCATGAACTCGCCGTCTTCGACCTGCAGGTCGAGCGCGTCGACTGCGGGCTGATCGTTCCCCGGATACACCCGGGTCGCTTCGAAGAAACGGACGTCAGCCATCGCCACCGTCCACTGCGTCACCGAGCTCGCGCCGTAATCGTTGCTGCGCCGCGGGAGCGGCGCCGAGCTCGTCGAGTCCCAACAGCGCGGCTCCGACGATCGCCGGTGACGACGTCGCGTGGGCGCTGATCTGCGTGCTGACCTCGCGCAGGCCCGCTTCGATCGTGCCAATCAGGCGGGCATCGCCGGAGCGGAGGAGCCCCCCGCCGAGCAGCACCTCGACGGGCTGGTCGAGGAGCTCGAGCCGCGTCAGCGCGGCGCGCGCGAGCGCGACGACCTCCTCCGAGAGCCGCTCGACGATCCGCGCGGCCTCCTCGTCGTGGTCCGCCTCCGAGAAGACGAGCGGCGCGAGCTCGATCAGGCGGCGGTCCCGGACCTTGCCCGTGTGCATCGCCTCCGCGAGCTCGCTCGGCCGCGCGAACCCGAAGTGCGCCGGAACGGATTGCTCGAGCGTGGACGTCGCGCCGCGGCCGTCTTCGCTTCGGGCCGCCGCGAAAAGCGCGGCCAGGCCCACGTCGTAGCCTCCGCCCCAGTCGCCGGTGATCGCGCCGAGCGAGAGGAAGCGCACGTGCCGTCCGTCGGGTGCAACGCCGACGCAGTTGATGCCGGCGCCGCACGTGATCGCGACCCCCCAGCCGCGCTCGGTGCCCGCGCGAAGGACTGCGAAGGTGTCGTTGCCGACGTTCGTCCGCGCGCCCCAGCCGCGGCCGATCGCAAGCTCTCGGACCTGCTCCTCCTCGGAGGGGAAGTCGACGCCCGCGAGCAGCACCTGCGCGACGTCCGCGACCGGCTTTCCGTCGCGCGCCAGGCCGGCCTGCCGGATCGCGTCGTCGAGCAAGCCATCGAGCACGTCGACGGCGGTTTCCGCGCCGAGGTGATGCGGCGAGCTCGCTGGCCCGCGCACGTGCGCCAGCAGCGACCCGTCTGCGCCGACGAGCGCAACGTCGGTCTTGGAGTTGCCGCCGTCGACCGCGACCACGCCGACGGTGTTCACGCCGCCCCCTCGGGTGCAGGGAACTGCGGCAGGTGCGCCGCACCCGCCTCGAGTAGCCGCTCGACAAGATCCTCGGCGACGTCGTACTGCGCGATCAGCGGGTGCGCGAGCAGCGCCTTCTTGACGAGCAGCGGATCGCCGCTTGTGGCCGCCCGCGCGGCCAGGCGCTCGTACGCGCTCACGTGCTGGATCAGGCCGAGCAGCTCGGGCGCGACAGGAGGCTGCGGCAGCGCAAGCGGTCCGCTGCTCTCGACGCGCGCGGGGACCTCGACGACGTCGTCGGGCGCGAGGCCTTCGACGGTCGAGCCGTTGCGCACGTCGACGACGTGGACCGCGCCGTCGCCCGTCACGAGCGAGCCGACCAGGCCGAGCGCGGCCTCGCTGTAAAACGCACCGCCACGCTGCTCGAGCAGCGCCGGCTTCTCATTCAGGTTCGGATCGCGGTAGAGCTCGAGCAGCTCGCGCTCGATCTCGGCAACGGCGGCCGCGCGCGGCAGGCCGTCGAGCTGCTCTGCGAGCACGCGGTCGTGCGCGTAGTAGTAGTGCAGGTACGGCGACGGCACCGCGCCGAGCTCCTCGATCAGGCGCCGCGGCAGGCTCGCGTGCTCCGCGAGCGCGTCCCCGTGGTTCGCGATCAGCTCGGGAAGCACGTCGCGGTCGTCGAGCCACGCCGCCCGCACCCAGCTGAGGTGGTTGAGCCCGACCTGATCGACTACGACGCGCTCGGGCTCGACCTCGAGCAGCCGTCCAAAGAAGCGCTGGAACCCGATCGCGATGTTGCAGAGCCCGACGGCACGATGTCCCGCGTCGAGCAGCGAGCGTGTGACGATCCCGACCGGGTTCGTGAAGTCGACGATCCAGGCGTCGGAGGAAGCATTCGCACGGGCGCGCTCGGCGATCTCGAGCACGACCGGCACCGTCCGCAACGCCTTCCCGAGCCCGCCTGCGCCGGTCGTCTCCTGCCCGATGCAGCCGCACGCGAGCGGCACAGTCTCGTCGGAGAGGCGCGCCGCCTGGCCGCCGACGCGGATCTGGATCAGCACGAAGTCGGCGCCGTCGAGCGCGCGGTCCAGGTCGCCGGTCACGTCGAGCTCACCCTCGTAGCCGCCGCGCTTCAGCATCCGCTCGGCCAGCCCGCCGACGATCTCGCGCCGCTCCGCGTCGATGTCGTGCAGCGCGAGCTCGTGCACGTCGATCCGCTCGCGGTCGCGCGCGAGACCCGACACGAGCTCGGGTGTGTACGTCGACCCGGCGCCGACGACGCAGACTTTCATCCCTTAACCCCGGTCAGCGTCACGCCTTCGACGAACGCCTTCTGCGCGAGGAAGAAGACGATGATCACCGGCAGCATCACGAGCAGCGTCGCGGCCATCGTCAGGTTCCACTGCACCTGGTGCAGGTTGCGGAACTGCGCGAGCCCGATGGAGAGGACCCAGTTGTGCGGGTTCTCACCGACGTACAGCAGCGGCAGGAAGAAATCGTTGAACGTGTACAGGAACGAGAAGAGCGCCACGGCGGCGATCGCGGGCTTCGCGAGGCGGAGGACGACCGTCGTGAGGATCCGCAGCTCACCGCAGCCGTCGACGCGGGCCGCGTCCAGGTACTCCTCGGGGATCGTCAGGAAGAACTGGCGCAAGAGGAAGATCGAGAACGCGTCGCCGAGCCAAACCGGGATGATCAGCGGCCAGAGCGTCCCGACGAGGTCGAGCTTCGACCACATCACGTACAAGGGGACGACCGTGACCTGCGGCGGCAGCATCAGCGTCGCGAGCACGAGCAGGAAGACGGCGTCGCGACCGCGCCAGCGCAGCCGCGAGAGCGCGTAGGCGACCGGGATGCTCGAGACCAGCACGCCGAGCGTGGCGAGTACGGAGTACGTCATCGTGTTGAAGGTCCAGCGCAGGATCGGCGCCTGGTGGAAGACGTCCGCGAAGTTGCTCCAGCGGAACGGGCGCGGCCAGAGATCTGCGGAGAGCGCCTGCTGGTTCGTCATCAGCGCCGTCAGCGTGATGAAGGTGACGGGCGCGAGGAACGCGATCGCCGCCGCGATCAGCAGCGAGTGGTTCGCGACCGCGATCAGGAAGCGCCGCCTGCGCACCGCGCGCGGCGGCCTGCGCCGCACGATCGGGCGCACCCCGAACGGCACGCTCGCCGAGGTCACCGCGCGGCTCCCGCGTAGTGCACCCAGCGCCGCGAGTTCCGCAGGATGATCGCGGTCAGCACGAAGGCGACGCCGAGCATAAGCATCGCCATCGCGGATGCGTAACCCATGTGGAAGTACCGGAACCCGTTCTGGTAGAGCAGGATCGGGTACATCAGCGTCGAGCCTTCGGGATAGCCGAGCTCGACGGTCGAGACCGACCCTGCCTGCGACGCCTGTCCGCCGGCGATGTTCCAGGCGACGTAGGCCTGGGTGAAGTACTGCAGCGCCTGGATCACGCCGATGATCACCGCAAAGAGGATCACTGGGCTGATCGAGGGCAGGATCACCCAGCGCAGCCGTTGCAGCGGCCCCGCGCCGTCGAGTTGCGCCGACTCGTACAGCTGGCGCGGCACGTCGAGGATTGCCGCGAGGAAGATGACCATGACGTTGCCGACCGCCCACATGCTGAGCAGCGTCAGCGACGGCTTCGACCAGTGCGGCGACTGGAACCAGAGCGGGCCCGAGACCCCGAGGTGCGCGAGGATGGTGTTCACGGGCCCGTTCGCCGGATTGAGGATGTAGACGAAGCCGAGCGTCGCCGCCACGGGCGGCACCAACGCCGGCAGGTAGAAGACCGTGCGGAAGAAGCCGGCGCCCTGGCGTGCACGCGAGAGCATCAGCGCGATCCCGAACGCGAACAGCACCTGCGCCGGCACCATGAACGCGACGAGCCAGAGCGTGTTCTTGACGGCGCCCCAGAACAGCGGGTCGTCCTGGAGCATGTAGCGGTAGTTCGCGAGCCCGATCCAGTGCGGCGAGGTGATCAGGTCGTAATGCGTGAACGACAGGTACGCGCTCATCACGAGCGGGTAGCCGAAGAACACGCTGAAGCCCACGATCCACGGGCTCATCAGGAGGAGCACGAGGCGGCGGCGGCGCCAGGCCGCGCGCCGCCTCGACCGCCGGCGGTCAACGAGGATCGCCGGCAGAGCCGCGGCGCCCTGGGCCGGCGCCGCGGCTGCCCGCGTCACGCTCACGGCGCTCCGCCGCCGGCCTGCTTGAGCTGCTTGTCGATCTGCTTGTCGAGGTTGCGCAGACCGGACGGCACGTTGCTCACGCGGCCGGCCTGGTACTTCGCGAGGAAGCTCGTGAACAGATCCTGATACGCGCTCCCGACGGCTGTGATCGGCGTGGTCGAGGACTTCGGATGGGCGAAGACCTTCAGGAACGTGTCGAAGCGCGGATCCGGCTTGAGCTCCTTCGACTTCAAGGACGCGCGCGTCGAGGGGACGTTCCGGAGGCCGTTCGACAGAGTCGCGAGGGCATGGTTGTTCGTCGCCAGGTAGCGCAAGAGCTGCCAGGCCTGCTCGCGGTTCTTGCCGTTCTTCGGGATCCCGATGATCGTGCCGTTCACGTAGCCCGCACCGTAGAGCTCGGGATGAGCCGAGTCCACCGGCATCGGAGCCGTCGCGTAGTCGAGCTCGGGATGCTCGGCCGCGATGAAGGCGACACGCCACTCGCCGTCCATCATCATCGCCATCTTCCCAGTCTCGAACGGATGCGAGGCGGCGAACTCGTCACCGGCGCCCGCGTTGTACTTGACGAGATTCTTGTAGCCGTACCAGTCGACGAGGCTCTTCTGCCAGCGCAGCAGCTTCAGCCACGGATTGCTGGCGAGCGTCGAGGAGCCCTTCGCGTTCGTCCACTTCGCGCCCCACATGGGCGCGTAGTTCGCTGCGCTGTTCTGGTAGAAGCCGAAGAACGGGTTGTAGCCGGCGACCTTGATCGAACCGTTCGCGTTCTTCACCGTCAGCTTCTTCGCGTATTGCGCGAGCTGCTCGAAGGTCTTCGGTGGGCTCGTGAGCCCCGCGTCCTTGAAGAGCTTCTTGTTGTAATAGAGACCGAAAGTGTCGGCGAGGACGGGCAGCGCGCATCGCTTGCCCTTGTACTGCGTGTAGTACAGCGTCGCCGGCGTGAACGTGCTCAGCGGGATCTTCGCCCGCTGCAGATACGGGCCGAGGTCGATCCACGCGCCGGACGCGCAGAAGTTGCCGACGTTCGACGACGTGAACGAGCTGACGACGTCGGGAGCGTTCCCGCCGCGCATCGCCGCGATGATCTTGTCGTCGTTCACACTGCCCACGACCTTGACGTCGATGTTCGGCCGCGTCTTGTCGAACTCCGCGACGACCTGTTTGAAGACGTTGAGCTCGCGTGCGCTCCACCCGACCCAGAGCGTCAGCTTGACCGGGCTCTGCTTCGCGGTCGGCGCCGCGTTGGCGGAGCTCCGCGCGCTGCCGACGAGGCCGGCTGCGAGCGTGAGCGCCGCGACGAGGAGTGCTGCTGTCGCAACGCGTTTCATGAGTACACCGCTCCCCTCCTCCTCGGCGCCGCGCGCCGCAGAGAGTGTTAGGCACCTTTACGAGGCGAGTGTACGACGGTGTCGGCCGTGGAGTCAAGGCCTGGAGAAAAGCGGGTCGTTGGGTTAGGCTGTTTGCCGAGAATGGCGGCCAAGGCCACTCCCCCGCTCCTAAAGCGCCTGAACGAGCGCACCGTGCTCGAGGCGATCCGGGCCGACGCTCCGATCTCGCGCGCGGAGATCTCGCGGCGCGCCGGGATCTCGAAACCGACGGTTTCCGTCGCGCTCCAGTCGCTGCTCGACGCGGGTCTCGTGCGCGAGGCGGCGCCGGATCCGGCACGCACGAGCTACGGCGCGGTCTTCTTCGAGCCCGTGCCGGAGGCGGCGTTCGTGCTCGGCCTCGACGTCGGCGCGCGCTTCGTGCGCGGCGCGCTCTGCGACCTTCGCGGCACGATCCGCTCGCGTCAGGACGTCGAGCTCCGCGGGCCCCAGGCAGCGGACGTCGTGGAGACGATCGGGAAGCTGTCGGAATCGCTCCTCGAGGCTGCGGACGTGGCGTCGGAGCTCGTCGACAGCACCGTGGTCGGCGTCCCCGGCGTCGTCGACTTGCGTGCGGGGCGCGTGCACATCACGCACTTCCAGAGTCTGGAGGGCTTCGGGCTCGCGGCTGCGCTGCACGACCGGCTCGGACGGGTGGTGACGCTCGAGAACGACATCAATCTCGCAGCGCTCGGCGAACAGAGCCAGGGGATCGCGCACGGCGTCGACAACTTCGTCTTTCTCTCGATCGGCACGGGACTCGGCGCAGGCCTGGTCCTGCATTCCGAGCTGCACCGGGGACGGAACGGCGCCGCCGGCGAAGTCGACTTCGCGCTCCCAGGGCTCGGCGACGACGTCGATCCCTGCGCGAGCGCTGTCTCGGCGCTTGCGGAACGCCTCGTCGCCGAGAACGGCCGCACCTCGCTGACTCCGCCGTACGAGCCGCGCGCGATCTTCGCGGCGGCCCGCGCGGGCGACGAGCTTGCGCGGCGGGTGGTGAACGAGACTGCGCGGCGGATCGCGCTGCACATCGTTCCGATCGCAGCCGTGGCGGACGTCGAGCTGGTGGTGCTCGGCGGTGGGCTCGGCACGAACGGCGACCTTCTGCTCGAACCGGTTCGCGCACGGCTCGCCGACTGGCTGCCCTACCCGCCGCGCCTCGAGATCTCGAGCCTCGGCGAGGCGGCCGTTCTTTCCGGAGCGCTCGCTGTGGGTCTTCGCGCGGCGCTCGAGAACGTCTTCGACCGGCGCTCGCGGCTCGCGACGAGGTGAGTCCGCGCGTCCTGACCGTCGGGGAGACGATGGCGCTCCTCGACCCAGTCGGCGACGGTGCGCTCGACCTTGGCCGCACGTTGACGCTCCGCATCGCCGGCGCCGAGTCGAACTTCGCGATCGCACTTTCGCGGCTCGGCGTCTCCGTCGCCTGGGCATCGCGCGTCGGCGCCGACCCGCTTGGCGAGATCGTGCGCTCGACGATCGCGGGCGAGGGCGTCGACGTCTCGCTCGTGCAGGTTGACGAGCACGCGCCGACGGGCGTCTTCTTCAAGTGGCGCGAGGACGGCGCCTCCCACCCGCTCTACTACCGCCGCGGCTCGGCAGCCGCGCAGCTCGGGCCCGGTGACGTCGCCGACGCCGCGCTCGAGGGCGTCGAGCTCGTGCACCTGACGGGGATCACGACCGCGCTCGGCGAAGGTCCGCGCGCGCTCGTCGTCGATCTCGCGGAGCGGGCCAAGTCACACGGCGCCCTCGTCACATTCGACCCGAACTACCGACCCGCGCTGTGGCCGGACGCTGCGTCCGCCGCGAGCGCGCAGGCCGACGTACTCCCGTTCATCGACTGGTACCTCTGCGGGCTGGAGGAGGGCCGCACGCTCTTCGGCGTCGAGGACATCGCCGAGGCCGCGCGCGCCGCCGGCGCGGGCGACGCGGTCGTTCGAATCGGTGCGCGCGGGGCGCTCGTGGGGGGCGTCGAGATCGCACCCGAACACGTGGAGGACGTCGTCGACGATGTCGGCGCCGGTGACGCGTTCGCAGCGGGCTTCGCCTACGGGTTACTCGAGGGCGCCGCGCCGGAACGGGCGGTGCGCATCGGTCATCAGCTCGCGGCGTGCGCGCTGCGCGGGACCGGCGACTGGGAAACCCTCCCGCGACTGGAAGAGCTCACGCTCTGAAGAGCGGAGGCAACCGCCGGGTCGCGCCGAGCCTCTTCCGCGAGGCAGTCGGCGACGCCGGCCGCGATCGCGAAGGCGAGGCGCTCGACGACGCGCCGCTCGTCCTCGCCCAGCGTCCGGAGCAGTCCGCTCGCTCGCGCGAGCCGATCCGACGCGACCTGCGCCGCGTAGCCGTGAACCGTCATCCTGCGGAGAGCGCCTCGACGCGAGCCGGCGCCGCAACGCGTTTGGGCGCAGCGTCGACGAGCCGGAAGCCGATGAACATCAGCGCGATGCCGGCGAGCTCGCCCGCGTAGACGAGCGAGTACGTGCCAGTCCGCGAGAGCCCGGTTGCGAGCGCGACCACCAGCGCGCCGCCGCCGATCCACAGGTTCGTCCGCACGCGCCGGCGCCGCACGATCGAATAGAGCGCCCCGCCGACGAGGAAGAGCGTGCCGAAGGAGTTCAGCCCGACCGCCCAGAGGTACGCGTGCCCGGCGAGCGCGCCATTGGCGGGAGGCCTCCCGCTCGTTGTCGCGGCGAGCAGGTCGGCGTCGACTCCCGCGAGCAGCACGGACGCCGCCGCGGCAACCGTCGCCACGGCGAGCGCGCCGAGCAGGCCGTCGCGTGCCCGGCGGGGGAGCAAGAGCCAGGCGGACCCCGCCCCGAGGTACGCGACCGTGAGCACGCCTCCGCACAGGTAGTAAGCGCGGAACAGCGCGGAGCTCCAACCGAATCCCTGCGCGACGGCCTCGGCTCCGGCGGCCGCGGCGAAGAGTAGGAAGCCGACGGCCCAGAGCGCCTTCTGTCCCGCGGGCCGGCGCCGGAACGAGTTCGCGAGCAGCGCCGCGAACAACGCCGCGAGCAGCGCCGCCGCGACCGGCAGGAGCGAGTCGACGACGGCAGGCGCGGACGCGTCCGGGTTCGAGGCGATCGCGGTTACCGCGTCAGCCGGCGGAACGACGCGCAGGTACGCGAAGTCGCGCCCGCCGAACATCCCCTCGTGCGTGGCGACGAACACGTACCGACCCGCGTCGAGCGGCCGCCGCGGCGTGAGCTGCAGCTCTTGCGGCGAGCGCGCTCGAACGGCCAGCGGCACGGCCCACCCACGGTCGAGGTCGAACAGGCGATACGCGCCGGGTGCGTCGACCGCCGCCGCGCGGACGAGGAGCGAGCGGACGTCTCCCGCGTGTACTCGCAGCGCGTCCGCGGGGTACGCGTCCTGCGGATCCCGCCAGGCGAAGAGCTTCACCGGGCCGCGCTGCGCGACGAGGAACGGTCCCGTCACCTCGCGCGTGAGACGCGGCTCGTACGAGTAGCGAACGCCGCCTGTCCCCAGTCCCGCGACAGCGGGGACGAACGGCAGCGACACGAGCACGAGCAGGATCGCGCCGCCCGCGACCGCCACGCGCGTGCGGTAACCGCCGCCGCGTCTCCGGCGAGCCGGCCGGGGCTGCAGCCGCAACCGGCGCCGCGCGTGCACACGGTAGAGCGCCGCCGCCGAGAGGAATGCGGACGCCGGGAGCCAGGCGAGCTCAACCTCCCACCCGAGCGATCGCAGCGGCGTGTCGGCGTACGGCGTGAACGCGACGGGAATCACGGCCCACGCGAGCGCCGGTCCGGCGAGGAGCAGCACGGTCGCGGTCAACGGGAAGCCGGCGAAGAGCCAGCCGACGCCCGGGAAGCCGAGCACTCCGAGCGGCAGCTCGTAGGCGGCCAGCGCAGCCGGACTCCGGCGCCGCACGCGATTTGGCACGCGGCCCGCGTACACGCCGGGAAGCGCTGCCAGCGCCCGCCGCCCTGCCGCTCGTTGCCTCGCCGTCAGCGTCCACGCCAGCGCGGCGTACGCGGCGAAGCCGGCGAACATCGCGGCCGCGGCCGGCACGAGCATGAGCGCCGCCCAGGGCTCGAGTCCGGCGACCGCGCTCCCGAACGACCGACCGCCTGCGACGTCGTGCGCCTCGACCGCCGCGAGCGAGATCCCGGCGGCGTAGTAGACGGCAGTCCCGGCGCCGATGCCGGCCAGCGCGAGCCGCCATGTTCGCGGCCGCGCGCGTCCACCTTCGGCGAGGAGCAGGCCGGTCGCCGCGCCGACGAGGATCGTCATCAGGCCGCCGAGCATGTTCAGCTGTGCGTGCAGGTTCACGATTACGTCCCCGGCGTCGCCTCCCCGGTCCAGCAACTCGTTCACGGCGGGGAACGCCTGGATCGGCCCCTGCAATGTCCCCACCGCGAGCGCGGCGCAGCCGGCGAGAACGAAGCTCCGGGCAGGCCTACGTGCAGGCAGGAAGGCGCGGACGAGCAGCGCGAGCAGGAACCAGAATGCGGCGAACATCGCGACACCGCTGCCGACGATCAGGTACGGGTGCAGCGCGGTTGCCTCCTCCGCCTGCTCGGGCGTGAGCCCGCGCCCGACGACGAGCGACCCCTCGTGCAGCCCCAGGTAGAGGCACGAGCCGTAGAACGCCAGCGAGCCGGAGAGCAGAAGCCAGAAGCAGACGTCCGCCGCGCGCCGCGACGGCGCGGTCCCTCCGAGTGCCGGCGCGAGCAGGAAGAGTGCCCCCGCGACGAGCATCGTCAAGCCCGTGACGAGGTTGATGTGGGCATGGCTGATCGGGTCGATCCACTCGCCCGCGTGGCCGGCGCGGTACAGCCAGTCCGCGCGCGCGGGCTGCACTTGCACGACGCCCTGAACCGTGCCCACGGTCAGCCCCGCAGCGCCGGCGGCGAGGAACTTCCAGAGATGACCCGCAGGCTTGCGGACGCGCACAAGGCGCGCCTGGAAGATCGTGAGCCCGACGTTCGCGGCGAAGCACCAGTACCCGAGCCCCATCACGCCCGCGCCGATGCCGATCGGCACCTTGTAGAGGTCGCCGAGGTGGGCCTTCGCCGCCTCGTAGTCCCAGCCCTGCTGCACGAGCCGGCCCATCAGGATCCCGTCGGCGACGAGCGCGACGTAGAAGACGGCGAGGCCGGACGCGGTGAACCAGAACGCGCACTGCGCGAGCCCCTCGCTCGCCAGCGGCCTGCCCACGATGCGCGGCAGCGCGTACCAGCAGAGCCCGGTCGCGATCAGCGTGCCGCCGCCGACGATCATCACGTGCGTGTTCGAGAGGTCGCGGACGAGGTGGCCCGCGTAGCCCGCGCGGGCGAGCCACTCTGCGATCCATGGCAGGTTCTTCACGACCATGTGGAGGCCGCCGAGGACGAGGAAGCCGGCGCCTGCGATGAAGTACTTCGCGAGCTTGCGGTCGTGCGCGGCCAGCTCCTCGTCGCGATAGGGAATCGTGCGCACCGGCGGCGCTCGGCCCGGGAGGAACCGGATCAGCGCTGCGACCACGACGCCGAAGAAGGCGGCGTACGTCAGGAACTGCAGTGACGAGAGGTGCTTGAGGTACACGCGCGAGCCGCTAACGCAGGCCCGGCTCGAGCAAGAACACCGTTAGCGTCCAGGCGAGGTAGCAGACCGCGATGATCGCGATGATCACCCAGGCGCGAATCGATGCACCGCGGGTGTCCCGGACTTCCTCACCGACGTCGCGGTAGCCGAAGAGCGGCCGCGCCGGCCTCATGCGCGGCATCAGAACACCTTCTCCATGACCAGACTCCTCTCCGGGTCGGCCGCTTCGATGTCGGCGAGCAGACGCTCGAACGTGTAGCCGCGCTCGAGGTACGCCTCGAGCTGCGACGGTGTATCCCAGGTCGTGTAGCAGTGGATGCGCACGACGCGCTCGGGGTCCGCCCGCACGAAGACTTCGAGGCGCTGGCAGCCGGGGTACTCCTGCACGTGGCCCTTGAGGGCTTGGAGCCACGTGTACACCGCCGGCCAGTCCTCTGCCGGCACGCGCGCCTCCGCGAACGTCGAGTACGCGACGAACGGGGGCGCGATCGCCATCAGAACTTTTGCCCCCAGACGAGGTGACCGATGATGATCGCCACGCCGAAGGCGGTGAGGAACGCGGTCAGCAGCAGGAAGAACCCACCCGCCGGACCCGCGAGCTCGGTCGTGAAGCCGCCGAAGCTGTCGACCGGATAGAGCCCTGCGCGGTGCCGGGTGGTGCGGTAGTGCCAGATCCACCAGAGCAACGCGAGCGACATCACGATCACGAACCCCCAGAGCCAGGCGAGCGAGAGCCAGTCGACGTGCCAGGTCGCGATGCGGCCGTCGGCCTCGTGGTGTCCCTGGAGGTAGAGGTAGTAGTCCCGCACGTCCCGCGGGGAATCACCGGTCGGCATCCGTCCACTCCTCCTCGTCCAGCGCCCAGTCGGGCGTGTAGTAGTCCTCCTCCTCGACGAACAGCGGGATCGACGCGTGCGCGTCGAGGTCCTGGAAGTGGCCCGCCTTCCAGGCAACGATGAACGCGACGAGCGCGAAGCCCGAGAAGACGAAGAAGGTGTCCAGCATCCAGTCGGCCATCACCCAGCGCGACTGCGCGTTCTCGGGCGCGTCGTGGGCGAGCGCGGCCGCAGGCCAGACGAGCACGGCGCAGATGACGAGCGCGAGCGCGACGAACCGCGTCACTGCTGCCCTGGCACGGTCGGAGCAAGGTCCTTCTGCGGGGACTCGGGGAGGTCGGCGCCGCGGGCGCGCGCCTCGCTCCACGCCTGCTCGAGCAACCGCTGGTAGATCGTGCGGATCCCGGCCGCGGCGTCCTCGAGATCGAGCGGCGTGTCGAGGCCGTCGACGATCACGCGGTCTCCGGGCGCGAGCCCGGGGAACACGCGCATCGCCTCCTGCATGAACGGGTCTGTCACCTTGTCCTTCGAGAAGGTTGCGTTCCCTTCGATGTGCTGGCTCTGCTTCACCCACGCGAGCAGCTCCTCGGTCGGCTGCCAGACGATGTAGTCCTCAGGCTCGGGCACCACGTTCGGCTCGAGCGTCTTGTTGGGGATCGTCTTCAGGAACAGCACGACGCGCCAGATGTCGTCGACCGAGAGCCGCTCGCCGAAGTTCTCCATCGCGGTCCCGGGCCAGCCACGGAGCACGCGGAAGTAGAAGTCGCCGGGGCCGGTGTCGGCGCCGCAGCACTGGTCGTCGGCATCGTCGAAGGGAAGCGGCGGCGGAGAGAGGAAGCGCGCCGCCGGCCCTTTACCGTCGCCGTTGACACCGTGGCAGCCGACGCACCGCTCGAGATAGACCTCCTTGCCGCGCAGCAGGTTCGCCTCCGTCACCGGCAAGGGGTTTCCGGCGAGCCAGTAGCTGCGGTCGATCTGCGCGAGATTCGGCGCCTCTTCGAGCTGGGTCTTCGGCACCTTGGTCGGGGCGCCCTTCGGCTTCTCGATCTCCTTGACGATCGGCTTGTGCGCGCCCTGGAAACCCGTGTACGGCTCGGGCAGCGCCTGCACGACGAGGACGACGTGCTTTGCATACGTCTGGCCGGCGTAGCGCAGGAGTCCCGACTTGCCGCTCCGCGTCTGCACGAACATGATCAGCTGCTCGACCTGCGTGTCCGAGAAGAGCGACTTCAGCGACGGCATCAGCGAGATCGGATCCGCGAAGCGCGGGTCGTAGAAGTGCATCCGCTGCCAGTCGTCGGGATGCCAGCCCGATTGCTCGGCGAGATCGGGGCCGGTGCGCTCGGAGCCGAGCAGGTTCGGCGACTGGTCGCTGCCCCAGAAGTCGCCGGGCTCCGAGACCTTCGGGTAGAGGAAGTAGAGCGAGTAGCGGACGTCCTGCGGCCGCGAGTAGCCGGAGTGGCAGACGTAGCAGCCGTTCGACGCGAACAGGTTGCGCCCCTCGACGGCGTCGTCCGAGAGCGGCGCCCAGTCGTCCGAGGGCGGTGGGTCGAAGGTGTGGATCGGCAGCCAGACGACGACGAAGACGACGACGAAGAACGCGAACAGGCCGCCGAGTCCTGCAACGAGCGGCGTGATCAGCATCCGCTCGCGCGGGTGCCGAACCCAGCCGCGAGGGACGCGCTGCGTCGGGTCGGTGTAGCGGCCCTCGTCCACGCTACGCCTGCACCGGAGGAGCCAGCGCTTCCGCGACCCGCAGCGTCTCGAGGCGGCGCCGCTCGATCGTGTTGCTGAAGATCGTCGCGGCGATGTTGACGATCTGGACGATCCCGGAGGCGACGATCATCGCGCCGAAGATCCCGCGCGCGATGAAGTACGCATGCATTTGGGGAAGCACGTTGACCTCGGGGATCCCCTGCGCCCAGGCGAACCCCTGCTGGAAGCCGGCGAGCGTGAGCACGCTGAAGAACCCCGTGAAGCCGACCGTGACGAGCCAGTACTGCCACTCGGTCAAGCTGCGGCTCCACAAGGGTCGCTGGTAGACCTGCGCGACGATGTAGTCGATCACTCCCATGCCGAGGATCGTGAACGCGCCGAGGAGAGCGAGATGTGCGTGCGCGACGACGAAGTTCGTGAAGTGCGTCAGCTTGTTGAACGGCTGGATCGCCTGGAACGCGCCCTGGATGTTGGTCAGGAAGTAGAAGAAGAACGCCGTGATCGTGAAGCGCAGGGGTAAGTTCGTGAAGAACCTGTCCCAGTTGCCCTTCATCGTGCCGAGGATGTTGATCGTGAACGCGAAGACCGGAACGAGCAGCATCCACGACGAGACCTCTGCGATCGTCTTCAGCCAGGCGGGCGTCGGCGACTGGAGGATGTGGTGGTCGCCGACGCCGGTATAGAAGAACGCCATCCCCCAGAAGCTGATGAGGGAGAGCGTGTAGCTGTAGAGCGGCGTGTTGGTGACGCGCGGGACCATGTAATACGTCAGCGCGAGCAGCATCGGCGTCAGCCAGAGGCCGAAGAGGTTGTGCGCGTACCACCAGTTGAGCATCGCGTCGGAGAGGCTTCCCGACAGCGCGCCGGACGGCGCCCCCCAGACGTGTCCCGGCCGCCAGATCACGTTGCCGATCGCGTAGTCGACAGCGAGCCAGAGCGGGCTCGCGATGAAGAACCAGACGGAGACGTAGATCGGCCGGATCGTCCGGATCGCGACCGTCCCGAGGATGTTGACGATGTTCGCGCACCAGATCACGAGCAGCGCGATGTCGATCGGCCAGATGAACTCGCCGTACTCGCGGCCTTGGCTGTGTCCGGTGAGGAGCCCGAGCACGCCGAGCGCGTACATGACGTTCCACGCCCACGCGCACCAGATGCCGAGCCGCTCGCTCCACATCCCGCGCGTGCCGACGAGCCGGGGCAGCATGTAGAAGAGCGCGCCGAAGTACATCATCGTCAGCCAGGCGAGGATCACCCCGTTCACGTGCGACGGGCGGACACGGCTGAACGAGAGCCAGGAGATGTTGTCGAACGCCTCCGGCGAGACGAACTCCGTCGCGAGGACGAGGCCGAACAGATCGACGACGGTTAGCCAGACGATCGACGAGAGCAGCCAGTGACGCGCCGCGCCGTCGGGGAACGGAAATGGTCGCGGACGCGGAGGCTCGGCTCGGACCTCCGGAGCCTCGAGGACCGCTCCGCCGGGGGGCCGGCTGGGCTCGGCCATCGTGCGGCAGCGTAGGGCGCGCGCACCGCGTCCGCGGTCGGGATGACAAACGTGTCATCCCGCTGTCATTTCCGCGTCATGCGCGGTATGGTCGCGCCGCGTCATGCGGATCCTGATCGTCGAGGACGAGGCGCGAATCCTCGCGTTCCTCACGCGGGGGCTCGAGGCGGAGGGCTTCGGCACCGACTGCGCAACGGACGGACGGGCCGCCCTCAGAAGCCTTGCCGACACGCATTACGACCTCGTCGTGCTCGATCTGCTCCTGCCGGGCATCGACGGTCTGACCGTGTTGCGCGAGCTCCGGCGGATCCGGCCCGAGTTGCCCGTCGTGATCCTCTCCGCGCGCTCGGAGCTGCGCACGAAGCTCCGCGGCTTCGAGCTCGGGGCGAGCGACTACGTGGCGAAGCCGTTCGCGCTCGACGAGCTGATCGCGCGGATCCGCGTTCAGCTCCGCCAAAACGGCCATGCGGACGGCAACGTGCTCCATGCCGGACGACTCGTCCTCGACCTTGCGCGGCGGCGCGCGCAGCTCGGCACGGTCGTCACCGATCTCTCCGACCGGGAGTTCCGGCTGCTCCACTACTTCGTGCTACACGAGGGCGAGGTGATCAGCCGTGAGCGTCTGCTCGCCGAGGTCTGGGGCTACCACTTCGACCCCGGCTCGAACGTCGTCGAGGTCTGCGTCAGACGCCTCCGCAAGAAGCTCGGTGCCGAGTCGCCGATCGAGACAATCCGCCATGCGGGATACCGGCTTGCTGCGGCGTAGGAGCGTCGATCTCGCGTGGGTGCTCTTCGCCGCGGCGAACGTCGCTGCGATGGTGCGCTGGGAGACCTGGGAGACGATCCCGTTCCACTTCATCTGGGTCAGCCTGACGCTGCTCTACGGCTTTCGGATCTGGCGCACGCGTGCGACGCTCGCGGTGCTCGGGGCGGTCGCCTCCGCGACAGGGGTCCTGATCACCGTCGACATCAGCCACGGCACCCAGGAATGGGGCGAGCTGTTCGAGGTGCCGCTGATGTCGGCCATGTTCCTCGCAATGGTCTGGCACGCGCGCCGCCGTCAGCAGGCGCTGCGGGCGCTCGAGGCGCTCGCGGACAGCAGGGCGTCGCTCCTCGCGCGGCAGGAGCGCTTCCTCCACGACGCGTCGCACGAGCTCCGGACGCCCGTGACGATCGCCCGCGGCCACTTGGAGCTCCACCGAAGTCATATGGCGCCTTCTGCGGAGATCGACGTCGCGCTCGACGAGCTGGCGCGAATGGAGCGCATCGTCGAGCGGCTCTTGCTGCTCGCGAAGGCCGACCAGCCCGACTTCCTGACCGTCTGCGAGATCGACCTCGAACGGTTCCTCGAGGACGTGTTCATGCGCTGGTCCGAGATTGCTCCGCGCGCGTGGCGGCTCGGGACGCTCGCCGCCGGCTCGTTACGGGCCGACGCAGAGGCGCTGCGCATCGCGCTCGATGCGCTGCTCGAGAACGCGGTCAAGTACACGGGCGAGAACGACACGATCGAGATCCGGTCCAGAGCCGACGGTCACGGGATCGTGATCGAGGTCGCCGACGAAGGCTCAGGAATCCCCGAGCAGGCCCTCGATCGGATCTTCGACCGCTTCGCCCGCGCGGATGCCGCCCGCACTCGGTCGGACGGCGGCGTGGGCCTCGGGCTCGCGATCGTCGACGCGATCGCGAAGGCGCACGGTGGTCGCTGCACCGTCCGCACCGCGCCCGCCGGAGCGACGTTTGCGCTGCGCCTTCCGAGGTGGCGCGCCGCTGCCGTTTCGTCGCCGCGCCGCGCGCTCCAGAGCGTTTCCTAAGGCTCCTCCCAGTCCTTCCCCAGACGGCGTTGCTTCGATGATCGAAGGAGCGCAACCGCGCTCCGTTTCGATCGAAGGAGCGAACGAATGAGCACACGTGAACAGCTCGAGACGACGGCCCGCACCGTTGTGGCGGCAGACGGGGCGCGACTCCAGGACGCGCTCGACCGCGTTCACTGGAGGCGCCGCGGCTTCCTGCAGCGCTTGACGCGAGACCCGGCGGCGGCCCACGCCGCCGCCGGGTCGCTTTCGCGCTAGAAGGCCGGTGCGTCGGGCGGGCCGCCAAAGCGGCCGCCGCCTCGGAACTGCAGCTTGACACCGTTCACGAGGTTCGTGACGCGGTCCCGCAGGTTCGCGAGCTTCTCATCGGCCTGTGTCTGCGTGAGCCGGCCGGCCGCGACGGCGTCGGTGAGCTCCTGCTTCTCGTCGGCGACGATCGCGTCGATCAGCCCGTCGACGGATTTGCCCTGCGCTTGCGCGATCTGGGCGAGGGTCTTCCCGGACTCGAGCTGCTCGTGCAACGCGTCCTCGCTGAGGCCCAGGTACGTGGCCGCGGTGTCGAGGCCGTGGTGGTAGGGCTCGTGGCCGTAGCCGTGCCCGCCGCGGAGCCCGAACAGCGGCAACTCGTCTGCGTCGATCCGCTCCTTGAGCTCGTCGCCTTGCTCCTTCGTCAGCCGCCCGTCGGAGACGGCCGCGTCGACACGGTTCTTCAACGCCTGCTTGAGCGCGTCGCTCAGCTTCTGCGGCGAGACGCCGAGCTGCTCGGCCGCGTCACTGACGACGGCCTGGCTTTCCTGTTCCGGAGTGAGCTGCGTCGCGGCGATCGCGCCGCCTCCGCCTGCAATGACGAGGCCGGCGACGGTCACCGCGACGAGTGTCGTCTTTCGGTTCATCTTCATGTCTCGCATCGAACCGGTCCAGCCTGTGAACCAGCTGCGAACCGGCTGAGAAGGACATGCGGACAGACTTAGTGGCTCAGAGCCACTAAGTCCGCCCCGGCGCGCGATCTGGCCGTTCGGACTGTCCGTTCGGGGCGATTTGTGGCTCTGAGCCACTAAGTCCCGGCGCGAGGGGGAGCGTGATCCGGAAAGTCGCGCCCTTGCCCGGCTCCGAGTGGGCCGACGCGCTGCCGCCGTGGGCGTCCGCGACCGCTGAGACGATCGCGAGGCCGAGCCCGACGCCGCCGCGTGAACGCGAGCGGGTGGGATCGGCGCGCCAGAAACGCTCAAACACGCGCTGCGCCGCTTCCTCGGTCAGTCCCGGGCCCGAGTCGCGCACCTCGAGCAGGACGTTGCCGTTCGCGCAGCTGACGCTGACCGTCGCCGGACTGTCCGGCGGCGTATGCGAGCGCACGTTGCCGAGCAGGTTGTCGAGCACCTGGCGCAGGCGCTCGCGGTCGCCGAGCACGACGGCCGGCTCGACTTCGAGGTCGATCGGCCGCGCGGGCTCGACCGCGCGCGCCGTCTCGACCGCTTCGCGTGCAACCTCGTCGAGCTCGACCGGCTCGCGCTCGAGGGGGCGCCCGTCGTCCAGCCGCGCGAGCAGCAAGAGATCCTGCACGAGCAGACTCATCCGCTCCGACTCGCGGCTGATCCCCTCCATCGCGCGCGCCAGGTCGGCGGGGCGCCGGTCCGCGCCGCGCTTGAACAGCTCCGCGTACGCGCGCACGCCGCTGAGCGGCGTGCGCAGCTCGTGCGAAGCGTCGGCGACGAAACGGCGCAGGCGGGCCTCCGAAGCCTCGCGCGCCTTGAACGCGGACTCGATCTGCGCGAGCATCGCGTTCAACGCGAGGCCCAGTCGCCCGACCTCGGTGCGCTCCTCCGCTCGTTCGACGCGCGCGGTCAGATCGCCGGCGGCGATCTCGTCCGCGGTGCGTGCGATCGAGTCGAGCGGGCGCAGGCCGAGCCGCACGATCCAGAGGCCGAGCAGTGCGATCGCGAGCAGCACGCCGCCGGTTACGAGCAGCTCGATCAGCAACAGGCGGTTCAGCGTTCCGTCGACGTCGTCGAGCGACGCGGCAATGATGAGCTGCGCGTCGTCGTCCGGGTTGAACGATGCACGCACGCGGTACCGTCCGGAACCGCTCACGGCGTCCGTCGTGAAGTACGAAACGCGCTCTGGGCCCTCCGTCTGGTTGGACAGGTCGATCGCGGAGGGGAGCGTGGGCGGCGGCAGGGGCGTTGCCCCGAGATCGTGTACCGGCTTGCTGCCGATCACATCGTTGGTCTTCGGATCTCGAATTTCGATGTACATCCCCGGTGAAGTGCCGGTCAGCGCCTGCAGGTCGCCCGGGTGACGGGCCTGCTCGACGACGCGGTGCGCGGACTCGAGCGTGCGATCCGTCCGCTCGAATAGGAACGAGCGCAGCTGCGTGTACGTCGCGACATCCGCCGAGACGAGCGCGATCGTGGCGAGACCGAGCACGCCGAGGACGAGACGCCGCCGTAGCGACATCTACGTCTCCCTGGGAGCTTCCAGCATGTAGCCGGCCTGGCGCACCGTCTTGATCAGCGGCGGGCCGGCCGCGTCGAGCTTCTTCCTCAGGTAGCTCACGTAGGTCTCGACCACGTTCCAGTTGCCCCCAAAGTCGTAGCGCCAGACATTCTGGAGGATCTGGCCCTTCGAGAGCACGCGCCGGGGATTCAGCATGAAGAAGCGCAGCAGCTCGAACTCGGTCGCGGTGAGCGTGATCGGCGTCGAGCCCCGGACGACCTCGTGGCGCGCCTCGTCGAGAACGACGTCCGCGAAGCGGAGCACGGTCGCCTCGGCGCGCCCGGTCGTGCGCCGGAGGATGGCCTGCGCGCGCGCGACGATCTCCGCGAGGCTGAACGGCTTCGTGACGTAGTCGTCGCCGCCAGCCTTCAGCGCCTCGACCTTGTCCTCGGTCGCGTCCTTGGCGGTCAGGAAGAGGACCGCGGTCTCGTAGCCCTTCTCGCGCAGCCGCCTGCCGACCTCGACGCCGTCCAGGTCGGGGAGCATGACGTCCAGCACGACGAGATGCGGCTCGAACTGCGCGATCGCCGACAGCGCCTCGCGCCCGGCGAAGGCCTCGTGGACCTCGTACCCCTCGTAGCGGAGCGCCGTCGCGACGGCGTCCACGATCGAGCGCTCGTCGTCGACGACGAGGATCCGGTGCGGTGAGGGACTCGCAGCGCCCAACGGCCACATTGTCCCTGCAGATCTGGGAATCGGCTGAGAGCGGCGAGGTCTTACGACGAGTTAACGGATCTCTCAGCGACTTGCCAGGCCGGGGCGATTTCCTCGTTGTCGTGAGCTCCCCCCATCCGACCGGGCGTCGTCGTTACCGACCGCTGCGGCGCCCGGCCTCCCTCCTCGTCGTAGTCACGCTCCTCGCCTGCGCAGGAGCCGCGACCGCCGGCTCGGCCTCGTCACAGGCCCCCGCCTTCCGCGACTCGATCATCACGAGCCCGCGGACCGTCGCGCTCCAGCGCGCCGCGGCTGCGTGGGGCGGCACCTACACGACGGCGCGCGGCGAGCAGGTTCGCGTGCTCGTGTCGGACAGCTACCCGCAAGACCAGACGAGACCGCAGTACTGGGCCGACTTCCTCTCGAGTCTCCTGCACGGGAGCGAGCTCGCGACGTTGACCCTCTACGTCGCGCCCTACACCGAGGTCCAGCGCATCTGCGGACGCGGCTCGCTCGCCTGCTACGACTCGCAGCGCTCGACGATCTACGCGCCGGGCGAACAGGTCGCGAACGACATCTCGGCCGAATCCATCGTCGCCCACGAGTACGGTCACCACGTCGCCGCGAATCGCACCAATACGCCGTGGAGCACGCTCGATTACGGCACGAAGCGCTGGGCGTCGTACGAGAACGTCTGCGCGCGCACCGAGACCGGCGAGCTCCATCCGGGCGACGAGATGGAGGCCTACCAGCTCAATCCGGGCGAGGCCTTCGCCGAGACGTTCCGCGTTCTGAACGAGCGGCGGCTCGGCATTCCCGAATCCGCGTGGACGATCGTCGACCGGCGCTTCTACCCTGACGCCGAGGCGCTCGCGCGGACGGAACAAGACGTGACCCAACCGTGGCAGGGGACGACGGCGGTGACCCTGCGCGGACGTGTGGCAGCGCGGGCCATGGGGTCGCTCGCCGTGGCCACGCCGCTGGACGGCCGGATCGCCGTCACGATCCGCACCTCGACGACCGTGCGTGCACAACTCCTCGTCGGGGGCCGCGTGGTCGCGACGCGATCCGGCCGTTCCGCTTCCTTCACCGCCACTGTCTGCGGCACGCGCTCGGCGACGGTCCGCGTCCGGGCGGCGACGAAGGCCGCGACCTACACGCTGCTGGCCTCGCGGCCCTAGTCGTAGATCGAGCGACCTGCGCCGGGCCGCGCGTTGGCCGGGTACGGCACGAGATCGTTCATGAAGCCCGGCTGCGCTTCGATCCGGCCGATCCAGCTGCGCACGGCCGGATGCGCGTCGAGGTCGAAGCCCGCGTCCCCGGCGACGTGCGTGTACGCGAAGAGCGAGACGTCGGCGATCGAGCAGTGCGCGCCGACGACGAATTGCCGAGACGCGAGGTGCTCTTCGAGGACGGCGAGCGCACCTTCGCCGACGGCGAAGCGAGCCCTCGCGCCCTCACGGCCGGTCAGCGTGCGAAAGCGGGTGCCGCCCACGCCGCTCATGATCCGCTCCTGCTCGAAGGACAGCCACTGCACCACCTGTGCCCGCTCGAAGGGCGTGTCCGGGATGAAGGGCGTGGCTTCTCCCAGATACCAGAGGATCGCGTTCGACTGCGTGAGAAGCTCGCCGCCGTCGAGCTCGAGCACGGGCGTCTCGCGGACCGGGTTCAGCGCGCCGAACTCGCGGGTCAGCGTGTCTCCGGCGAAGATGTCGATCGGGACCCGCTCGTACGGCCGGTCCAGGAGAGCCAGCAGCAGGCGAACCTTGTAGCAGTTGCCCGAAGCGGCGTAGTCGTAGAGTCGCATGATGGGAACAACGGCGATCGCGCGCGAAACGTGAGATCGTCTCCGCGATGAAGGTCGTCGTCACCGGTGCGAGCGGCAAGGCCGGCCGCGCAATCGTCCGCGATCTCGTCGAGCACGGACACGACGTGCTCGGCGTCGACCTGGCGACGCCGCGCGAGCGGTCGGCGCCCTCCCTCGCCGCCGATCTGACGGAGCTCGGCCAGACGATGGAGTGCCTCGCGGGCGCCGATGCCGTCGTGCACATGGCCGCGATCCCGGCGAGCGGCATCCGGACGGAGGAGACCACGTTCCGGACGAACATGCTCAGCACGTACAACGTCTTCGAGGCTGCGCGCGTGCTGGGCCTCGGCCGCGTCGTCTGGGCGTCGAGCGAGACGATCTTCGGCCTGCCCTTCGAACGCGAGCAGCCCGCCTACGCGCCGCTCGACGAGGACCACCCCCCGTACCCGGAATCGAGCTACGCGCTCTCGAAGCTCCTCTCCGAGGAGCTGGCGCGGCAGCTGCATCGCTGGACCGGGATCCCGTTTGTCGGCCTGCGCTTCTCGAACATCATGGAGCCGGAAGACTACGAGCGCTTCCCGTCGTTCTGGGCCGATCCGAGGCTCCGCCGCTGGAACCTCTGGGGCTACGTGGACGCCCGCGACGTCGCGCTGAGCTGCCGGCTCGCGCTCGATGCCGACGTCGGCGCCGAGCACTTCATCGTCGCGGCCGCCGACACGGTGATGGACCGCCCAAGCCGTGAGCTGATGGCCGAGGTCTACCCGTCGGTGCTCTACCAGCCGACCGGCGGCGAGTTCGACTCGCTCCTCTCGATCGAGAAGGCGCGGCAGCTCCTCGGCTACGAGCCGCAGCACAGCTGGAGGGACCACGTCACCGAGGTTTCGACGGAGGCCGGCAACGGGTAGCAGCACCGGCAAAGGCGTCGCCCAAACCCCGCCGCGCCCGATCCCGACGAGACGGAGCCACCCGAGACGCTGTCAGCAGTTGACCGGAAGCGGGATCGTGCACACCGAGTACATCTTTCGGCAGGCGAACGAGCGAATCCGCCAGGCTGCCGAGGAACATGAGCTAGATATCCCGATTCCGTTCATCTGCAAGTGCCCGAACCCCGGCTGCTCGCAGATCATCCTGATGCCTCTGGACGAGTACCGCGCAGTGCGCGCCGACCCATCCCGATTCATCAACAAGGCCGGCCACGAGAGCGCCACCGTGCTCGCGCGCCACGACCAGTACGTCGTCGTCGACGTCCCGGCCTACCACTAGCCGGTCACCAAGTGCGGTCGGCGAGGGGCTTCGGTCTCGGTTCCTCGCTGCCTGTACCGCGAGAATCCGCCGGTGCCTCGCGCGGTCTGTTGTCCGGACAAGTTCAGGGGGACGCTGACTGCGCCCGCCGCGGCGACCGCGATGGCGCGCGGGCTGTGGGAGGCCGGAGTCGACGACGTACGCGTGCTGCCGTTGGCCGACGGCGGCGAGGGCACGCTCGACGCGCTCCTCGCCGCGCTCGGCGGCGAGCGCCTGCCGGCGATGGTCACGGGGCCGCTCGGCGATCCCGTGCAGGCGGAATGGGGGCTCCTGCCCGACGGGACGGCGGTGGTGGAGATGGCGCGGGCGAGCGGCCTCGCGCTCGTGGGCGAGTCGAACGACCCGGTCGCCGCGACGACGCGAGGCACAGGCGAGCTGATCGCGTCCGCGGCCGCGGCCGGCGCGACGCAGATTCTCGTCGGCGTGGGCGGCTCGGCCACGACCGACGGCGGGCTCGGCGCCGTCGAGGCGCTCGGCTGGTCGCTTCCCGTGCCCGTTACTGTTGCATACGACGTCGACACGCGCTTCCTCGACGCCGCGCGCATCTACGGGCCGCAGAAGGGTGCCGCCGCGGAGGAGATCGAGCTCCTGACGAGTCGCCTCGTGCGCCGAGCCGACGTCTACCGCAGGCGAACGGGCGTCGACGTGGAGGCGCTCCGCGGCGGCGGCGCGGCCGGAGGTCTCGCAGGCGGCCTGGCCGCAATCGGCGCGACGCTGCGGCCCGGCTTCGAGGTGGTCGCGGAAGCCGTCGGCCTCCGCGAACGCCTCGACAACGCCGACCTCGTCGTGACAGGCGAAGGCCGGCTCGACTCGACGAGCTTCGCCGGCAAGGTGGTCGGGGGCGTCCTCGCGGCAGCCCCCGCGGAGGCCCGCTGCGTCGTCATCTGCGGCCAGATCGACGAGGCGGCACTTGACTTGCTCCCCCGCGAAGCGGAGATCATCTCGCTCTCGGGGTCCGCCGGCCCCGCCGAGGAGCTCGTCCGACACGCGGCGCGAGGAGCGATGAGATGAACACCGACGACGTTCTCACAGACGAAGCACGCGACTTCCTCCAGCTGCTCCAGCGCGAGTTCGGCGGCGAGCGGGAAGAGATCCTCGCAGCACGTCACGCGCGCGCGCAGCGACTGCGCGACGGCGAGCTGCCGGATTTCCTCGAGGAGACGCGCTCGGTGCGCGACGGCGACTGGCGCGTCCCGCCCGCGCCGCCCGACCTGCAGGACCGCCGCGTCGAGATTACCGGGCCCACCGACCGCAAGATGGTGATCAACGCGCTGAACTCGGGCGCGAAGGTCTTCATGACCGACTTCGAGGACTCGAACGCGCCGACCTGGGAGAACATGGTCGACGGCCAGCGCAACGTCTCCGACGCGATCGACCGGACGATCCGGCTCGACACCGGCGAGAAGGTCTATGAGCTGAAGGACGAGGTTGCAACGCTCCTCGTTCGTCCCCGCGGCTGGCACCTCGTCGAGCGGCACTTCGAGGTCGACGGGGAGCCGATGTCCGGCTCGCTGTTCGACTTCGGCCTCTATCTCCTCCGCAACCACGAGCGGCTGCGCGCCGCCGGGACGGGCCCCTACCTCTACCTGCCGAAGCTCGAGTCGCACCGCGAGGCGCGCCTGTGGAACCGCGTCTTCGAGCGTGCGCAGGACGAGCTGGGCGTTGCGCGCGGGACGATCCGCGCGACGGTCCTGATCGAGACGATCCTCGCCGCGTTCGAGATGGACGAGATCCTCTACGAGCTCGGCCCGCACGCGACGGGCCTCAACGCCGGGCGCTGGGACTATCTGTTCAGCTTCATCAAGAAGCTCGGCCACCGCTCCGAGTTCGTGCTTCCCGACCGCAACTCCGTAGGCATGGGCGTCCCGTTCATGCGCGCGTATGCGGAGCTGCTCGTGAAAACCTGTCACCGGCGCGGCGCGCACGCGATCGGCGGGATGGCCGCGTTCATTCCCTCGCGGCGCGATCCCGAGGTCAACGCCGTGGCGCTCGCCAGAGTTCGCGAGGACAAGGAACGGGAAGCCTCGCAGGGCTACGACGGCACCTGGGTCGCGCATCCCGACCTCGTGCCCGTCGCCCTGGAGGTCTTCGACCGCGTCCTAGGCGACCGGCCGAACCAACTCGAGGTCCTGCGTGAGGACCTGGACGTGAGCGCAGCCGACCTGCTGAACGTCGCGGCGACTCCGGGTGAGATCACCGAGGAGGGCCTGCGAAACGACGTCTCGGTCGGGATCCAGTACCTCGCGGCGTGGCTGCGCGGATCCGGCGCGGTCGCGATCTTCAACCTGATGGAGGACGTCGCCACCTCGGAAATCGCGCGCTCGCAGGTCTGGCAGTGGCTTCACCACGGCAACGTCACGCACGACGACGTTCGCCGTGTCACCGACGAGGAGGTTGCCAAATTGGGCAACGGCTACGACGAGGCGCGCGGGATCTTCGAGCAGATCGCACTCGGCGACGAGTTCGTCGAGTTCCTGACCTTGCCGGCGTACGAGCATCTCGCGTAACCGTTCGCCGGAAGGCAATCGGGTTGGCTGTCTCTCGGTCCAGCCGCGCGGCTCTTCGTCCTCGGACCCTCGATGATCACGTCTACCCCCGGGCCCTCAGTGTTGCTCGATCGGGCCGACGAGTGCTCGGCACTTGATCACTTACTCGATACGGCGCGCAGCGGCGCGAGTCGGCCATCGTCCTGCGCGGTCTTGCAATAGACAGCGGAGTGGAGAGCCGTGTCATCGCCGAGACCGGCGGCAATCCGCTGGCGCTGATCCAGCTTCCTATGGAGCTGACGCCGGCGCAGCTCGCTGGGGTTTCGGCACTCCCCGAGCCGTTGCCGATCCGGGGACGGCTGGAGCAAAGCTTCTTGCGGCGGGTCCGAGGCCTGCCGGCCGCGACGCAGACACTGCTCCTGCTGCTCGCTGCCGAGCCGGGACCTGATCCCGACCTGTTCTGGCGCGCCGCCGGCCGGCTCGACCTCGCCTCTGACGACGCCCAAGCCGCCGAGGACGAGGGACTCGTCAGCAACGCTCGGCATCTGGCGTTTCGTCATCCCCTCGTTCGCTCGGCCGTCTACGGCGCGGCATTGCCCGACGAGCGCCGGCGGGTCCATCGGGCGCTCGCCGTCGACGTGAGCCCGATCGTCGATCCAGACCGGACGGTCTGGCACCGTGCGGCAGCGGCAGTCGGTCCCGACGAGGATGTGGCGGCCGAGCTCGAGGGCTCAGCGAACGAGCGAGACAACGTGGTGGCTACGCAGCCGCTGCCGCACGGCTCCGCCGCGCCGCCGAGCTCACCCCCGACGGACAACGGCGCACGACACGATCGCTCGACGCGGCGCGCGCCGAGCTCACGGCCGGCGATGCCGGTCGGGCAGCGGCTCTCCTCGCGGACTTCAAGCCCGAGCTTGCTGATCAGATCCAGCGCGCCCAGGCGCAACGGTTGCGCGGCACGATCGACTTCGAGCTCGGGTTGAATCGCGACACGCCCGCGCTGCTGCTCGAGGCGGCGCAGGCCCTCGAGCCGGTCGACCTACACCTCGCGCGCGACACGCATCTCGAGGCGCTCATGCTGGCGATGTACACCGGCGCGGTCGGAGTACGCGAGAACGTCCGGGAGGCCGCGGGCGCCGCGTTGGCCGCCCCACGACTGCCGGAGGCCGAGGTTCGTCCGCAGGATCTGCTCCTCGACGGCTTCGCGGCCCTTTTCACCGCCGGCCACGAGGCTGCGGCCCCGACGCTCCGCCGCGCCATCGAGCTCTTACGTCGGAGCGACGACTTCCGTTGGCTCCCGCTCGCCTGCCACGCGTCGGTCGAGCTCTGGGACGACGAGGCGATGTTCGCACTGGCGACACGTTGGGTCCAGCTCGCCCGTGACCAGGGCGCGCTCTCGGCTCTTCCGCGTGGGCCTGACCTTCCGGGGCGCTGTGTACGAGGTGCTCGTCGGCCGCTTCGACCGGGCCGAGAGTGACCTCGAGGAAGCCCGGGAGATCGCGGCGGCCGTCGGGAACGCCGGGATGATCGACAGGGCCCACCACGGTGGACTCGTCGTCGCATCGTGGCGCGGCCGCGAGGCATGGGCGCGAGCGCTCGCCGACGAGACGATGCGCGACGCAGCAGCGCGGGGCGTGGGCGGAGAGATCAACGGGGTGTACCGGTCCCTTGCCATCCTCGACAACGGCCTCGGCCACTACGAAGCCGCGCTCGCCGCGGCCGGTCACGCGACGGCGCACGACGTCATTCACATCGTGACCGCGACGCTTCCAGAGCTCGTGGAAGCTGCCGCCCGCAGCGGCCGGCGGGACGTCGCGGCCGCGGCGGTGGACCGTCTGGCCCCCTCGACACTGGCCGGGGGCACCGACCTGGGACTCGGCATGCTCGCGCGGTCGCGAGCGCTGGTTGCCCGCGACGGCGAAGCCGAGGACCTGTACCAGGATGCGGATCAGGGTGATCACGGTCGCGTTGCGGGCGCGGGCGATCTTGATCAGCGACAACCGACGTCTGTTCTCGAGCACGTAGCGCTGGAGCGCCGGCTGCAACGACGCGAGGATGAAGAAGATCCACAGCAGGCTCAGCGGGTCCGTTTGAACGGTGTCACCGCGAGCAGCGACCGGTGAACGCGGGCAGTTACCTCGACGTAACCGCGCGGCTGCGAAGCTCGCGCTCGACCGCCGCCGGGTCGAGCTTCCGCGCGGCCAGCAGCACGAGGCTGTGGAACCACAGGTCTGCGACCTCGGCGACGACGCGCTGGTCCGTCTCCGCGACTCCCGCGTAGGCGGCCTCCAGCCCCTCCTCGGCGACCTTCTGGGCGCAGGCCGCCGCGCCGCCGTCGAGGAGGCCTGCGACGTAGGAACCGCGTGGACGCGTTTGCGCGCGCTCCGCGACAGTGCGCCACAGCCAGGGCGCGAAGCAGGACTCCGAGCCCGTGTGGCACGCGGGCCCGCTCGGGCGAACGCGGACGAGGATCGCGTCGCCGTCGCAGTCCTCGCGCAGCTCCTCGACCGCGAGCACGTTGCCGGAGGTCTCGCCCTTGCGCCACAGACGCTGGCGCGAGCGGCTGTAGAAGTGGGCCTCGCCCGTCTCGCGTGTCCGTTCGAGCGCCTCGTCGTCCATCCACGCGAGCATCAAGACGTCGCCGCTGCGCGCGTCCTGCACGATCGCGGCGCGGAGCTCAGGCGGCATCGCGAAGCGGGACGTTGAGTCGGCGCAGCTGGCCGCGGAGCGCGAGGAGGCCGCCCGGATTCTCGTGGACGATCGACGCGACGAGCGCCGCCTGCGCGACTGCAAGCGCGGCGGCGACGTGCGTCGCGTTGCCGGCGCCGCCGGAGGCGATCACGGGCACGCCCACGGCGCGGGCAACGTCGGCTGTGAGCGCTAGGTCGTAGCCGGCTCGCGTTCCGTCGGCGTCGATGGAGGTGAGCAGGATCTCCCCCGCTCCGCGCTCGGCGGCTTCGCGGGCCCAGTCGACCGCGCGCCTGTCGGTCCTCCGTGTGCCTGCGCGCGAGCGGACTGCACCGCGGGTCGCGTCGATCGCGACGACGACGGCCTGCGAGCCGAGCCGCTCGGCGAGCTCGGTCAAGAGCGGCGGGCGCCCGAGGGCCGCGCTGTTGACGCTCACCTTGTCGGCCCCCGCCTCGAGCAGCGCCGTCGCGTCGGCGACCGAGCGGACACCGCCGCCCACCGTGAACGGGATCGCGGTCGCGTCGGCCACGCGGCGGACGAGCTCGACCAGCGTCGCGCGGTCTTCCAGGGTGGCGGTGACGTCGAGGAAGACCAGCTCGTCGGCGCCCGCCTCCGAGTACAGCGCTGCGAGCTCGACCGGGTCGCCGACGTTGCGCAGCCCGCGGAAGTTGACGCCCTTGACGACGCGGCCGCCAGCCACGTCCAGGCACGGGATCAGACGCGGGAGAGGCATCGTTCGAGCCAGCGTGCGCCGGCGGGGCCGCTCTTCTCGGGATGGAACTGGACGCCGGTGAACTCGCCCCAGCGCGCTTCCGCGACGAGGCCCTCGGACGTCGCAACGGCGGCAGGCGTCTCCGCCGCGTAGGAATGTGCGAACCAGTACGCCTCGCGGCCGGGTGCGACCTTGGCCCAGCCGATTCGGGGCACGCGATCGCGCTCGATGCGGACCGCGCGGCCTGGCACGAGGCCGAGACCGTGCACGCCGCCGTCCTCCTCGGTCTCCTCGAGCGCGAGCTGGAGGCCGAGGCAGATGCCCAGCGTGGGGCCCCGGCGTGTGCGGAGCGCTTCGTCGAGTTGCGTCGCTCGTAGCTGCTTCATCGCGCTGCGGGCCGAGCCGACTCCCGGCAGCACGGCCAGGTCGGCGGCGACGACGTCCTGCGGATCCGTGGTCGTTCTCGCGGTGACGCCGAGGCGCTCGAATGCGAGCAGCACGGAGCGGACGTTCCCGGCGCCGTACTCGCACACCGCCACGTTCACAGGCGGCCCTTCGTCGACGGGAGCGGTCCGCCGTCGTCGCGGACCGCGGCGCGCAGCGCGCGCCCGACCGCTTTGAACGCCGCCTCGGCCGTGTGGTGCTCGTCGCGGCCGCGCGCCTCGACGTGCACCGCGAGTCGCGCAGCCTGAGCGAGACTCCCGAGCACATGGACGGCGAGTCCGGGGTCGGGCTCGATCGTGACCTCGGCCCACGGCCGGCCGCCGAGGTCGACGGCCGCACGCGCGAGCGCGTCGTCCATCGGCACGTCCGCGTTGCCGTAGCGCGCGATCCCCCGCCTCTCGCCGAGGGCGCGGTCGAGCGCCTCGCCGAGCGCGAGCGCGGCGTCTTCCGCGGTGTGATGCTCGAGATCGCCCTCGCCCTCGAGCAGAAGGTCGAGCCCACCGTGGAATGCCAGTTGCTCGAGCAGGTGGTCGTAGATCCCGGCCCCCGTCGCGACGTGAACGTGTCCACCGCCGTCCAGCCCGAGCCGGACGCGGAATCGGGTCTCGGCCGTGGCACGAACCACCCGCGCGCGCCGGGGCGGTTTGCCAAGTAACAGTCTGTTGCTTGGCACCGGCCCTTCGAGCGCCTGGAGGAGGAGGTCGTCGTCGGCGCGGTCTCTGACGCTGATGCGGAGCGCGTCCTCGAGGACGCGCACGACGAGCCCTTCGCGCAAGAGCGCGGCGCCGATCGCTTCCGCATCGCGCGTCGGGACATAGAGGAAGTTCGCGCGGGAAGGCAGCGGATCGAAGCCGAGGGCCCGCAGCCCGCCGGCGAGGCGCTCCCGTTCGTCGATCTGCGGGCGGACGTCCGGCGGTGCCGCCAGCGCCGCGAGCGCAAGCGACGCGGACAGCGTCGACACCGGCGCCGGCGCCTGCCGACGATTCAGCTCGGCGGCGGTCTCGGCGTCCGCCAGGGCATAGCCGACCCGCGCGCCCGCGAGCCCGAACGCCTTCGAGAACGTGCGCAGGACGACGACGCCGTCGTCGATCAGACCGGCGGCGGTCACGCCCGCGTATTCGAAATAGGCCTCGTCGACGACGAGCGGGCGCGCGTCCGGGAGCTCGCCGAGCGCGCCGGTCGGGTTGTTCGGACGGCAGCAGAAGGTGAACGCCGGGTCGTCCGAGCTCTCAAACGCGCCGGCGAGCTCGGCCGCGATCTGGAAGAGCGAATACGTGGGCTCGTCGGCGATCGCGATCGCCTCGCCGGGCGCCGCCAGCGTGCGAGCACACAGAAGGATGAGATCGTCGGCCCCCGCTCCGAGCACGACGTTCTCGGGTTCGACGCCCGCGTAGCGCGCGATCGCCGCGACCAACTCGCCGTAGCCGCCGTGCGGGTACTCGTTCACGCGCGCGAGCGCCCCGGCGATCGTTCCCGGCACCGAGGACTGCAGCGGCCACGGCGGGACGTTGCCGTCGAAGCGCACGATCTCGGCCATGTCGAGGCCGGCTGTGCGCGCCAGGTCAGCCGTCGACGGCGCCCAGCGGTAGGCCGCGAACGTCGGGGGCAGCGTCCTCAACGGCGCACCGCCTCTGCGTGCGCGGGCATTCCCTCGAGCGCAGCGAGCGCCTCCACCACCGGCCGCACGCGCTCGAGTCCGGTGCGCGTCAAGCGCTGGACGGTGATCGGTTTCAGAAACGTCTCGAGGCCGAGGCCGCCGAGCGCCCGCGCCCAACCGCCGGTCGGCAGGACATGGTTGCCGCCCGTCGCGTAGTCGCCCGCTGCGACGGGCGAGTCGACGCCGACGAAGATCGCTCCCGCGTTGCGGATGTGGCCGGCCAGCTCCTCCGCCTCGCCGAGCAGGACGACGTGCTCGGGCGCGAGCTCCTCGACCTCGTCGAGCGCGGCGGCGAGGTCGCCGTCGACCGCGACGACCCGGCAGACCGTCCCGGCGCCGTGCTCCGCCTGGGCCGCGAGCTCGAGCTCCACGATCCGCGGGTCGGCGCTCCGGCCCGCGACGACGACGATCTCGGAGGGCCCTGCCGGGAGGTCGATCGCGACGTCGCGCGACACGAGGAGTTTTGCCTCGTTTACGAACTCGTTCCCGGGGCCGACGATCTTGTCCACACAGGCGATGGTTTCCGTGCCGTACGCGAACGCAGCGATCGCCGGCGGGCCGCCGAGGGCCCAGACCTCGCCGACGCCGAGCACCTCCGCGGCCGCGGCGACGACGGCCGCGCCCGACGGCGGCGTCGCGACTGCGATCCGCTCGACACCGGCGACCTGGGCGGGAACCGCGCACATGACGAGTGTCGAGACGAGGCCCCGCGGCACGTAGACGCCGACCGAGCGGAGCGGTACCCACCGCCGCTCGAGCTCGATCCCGGCTTCCGGCTCGAACCTGACGTCGGACGGCCGCTGCGCCGCGTGCCACGAACGGACACGCTCGGCGAGCTCCAGCAGCTCCGCCACAGGCAGGTCGCTCTCGGGTCGAGCGCGAGCGGGCTCCGCGCCGTCCAGGCGCAACGCCCATTCGCGGAGCGCCGCGTCTCCGCGCTCGCGCACGTCCGCGACGATGCGCGCGACGTCGTTCATGCGAGTAACCGTTCGACGGGGACGAGCAGGATCGACGACGCGCCCGCGCGCTCGAGGCTCGGCAACACGTGCCAGACGTCGCTCGCCGGGACGAGCGCGTGCACGGCGACCATGCCCGGCTCGGCCAGCGGCACCACGGTCGGCGCGCGGGAGCCCGGCACGAGCGCCGCGATGCGCTCGAGCGCGGACTCCGGGGCGTTCAGCATCAAATAGCGCGTCGCGCGAGCGTCGACGACGCTGCGCAGGATCGGCGTCAGCTGCAGCGCGGCGGCATCCGGCTCGGCGCCGGCGACAAGGACCGCTTCCGAGTCTAGGAGGACGCCGAGTGAGCGCAGGCCGTTCATGCGCAGCGTGTTCCCGCTCGAGACGAGGTCGACGATCGCGTCTGCGAGTCCCAGCCGCGGCGCGACCTCGACCGATCCGCTGACGTCGATCAGCTCGACGTCGACGCCGAGCAGCGCTCGCGCGAGGCGCGGGTAGACCGTCGCGACGCGGCGTCCCGCGAGATCCGCGATCGTCTCCGCGTCGGACTCGACGAGGACGGCCGCTTCGAGCGTGCACGCGCCGAAGCCGAGACGCAGGAGCTCGGTCGTGCGCGCGTCGTGTTCGAGTACGAGGTCGGCGCCGGTGATCCCGCAGTCGACGACGCCGTCCTGCACGTACTCGGGGATGTCGGCCGCGCGCACGAGCAGCACCTCGACGGGCGCGTTGCGGCACGGGAACGCCAACGCGCGCTCGCCCGGCTGCTCGGGGCCGAGGCCTGCGTCCTCGAGGAGGCCGACCGCCGGCTCCCGCAGCCGGCCCTTGGCCGGGATCGCGATCTTCAGCGGCTGCGCGAACGGCGCTTGAGCCGGTCGAGAGCGGACCGGTAGCCGCCCTCCCCATGCCGAAGCCATTGCGCCACGCGGGTCACCGTCGTCGTCGACGCGCCCGTTCTCCGTGCGATCTCGTGGTAGGGGAGGCCCTGGTCGAGCAGCTGCGCGACCTGCCAGCGGTGAGCCATTGCCTCCAGCTCCCCGATCGTGCAGAGGTCTCGCAGGAAGCGCTCCGTCTCCTCCACCGAGCGGAGACCGGCGATCGTCTCCGAGAGCTCCTCGATCTCGTCCGTCACCCATACGTGGGAGGGATCGTCCGTGGCCATGTCATCATGTTAGCATGTTAACACGATGAAACAAGAGCTGCTCCTGATTCCCGCCGTGGACGTGCTCGGCGACGCGGCAGTGCGCCTGGAGCAGGGCGACTTCGCCCGTGTTTCCGTGCGCGCGGGCGGCGCCCTCGAGCTCATCGCGCGCTTCGCGAGGGCCGGCCCCCCGCTCCTTCACGTCGTCGACCTCGACGGCGCGCGCTCGGGGCACGTGCGGCCGGAGCTCGTCGCCCGCGCGGTCGACGCGGCACGCGGCGTGCCCGTGCAGGCTTCCGGCGGCGTCCGCTCCGTCGCGGATGCCGACGCCCTGCTCGCGGCCGGCGCCTGGCGCGTCGTCGTCGGCACAGCCGCCTTCGCGAACGGTGCGCTCCCCGGTTTCGCGCGCGCGCTCGGGGAGCGGCTCGTCGTGGCGATCGACGTTCGGGACGGACGGGTCAGGGTCGGCGGCTGGCTCCGCTCGACCAGCCTGTCCGCGGACGAGGCGGCAGGGCGGTGTGCCGACGCCGGCGTCGCGCGTGTCCTGTGTACGGCCGTCGAGCGCGACGGCACGCTGGCCGGTCCCGATCTCGACCTGATCGCGCGGGTACGCGAGCGCGCGGGAGCGCCGGTGCTCGCCGCGGGCGGTATCCGCTCGGAGGCGGATCTCGAGGCGCTCGCGAAGCTCGGAGTCGAAGGAGCGGTCGTCGGCCGAGCGCTGCTCGACGGCCGGCTCGCTGCGGCACGATAGGTGGGCGTGACAACGTCCAAACCGCGCGAGGCCGACGCGCCGCTCCGTCGTGACGTGCGCCTGCTCGGGTCGCTCCTCGGGCGAATCCTCGTCGAGCAGGAGGGCGAGGAGCTGCTCGCGGCCGAGGAGCGGATTCGCCTACTCTCGCGGGACGCTCGCGCGACCGGAGACGTCGAGCGCGTCCGCGAAGCCGTGCGCGCGATCTCACCGCGCGAGCAGGCGATCGTCCTGCGGGCGTTCGCGCTCTACTTCCAGCTCGCGAACATCGCCGAGCAGCACCACCGGCTGCGGCGCCGGCGGCAGTACGCCGAGGAGCGACAACCCGCGCGCGAGACGCTTGCCGACGCGTTCGAGCAGCTCCGCGGGCTGCCGCTGCGCGAGCGGCTCGAGCATGTATCGCTCGAGCTCGTGCTCACGGCGCATCCCACCGAGGCGACGCGACGGACGATCCTGCTGGCGCACGTTCGCATCAGCAAGCTGCTGCGCGAGCTCGACGACGCAGCGCTGACGCGGCCCGAGCGGGAGCGCGTGGAGCAGGACCTCGCCGAGCAGATCGCGATCCTCTGGCAGACCGACGAGGTACGGCAGGGTCGCCCGCGCGTCGTCGACGAGATCCGCCACGGCCTCTGGTTCTTCGAGCACAGCCTGATCGACGCCGGCGAGCGGCTGCTCGCGGAGTACCGCGCGTTCGTCCCAGGCGCGACCCGTCCGCCGTTCTCCTTCGGGAGCTGGATCGGCGGCGACCTGGACGGGAACCCGAACGCGAGCGCCGAGACGATTCGCGAGGCGCTGCGCCGCGCGCGCGAGCTCGCGCTCGAGCGGCACCGCGCCGACGTGCGCGAGCTCGCCGTCGCGCTCTCGATGAACCGCTCGCTCGTCAGCGTCTCGCGGGAGCTCGAGGAGTCGATCGCGCGCGACGAGCGCGAGCTCCCCGACTACGCCGCAACGATCGGGCGCCAGAACGAGCTGGAGCCGTACCGGCGGAAGCTCTCGTTCATGTGGTGGCGTCTCGGCAACGACGGTTATCGCGACGCGGGCGAGCTCCTCGCCGACCTCGGAGTCCTGGAGCGAAGCCTCGAAGAGCATCGCGGCGCTCGGATGGCGCGCGGCCGGCTCGCCGAGCTGCGGCGTCGCGTCGAGCTGTTCGGATTCCATCTCGCGAAGCTCGACGTGCGCCTGCACGCCCGCGACCTGCGCGAGCGGAGCGAGCGAGCGCGCGAGGCGCTCGCCGCGGCCGCGGAGGCGCCGGCCGAAGCGCTCGACACGGTCATCGTCTCTGGGACCGAGTCGGCCGCGGACGTCCTGGCCGTGCTCGACGTGACAGACGCGCCGCTCTCGGTCGTGCCGCTGTTCGAGACGATCGCCGACCTCGAGCGCGCGCCCGAGATCGTGCGCGAGCTGATCGAGGAGCCGCGGTTCGCGCAGCGCATCGCCGGTCGGCTGGAGGTGATGGTCGGCTACTCGGATTCCGGCAAGGACGGCGGCTATCTCGCCGCGCAGTGGGCGATCTACCGTGCACAGGAGGCGATCGCCGAGCTCGCGAGCGAGACAGACGTCGAGCTGACGATCTTTCACGGGCGCGGCGGCAGCGCGGGGCGCGGCGGCGGTCCGACATACGCGTCGATCCTCGCGCAGCCTGCGGGCCATCCTCCCGGCCGCCTGAAGCTGACCGAGCAGGGCGAAACCGTCTCGTTCAAGTACGGACTGCCGGGTCTCGCGTATCGCAATCTCGAAGCGGCGCTCGCCGGAACGGTCCTCGCGGCCTTCCCCGAGGTGGCGGTGCGCGCCCCGACCGCTGCCGAGCGGGCCGCGCTCGACGGGCTGGCGGCGCGATCCGAGCAGCGGTATCGCGAGCTCGTCTCCGATCCGCTCTTCACGGACTTCTTCCGCGCCTTCACGCCGATCGACGAGCTCAGCCTGCTCGAGATCGGGTCGCGGCCGGCGCGCCGGCCCGACGACGCGGATTACCTCGGCTCCCTCCGCGCGATTCCCTGGGTGTTCGCCTGGACGCAGAACCGGACCCTCCTGCCGGCGTGGTTCGGCTGCGGCGAGGCGCTCGCGGCCGTGGACGCCGACGTGCTCCGCGGGCTCTACGCGGAGCTCCCGTTCTTCCGCTCGCTGATCGACAACCTCGAGATGACGCTCGCGAAGTCGAGCCTCGAGATCGCGAGCCAGTACCTCGAGCTCGTTCCGGCGGAACTCGAGCCCGAGCGTCTCTACGGGACGATCGCGGTCGAGCACGAGCGGGCCGTCGAGGCCGTGCTTCGGACGCTCGACGTCGACGAGCTCCTCGAGCGCCAACCCGTACTCCGCCGCTCGATCCAGCTCCGGAATCCGTACGTCGATCCGATGAACGCGATCCAGGTCGAGCTGCTCCGGCGCTTCCGCGACGGGGACGAGGAGGCGCGCCTGCCGCTGATGCGCTCGATCGCCGGAATTGCGTCGGCGTTGCGGAATACCGGCTAGTTCCGTACACTCGGCTCATGGCGCGCACAGCGATCTGCCGGATTTTTGACGTGCTTATCGTCGTGCGCCCGCACACGCGCTAGCCGGCACATCGCTTCCCCCGCCCCGCCGACTAGCTCAAGAAGAAGAGGCGGGGGGCAGCAAGTGACGACTGCGACCCTACGCTGCCGGGTCTGCGAGCGGACGTCTCCCCTCGGACCGCTCGCCGACTGCCCGGTCTGTGACGGGCCGCTCGACGTCGACTACGACCTCACGTCGGCACGGCTCGTCGCCGGAAACGGCAACGCACCGCGCTCGATGTGGCGTTATGTCGACCTTCTCCCCCACGTGTCGGCGGACGAGGGAACGCCAGGGATGACGCCTCTCGTCCGCGCGGCACGGTTGTCGGAAGCGCTGGGGATCGAGCTGCTGCTCAAGCTCGAGGATGCGAACCCGACCCACTCGTTCAAGGACCGTGTCGCCGCGAGCGCAGTCGCCGCCGCGCAGGCATTTGGCTTCGAGACGCTCTGTTGCGCTTCGACGGGGAACCTCGGCGAGGCGCTTGCGGCGCGCTGTGCCGCCGCCGGGCTCGAGGCGGTCGTCCTCTGCCCCGCGGACGATGCCGCGCTCGCGCCGGCCGCGTCCTACGGCGCGAAGATCTTCGGCGTCCACGCGACCTTCGACGAGTGCCGCGAGCTCGAGCGTCGCCTCGACGGTCTGTTCCCTTGGGGCTTCGTTGGCGGGAACCTGCACGCGGTCGCGTCCGAGGGTGCGAAGACGATCGCGTACGAGATCGCCGAGCAGCTGGACGGCCAACTGCCCGATGCGGTCGTCACGCCCGTCGCGTCCGGGACGCTCTTCGCGAAGCTCGCGCAGGGCTTCGACGAGCTGGCTGCGATGGACGCCGCCGAAGGCCCGCGTCCGAGGCTCTACGGCGCGCAGGCCGGCGGCTGTCCCCCTCTCGCCGCAGCCTGGGCCGACGACCGGCCGCTGTCGAAGGTGCGTCCCGACACGGAAGTACGCTCGCTCGCGATCGGCGACCCGGTGTACGGCGACCTCGCCGTCGGCGCCGCGAAGATGTCCGGCGGTGGGATCCACGCCGTCCCCGAAGACGAGATCGGCAACCGAACGGCCTTCCTCGCCGAGACGACGGGGATCCTCGCCGACTCAGCGGCCGGCGTCGCTCTCGGGGCACTGCTCGAGCTCGTCCAGACCGGCGCGATCGCGCAAGACGAGCGAGTGGCGCTCGTGGTCACGGGTAGCGGGTTGAAGCCGTACGCGTATGACGTCGACGTTGCTCCCGCCGAGATCGACGGGAACGTCGACTCGCTGCTCGCCGCGCTCGGGCTGGACTAGCCACGCGCGTTCACCTCGCGGGGCGGCGCGCTTCGTCCAAGTAACAGTCTGTTACTTGGGCTGGGTTCCGACCCGGCGCGCGCTTCCCTCGGAGCTCACTTCGGGATGCGGCTCCCAGGCCGCTTCGACGACATAGCCGTCCGGATCGCGGCACTTGACGCTCACGTACTCCGGCTCGTCCCACTCCTCGACGATCGGAACGCCGTCGGCGGCAAGGCGCTTTCGGAATTCGTGGACGACCTCCGGACTGGAGAGATGGATCCCGAAGTGCAGGAAGCTCGGCAAGCGGATCTCCTCGTCGGTCGGCCCGAGCGCGAGCGAGAACCCGTCTGCGTTGTAGAGCATGAGGACGCCGCCGTCGTACCAGCGCGAGGGCTGCGCCCCGAAGCCGAAGTACGTCTCGTAGAAGCGGCGCGAGCGCTCCAGATCGGTCACTGCGAGGGCGAGATGCTTCAAGGTGCCGCGCTGAAATGTACGGTCCCCTGCGCAACGTCACGGCGATTCTCGGCGAGATCGAGAAGACCGAGACGAGCCCCGAGGAACGACAAAAGACTTAGGACGCGCGCGTGAGCGCGTTGTCCGGGACGAGCCACGAGCGGCCGAACGCGGTCATCGCATCGACGATCGGGAGGAGCGCGCGGCCCTTCTCGGTGAGCTCGTACTCGACGCGCGGGGGCGATTCCGGGTAGCTATGACGACGCACGACGCCTTCGCGCTCGAGGGCGCGTAGACGCTCCGCCAGGGTCCGGCTCGAGATTCCCGCGCACGAGTGCTCGAGGTCGCGGAAGCGGCGCGGGCCACCGGCGAGGTCGTAGATGAGGAGCGCCGTCCACTTCGCGCCGACGATGTCGGCGGAGGCTGCGACCGCGTCGCGCCTCTCGTCCGTTTCCGTCGCGTGAATGGCCATCTGCAGGAATTTTAGCGGCGAGCCACAGTGGGTTCCCGCCCGAGGCCGGCTAACACTAGCCCCTCTCTGACCGTTTGGCCAGGTCAGGACCTCATGGCGTCACGACGCCGGAGTCCTCCGGCTCGGCGGCCGGTTCCGCATGCGCCGTACCCTCGGCCTGAGCCTCGATGCGTCCGACCTCGGCCCGCGGGCGGACGTGCCGGAACTCCACGACCGCGCGGGGCCACGACTCGAGCAACGCCGCAGCACGCACCGAGCCCGTGTGCTCGTGGTGGCGCTCGAGCAGCGCGTGCAGGCGCTCGGCGGCGCCTGCATCGGGCAGCTCCGCCTGCACGAGCTGCGCGTTCAGGCGCAACTGCAGGACGGCATGCGGGTCGTATACGAATACTTCTCCGCCGGTCATGCCCGCGCCGAGGTTGCGACCGAACTCGCCGAGCACGACGACAGTGCCACTCGTCATGTACTCGCAGGCGTTGCTGCCGACGCCTTCGACGACCGCGGTCGCGCCGGAGTTGCGGACCGCGAATCGCTCGCCGGCAGATCCGGCGCAGTACAGCTCGCCTGCGGTCGCTCCGTAGAGAACGGTGTTCCCGGCGAGGCACGGCTCGCCCGCGTCGTTCCCCGGAGGGCGGATCACGATCCGACCGCCGCTCAGGCTCTTGCCGACATAGTCGTTCGTCTCGCCCTCGAGCACGAACTCGACGCCTTCGGTGAGGAACGCCCCGAAGCTCTGTCCCGCGGTGCCCTCGAAGCGATACCGCCGCGGACGCCCGCTGCCGGTGCGCGCGAGCTTGCCGCCCAGGCGCGCGCCAACGGCGCGGTCCACATTCGCGATCGCGTACTTCCGCCGCGGCTCGGTCGCGACGCGTTCGCCGAGCTCGCCGCCGTGGGCGACTGGCTTCGGCGCACCGACGAAACGGACGTCGCCGCGCGGCGGCTCGAGCAGCTGGTCGAGATCGAGCAGCCCCGCGCGCCCGTTCGCAGCGCGCCGAGCGAGGAGATCGCTGCGCCCAACGGCCTCCTCGAACGTGCACAGCCCGAGCGAGGCGAGATGCAGTCGCGCCTCCTCGGCGACGAGCAGCAGGTAGCTCTCGATCATCGCCGGCGTCGCGGCGAACTTCGCGCGCAGCTCCGGGCGCTGCGTCGCGATCCCGACAGGGCACGTGTCGACGTGGCAGGAGCGCACCATCAGGCAGCCTTCAGCGAGCAGGAGCGCGGTGCCGAAGCTCACCTCGTCGGCCCCGAGCAGCGCCGCGACGACGATGTCGCGCCCGGTCTTGATCCCGCCGTCGACGCGCAGCCGCACGCGGCCGCGCAAGCCGTTCGCCGCGAGCACGTGCTGCGTCTCGACGAGGCCGACCTCCCACGGCACGCCCGCGTTCTTGATCGACGAGAGCGGACTCGCGCCCGTACCCCCGTCGGCTCCGGCGATGTGGACGACGTCCGCGAGCGCCTTCACCACGCCGGCCGCGACGAGGCCGACGCCGGCCTCCGCGACCAGCTTCACAGAGACGTCCGCGCGCGGGTTGACCTGTTTGAGGTCGAAGATCAGCTGCGCGAGGTCCTCGATCGAGTAGATGTCGTGGTGCGGCGGCGGAGAGATCAGCGCGACGCCCGGCTGCGTGTGCCGCAGCCGCGCGATCTCGTCCGAGACCTTGTGCCCCGGCAGCTGACCGCCCTCGCCGGGCTTCGAGCCTTGCGCGATCTTGATCTGGAGCTCGTCGGCGAACGCCGCATATTCGGCGGTGACGCCGAAGCGGCCCGACGCCACCTGCTTGATCCGCGAGTTGCGCTCGGTGCGGAAGCGCGTCGGGTCCTCCCCGCCCTCACCGCAGTTCGAGCGCGCGCCGAGGTTGTTGAACGCGATCGCGATCGTCTGGTGGGCCTCGGCCGAGAGCGCACCGTGGGACATGCCGCCGCTCGAGAAGCGCCGCACGATCGACTCGGCGGGCTCGACCTCGTCGAGCGGGAGCGGCGCGGCGGCCGCGCGCAGCTCGAGCAGGTCGCGCACCTCCATCGGCTCGCGTCCGTTGACGAGCTCGGCGAACGTCGAATAGCCGTCCCCGTTGTTCTTCACCGCACGGCGCAATGCGTGCGCTGCGGCCATGTCGTCCGTGTGCACCGCCGCGTGGAGCGCGTCCACGACGTCAGGCGTCGTGGCGTGCAACTCGCCGCCCTTACGGAACTTGACGTAGCCCGGGTTCTCGAGCCGCGGCCGCGCAGCGCCGGCCGAGGCGGCGCGCTCGAGCGTCTCAGCCTCGAGCTCGGCGAGCCCGATGCCGCCGATCGTGGACGGCGTGCCAGGGAACGACGCCTCGACGAGCGCGTGGTCGAGGCCGAGCGAGTCGAAGATCTGCGCGCCGCAATAGCTCGCGACTTCGGAGATGCCCATCTTGGACATCACCTTGAGGACACCGTCCTCGATCGACTGCTTGAAGCGGAGCTGCGCCTCCGCGGGCGAGGGCCGGTCGCCGCCGAGGCGGTCCGCTTCCGCAAGAGCCGCAACAGTCTGGACGGCGAGACGCGGACACACCGCCTCCGCTCCGAACCCGAGCAGGCACGCGAAGTGATGGACCTCGCGCGGCTCGTCGCTCTCGACCAGCAGCGTCGCGAGCGTCCGCAGCCCCGCCCGCACGAGCCGATGGTGGACCGTCGACGTGGCGAGCAGCATCGGCACCGGCGGTCGCTCGGGCGAAGCGTCGGCATCGGTCAGCAGGAGCATCCCGTGGCCGTCGCGGACGGCCGCCTCGGCCGCGTCGCCGAGGCGCGCGCAGGCGCCCGCGAGGCCTTCGCGCGCGTCGAACGTCGCGTCGAGCCGCACGACGGCGAGCTCACCGAGGGCCGACGGGAAGAGGAAGAAGCTCTCGAGTTCGAGCCCCGCCGCGGCCTCGGGCGCCTCGACGAGCAGCGGAGAGCGCCCGCCGAGCAGCGTCCCAAGCGACATCACGAAGCGCTCGCGGATGTGGTCGATCGCCGGGTTCGTCACCTGCGCGAAGCGCTGGCGGAAGTAGCTGTACAGGGGACGCGCGCGGCCGGCGAGCGGCGGCAGCGCGGTGTCGTCGCCCATCGACGAGGTCGGCTCGTGCGCGTGCGCGGCCGAAGGCCGCAGGATCACCGAGAGCTCCTCGCGCGTATATCCGAAGAGCGTGTGCCGCGCGGCAAGCTCCTCCTCGGGCGGCGCGCAAGGCTCGCCGATCGACGCTTGCCTGCGCCACTCGTCGAGCCAGCGGCCGTACGGTTGGGCCAGCGCGAGCCGGCCCTTGACCGCACCGTCGTTCTCGAGCCCGCCCTCGGGGTCGACGACGAGCATCTCTCCGGGACCGAGGCGGCCCCGGCGAACACTCGTCCCCGCCGGCACGTCGAATACGCCGGCCTCGGAAGCGCAACACACGACGTCGCCCGCGACGACGTAGCGCAGCGGCCGCAAGCCGTTCCGGTCGAGCGCCGCGCCGACGACGCGGCCGTCCGTGAACACGATGCCCGCCGGCCCGTCCCAAGGCTCGATCAGTCCCGCGTGGAAGCGGTGGAACGCGCGAACGTCCGGCGCGATCTCTGGGTCGTTCTGCCACGCAGGCGGGACGAGCATCGAGAGGGCGTGGCGCACGTCGCGGCCGCCGCGCACGAGCAGCTCGAGCGCGTTGTCGAGCATCCCCGAGTCGGAGCTCGACTCGTCCAGGACCTGGAGATCCCAATCGAGCGTCTCCTGGCGCGCACGCATCCAGTTGACGTTGCCGCGGATCGCGTTGATCTCGCCGTTGTGGCAGAGGAGCCGGAACGGCTGCGCACGCTCCCACGACGGTTCGGTGTTCGTGGAGAAGCGCTGGTGGAAGACGCCGAACGGAACCTCGAGCTCGGGATCGACCAGGTCCGGATAGAACGCGGCGAGCTGGTCGGCCGCGCAGAGCGCCTTGTAGACGACGGTGCGGAACGAGAGGGACGCGACGTAGACGTCAGCCCGGCCGTCGAGCCGCTTCCGCGCGAGGAACGCCCGCAGTTCGGCGTCCTCTCCTGCCGGCGGCTCGAGCACCGCCTGGACGATCAGCGGCGCCGATGCGCGCGCCTCGGGCCCGAGCGCCTCCCGGTCGACGGGTACCTGGCGCCAGCGCCGAACCACGATCCCCTCCGCGCGGCAGGCCGCCTCCACCGCCCGCCGCCCTTCCGGCCCGCGGAGGAAGAGCATCGCGAGCCCGAGCTCGGGCTCCAGGACGAGGACCCGCGGCAGCGGCAGGAGCAGACCTGCCCCGTCGCCCGTCCGCTGGTCGGCCGCGACCGCCCCGCGGTGCCGCACCCGGCGCAGCGCCTCGAGCAGCGCGTCGACCACGCCCCGGGAAGGCGTGCCGCCAAGGTGTGCGACGAACCCGATGCCGCAGGCATCGCGCTCGCCGGGGGTCGAATCGAGTGTCGCGGGACGCGGCACGGAGACCTTTCGCGAGAGGTGGCCGCCCGGGGTATGCAGCTAGCCGGCGTGGGCGGAAGGACGAAGCCGCCGGCTAGCGGGCGCGCTTGCGCGCGGCGATAAAGACCGAAATGGACGCCGTTCTCGCGCGAGCCACGAGCACAGGATAGACACGTCGGCCGGACGGAGCAACGGAAATTCCGCTAGGGCAGCGAAATCTGTCCTTTTGAAAGCGACTTGACAAGCTAAAGCGCCGCAATCAGACTGCGAAGACCGATGAGGACAGGCACGACACCCATGCTCGGCGGCAGGCTCTCCAGCCGGCGCGCGATCGTGCTCGTTCTCTCGATTCTCCCCCGCTAGGGGGAGGACGCGAACACGCGCTTCTGGCGCACACGCCGACCGTTTCCCGCCACCGGTACGCCCTCACCCAGGGCCCCGCCTAGGAGGATCTCCGTGAGTTCGCGCAGGATCACAATCTTCGACACGACGCTTCGCGACGGCGAGCAATCGCCCGGGATCGCGATGCAGCCGCATGAAAAAGCCGAAGTCGCGGAGCAGCTCGAGCGGCTCGGCGTCGACGTCATCGAGGCCGGATTTGCCGTCTCCTCGCCCGGAGACTTCGAAGGCGTCCGCGCCGTCGCCGGCGCCGTCCAGCGGGCGACCGTCGCCTCCCTCGCCCGCACCCGCCGTGAGGACATCGACGCGGCGGCTCAAGCCGTGGCAGGCGCGAGCCGATCGCGTATCCACGTGTTTCTTGCCACGAGTCCGATCCACATGCAGAAGAAGCTCCGCCTCGGGCCGGAGGAAGTGCTCGAGCAGGCCGCCTGGGCAGTCGGCTACGCGAGCTCCCGCGCGGACGAGGTCGAGTTCTCCTGCGAGGACGCCACCCGCTCCGATCCGGCGTTCGTCGCGCGCGTCTGCCGCGCCGCGATCGAGGCCGGCGCGGACGTGATCAACCTGCCTGACACCGTCGGCTACGCCCTCCCGCACGAGTATGCGGCCTTCCTGTACGAGGTGCGTCGGCTCTGCCCGGAGGTCGAGAAGGTCACGCTCTCCGTGCACTGCCACGACGACCTCGGACTCGCCGTCGCGAACTCGCTCGCGGGCGTCGGGGCCGGCGCGACGCAGGTGGAGTGCACGATCAACGGCATCGGCGAGCGCGCCGGCAACGCGGCGCTCGAGGAAGTCGTGATGGCGCTGCGCGTCCGCCGCGACACGTTCGAGGCGGAGACGCAGGTCGATCCCACAGAGATCCCCACAGCGTCCCGGCTCGTCGAGCGCCTGACCGGCTACGTCGTGCCTCCGAACAAGGCGATCGTCGGCGCGAACGCGTTCGCCCACGAGGCCGGCATCCACCAGGACGGGCTGCTGAAGGACTCCGCGACCTACCAGATCATCGACCCGAACGAGCTCGGCATGGCGATGACGCTTCCGCTCGGCAAGCACTCGGGACGGCACGCGTTCGCGCGCGCCTGCTCGGCCGCCGGCCTCGAGGTCGGCCGCGACGAGCTGCGCAATGCGTTCGACCGCTTCAAGGCGCTCGCGGACACCGGCGAACGCGTCACGCTCGCCGACGTCTTCGCGGAGGTGCCCGCGTCATGAGCCAGAAGCGCTACACGGTCGCCTGTCTCGCGGGCCATGGGATCGGCCCCGAGGTGATGGCCCAGGCGTGCCGCGTCGTCGATGCCGCCTCGCGCCTGCACGGCTTCGTGGTCGACGGACAGCACGTTCCCTTCGCGGCCGAGGCGCTGATGCGCTTCGGTCACCCGTTTCCGCCGTCCTCACGCCGCGCCGTGCTCGAGGCGGCCGCCGTGCTCGTCCCCTCGCGCGGCCCCGAGCTCCTCGAGGCGCTCGAGGACGAGCTCGACGTCTGCGCCTCGGTCGAGCGCGTGCGCTTCCCCGAGGGAACGGAGCTCACGGTGCTCGCGCCGCTGCGCGACGACGCCTGGGACTGGACGCTCGAGCGCGCCTTCGCGCTGGCACGCGACAGCCGCGCGCGCGTGGCGTTCGTCGGTCTCGACACGCGCCGCAGCGAGGTCGCGTCCCACGTCGAGGCGCGCCACGACGGCCTCGAGGTCGAGCACCTCGCGCTCGGGGACGCCGTCTACGCGCTGGTCTTCGCGCCCGAGCGCTTCGACGTCGTCGTCTGTTCCCCCGAGCACGCGCACAACAGCGCCGAGGTCGCCGCCTGTCTCTCGAACGGCCGCGTCGTCGCCTGGGGCCGGCTCGCGGCGGAAGGGCCGAGCGTCTTCGGCCCCGCGCATGGCACCGCACACGACATCGCCGGCCAAGACGTCGCGGACCCGCGCTCGATGCTGCTTGCAGCCGCGCTGATGCTCGGCGAGGGGCTGGGCGAGCGCGCCGCGGCCGCCACGGTCTCGTCGGCCGTCGCGCGCGCCGCTCGCACGGAAGCGCGCCCCTCGACGACCGGCTTCGGCGACGTCGTTCTCTCGCAGCTGCCGCTCGCGCTCGCGAACAGCGAGTTCTATCCGCGGGTGGCCGTATGAGAATGAACGGCGCCGACGCGATCCTCCGCTCGCTCGAGGCCGAGGGCGTCGAAGTCGTCTTCGGTCTGCCCGGCGGCGCGATCCTCCCGACCTACGACGCGTTGGCGCGGGGCACGACCGTGCGCCACGTGCTCGCGCGCCACGAGCAGGGCGCGGGCCACATGGCGGAGGGCTACGCGCGCGCGACCGGGCGCGTCGGCGTCGCGATCGCCACGTCGGGACCCGGCGCGACGAACCTGGTCACCCCGATCGCCGATGCGTGGATGGACTCGACGCCGCTCGTCTGCATCACCGGCCAGGTGCGCTCGCACCTGATCGGCACCGACGCGTTCCAGGAGTGCGACATCACTGGGATCACGATCCCGATCGTCAAGCACTCGTGGCTTGTCACGGACGTGCGCGAGATTCCTCGTGCGCTCAAGGCGGCCTTCCACGTCGCCCGCACCGGACGTTGCGGTCCCGTGCTCGTCGACATCCCGCGCGACGTGCAGGAAGCCGAGCTCGACTTCGAGTACCCGGAGACCGTCGACCTGCCCGGCTGGCGGCCGCCGCGCCGCGGACACGCGCGCCAGATCCGCGAGGCCGCACAGCGGATCGCGGCTGCGGAGCGCCCGATCCTCTACGTCGGCGGCGGCGTGCTGAACGCGCACGCCTGCCCCGAGCTGCTCGAGCTCGCGGAGGCCGGAAGGCTGCCCGTCGTCACGACGCTGATGGCGAAAGGGTCGTTCCCCGAATCGCACGAGCTCCACTTCGGCTGGCCCGGGATGCACGGCCCCAAGTGGTCGAACTGGGCGCTGAACAAGGCCGACCTGCTCGTCGCGGTCGGCGCGCGCTTCGACGACCGCGTGACGGGGAAGCTCTCGGCGTTCGCGCCCGGGGCGACCGTCGTGCACCTCGACGTCGACTCGGCCGAGATCGACAAGCTGCGCTACGCCGACGTCCCCGTGGTCGGGCCGCTGAAGCCCGTGCTCGCGGAGCTCGCGCGCGAGCTCGAGACCGTCCGGCGAGAGCACGCGACGGAGCCCTGGCTCGCGCAGATCCGCGCCTGGCGCGAGCAGTTTCCGCTTCGCTACGCGAACGGTGGCGTGATGCTGAAGCCGCAGCCAGTGCTCGAGACGCTGCAGGCGCTCGCCGAGACGCGTGAGGTCGTCTGGACGACGGGCGTCGGCCAGCATCAGATGTGGGCGATGCAGTACCTGCGCTGCGACCAGCCGCGCTCGTTCATCACCTCGGGCGGGCTCGGAACGATGGGCTACGGCATCCCGGCCGCGGTCGGTGCGAAGGCCGCGCGGCCCGACGCGACGGTCGTCTGCGTCGACGGCGACGGCTGCTTCCAGATGACGTGCCAGGAGCTCGCGACGTCGGTGCTCGAAGATCTCCCGATCGTCGTTGTGATCGTCAACAACGGCCACCTCGGGATGGTGCGCCAGTGGCAGGACATGTTCTTCGAGGAGCGCTTCTCGCAGGTGAACCTCACCCACCACCTTCCCGACTACGCGGCGCTGGCCGAGGCGTACGGCGCGCGCGGGTTCACGGTCGAGACCGAGGACGAGCTCGCGGACGCCCTCGCGGAGGCGATGGATTGCGGCCGAACCGCGGTCGTCGACTGCCGCGTCGATCCGCGCGAGCACTGCTTCCCGATGATCCCGGCCGGCGCCGCGGCGCTCGACCTCGTCGAGTTCCCGGCGGAACAGGACGAGACGGTGCAGGTGTGAAGCACACGCTCTCCGTTCAGGTCGAGAACAGGCCGGGCGCGCTGACGCGGATCACGAGCATGTTCGCGCGGCGCGGGTTCAACATCGAGAGCCTCGCCGTCGGCCCGACCGAGCGGCCGGACGTCTCGCGCATCACACTCTGCGTCGAGTGCGACGAGAACTCGCTTGCGCAGATCCAGAAGCAGATGCACAAGCTCGTGAACGTGCTGCGCATCAGCGAGCTGACGCCGGAGGAATCGCTCGAGCGCGAGCTCGCGCTGATCAAGGTGGCCGCACAGCCCGCCCGGCGCAGCGAGCTGATGGCGCTGGGCGAGGTATTCAACGCGCGCGTCGCGGACCTCGGCCGTGACGCGATCGTCTTCGAGATCTGCGGGACCCCGGAGGAGATCGATTCCTTCGAGGAGCTTCTGCGTCCGCATGGAATCAAGGAGCTCGTGCGCACCGGACGGGTCGCACTCGGCAGAGCCTCGTCCCCGACCACGACGACGCGACCGCAGCTCGCGCTGCGCTGAAAAGGAGCAACCATGGCGACGATCCACAGCGAAGGAAATCTCGATTTGCTCAGCGGCAAGGTGGCGGTGATCGGCTACGGCAGCCAGGGTCACGCGCACGCGCTCAACCTGCGCGATTCGGGCGTCGAGGTGGAGGTCGGCCTGCGACCCGACAGCGCCTCGCGCGAGGCGGCCGAGGACGCCGGGCTCAACGTCGCGACGATCGCGGACGCGACGCGCGGCGCGCAGGTCGTCGCGATCCTGCTCCCCGACCACGTGCAGGCGGGCGTCTACGAGCGCGAGATCGAGCCCAACCTCGAGCCGGACGCCGTGCTGCTGTTCGCGCACGGCTTCAACGTGCACTTCGGCCGCATCGTTCCTGCCGCGGGCCACGACGTCGTGATGGTCGCGCCGAAGGCTCCGGGCCACCGCGTGCGCGAGCTCTACGAGGCCGGCGCCGGCACGCCCGGCCTGGTCGCCGTCCACCAGGACGCGAGCGGCAACGCGCTCGACCTCGCGCTTGCGTACGGAACCGCGATCGGGTGCGGCCGCGTCGGCATGCTCGAGACGACGTTCGCGGAGGAGACGGAGTCCGACCTCTTCGGCGAGCAGGCCGTTCTGTGCGGCGGGGTCACGGCGCTGATCAAGACGGGGTTCGAGACCCTCGTCGAGGCGGGCTACCAGCCCGAGATCGCCTACTACGAGTGCCTGAACGAGCTGAAGCTGATCGTCGACCTGATCTACGAGGGCGGCTTCGAGTACATGCGCTACTCGATCTCCGACGTCGCCGAGTACGGCGACCTTTCGCGCGGGCCGCGCGTCGTCGACGACCACGTGCGCGAGAACATGCGGGCGCTGCTCAAGGACATCCAGAGCGGCGAGTTCGCGCGCGAGCTGATCGCGGACGACGAGGCCGGGCGTCCGCAGTTCGAGGCGCTGCGCCGGCAGAACGCGGGCGGGCTGCTCGAGCAGGTCGGTGCGGAGCTGCGCGCGCTCGCGGGCAAGCGCGGTCTCCTCGGGGCCGAAGCGTCCTCGCATGGCATCAGTTGACGTCCCAGTAGCGCTTCTGGGCTACGGGACGGTCGGCGCAGCGGTCAATCGACTGCTTGTCGAGGGTGCGGAGGAAATCGAGCGCGCGACGGGGCATCGCCTCCGCGTCGTGCGCGCCCTCGTGCGGGACGCGGCCAAGGAGCGCGACTTCGGGCCGGACGACGGCGTTCTGACGACCGACTTCCGCTCGATCCTCGACGATCCGTCGATCGCGCTCGTCGCCGAGGTGATGGGCGGCATCGAGCCAACGGCTGACTACGTCCTCGACCTGCTGCGCGCCGGCAAGCCGGTCGTGTCCGCGAACAAGCAGCTGCTCGCTCGCCGGAGCGCGGAGCTGTTCGAAGCCGCGCAGCACGGCGGCGTGCAGCTGCGCTTCGAGGCCTCTGTCTGCGCCGCCATTCCGGTGATCAAAGTCCTGCGCGAGTCCCTCGTCGTCACGAACGTGCACCGCGTGCTCGGGATCGTGAACGGCACGACCAACTTCATCCTCACGCGCATGGAGGGAGGCGACGAGTACGCCGACGCGCTCGCGGAGGCCCAGCGGCTCGGCTACGCCGAGGCCGACCCGACCGAGGACGTCTCGGGTTCGGACGCCGCGGCGAAGATGGCGATCCTCGCGACGGTCGCGTTCGGCTCGCGCGTCGAGCTGGGCGACGTCGCCTATGAAGGTATCGAACGGATCAAGCCCCACCACGTGCAGGCCGCGCACCAGCTCGGGTCGGTGATCCGTCTGATCGGCGCGGCGACGTTGGCGGACGGAAAGGTCGACGTCCGCGTCGGTCCCGCGCTCGTCGACCGCCACCACCCGCTCGCGGCGGTCGAGGGCCCGTTCAACGCCGTGATGCTGCAGGGCGACGCCATCCGTGAGATCACGCTCGAAGGGCCCGGCGCCGGGGGGATCGAGACCGCGTCCGCGGTCGTCGCGGACATGGTCAGCGTCCTCGGGACGACGGGAACCGGCTTCCTCCAGGACGACGCGTGCTGGCGCACGCTGGAGCGGCTCCCGCCGGGTGAGCTGGCGACGCCGTACTACATCCACGCCGAGGTGAACGACCGCGTCGGCGTCCTGGCCACGGTCGCGCGCCAGTTCGCGGTCGAGGGCGTCTCGATCGCGCGCCTCGAGCAGCACGTGGTGAACGGCGGCGCGGCGCTCGACATCGTCACCCATAGCGCGCCCGCGGGCCGCGTCGACGCGGCCCTCGACGCGATCGGTCAGCTCTCCGAGGTACGCTCACGCCCGGAGGCGATGCGCGTGATCGCGGAGCGGGGAGTGTGACCAGGGCGCTACTGGAGCGCTATCGCGACGTCCTTCCGCTCTCGGATTCGACTCCGATCGTCACGCTGGGCGAGGGGTCGACCCCGCTCGTGCGTGCGGACCGGCTTTCCCGCCGGTTGGGCCTCGAGCTCTGGTTGAAGTGGGAAGGCGCGAATCCGACCGGCTCGTTCAAGGACCGCGGCATGGCGGTCGCGCTCTCCAAGGCGCTGGAAGCGGGCGCGCACGGCGTCGTCTGCGCGTCGACCGGGAACACCGCCGCCTCGGCCGCAGCCTATGCGGCGCGCGCCGGGATCGAAGCGGTGATCGTCCACCCTGCCGGCGCCGTCGCGAAGTCGAAGCTCGTGCAGGTGCGGGCGGCGGGCGCGCGGCTCGTCGAGGTCGAGGGCTCCTTCGGCGACGCCTTCGCGGCGGCGCTCGAGCTCGCCGAGCGCGAGAGCTACACGTTCGTGAACTCGACGAACCCTCATCGGATCGAGGGCCAGAAGACCGCGGCGTTCGAGATCCTCGAAGATCTCGGCCGCGCTCCGGACGTGTTCGTGCTCCCGTACGGCGGCGGCGGCAACACGACCGCCTACGCGAAGGGTTTCCTCGAAGCCTCCGACACGCTGCCACGGCTCGTGCCCGTCGAGGCTGAGAATCGACGCGAGACGTTCGCTTCGGCGATCCGGATCGCGGAGCCCGTCCATCGTGCCGAGGTCGAGGAGGCGGTCGCACGCTTCGGCGGCGGTGTCGTCTCCGTGTCTGAGGATGAGATTCGCAGTGCCTGGCAGACGCTAGCGCGCGACGAGGGGCTCTTCTGCGAGCCCGCGTCTGCGGCCTCGGTCGCAGGCGTGATCGGCGGGGCCGCGGGTCTCGGCGAACTCGTCGTCTGCGTGCTCACCGGTCACGGGCTCAAGGACCCGGACGCGGTCGAGTGACGATCCGCGTGCGCGCTCCTGCGACGACCGCCAACGTCGGCGCCGGGTTCGACTGCGCCGCGGCGGCGCTCGACCTCTGGAACGAGCTCGAGGTCGGCGACGGAAGCGACGCACCCGATCAGGACCACCTCGCGGTCCAGGCGTTCGCGCGGCTCGCTCCGTTCGACGGGCACTCGTTCTCGTTCACCGAGCGAATCCCGCGGGAGCGCGGCCTGGGATCGAGCGCGGCGACGATCGCGCTCGGTCTCGTTGCAGGCGCGCTCGTTGCGGGACGCGAGCTCGACCCCGAGGCGCTGCTCGAGCTCGGCCTCCCGCTCGAGGGGCATCCTGACAACCTCGCAGCGGCGCTGGCGGGCGGCGTCTGCCTGACCTGGGACGGCCGGGTCGCCCGCATCGCCGACGACGCTCCCGCCGTGCCGATCGCGGTCATCCCTACGGACCGAGTCGAGACGAAGGCCGCGCGCGCAGCGCTGCCGGACAAGGTTCCGCACGAGGACGCCAGCTACAGCGTTGCGCGCGCCGCGCTCCTCGGCGCCGCGCTGGCAGGCGGCTCAGCGGAGCTGTTCGCCGCCTCGACCGACGATCGCCTGCACGAGCCCTATCGCGCTGCGAACGCGCCGCTGCTCGCCGCGGTCCGCGAGCGGCTCCCTGCGGGAGCGCTCGGCGCGACGCTCTCCGGGTCCGGCCCGACGGTGATCGTCTGGGCCGCCGCGGATGAAGCGGACCCCTGCGCCGCCGAGCTCGCGGAGCGCTTCCCCGAAGCCGACGTGCTGCGACTCGCGATTTCTGCGAAAGGAGCCGGACCGCTGTGACCGATCCCTATGCCCGCCCGAGCGATCCCGCGAAGCGCCACAGCGCGGCGCTGACGGACGGCATCGAGCGCGCGGGGGCGCGCGCGATGCTGAAGGGCACCGGCTTCTCGGACGACGACCTCGCACGTCCCCTGATCGGCGTCGCCACGAGCTGGATCGAGACGATGCCCTGCAACCTGAACCAGCGAAAGCTCGCGCAGGACGTAAAGCGTGGCATCCGCTCGGCCGGCGGCACGCCGATGGAGTTCAACACGGTCGCCGTCTCCGACGGCGTCTCGATGGGCAGCGAGGGCATGCGCGCCTCGCTCGTCTCGCGCGAGGTGATCGCCGACTCGATCGAGCTCGTCGCGCGCGGCCATCTGCTCGACGGCCTGGTCTGCCTGGTCGGCTGCGACAAGACGATCCCGGGCGCCGTGCTCGCGCTCGCGCGTCTCGACCTGCCGGGCCTCGTCCTCTACAACGGCTCGATCGCACCCGGTCGTTTCCGCGGCCGTGACGTGACCATTCAGGACGTGTTCGAAGCGGTCGGCGCCCACGCGGCAGGAACGATGTCGGCCGAGGACGTCCACGAGCTCGAGAGCGTCGCCTGCCCCGGCGCCGGAGCGTGCGGGGGGCAGTTCACCGCGAACACGATGTCGCTCGTGCTCGAGTTCCTCGGCATCAGCCCAGCGGGCGAGAACGACGTGCCCGCGACTGATCCCGCGAAGGCGGAGTCGGCTGAGCGTGCGGGCAGGCTCGTGCTGACGCTCGTGCGCAACGACGTGCGGCCGTCGTCGATCCTGACCCGCGAGGCGATCGAGAACGCGATCACCGCCATCGCTGCGACGGGCGGCTCCACGAACGGGGTCTTGCACCTGCTCGCGATCGCACGCGAGGTCGGCGTGCCGCTCGGGCTCGACGACTTCGACGAGATCGCCTCCCGCACGCCGGTCGTCGCCGACCTGAAGCCGGCCGGACGCTTCGTCGCGACCGACCTGTACCGCGCCGGCGGACTCGGCCTGGTCGCGCGGGAGCTCGTCAAGGGCGGCCTCGTACACGCGGGCGCGCGCAACGTGGACGGCCGGACGCTCGGCGAGATCGCGGAAGCCGCCGCCGAGTCGCCGGGCCAGGAGGTCGTCGTCCCGATCGAGACGCCCTTGAAGGAGACGGGCGGCCTCCAGATCCTGCGCGGCAACCTCGCGCCGGAGGGTTCGGTCGTGAAGCTCGTCGGCCACGAGCGGAAGTTGCACACCGGGCCGGCGCGCGTGTTCGACTCCGAGGAGGACTGCTTCGCGGCAGTGTCGGCGCAGACGATCCGCGAGGGCGACGTGGTCGTGATCCGCTACGAAGGACCGGCCGGCGGGCCCGGGATGCGGGAGATGCTGCACGTGACCGCAGCGCTCGTCGGCGAAGGACTCGGCGACTCGGTCGCGCTCGTCACCGACGGCCGCTTCTCAGGCGCGACGCGCGGGCTGATGGTCGGCCACGTCGCCCCGGAAGCCGTACGCGGCGGACCGATCGCAGCGCTTCGAGACGGCGACACGATCGTGATCGACATCGACGCGCGCGAGGTGCGGGTCGAGCTGACTCCCGACGAGATCGCCGAGCGCCTGCGCGACTGGTCGCCCCCGCCGCCGCGCTATCGCGACGGCGTGCTCGCGAAGTACGCAGCGCTCGTCTCGTCGGCGAGCGAGGGCGCGATCACGCGCCCTCCCGGCTGAGAACCCGGCCCAAGAAGCCGTGTCTCGGGACCTGTCAGTCGACGTCCGGGAGGGTGTCGGAGCCGCCGCGCTCGGGCGGTGCGCCGACGATGAAGAGGATCGCCTCCTCGTCGCTTTCGTTTCGGATCTGCAGGCCCGTGCCCGGTTGGACGACGACGACGGAGCCGGGAGCGAGCTGGAACCGCTCCGGCGGATCGCCGAGCAGCATCGAGGGCGTCCCCTCCAGGACGACGAAGGTCTCCTCCTGGATGCGGTCCGCGTGGCGCCGGCCGCGCGCTCCCGGGCCGTAGCGCCAGACGTTCGCCCGCATCTGCGTCATGGCGTCGGAAAGACCCGCGACCGACCGGTTGGATCCGTCGCCGCGCTCCGCGAACTCGAGCTGATCTGCCTGGAAGACGGTGAAGCCCACGACCATGATTCTCGCAGTTGCGACTCAGCCGTAGAGCACGAGCCGGTCGCGGTGCACGACCTCGAGCCCGCGCGGGCGGCCGTCGAGCTCGTCCGAGCTCGCGCTCGCGAGACCCTTCGCGAACAGCATTCCGTCGGGGGTGGCCAACTCGACGGCGTCACCAGCGGCAAACGACCCGTCGCAGCTGACCACGCCGACGGCGAGCAGGCTCCGTCCCTGAGCGACGAGCGCGCTCCTCGCGCCCTCGTCCACGACCAGCGTCGCGGCCGCGGGCTTCGCATAGCGCAGCCAGAGCCGGAAAGCGTTCGCGCCACGCTCGCCCGGCGCGAACCTCGTCCCGCGCCGCTCGCCGGAGACGATCGGCGCCAGCACGTCACGGCCGCGCCCCGAGGCGATCACGCTCGGAATCCCGGCTGCGGCGGCGAGGCGCGCAGACGCGATCTTGCTCGCCATCCCGCCGCGACCGAGCGCGGTCGACGCGCCGACCGCGGCCGTCGCGGCCTCGTCCCCTTCCGCGAGCATTACGGCGCCGGGCGTAGCGGGATGGCTCGAGTAGACGCCGTCCACCTCCGTCAGCAGGACGAGCAGCCGCGCGCGCACGAGCACCGCGACCTGCGCGGCGAGCGCGTCGTTGTCGCCGAACGTGATCTCGTCGGTGGCCGTCGCGTCGTTCTCGTTCACGACCGGCACGACGCCGAGCTTGAGCAGCGTCTCCAGCGCGTTGCGGGCGTTCACGTAGCTTGCTCGCTCGGCGAGGTCCGCCGGTGAGAGCAGGATCTGCGCCGCTTCGAGCCCCTGGCCGCGCAGCGCGGAATCCCACGCCTGCTGCAGAAGCACTTGACCGACGGCTGACGCAGCCTGTAGGCGCGGCGTAGCGCGCGGGCGCTTCGTCAACCCGAGCCGCGGCAGCCCGAGCGCGATCGCGCCGGACGAGACCACGCACACGCGCTCTCCGAGCGCAGCGATCTCAGCAGCCCGCGCAGCGAGGAGCGAACGCCGGATCTTGCCCGACCCATCCGTGACGAGCGACGAGCCGAGCTTGACGACGATCGTCACCGGTGCTGGCTGCCGTCTCCCACGACTCGATACTGCCGCAGCCAGAGGTCCTGGTACGAAACGGGGCCGCGCGGGCCCGGCGCCCAGTCCACGTTGATGCCCGTCTCGGGCGTCCCGAGCAGCGCGAACCCGTCGGTGAAGCGCGTCGTCGCGTTCCAGAATGCAGCGGTGCCGCGATAGCCGTCGAGGAACTGCCGCGCCGCGCTCTCGTCCTCGGTCACGATCGCCGCGGCCAGCCCTGACGTCTGCTCGTTCGCGATGCGCAGGGCCTCTTCGAGACCGTCGACGATGTCGAGCGTGACCGTGCGCACCCGGTCGGGGTCGCTCGCCCACTCATGCCCGATCGGCTCGTCGAGCGGAAGGACGCCGGCGCGCTCCGGCCCGCGCACCTCGAGCTCGTGCTCGGCGAAGACGGCGAGCAGCGTCGGCACGTGCTCGGCAGCCTCGCGGTCGACGAGCGCGAGGTTGAGCCGGTTGCAGACGCCGAGGCGGTCGAGGCTCGCTCGCGCCACCGACGCGACGAGCTCCGGCGTCGCAGCGCCGTGCACGTACAGCACGCCCCCACCCTCGGCATGCGCCAGTGTCCGGACCCCATTGAGCGCGGCTCGCTGCGCGAGCGCCGCGGTCGAGGCGCCGCTCCCGCGCAGGACCACGAGCGGGATCAGGTCCGGGAACGAGACGAGCGCTTCGGCGCCCGCGCGGTCCGGCGAGCGGACGAGACCGATCGCGTCCGGCGGAAGTCCCGCCTCTCCGAGTGCGGGTCGCAGCACGCGGTCGACGAGTGCGGTCACGCTCCGAAGCGCCGCGCCGCCCGTGCGGAGCACAACCGCGTTGCCACTCTTGAGCACCTGCGACGCAACGTCGGTTGCGACGTTGGGCCGGGCTTCGAAATTCGCGCCGACGACGCCGATCGGAACGCGGCGCTCGGAGACCTCGAGCCCGTTGGCCAGCCGCCACGAGCGCACCTCGCGCTCGATCGGCGGGAGCTCGGCGGTCGCCTCGAGCGCTGTGGCGATCGCTTCGATCCGGTCCGCGTCGAGCCGGAGCCGATCGAGCGCGCCCGAATCGAGCCGCCCCTCCGCCGCGGCCAGGTCCCCCGCGTTCGCCTCGAGCAGCTCGGTCCGCCGCTCACGGAGCAGGGCCGCCGCACGTCGGAGCGCGTCGTCAACGCGAGCCTCGTCGAGGAGCGGCAAGGCGACGTTCGCGTCCCGCGCCTCGTCGGCGACGAGCGCCGCGACTGCGTTCTCGGTCACGTCGATCGTCGCTTTACTTTATAGTGCGACTCGAAAGGGCGGGCTCGTCCCGCTCGCATCAAGAGAGGTCGAGGGAACCGGCCCGATGACGCCTCGGCAACCTGCTCACCGAGCAAGGTGCCAAGCCGGCCGAGCCACACGGCTCGGGCGATGAGAGCGAGACGACAAAGGAGGAAGACGTTGCCCGCCACGCACCTACGCTGCCGCAACTGCGCGAACGAGCTGCCGCTCGAAGGCATCGCCAGTTGCCCCAACTGCTTCGGCCCACTCGATCCCGTCTACGACGCGGACGAGCTCCGGCGAACGGCCACCCGCGAGCGAATCGCCGCGGGACCGCCGTCGCTCTGGCGCTACGCGCCGCTACTTCCCGTCGACCCTCCGGACGAGCCGCGGCTCGCTCCGGGCCTGACACCGCTGGTCCCCGCGCCGCGGCTCGCCGCCGAGCTCGGGCTCCGCGAGCTGTATCTGAAGCTCGACACCGCGAACCCGACCCACTCGTTCAAGGACCGCGTCGTCGCCGTCGCCTGCGCGAAGGCGCAGGAGCTTGGCCTGGACACCATCGCGTGCTCGTCGACGGGCAACCTCGCGGGCGCGGTTGCAGCGCGCGCCGCCGTCGAGGGCATCGACGCGGTCGTGTTCTGCCCGACGACGCTCGAACGGGAGAAGCTGCTCGCGGCGACTGCGTACGGCGCCACGATCTACGCCGTCCGCGGGAACTACGACGCGTGCAGCCGGCTCACCGTCGAGCTCTCGTTCGAGCTCCCTTGGGGGTTCGTGAACGTCGGGCTGCGCGCGTACTACGCGGAGGGGTCGAAGACGGTCGGCTATGAGATCGCCGAGCAGCTCGGCTGGACGCTGCCGGACGTCGTCGTGTCGCCGATCGCCTCGGGGTCGCTGCTCTCGAAGGTCGCACGCGGCTTCGGCGACTTCCGCACGCTTGGCCTCGTCGAGGGTCCGCAGCCGCGCATCGTCGGCGGCCAGGCCGCGGGCTGTGCACCCGTTGCAGCCGCGTTCGCAGAAGACCGCCCCGTTACACCGGTCCGTCCCGACACGATCGTCCACTCGCTCGCAATCGGCAGCCCACCCGACGGCGAGGAGGCGATCGCCGCGGTCCGCGAGTCGGGCGGATCGATCCACGCGGTGGCCGAGGACGAGGTCGGCGAGAACATGGTCCTGCTCGCCTCGACGGCCGGCATCTTTGGGGAGACTGCCGCGGGCGTCGCGCTCGGAGCGCTCCGCGAGGCGATCCGGGTCGGCACCGTCGATGCGAACGACCGCGTCGTCCTGCTCGTGACCGGCGACGGGCTGAAGACGCTCGCGCCCGTCGCCGAGCGGTTCGATCCGATCGAGATCGACGCGGACGCGGACGCCCTCCTCTCCGCCCTCGGGGTCGCTGCGTAGACCGCTTTACTTCGTACAGCGACTGAGGTAGGCTCGAAGACGTTCGACACTCTCCTCCGCAGGCGAGGCGGCGGACGCCCCCAACCGCCGCCTCGCGCGCCTCGGTAGCGTAGGCGCGTGTTGCGCGTCGTTTGCTTGCCGGGTGACGGCATCGGCCCGGAGGTCACCGCGGCGGCGGTGCGCGTGCTCGAGTCGCTGCCGCTCGAGCTCACGGTCGAGGAACGGCCGTTTGGAGGCCAGGCGATTCGGGAGCTCGGCGATCCTCTCCCCGACGACACGCTCGCCGCGTGCCGCGAGGCCGACGCGGTCCTGCTGGGCGCGGTGGGCTCGCCGGAGTTCGACGCTGCACCGGTCCGGCCGGAGCAGGGACTGATCCGGCTTCGCGGTGAGCTCGACGTCTACGCGAACCTCCGCCCCACGCGCGGCGGCAACGTCGATCTGCTGATCGTGCGCGAGCTCGTCGGCGGCCTCTACTTCGGCGCGAGCGGCCGTCGCCCGGACGGTTCGGCGTTCGACACCTGCGAGTACTCGCCGGCGCAGATCGAGCGGATCGCGCGGCGTGGGTTCGAGTTCGCGCGGCAGCGGTCAGCGCGTCTCACCTCGGTCGACAAGGCGAACGTGCTCGAGACGTCGCGGCTCTGGCGCGAGATCGTCACCGGCCTCGCGGACGAGTACGCGGACGTGCAGCTCGAGCACATGCTCGTCGACAACGCGGGCCTGCAGCTGGTCCAGAACCCGGGGCGCTTCGACGTACTCGTGACCGAGAACACCTTCGGCGACATCCTCTCGGACGTCGCCGCGGGAACCTGCGGCGGCCTCGGCCTCGCGGCATCCGCGAGCCTCGGCGACGCGCGGCCCGGCATCTTCGAGCCGGTGCACGGCTCCGCCCCGGACATCGCCGGCCGCGGGATCGCGAACCCAGCGGCGACGTTGCGCTCCGCCGCGCTGCTGCTGCTCTACGGGGCGAACGAGCCGCAACTCGCGGACGCCCTCGAACGAGCGGTCGACGCCGCCCTCGAGTCCACCCCCACCCGTGACATCGGCGGCACGGCGACGACCGAGGACTTCACCGAGGCGGTCGTCCGCGCATTTGACCGCGCCGCGGCATAACTTTACTCTTTACAGCGTGACAGTCAGCCCGTCCCAGAACGGCCACGGACTCGTGCCGCCGCCGCCCGTCCAACCCGCCTCGCTGTGCAGCTGCGAGCGGCCGGTCCTGCGCGAGCGCGCGGATTACAAGGGCTCGTCGAGGACGTTCTGCGAGCGTTGCGGCCTGCCGGTACCGCTCACCTGGCGCTGAGCTCTCTACACCCGCTCGACGGCAGATCATTTCAGCGAGGCGGCCTCCCTCGCAACGCGAGCAACGTGTTTCCGTCGGCCCCTCGCGACGTCAGCGTCCAGGTGGTTGCGCGCAGGCTTCTCGGAGGCGACCAGGAGGCCGGGTACGGCATTGCGTCCCGCGCCTCTCCGAGCCCTGCGAGCTACTACCAATTCTCCGTCTGGCGGGATCACGTCGAGATCGCGAAGGCGACTCCAACAGCGCCGTACTGGTGGCGACCGGCGCGAACGTCGAGGCGATCGAGGCGGAGTTCGACGACTTCGTCGTGACGCGGGCTAGCGCCCGCTAGACCCCGAGTGCTGTCGTGTCGACACGGGGCGTCTGCAGCCGCTCGTAGGCGTCAATCGCATCTTCGCGCCGCAGAGTGAGGCCGATGTCGTCGAGGCCCTCGAGCAGGCAGTCGCGGGTGAAGGCGTCGAACTCGAAGGCGAAGACGCGGCCGCGCGGGCCGACGACTTGCTGCTGCTCGAGGTCGACCGTTGCCGTGCCACCTCCGGCCGCCGAGTCCGCCAGCGCACGCACGTCTTCGGACGGCAGGACGACCGGCAACATCCCGATCTTGATCGCGTTCGTGCGGAAGATGTCGCCGAACGACGGGGCGATCACAGCGTCGAAGCCGTAGTCCTGCAGCGCCCAGGCCGCGTGCTCGCGCGACGAGCCGCAGCCGAAGTTGCGGCCGGTCACGAGGATCTTCGCGCGCGCGTACTCGGGGCGGCGGAGCTCGAAGTCGGGGTCCTTCATCCAGTCGAAGAAAAGGAACTCGCCGTAGCCCGTGCGCTCGATGCGCTTCAGGAACTGCTTCGGGATGATCTGATCGGTGTCGACGTCCGCGCGGTCGAGCACCGCCACCGGCGCCGTCAGCGAGCGGAAGGCCTTCACAGCGTCCTAGGGTCGACGAAGTGGCCCGCCAGCGCCGTCGCCGCAGCGACTTCCGGACTGACGAGGTGCGTGCGGCCGCCGCGTCCTTGCCGCCCTTCGAAGTTCCGGTTCGAGGTCGACGCGCAGCGTTCGCCCGGCTGAAGGATGTCCGGGTTCATGCCGAGGCACATCGAGCAGCCGGCGCGGCGCCACTCGAAGCCGGCGTCCATGAACACGCGGTCGAGGCCTTCCGCTTCGGCCTGCCGCTTGACCGTCGCCGAGCCGGGGACGACGAGCGCCTGCACCGACGGATGGACGTGCCGCCCGCCGACGACCGCGGCTGCGGCGCGCAGGTCCTCGATCCGCGCGTTCGTGCACGAGCCGATGAAGACGCGGTCGACGGTGATGTCCTCGATGCGCGTTCCGGGGCTCAAGGCCATGTAGGTCAGCGCGCGCTCGACCGCAGCGCGCTCCTCGGGGTCGTCGAAGTCCGCCGGATCAGGGACGGCGCCGTAGAGCGGCGCGACCATCTGCGGGTTCGTCCCCCACGTCACCTGCGGGACGAGCGTCGAGACGTCGATCGTGACCTCGCGGTCGAAGCGTGCGTCCGCCCCGGTCGCAAGCGAGCGCCAGTCGTCGAGCGCGCGCTCCCAGTCGGCGCCCTTCGGCGCGCCGGGCCGGCCCTCGAGGTACGCGAACGTCGTGTCGTCGGGCGCGATCATCCCCGCGCGCGCGCCCCACTCGATCGACATGTTGCAGACCGTCATGCGGTTCTCCATCGAGAAGCTGCGGATCACGTCGCCCGCGTACTCGACGACGTGCCCGACGCCGCCAGAGACGCCGACCTCGCCGATCGCGCCGAGGATGACGTCCTTGGCGGTGATGCCCGGTGGGAGGTCACCGACGAAGTTGATGCGCATGGTCTTCGGCCGCCGCTGCGCCAGCGTCTGCGTCGCGAGCACGTGCTCCACCTCCGACGTGCCGATCCCGAACGCGAGCGTCCCGAAGGCGCCGTGCGTCGACGTGTGGCTGTCGCCGCAGACGATCGTCATCCCGGGCTGCGACACGCCGAGCTCGGGGCCGATCACGTGGACGATCCCCTCGTGACCGCTGCCGGTGGCGAACAGCGGAACGCCGAACTCCTCGCAGTTCGCGCGCAGCGCCTCGAGCTGCTGGTGCGAGAGCGGATCGACCGGCCCGTCGATCGTCGGCACGTTGTGGTCCATCGTCGCGAGCGAGAGGTCGGGCCGCCGGACGCGGCGTCCGGTCAGGCGGAGCCCCTCGAACGCCTGGGGCGAGGTGACCTCGTGGATCAGGTGCAGGTCGACGTAGAGGAGCGCTGGCTCGCCCTCCGGCTCGGCGACGACATGGCGCTCCCAGATCCGCTCGAAGAGCGTCTGGCTCATACAGCTGATTCTTGTAGCACGCCGGCGAGCAGTCGATCCCGCAATCGGACGACCTCGCCCACGATCACGAGGGCAGGGGCCTCAATCTCCTCGGCCGCAGCCGCCAGCTGACCCAGCTCCGCGACGACGACCTCCTGGTCCTGGAGCGTCCCGCGCGAGATCACGGCGGCCGGAGTCGAGGGACCGAGCCCCTCGCCCAGCAGGCGCTCGCACACCTGAGGCAGCTTCTCGAGGCCCATGAAGACGACGACGGTCTCCCCAGCGGGCTCGACGGTACGACCGCTGAAGGCCCGCACGCCTGCCGAGACGCCGCGGTGCGTGAGCGGGATCCCCGCCGCAGCCGGCACCGCTGCAAGGCTCGACACCCCGGGCACGACCTCGTAGGGCACTCCGGCCTCGGCGAGCGCGATTGCCTCCTCGCCGCCGCGCCCGAAGACGAACGGGTCGCCGCCCTTCAGCCGCACGACCTCGAGCCCCTTGCGGCCGAGCTCGACGAGCATCAGGTTGATCTCATCCTGATCGCGGCCGTCGCGCGAGACGATCAGCGCACCGGACGCTTGCGCGACGAGCTCGGGCGAGACGAGCCGGTCGTGCACGAGTACGTCACAGCTGCGGATGAGCGCCTGCCCGCGCGCCGTGATCAGACCCGGGTCCCCGGGGCCTGCGCCGACGAGCCAGACCGTCACAGCAGCGCCTTTGCGACGAGCCGTTCGAAGTACACGCGGCGCTCTTCGTACGTCGGCAGGTGCTCGCGCGCCCACGGGCGCAATGCACGAAGCTCGCGCGCGAGCCGCGCGTGCTCGGGCCCGACGACCGTCGCGATCTCGGAACGCAACCGCTGCGCGAGCGCGGGCGACGCGCCGCCCGTCGAGACGGCGACGGCGATCGGGTCGACGCGGTGCACGGCGGGCAGGATCAGACTGCAGAGCTCGGGGTCGTCGGCGACGTTGCAGAAGATGCCGAGCCGCTCCGCGTCGAGGTAGATCTGGCGGTTGACCTCGCGGTCCGGCGTCGCGGCGACGACGAGCCAGCGGCCGTCGAGGTCCCAGCTCGCGTAGCGGCTCTGCACCCACTCGACGGGAAGATCGAGCAGTTCCGGGACGATCTCCGGCGCGACGACGGTCACGCGCGCACCGCAGTCGAGCAGGCCGCGCGCCTTCTCGAGCCCGACGCCCCCGCCGCCGACGACGAGGCAGCTCCGCCCCGTCAGGTCGAGGCAGGCCATGTAGTAGCGCGTCTCCGTCACGTTCCGACCGTCCCCACGCGCGCGCCCTGGCGGTCGAGCCGGATGGAGAGCTCGGCCCCGTCGACGGCAATCGTCAGCGTGAACGCGCCCGGCCCCACGGCGTCGACGCGAATCGACTCGAGCGTGCGGCCTCGCAGGGATTCGAGCGCGTTCGTGACCGCGGCCGCGCTCTCGCCCAGCTCCGCCCCGCGGGGCAGGCGCCGGTAGAGCCGCAGCGCCGCCTGCTCGCCGCCGGGCCCGTAGAGCGCGCGGATGCGACCGGCCTGCAACCCGAGCTCGACGAGTCGCTCGAGTGTCTGCGCGTCCGCGGACTCGAGCTCGCCCTCGTCGGCCGCGGCGATCAGGCTCTGGAGCTCGCCGCGGTAGCCGGGCTCGGCGGCGACGGCGAACACAGCGTGCGCTTCCGCGAGCGCGACGTCGCGTTCCTCGGGTCGGAGGCGAACGGTCTCACTAATCGTCGTCATCCGCCAGGATCGCGTGCAGCTCGTGCTCGAGACCTCCGGTCTCCACCGCGCAGTGGATCCCGCACTCCTTCGGCGCGTTGGTCTCCCACCACCAGCGGCCTGCGCGCGAGGCCTCTCCGGGCGCGATCGCGCGCGTGCACGGCGCGCAGCCGATGGACGTGTAGCCGCGCGCGTAGAGCGGATGCGTCGGAACGTCGTGCTCGCGCACGTAGTCCCAGACCTCTTCCTCGGTCCACTCCGCGAGCGGGTTCAGCTTTACGATCGCGCCGTGGTCGTGATCGATCTCGACCTTGCGGATGTCGCTACGGCTCGCCCACTGGTCGCGGCGCAGGCCCGTGATCCACGCGTCGAGACCGGCGAGATGGCGCGTCAGCGGCTGCACCTTGCGCACGTTGCAGCAGAGCAGGCGCTGCTCCACCGAACGGTAGAAGAGGTTCGGTCCGTGGCGTCCGACCATGCGGTTGAGCTGCCGCGCGTCGGGAGAGAGCAGCTCGAGCCGCATGCGCGGGTAGCGCTCGCGGAGCTGCTCGATCAGCTCGTAGGTCTCGGACGGGAGGCGGCCCGTGTCGACCGAGAAGACGTGGATCTCCTCGTCGAGCTCGTAGGCCATGTCGAGCACGGCGACGCCGTCGACCTGGAACGCGGTCGAGAGCCCGATGCGCGGCGAGAACCGGTCGAGCGCCCACTCGAGCACCTCTTGGGGCTCGGCGCCTTCGAACTCCACCGAGAGATCTCCCGCCTCGAGCTCGTCGAGCAGCTCGTAGCTCATGCCGCCTCCCTTGTCTTCGCAGGCTCGAGCCCGGCGAGCGCGCCGAGCTCCTCGTTCGTCAGGCGATCGCAGAAGGCGCGGAAGCTCTCTCCGGAAGCGAGCCAGCCCGCGACGAGACCCTCGACCGCAGCGTCGAGCTCCTCGGTCGGCACCCGCCTGAAGACCGGCCGCGCGATCGCGGCATCGGGACCGAGGCCGCCGCGCAGGAAGATGTCGTACGCCTGCCGCTTGCGCCCCTCGTCGTCGCGCGCGGTCGTGCCCTGGAAGCCGATGTCGCCGACCCAGTGCTGCGCGCACGCGTGCGGGCAGCCGTCGAGGTGCATGCGCAGCCCGGCGATTGCGGTGCCGAAGCGCGCCTCGAGGTGCTCGATCAGCGAGCCCATCCGCGTCTTCGTCTCGGTCACCGAGAAGTTGCAGTGCGGCTCGCCGGTGCACGCGATGGACGAGCCGCGTGCCGACTCGAGCTCGAGCGGGAAGCCCATCTCCGTGAGCGCGGACAGCGTCTCGTCGAGCCGCGCGCGCGGCACCCCCGCGAGCACGAAGTTCTGCTGCCGCGTGACGCGGACGTCGCCGCCGAAGCTCTCCGCGAGGTCCGCGACAGCGACGAGCTGTTCGCCGCGGACCAGTCCGAGATGGACGGGGACGCCAACGGAGACGAGGCGAGGGTCGTGCTGGTCGTGGACGCCGAGGTGGTCGGAGAACGGACCCGGCGGCGGCAGCTCGAAGTCGGGCAGCGCGTAGCCGAGACGCCGCTCCACCTCCACGCGCATCCCTTCCGGGCCGTAGTCGTCGACCATGAACTTCATCCGCGCCTTCACGCGCGACACGCGGTACGTGAGGTCCTCCTTCCACGCATCGAGGAGCGCGCGCAGCACGGGCAGCGCCTGCTCGAGCCGCACGAAGACGCCGAGCTCGCGCGCGATCCGCGGCACCGACGACAGACCGCCTCCGACGCTGACTGCGAAGCCGGGCTGGCCGTCGCGCAGCACACCCACGAGCGCGATGCAGTTGATCTCCGGCGCGTTGCAGCGATCCGCACACGCCGCGATCGTGATCTTGTGCTTGCGCGGCAGGTCGGAGTACTCCGGGTTGCCGTAGAAGAATGCGGCCGCCTCCTCGACGATCGGAGTCGGATCGAACAGCTCATCCGCGGCGAGCCCGGCGACCGGGCAGCCGGTGATGTTGCGCACGGCGTCCCCGCAGGCGCCCGCGGTCGTGAGGCCGGCGCGCTCGAGTTCGCGAAGCACGTCGGGAAGCGAGGCGAGCTCGAGGTAGTGAAGCTGGACGTTCTGGCGCGTCGAGAGCTCGCCCTCGCCGCGGCCGAAGCGGGTCGAGAGCTCGCCGATCGTGCGCAGCTGCAGCGGCGTCGCGCGCCCGGCCGGCAGCTTGATCCGGAGCATGAAGGTCCCGATCTTCGGCTTGTCGTGGTACGCGCCCCACCACTTCAGCCGCACGATGTCCTCCTCGGGGATGTTCTCGTACCCCGCCGCGATCAGCGCCGGCAGCTCGTCGACGATCCCGAGCGGGCTCTTCTCCTGCTTCAGCCGCTCGACGGAGTTCCGCTTGAGGACGAGGTCCCACGTCGCCGGCTCCCGGCTACGGGAACCGCGTGTCGCACCAACGCCTGTCGGAGTTTTCGTCACCGGCTTGCGGGGGCTGGGCTTAGCCGGCGACCTGAGGGGTGAGGAGAGCGATGCCGCGACAAACCGGGCGTCCGAGGGGCATCATCCGATGCGTCGCGCGCTCCACAGCACGGCACCCTACCCATTTTGGTACAAAAAGTAAAGCGACTTCGTTCGGTAAAGCTTTAGCGTGGAACTCCGCAGGATCTCGAGCCTTCCGCCCTATGCCTTCGCCGAAATCGACGGGCTGAAGCTGGCTCTGAGACGCGAAGGAGTCGACGTCGTCGACCTCGGGTTCGGCAACCCGGACCTGGCCTCGCCGGAGGTTGCCGTGGCCAAGCTCGCGGAGGCCGCGGCGAAGCCTCGGAACCACCGCTACTCGGCGAGTCGCGGGATTCCGAAGCTCCGCGAGGCGATCTGCGCGCTCTACGCGAGGCGGTTCGGCGTCGAGCTCGACCCTGAGCGCGAGGCGATCACGACGATCGGGGCGAAGGAGGGCCTCGCGCACCTGCTCTGGGTGCTCGTCGAGCCGGGCGACGCGGCGCTCGTCCCCGCGCCGAGCTATCCGATCCATCTCTTCGCTCCGGTTCTCGCAGGCGCCACCGTCGCGCAGGTCGCGATGGGTCCCGACGAGGACGTGCTCGCCAACCTCGAGGAGGCCTACGAGCGCTCGAGCCCCCGCCCGCGCGTCGTGATCGCGTCCTTCCCGCACAATCCCACCACCGCCTCCGTCAACGCCGACTTCATGCAACGCCTCGTCGACTTCGCGCGCGACCGCGCGATCGTCGTCGTGCACGACTTCGCGTATGCGGACATCGCCTTCGACGGCTACAGCCCGCCGTCGATCCTCGCCGCCGAAGGCGCCCGCGAAGTGGCGGTCGAGCTCTACACATTGACGAAGGGCTTCTCGATGGCCGGCTGGCGTGTCGGCTTCGCAGTCGGCAACGCTGAGATCGTCGCCGGGCTCGGCCGGTTGAAGTCGTATCTCGACTACGGCACGTTCCAGCCGATCCAGATCGCAGCGACGGTCGCGATGAACGAGGCGACGGAGTTCCCGGAACAGATCGCCGAGGTCTACTGCGGCCGTCGTAACGCGCTGTGCAGCGGCCTCGCGCGCATCGGCTGGGACGTGCCGCGCCCGCGCGCGACGATGTTCGTCTGGGCCCCGATCCCGGAGGCGTACCGGGACGGCGGCTCGCACGCGTTCGCGCTCAAGGTGCTGCGTGAGGCGAAGGTCTCGGTGAGTCCCGGGGCCGGCTTCGGCCCGGGCGGCGACGGCTATGTGCGCTTCGCGCTCGTCGAGAACGAGCAACGGATCGCGCAGGCCGTGCGCGGCATCCGCGGCGCGCTGCCGCTGCTCAGGACACCTCCTCCAGTTCGACAGGAGGCTGGACCGCCGCCGGCCTGACCGGCTGCTCTTCCTGCCGCCGCACCGCGAGCGCCGACGCGACGAGCATCGCTCCGAGGAGCCAGAAGACGGACGCGACGCCCGCACTCCCGGCGACGACGCCCGCAACCGCCGGCACCGCGACCTGACCGATCCGGTTGCCCGTCAGCCGGACCGCCAACGCCGTGCCCCGAACCTGCTCCGGCACCAGTTGCACCACGAGCGTCATCGACAGCGGCTGGCCGAACCCGAGGCCGAAGCCCGCGATCGCCGCGAGCGCCGCGAGCGCGAGCACGTTGTGCGTGAAGGTGACCGCGACGAGCGCGGCAGCGGCCGCCGCGGCGCTGAGCGAGATCAGCCGAAGGCGGCCCACGCGGTTGACGATTGCGCCGATCCCGATGCGCGCGGTCATCGAGGTCGCGGCGCGAACCGCGAGGATCACGCCGACGAGGCCCGGATCGATGCCGCGGTCTTCTCCGAGCACCGGCATGTACGCCGTGAACACGTCGGCGGCGGTGAGCACCGCGATGCTCGCGAAGATTCCGGTCGGAACGCCGCGCGTCCGAACGATCCGGAGCAAGCTCGCATGATCACCCCCGCTGCGCTCGAATCTCGTCGTCCCCTGCCGTTCGTTGGCGAACGCGGCGAAGACCGTGGCGGCAAGCGCGATGCCCGCGGCCGCGAGCATCGCGCGCGTCGTGGCGGCCTCCAGCCCCGCCGCGCTCTCGCTGAGCAGCGCCCCGCCGAACAGCGGGCCGACGAGCTGCCCGAGCGAGACGGCAGCGCTCAGCAAGCCGAAGTGCTGGTCGTGGTGCCTCGGGTCCGACTCGCGGGCGATTACGGCCTGCACGCCGAGCGCGAGCCCGAGATGGCCCAGGCCGAGAATCGCGCTGGCGGCGGCGATCTCGAGCGTGCTGCCGGCGACTGCGAGCGACAGGCACGCCGCCACCTGCAGCGAGCAGCCGATCAGCAGCAGCGGCACTCCGTGGCGGCGGTCGGTGAGGCGACCGAGCGGGATCGCCAGGAAGAGCGGGATGAGCGCGAAGGCGGCAGTGACAAGCCCGACCTCCAGGGCGCCCTCGCCCAGGGCGAGCAGGCGATACGACGTGATCGGCCGCGCGACGTACACGGCCGCCTGCGACGCCGCGGCCGCGAGCAGCGCGAACGCGAGTCGGCGGCTCAGCCGGCCAGCAGGCGCTTGGCCTGCTCGTAGTACGGCACGTCGACGAACTCGCCGTCGACGGTGATCGCGCCCTCGCCGTTTGCGAGCGCCTGCTCGTACTCCTCGACGATGCGACGCGCGCGAGCGAGCTCGTCCGCGGTCGGGCTGAAGACCTCGTTCAGGATCGGCACCTGGCTCGGATGGACACACGGCGCGCCGCGCAGGCCCAGCGCGCGCGACTCCTGGGCGACGTGGCGGAACCAGTCGAGGTCGTTGAAGTCGGTGATGGTCGAGACGAGCCCGACCGCGGCGATGCCGGCGGCAGCCGCCGCGTTCACGACCTGGAAGCTGGCCATGGCGTTGCCGGCGCTGCCGGCCTCCATCCCGACCGCGATCGTGTAGTCGCTCGAGCCGAGGCCGATCGCGACCACGCGCGGATCCGCCGCGGCGATCTCGGCCGCGTTCAGCAGGCCTTTCGGCCCCTCGATGCGCGGGAAGAACACCGCGGGCGGCAGTCCTCGTTCGGCCTCGACGCTCGCGGCGATCTCGGCGAGCGCAAGCACGTGCTCGGCCGAGTCGACCTTCGGAAGCACGAGGCCGCGCACGTTCGGACCGAGCGAAGCCTCGATGTCGCGGACGGCGAGCCGCCACGGGCGGTTGACCCTGACGAGCACGTCCGCGCCTCCCTGTGAGACCGTTGCCGCCGCCTCCTGCACGAGCCGGCGCGCGCGGTCTTTCTCCGACGGCGCGACCGCGTCCTCGAGCTCGAGGATGATCGCGTCCGCGCCGCGCGTGTGCGCGCGGGCGACGAAGCGCTCGGAGGTGACCGGGACGTACAGCAGCGAGCGCCACATCACACGACGCCCTCCCGTGCAAGTTCCGCGAGCTCCTCCGCGTCGAGGCCGAGCTCGCCGTAGATCTCGGCGTTGTGCTCGCCCAGGCTCGGTGCGGGCAACCGGATCGCCGCGGGGGTGCGTGACAGCTTCGGAACGACGTTCTGCAGCACGACTCCGTCGTCGAGCTCGACGATCGTCTCGCGCGCGCGATAGTGCTCGTCGTCGAGCGCGTCGAGGATGTCGTAGACCGGGCCGATCGTCAGGCGGTTCCGCTCCGCGAGCTCGAGGATCTCGTCGCGCGTGTAGCGCCGGAACTCGCGCGCGAGCACGTCGATCAAGGCGTCGCGGTTCGCCAGCCGCGCTTCGGAGGTCGCGAAACGGGGATCGTCCAGGAGATCCGTCCGGCCGACGGCGGTAAAGAAGCGAGCGGCCGTCTCGTCCGTCGCTGCCGAGATCGCGACCCAGTGCTCGTCGCTCGTCTGGAAGACGCCGCGGACCGAGGAGACGCCCGCACCGGTGCCGCGTTCGCGCAGGCGTCCGCGCGCGGCGTACGCGGTCGCGTCCGCGCCCATGATCGAGAAGAGCGGCTCGTAGAGCGAGACGTCGACGACCTGCCCTGCGCCGCCGTTCACGCGCACGTCCCAGAGCGCGGCGAGCGCAGCTGACGCGGCGTAGGTGCCGGCGACGGTGTCGGCGAGCGAGAGCGGCGCCTGCGCTGGCGGGCCGTCCGCTGCGCCGCTCAGGTAGGTGAAGCCGGAGTACGCCTCCGCGAGCGTGCCGAACCCGGGCCGCCTCGCACGCGGGCCGGTCTGTCCCCAGCCCGAGATCCGCACGATCACGAGGTCTGGGTTCCGCTCCAGCAGCGCGTCGGGGCCGCCGACGAGCCGCTCGAGCACTCCCGGCGTGAAGTTCTCTGTCAGAACGTCTGCGGTCTCCGCGAGCCTGAGCAGGAGCTCGCGGCCACGGGAATCGGCGAGGTCGAGCGTGATGCTGCGCTTGTTGCGGGCGTAGGCGCGCCAGTAGGCGTCGTAGCCGTCGACGGTCGTGTAACGGAACGGATCGCCGGCTCCCGGCCGCTCGACCTTGACGACGTCTGCGCCGAGGTCCCCGAGCACGAGCCCGAGCTGCGCGCCGGAGACGAGCCGGGTCAGGTCGAGCACGCGCACGCCCGCGAGCGGGCCGCGTGCGTCGCGCGTGTAGCTCGCGCGTGGGAGACCGCGAACGGCGGGCGACAGTTCGGTCGTCACTCGACCACGGAGCAGGCGTCCGGCGGGATGTGCACCCTGAGCTGCTCGCCCGGGACCTTGAGCGACGTCTGCACGGTCAGCTCCAGCGGCCCCGCCTGCAGCTCGTACTGGTAGTGGTCGCCGAGGAACGCGACGGCGTGGACGTTCGCGTCCCACGTGTTCGTGCCGTTGACAGCCGCGTCGGGGTTGAGGGTGACGGCCTCGGGGCGGATCACGACCGTCACGTGCGAGTCGAGCGTCGGCGGGCGTTCGGAGCGAAGGGTGAGCCGGTGCGTCCCGCCGTCGACGTCGAGCACGACCGTGCCGCCCTCGGTCGACGCGACGCGTCCGCTGATGAGGTTGCACTGGCCCACGAACTCGGCGACGAACCGGTCGGACGGCCGTCGGTAGACGTCCTCGGGCGATCCGATCTGCAGCACGTGTCCGTCGCGCATCACGAGCACGCGGTCGCTCATCGAGAGCGCCTCGTCCTGGTCGTGCGTGACGAAGAGCGTCGTCAGGCCGAGTCGCTTCTGCAGCTCCTTCAGCCACGTGCGCGCGCGCTCGCGGAGCTTCGCGTCGAGATTCGAGAACGGCTCGTCGAGGAGGAGCACCGACGGCGAGTACACCAGCGCTCGGGCGAGCGCGACGCGCTGCTGCTGGCCACCGGAGAGCTGGTGCGGGTAGCGCTGCGCGAACGGCCCTAGCTCGACGAGCGCGAGCGTCTCCTCGACCCGCTTGCGGATCTCCGCCTTCTTCAGCTTCCGCACCTTGAGCGGGAAGGCGAGGTTCTGGAAGACGGTCATGTGCGGCCAGACCGCGTACGACTGGAAGACGATCCCGAGGTTGCGCCGCTCTGCGGCGACGCTGACCTTGCGCTCGGCGTCGAAGAGCGTCGTGTCGCCGATCGCGATCCTGCCCTGGTCGGGATTCTGGAAGCCGGCGATCGACATCAGCGTCGTCGACTTCCCGCAGCCGCTCGGGCCGAGCAGCGTGAAGAACTCCCCGTCGCGGACCGTGAACTCGACGCGATCGAGCGCCTGGTGGTCTCCGAACGTCTTGCTCAGCCTCTCGACGACGATCTCAGGCATCGTGCCCTCCTCCGGTTACTCCGATCTTGAACACCTTGCTCCCGACGGCGAGCACCACGATCGTGATCGCCACCTGCACCATCGCCAGTGCGGACACCGGCCCGATCAGGCCCTGGATGAACTGCGACAGCATCGTCGCGCCCATGACCTCAGTTCCCGGCTTCACAAGGAAGACCGCCGGGTCGTAGTCGTTCAGCAACTCGACGAAGAGCAGGACGAACGACGCGAAGATCGCCGGCCGCAGCAGCGGCAGCACGATCTTGCGGCTCGTCAGCCACCACCCGGCGCCTGCGGCGCGGCCGGCACGGTCGAGCTCCTCGCTGATCCGCGCGAGCGTGGGGTACATGACGATGTACGCGAGCGGCAGATTGCGGATGCAGAAGGCAAGCATGATTCCCCAGATGCTGTTGCGGAAGAAGTCGCCGAGCGCGCCGGTGAGCAGGAACGCCCAGAAGAACCCGATGCCGATGATGATCCCGGGCGTCGCGCGCGGGTAGAGCATCACGAACGGCAGCGTGCGCCGAAGCGGGAAGCGCGAGCGGTGGGCGACGAGCGTCGCGAGGGCGACGAGCGCGGTCGTCAGCACGGCGCCGACGACCGCGATGATCGCGCTGTTCCGGATCGAGCGCGTGAAGACCGGGTCGTTGAACAGCGTCTGCCAGTGGTCCCACGTCGCGAGATCCCAGGGCGCGATGAGCGGCGTCAGCACGACGACGACCGACATCAACGCGAGGCCGAGCACCGGGATCACGGTCGTGAAGATCAGGTAGAGGCCCAGCGTGACTGCGAGCGGCCAGCGCCATGCTCGGAGCGAGAGCAGCTCGTGGCGCGCCGCGCGGCCGCCTACGGAAACAAAGCGCGCCTCGGAGCCGAGCAGGACGTTGCGCAGCAGCAGGAGCGCGGTCGCGACGACGAGCAGCATCATCGCGCCCGCGCTCACCGACCCCGGGTCGGGCGAAGACGCGTTCGTCCAGAGGTCGTACAGGTAGCTCGAGACGAACTTGATGTTCCGCGACGTGCCGAGGAGCAGCGGGATGCCCAGCGCCGCGATCGAGAGCGTGAAGATCAGCGTCGCGGCGTTGAGGAGCGCGGGGCGCAGCATCGGGATCGTGACGCTGCGCAGCACCTTCACGGGCGCCGCGCCTGCGCTGCGTGCCGCATCCTCGAGGGAGGAATCGGAGCGGGCGAGCGACGCCTGGCAGGTGAGGAAGGCGATCGGCAGCAGGCGCACGGCCTCCACGACGGCCATCCCCGGGATCGTGTCGATCGCCAGCGTCCCGATGTGCAGGCGCTGCGAGAAGAACTGGGTCAGGTAGCCGCCCGGGCCCCAGACGACGTACCAGCCGAGCACCATGCCGAGCGAGGGCAAGAGCAACGGCAGCAGGACGAGGCGGCCGTACGAGCGCCGGCCGGGGAGGTCGGTTCGTGTGCAGAGGATCGCAAACGCCGCGCCGAAGACGACCGCGAGCAGCGTCGTGATCGCCGCGAACTCGAGCGTGTTCTGCCAGGCCTGCCAGAAGGCGCGCTCCCCGAAGAGCTCGCGGTAGGGGTCGAGCGTGAACGCACCGCCCGCCTCGTAGAGCGGACGGTCGCGAACGGACGCGTACAGGAGCGGGATGAACGGGCCCAGGACGAGCGCGAGGACGAGCGCCCACGTCCCCCACTGGAGGACGCCCGCGGGGAGGACGCTGCGGCGTGGCCGCGGCAGCGTCTCCGTTGCGTAGCTCGTCGTCGTCACCTGGGCCCGTTCGTCACCGCTCGTCGTCTAGCCGAAGATCTGGTGCCAGTGGGCCCGGAACCTCGGCTGGTCGTTCACGAACTTCTGGCTGAACGGCACGAACTGGACGTTCTTCCGTCCGACCTTTGCGTAGACGTCTGCGAGCGTGTTCTTGCAGTTCCGCGGGGTGAACGTGTTCCGGAACGCCGTGAAGCCCGCCTCGCACATCGTCTGCTGGCCCTGCGTGCTGTACACGTAGTTCAGGAACAGCTTCGCCGACGCCGGGCTCGAAGCCCTGCGTGTGATGCCGATCCCACGCGGGACGAGCGGCGTTGCGTCCTTGAGATACGTCCACGCGAGCAGCTGCGACAGCTGGGAGCTGTTCGCGATCGTGAACCGTGCGGTCGGCGAGCTCAGGTACGCGACAGTCGCGGCACCCTGCGAGAGGAGCTGGAGCTGCGCGGCGACGCCGGTGGTCGCGCGGAAGCGCGAGTTGCCGATCCGCTGCAGGTTCGACCAACCCTTCTTTTGCACGTAGCCCCAGAGCGCGGTGTAACCGAACAGGTTGTCGACGGTGTACCCAGTCAGCTTCCCGTAGGTCCCCGGGTCCGCTGCGATCTTCGTCAGCGAATCCGGCACCTTGTCCTTCAGGAGCACTTTGTTGTAGACGGCGATCGCGGGGTCGGGCGAGAGCACGAAGACGCCCTTGTATTGCTTCACGAACGACGGGAAGCTCCCGATGCCCGTCGGCGTGAAGTCGACGACGTAGTTCTGCCGCTTCGCGTAGACCCAGAGGTTCGGCGCGCTCGAGATGAGCAGGTCCGCCGTGCGCGAGCGCTGCGCCGCCTCCGACGCGTACTTCGAGAAGATGACGTTGTTGTCGAGGTCGTACGAGGTCACCTTGATCCACGGGTACTTCTTGCTGAACGCCTCCGTGAGGACCTTGAAGTTCGCCGCCGGCGGGTTGCCGTAGACGACGAGCCCCGACTCCTTCTTCGACGCGGCCACGAGCTGGGCCGGCGTCGGCTGCTTCGGCTTCGCGTTCGGCGAATCCGCCTTCGAGGCCGACGCCGCGGAGCCCGCTGCGAGCAACGCCGCGGCGAGGGCGAGCGCCACTGCGGACGCCCGCCGCACCTTGCTACTGGTCACTGATTCCCTCCTCCTGAGTGCTTCGGCGGCCCGCTTGGTCACAACCGCCCGTCAGACGGCGGGATGATCCGTGCCGGACGTCGCAAAGTCGACAGTTAGCGCCGTTGCGGGCGTTTTGTCCGTTTTGTCCACGTCAGTCGCTTGCTCTACGAGCGCAGCGGAACGTCCGTGGCCCAGCGGTACAGGTGCTCCGGGCGGCCCGTGGCGCCGTAGCGCAGTGTGAGCTCGACCGAGCCCGACTCGGCGAGGAACTCGAGGTAGCGGCGCGCCGTGCCTCGGCTGATGCCCGCCTCGGTCGCGACGTCCGTTGCGGACACTTCCTCCGACGCCTCGCGGACGACCTGGACGACCGCGGCGAGCGTCGGGGGCGAGATGCCCTTCGGGAGCCGGGCCGTTCCCTGCGTGCGCAGGAGCGCGTAGAGCTTGTCGATCTCCTGCTGGTCCGCCTCGCGTATGCGCGTCATCCGCGCGCGCAGGGCCGCGTAGCGCTCGAGGCGCTCGCGGAACGTGTCGAAGAAGAACGGCTTCACGAGGTACTGGATCACGCCGCCCTGCATCGCGCGGCGCAGCGTGTCCACGTCCTTCGCAGAGGTGATCGCGATCACGTCGACCGGGGCGGCGTCGTGCTCGCGCAGCCGGCGCAGGACCTCGAGGCCGCTCATGTCCGGCAAGTAGATGTCGAGCAGGACGAGATCGGGCTTCAGTCGGGCCACGAGGTCGAGCGCTTCCACTCCGGTGTGCGCCTCGCCGACGACGCTGAAGCCCACGACACGCTCGACGTACGCGCGGTGCACGGACGCCGCCATGTAGTCGTCGTCGACGACGAGCGTGCGGATCATCGGGCGCCTGCTTCGACCCGGGAACGCTGGTGCGGGAGGAAGGCGGTGAAGACGGCGCCGCCCTCGTTCTCCACCTTGATCGTGCCGTCGCGACGTCGTAGCACCTGCGTCACGAGCGCCAGCCCGAGACCGCGGCGCCCGGTCCGCGTCGCGACCTTCGTCGTGAAGCCGTCCTGGAAGATCTCGTCGACCGCGTCGGGGTCGATGCCAGGCCCCGAGTCGTGCACGCGCACGAGCACGCCGTCGTTCTCCTCGTGCACCGTCACCTCGACCCACCCCGCCCCGCCGGCCGTGACGGAATCGAGCGCGTTGTCGACGAGATTCCCGACGACCGTGATCAGATCACGGACGTCGACCCCGTCCTCGGGGAACCGCGAGTCGATGACTCGGAGCTCGATCCCGCGCTCGGAGGCGACGGCCGCCTTCCCGAGCAAGAGCGCGACGAGCACGGGGTCCCCGACCGAGTCGACGATCGAACCGACGAGCTCCTGGTGGACGAGCGACTCCTGGTTGATGAACCGGATCGCCTCGTCGTAGCGGTCGAGCTCGATCAGGCCGGCGATCACGTGCAGCTTGTGCGAGAACTCGTGCTCCTGTGCGCGCAGCGCCTCGGCGAGCCCGCGCACGTCGTCGAGCTCGCGGACGAGGCCCTCGAGCTCCGTGCGGTCGCGCAGGGTGATCACGGCGCCGATCGCCTGGCCGCGAACCGCGACGGGCATGCGGTTGACGACGAGAACGCGGTCGTCTACGAGCACCACCTGGTCGGGCGCCTCGACGTTGCCCGCAAGCACCTCGCGCACGTGGCCCGGCGGAACGATGTCGGTCAGCCGGCGCCCGATCGCCGCCGAGTCCAGATCGAGCAGCCGCTTCGCCTCGTCGTTCACGAGCGTCACGCGGCCGTGGGTGTCGACGGCGACGGTCCCCTCCTTGATCCCGTGCAGGACTGCCTCGCGCTGCTCGAGCAGCGTCGCGATCTCCTCCGGCTCGAGACCGAACGTCTGCCGCTTGATCCGCCGCGCGAGCAGCACCGAGCCGAGCGCGCCGAGCATCAGCCCGAGCGCCGGCGGGATCAGCAGGATCGGGAGGTCGGCGCGCAGGTGCTCGCTGATCTTCGATTCGAGCAGCCCGACCGAGACGAGCCCGATCACGTCTCCCCTCGCGTCGTAGATGGGGACCTTGGCTCGCACCGACGTGCCGAGCGACCCTGTCTGCACGCCGACGTACTCCTTGCCCGCGAGCGGGATGCTCGGGTCGGTCGAGAGCCGGTGGCCGATCTTCGCCGGATCCGGATGCGAGTAGCGGATGCCGTTCTCGTTCGCGACGACGACGAACGACGCGCCCGTCGCGCGGCGGATGCGCTCGGCGATCGGCTGGATGACCTTCGGCGGGTCGGCCGAGTCGAAGGCGCGGCGGATCTCGGGAATCGACGCGGCGGTCCGCGCGATCGCGAGCGACTGCTGTCCCGACTGCTTGTCGAGCTGCTTGCGCGCCTGCTGGATCGAGACTGCGAGCCCCGCCGTCAGCGTCAGCACGATGATCGCGAGCTGGAGCAGCAGGATCTGCGTCGACAGGCGGAGCCGGCGCCACAGCCTCGGGCTCTCCCTCGTCACCGGCGGATCGTAGCTCCGTTACGGCTCATCAAACGGGAGCGCGCGGCGCGCGACCGGCGACGAATGAATGATCGACGTCGTCGTCTGGCCGAACGGCGTGAAGCGATCGAGAATCTCCTCGAGGTCGTCCATCGAGCGCAGGTGGACCTTCAGGAAGAAGCAGTCCTCGCCGGTGATGCGGTGGCACTCGACGACCTCGGGTGTCTCGCGCGCGATGTCCGGGATCTTCTGCAATTGCCGGCTCGCCGGGCGGACGCGTACGACAACCGCGATCGGGAAGCCGAGCGCCTTCGGGTCGAGGTCGGCGCGGTAGCCCCTGATCACGCCGGCGCGCTCGAGCCGTTGCATCCGCTCGGCGACCGCCGGCGCGGAAAGGTTCAGCCGCCGGCCGAGCTCCGCGATCGAGAGCCGGGCGTCCTGCTCCAGCTCGCGCAGCAGCCGGCGGTTGACGAGATCGAGTTCGTAGCCGATTTGGCTCCAGGTTCTTGCTTCCGTAGCCATCGTCACCTCAACCGCTTCGAATGTCCCTGTCGAAAGCCTACTCCGCCGCTGATCATTTCTCCATGCGGCTGCCTCCCCAGGCGTACTTCGTGGTCAGCGCCGTCTTCCACTACCTCGGGCCCGCCTTCGCCGTCCTGCTCTTCGCACGCGTCGATGTGCTCGGCGTGGCGTGGCTTCGGATCGCGAGCGCGGCAGTGGTCTTCGCGCTCTGGCGTCGTCCGTGGCGCGGACTGCGTGTTCGGCTGCTGGTCGCCTGGGGCTCGGTGCTCGCGGTCATGAACTGCTGCTTCTATCTCGCGATCGACCGACTGCCGCTGGGCACCGTCGCGGCGATCGAGTTCGTGCCGGTGATCGCGCTCGCGGCTGCCGGTGCGCGCACGCTGCACAACGCCGCAGCGCTCGCGCTCGCCGCGATGGGCGTCTACGTATTGACCGACGTGCGGATCGCCGGCGAGCCGCTCGGCTTCGTCTTCGCGTTCGCCAACGCAGGCCTGTTCGCGCTCTACATCGTGCTGGGGCATCGCGTCTCGCGACTCGGGGTGATGGGCGGGATCGACGGTCTCGGCGCGTCGATGTTGATCGCGCTCCTCGTCGTCACGCCGATCGCCGGGTGGGGCGTGGTGCCAGCGCTCAACGATCCCGTTGCGATCGCCGCGGGGGTCGGCGTCGGGATCTGCTCGTCGGTTATCCCCTACGTCGCCGACCAGCTCGCGATGGCTCGGCTGTCCCGTGCGACGTACGCGCTGCTCGTCTCGCTGCTCCCGGCGACGGCGACCGTCATCGGCGTGGTCGTGCTCTCGCAGTTCCCGGGCGCCCTCGAGGTGCTCGGGGTCGCGCTCGTGATCGCTGGTGTCGCCGTCCACCGCGAGCCGCTCCGGCAGACTGCCGGACGTGCAGCAGGCGCTCGAGCGGCTTGACCGACTCTACGCACTCGGAGGCGGGCCCGGCGCGAACCGCGTCGGCGGCACGCCTGCCGAGGACGAGGCGTGCGAACTCGCCGCCGAGTGGATGGCGAAGGCGGGGCTGGAAGTGGAGCTCGATTCGGTCGGGAACGTCGTCGGGCGGCTGCGCGGCTCGCGGCCGGAGCTCCCGGAGGTCTGGACCGGGTCGCACCTGGACAGCGTTCCGGCCGGCGGGAAGTACGACGGCGCGCTCGGGGTCGTCGCCGGACTGGAGGCGGTCGCCCAGGCTGGACGGTGCGAGCGCACGCTCGGCGTCGTCGTCTTCCGCGACGAGGAACGCGGGTGCAACGGGAGTCGCGCGCGCGTCGCGGGCGGATCTCTGCCCGGTCGGTTCGTCGAGCTGCACGTCGAGCAGGGGCCCGTGCTCGAGCAGGCCGGTAGTCCGCTCGGCGTCGTCACCGGGATTGTCGGTTACGTGCGGCGCGAGATCGTGTTCGAGGGCGTCGCCGGACACGCCGGCACGACGCCGATGTCCGTGCGCGACGACGCGCTCTGGCGCGCGGCGGACTTCGTGCTCCACGTGCGCGACGCGGCACGCGCGATCGACGGTGCCGTCGCGACTGTCGGCCGCCTCGAGGTCGAGCCGGGGGCGGTGAACGTCGTCCCCGCTCGTGTTCGTTTAACCGTCGACGCGCGCGCACCCGACGCCGAGCGACTCGACCGCTTGCTGGACGCGTTGGGCGTTGACGCCGAGCCGCGAAACGCACCGGTCGCGATGGACGAAGCCGTCCGCGCGGTGCTCCGCGACGAGCTCGAGCGGCGGGGCTTGCCCGCGCCGGAACTCCCGTCAGGAGCCGGTCACGATGCAGGCATCCTCGCGTCGGCAGGCGTCGAGTCGGGAATGCTCTTCGTCCGGAGCCTGAACGGCGGCAGCAGCCACTCGCCCGCCGAGACAACGAGCGACGAAGACATTGCGCTCGCGATTGACGTCCTCGCAACGACGCTCAGGCGCCTCGCGGCGTGAAGCCGTCCTGAACCGCCATGGCTTCGTCCTTAACAGTGCCTGGCACTGTGAGTTAACAGTGCCAGGCACGGGCCTCTTAACAAACGAGGATCGTCGGCTTGGATCAAGCGATCGCTCGTCGAGAAGGCGTCCTCGCCAACCATGGCTTCCGTCCTAACAGTGCCTGGCACTGTGAGTTAACAGTGTCTGACACCGACCGGCCCGGCTCCCCGGCTAGGTCCGCTCGTCGAATGCGATCTCGAGTGCGCCTTCCCACAACACGCGCCTGCCGAGCTCGCGCATGCGCTCGCCGCCCTCGACGACCGTCGCGAAGTGATTGCCCGCGAGCTGTCCCGCCTTGCTGGCGAAGCTCGTCGAGCCGTACGGGAAGAGCAACTCCGTCTCGCTGACGCCGCCGGGGTAGAGCAGGAGCTCGCCGGGCGCCGGGTAGGCCGTGGCGTTCTCGGGGCCGACGCCGACGTCGAGCTCGCCGAAGGGAATCCAGGTCGCCTCGCCGCTCCACCGCGCGTGGATGATGCGGCTGCGGAGCGGGAGCAGACGCCGGAACGCTTCGACGGTCTGCGGCGCGGACTCCTCCTCGAAGCGCGCGACAAAGCGGAGGTCGCTGACGACGATCTCGATCACCTTTGCGACCTTATCCAGCGCCCGAGCAGCTCGCGTTCCTCGTCGGTCATCCCCGTCACGTTTCCGAGCGGCATCGCCCGGGTTCGCACGGCCTGCTGCTCGATCGCGTCGGCCTGCGCGCGGATCTGCTCGGGCGTGTCGAGCACGATCCCCTTCGGCGCGGTGGAGAACGACGGGTTCGTCGGATGCGACGAGTGGCACGGCGCGCAGCGCTGCTCGACGATTGAAGCCACCTGCGCGAAGGGTACGGCGGCGGCCTGCGCCGGCGACGTCTCATCTGGCCGAATCGCGACCGCGAGCGCGACGACCGCGACGGCCGCCGTCGCGGGGATCGCCCAGACCGTCCGCCCCCGATGGCGTAGGTTGAAGAAGTGGCGCACCCACGCACCGAGGAGCATCAGCGCGAGCAGCACGAGCCAGCCGTGCGTGCGCGCATAGACGAACGGGAAGTGCGGACCGAGCATCGCGAGCACCACCGGCAGCGTCAGGTAGTTGTTGTGGACCGAGCGCTGCTTGCCGCGGATCCCGTGGATCGGATCGGGCTCGCGCCCGGCCTGCTTCGCACGCACGAGCGCCCAGTGGCCGGGGATGATCACGAAGAAGACGTTGCCGACCATCATTGTCCCGATCATCGCGCCGAGCTGGATCGGCAGCGCTCGCGCGGCGAACACTTCGCTCACCGCGTAGGCGGAAACCGCGATGAACGCCAGCAGCGCGAGCGCGAGCAGCAGCTCACGCTCGCCGAGCACGCGGCAGAGGCCGTCGTAGATGAACCAGGAGAGCACCAGCAGAGCGAGGCTGATCGCGACCGCCTGCCAGGCGTCGAGGTCGGCGACGCTCCGATCGACGAGGTACGCGTCCGCGTCGAGGTAGTAGAGGACGACGAGGAGCGCGAAGCCGCTCAACCACGTCGTGTACGCCTCCCACTTGAACCAATGCAGCGGCTCGGGCAGCTCGCGGGGAACCACCTGATACTTCGAGACGCGGTAGAAGCCGCCGCCGTGCACCTCCCACGCCTCGCCCGCCACTCCTTCCTCGTTCTTCGCCGGACGCAAGTGGCTGTCGAGCGCGACGAAGTAGAACGACGTCCCGATCCAGACGATGCCGGCGATCACGTGCAGCCAGCGCAGGAGCAGGTTGAGCCAGTCGCTCAGGTACGGATCGATGAAGACCGTCACGGGTTCTGCCACCGGTCGCGCGCGATTGCGACGAGCTCGTCCATCGCGGTGTCGAGCTCTTCCTCGCGCGTGCGCTGCAGACGCTCGCGCAGCACGTCGAGGATCGCCCCCTTCGGGCGACCGCTCACGAAGACGACGAAGCGGAAGCCGAACTTCTCCTCGTAGACCTGGTTCAGGTACGCGAGCTCGGTCTCGATCACGGCGTCGTCGTCCGGTCCCTGTTCGCGCGCCGAGCGGGCGGAGAGGCCCTTCGCGCCGATCGCGGGATGCGCGGCGAGCGCCTCGACGAGCTCGTCCTCGGGCACGCGGCGGATGAGCTCGGTCGCGGACTCCAGCGGGCGCTCGAGCTCGGCCAGCCGCTCGACGAAACGCGTTCGCCCCTCGAACAGCTCGGCGAGCTGCTCGACGCTCAGCTGCCGCGGTAGCTCGCGCACGCGTAGGACGAGACGAGAAGCGGTACGTGCGTGTGGCCGTCGCCCAGCTCGATCTCGAGCTCGACGCGCCGGAAGAACGGCGAGGGCGGGTGGAAGACGAGGCGATAGACGCCCGGCTCGAGGCCCGGCGCAAGGTCGCCGATGCGCCCGTCCGCGTCGGTTGTTTGCTCGGCGAGCCGCTCGTCGTCCCGGTAGAGCTCGACCCGGACGCCGCTCGCCGGGCGGCCCTCCTGGGTGTCGAGAACGTGTGTCGAGAGCGTCATCCGGCCAATCTTCCCGCCTGGCGGCGATGCTCGCGCGCGATCTCAGCCTCGTCGGCGCGCACGAGGTGCCCGTCGCGGACGACCTCCTCACCGCCGACGAACAGCCGGTCGACGCGGTGCGGCCCGGAGAAGACGAACCCGGCGACGACGTCCGCGGCCCCGCCGAGCTCGAGGCCGTCCGTGCGCCAGACGGCGAAATCGGCGCGCTTTCCGGACTCGAGCGAGCCGATGTCGTCTCGGCCGAGGACCTCGGCGCCGCCGGTCGTCGCGAGCCGCAGCGCATCGCGAGCGGTCAGCGCCGCTGGGCCGCCGCGCCCGCGCGCGACGAGCAGCGCCTGCTTGACCTCGAGGCAGAGGTCGCTGCGCTCGTTCGAAGCGGAGCCGTCGACGCCGAGGCCCACGCGCACGCCCGCGTCGAGCAATTCCCGCACCGGCGCGATGCCCGCGCCGAGGCGCAGGTTCGAGGTCGGGCAGTGCGCGACGCCGACGCCGTGCTCGCCGAACGCTGCGATGTCATCCTCGCTCAGGTGCACGCAATGAGCGCACCAGACGTCGTCTCCGAGCCAGCCGAGCTGCGAGAGGTACTCGACGGGCCGGCACCCGTAGAGCTCCTGGCAGTACGCCTCTTCCTCGACCGTCTCCGCGAGGTGGGTGTGGAGATGCAAGCCGAGCCGGCGCGCGAGCTCGGCCGACTCGCGCATCAGCTCCTTCGTGACCGAGAACGGCGAGCAGGGCGCGACGGCGATCTCGACGAAGCCGTCGTCGTCGGCGAGCGCAGCGAGCCGCTCCGTCTCGACGAGCACCGCGTCGAGCTTCTCGACGAGCGAGTCGGGCGGCAGCCCGCCCTGCGATTCGCCGAGGTCCATCGACCCGCGCGCCGCGACGATGCGCACGCCGAGCTCGCGCGCCGCTTGCACCTCGGCCTCGATCAGACCGTCGCGCCCGCGCGGGAACACATAGTGGTGGTCGAACACCGTCGTACAACCGGAGAGCGCGAGCTCCGCGAGTCCCGTGCGCGCGGCCGCGTACTCGGCCTCCGCGTCGAGCCGCGCCCACACCGGATAGAGGGCGCGCAGCCACGTGAAGAGGTCCGCCTCCTGCGCGTGCGCGCGGGTCAGTGTCTGGCAGAGGTGATGGTGCGTGTTGACGAGGCCCGGCGTGACCAACGCGCCGCCGAGGTCGACCTGCTCGTCGGCCGCAGGAGGAGACCCGCCGCCGACGGCGCCGACACGGCCGTCGTCGACGAGCAGCCACCCGTCAGGTTCCTCCGTCGCGGGCGTCGCGACATGGGCGTTGTGGTAGAGCGTCGTCACGCGCGCAGCGGCACGAGCTCGAAGCGGTCGACGTCGACGAGGCCGTGGTCGGTGATCTTCAGGCTCGGGATCACCGAGAGCGCGAGGAACGACAGCGTCTGGAAGGGCGCGGCCAGGGCGCAGCCGAGGTCCGCCGCCGCCACGGCGCAGGCACGACTTGCGTTCACGACGTCTGCGAGGCGGGCCTCCGAGAGCAGCCCGGCGATCGGGAGCGGCAACTCCGCGCGGATCTCGCCGCCGTCGACGACGACGATGCCGCCGCCGAGCTCGGCGAGACGCTGGACCGCACGTTCCATGTCACCGTCGTCGACGCCGACCACGACGATGTTGTGCGCGTCGTGCGCGACCGTGGACGCGAGCGCGCCGCGCTGGAGCCCGAACCCGCGCACGAGCCCGAGCCCGACCCGCCCGGTGCCGAGATGGCGCTCGATCACGGCGATCTTCGCAAGGTCGCGAGCGGGATCCGCGACCGCGGCACCGTCGACGACGGTCGGCTCCTCGACGAGCGACTCCGTCACGATCTGATCGGGGACGATCCCGATCACGCGCGCCCGGCCCTGGTCCCAGGGAAGCGCGAAGTCGCTCGCGCTGACCTGCTGCGCGCGCACGGTGTGCTTGACCCACTCCGGCACCTCGGGCCGCTCGATCTCCGCGACCGGCCGCCCCCGCTTCAGCACCGTCTCGGGAACGAACCGCTCGAGATCCGGCAGCAGCAGGAGGTCGGCCTGGTAGCCAGGAGCGATCGCTCCGAGGTGATCGAGCCGGTGCCAGAGCGCCGGGTGGTGCGAAGCCATCACCAGCGCGTCTTCCGGCGCGATCCCGAACGCGACGGCGTCGCGCACCATCGAGTTCACGTGACCGTCGTCGGCGATGTGCTCGGGCTCGCGGTCGTCCGTGCAGAACGCGATTCGCGACGGCCCGTACTCCTGCACGAGCGGCAGCAGCGTGCGCAGGTTCCGTGCGCCGGACGCCTCGCGGATCAGCAGCCACAACCCGGCGCGCAGCCGCTCGCGTCCTTCCTCGACGCTCAGCGCCTCGTGATCCGAGCGGATACCGGACGCCGCGTACGCGTTCAGCGCCTTGCCGAGCACGCCGGGAGCGTGCCCGTCAACGTGACGCGCGCCGTCGAGGCCGAGCTTCGCGAGCTCGCGCTCGTCACCGGCGACGACGCCCGGGAAGTTCATCATCTCGGCGAGCCCGAGCACGCGCCGCCGCCGGAGGAGACCTTCGAGGTCGCCCTCGAGCAGCGGCCGCCGCGGCGACTCGAACACGGAGGCCGGGACGGAGGAAGAGGCCATGAAGTACACGTCGAGCGGCAGCCCGTCGCACGCATCGAGCAGCCAGTGCACGCCGTCCGTGCCGAGCACGTTGGCGATCTCGTGCGGATCCGCGACCACGGCAGTCGTGCCGAGCGGAAGCACGAGGCGCGCGAACTCGTCGACGAGCAGCTTGGAGGACTCGAGGTGCATGTGCGCGTCGACGAAGCCGGGCACGACCCAGCGCCCCGAGGCGTTGAGTTCCTCTTCGCCCTCGTAGTCGCCGAGGCCCGCGACGTAGCCATCCGCGATCGCGATGTCTGTCTCGAGCCACTCGCGCGTGAACACGGAAAGGACGCGGCCGCCGCGCACGACCAGGTCTGCAGGCTCGTCCCCGCGAGCCACGGCGAGCCGCCGCGCGAGGTCTCCCATACGGCCTAACCTACTATTGCCGCGTGGAGGTCCTCACTCCGCACTCGCTCGACGAGGCGCTGCGGCTGAAGTCGGAGCGCCCGGAAGCCGTTCCGATCGCGGGCGGAACCGACCTGATGGTCTCGTTGAACTTCGACCGGGAGCGGCCTGCGGCGCTGCTGAACCTGAACGAGGTGCCCGAGCTGCGCGGCTGGGAGCGCGAAAACGGGTCGGTCAGGCTGCGGGCGGGCCTCACCTACGCCGAGGCCAGGCAGCCGCCGCTCACCGAGTTGCTCCCGGCGCTCGCGGAGGCCTCGCGCACGGTCGGGTCGCCACAGATCCAGAACCGGGGCACGATCGGCGGCAACCTCGGAACCGCATCGCCAGCCGGAGACGCGTTGCCGCCGCTGCTCGTCGCGGACACGGAGGTCGTCGTCGCGAGCGTGCGCGGAGAGCGGACGCTTCCGCTCGAGGACTTCCTCGTCGGGCCGAAGCGGAACGCGCTCGCCCAGGACGAGTTGATCGTGTCCGTGATCGCCGGAACCGGGAGCCCGCAGACGTTCATGAAAGTCGGACCTCGGAACGCGATGGTGATCGCGGTCGTCTCCCTCGCGCTGCGCGTCGACGACGAACTGCGCGCGGCGTTCGGCTCTGCGGGTCCGGTCCCGACACTTGTGCGCGCACCGCTCGACGAGGTTGAGTCGTTCCCGGAGCGCGTCGCGGAGGCGGCGAGCCCGATCGACGACGTGCGCGGCTCCGCCGCCTACCGCCGACACGCCCTGCGCGTCTTGACCGCGCGAGCGCTCGACCGCTGCCTGTCATGAAGATCCGCGTAACGGTCAACGGCGCTGAGCGCGAGGCGGATGTCTGGGAGGGCGAGAGCCTCCTCTTCGCATTGCGCGAGCGGCTTGGCCTGCCCGGCTCGAAGAATGCTTGCGAGCAGGGCGAGTGCGGCTCGTGCTCCGTGCTGCTCGACGGCGTGCTCGTGTGTGCCTGCCTCGTGCTTGCCGCGCAGGCGGACGGCCACGACGTCGTCACCGTCGAGGGGCTCGGGGAGGACGGCGAGCTGCATCGCGTGCAGGAGGCGTTCGTCGAGGCGGGTGCGGTGCAGTGCGGGTTCTGCACGCCGGGCCTCGTCGTCGCCGTCGCGGACTTGCTCGCGCACAACGCGCAGCCGAGCGACGACGAGATCCGCGAGGCTCTCTCGGGCAACCTTTGCCGCTGCACCGGCTACGCGAAGATCTTCGACGCCGTACGGCTGGCCGCGCAATGACCGCTCCCGGGCGCCAGCTCGAGCTCGGTCGCGTCGGCGAGAGCGTTCGTCGCGTCGACGGCATCCCGAAGACGACGGGCGAGTTCGCGTACGCGAGCGACCTCTCCGCCGCGGGGATGCTCTGGGGACACACGCTGCGCAGCCCGCACGCGCACGCGCGCATCGTCGAGATCGACCTTTCCGAGGCGCTCGCTTCGCCGGGGGTGCACGCGGTGCTGACGCACGAGGACGTGCCGGGACAGAAACGCTACGGGCTCGAGTTCCCCGACCAGCCGGTGCTGGCGTCCGACCGCGTCCGCTATTTCGGCGAGCCCGTCGCGCTCGTCGCCGCGGAGCATCCAGAACAGGCGCGCCGCGCGGCCGAGCGGATCGGCGTCGACTACGAGCCCCTCGAGCCGGTCGTCGATCCGGAACAGGCGACGCAGCAGGACCCGATTCACGAGCAGCGCTGGACGCACGGCCACGGGTACCTCGACGACCCGCGCCCGAACGTCGTGCGCCATCTCGTGATCCGTCACGGCGACCCCGACGCTGCCGGCGACGTCTCAGTCTCCGGCTACTACGAGCTCGGGATCCAGGACCAGGCGTTCCTCGGGCCGGAGTCGGGCCTCGCCGTGCCGGACGGCGAGGGCGGCGTCGACGTTTACGTCGCGACGCAATGGCTGCACGTCGACCGCGACCAGATTGCTCCGTGCCTGAACCTGCCGCGCGAGCAGGTGCGCATCCACCTCGCCGGAGTCGGCGGCGCGTTCGGCGGCCGCGAGGACCTCTCGATCCAGATCCACAGCGCGCTCCTCGCGCTGCACACGTCACGTCCGGTGAAGATGGTCTACAACCGCGAGGAGTCGTTCGTCGGTCACGTGCACCGACACCCCGCGCGCATCTGGGCCGAACACCGCGCCGATCGCGACGGAAAGCTCGTCTGCGTCCGCGTGCGGATCCTGCTCGACGGCGGTGCTTACGCGTCGAGCTCGACGGCAGTGACGTCGAACGCGGCGTCGTTCGCGTGCGGTCCGTACGCGGTCGAGAACGCGTTGCTCGACTCGACGTGTGTGTACACGAACAACCCGCCGTGCGGCGCGATGCGGGGCTTCGGCGCCGCGCAGACGTGCTTCGCCGCGGAGGCGCAGATGGACAAGCTCGCCGAGGCGCTCGGGCTCGATCCGGTCGAGCTGCGACTGCGCAACGCGCTCGCGCCCGGCGACCGCCTGCCGACCGGTCAGCGGATCGAAGGCTCGCTCCCGGTCGCGGAGGTGATCCGGCGGGCGGCGGAGCTACCGGTTCCGGCACCCGAGGAGCTGCCGCGCGAGGCGATCCGCCTGCCCGGCGGCGCGGGGAACACGACGCGCGGCGAAGGTGTGCGCCGCGGCGTCGGATTCGCAGTCGGCTACAAGAACATCTGCTACTCCGAGGGCTTCGACGACTACTGCGCGGCGCGCGTGCGTCTGTTCGCGGGCGGCGGCGCGGAGGTGCTCTGCGCCGCGGCCGAGGTCGGACAGGGCGTGACGAACGTGATCCTGCAGGTCGCGCGGACAGAGCTCGGCACGGACGACGTTCGCCTTGCGCCGCACACGACCGCGTCGGTCGATTCCGCGGGCTCCGCCTCGGCGTCGCGGATGACCTGGATGGCCGCGGGGGCCGTTCAGCTCGCGTGTCGGGCGGCGCTGGAAGAGCGCGACCGGACCGGCGGCGAGGTCGACGTCGAGCGCGTCTACCGCCACCCGCGGACGAGCCCGCTCGACCCGGAGACCGGCCAGACGACCGGCAAGCGCTCGCACGTCGGCTTCGCCTGCGCGGCGATGCGCGTCGTCGCCGAGGTGGACGTCGAGCTCGGTCTCACGCGCGTGGTGTGGATCGGCACGGCGCAGGACATCGGCGCGGCCATCAATCCGCAGGCGGTCGAAGGCCAGATCGAGGGCGGAACCGCGCAGGGTCTCGGGCTAGCGTTGATGGAGGAGATCCAAACGCGCGACGGGCTGATCACGAACGCGAGCTTCACCGACTATTTGATCCCGACGACGCTGGACATGCCGCGCGTCGAGTCGGTGCTCGTCGAGGTCCCGGAGCCGGACGCTCCCTACGGCGTCAAGGGCGTCGGCGAGCCGCCGACGGTCGTGTCGACGGCGGCGATCCTCTCTGCATTGCGCGTCGCGACCGGTCGCGAGCTCAACCGCGTGCCCGTGCGTCCGGACGACATCGTCGGCCTGTAACCTGGTGAAGCATCGACACACAATCGGCACACAGCCGTGACGGACACGGCACGGGTTCCACGCTAGCGTTCGTGTTGGGGCGCCGCGTTCGCCCCCCACGGGGCGCGCGCGCGTCTACCTAGAAAAACGCGGCGCAGGCTCTCGGCTCCGGCCGTGGCGTAGTTGCTCCCGCTGGGCCACACCTATGAACAGGACTCCGCCCGCAACGGCCAAGCCTCCGACGAGACGGTGCTCACAGGTGACACGGCGACCCGCGTACGGGAAGCAGCGCTGGCGTGGATCAGCGGCGGCACGATCGAACGTGTCGAGACAGACGGCGACGGCCACGCGGCCTACGAGGCGCACATGACCGACGCCGACGGTAACCGAGTCACGGTCTACGTGAACGAGCAGTTCGAGGTCGGTGAGCGTCGACTCGCAGTAAGCCGGAGACAGCGCCCGGGAGCCCGCGTGGCGGGCTCCCGGGCGTTCGTCAACGTCCCGCCAGCGCGCGCCTGCCGCGCGGGGTCAGGTCGAAGTGCACGTCGATCAGCCCATCGGCGAGCAGCTCGGACGCGTACTCCCAGGGCGGAGTCCCTCCGCGCTCGGAGAAGTCGCCGAGTGCGTCGAGTGCCTCCGGCGAGACCTCGAACGTCTCCGTGAACTCCATGCCGTCGATGCGGATGCGCCGACCGGGCTTGTCCGAAGCGAGATCCTTCTCGGCGGCGACGCGCTCGACGAGCGAGCCGTCCACCTCGAAACGCAGCTCTTCGCCGGCCTGCCTGCGGATCTCTGTGACGGAGCCCGCCTCGTTGACGCCCCGGAAGAGGAGCGGAGCGATCGCGTGCGGCTCGTCGGGCTCGGACGCGTGGTGGTCGAGGTAGTCGCGCCACGCCTGCTGGAGCTCCGGCTCGGGCACCCACTCGTCGAGCAGCCGCTCGAGGCGCTCGCGAATGCGCTCGAGGCGATCCTCGAGGTGACGCCGTGCCGAGGAAACAGGGCTCGTGTTCTCGCGCTCGGTCTCGAGGTGGTGGGAGTACCGCACCAGCGCCTCGAGCTCCTCGCGGAGTGGACGGACGTCGAGCTCCCTTCGTCTCACCCGGCGTAGGCTAATCGAGCTTCGCCGCGTTGATCTCGACGACGTTCCGATCCGGGTCGAGGATGTAGATCTGGGGGAAGCCGGCGGTGGCGTGCTCGCTGACCTTCATGTTCATGAGACCCGCAGCGTCTTCCGCATAGCCCTTCGCGCGCAGGAACTCGAGTGCTTCGCGAAAGCTTCGGACCCGGACGGCGAAGTGGATGTCACGCGAGTCCACGCCCTTGTCTGCACGCAGCGTCTGATTCTCGCCGACGATGAGATGGAGCTGGTTCGGGCCGACCCCGAACCACGCGCCTGGAAAGTCGAACGGCGGCCGCTCGATCTCCTGCAGACCGAGGATCTCGCGGTAGAAGCGCTTCGCCCGGTCGAGGTCGGTCACCGGCAGGCTGACGTGGTGGATCGTCTCGATGTCCACGGGACTCGAGCTCGATCTTAAGCCGGATCGTTCACGATTGGCCTAAGCTGCCGCGCGTGGCCGAGCTTCCCCTCACCGGCGGCTGTCTCTGCGGCGGCGTGCGGTTCGAAGTCACGAGCCCGCTCGTCTCGGCGAGCTACTGCCACTGCACGCGCTGCCAGCGGCGCACTGGAACGGCGGCGTCCGCGCAGGCCCGCCTCGCGCCGGGCTCGCTTCGAATCACCGCGGGTGAGGAGCTCGTTCGTTCGTACGACCCGGCTGACGGCTTCTCGAAAGTGTTCTGCTCGGCCTGCGGCTCGGCACTCTGGAGCCGCCACCCGAAAGACGGCGAGGTGACGAGCGTCCGCCTCGGCGCGTTCGACGCGGATCCGGGGATCCGGCCGTCATATCGCCAGTACGTCGCGTACGCGGCTCCGTGGGAGCCGATCCCGGACGACGGGCTCGTGCGCTATCCGGAGAGCAGGCCGGCCGGCACCTGAGCGGGCTGCAAGGTTCGTGCGCGTCCTGCGAGAACGCCCGCGGTGCAGAGCGGGATCGTGAGCGCGAGGAGTACGAGCAGCGGGATCGACCAATCGCCGCTCGCGTCGTGGAGCGCCCCGAGCGCGAACGGCCCGGCGGCGGCGATCGTGTAGCCCACGGACTGCGCCATGCCCGAGAGCTCGTTCGCGCGATGGGCGTCGGGCGAACGGAGGACGATCAGCGTCAGCGCAAGGCTGAAGGCTGAGCCCTGCCCGATCGCGAACAGCGTCACCCAGACGAGCGCCGCCCCAGGTGCGGCAAGCAGCCCGACGAGCGCCGTGACCTCGAACGCGGCCGTCGTCGGCGCGAGCGCGCGCTGGTCGCGCAGGCGCGTCGCGAGCGGCGGCACGACAAGCGATGCGGGAATGCCTCCGAGCGCGAACAGCGAGAGGGCGGCGCCGGCTTCGCCGGCCGTGAACCCCTCGTCGCGGAGAACGGACGGCAGCCAGGCGAGCGCCGAGTAGAAGACCAGCGACTGCAGGCCCATGAAGAGCGTCACCTGCCAAGCGAGCGGCTCGCGGAGGAGCGCGCGCGTCGCGGTCGGACCTCCTCGCGCCGTCACGGGAGCGCCGACCACCGCCGCGCCCAGGACAGCGGCGGCGAGAAGCGCGGGAACCGACCAGCAGGCGAGCGCGAGCTCCCAGCTCCCGAACGCGTGCTCGAGCGGCACGGTCAGCCCGGCAGCGATCGCCGCTCCTCCGCCGAGTGACGCGACGTACAGGCCCATCGTCGCCCCAGTCGCGTGTGCGAAGCGTCCCTTGACGATCGTCGGCACGACGACGTTCGCGATCGCGATGCCCATGCTTGCGAGGGCCGTGCCGGCAAAGAGCGCCGGGACGGAGGAGGCACCGCGGACGAGCACCCCGACTGCAGTCGGAATCAGCGCGAATAGCAGCACGCGTTCCGCGCCGAAGCGGCGGGCCAGTGCCGGCGCGACGGGAGCGAGCAGGCCGAAACAGAGCACGGGAACGCTCGTGAGCAGGCCCGCCACGGCGGCGGAGATCCCGAGATCGCTGCGAATGTCGTCGATGACGGGTGGAACGCTCGAGACCGCGATCCGGAGGTTGAAGCCCGCGGCGACGACGCCCGCGGCGAGCAGTAGGCCGTGGCGTCGCGTCAGAGCCGGGTCGGCGCCGCGCCTGCGACGCGCTCGAGGCCGACGTAGTTCTCCGCGAGCGACGTCGCTGCCGCGCGCGACGAGCAGACATACGCGAGCTGTGCGACCTGGAGCTTGACGTCGAACGTGTCTGCGTCATCGGCGCGGTGGAGCATCGACGTCATCCACCACGAGAAGTGCTCGGCACGCCAGACGCGCGCGAGCGCCGTGGCGGAGTATGCGTCGAGTGAGCCTTCGTCGCCGCGGCGATACCACGCGACCAGCGCGTCGGCGAGCACGTGCACGTCCGCGACCGCGAGGTTGAGACCCTTCGCGCCCGTCGGCGGCACGATGTGCGCTGCGTCGCCCGCGAGGAAGAGCCGTCCGTACCGCATCGGCTCGACGACGAAGCTCCGCATCGGCGTGACGCCTTTCTCCAGGATCGGGCCTTCGTTCAAGTGCCAGCCCGGGAGCCCGAGCCGCGTCTGGAGCTCGTCCCAGATGCGCTCGTCGGACCACTGCTCGAGGTCCTCGCCCGGCGCGCACTGCAGGTACAAGCGAGTGATCTCCGGGGAGCGCATCGAGTGGAGCGCGAAGCCGCGCTCGTGATACGCGTAGATCAGCTCCTCGTTCGACGGCGGTGCGGCCGCGAGGATCCCCAGCCAGGCGAACGGGTATTCGCGCGAGTACGTGGTCAGCACCCCTTCCGGAATGCTGTCGCGGCAGACGCCGTGGAACCCGTCGCAACCGGCGATCACGTCGCATCGCAGCTCGGTGTCCTTGCCTTCGTGCCGGAACCGGATCGACGGTCGGTCGTCGAGCCCGTGGACGCTCACGCCGTCGACCTCGAAGAGCAGCGGCAGCGCCGCCTCGAGGCGTGCGGCGATCAGGTCTTTGAGGACCTCCTGCTGGCCGTAGACCGTGATCGCCCGTCCGTCGGTCAGCTCGCTGAGCGCGATCCGGTGGCGCTCGCCGCCAAACTGGAGCTCGATGCCGTGATGGACCATTCCCTGCCTGCGCAGGCGCTCGCCGACGCCTGCCTCGTTCAGGAGGTCGACGGTTACCTGCTCGAGGACACCGGCTCGGACCCGCCCCTCCACGTATTCACGGCTGCGCGCCTCGAGCACGACGGACTCGATCCCCTCGAGGTGGAGCAGGTGCGCGAGGACGAGTCCCGCCGGCCCCGCGCCGACGATCCCAACCTGCGTGCTGGTCATCGCTCGAAGAGCGCAGCCTGCCCCTGACCGACGCCGACGCAGAGCGTCGCGAGGCCGTAGCGCCCGCCGCGGCGGCGCAGCTCGTGGACGAGCGAGACGACGAGTCGCGCGCCGCTCATTCCGAGCGGGTGACCGAGGGCAATCGCGCCGCCGTTCACGTTTACTGTCTCCGGGTCGAGACCGAGCTCGCGGATGACGACGAGGCTCTGCGAGGCGAACGCCTCGTTCAGCTCGACCAGATCCAGCCGGCTCACGTCGATTCCCGCTCGACCGAGCAGCTTGCGCACGGCCGGGATCGGGCCGATGCCCATCACCCGCGGGTCGACTCCCGCGACGGCACTGCCGACGAACGTGGCGAGCGGCTCGGCGCCGAGCTCGCGCGCGCGCTCCTCGCTCGCGATCACGAGGGCGGCGGCGCCGTCGTTGATCCCGCTGGAATTTCCAGCAGTGACGGTGCCGTTCTGCCGGAACGCAGGCTTGAGTGACGCGAGCTTCTCGAGCGTGGTGTCGGGCCGGGGATGCTCGTCGCGCTCGACGGCGTTCACCGCGACCACCTCCTCGGCGAGCCTGCCGGACTCGTGCGCGGCCGCCCAGCGCCGCTGCGACTCGAGCCCGAACGCGTCCTGCTCCTCGCGCGAGATGCCCCAGCGCTCGGCGACGTTCTCGCCCGTCTCGCCCATCGACTCGAGCGGGAACCGCTCTTCCATCCGCGGGTTCGGGAAGCGCCAGCCGAGCGTCGTGTCCCACACCGTCTGGTTGCCGCGCGGGAAGCCTTTCTCCGGTTTCGCCATCGCGAGCGGCGCGCGCGTCATGGACTCGACCCCGCCGGCGACGAAGAGATCGCCGTCACCTGCGACGACGGCGTGACACGCACCGACGACCGCCGATAGGCCCGATGCGCAGAGTCGGTTGACGGTCACACCCGCGACGGATTCCGGCAGCCCCGCGAGCAGCGACGCCATGCGCGCGACGTTGCGATTGTCCTCGCCTGCCTGATTCGCGCACCCGAACCACACGTCCTCGATCGCGTCGGCCGGGATTCCGGCGCGTTCGACGGCCTCGCCGATCACGTGCGCCGCGAGATCGTCTGGCCGAACGCCCGCGAGCGCCCCGCCGTACCGCCCGACGGGCGTGCGAACCGCGGAGAGGATCACCGCGCGGCTCACTCCGCGAGCACGTCCCGGAAGACGGCGAACGCGCCGTTGGCCGCTGGGACGCCGCAGTAGATCGCGCTCTGCAGCAGGACCTCCTTGATCTCTTCGCGTGTGACGCCGTTCCGCAGCGCGGCTCGGATGTGCATCGCGAGCTCCGCCTCGCGATTGAGCGCCACGAGCGCCATCAGCGTGATGCAGCTGCGCGTCCGCCGGTCGAGCCCCGGCCGTGCCCAGATCTCGCCCCAGGCGTAGCGGGTGATCAGGTCCTGGAATTCCTCGGTCTCGGCCGTCGTGCGCTCGATCGCCGCGTCGACGTGCTCGTCGCCCAGCACCTCGCGGCGGATCCTCATGCCCTCGTCGCTCACATGCTCACCTCCGCCGGCGCGCGCACGTGCTCGAGCACGAGCTCGGAGAAGCGCTCCGGCTGCGAGACGTTCGCGAGGTGCGCCGCGTCGTCGAGCACCTCGAGCCGCGCGGCGGGCAGCCCCTCACAGATCACCCGCGCGTGCTCGACCGGCGTCGACGGATCGTCGGCTCCGGCGATGACGAGCGTCGGCGCGCGCACCTCTCCGAGGCGGTCCCGGAAATCCCACGCCGCGATCGCCTCGCACAGCGCCGCGTAGTCCTCCGCGGCCGTCGACACGAGCATCTTCCGGTATCGATCGACCACGTCGGGCGGCTCGTGCCCGGTGAACCAGCGGCCGAGCTGCAGGTCGGCGATCGCCTCGACTCCGTGCTCGCGGACGACGGCGGCACGCTCGAGCCACGGCTCTGGATCGCTGAACCGCGCAGACGTGCACGCGAGCACGAGCCGGTCGACACGCTCGGTCGCGTTCGCGGCGAGCCACATCCCCGTCGCTCCACCAATCGAGAGGCCGCAGAGCGACGCGCGCTCGACGCCCTGTTCGTCGAGCAGCCCGATCAGGTCGCGGCCGAGCTGGGCGACATCGTTGCGCCTCCCATGGTCGTAGCGAAGCACGCGGAGCGCGCCCGACCACTGCTGCACGTTGGGGTCCCACAGCTGCGACGTTGTCCCAAGTGCGTTCGAAAGCACGAGCACTGGCGCGTTCATCCGCCTCCCGCTCGGTAGCGCTCGAGCGCGCGGTCGATGAAGAGCTCCGCGGAGCCGAGGTACGCGGCCGGGTCGAGACCTTCGCGGAGTGCCCCGCCCGCGACCGCCTCGTGGGCCTCGCGACGGCCGAGACGCGGGGCGAGCTCGAACGAAACCTGCTCGGCCAGCAATGCGTCGCCCGTGATCCGCGCGTTCGCGCTCATCTTCTCTGCGTCGACGACGAGCCCGGCGAGCACGTCCGCGATCGCGGACGCGGCTCCGCCCGCGTACGCCAGGGCTCCGCGAAGCGCGGGCCACTCGGCATGCCAGGTTCCGGCCGCACGCTCGTGCTCTTGTGCCTGCGCGCCGAGCAGCACCGACGCGTGGCCGAGCACCTGCCGTGCGCAGCCGACCGCGATGCTCGAGCCGACCGGGTTGCGCTTCTGCGGCATCGTCGACGAGCCCCCCGACGACCCCTCTGCGACCTCGGCGACCTCGGTCTGCGAGAGCAAGAGCACGTCCCGCGCGATCTTCTCGACCACGCCGGCGACCAGCGCGAGCGCGCCCGCGAGCTCCCCGATTCGCGTTCGGTTCGTGTGCCACGGAAGGATCGGCTCCTCGAGCTCGAGCTCTTGCGCGTAGAGACGCAGCACTTCCGGGCCGCGGTCGCCGAGCGCGGCGAGCGTCCCGGCCGCGCCTCCGAGCTGCGCCGCGAGCCGCAGCGACGCAACGCGCTCGCGCGCCTCCAGCACCGCGACGAGCCATCCCGCGGCGCGCAGCCCGAACGTCGTCGGGACGGCGTGCTGGAGCAGCGTGCGCGCCGCCATCAGCGTCGAGCGGTGCTCATCCGCGAGCCGCGCGCACTCCGCGGCGAGCGCATCGATGCGCGCGAGCAGGAGATCGCGCGTCCGCCGCGTGACGAGCATCGCCGCCGTGTCCAGGATGTCCTGGCTCGTCGCACCCCAGTGCACGTAGCGCGCGGCGTCGCCGCCGACCGCGTCGCCGAGCGCGCGAACGAGCGGCTCGACCGGGTTCCCGGCGGAGCGTCCCTCGGTCGCGAGCGCGTCCGGATCGAACGCGTCCGCGCGGCAGGCCGCCGCGATCGCCTCCGCGGCGTCTGTAGGGATGACGCCGGCGCGGGCAGCCGCCGCGGCGAGCGCAGCCTCCGCGTCGAGCAGCGCCTGCAGCCACGCCGTGTCCGACGTCGCCTCGCGAAACTCCTGGGATACGAGCAGCCGGTCGAACACGTCAGACGGCGAAGAAGACGGTCTGGTCGTCGCCCTGCAGGCGCACGTCGAACTCCAACCCGCCGTCGAGCGCGCGCGCGACGAGCGTTGACTGTGCCTCGCCGACACCCTGGAGCACGCGGTCCCCGGCGTTCGCGTCCTCCTCGTCGGGAAAGTACACGCGCGTCAAGACGGGCTTGAGCAGTCCGCGCGCGAACACGAGCATGGTGAGGTGCGGCGCCTGCCCGGAGACCGCCCCGGGCTTCACGATCGTGAGGGCATAGCGCCCGTTCGCGTCCGTGCCGCTCCGCGCCCAGCCAAAGTCCCCGCGGTAGCGGCCCTCGGTGTCGGCCAGCCAGACCTCGACCATCGCGTCCGGGACCGGCTCGCCCGCGCCGTCGAGGACGCGCCCCTCGAGGCGGATCGCGCGCTCGTCGCCGGGCGCGACGATGTCGGCCGCCGGCCGCGTTGTCAGCCCGAGGGCGAAGTACGGCCCGACGGTCTGGGAAGGCGTCGGCTCCGTCATTCCTCGACCGGCGTTTCGGTCGGACCACCGAGCACGATGTCGAAACGGTACGCGAGCGCCCACTCGGGCTCGGTCGTCTCCTCGTCGAAGGCGCAGACCAGCCGCTCGCGCGCCCTCGGATCGCGGATCGACTGAAAGATCGGATCGAACGCGAACAGCGGGTCGCCGGGGAAGTACATCTGCGTGACGAGGCGGTTCGTGAACGCGCGGCCGAAGAGCGAGAAGTGGACGTGCGCAGGTCGCCAAGCGTTCGGATGGTTGCGCCATGGGTACGCGCCGGGCTTCACTGTCACGAAGCGGTAGCGGCCGTCGTCGTCGGTCAGCGTGCGGCCGGCGCCGGTGAAGTTTGGGTCGAGCGGCGCCGGGTGACGGTCGACGTCGTGCCGGTAGCGGCCGGCGGCGTTCGCCTGCCAGACCTCGACCAGCGCGGAGCGAACGGGACGGCCGGCTGCGTCGAGGACGCGGCCGTGGACGACGATCCGCTCCCCGAGCGGCTCGCCCCCGTGCTGGCGCGTCAGATCGTGGTCGAGCTCGCCGACCGACCGGTCGCCGAACGCTGGACCCGTCAGCTCCGAGAGCGTGTGCGGAAGCAGGAGCAGCGGCCGCTTCGGCGCGCGCAGCTCCGTCGAGCGGTAGTCCGGGAACAGATAGGGCGGATCGGTCTCTTCGGTGACCGCCTCGAGCTCGACGCCGACGCTCACGGAACGCGAACCTCCGTCGCCGGCTTGAGCGCGAAGGGCTTCCAGCTCTGCTGCAGTCGGCGGCTCGCTCGTCCGCAGTTCGTCCGCAACCGCGAGCTCCCAGCCGGTCGCGGCGCGCGCCTCGTCGACCGTGATGCCCGGGTACAGCTCCGTCAGCGTGAGCTCCTTCGACCCGGGGTCAGGCTCGAGCACGCCGAGGTCGGTGACGACGCAGGTCACGCCGTCTCCGGCAGTCGTCTGGAAGTCGAGGCGCTCGACGAAGGCACGCGGCGAATGCTTGAGCATGACGTACGTCTCTCCGCAGTGAACGGCGATCTCCGGGGCGCCGCCGCCGCCGGGAAGGCGCACCTTCGGGTTGTCGTAGTCGCCGATCACAGTGCTGTTCAGATTGCCGAAGCGGTCGATCTGGGCGGCGCCGAGGAAGCCGACGTCGATCCGCCCGCCCTGGAGCCAGTAGCTGAAGATCTCCGGAACGGAGACGACCGCGTCTGCGGTTTCTGCGAGCTCGCCGTCGCCGATCGACAGCGGCAGGTGCCGCGGCTTCGCGCCGATCGTGCCGCTCTCGTAGATCAGCACGCAGTTCGGAGCGTGCGTCGCGCGCGCGAGGTTCGCCGCTCTGCTCGGCAGGCCGATGCCGACGAAACACACGGTCCCGTCCCGGAGCCGGCGCGCGGCGGCGACGGCCATCAACTCGTCGGCGCTGTACGCACTCATCGCGCTACGGCAGCCTGCTCGATGACGTGACGCCGCATCCAGTCGAGGAACCGGTCGCGATCGCGGCTGATCTCGTCCCACTCGACGTAGAACGCGTTGTCCCGGTCGTAGTACCCGTGCGCGTACGACGGGTGCGCACCACCGGGCACGACGGAGACGGCGGTCACCGTCCACGAAGGCAGCACGACGCTGCCAGGGCGCGGTTCGAGCTCCGGGACGATCTCCTCGACCGTCACGAGCGAGCGCTTCGACGCGAGCACAGTCTCTTTCTGCACGCCGCCGATGCCCCACAGCTGGACGTTGCCCGCCTCGTCCGCCTGCTGCGCGTGGATGATCCCGACGTCGGGGTTCAGCGCCGGGACGGCGGCGAGCTCCTCGCCGGTGAACGGGCACGTGACCCACGCGACCCTCGTCCGCTCCACGAGGTCGGTGCCCGCGTACCCGCGCAGAACGCCGAAGGGAAGCCGCGAGGCGCCCGCGGCGTACGCCGCGGCCATGGCCGCGTGCGAGTGCTCCTCGAGCTCGAGTGGCTCGGGCCACCCGTGCTCGACGGCATCTCGCAGCCGGTGCAGCGACCCGACACCCGGGTTCCCGCCCCACGAGAAGACGAGCTTGCGCGCGCAGCCCATCCCGATCAGCTGGTCGTACACGACGTCCGGCGTCATCCGCACGAGGGTCAGCTCGCGCCTGCCCTGGCGTACGAGCTCGTGCCCGGCCGCGTGCGGGATCAGGTGCGTGAAGCCCTCGAGCGCGACGACGTCGCCGTCGTGGACGAGCTCCCGGACGGCTTCGGCAAGCGGGCGGATCTGCGCCATCGCGTCTAGAACGGGTAGGGGTGCGACCCGCTCTGCACGGTGATCCAGCGGAGCTCCGTGAACTCGTCGATCACGGCCTGGCCGCCGAAGCGACCGTACCCGCTGTCCTTTACGCCGCCGAACGGCATCTGCGGCTCGTCCGCGACCGGCTGGTCATTGACGTGGACGATGCCGCTCTCGAGCCGGCGCGCGAGCGCGAAGCCTCGGTCCGGATCACTCGTGATGATGCCGGCGCTGAGTCCATAGCGCGTGTCGTTCGCACGCTGCACGGCCTCGTCGGCGCTGTCGACGACCTCGATCGCCGCGACCGGACCGAACGTCTCCACGCGCGTGAACTCCGCGTCGGCCGGGACGTCCGCGAGCAGCGTCGCCCGGTAGACAGAGCCCTCCGCCTCGCCGCCGGCGAGCACCTTCGCACCCTTCGAGACGGCGTCCTCGACGCGCGAGCGCACGGTCTCGAGCGCCTGCTCGTTGATCAGCGGACCGATGATCGTGTCGGGCTCCTTCGGGTCGCCTGCCTTTAGCCCGCTCGTCTTCTCGGCGAGCCGCTGCGAGAACTCGTCGGCGATCGAACGGTCGACGAGGATCCGACGTACGGACATGCAGATCTGTCCCTGGTGGAGGTACGAACCGAACGCCGACGCGTTCACGGCGTACTCCAGATCGGCGTCGTCGAGCACGATCAGCGGGTTCATGCCGCCGAGCTCGAGCACGATCCGCTTCAGCTGCCTGCCCGCCGCCTCGGCCAGGCGCCGGCCGGTCTCGGTCGAGCCGGTGAAGTTGATCCGGCGCACGGCGGGGTTCTCGACGAACTCGTCGCCGATCGGCGCGGCCTGGCCGGGAGCGTGCGTGACGATGTTCAGCACGCCTGCGGGCAAACCGGCCTCCGCGAAGATCTCGCCCCAGAGCAGGCCCCCCACGACGGGGGACCATTCGGAGGGCTTCAGCACGACGGTGTTGCCGAGCGCGAGCGGCGCGGCAATCGAGCGTGCGGAGAGGATGAGCGCGGCGTTCCATGGGGCGATCGCGGCGACGACGCCGACCGGCTGCCGGATCCCCATCGCCATCCGTCCGGGAGTGTCCGTCGGGAGCACCTGACCCAGCGGCGCGTACGGGATCGACGCGGCCTGCCGCAACAGGCCCACGACGAAGTGGTGCTGGAACATGCCGAAGCCGAACGTCGATCCGGTCTCGCGTGCGAGCAGCCCGACGATCTCGTCGCGGCGGCCCTCGAGGATGTCGGCCGCCTTGAGAAAGATCGTCTGCCGCGCTTCCGGCGGAGTCTGCGACCACTCCGGGAATGCCGCGGCGGCCGCCTCGACTGCGCGGCGGGCGTCGTCCCGCGCCGCGGCCGGAACCTTCGCGACGACGTCGCCGCTGAACGGGTCACGATCCTCGAACGTGTTGCCGCCGCCTGCGTCCATCCACTCACCGCCGACGAACAGGCGGGCCTCGCGGACAGGGGTCTCAACAGCTGCCATGTCAGCCTCCTTTCGCGATCGTACGACCGGACCGTACGGCTCGGCTTGTCCATCTGTCAAGACAGTGTTTGAATAGCCGGAACATGGCTGCGGTCGAGCGTCCCACCAGCTACTCGCAGTCGCTCGAGCGCGGGCTCGCCATCCTGGCAGCGTTCAAGCCGGCGCGGCCGCTGCTGGGGATCAGCGAGCTCGCGCGGGCGCTCGAGCTGAACCGGAGCACGGCGCACCGTTACGTCGGGACGCTGACGGCGCTCGGCTACCTCCAGCAGGACCGCGGGACCCGCAAGTACCGGCTCGGCCCGCGCGTCCTCGACCTCGGCTTCTCGGCGATCAACTCGATGGAGCTGCCCGAGCTCGCGCGCCCGCACTTGCAGCACCTGAGCGACGAGACGGGCCACACGGTGAACATGGCCATCCTCGACGGGCCCGAGATCGTCTACGTGGAGCGCGTTCGGAGCTCGCAGGCGGGACAGAGCCAGATCGACCTCAACCTTCACGTCGGGTCCCGGCTGCCCGCGTACTGCACGTCGATGGGCAAGGTGCTACTGGCGTATCTGCCGCCCCAGGAGCGCGAGCGGACGCTCGACGAGCTCGAGCTCGTGGGCCGCGGGCCGAACACGGTGACCGAGCGCGACGCGCTCTGCGCCGAGCTCGACCGCGTGCGGGACGCGGGGCTCGCCGTCAACGACGAGGAGCTCGCGGCGGGCCTGCGCTCGATCGCGGTCCCGGTCCGCGCCCGCTCGGGCGAGGTCGAGGCCGCCATCAATGTCGCCGTGCACCGGACGATGGGGTCAATGAACGACCTGATCGCGCGGCTCGGGCCGGTGCTCAGGCGGACCGCAGACGAGATCTCGGCGCGCGCGGGCTATCGCGACGGGACCGGCGGATGACCACGGTCACGGCGACGGCGGACGCGCGCCGCGCACAGGCCCGGCTCCGCATCGGCAGGCTCGCCGAGGGGGCGGTCTTCGCGCTCTCGATCGCGGCTGCCCTCATCGTCTGGGAACTCGTCTCCCGCGCGGGACTCATCTCGCAGCAGGACCTGCCGTCGATGACCGCGACCTTCGGGAAGCTGTGGTCGCTCGTGCAGACGGGCCACTTCTGGGGCGCGTTCCTGCGGACCGTCCGCGGCTGGGCGCTCGGGCTCGTGCTCGCGACGGCGCTCGCAGTGCCGCTCGGGATCCTCCTCGGATCGAACGACTTCGCGAACCGCGCGCTGCGCGTCCCGATCGAATTCCTGCGGCCGATCCCCTCGGCAGCGCTGATCCCGGTGCTCTTCCTCACGCTCGGGACGACGCTGAAGAGCGAGGTCTTTCTCGCCACCTTCGGCGCCTTCTGGCCGCTGCTGATCCAGACGATCTACGGCGTTCGCGACGTCGACCCGATTGCCGTCGACACGGGGCGGTCGTTCGGCGTCGGGACTCTCGAACGTCTGTGGCGAATCAAGCTGCCGAGCGCGGTCCCGTACATCGCGACCGGCATGCGGATCTCCTCGCAGGTGTCGCTGATCCTCGCGTTCACCGCCGAGCTCTTCATGGGCGTGCCCGGCCTCGGGCAGGAGGTCAATTACGCCTCGTCGTTCAGCTTGCACGAGGAGCTGTACGCGTACGCGGTCGCGACCGGCTTCCTCGGCGTCGCCATCCACCTGACGACGAGCGCGCTCGAGCGGCGCGCGCTCCGCTGGCATCCCTCACAACGGACGGGCACCGCGTGAGCCGCCGCACGTACACCGTCCTCGCGGTCGGTGCCGAGATCGCGGTCCCGCTCGCGCTCCTCGCCGCGTGGCAGCTCTGGACGGTGCGCGCGGACCCGAAGTACTTCCCCCGGCTCTCGACGATCCTGGTCGAGTTCAAGGACCTCTGGCTCTTCTCGCAGTTCTCCGAGCACGTCGTCCCGAGCCTGGAACGCGTCGCGCTCGGCTTCGGCATCGCGGTCGTCGTCGGTGTTGCGCTGGGGGTCCCGCTCGGCCTCTCGCACTGGGGTCGCCTCTGGGCGATGCCGCACATCGAGTACTGGCGGAACCTCCCACCGCCCGCCTTGCTGCCGATCTCGGTCATTCTGCTGCACTCGATCGGGAACGTGCAGAAGGTCTCGTTCATCGCGTTCTTCTGCCTCTTCCCGATCCTGCTGAACACGATCGACGGAGTGCGGGGAATCGACCCCACGCTTGTCGAGACCGCGCGCTCGTACGGCCTCGGCCCGCTCCAGCGGATCCGACGCATCGTCCTGCCGGCTGCGCTGCCGCAGATCTCGGCCGGCATGCGCAACAGCCTCTCGCTCGCGGTGATCATCATGGTGCTCGCGGAGTACTTCTCCAGCTCGAACGGCGTCGGGTACGTGCTGCTGATCTCGAAAAACACGTTCGAGTTCGGGCCGATGTGGGCGGCGATCCTGCTGATCGGACTCTTCGGCTACGTCCTCAACTTCCTGTTCGTTCTGGCCGAACGCCGGTTCCTGGCCTGGCACCGCGGCTGGCGGGCGGCGACGCCGGTCTGATGCTCGAGATCAAGGGACTCGGCAAGACCTACGGCGCCGGCGTCAAGGCGACGCATGCGATCGCGGACGTGTCGCTCACGGTCGAGAATGGAGAGTTCGTCTGCGTCGTGGGGCCGTCGGGCTGCGGGAAGACGACGCTTCTGAAGTGCGTTGGAGGCCTGATGCGGCCGACGCGGGGGCAGGTGCTGCTGCGCGGGAAGCCGGTGAGCGGCCCGCCAGAGGAGCTCGCGCTCGTCTTCCAAGAATACGGCCGCTCGCTGCTGCCGTGGGCGTCGGTGCGGAACAACGTGCTGCTGCCGCTGCGCCACAAGCGACTCTCGCGAAGCGACCGGAAGCGACTCGTAGAGGAGTCGCTCGACGCGGTCGGGCTGACCGGCTTCATCGACCACTATCCGTGGCAGCTTTCCGGCGGCATGCAGCAGCGCGTGGCGATCGCGCGCGCGCTTGCGTACCAACCCTCGATCTTGCTGATGGACGAGCCGTTCGCGTCGGTGGACGCGCAGACGCGCGGCGACCTCGAGGACCTGATCCTGCGCGTCCGCGAGCAGTACGGGATCACGATCCTGTTCGTGACCCACGACATCGACGAGTCGGTCTACCTCGGCGACCGCGTGATCGTGCTGACACACGCGCCGACCACTGTGAAGGAGATCGTCGGGGTGCAGCTCCCCCGGCCACGCGACCAGATCGCGACGAAGGAGCTGCCGGAGTTCGCGCACCTGCGCGCTCACGTGTACCGGCTGATCAAACGTGAACAGGAAGCGTCACCCGAGTCCGAGGCCTCGCAGAGCCTCGTTCCCGCGTAAGGAGGAGAGACATGACACGAATCACAGCGCTTGTCGTCGCGATCCTGGCGGCGACGGTCTTCAGCGGCGCCGCAACGAGCGCGCCGACGGCGAAGCAGGCGAAGCTCGCCGCGATCACGGTCGACACGCTGCCGATCGCAAATGCCCTGCCGATGGACCTCGGGATCAAGAAGGGCTTCTTCCAGGCGGAAGGCATCGAGATCACCAAGCGAACGCTGCAGAGCGGCAACGACGTCGTGCTCGCGCTCGCGAACCACAACGGCGAGATCGGCTATCTCGGTTACGTGCCGATGATGATCGCGCGCACGCAGGGAATCCCGTTCACGGCGGTCGCCGCGAGCGAGGTCGAGGGGACCTCGGAGGCGGACAACTGGCAGAACATCCTCGTCAAGGGGTCGAGCTCGATCCGGACGCCCGCCGACCTCGCGGGGAAGACGATCGCGGTCAACGCGCTCAAGGGCGTCGGCGAGGTGATGATCAAAGCGGCGTTGCAGAAGCGCGGGGTCAACCCGAGCTCGGTCCGGCTGGTGCCGATCGGTTTCCCGCTGATGCGGTCGGCGCTGAACAACGGTCAGGTCGACGCGGTCTGGACGCCCGAGCCGTTCCTGTCGCAGATCCTCGGCGACGGGGGGCGCACCGTCCTGGCCCCCGGGCCGGTGCTCGGAAGGTACTGGCCGATCGGCGGCTACGGCGCGCTGAACGACTGGGTGCGGCAGAACTCTGCCCTGGCGACGAAGTTCCGTCGGGCGATCAACCGCTCGCTCACGTATGCGCAAGGCCATCCGGAGGAGATCAGGGAGCTGCTGCCGGCGGCCTCTCGGAACGTGCGACTGCCGATCTGGAGCCCGCTCGTCGACCGCGCCAAGCTGTCGCAGCTCGCCCGGTACACGAAGCAGTACGGAGTCATTTCGACTCTGCCCAACCTGACCGCGATGGTGCCGAGCATCGTCACCGGCGGGAAGAACCTGCAGGCAACCGTCGGGAACCGATTCATCGCGCTGCGGCTCGACGGTTTCGCGGTGAAGACACTCACGCACGGCAGGTACACGTTCGTCGTCACCGACACGTCGAAGACCCGGAATTTCCGACTCGCCGGGCCGGGCGTGAGCAGGAGTACGAGCGTGCGCGGGACCGGCCGGAGCACGTGGACGGTCACGCTCAAGCGGGGGACGTACGCGTTCAGCTCGGTCGGCCGGCCTACGCTGAAACGCACGTTCAGGGTTCGCTAGAGAGGAGGGCGCCGCAAGGCGCCCTCCCTTCAACCGCAGTCCAGGGACGCGAGGTCGCCGGTGAGCCGGCCCGGACGCCACGCGGCGACGTGAACCACTGCACGTTGATTTTCGCGACGCTCGCATTGCCGATCAGGCGCGTCGGACACGAGCCGTCGGCGTTCACGATCATCAGCTGTTCGGTGAAACGCGCGGGACCCTCTCGCGCGTACGCGATACGCGAGCCGTTAGCCGACACGAAGGAGTCGCCTCGTCGAGGCTCTCTGTCTCCGTGAGGCGCCGCTGTTTCCCGCCGTCGAAGTCCATGACGTAGAGCTCGTTGGCAAATGAGTTCTCGTCTTCGCCTCTCGGGATCTCGCCGTGTTCGTCGCGGTCGCTGATGAAGGCGATCAGCCGGCCATCCGGCGAAAACGACGGTTGGCTGCTCCGCTCGGTCAGCCTTCGCAGGTCTGAGCCGTCCTGCGAGACCGTGTCGATCTCGCAGGTGTTTTGAACGAACCCGTGCTTGTCGGGCGGCTCGAAGGTGCAACGCGTGAAGGCGATCGTCCGGCCGTCGGGCGACCACGACCCCCCGAGGTCCAGCTGCCCGTCCTTCGCGTCGACGAGGCGCCGAGCCTTCCCACCGTTCGCGTTGACGAGCCACAACCCGGACGTGAAGGGCCGTCTGCCCGGATGCTCGTCGCGCGCCACGAGCAGCGTGTTCCCATCGGGCGACGGAACGGCTGTGTGGACGTCGCGCGAGTTCGTGATCCGACGCGGTTCGCCACCGTCCGCGTCGACGACGAAGACGTCCGATTCGTAGTAGTGGAAGCGATCGCCTTCGCGCTCCGCGAGTATGCCGACGAAGTACACGCGCTTCGCATCGGGAGACCATGCGGGTGGGTCGAGTGGACCCAGTCGCTGGATTCCTCGCCGGGGTGCTTCGACGAGGACTCGTAGCTTTGAGCCGTCGTCGCCGAGCGTGACGAGAGCGAAGCGCGGTGGGTTCCCGGGACCGAGACGGATTGCGGCGAGTCGCGCGGCCTCCTGGCTCGGCGCCGCGGTTGGTCCGACGGTCGGGGACGCGTCATCGCTGCCGCCGTCGCAGCCCGCTGCCAGGCCCAGTGTCAAGAGCGCAACGAGCAGCCGTGTCACGGTGCAAAGTGCGCGGTCGGAGTGATGTCGACGTCGAGCAGGAGCGGTGCGCCGCGGGTCGCGAGCGTGGGGATCACTTCGTCGAGCGCGCTGGTGAGCTCTTCGTGGGTGGCGATGCGCTCGCCGTCGCAGCCGAAGCCACGTGCGATTGCCGCGACGTCGACGTCGAAGCCCGGCCACGGGCTCGACAGGCCGTGGCGCTCGGCGAGCCGGTCCATGATCGCGTAGCCGCCGTTCGAGAGGATCACGAAGAGCACGCCGACGCGGTAGTGCGCCGCGCTCCAGAGCGCCTGGATCCCGTAGATGGACGAGCCGTCGCCGACGACCGCGACGACCGGGCGATCAGGAAGCGCCATGCGCAGACCGGTTGCGCCCGCGAGCGCGAAGCCGAGGCCGCCCATCGCGGCGCTGAGGAAGCCGAGCGGCTCGCGCGCGAGCAGACGCTCGTGCAGCTCGGGCCGGTCGAGCGGCGCCTCCTCGACGACGATCGCGTCACGCGGCAGCCGTTCCGCGAGCGCAGCGAGGACGTGCGACGCGGTCAGCGGCTCGCCCCGGGCGGGAGGATCCGGCGAGCGGAACGGCTCCGGCGGAGCGACCTCCCGCTTCGGGACTCTCCGCGCGAGCGCGCGGCAAACCGCGCCCGGCGCCACGATGACGGCGAGCTCGGCCGGGCTGCGATGGGCCTCATCGGCGTCCTCGGAGACGATCGCGATTCGCGTCCCGGCTTCGGTGAAGCGGCCCTCTCCGTACGACGACTGACGAAAGACCGGCGCGCCGACGACGAGGATCGCGTCGTACGGCGCGAGCTTCTCGCGCAGCCGCGGGCGGTCTGCGGGCAGGAAGCCGGCGAACAGCGCGTGGTCCTGCGGAAACCCGGCGCGCGCGCCGAACGACTCCTGGAAGACCGGCGCGCCGAGCCGCTCCGCGAGCTCGACGAGCGCCGCCCACGTCTCGCCGTCGTCTGCGCCTGCGCCGGCGACGATGGCGGGCGACGACGCTTCGTCGAGGAACCCTGCAAGCGCCTCGACGGCGTCGGAATCCGCGGCCGCCGCGCGGAGGACCCGGCCCGCGGCCGCGTCCTCGCGGTCCTCGTCGACCGGCGCGCTCCAGTCGTCCATCGGCACGACCACGAGCGCCGGCCCGCGGTGCATTGCGGCCTCGTGGTATGCCCGCTCGATCGCGCCGGGCACGTCCTGCGCACGGACGGGCTGGTCGGACCAAACGGGATAGTCCCCCGCAAGCCCCGAGAGCCGCCCGGCGAGGAACGGCTCGAAGACGAGATGACGGCGGTCCTGCTGACCAACGATGACCACGAGCGGAGCGCGATTGACCCGCGCGGTCGCGAGCGCGCCGACGGCGTTCCCGAGCCCAGCCGTCGTGTGGAGGATCGCCAGCGCCGGCTTGCCGCGCCCGATCGCCCACCCCGTCGCGAGCCCGACGACTGAGCCCTCGTGTAAAGCGAGCACGAAGCGAAGGTCGTCCGGGAGGCCGGCGAGGAACGGAACCTCTGTCGAGCCCGGGTTCGCGAAGAGCGTCGTCAGGCCGCGGCGCCGGAAGACGTCGAACGTCGCGTCGCGAACGGTCTTCGTCAGCCCCAGACTTCCTCGGCGAGCTCGACGATCAGGCACAACTTCGCCCACTGCTCGTTCTCGCTGAGCACGTTGCCCTCGACCGTCGACGAGAAGCCGCACTGCGGCGAGAGGCAAAGCTGCTCGATCGGCGCGTATTTCGACGCTTCCTCGATCCGGCGCTTGATCTCGTCCTTCGACTCGAGCTCACCGTGCTTCGTCGTCACCAGTCCGAGCACGACCTGCTTCCGACCCTTCGGCAGGAAGCGCAGCGGTTCGAAGCCGCCCGAGCGCTCGTCGTCCCACTCCATGAAGAACCCGTCGACCTCGAGCTCGTTGAGCAGTGCCTCCGCGACGAAGTCCCAGCTGCCTTCCGCCGCCCAGGAGGACTGGAAGTTGCCGCGGCACGCGTGCGTCGTGACGCTCATCCCCTCCGGCCGGTTCGCGAGCGCCTCGTTGATGTGGCGGATGTACTCGACGTGCTGGTGCTCCGGGTCGCCGCCGATCGACGCGATGTACTCGCGCTGGTGCGGGTCATTCATGTATGCGAGGCTCGTGTCGTCGAACTGCAGGTAGGTGCAGCCGAGCTCGCCGAGCCGCCGAACCTGTTCCCGATACGCCGCGACGAGGTCGGCCCAGAACGCGTCCATATCGGGATACACCGCGGGATCGATCGCGGCCTTGCCGCCGCGGTAGTGCACCATGCTCGGCGACGGAATCGTCAGCTTCGGCACGTTCTTCGTCACCGTCTGCTGCAGGAAGCGAAAGTCGTCGCCGAAGATCGTCTTCGAGACGCCCAGTTTGCCGTCGACGTGCAAGGCCGCCGGCGTGAACTCGATCTCGCCGTCCTCGTTGTAGAACTTGACGGCGATGTGCCCGGCCTCCTTGGTGATGCCGTCGAGCTGGTAAATGAAGTCCATGTGCCACGAAGCGCGGCGGAACTCGCCGTCCGTGGCGGACTGCAGCCCGATCTGCTCCTGCTTCCGCACGATCTCGCGGATCGCGTCGTCTTCGATCGCGCGCAGCTCGGCGGCGTCGATGCGCCCCGTCTCGAGATCGGCGCGTGCCTGCAGAAGCTGCGGCGGCCGTAGCAGGCTGCCCACGTGATCGGCGCGGAAAGGAGGCGACGTCCGCCTCCCCGTGACAGTCGCGGTCGCGGTCTCTTGCTGCATGGGAGCCTCCTCGCGGCGCCTAAGCGGTTGCGGACGAGACGCTATACGACGATCGACCCCGGCTCGACCTCGCGGTCCGGCCGGACGAAGACGAGTCCCCAGGCGTGCGAGTGCGCTGCCAGGACGAACAGCTCGTCGCCCTCGAGCGCGCAGACGATCTGCTTGCCCTCGAGCTCGTCTGGCTCGTAGTCGCCGCGCGCGACACTCGCCTCGTGCCGGCCCTGCGGCCCCAGATCGACGGTGAGAAGGTACGCAGGCGCGCGGGCGCCGACGTGCTCCTCGACGCCGACGATCTGACCGACGGCCAGACCGAGCTGCTGCAACTGGTCGGTGAGCGCCACGGCAGTCTTTCGTATCACGGCTCGGCTAGCGCGGTCGCCGCCTCTGGACGAAGTGTCTCCAGCCGGTCGACCCGCGCGAGCGGGCGGAAGAGCAGCGGCCAGAGCAGCGCCGCCGCGATCGTGAGCGTTCCGCCGACGACGACCGCCGGTACCGCCCCGAGCAGCGCCGCTGCTGCGCCCGACTCGAAGGCGCCGAGCTCGTTCGAGGCGCTGATGAACACCATCTCCACGCCGTTGACGCGGCCGAGCAGGTCGTGCGGAGTGGCGAGGGCGACGATCGTGCTCCTGATGTTCATGCTGATCATGTCCGCGAATCCGCTCACGCCGAGTGCGAGCAGCGAAAGGACGAACGAGCGCGAGAGCCCGAACACGACCATGCTCGCCCCGAACACCCCGACCACGACGAGCAGCGTCCTGCCCGTGCTCCCGCGCAACGGCCGGCGCGTGAGCATGACGCCGGCGACGAGCGCGCCGATAGCGGGCGCGCTACGCAGGACGCCGAGCCCCTCCGGCCCGGTGTGGAGGACATCCCGCGCGAACAGCGGGAGCAGCGCCGCGGCTCCTCCGAGCAGGACGGCGACCAGATCGAGCGCGATTGCCCCGAGCATGACCGGCATTCGCCGGATGAACCTCAGCCCCTCGAGCACGCTCGCGAGGCCTTCGGCCCCGGTGACGGGCAGGCCGCGAAGCACCTTCGGCTCGCGAACGGCTGCGACAGAGACCAGCGCGAGACCGAACAGGGCCACGGCGACGCCGTACACGAGCTCGGCACGGACGGCGAACAGCATGCCGCCGAGCGCGGGCCCGGTGACGGCGGCCGCTTGCACCGCGCTGGAGCGGATCGCGAGCGCGCTGGCGATGATCTCGGCGGGAACGAGCGTGGGCGGCATGGCGCGGGCGGCCGGTGTTCCGAGCGCGGACGCCACGCCCGAAGCGAACGCGAGCGCGAGGAAAGGCCACAGCTCCGACGCACCCGACAGCGTGACGACAACAAGGAGTGCCGTCACGATCATCAGCAGCGCGAGCGAGCCTGCGAACAGGAGCCGGCGCGGCACGCGATCGGCGAGGTGCCCCGCGGGCAGGGCCAGCAGCGGCAGCGGGACGAACTCGGCCAGCCCGATCAAGCCGAGGTCGAAGGCGCTCCGGTGGATCTCGTACACCTGCCAGCCGATCGCCACCGCGACCATCTGCGAACCGAGGCCCATGCCGACCAGCGCCGATACGAGCAGCGCGTAGTCCCGGTTGTGCAGGGCGTCCGGAAGGCGGGCCCTCATCGCGCAGACGCTAGTCGGCGCCGCCCGATGCGGCGCCGGATCAGGAGCGCCGCGGCAAGCGCGGGCAGCGCGAGCACCACGCCCGCGACGCGGACGCCGGCGACGTCGGCGATCGCGCCGTCGAGGAGGCTCGCGAAGGGTCGGAGGCCGAGAAACGCGATCGACCACAGCGCCATGATCCGCCCGCGCTGGCGCTCGTCGACCTCGAGTTGCAGCTGCGTGGTCGCGCGCGCGTTGGACGCGAGATAGCCGAAGCCGGCGGCAAAGAGGAACACGAAGCCGACCCAGATCGACGGCGAGAGCGAGAACGCGACGATGCCGAACGTGAGGATCGTCAGCGTCGCCACGGTCAGCCGCGGCGAGCCCTCGCGGCCGGCGAAAAACAGCGCGGCCGTCACGGCTCCGGCGCCGAAGACGCCGATGATCACGCCCGCGACCGTGTCCGAGTATCCGAACGCGTGCGCGAACGCAGGCGACTCCGTGTTGACTGGGTCGGAGGCGAACCCGACCGCCATCACCACGAACAGGAGCCAGAGCAGGCGCGGCTGGCTGCGCAGGAGCGCGAGACTCTCGCGCAGCGGCGCGCTGGCGGCGCGCTGTTGCGGTCGCGGGTGGACGAGCAGGAGCGCGGCCACGAACACGAGGTACGAGCCCGCGTTGATCAGGAACGCGACCGGGATTCCGAACGCCGCCACGGCGGCGGCCGCGAGCACGGGGCCGATCGCGCGCGCGAGGTTGAACGTCATCGAGTTGAGCGCGATCGCGGCACCGAGGTCGCGCGCCTGCACGAGCGACGGCACGAGCGCGAGCTGCGCGGGCGCGGAGAACCCGCTCGAGACGCCGAGCAAGAGGCCGAAGCCGATCACGACCCACTCGCTCGCGAGATCGGCGAATGCCAACAGGCCGAGCGTCGCGCTCAAGACGACAGCGGCGCTCTGGGCGACGAGCAGGATGTGCCGCCGCTCGAACCGGTCGGCCGCCGCGCCCGCCCACGGCGCGAGCAGGAGCACAGGCAGGAACTGCGCGAAGTTCAGGACCCCGAGCAGGAACGGCGAGTGGGTCAGCCGGTACACGAGCAGCGATGCGGCGAGGTTCTGGAACCACGTCCCGCTCGCGGAGAGGGCATTGCCGAGGAAGTACGGCCCGAAGTTCCGCTGCCCGACGACACGGAACGCCGCCCGCGGGCCGGTGACCGGTCGCTCGACGACCTCCGCGGTGGACGACATGCCCGTCCTCGTACGCCTTCGGCGCGACGGCAACCCGCGCGCTGTTACCGCGCCGTGAGTTCGCGGTGAGGACCCGGAGCGACTTTCCGTCCCGTGAACGGACGCAGCGCAGTCGCAGTCGTCGGCGTCGTGGCGCTCGTCGCGGCGGTGGCGCCGGCTCGAGCCACACGGCGCCCCACGCTCGTCGTGCCGATCCTCATGTACCACCGCATCGACGTCCTGGACCAGTCGCTGCCGCCGATGACGCGCCGGCTGACCGTCGCTCCCGCGGATTTCGCACGCCAGATGCGCTGGCTCAGGCGCAACGGTTACCACACGCTCACGCAGCGGGAACTCCTCGACGCACTCATGCGCGGACGCGATCCGGGCCCGAAGCCGATCGTGATCACGTTCGACGACGGCTACCGCGACGTGTTGACGTACGCGTCACCCGGGCTGGCGCAACTCGGGATGCATGCGATCTCGTACGTGATCACGTCGCGAATCTCCAACGGCGACCCGAGCTTCCTCACGTGGAGCCAGCTGCGAGCGCTCGAGCAGCGAGGGATCGAGATCGGCTCGCACACGGTCAGGCACCGAGATCTGACCACGCTGCCGGATGCCGAGCTGCGCGCAGAGCTGGTCCGGTCGAGGCTCGCCCTCGAGCGCGTCCTCGGCCATGGAGTCCCCTGGCTCGCGTACCCCTACGGAGCGTGCGACGCGCGCGTGACGCGGTTCGCGCGTCGGGCGGGATACGTTCTGGCCGTCACGACGCGGCCGGGCACGGTCCAGGCGGCGGCCGCGCCACTCGAGCTCCGGCGCCTGTCCGTGACCGACTCGACCCGCGTGAGTGGCCTCGCAGCCATGCTCGGCCGCTGAAGCGCGTATTCATACGCGCCGATGTCGGGAGCCGCGCGCCGCGGAGTGCCCACGATGTCCGTCGCCGGCGCGTACCGCCGGTTGGCCCTGTCGATGAGTACGGTCGAGGCGGCCGTTGGGCGGCCGCGAGCGTCCAGGCGCGCAGCGCCGACTCGGTCCGAAGTCGAGCAACGCCGCCCGTGCGAGGACGAGGCCGATCCGCGACCGGTAGCCGGGCACGCGCGCGTCGGTGCCCTGGAAGACGTTGTTGACGATGACGACGTGGTCGATCGCGTCCGTGAGGTAGAGCTGCGCGCCGCCGACCTGGTAGACGCCGAAGCGGTTGTTCGCGACGCGGAGACCCTGGCCCTCGAACAGCTCGATCAAGTCCTGGTGACCGCAGCGAAGCGCATCCATCCGGCACGGCAGCGCGCGCTCGAACCCGTTTCCCCGGATCGTCAGGTCGGAACCGAAGCGGGCCGTGGACGAAGTCGCAGTCGTAGCAGTCGTGGAACCTGTTGTCCGCGACGACAACGTGTCTCGACCAGTTCCCGAGGAGCAGGCAGTTCGTCCACGGGGGCGAGCGGTCGCCGCAGTGCGTGAATTCGCTCCGCACGATCGTGACGAAGCGCGAGTCGGGAACGACGACCGAGGCACGTATGGCGTACCTTCTGCGCTGACGACGAGCCCTTCGAGCTCGACGTGCTCCGAGTCGTGGACGACGATCGACGCGTCGCCCGAGGCGGGCGCGAGCCTCAGCCCTTCGAGCGAGACACGCTGCGTGCGGTCGAAGAGGACGCGCTCGGCCCGTGCGCCGCTCGTCGCGACGATGCGCAGCGGGCGCGCCGACCGTTCCGGGACTACGAGCTGTCGGTACGCGCGCGGGAGCAGGACGATCGTCCCGCCCGAGCTGCGAAGCGCGGCGACCGCGGTGGGAAACTCGGCGTCGCTCCGAACGTGAATCGTGGGCGGCGCGGCGACCAGAGCCACCGCGAGCGCGGCGAGCCACGTCATCGCACGCCCACCGGGACCGCGACTTGCGCGGCGGCACTTCGACTCGCAGTTCGGCAAGACCGAGGCGTGGATCGTGCTCGGCACGCGCGCACCCGCAGGCGAGGTGTGGATCGGGCTGCGCGACAGCGTCGACCCCACGACGTACCGCGGCTCCGCCGGCGTCCCGCATGCGATCGGGGCGGGACTGCTCATCGCCGAGCTGCAGGAGCCGACCGACTACTCGGTCGTCTGCGAGTGGACCGGCTTTCCGATCGCGCCGGGGGACGCCGACCTCGGGCTCGGCTGGGACGAGGCGGTCGCCGCGCTCGACCTCGGCCGGCACGAGCCCGTGCGCGGCCTGCCGCAGGAGGCGACCGCGTTCTTCTGGGCAGACGAGGTGCTCGAGCCCGCGGGAGGTCCAGAGCGCTCGGCCCGCGAGCATCCCGGACGCGCCTCCGCGGCACGCTGCCGCCACCGCGCCGGGGAAATTGTCCGGGTCGACGCCCTGCGAGAGCACGACCCACGGGATCTCGAGGACCGCATCGATCTCGCGCGCGCGCCGCTCGATCTCGGCCGGATCGCCGCGGCCTTGCAGCGGGACTTCGCACTTGTAGAGATCGGGACCGACGGACGAAAGCTCGCGCGCCGCCTCGACGATCGCAGCTTCAGCGCGACGATTCCGGGTGCGGCCGCGTTCACTCCCTCATCGAGGTCCGTGTCCTCGACGATCCCGCCCGGCGGCTGTTCGAGCGCGTCCGCCGCGAGGAGCAGACCGCACGAGGGCGGCACCAGCCCCTGCGCGACGACGTCCTCGAAGCCGTAGTGCCGGTCGATCAGGAAGCCCGACGCGTACGGCGCGAGCTCCCGCGCGACAGCGAGCTTGAAGCGGACCATGCGCGCGTCGTCGATGGGCTCGGGGTGGTGCTGCGCGAGCATCGTTCGCAGCGACTCCTGCTGGTCCATCGCGACCATCAGGAACGTGCCACTCGGGCGTGCGAGCGCGTCGAACGTCATCCGAGCGCCGCCCGGTCGACCCAGATCTCCGCGTCGTCGTGTTCGTGCACGATGCTCGCCGGCCACTCGGGATCGAAGTCTTCGACTGCGAGCAGGCGGGCCGTCGCCTCCCGCTTGTTCGCTCCGTGCAAGACGAGGCGCAGCGAGCGCGCGGCGCAGATCGTTCCGAGCCCGACGGTGACACCGTGCCTCGGCACTTCGTCGAGCGCCGCGAACGCGGGGAAGGTGGCGAGGTTGTCACGCCGCGTGCTGTCCGCGATCTCGACGATCTCGGTGCCGCTCCCGCGCGGCGAGCCCGGCGGGACGAACGCGACGTGTCCGTCCGACGCACCCGAGGCAAGCAGGAAGATGTCAATGCCGCCCGCGGCGGCGATGCGCTCGTCATACGTCGCCGCATCGGGGAGCCAGACCTGGTCGTCGCGGAGGCCGAGCGGGCCCGCGAGCTCCCGCTCCGCGAAGCCGCGGCAGCTGTAGTGCGCGTCCGCGGGCGCGCCGACGAATTCGTCCATCATCACGACGACGAGGCGTGAGAGGTCGGCGCGCCGCTCGGCCAGCGCGCGGTAGGTCGTGAGCGGCGTGCGTCCGCCGGGGCAGCCGAGCAGAAAGCGATCGTGCGAGCGCCCGTAGGCGTCGAGGATCGCATCTGCCAGCGCGGCGCCGAGATCGTCGGCGTCGTCGAAGACGCGCACCTCGGTCAGCGCACGTCCTCGGGCGTAAGCCCGTCCCGGAACGCGGCGCGCAACCGCTCTCCCGCCTCCGGCGGGGCGCCCGCGGCGTCGAGCGCCGCGAGCCCAGCACCGAGCACGGGCGGATCGGTCGCGACGACCGGGTGCTCGTGCTCGCCCAGGCGCGACACGACCTCGTCGTACAAGAGCCCCTTCCCTTCGCGCAGCATCCCGCCGCCGAGGACGACCTCGGCGTCTACGAGCTCGAGATCGCGGAGCGCCTTCCGCGCGAGGAGCACGATCTCGTCGGCGAGCCGTTGGATTAGTCCTCGCGCGGCGGCGTCACCTGCCTCGGCCACGGCGACGATGACCGGCGCCAGCTCGCCGAGACGCTGCTGACGCAAACGGCCGTAGTGAACGGACTCTCCGAGCGCGGCGACCGACTCCGCCCCGAAGTATCCGAGAATGGCAGGGAGGAGTGCCGTCGATTCCGCGCGACCGTCCTCGGCGCGTGCCGCGAGGAAGAGGGCCTCGCGGCCGAGCATCTCGCTGCCGCCCCAGTCGCCCGTCTCCCAGCCGAGCGACGGGTAGCGCGCCGTGCGGCCGTCCGCCGCCCGGCCGACGCAGTTGATCCCAGCCCCGCACACGACGGCGACGGCGTCCGGCGCATCGGTACCGGCACGCAGGAGCGCGAAGGTGTCATTGTCGACGCTCGCCTGACGCACCCAGCCGCGCGCGTTCACCGCGGCGGCCAGCTCCTCGATGTCAGCCGGCACGTCGGCGCCGCAGAGGAAGAACGCGCCGTGATCGTCCGGCGCCGCGAGCTGCGCCCGCTCGACGAGCTTCGCGATCACCGCAACGCATCCCTCCGCCCCGAGTCCGTGCGAGTTGCTGCCGGGCCCGCGAACGTATGCGAGCGGCTCGCCGTCGAGGCTCGCGAGTACGAGCTCGGTCTTCGCGTTGCCGCCGTCGACGCCGATCACGCCCACGAGAGGAACTCCCGGTTTGCCTCGATCATCCGGTCGGCGAGCGTCTCGGCGACGTCGGCCTGCCCGACGAGCGGGTGCGCGAGCAGCGCGCGGAAGATGCGTTCGCGACCGCCGCAGAGGGCCGCGTCGAGCGCGAGGTCCTCGTACGCCGAGACGTGCGCGACGAGTCCGCGGTGCATCGGGTCGAGCTCGGGCATCGGCACCGGCGCGACGCCGTCGCGCCCTGCCCACGCCGGCACCTCAACGACCGCGTCGTCCGGCAGGAAGGGCAACGCGCCGTTGTTCCGGAGGTTGACGACGTGCCGGTCGTTCGGGTTCCGCCCGAAGAGACTCGCGAGCAGCTCGACCGCCGCCTCCGAGTAGAACGCGCCGCCGCGGCGACTCAGCAGGTCCGGCTTCTCGGCGAGCCGCTCGTCGGCGTACAGCTCGAGCAGCTCGCGCTCGATCTCGGCGACCTCTACGGCGCGCGACTGATGCGTGCGTTGGTACTCGACCACGTGATCGTGGTCGTAGAAGTAGTGCAGGTAGTACGACGGGACGACGCCCAGCCGCCGGACGAGCTCGGGCGAGAGCCCCGTTGCCGGCGCGACCCTGTCGACGTGCTCGCCGACGAGTTGCGGCAGGACGTCCTCGCCGTCGACGCGCACCCCGACCTCCCACGTCAAGTGGTTGAGACCGAGGTGGTCGAGCTCGACCCGCTCGGGCGCGACGTCCAGCACTCGCGCGAAGTGCCGCTGGAAGACCATCGCCGCGCTGCAGAGCCCGACTGCCCGGTGGCCCTCGTCGAGCAGCGCCTTCGTCACGATCCCGACGGGATTCGTGAAGTCGACGATCCAGGCGTTCGGCGCGAGCTTCCGCACGCGCTCGGCGATGTCGAGCACGACGGGCACCGTGCGCAGCGCCTTCGCGCCCCGTAGCCGGTCGTCTCCTGGCCGACGCAGCCGCAAGCGATGGGCACGGACTCGTCGACGATGCGGACGGCCTGACCGCCAACGCGGAGTTGGATCAGCACCGCGTCAGCGCCTTCCACCGCTTCCTCGAGCCGCGCCGTCTGCGTGAGGCGAGCGGGATGGCCGCCTCGGTCGAGCATCCGCTGCGTCAGCCCCGCGAGAATCGTGAGCCGCTCCTCCGCCGGGTCGCAGAGCGCAAGCTCCTCGAGCGGGAGGAGATCCTGCATGCGGATCAACCCGTCGACGAGCTCGGGCGTGTACGTCGAGCCGCCGCCGATCACGGCGAGCTTCACGCGGCGACCTCAGGAGCGAGGAGCACGTTGGCGCGCGCGATGCTGGCGTAGTAGCGCCCGCTGTCCTTGATCGTCCGCTCGAGCGTCTCGTAGTCGACGTGCACGAGGCCGAACCGCTGCGCGTAGCCGAGCGCCCACTCGAAGTTGTCCAGGAACGACCAGTGGCAGTAGCCGACCACCGGCACGCCCCGCCCGATCGCGTCCTGCAGAGCCGCGAGGTGGTCGTGGATGAACTGGATCCGCCGCTCGTCGTGCACGCGGTCCTTGTAGACGGCGCCGTTTTCCGTGATCAGGATCGGAACGTTGCCGTAGTCGTCGCGGAGCCGAACGAGCAGGTCCGTGAAGGCGGACGGCGTGATCTCGTTGCCACCCTCTGTCATCGGCACGGCGTCGGCGGTGACGACCTCCCACGGCCACGGCGTGTTGCCCGGCGCCGCGCGAATGAGCCGCCGCGCGTAGTAGTTGACGCCGACGAAGTCGCTGCGCGCGCCGATCGTTTCGAGGTCGCCGTCGTGGACGAAGTCGAGCGGGCCGATGCGCTTCTCCCACAGCGCGCGCATGTCGTCGGGGTACGACGCCCGGAGCACGGGGTCGAGGAACCAGCGATTGACGTAGTCGTCGGAAGCGCGCGCGGCCTCGGCGTCGGCGGGACTCGCGGGATAGTGGGGCGCGAGCGAGAACGCGACGCCGACGCGGGCATCGGCGGGCGCCGCCTGCGCTGCCCGACCGTGTGCCAGCAACGTGTGGTGGAACGCGGTCGCCTCGCCGAGCAGGTCGTCCTTGATCCCGGGCGCATGCAGCCCGTGCAGGTACCCGAGCAGGCCGATGATCCACGGCTCGTTCATCGTGCACCACCACTCGACGCGGTCGCCGTACGCCTCGAAGCACGTCGCGGCGTAGTCGGCGAAGCGCTCGACAGTGTCGCGCTCGAGCCAGCCACCGGCGTCCTCGAGCGCCTGCGGCAGGTCCCAGTGGTAGAGCGTCACGATCGGCGTGATCCCCTTCTCGAGCAGCGCGTCGATCAGCCGGTCGTAGTGCGCGAGACCTCGCGGCTCGAGCGGTCCGCGACCGCTGGGGAAGAGCCGCGGCCACGCGATCGAGAACCGATAGGCGTTCACGCCGAGCTTGCCGAGGAGCTCGACGTCGTCGCGCCAGCGCCGGTAGTGGTCGCAAGCCACGTCCCCCGTGTCGCCGCTCTGGCCGACGAAGAGATCCCAGATCGAAGGGCCGCGACCGTCGAGCTCCACGCCCCCCTCGACCTGGTACGCGGACGTCGCGACACCCCAGAGGAACTCCTCCGGGAACGTCTTCACAGCCCGAGCTCGAGCGCCTCTTCGCATGCGTAGAGCAGCACGCCGACGCTCCAGGCGTGGGAGAGCGTCAGCAGCATCCCCTTCGCGCCGAAGCAGTCGGTCTGGTAGTAGCGCTCCGTCGCCATGCCCTTGTACGCATCGAAGTCGCCGTCCTCGCGCGCGATGAACTGGCGGAAGCACTCGAGGTTCTCGCGCGTCCGCTCGAGGTAGTAGTCGTCGCCGGTCGCGCGGGCGAGCCGCACCATCTCGGGGAGGCAGATCAGGCCGAACGCGTGCAGGTGCTGGTTCGGCGGCGAGGCCTGGTCGGCGCCCCGCGTGCGGAAGCCGTACTCGCCGAGGATCGTCTTCGGCGAGAACGCAACGTCGTACGTGTAGCGGAACGTGAGCATCCAATCGGCGGCATGACGCGCCGCGTCCCAGTCCTCGAGCGCGACGTAGGCCATCACCGCCGCGTAGCCGTCCTCCGACGTCGGAGCGAGATCGACGTCCTCGGGTGCGCCGTAGTAGACGTCGAAGCCCTTGTAGTACTCGCCGGCGCGGCGCGCCTCGTCGAGATGACCCGCCTCGACGAGTGCAGGGATCCACGCGAGGCCCGCGGTTCCGTCCCAGGACACTGCCTCGCCCGTGTCGACGTGATGCGCCGCCGGCAGCGCACCGTCCTCGCGCTGCGTGCGGCGCGCGACCTTGATGTTCGAGCGCGCGGCGGCTTCCCAGCGCCCGCCGGCGCGCAGCATGAAGAGCGTCGCGTCCGCGAGCGTGCGCGCGTGCAGGCGCGAGCGATCGCGGTGCCACCCGGCCGTCCAGCCCTTCTCAGCCGTCCACTGCGCCCAGAACGTGCCGCCCGGCGTCAGGTTCTCCGCGACGTGGTCGAGGACGGACTCCGCCGCGCGCACGTACTCGTCGTTCCCCGCCCGACGGCCGTGGCGGAGCAGCGCGTACGCGTACGGGACGCCGCTGACCCACGAGACGTGCATCGCGTCGCGGTCACCGTCGCGGTCGAACCCCACGGTCTCGACGAGGCGCGGCGGATCGGGGCGGTAGTGCCAGCGGTACAGACCCCACGCGGCGAGCTCGGCGGCCTCCTCCACGCTCACCCAGGCGGGACTTTGCAACAGACTGTTGCGAAGTCGGAGCGCGCGCCGCCAATCGCCGTCGTTCTGCTCGAACTCGAGCGCGATCGTCTCGCCCGGCGTCCAGCGGTACGTCTGGATATCGGGCGGCGCAGGCGTCTCCGAGCCGTCGTAGCGGAGCGGCTCCTCGCGGTAGGGGAAGTCGAGCCAGATCACGGGCCGGCCGTCGCGGTGCGAGAAGCCCACGCCGGACCCGCCGAGCGGGCTCACCTCGGACGTCATCAGCCCCACGCCGCTCGCGAAGACGGCCGGCGTCGCGCAACGGTCGGCGCGGAAAGACCATGTGTCGGATTCCATCCGCTCGACGTCCTTGCACCCGCGGACGAAGCGCGGGTAGATGCGCGTGCACTGCTCGGGCCGGTTCTCGCCGTAGAAGACGCCCGGGACCAGCCATTGCGGGTCGTCGGTCGCCGGCACCTCGACTTCGACGCGGATGCCGGCGTCGACGGGAGCGTCGCCCGTGTACGTCACGCTGAGTGCACCGTCGAAGGCGAAGCCGTCGACAGTCGAGCCGTCGGGTGCAAGCGCCTTAGCCGCGAACATTCCAGCCTTCCACGCGCAGCGGGCCGTCTCCGTCGATCGCGATCGTGCGCTCCTCTCCGGGGAGCAGGTCGATGACGTTCTCGGAACAGACCGCACCTTCGATCACGATTCCGATCGCTGCCGGTCCGCCGGCGTGTGCTAGCAACAGTCTGTTACTTGTGCGCTCGACCCTTACCTGCGCGGCAGGCAGGTCGAGGAGCGGCGCGAGGTCATCCGTGCGCGTCATCACGTAGCGGTTCGAGCCGAGGTCGAGCAGGAAGACGTCCGTCGCGAACGCGTGGAGCGGCGCGGCGATCTCTTCACCTTGCGACTCCGCGACGATCGTCCCGTCGAGATCGACGAACCGCGCGGGGCCCGAGATGCGCGCGCGTGCCTCGCCATGCCCGCCCCACGCGAACGTCTCGAACTGCGCGCTCGGCGCGCCGCCGTACGCGCGCGCGACGCCGTAATAGGCGGGCTTCGGCTCGCCGTGGTAGTCGACGGAGCAGGTGCACCAGGCGTTGGGGTACGACTCGTTGAGCTGCCAGGGAATAACTCCGGCTCCGCGCCGCAGCGATGCCTCGACGGCATAGCGCAGCCCGTCGTACTGCAGCCACTGGCTCGCGCGCCGCATCGTGTCCACGTCGCGGATGCGCCCGCCGAAAGACTCCTGCACGAGCGACGCGTTGTTCCAGAACGCACCCAGGTGCTCGTAGACCGGGTTCGAGCGGTCGGCGGGCCAGCGCTCGGATTCGCCAATGAGCGCCTCGAGGGCTCGGCGGTTCGTCATCCCCTCGACGCCGAACTCGCTGTGCAGCGACCAGGTCCCCGAGTCGTAGTGCGCGTTGTGGGCGCCGAGCCCTTGGTGCTCCCACGGTCCGTGCACGTCGCCGCCGCCCGCGGGCGACGTCGCGACCCACGCGCGCTCGGGGTCGAGCTCGCCCACGACGTCGCGCAGTGCGCCGAGCACGGGCGCCGAGTCGTCGACCTCCAGCTCGTTCCCGCCGCACCAGACCGCGAGCGACGGATGGTGGCGCAGCCGTGGCACGAGGTCGCGGGCCTCCTCGACCATCGTCGCGACGAACTCCGGGTCTTCGGACGGGACGCTCTCCATCAACGAGCTCGACATGCTGAAGTCCTGCCACACGAGCAGCCCGAGCTCGTCGCAGAGCCCGTAGAACTCCTCGCTCTCGATCAGGCCGCCTCCCCACACGCGCACGAGGTTCGCGTGCGAACGCGCGGCGAGCCGGAGGAGATGCGCGAGCTTTTCGGGTCGAGGGACGCCGTACAGCGCGTCGATCGGGACCCAGTTCCAGCCCTTGATCTGCAGGGGCACGCCGTTGACGACGAGCGTCCCCCGCGGCGAGAACTCGATCCGGCGGAAGCCGACGCGGAGCTCGCGGCCTCCGACGTGCACCGCATAGAGCCGCTGGTCGCCGAGCCCGTTCGGCCACCAGAGCTCGGGCGACTCGACGCGCACGCGCTCCCCCTCCGCGCGCACGATGCCGACGCCGTCCTCGAGCGTCACGTGCGGGAACAGCTCGCGCGCCCCGTCTCGCCACGTCACCTCGCGCCAGATTCCCTGGTTGATCATGCGCGGGCAGAAGTCCCAGCCGTAGCCCATGCGGCTCTTGTGCACGCGCACGTTGCTTGTCTTGCCGGCCTGCGGCTCGCTCTCCGGTGCGGGGTGGACCACGACCGCGAGCAGATGCTCGCCGGGGCTCACCTCGACCGAGAACGGCCGGAACGAGCTCGCGTGGCGCGCGACCTCGACGCCGTCGAGGAAGACGGTCACCGCGTGGTCGACACCATTGAACTCGAGCGTTCCGCCGTCGCCGTCGAGCCGGCGCCGGTAGACCCACGCGCGCTCGGGCACCCACTCGGCGAGCCGGCTGTTGCGCCCGCGGTAGGGGTCCGGCACCTCGCCTGCGCGCCAGAGATCGTCGAGCACGCTCCCGGGCACGCGCGCGGGAAGCCAGCCGGGCGCGTCCCAACTCTTGTCGGGACCGATGTGCCACTCCCACTCGCGGCCGAGGCAGCCGCGCAGCTGCCACGGGTCGCCGTCGAGCGCGCTCACCACTCCAGCAGGTTCGTCTCGACAACGGGCGCGGCGGAATCGCGCGGCACGCGGAAGGTCTTGATCTCAGCGGGTCCGAAGTCCGCCTCGATCGTGCGGCCGACGAGCGGCAGCTCGATCGTCGCGCGCGCCGCGCGCCCCGCGCTCTCGTACGCGCGCACGACGAGCGCGCCCCCGTCCTCCGCGCCCTTCACGACCGTGACCACGACGTCGCCGCCACCGTCGGAAGCGAACGACGCGTGCGAAGGCAGGTCCCCGGAGTGATACGACTCGATCAGTGCATACGGCGGCTGATTCAGCTCGGCGGCGAGTCGCACGGCTCCCGCAGCGCGCCAGTCGCCGGCGTGCGGGAGCAGGCGGTACGTGAAGTCCTGGCGTCCCTGGTCGAGGTACTCGTACCGCCCCTCGGGATCGTCGAGCACGCGCGGGTCGTGCCACGCGTACACCGGGCTGCGCGCGACCGTGATCCCGATGTCCCCGCTTCGCACGTCGTGCCCGTACTTCGAGTCATTCAGCACCGAGAGCCCGACCCGCCCGTCGGAGACGTCGACCCACGCCTGCGCCGGCTCCTCGCTGCCGACCGCGGGACGCTCGAGTTGCCCGTACGGCACCTCGAACGTCGCGCGGTCGGTCTCGACAGCGGTGGGGAAACGGAGCTTCAGCAGGCGCAGCTGCTCGCGCCAGTCGAGCGTCGCGCGCACCTCGACGAAGCGTGCGCCGGCGCCGAGCACGATCTCCTCGACGAGTGACGAGGAGCCGAAGCGGCTCTCGACTCGCAGTGTCGCGCGCACCGGCCCGTGCTCGACGAGCCGCACTGACGTGCACTCGAACGCGCCGGCGACGTCGTCGAACACCCGGACCATGTGGCCCCACGTGTCCGAGCGATCCTCGACGACGACTGCGTGCGGGCCGCGGGCGGCGAGATCGACGCCCGTGGCCTTGTCTTCGAGACGGGAGAGCCAGCCTGTCGCCGGGTCGAGCTCGAGCGCGAGGAACTCGTTCTCGAGCGTCGTGTCGGTCGCCGATACGGCAGCGCCCGCGGCCGCGCCGGGGTAGATCCGGTAGACGCGATAGCCGAGTGGAGGAATGTCGGCCGGGAAGACGAGCCGGCCGCGCGAGCTGCTCATCGTCGTGTGCGGGCGGATCGCCTGCACGGTCACCGGCGCGCCTTCGTCGTCGGTCATCCGCGCGCCCTTCGCCGGCAGCCACGTGTACTCGAACTCGACGTCCGCGCGCAGCGGCCACGGGTGCGGGTTGAACACCACGAGCGGCCGCAACTCCGGCTCGGCCGGGATGTCGATTCGCCGGCTGATGGTCTGCACGGCGAGGTTGAACGCGCTCGCGGCGAGCGAGGACGCGTGGCCGTACTGATCGCGGGCGTCCTCGTAGGCGGGCTTGATCGACGTTCCGGCGAGCGTGTCGTGGAACTGGTTGAAGAGGACGCGCTTCCACGCCTCGGTCAGCGCCTCGAGCGGATAGGGCGCGCCGCCGAGGACATCGGCGACCGCGGACCACTTCTCCGCACGCTGGAGGAGATTCTCCGCGCGGCGGTTCCAGCGCTTCACCCCCGAGTGCGCGGAGTAGCAGCCGACCGAGTGGTGCAGCAGCTCGCCTGCATGGATCGGGATGTTGTCTCTTTCGACAACGGAGTCGAAGAACGCGCGCGGAGAGCTGCACTCCAGCCGTACCGCCCCGTTCGTCTCGTTCAGCCTGCGGATGCTGTCGAGGTTTGCCCGCGTCGGGCCGCCGCCGTGGTTGCCCACGCCGTAGAAGACCATCAGCTCCGGCGCGTCCCCCGGCAGCTGGGCGAGCGCCTGCTCGAGATGCTCGTCGATCTCGCCGCGCGGGCTGCAGTACTCGTGTGGGATCCGATATGCCAGCACGCGAGAGCCGTCCGGCGACTCCCACCAGAAGTACGGGCCCGGCAGCTCCAGCTCCAGCGGGCCGGGGCGCAGGAACACGTACGAGTCCAGGCCGCTCTTCCGCAAGAGCTGCGGCAGCGAGGCGTTGTGGCCGAACGGATCGATGTTGCTGCCGGTCGTCGCCAGCACGCCGAGCCGGTCGTGGAGGTAGCGCTGCCCATACAGCGCCTGGCGCACGAACGACTCGCCGGAAGGGATGTTGCAGTCCGGCTCGACCCACCAGCCGCCGATCACCTGGAAACGCCCCTCCGCGACGCGCGCGCGGATCCGCTCGAACAGCTCCGGGTCGCTTTCCTCGATCCACTGCAGGTAGACGACCGAGTCGCACGTGAACACGAACTCGGGGTACTCCTCCATGCGATCGATCGCCGACTGGAACGTCGCGCGCACTTCCTGGTAGCCCTCGGGCCATTGCCAGAGCCAGACCGGGTCGATATGCGCATTGCCGATCATGTGCAGCACTCGCTCGCTCATGCGCCGGCCACCCAGGCGTCGACCTGCTCGATCACGAGGTGGAGGAGCAGCAGGTGCATCTCCTGAATCCGCGCCGTGTTCGTCGACGGCACGAGGAGCGCGTAGTCCGAGTGCTCGGCAGCCGCACCGCCGTCCCTGCCGCCGAAGAGCACGGTGGTCGCGCCCGCCTCGCGCGCGGCCGCGAGCGCCCGGACGACGTTCGGCGACCGGCCGCTCGTCGTGAACGCGATCACCACGTCGTCGGCGCCGGCAAGCGCCTGCACCTGGCGCGCGAACACGTCCTCGAATGAGTAGTCGTTGGCGATGCACGTGACGACCGACGGATCGACGCTCAGCGAGGTCGCTGCGAGCGGGCGCCGCTCGCGGCTGTAGCGTCCGACGAGCTCTGCGGCGAGGTGCTGTGCGTCGGCCGCGCTGCCGCCGTTTCCGCACGTGAACAGTTGCCCTCCTCGCTCGTACGCCGCGATCAGCTCCCGCGCGACCTCGTCCGTGTTGGGCAGCCAAGCCTCCATCGCGGCGGCCAGCTCGAGGTGCTCGGCGAGGGCGTCACGCATGCGGGAGAACGTCTTGCGTGTGCGTCCGCTCGTACACGATCGCCGCCGCGCCGACGACGCCGACCTGGTCGCCGAGCGCCGCCGGAACGATGTCCATTGCGCGTCCCGCGGGAGCGATCGCGTTCGCGCGAACCCACTCGCGAACGGGCCCGAGCAGCTGCTCGCCCGAGCGGCTGACACCGCCCCCGACGACGACGAGCTCCGGCTCGAACAGGTTCACGATCGACGTGAGACCGCACGCGAGCGCGAAGACCGTCTCCTCCCACACCTCCATGGCGAGCGCGTCGCCTGCCCGCGCGGCGGCCGCGACGTCGGCTGCTGTGAGATCGCGTGCACCGGCGAGCGCCGAGCTGCCGTCACGCGTGAGCGCCTCGCGCGCGCGTTCGGCGATCGACGTTCCCGAGACGTACGCCTCGAGACACCCATCGCGGCCGCAGCCGCGGCAGCGCCGGCCGTGCCAGTCGACCGTGACGTGGCCGAGCTCGCCGCCGTTGCCTCCCGCCCCGCGGTAGAGCCGACCGCCGACGACGACACCGCCGCCCACGCCCGTCGAGATCGTCAGGTAGACCATGTTCAACGTCCCGGCTCCGGCTCCGTACCGGTGCTCACCGCAAGCCGCGGCCGTCGCGTCGTTGTCGAGCATCGCCGGCCGGTCGTAGGCGTGCTCCGCAAGCGAGGTTACGGGCACGTCGTGCCAACCCGGGAGGTGCGGCGGCGCAATCAGCACACCACGCTCCGCGTCGAGCGGCCCTCCGCAGCCGATGCCGACCGCGGCGATCTCGTCCCAGCCCAGCTCGGACGCGGAGACTGCGCTCCGTCCGAGCTCGAAGAGACGCTCGAGCACGCGTTCCGGGCCCTCTTCCGCGCGGCTTGGCTCGAAGAGGAACGAGTGCAGCTGCCCGCCGCCGTCGACGACGCCCGCGGCGAGCTTCGTGCCGCCGATGTCGAGTGCGAGGACCGGCATTACCCCTTCCGTCCCGAGGCGGCGATGCCCTCGACGAAGTAGCGCTGGCCGAGGAAGAAGACGACGATCATCGGAACCGTCGTGATCACCATCGCCGCGATGATGATCTCCCACTGCATCTCGCCGCTCTGCCCGAACGAGTCGAGGATCGCCTTCAACCCGCGCGGCATCGTGTAGAGCTTCGGGTCCTGCAGGTAGATAAGCGGCTTCAGCAGATCGTTCCAGCTCGCCTGCAGCTCGAAGATGAACGTCACGATCAGCGCCGGTTTCGCGAGCGGGAACGCGATGCGCCAGAACATCGTCCAGTAGCTGTCCCCGTCGACGCGCGCGGCTTCGAACAGCTCGCGCGGTATGCCAAGGAAGAACTGCCGCAGCAGGAAGATGTAGAACGCGCTCCCGAAGAGGTTCATCGCCCAGAGCGGGATCTGCGTGTTGACGAGTCCGAAGTGGTTCCAGATCAGGAACACGGGCACGAGCGTCACGGCGCCGGGCAGCATCATCGTGGCGAGCACGAGCCCGAAGAGGAAGTTGCGCCCGGGGAAGCGGAAGTACGCGAAGCCGAACGCGACGATCGCGCTCGAGACCGTCACGGCGAGCGCAGCGAGGAAGGCGATGTAGGTGCTGTTCAGCAGCCAGGTGAACACCTGCCCCGCGTGCCAGACCTCGGAGTAGTTCTGAAAATGCAACCGCTCCGGGATCAGCTTGTTGTCGAAGACGCTCTCTCGCGGCTTCACCGACGCGCTCACGAGCCAGACGAACGGGTACATGAAGATCACCGAGAGCCCGAGCACGAGCGCAAGAAACGGCGCGCGCTTGATCACGCTCCCGCTCGGAAGGCGCCGCCGCCGCCCGGCAACGGGACGCGCAGCTGCGAGCCGTGTCGAGGCTTCCGTCATCGGTCCTTCCGGCCCTCGTAGTAGACGAACCGGTTGCCGACCTTCACCTGGATGGCCGTGATCACCATGATCACAAGGAAGAGCAGCCACGCCATTGCGGACGCGTAGCCCATGTGCAGGAACTGGAACGCCTGCTGGAAGAGGTAGATGACGTAGAAGAGCGCCGCGTCGCTCGAGTAGCCCTCCTGCGTCCCGTAGAACGCGGTATACGCCTCGTCGAACGACTGCAGGCCCGCGATCGTCAACACGATCAGGCTGAAGAAGAGCGCCGGGCTGATCATCGGCAGCGTCACGTCGCGGAAGCGGCGCCACGCCGAGGCTCCGTCGATCGCCGCGGCCTCGTACAGCTGCCGGGGCACAGCCTGGAGCGCGGCGAACAGGATCACCATCGTGCCGCCGACGGCCCACGTGCTCATCAGCACGAGACCCGGCTTGACCCAGTGCGGGTCCGTCGTCCAGAACGGCCCGTTGATGCCGATCTTCTCCAGGCCGCGGTTGACGATCCCGACCGTGCCGTTGAAGAGCAGGAGGAAGAAGATGCCGATGGCGACCGGCGGCGTCATCTTCGGCAGGTAGAAGACCGTCCGGAAGAAGCCGGCCGCACGTCCGATCCGCTGCAGCGTCATCGCGAGGATGAGCGCGACCGTCACGTCGAGGGGCACCTTCAGCGCCGTGAAGATCACCGTGTTACGGAGCGCGATGACGATCTTCGGGTCGTCGAGCAAGTCCTTGTAGTTCTGGGACCCGATGTACCGCGGCGGGTTGAGGATGTCGTACTCGGTCAGCGAGAGGAAGAAGCTCGCAACCATCGGGCCAGCCGTGAAGACGAGGAATCCGAAGATCCAGGGCAGCAGGAACGCGTAGGCAGCCCAGGTCTCCGGGCTGCGGAAGCCGCCGGCCCAGCGCCGGGCCCTCGCGAGAGGGCCCGGCGCGTAGGTGGTGGAAACGGTGGTCAAGTCCGGGCTAGTTCCGGGCCCGGTCGAGCGCGCGCTGTGCCTCCTTCTGCGCCTGGTCCAGCGCGGCCTTCACGCCCTGCTGGCGGGCGAGCACGCGGTTCACCGCGTCCTCCCAGGCCTTGTGGAACTCGGCACCCGCAGGCGAGGGCGGGATGCTGAACGCGAACCGCTGCGAGCGGAGGTTCGTCCGTACGGCCTGCCTGAAGTACGGGCTCGTCGCCGACGCCTCCCAGACGCGGTTGAAGATCCGCTGGTCGGCCGTCTTGTTGCCCGTGTAGAGCGGCAGGAAAGGCAGGTTCTGCGCCTTGCGTGCCGCCTTGCGAGCGTCGGCCGCCTTGATCCACGTCTCCCAGCGCGTCATCGCCTTCATCCAGATGCACGCCTGCGTCGGATTCTTCGCTCCGCGTGGGATTGCCCACGTGTTACCGGTTGCGTAGTCGATCGGCACGCCCCTGCGGCTCTCGAACATCTTGACGTAGATCTTCACGCCGGGGGAGTTCCGGGCGAGATTGTTGTAGTAGAAGTCCTCCATCGGCCACGCTCCGACCTGGCCCTGCTGGACCTGGTTCTTCGCGCCGAAGAAGTCCCACGTGTCGCGGAACGACTTGAAGGGACCCCACCCGCCGTGTGCGTTGATCAGTGAGACCGCGTACGTCAGCGCCGCAATCGCGCGTGGATTATTGATGTGCGCGTGCCTGCCGTCCTTGCTCAGGATGTCGACGCCGTTCGCCTTCGCCCAGAGCGGGAAGAACTCCGGCAGCTTCGGATCGAAGCCGATCCGCGTCACCTTGCCGCCCGAGCGCTTCAACAGCTTTCGATTCGCCGCTGCCAGCTTGGCCCAGTTGCTCGTGTCGATGTCGGTCAGCTTGACCTTCGCGTTCGCGAGCACCGGGCGGTTGACGATGATGTTCCGGTTCTGGACGAACTCCGGAATCCCGTAGACGACCCCCTTGAACGTCACCTCGCGTCTAGCGGCATCCCGGTACTGCGACATGTTGATGCGCTGGCTCCTGATGCAATTGGTCAGCGGCTGCAGCGCGCCGCGGTTCGCGTACGTGCCGATCAGCTGGCGGTCCATGTAGATCAGGTCGGGTGGGTTGCCGCTCGCGACCGCGGACAGGAACTTCTGTTCGTCGAAGCCCCCCGTGTCCATCTGGAAGTCGTTCCCCGTGCCGACGGCCTTCTTGGCCTCTTCGACCCGGACTTTCGCGATCTCGTCCGGGAGGCCAAACCCCATGGTTCGCAACGTGGCAGTCGCCCGCTCCGTTCTCGCGCTCGCGGAACTCACCGCCACGCCGACCATGACGGCGAGCACGATCACGAGGGACGCCGGCCACGCGATCCGCTTCCTCCCAAACTTCATGCTCCTCCTCCAGAGTTAGAGAGACGGGACACGGTACTCCGAGTGTGAGAACGTTGCCACACCCGGAGATTCGCGTCAACTAGAGGGTTTCGGCGGGGTGCCTGTCGATCCGCGAACGACGAGCGACGGCTCGAGAACCTCGACGCTCGGCTCGCAGAGCGGGTCGGCGATGCGGCGCAGCAGGAGCCGCGCGGCGCGGCGTCCCAGCTCGACCGTCGGCTGCGCGACGGCCGTGATTCCCGGGACGACCATCGTCATCCACGGCACGTCGTCGAAGGCGACGAGGGAGATGTCGCGCGGCAGCGCGAAGCCCCGCTCGCGCAGCACGTGCCAGGCCTGCTCGGCGAGCAGGTTGTTGGCCGCGAAGATCGCCGTCGGGACCTCCTCGTCGAGCAGGGCGGCAATGCGCCGGTCGGCGTTTACGGCCTGCGGCGCGATCGGGACGACGAGCCGCTCGTCCACCGAGACGCCCGCGTCGCTGTGCGCAGACCGGTAGCCGCGGACGCGCCCCGCGTCGGTCGTCCAGTCGGTCGCAGCGACGAGCAGCCCGATCCGGCGATGACCCGCCTCGAGCAGGTGAGTCGTCGCGGCGCGCGCGCCGCGCTCGTTGTCGATGACGACGCCGTCGCACGGGATCTCCGCGAGCCGGCGGTCGACTTCGACGACGGCGACGCCGTGCTGCGCGAGCAGCGCTGCTGCGTTCCAGCCGACGGGCGTCAGGATCACGCCCGGCGCGCGCATCGCGAGGAACGTGCGCGCACCTGCAAGCTCCTCGTCGCTCTCGCTGTTGTCGGAGATGAGCACCATCTGGTAGTCCTCGGCGCGCAGCGTCTGCTCAATGCCGGCGGCAAGTCGCGCGTAGAACGGGTTGCGGAGGTCCGAGACGACCACGCCGACGACTCGGCTGGTCTGCTGCTTGAGCGTTCGGGCCGACGCGTTGGGGACGTAGCCGAGTCGCTCGGCCGCATCGAGCAGGCGGTCGCGCGCGTCGGCCGACACGTAGCCGTGCCCGCTCAAGGCGCGCGAGGCCGTGGACGCGGAGGTGCCCGCCTCACGTGCGATGTCCGCCAGCGTCACCTGGCGCGGCGGGCGGCCGTGGCCGTCGGTCAGTGCTTCGCTCGCCATTGCTCCCAGGTCCTGCGCAGCGCTTCGTAGTCGCACTGCTCGAAGCTCTCGCCGGTGGTGTCCAAGGACTGAGCGTAGTACAGAGATGGAACGCCTAACAATGGTTTGGCCTCCAGGTACTCGCGCCACTGCTGGAGATTCGGCGCACACCAGTCGTCCGTCTCGATCAGCAGCTCCGGGCACGCCGCGCGCACGACGGCGGCCCGGTAGCGCATCTGCGGCACGACCGGCGGAACGGGGCCGCGGTCGTCCAACCGGAGTATGTCGTTGAGCCGGATCATGTCCGTGACGTCCACGAATGACGGGTGCGGCGTGTGCGTGATCACCAGCGCGTCCGGCTTGGCCGTCTTGGCCGCGGTGTAGACGGTTGCCAGCAGCTCGTGCAGCAGCGCGATCCCCCAGGCCGAGCCGTGCACGGAAAGCGCGCTGCCCGTCGGCGTTCGTGCGGTGAAGTCGATCTTGAGGCCGTCGGCGGCGAGGCCGTCCGTCCCGAGCATCCGCTGCACGGTTTGCCGCAGCTCGTCGCGTGCGTCCGGGTTCGTCGGGTCGAGCGCGATCGGCGCGCCGTCGGGATTGCGGATGCAGAGCTCGGGCGCGAGGCCTTCGGCGTCCCAGGCCTTCCACCAGAGCAGCACGTGCTGGCCGCGCGCACGGCGCTCGGCGATCCAGCCCTTCAGCTCGGGCCACTTCTCGAGGTCGGGCGTGCAGGTGCCGTACGACTCCTGCCACTTGTCGTCGATGACGATGGTGCCCGGGACGACTCCGTGCCCTTCCAGGTGCGCGAGAAATCCGTCGTAGTTCGTCTGCGTGCTGAACTCCGGAGCCGGGCGGTGTTCCGTCGCCGCGAGGGCGCACTGGGCTCCCCAGCCGCAGAAGATCGGCTCGCTCCACCAGCTCGGCACCTTGCGCGTCCGTGGTGCAGGCGCCGCGCCACGCGCGGTCAGGTCCTCCCGGTGGCGGCGCAGACCCACGTATGGATCGTTCGCGCCGGGGGCGAGCACGAGCGCCGGCGTCGAGAACTCGCCGTCAACCTCGGTGTGGCCGTCGTACTCGAGCCGGAGGCTGAACGCGCGGTCGGCGGGCTGGTAGACGAGCTGCACGAAGATGAGCTGCTCGACCGGCGCAGCGATGCCGATGCCCAGCAACTCCTCGGACTCGGCAGAGAGCGCGAGGTACAGCGGCGCCGGCGTGAAGAACCAGTGCCCGCGGCCGGGCTGCGAGTCCCCGACCACGCCGATCACGGCCCGCTCCGCCGCGGGACGAACGAGCTGACCGGGATCCTCGGGGTTCGGCGAGAAGAGCGTGCGGAAGCTCGACCCGCTCGGCAGGAAGCCGGTCGGCCTGCCGGGAATCAACGAGCGGCCGCCGAGGAGGTGCGCGTCGGTCAGGCGCCCGCGCCCGCTCACCGACGCCTCGATCTCGACCGCGTCGTCGGTGCAGACGAGTCGCAAGCGTGCGCGCTCCCAGCGCGTCGAGCGGCGCTCGAGCTCGATCACGTCGCCCTTGATCGACGCGCTCGAGACCGCCAGCGTCTCGTCGAGCCCGTCTGTCGTGTCGAGTGCGGCGAGCAAGCGAAGCGACGCCCAGTGCCCGCCGCTCGGCGTGGAGAGCGTGGCCACAGTCGCGTCGCGTTCGAGCTCCAGCCGGTACGCGGGGCGCTCGATCACTGCACGTCGACGAGCGCTTCTGCCTGCTCGCCGAACCGCGTCTCGCCCACGGTCAGATCCGCCGCGACGCGGGCGCGCCGCGCCGGCGCGTCGGGCAGAAGCTCGAACCGAACCGCCATTTCCTGGTGTGCGCCCAGCTGTGCGCTGTGCTCCGCGGGCGTGACCAACCACCTCTCGGGCGCGACAAGCCTCACGGTCGCCGTCTCGGCGCGATCGAACGGGTTGCGCACGGTGACCTCGAGCTCGAGCGCCTCCCCCACTCCGACGATGGAGCGGTAAGGCTCGATCCGCGCGCCGAACCCCTCCGCGCCGAAGTCGACATCCGCAGGAAGCAGCTGGCGATGCAACTCGGCAACGCGGCGTCCGTCGACGACGAGTCGCGCGAGCAACGTGTCGTCGAACTCGTGCGCGCCCCAGTGGCCGGTGATCAGCAGGTCCGGGCGCAGCGAGTGGTACAGCTCGGCGCTGCGCACGTAGTCCTCGGGGCGGAAGCGGTTGCGGTACTGGTAGTTGAGGATCGAGCGCCCGTCGCTCTCGAACGTCTGCTGGTCGCCAGTCGCGACCACGCGCTTCCCGTCCACGTCGAACGCGATCGCGGCGGCGTACAGCGTGTGGCCCGGGAGCGCGTAGGGCGTCAGCTCGTACTCGTGCCACGTCACCGGCGCGCCGAGGGCGAGCTTGCGATCGACCGCGATCGGATCAACCCAGAGACAGGGGAGGTCGTAGCGCTGCGGCTCCTCGAGCACGGGAGCGACGTTCTCGGGCGCCCAGACCTCGGTCCCCTCGACCTCGCGCAGGAGGTTGAGCCCAGCGACGTGGTCGTCGTGATAGTGCGTCACGACCACGGCCTCGACGCGCTCGACGCCGAAATCGCGCCGCAGCGCGTCGACGCACGCGAGCAACGGCCGCCGCGCGGCTCGCTCGGTCGCCGGCCACAGCCCGCCACTGCAGAGGTCGTAGCCGAAGTCGACCAGCAGAGCCGCGCCGGTGTCAGACACCAGTGCGTATGACGTGGCAAAGCTGGTGCGATTGCGCAACAGGTGCGGCGTGACCGGGTCCCACGGGGCCTGCAGCCAGCGGTCGAGGTTCCACGGCTCGAGCACGCGCATATCGACGAGCTCCCTGAGCGGCGCCTGCGTCCGCGCGAGGGCCGTGGACGGGTCGTCGATCGGCTCGCCGTGCGAGGGCAGGACGAGGTTCGGTTGCCGTTCCGCGAGGAGGCCGCACGACAGGAACGTCGCCGCCACGCCCTCGACGCCGGTGTAGGTCCACTGCGTCGCCGCGAGCGACCAGACCTTCCCGGACCCGTAGATGAGATCACCGGTGAAGGCAACGCGACGCCCGTCGAGCTCGACGAGGTAGCTGACGGACCCGATCGTGTGTCCCGGCGTCGGCAGCGTGTAGACGTCGTGGTCGCCGTAGCGCCGGACGCGGTACTCGTCGACGGTCCCCGTGACGGGCACCTGCTCGAGCAGCGAAAACCGGTCTTGCCGCAGGTCGTAGTCGTTCTCGACCTGCCGGCTCGACCAGTGCCTGTCGACCTCGGCCACGAGGTCGCGCTCTACGGGAGGCACCCAGATCCGGATGCCCGACTCGACCGCGCGCGCGAGCCCCTGCAGCTGGTCGCGGTGGTGGTGCGTGATCAGGACGTCGGTGACGCGGTCGATGCCGAGCTCGCCGAGGTGGTCGAGGACCTCCCCGCTGCCGAAGTCGATCAGCGCGGCATCGCGGCCAGAACGCAGGACGTAGACGTTGCAGGTGTCTCGGAACCGAGAGACGCCGGGAAGGAGCTCAACGGCGCGCGACGCGTCAACTCCGCTCATCCCGGCGATCCTATTCAGCGCCCCAACGCGGCCCGGTCAGGTCTCGACCGGCACGCCGATGTGCTACAACTAGCACATTGCAAGCGTCGGTATACGAGAACTGCGACAGCGCGCCAGCGAGTTGCTGCGGCGGGTCGCCGCAGGCGAGACCATCGAGGTGACCGACCGTGGCCGTCCCGTGGCCGTGCTTGCCCCCTTGCCTGACGGAGGCCCGCTGGAGCGCCTGCGCGCCTCGGGCGAACTGACGCCCGCGGCCGATACTTTCGACGAGCTCCCCAACCCGTTAACTCTCGCGCCGGGGCAGGAGGCACCGTCGGCGGTCCTCGCTCGGCTACGACGCGATGACCGGTGAGCGAGCGACCTACGTCGACTCGTCCGCCATCGTCAAGCTCGCCGTCGACGAGCCGGAGTCGGCTGCCCTGCGCCGATATCTCCGTCGCCGCCGTCCGCTCGTCGTCAGCGCCCTCGCGCGGACCGAGGTCTCGCGAGCACTGCTGCCGCTCGGACAGGCTGCGGTGCAGCGAGGCCACGATGTCCTCTCTCGCATCGAGTTGCTGCGGATCAACGACCGGATCCTGATCAGCGCGGGCAGCCTCGTCCCCGCCGAACTCCGCTCGCTCGATGCCATCCATCTCGCGACCGCCCAGCAACTCGGCGCCGATCTCGCACGCGTCGTGACGTACGACGACCGCATGGCGTCGGCCGCCGAGGCAATGGGGTGGTCCGTCGCAGCGCCAGCCTGAGCGATGTGCGCGTGTTATCAGGCCGGTGTGGCAACGATTCCATTTCCGCGCGCGAGCCGCTAGATTCCGCCGGGCGTGGGCGAGATCGTGCTCGAGAACGTCACGAAGGAGTTCGGCGCGGGCGTGCGCGCCGTCGACGACGTCAGCCTGACGATCGGCGACGGCGAGTTCATGGTTCTCGTCGGCCCCTCCGGCTGCGGCAAGACGACCATCCTCCGCTCGATCGGCGGGCTCGAGACCGTGACCGGCGGCCGGATCCTGATCGGCGACCGCGACGTCACGAAGCTTGCGCCGGCGGCGCGCGACATCGCGATGGTCTTCCAGAACTACGCGCTCTATCCGCACATGACCGTGCGCAAGAACCTCGGGTACGGGCTCAAGGCCCGCAGGACGCCGAAGAAGGAGGCGGAACGGCGCGTGCACGAGGTCGCGCGCCTGCTCGGGCTCGACGGTCTGCTCGACCGCCGTCCCGCGGCACTGTCGGGCGGGCAGCAGCAGCGCGTCGCCATGGGCCGCGCGATCGTCCGTGAGCCCGCTGCGTTTCTGATGGACGAGCCGCTCTCCAACCTCGACGCGAAGCTCCGCGTCGGCATGCGCACGTCGCTTCAGCAGCTGCACGCCCGCCTGCGCACGACCACGGTCTACGTCACGCACGACCAGGTCGAGGCGATGACGCTCGGCCAGCGCGTCGCCGTGATGCGCGACGGACGGATCCAGCAGGTCGACGTGCCGCAGCGGCTCTACGAGGAGCCCGCGAACCTCTTCGTCGCGGCGTTCATCGGGTCGCCGCCGATGAACCTCGTCGAGGGAACGCTCGAGAGCGACGCGATCTCGATCGGCAGCACGCGAATCCCGCTCGCCCGCGACCGCCGGCCCCGCGCCGCGAACGGCCGCGTGGTCGTCGGCATCCGGCCCGAGGCGTTCGAGAGCACCGCCTACGCCGACCCGAGCCTCCCGCAGATCGAGGTGCAGGTCGAGGTGCTCGAGGAGCTCGGCTCGGACGCGTTCGTGTTCTTTCAGGTCGACGCCGCGCCGGTGGTCGTCGAGGAGGCGCAGTCCGTCGACGGGGACGAGGCGACACTGATCGCCGACGACCGGTCGCTCTTCTCGGCCCGGGTCGACCCGAGGACGCCCGCCCGCGTTGGCCGGCCGATGAAGCTGGCGGTCGATCCTGCGCGCTTCCACTTCTTCGCGCCGGACACCGGCGACAGCCTGCTCGGCCCGCCGGACGGCTAGCGCGCGTGCCGTCCTCCTACGTCGTCTGCGTCGGCTATGCGACGGTCGACACCATTCTCGCGGTCCCCCGCCACCCCGCTCCGGACGATCGTGTCGTCGCGTCCGAGCTCGTGTTCGCCGGCGGCGGGCCCGCTGCCACGGCGGCCGTGACGCTGGCGCGGCTCGGCGTGCCCGCGTACTTCGTCGGCGCGATCGGCGACGACGAGGCGGGTGTTCAGATCCAGGAACGTCTCGAGCGCGAAGGCGTCGACGTCTCGGAGCTTCGTCTCCAGCCCGGAGCCCGCTCGGCGCGGAGCACGATCCTCGTCGAGGGCGCCAACCGGACGATCGTCTCGTTCCCCGGCACGGTGCAGGTCGAGCTGAGCGCGAGGGCGCGCGAGCTCTGCCGCGACGCCGAGTGGGTTCACGTCGACCACGCGGGGTACGTGGCCACGCGTGGACTCGAGGGCGTCCGGCTCTCGATCGACGCCGGCAATCCGATTCCGGAGCTCGATCTGCGCGGCGTCGCGCTCTACGCGCCGACTGAGCGGGCCCTGGCCGACGACGCGCAGACGGCGATCGACGCGGGCGCCGAGCTCGTCGTCGTCACCCGCGGCAGCAAGGGGAGCTACGCGCTCTCGAAAGACGGCGAGCACGTCTCCGCGCCGGGTTTCCCCATCGACGTCGTCAGCACGCTCGGCGCGGGCGACGTCTTCCACGGCGCGCTGCTCGCGCAACTCGTTCGCGACGTGCCGCTGCCCGACGCGCTTGCGCGCTCCAACGCGTGCGCCGCGCTTTCGTGTCGTGCGCTCGACGGGCGCTCGGCGATTCCGACCACAGAGGAACTCGACCGCGCATGGGCCACCGCGTAGCGGTCATCGCCGGCGACGGCGTCGGCCCCGAGGTTGTCGCCGAGGCGCGCAAGGCAATCGACGCACTCGGGCTGCAGCTGGAGTGGAACGAGCTGCCCTGGGGCACCGAGCACTACCACGCCCACGGCGCGATGATGCCGTCGGACGCGCTCGACGTGGTACGCACGCACGACGCGGTGCTCGTCGGCGCCGTGGGCCACCCGTCGGTGCCGGACCACGTCACGCTCTGGGGGCTGCTGCTTCCGCTCCGGCAGGGGCTCGACCTCTGGGCGAATCTCCGGCCCGTGCGGTTGCTCGAGGGCGTTCCGTCGCCGCTCGCGGGCAGCCCCGCCGTCGACATGCTCTTCGTGCGCGAGAACACGGAGGGCGAGTATTCGGGCGTCGGCGGCCGCGCGCACCGCGGCCACGGTCTCGAGGTCGGAATCGAGACGAGCGTCTTCACGCGTGCGGGCGTGCGCCGTGTCCTGGCGTACGCGTTCAAGCTCGCCGAGGGACGCCGCGGCGTCGTCACAAGCGCGACGAAGTCGAACGCCTCGCGCTACGGCTACGTCCTCTGGGACGAGGTCGCGGCGGAAGTCGCTGCCGCCCACCCTGCCGTACGCTACGAGCGCGTTCTCGTCGATGCGCTCGCGGCGCGCATGGTCCGCGATCCGCTCGGTCTCGACGTCGTCGTCGCGTCGAACCTCTTCGGCGACGTGCTCACCGACATCGCCGCGGAGCTCCAGGGCGGGATGGGAATGGCCGCGAGCGCGAGCGTCGCGCCGGGCTCGGGAACGCAAGGTGTGTTCGAACCGGTGCACGGCTCGGCGCCCGACATCGCGGGACGCGGGATCGCGAACCCGCTCGGCGCGATCTGGAGCGCGGCGCTCATGCTCGAGCAGCTCGGCGAGGTCGAAGCCTCGGCGCGGTTGCTGCGCGCGCTAGAGGACGTCTGCCGCGAGGGCCCGCGCACGCGCGACATCGGCGGCAGCGCCTCGACCGCCGACGTCGGAGACGCGGTCGCTCGCAAGGTTGTCGCATGAGCGAGTGGTGGCGCAGCGCCGTGATCTACGAGGTGTACGTCCGAAGCTTCGCCGACGCGAACGGCGACGGGATCGGAGACCTTCCCGGGATCCGCTCGCGCCTGTCGTACCTGCGCGACCTTGGCGTCGACGGGCTCTGGCTGACGCCGTTCTATCCCTCCCCGGGCGCAGACCACGGCTACGACGTATCCGACTACACGGACGTCGATCCGCAGTTCGGCACGCTCGACGACTTCGACGAGCTCGTCGAAGAGGCGCACACGCTCGGCCTGCGGCTCGTCGTCGACATCGTCCCGAACCACACGTCGAGCCAACACCCCTGGTTCCAGAACGCGCTCGCGGATCCCGACCACCCCGATCGGGCGCGGTACGTCTTCCGGCCGGGACGGGACGGCGGCCCGCCGAACAACTGGACGTCTGCGTTCGGCGGCTCGGCCTGGACGCTCGACGAGCCGAGCGGCGAGTACTACCTGCACTTCTTCGCGCCGGAGCAGCCCGACCTCGACTGGCACAACGAGGCCGTGCAGACGGACTTCGAGGAGATCCTGCGTTTCTGGCTCGACCGCGGCGTCGACGGCTTCCGGATCGACGTCGCGCAAGCGCTCTTCAAGGCCCGCGACCTGCGCGACATGAAGGAGCCGGTGCTGAGAACGTGGCACGCCGACTGGGTCACCGCGATCAACCAGCCGGAGCTGCACCCGTTGTATCGCAAGTGGCGCAAGCTCGCGAACGAGTATCCGGGCGAGCGGATGTTCGTCGGGGAGATCGTGCTCGCCGACCAGGACGCCGTCGCCCGCTTTCTCCGAGCGGACCAGCTCCAGCTCGCGTTCAACTTCTCGCTCCTGCACGAGGCGTGGGACGCGCAGGCGATGCGAGAGACGATCGACCGGACACGGGTCGCGCTCGACGCGGTGGGCGCGGCGTCGACCTGGGTGTTCGAGAACCACGACGTGACGCGCCTTCCGACCCGCTACGGAGGCGGCGAGCAGGGCCTGCGCCGAGCTCGGGCCACGGCGCTCCTCCTGCTCGCGCTCCCGAGCACCGCGTTCATCTACGAGGGACAGGAGCTCGGTCTCGAGGAGGTCGACCTCTCGAACGACGAGCGTCGCGACCCGATCTTCTTCCGCACGCGCGGAGCGCGGAAAGGCCGGGACGGTTGCCGCGTGCCGATCCCGTGGGAGCGAGAGCCACCGGGCTTCGGCTTCACTTCGGCCTCGCCGTGGCTGCCGATCCCGCGTTCGTGGTCGGACAAGAGCGTCGCGGCGCAACTGGAGGACGACGGCTCGAGCCTCGCCCTCTACCGCTCCGCGCTCGCCGCCCGCCGCTCGAGCGAGGAGCTTCGCACCGCGTCGTTCAGGTGGCTCGAGAGTCCAACCGGCTCGCTCGTCTTCGCGCGAGACGCGGTCGTCTGCGCCGTCAACGTCGACGCGAATCCCTTCGAGCTCCCGCACGGCGAGCTGCTGCTCGCGAGCGGACCCTTCGCCGAGCGACGCCTGCCGAGGGACACCGCCGCGTGGATACGCACGCGGTCGGCATGATCCCGCGACGATGCGCAGCGATCTCGAACCGGACACGCGGGCCGCGAAGCAACTCGGCGTCGCGCTGCGGCGCGTCGGCTACTCGGAGTCTTCAGTCTCGGACCTGCTCGACGACGAGGCGTACTCGGGCGATGCGGACGACCTGCCCGTGCACCTCCGCAGGCTGCCGGAGACGAAGCTCGCAACGGTCATCCGCGCCTTGTTCCTGGGCGTGCCGGTCTCGACCGACGACGCCGTGCGCGCGCTCGGGCGTCCGGGCGTCGAGGCGCTGAAGGCGACGGCTCTCGCTGAAGCCGGCGAGCAACTCATCCCGCTCGCGCGGATCCTTCCTGTCGACAACCTCCTGATCGCTGCCGACGGCTACTCCCGCGGAAGCCACGATCCAGAGGATTACGTCGCCGCCTACTCGCCGACGACACACGTATGCGCGTCGCTGACTCCGCGGCACCGCGTCGAGCGCGCGCTCGACGTCGGGACCGGGAGCGGCGCGCAGGCCGTGCTCGCGGCGGCGCACGCGCAGCACGTGGTCGCGACCGACGTCAACCCGCGCGCGCTCGCGTACACCCAGCTGAACGCTGCGCTCAACGGGATGACGAACGTCGAGGTTCGCCGCGGCAGCCTGTTCGAGCCGGTCACCGGGGAGAGCTTCGACCTGATCACCTGCAACGCGCCGTACGTCGTCTCGCCCGAGCGCCGCTGGACCTACCGCGACGCCGGGCGTGAGGGCGACGAGGTCTCGGAGCTCGTCGTTAAGGAGGCGGCAGCGCATCTCACGGAGGACGGCTTCGCGACGCTGCTCGTCAGCTGGCTGGCGCCCGACGAGGATGCCGCGGACGATCGAGTGCTCGCGTGGACCGAGAACATCGGCTGCGACAGCTGGGTCCTCGTCGGCTGGGAAGCGGATGCGCTCGAGCACGCCGCCGGCTGGAACTCGCACCTCTCGGACGATCCTTCAGCGTTCGGCGAGGCGATCGACGAGTGGACGCGCTACCTCGACGCGTTGCGCGCCGGCTGGGTCACCGAGGGCGCGGTGCTCCTGCACCGGCGGACCGGCAGGCGGCACACCGCGCGCTCAGACTCGTTCGACGACGACACGCTCGAGGAGGCCGGTGAGCAGATCCAGCGGGCGTTTGCAGCGCGTACACGGCTTTCGGAGCTCGGAAAGCGAGCCGACCTCTTGGACGCACGCCTCTCGGTCGCCGCACCGCTCCGGATCGAACGCGAGCTCGAGCCGCGCCGCGGCGGCGCGGCCGTGGCCGGCGCAGTCGTCAGCCTGGCCGAGGGAACGAATTCCGCCGTGGAGACGACATCCGGCGCGCTCGAGGTCGTCTCCTCGCTCGACAGGACCAAGCCCCTGCGCGCGGTCGTCGAAGACGTTGCGCGACAGCTCGGTCTGTCCGAGGGTGAGACGGCGAAGCTGCGCCGCGAAGCGATCGACCTCAGCGAAGAGCTGCTCGAGTTGGGAGCCCTCCGAATCGACTAGCGGTTGTGGTTCACGACCTCGACGTTGTTTCCGTCGGCGTCGAGCACGTACGCGCCGTAGTAGCCGGGGTGATACATCGGTCGCTCGCCGGGCGCGCCGTTGTCGCGGTAGCCGGCCTCTGCGGCCGTTACGGGCTTCTCCGCGCCGGCCGAGGCGAGCGAGAAGTCGTCCCACTCGACGAACTCCTCGTCACGGTCCGTCTGCTCGATCCCGAGCGTCCGGAGCACGGTCTCGTAGAACCGTTCGGACGCGTCGCGGTCGGACGCGCGGATCGTCACGTGGTCGAACTCGCGGCGACTATGCCAAAAGACGTTTTCGAAGCGGCAAGCCGGGTAGCCCCGTCCCCATGCTGCTCGTTCTCCTGCTCATCATCCTGATCCTGGCCCTCGGCGGCGGGATCTTCATCAGCAAATTCCTGTTCCTGCTGCTGCTCCTGCTGATCGTGCTGCTGCTGATGCGGGACCGCTTCTAGTCGGTCGTAGCCTCGCGCACGAGCTGGTGGCGGACGCGGTCGCGCGCCTCGGCGAAGCGCACCGCCTCGTAGGCGATGAGCGCGGTCAGGAGGCCGGCGAGGATCGCGAGCGTCGCGAGTGACGGGAGCTCGACCGCGGCGGGAATGAACGCCACGAGCGCGACCGCGGAGACGAGCCGCTGCTTGTTCAGCGTGTGGACGTTACGAAGGCGGAAGGCGACGTGCGCGAGCAGGTAGATCGCCGGACCGCCGAGGATGGCGGCGGCAGGCACGAGCTTCAGCGGATCCTCGACGGCGCCGAGCGTCTTCTTCAGTCCGAGCGCGAGCAGGATCACGCCGGCCACCATCGGGAAGTGGAGGTACGAGTACGAGTCGCGCGCCATCTCGTTCTGCTCGCGGCCGACCGCTGCGGTCGCGAGACGCCGCTCGGCGACGAGCGCGACCACGTCGAAGTAGAGCCACCACATCGCCGCCGCAACCGCCATCCCGAGCGTCGCGGCGACGACGACACCTGCATCGACGTCGCCCTTCGCGCCGACGCCGATCGCGACGATCGACTCGCCGAGCGCGATCAGGAAGATCAGCCCGTGCCGCTCGGCGAAATGGCCGGGTGCGAGCTTCCAGCCTTCGGAGCCGAAGAGGTATGGACCGCCAAAATCGAGTAGGAGCGCGATCGCCCAGATCGCGAGCTGCAGGCCGCCGTCGGCCGCTGCGGCGGCGAGTAGCAGGCCGACGGCGAGCGCCGAGCTTCCTCCGATTCCGGCGACAATCGATTTGCGCAGCGCAGGGTCATCGCGGGCGGCGAGCAGGAAGAGCGCGATGTGGGCCGCGCGGACGGCCCCGTACGCGCAAGCGAAGAGCAAGGCGGTGCTGTCGAAGACGTGCGGCACGCACAGCGCTGCGACGAGGAGCGCTGCCATCGCGGCGAACATCACGATGCGGACCGCGCCCTCCTCGGGGTCGACGACGCTCGTCAGCCACGCGTAGGCGGCCCACGACCACCACAGCACGCCGAGCACCAGCATCGCCTGCGCCACGCCGGTCCAGGTCGGGTGCGCGGCCATCAACGCGGTGCACTGCGTGATCGCGAGCACGAAGACGAGGTCGAAGAAGAGCTCGAGCGGTGTCACCCGCTCGGCTTGCCGCAGCACCGCGGAGACGCGAGGGCTACGAGGTGATGCAACCGTCGTCACGAAGCAATCCTCGCAGCCGGAACGCGCCTCGCGGCGGGAAGCGGCTAGGCCAACTCGGGTACGGCCGAGCCGGCAAGGGCGGCCGTGAACGCAGCCAGGCGCCGCCCCTGGTGGCGCGCCGCGGCGAGGACTGCCTCTGACGGCGGTCCAGCCCCGGAAGCGAACGCGGCGCCGTAGGGGTTGCCGCCCGCTTCGAAGATCGCGGGGTTCGTGTAGCCCGGAGGAACGAGCACGCAGCCCCAATGGTAGAAGACGTTGTTGAGGGCGAGGATCGTCGACTCGAGACCCCCCTCGGGATACATCGCCGACGTGAACGTCGTGACGGCCTTGTCCGCGAGCCCGCCCGCGAACCAGAGACCGCCGGCCATGTCGAGGTACTGCTTCAGCTGCGCCGCCGGGTTCCCGAACCGCGTAGCCGTGCCGAACGCGAAGCCGTCCGCCCACTCGAGGCGAGGGCGACGGTCTGGTCCCCGGCCCGGCGCCTGCGCCGACCCCGGCGTAGGGAGGCGGCCCCGGACGCAAAAAGGGCCGGCTCGTCGGAAGACGAGCCGGCCCTGTGGGGGTGCGTGTCGGCGGTTAGCTGGCAGCCGGGGCCGGAGCGGCCTCCGGAGCCCGATCGTGCTCGAGCTTCGGGAGCCAGCCGAGCCAGTTCGGCAGGTACCAGTTCCAGTTGCCCAGCAGTTTCATCGTCGCCGGCAGCAGCACTGCCCGGACGAGGGTCGCGTCGATGAGCACCGCGGCCGCGAGGCCGATGCCCATCTCCTTCATGTCGATGAGCGGCAGCAGCGCGAACACCGAGAAGGTGCCGACCATGACGATCGCGGCGCTGGTGACGACGCTCGCCGTGGTCTTGATCCCGTGCGCGACGGCCTCCTCGTTCGAAAGGCCGCGGTCATAGGCCTCGCGGATCCGGCTGACGACGAACACGTGGTAGTCCATCGAGAGGCCGAAGAGGATCACGAACAGGAACATCGGCAGCCATGGGGTGATGCCGCCGTTCGACTTGAAGTCGAGCAAGTTCTCGCCCAAGCCCCACTGGAAGACCGCGACGAGCAGGCCGTACGCGGCTGCCACGGAGAGCAGGTTGAGGACGATCGCCTTCAGCGCGACGACGATCGAGCGGAAGGAGATCAGCATCAGCACGAACGCGAACAGGAGGACGAAGCTGAAGACGAGCGGCACGGACTTCTTCATGCCGTCGCTCCAGTCCTTGTCGGCAGCGGTCATGCCGCCGACCGCGTACTCGACGCCGTCGACCTTGCCGACCGTCTGCGGGAGGATCTCGTCGCGAAGCGTCGAGAGCGCCGCCAGCGAGACGTCGTTGGTGCCGTCTCCTGCCAGCGGGATGTCGATCGTGGCGACGGTCTTGTCGGCGCTGACCTCAACCTCGATCGGGTTGTTCATCTGGCCGGACGCGAGCGCCTTCTGCTTGAGCTCGGCGACCGCCTGGCGGACCGGTGCGGAGGTGACGTCGTTGGCCTGGATCGCGACCACGGCCGGCTCGTCGCCGCCGGGGAACGCCTTCTGGAGGTTCTGGACGGGCACGATCTCCGGGATCGAGATGTCGTCCATGCCGGTCGTCGTCGTGTTGAGCGTCACCGCGGGAGCTGCGAGCGCGAGCAGCACCGCGACTGCCGCGACGGCGGAGACGACGGGGCGGCGCAGGACGCGATCGAGGATCGCTCCCCAGACGCGCGACTCGCCGCGGTCCTTGCGGCGGAGCCGGCTGACGAACGGGAGACGGCCCTTCTCGACACGATCGCCGAGCTTCGAGAGCAGTGCGGGCAGTACGGTGAGCGAGCCGATCATCGCGACCGCGACGACCATCATCGTGCCGATCGAGAAGGACATGAACGTCTTGTCGCCGGAGAAGAACATGCCGGCCATCGCGATCAGCACGGTCACACCGGAGATCAGGACGGCGCGGCCGGACGTCGCGGCGGCGGCTTCGAGCGCAGCATGCTCGCTGCGACCGGCGGCACGCTCTTCGCGCTCGCGCCGGAGGTAGAAGAGCGAGTAGTCGACGCCGACGGCGAGACCGATGAGGAGGATGACCTCGGCGATCGACTCGTCGACCGGGATGAACTGACTGGGTACCGCGATCAGGAACGTCGTCGCGACGACTGCGGTGATCGCGAGCAGCAGCGGGACGAGGGCCGCGACGAGCGAGCCGAAGACGACGAACAGGATCACGAGCGCGAGCGGGATCGCGATCATGCCGGCCTTCGCCAGCATGCTGTTGAACGCTGCGTCGACGTCACGCTCGGTGGTGACGCTGCCGAGCTCCTCGACGGAGAAGTCGGGATTGCGCTTCTGGACGTTGTCGACCGCGGTCTCGATCGTCGCGATGTACGTGAGCGCTTGGTCGTAGTCGCCCTTCGGCTGGAAGTTGACCATCACGGAGTGGCCGTCCTTGGACACGAGGTCGGAACGCCCGCCCGCGAGCGGCGTTTCGATCTTCGTCACCTTCGAGAAGGCGTGAAGCGTTGTGGTCGTGTCGCGGATCACGGCCCGGAACGCCGGGTCGCTCGCCTTCAGGGTCTTCGACTGGATGAGCACCGTCTCGCTCATCGTGTCGTTCGTCTTCGGGAAGCCCGCTTCGACGATCTTGTCGGCCTTGCGGGCCTGGCCGACGTTGGTGTCGCTGTCTTCGAGGTACTTCGTCCCAACGACGGTGCCGATGGCGACGGCCGCGATCACGAAGGCGAGCCAGCCGAAGACCGCGGTCTTCCAGTGGCCGGCACTCCAGCGGCCCATCCGGGCCGCGAAGTTGTTCGAACGCTTGAGGGGGGACAATTTTCAGGCTCCTTGTGCGAGTGGGGGTTGACTTGCACTCGGGAGCCTGGCGTCGAGGGCTCTGCGTGAGAATGCGGCCCGCAGGCGTCCAGGGGTACGGCTGACCGAACCCCGGAGGACGCGTTGTCCCCCGGACGGCCGAGGCGTACGATCGAGAACCGATGAGCCCGAGGCTGAAGCGCGGTGAGCCGGAGCAGGTCGAGCGCCTCCAGGCGCTGACCGAGGCGTTCCGGCCGGCGGCGCCGATCGACCGGCGGGCGCTGTTCGCGGGCCGGACCCGGCAGCTCGGCGACCTCTTCGGCGTCGTCGATCAGCCCGGGCAGCACGCGCTCGTCTACGGCGAGCGCGGAGTCGGCAAGACGTCGCTCGTCAGCGTCGCGGCCGAGGTGCTCGCCGCCGCGGGCGTCGTCACCGCCCGCACCACCTGTGATCGGAGCGACGACTTCGAGAGCGTCTGGCGAAAGGCGCTCGGTGAGATCGAGTTCACGGTCAGCCGTCCGGGCCTCGGCTTCACGGGCGAGACACGCGACCGGCGCGTCAGCGCCTCGGCCCTCCTCGCCGAGGATGCGACTCCCCACGACGTCAGGCGCGGGCTACAGTCCCTCGCCGGGACCAGCCGCGTCGCGATCTTCATCGACGAGTTCGACCGCCTCGCGTCCGGCGACGATCGCCTGCTCTTCGCCGACGCGCTCAAGACCCTCTCGGACGAGCTGCCGGAGTCGACGGTCGTGCTCGTCGGCGTGGCCGACGACGTCGAGCAGTTGATCGCCGAACATCAGTCGATCGAGCGCGCCCTCGTCCAGATCCAGATGCCGCGGATGTCACACGCCGAGCTCGCGGAAATCGTCACCGGCGGCATGGACCGGGCGCGCCTGACGATCGCGCGCGACGCGGTCGAGACGATCGCGCGCCTCGCGCAGGGCCTCCCGCACTACGCGCACCTCCTTGGCCAGCTCGCGGCGCGAGCCGCGCTCGAGGACCTGCGCACGAACGTGCGTCCGGGCGATGTCAACGAGGCGGTCGCGGAAGCCATCGACAAGACGCAGCAAACGGTCCGCGAGACCTACCGCCGGGCGACGGAAGAGAACGGCGACGCGGTCTTCACCAAGATCGTGCTCGCCTGCGCGCTCGCGGATTCGGACGAGTTCGGCTTCTTTAGGTTGTCCGACGTTGCGATTCCGGGAGAGGAGGGCGAGGCGGCCGCGTATCTCGACGCGCTCTCGGGCCCGGAGCACGGGAGCCTGCTTCAGCGGCGGGGCGTTGCCAACCCTCGCTACCGGTTCGTGAATCCGCTTCTGCAGCCCTACGTGCTCATGCGCGGTCTGGCCGACGGCACCGTAGGACCCGAGCTGCTGCGCGCCCCTTAACCGACCGGAAGCTCCGCGCGCACCGTGGTCCCGCGCCCCTGCTCGCTGGAGACCTGAAGCCGGCCCCCCAGCGCTTCGACGCGGTCGGCGAGGCCGCGCAACCCCGAGCCCTTCGCCGCGTCCGCGCCTCCGACGCCGTCGTCGGAGACTTCGACGACGAGCAGGCCGTCGTTGCGGATCAGGTCGACACGCGCGTGCTCGGCCGACGCGTACTTCGCGACGTTTGCGAGCGACTCCGAGACAACGTAGAACGCGGCAGCCTCGATCGGCTCAGGTAGGCGTTCCTCGGGCAGCCCGTTGAGCTCGACGGGAACCGTCGCCCGCGCGGCAAGCGCCTCGACCGCCGGCGCGAGTCCGCGATCGCTGAGGATCGCCGGGTGGATGCCGCGCGCGAGCTCGCGCAGCTCCTCCAGGCCGACGGCCAGCTCCTCGCTCGCCCGCGTGAGCAGCTCCATGGCTGCAGGCGGGTCGTCCTGGAGCCTCGATTGCGCGAGGCGAAGCGCGAGCGCGAGTGAGACCAAGCGCTGTTGCGCGCCGTCGTGCAGGTTCCGCTCCAGCCGCCGGCGCTCGGCGTCGCCGGCCTGGACGATGCGCGCGCGCGAGGCGGTGAGCTGCTCGCGCGCCTCCGCGTTTGCAAGTGCGACCGCGACGAGGCTCGTGAACTTCCCGAGGCGCTCTTCGGCGTCGACCGGAAACGTCTGGCCGGGCATCGAGACCGTCGTCGCTCCCCAGAGGCGCCCGGAGACGACGATGGGCGCGGCAACCATTTCCCTTTCCGTCGGGTCGGGCTCCAGCGTGTACCGGATCCGCGCAGGTCGTCTCGTTTCCTTGACGCGGGTGATCGCGCCGCCGCCGAGCGGAAAGCGTGCGCCGAGCTCGAGCTCGAACTCGTCGCTCGAGTGCCAGCTGCCCACGACGACCACCTCATCGATCGTGTCGTCGTAGCGAACGGTCGACCCCCAGTGCGCTCCGAACAGGCGGGCAACCTCCTCCGTCACGCTCTCGAAGATGTCCTCGGGCCGGTGCTCCGTCGCGACGGCGACCGCTACGCGGCCGAGCGCCGCCTGCTCCTCCGCGAGACTTGCCAGCTGCTCGCGCGCCTCCGCGCTTGCGAGCGCGACGGCCACGAGCCGCGCGAACTGCCCGATCCGCTCCTCCGCGTCCGGAGCGAACTCTTTATTGCCCGTCACCGACACGACCACCGCCCCCCAGAGCTCCCCCGAGACCTGGATCGGAGCGACGACGAGTGACGAGATGCCGAGCTCGAGCAGTCGCTCGACGAGCTCAGGCGAGTTCTCGGGGTCGCTGATCTTGCTTCGCGCCGGCAGACCCGTGCGGTGAACGCGAGAGAGGGCTCCCCCGTGGAGTGTCGCCCGCGCGCCGGTAGGCGTAATCCGGATCCCCGGCTCGCTCCACCTGCCGACGATGAGCCCGCCCTCGTCCTCGGTTCGAGCGTCGAAGCGGACGAGGTTCGCGCCGTCCGCGCCCAGCAGCCGCGCGACCTCCTCTGTGACCACATCGAAGACGGACTCGGGGCTCTCGGCGGTTGCGACGGCGACGGCAACGCGGCTGAGCGCCGCCTGCTCGTCGGCGAGGCTCGCGAGCTGCTCACGTGCCTCTGCGTTCGCAAGCGCGATCCCGACGATCTCGCCGAACTCGCCGATGCGACGCTCCGCGCCCGGCGGGAAGGGCTCGTCGCTCGTCCGGCCGGCGCAGATCGCACCCCAGAGCCGGCCCGAGACGTAGATGGGCGCCGCGACCGCCGCGCGCCAACCGACGCCGCGCATCTGCGCGGCGAGCTCGCCCGGCACGCCTTCGTAGCTGTCGAGCCGCGCCGGCGCGCCCGTGCGCTGCACGTGGACGAGCGGTGTCTCGCTGTCGAGCGGCACGACCGTCCCCGGGGCGATCAGATCGATCCCGGGACCGGCCCAGCCGCCGACGTCGACCGCCGTCGCGTCGTCCTCGAAGCGCACGGTGTAGGCCGACTGCGCGCCGAACAGTCCGCCCACTTCTTCGGTGACCGCGCTGAAGACGCGTTCGCGCTCACGATCACCGACCGCGGCCGCCAGCGTGGCCACGCGCCGAAGCGCAGCTTGCTCTTCGGCGAGCTCGCGCAGCGCCGCTTCACTCCGCTTCAGGTCGGTGAAGTCGCGCGTGATCGCGACGACCTCGTCCTCTCCGCTCCAGACGATGCGCGCCTCGATGTAGCGTGTCGATCCTTCGAACTGCAGCTCGTACTCGACGCGCTCGACTTCCCCGGTCGCGAGGACGCGTTCGAGTGCGGCCATCAGCGCCTCCGCGATGTCGTGCGGCAGGATCTGCGGGATCTTGCGCCCGATGAAGGCGTCGGGTCCGCCGAAGACGGTGAGGTTCTGCTTCATGTGCGCGTCGAGGAACGTTCCGTCTGCCCGCACGCGGTAGACGTTGTCAGGAATCGCGTTCAGGAGCGCGCTCGTCCTGCGGTCGCTCACCTCGAGCGAGCGGAGCGACAGGCCGCGCTCCAGCGCGAGCTGCGCTGCGCCGAGGACCTCCGAGAGGAGTTCCGGTTGGTCGAGCAGCGACTCGTCGTGGACGAGGGTCGCGTCGCCAAGTTTCGTCGAGGCGCGGCCGTCTCCGGGCGAGGGCAGCGCGACCGGCTGGCCCTCAATGTCGACAGAACCCGAGCCGCTGTGGAACGCGAGCTCGAGCGTCGGATCGCGAAGCGCTTTGCGGAGCGCGTCGCGCACGCGTTCGGGCTCGCGGCTGTCCGAGAGGTCGGCGAGCAAGCGCCGCGAGGCCAGGCCAAGGTGCCACCGGAGCAGGCCGAAGAGGAACGCGAGCGGGATCGCAAGCAGCGACACGAAGACGAGCCAGTTGATTGCACGGGCAGCGTCGTGTGAAAAGAAGCCGAGGGCCGTCTGGACGATCACGAGCACGATCAGCACGACCGCCGTCGCGAACACCGGCGCGAGCGCGCGACGCGACGCGGCCGAGGCCTGCCGCCAGCGCAGCACGAGGCGTGCGAGCACCAGCGCCACGAGGACAATCGCCCCGATCCCGAAGAAGATCGCGATCGCGTTCGCGACGGTCTGCGCAGGTACGACCGAGATCACGTTCTCCGGGCAGGGCCCGTCGCAGGAGGTCGCGGTGAGGTCTCCCTCATCGAACACAAACGCGAGCGGAGGCGCGACGAGGACGAGCGCGTAGAGCGCTGCGACGATCCAGCGGTCGAGACGCGAGGACAGACGCCCGGTCGGGAAGGCCATGACCAGGTGTGCGAGCAGGCCGCTGAAGAGCGTGCTCAGCAAGAGACCGGCGGTGAAGACGTACGCGTTGGCCGCGGACGGGAGCGCGCCGAGGAACCAGCTGAAGCCGACGATCATCAGCAGCACGCCGGTGCGGTTGTACGGCCGTTGCACGCGCGCGACGATGCCGCTCGCGACGAAGCCGAGGCCGGTGGGCGCCGCGAGCAGGATCAGCGCCAGCTTGTTGTCGGTCTGGTCACTCGTCGCGATGAGCAGGATCGCGCCGGCGGCGCAGAGGAGCGCGAGCGTCCAGATCCCGAGTGCGGCGCGGGTGCTCATAGGTCGATGGTGGCACGTCGGGCCGCGTGGGCCAAGCGCCCTGGCTCGTACGGACAGCCGCACCCCGAGACACAGGCTCGCCGCATATCCGCGAACGACGCCGTCTGCGAGTGTTGCAGCCATGACGGCAGCTCAGTCACTCGCCCCCCGCGCCCTCGCGCCTGCCGCGTCCGCATCGGTTCCCCGGCGCCTCCCGCCGCTCTCCCCCACCTGCTGCCGGACGCGAACGGCACCGCGAGTGCCCTCGGCCGCCGTCCCCACTTTCTGACTCGCGACCGAGGCGCCCTCACGGGCGCTTCGGCCGCTACGCGACGCCCGCTCTCGCTAGACGTCGTCCGACGTGTCGACTCGGTGGCCCTTGAAGGGGCATTCACCGTGCGACCCGCCGTTCCCGCCGTAGCCGCGATCGATCTTCGTGACCTTGGCCTTGGTCGGCGAGTGCGGCGCGGAGCCGCCGGCGAGCGATGCACTCGCCCAGATGGCCGAAGCCGCCAGAACCACGACGACCGCCAGGAAGAGCAGGCGCCGGTAGAACGAGCGGCTCGGCTGCGTCTCTCCGTCCATAACGGAATAAGACCACAACGGGAGCCTGCGCGCGCGGGGGGTTCAGCAGACGCGGACCCGGCGCGTCGCCCGCGCCTCGCGGCCGGCGATGTCGGACGCGACTGCCGTGAGCATGTGCACGCCCCGACGTGCGCCGGTCGCGTTCCACGGAACCGAGTAGACGCCCGCGAAGCTCCGCTTGACGCGCCCCAGCTGACGCCCGCCGTCGAAGAAGCCGACCGACGAGACCGCCGACGACGAGCCGGCGACGACGTCGAGTCGAGCGCCGGCGCGGACGCACGCGCGCTTCTCGGGCGCGAGCCACGTGACGGTCGGCCCGGCGACGGCGCGCACCTGCACGCGCAGGATCCGCGTGTTCGGCATCGAGTTGTCGCTGTCCGTGTTGATGTTCTTCGCCTCCTGGTAGTCGGAAGCGATCAGACGCATCGTGAAGCGTCCAGGCCGGAGCTGAGTCGCTTCGCGGGGGAGCGGGACGACAGCCACTCCCGTGGTGCGGTCGAAGAGCGCCGCGCCGGTCAAGAGGTTGCTGTAGTCGAGCGCGATCGAGAGCGGATCGACTCCCGCCTGCGTGTCGGTCGCGCGGAGCGCGATCGACGGATGCCCGGCCGAGACCCGCGGCGTCAGCAGCTGCACGCGCGGAGGCTTCACGTCGTCGATCCACGAGCGCAGGACGTACGGTCCCGCAGTCGAGCGTCCCGTGAACGGATCGCGGCCGGAGTCGACTGACACGTAGTACCGGCCTTGCCGGGGGAAGATGGTTCCGGCCGCGCCGACGTCGAAGAGGAAGTCGGGCATCGCGCCGTTCGCGTTGACGGGCGTGCCCGCATAGCCCTGCACGTCGTTCTCGTCGAGCGAGCCGAGGAACCACGGGTGGATCGGCGCGGAAAGCAGGCGCTCGAGCGGCGCGTTGACGTCCAGCGGCGGCTCGACGACGACGGCGCCGACGTTCGCAACGCGCCGGTCGACGTCGACGTAATAGACCTGCTCGCCTCCGTCCTCGTCGATCGGGTGGTCGGCACCAATCAGGCCGGTCAACCCAAACGGCGCCGTCGGCCAGCGGTACACCCTCGCGCGGTCGACGCCGTTGCGCGTGTCGCCGTTCTGGACCGGCTGCAGCTGAACGGGCTGCGCGCCCGCGAGCTTCGGACGCGTGACGCTGAAGCCATACGGGACGCGACGCGTGACGCCTCCCTGCCGGAGGACGACGAAGCCGAAGTTGTCGCCCGCCGCTGCGTCCCCCGAGGCGAGCGCGACGACGGGGAACGTCGCAGCGCCGCCCGGCGAAATCGACACCGAAGGCGGCGCGGACACCGTCGCGCCGGCGCTCCCGATCTGGGGCTGGAGCTCGACCTGCCACGCGCCGCCCCCGCCGCCCGCGTCGGTCAGCTGCACGAGGATGCTGCGGCTCGCCGCTGCGCCGCTCACGTTGAGATAGCCGAACGACAGCGACTGCGGGTCGCTGAAGACGCGCGGGTTCGTCGCCTCCGTCAGGCGGACGAGCCCGGCGCCTTCGAGGTAGACGGGCGCCTCGCGCGTGCGTGCCGTGTCGGCCCAGGCGGGCCCGGCGGTCGACATCAGCGCCGACTTGACCTGCTTCGGAGTCCAGCTCGGGTGCAGCTGCAGCAGCAGCGCGGACGCGCCGGAGACGTGCGGCGCCGAGAAGCTCGTCCCGTCGAGCACGGCGAACTGCGAGCCGGCGAACTCGTCGACCGTCGACGAGAGGATGCTCCCGCCGGGCGCCGACAGATCCGGCTTCAGCTCGTGGCCGAATGCCGTCAGTCCTCCGGCCGAGAACGCCGTGGGCGTCCCGCCTCGTCCGGTGTCGATCTCGGTGACGTCGCGGCGGACGCGCATGGTCCCGCGTCCGCCCGCCGCCGCCAGCGCCGCGCGCAGGCGTGCGCCGTCGACGTCGGCGACCATCCCGCCCGGCGGTGAGAGCTGGAACGGGATCCCGTTCGCCTCGCCCGGGATGTTGTCGACGACGATCATCCCCGTCGCGCCTGCCGCGCCCACCTTGTCCGCCTGTGTCCTGAACTCGCACGTGCCGCGGGAGACGAGCACGATCGCGTTCAGCAGCGAGCGCGCCGGCAGGGTCGACGAGCAGAGCGTTCGGTCGGGAACGAGCGTGCCGACGTCGACGAGCGTCTGGTCGGTCGTCGCCCAGACGCTCGGGATGCCTCCGGGCACCGGAACGAACGGGATCGGCGGCAGGCCGCCGGGCGAGGACACGAGCAGCGCGGGCAGGAACACGTGGGAGTTCGAGACCGCCGCGACGCTGATCGCGTCGGGCGCGGTGCTGGGCGAGCCGACCGAGCCGAGACCGAAGAGCTCACGGTCGTTGCCCGCGGAGATCACCGGCACGACCCCGGCGCGCGCCACGTTCGCGACCGTCGCGATCAGCGCGTCGGAGGGCGGGTCGCTCTGCGGCCCGCCGCCGGAGAAGTTGATCACGTCCATCCCGTCGGCGACCGCGGCCTCGAACGCCGCGACGATCTCGGGCGTGTTCGCCGAGCAACAGTCGGACGCCGAGAGCGGGCTCGGCTCGGTGAAGACGCGGTAGTTGCCGATCCACGCTCGGGGCGCGACGCCGGTGAGGCCGGTGACGGTCGGGATGCAGCCGCCGGCCTGGCGAATGCACACGGGGTGCGTCTCCTCTTTCGGGATCACCGTGCTGTCGGGCGCAGTCGTGTTCTCGCGCCCGGCGATGATCCCGGCCACATGCGTGCCGTGGAACGAGACGCGCCGGTCGAGCGGCAGACGTCCGCCTGCGCCCGAGTGGGGACCGGGGAACGTGCGCGCGACGATCACCTTCTGGTTCGTGGCCGTCTCGATGCCCTTTGGGAACCCGGCGGGGAAGGCCATGTCCTGACCCGACAGGAAGGGATTGTTCTGGTCGACGCCGTCGTCGACGACGGCCACCTTGATCCCGTCGCCCTTCGCGCCCGTCAGCGCCCGCAGCGCCGGCGCTTCGATCAGCGTCGGGCTCTTGTTCGTGGACATCGTGTAGCTGAGGCTCGGGTAGACCTTCCGGACGAAGCCGAGCCGGGCGAGCTCGGGCACGCGCTGCGCCGGAACGCTCACCGTCAGGCCGTCGAGCACGATCCGGAACCGGCGAGAGACCCGCACCTCGGGGATCGCTCGCTGCAGCAGAGTGACCGCCTGCGCCTGGGCGGCGTCGATCCGGGAGAGGTACGCGCGGGCCGATGCGCTCGCCACGTCGAGCTTCCGCGTCGGGCCCGCCGCGGCGAGTGTGCTGTTACGCGCGAGCCCGGCCTCGGCGAGCGGCGGCAGGCCGAGCGTGACGATGACCCGCGTCCGGCCGTTGCCGTGGCCGGCGGCGACGTCGAGCCCACCCGCGCGGACCCGGGGAATCGTCTGCTCGCCGAACGTCCGCTGGATCCGCTGCAGCGAGGCCGCGGACGATCCGACGACCACGAGCGCCGCGAGGAGGCAGGCGGAGGCGACGAGACTGCGTGCAGGCAAGCCGCTAGCCGACGGTTGCGGAGAAGCTCTTGCTGACCCGGCGGCCCTCGAACACGACTGTGATCGTGCCGCGGATCTTCTGACCCCTCGCCGACGCCGGAAGCTGCCAGGCGCAGCGCGCCTGCGACCCGGAGAACCGGTGCACTCGGGCGGCGATGCGCTTGCCGCCGACCGTCGCCGTGCACGAGACCTGCCCGCCCGCGAGCGTCACGCCCGTGTCGCTGCGCGTCGCGACCATGTTCGCGGTCAACGTCCTCCCCGCCTGCGGCCGGCGCGGGTTGAGCGAGAAGCTCTTGACGTTGAGCCGCAGCGCGCCGATCCGGACCGTGTAGTTCCACATCCCGTGGCCGAGATCGGGTGCGAAGTCGGCGACCGCCTTCGAGTCGTCAAAGTCGCCTGTATTCGGGTCGAAAACCACTCCGGTGGCCACCTGGGTTGCGAAATTGAAGCGCTTGGTATCACCGAGTTCGGCGGCATTGATTCGAAAGGTCAGCCCGGAGAATGTCAATGACGCCTGCGGCGGGTCAGCTGCACGTCGCGAATATCCTGAGCCGTCCCAGCGGAACAAGTCGGCCGCACCGTTGAAGAGCTGGATGGCGTAGTCGGTGCCGACGTCCGGCTCACCGGTGGCGACATTGTTGTCGCTATCCACAAAGACCAGGACGATCATGTCCTCGCTCAGCGCACCGCGGCCGGCGACGTTGATCTTGAACGTAATGACCCCCGCGTCGTTGTTCGAGACAACGATGGTGGTGATGTCCGGAGCCCCGGCACGCTCGCTCGTTGAATCCTCGAAGGTCGCCGTGTTCGCGCTCGGAGCGGCGCCGGCAGCCGGCCCGAGGCCCCCGCCGGCCGCGCCCGGAACCAGGACGCAGGCGCCCACGACCACGGCGAGTGCTTTCAGCTGCCTCAACTGCAAGGGAAAGTACCCCAAAATTGCGTCCTCGGTTCGCGGCACGGTAGGTCCGGAGCCGGGCGGCGTCAACCGGCCGCACGTAGGCTTGTGGCCCGATGGAGGCACTGGCGGCGATGAGGTGCGTGGCGTGCCGCTCGGACGCGCCGACGGTGACGGACGCCGAGATCGCCGAGTTTCAGCCCCAGATCCCCGAGTGGGAGATCGTGGAGGTCGACGGAATCAAGCGCCTGAGACGCGTCTTCTCGGCCGACGATTTCGCGCAAGCGCTGGAGTTCACGAACAGGGTCGGAGCGCTCGCCGAGGAAGAGGGACATCATCCCGCGCTGCTCACCGAGTGGGGCCGGACGACGGTGACCTGGTGGACGCACAAGATCAAAGGTCTGCATCGCAACGATTTCGTCATGGCCGCGAAAACGGACGCGCTGTATCAGGCGTGAACGATCGTCACGCGAATGCGGCGCTCAGCGCCTCGCCCGACACGCCGCTCGCGGCGGAGCCGGACGTGCCGTCGGCAAGCAGCTCCTGAGCGCCCGCCAGCAGCGCTCCATAGGCTGAGCGCGCCAGCGCTCCCCCGGTCGAGACCCGCCGCACGCCGACCGAAGCCAGCTCCGCGATTGTCGGTCCGTTCGCCAGCGCGAGGACATTCAGCGGGATGCCGACCGCTTCGACGGCTCCTGCGATCTGGTCGAGCTT